>Ga0209475_10000043_pt1 | contig 503340 bp, 469 predicted proteins | sample tdDd471_FD_187128 | JGI IMG/M metagenome (GOLD analysis project Ga0209475, IMG submission 187128) | Marine sediment microbial communities from the Atlantic coast under amendment with organic carbon and nitrate - tdDd47.1 (SPAdes)... | ecosystem: Environmental > Aquatic > Marine > Coastal >... | reverse complement strand
CTGACACTTTACTTATAGGTTTTAACCATCGTAGTTTTCAGAAATTTGCCATGTCGCTCGAGGATTTAAACTCTCTCGAGGAATTGAACATTTATTCATCAGCTCATTTTCTGTCAATTAAATTTCTTAAAAAAAATAAAATTTTCAAAAAACACTGCTTGAAAAACGCCCGTTCAAGTGATTCCTAAAAACTCATCCCCTGAACTTGAGGACGACAATAATTCCCCATGGATTGTTGTCAACAAAATTCATGAAAATGATTATATTTTTTTGTATTAATCTAAAATTTTAATTAAAAAAACATTAAACAAAGCTTTTATCACATTAGTCACTAAATATCATTTTTTTGCAGCTTATATATCTTTGAGATCAACTCTGTCCTTGAATTAACATTGAGCTTTGAGAATATATTATCCATATGGCGTTTTACAGTATTAACTGAAATCATCAACTCAAGAGCAATCTCTTTATTCTTCATTCCCCTATCCACAAGAACAAGGACCTCCATCTCCCGACCTGTCAGCAACTGAGACACAATGGATGATACTGAAGAGGGAAGATCCTCCTGAAGAAATATTATATTCTGTTGTAAATTTGAACCTGGAAAAGGACAGTATTTAGCTTTCAAGGCATTGTTATGCATCGAACCATAACGCCCCTTCACTCCAGCTTCCTGCTGCATTATATCTTTTAAATCCCGATGAGGATCAGAACTGTTAAAATTGCGCTGTGAAATTTTCTCAGCAACAGCATTAGCATATTGAACTGAGTATTGAGAATCCGTTATTATAATTCCCTGTGGAATATCATCAATAGTATCACAAAATAATCTTCTAGCAATCGTTTTATCCTTACAACCTGTTGACTTTGCAATTGCCATACTCAAGAATTTACTGAGTATTGACACAACCTTAAGATCTGCATCAGTAAAAGGCCCCTCTCTGGTATCTCGACCGAAATTCAAGGTGCCAATGACATTATTTTCGTATACAATAGGGGATTGCATAGCAAAATCAATAGATGCAGTTCTAACTATATTATATACAGGATGATCCTGCCAGCCTGACAACCCAAGAAGAAGCTGGGAATGATTTGGAGCCTTCTGTCTCTGTATCCATCTCATTAAGGGATCTACATTTCGGCCTTTTTTTTCATAGTAGGCTAAAAAATCCATATCAACCCCTCTAGCACCAATACGCTGAGGCTCTTTCTTGCCTGGTTTCATTAAATAAAGGGCTGTAGCATGAGCAGGAATTAGATGGGAAATAGAATTAAGATATTCACTTTCAAGCTCTTCAAAGTCAGTAATATTTGATATAGAAAATATTACCTCTTCCAGAGATGTCAGTGTTTGAAAATCATTATGTAAATTAGAATTCTCTTTCATTAAATTATCAATTGATTGCTGTCGTTCCATTCAATAATACTAATAAAACAGAACAACAGCAACCTATAATTTTTTTAATTCTACTTTTTAAGAAAATCTGCAATTAAAAAAAAGGGATACAATAAAATAAAAAGAAAAACTCCTGGTCTCAGGGCTAAAATAACCATTTTAGTCAATTCCCTTGGGGTAATATACATTTTAGAGGGCCATGCTCCCATCAATTGACCTGTAATTTCTAATGTTATCCCCTTTCTACCCACCTTTGATATAGTCATCATGGGTTGTCCTTTATCAGATATAACATTTGACTTCATGATTATTTATCCCACCATTTTTTCTTCATTTTCATATCCTCAGCTATAACCTGAACTGCGTTATAACCACATGCACCGCCAACACTCCCACTTGGATGAGTACTTGCACCACACATATACAGATTTTCAAATGGGGTATGATAAGGCTCATACTCAACAAATGGTCTCATTATGGTTAACTGATCCTGGCTCATTTCAACATGATTAAATCCACCATTGGTCATAGATGTCCAGAGTCGTTCTGTATCCAGAGGAGACATAACATGACGCTTCAATAGTGCCTTATCAAAATTTGTAACATATTTGCTCCAGACCTCCATGCAGCGGTCTGCATACTTTTCTTTTACAGAATCCCAGGCCTCAGGACCACCATCGCGAAGATTATATGGCACATATTGCCATGCCACAGCAGTACCTTTGCCATCAGGGGCCTGTGTTGGATCAACATTAGAGGGATATGCTGTAAACATGCGGGGATATTCAGGTAATTCACCTTTATTGATCTCTGCAAAGTCATCATAGAGCTCTTGAGGACTATCTACCAATAAGACACCAAGACATTTATTTATGTCAGGATTAAAGTCAGCACATTTCCAGTTTAGTGGTTCATCTAAAGCAAGGTGAGTATGAAAAAGGATTGCCTCTTCTGGTCTGCATCTTTTGACAGATTTAGTAAAATTTTCTTCTAAATTTTCTTCACCAATGAGGTCCATAAATGTCTGTTTTGGATCAAGATTAGTTAGAACCATTTTTTTTGCTTTGTAAATCGTGCCATCCTCAAGCTCAACACCAACAGCACGCTTCTTTTCTGTAATAATTCTTTTTACATGAGAATTAGTCTTTAAAGTTCCACCATGATCTTCAAAGCAGTTAACAAATGCCTTTGCAAGATTACCGGATCCTCCCTTACAAATAGCCCAACCATGGGGCTCATGGGTCTCTCCCAGCATCATTGGCACAAAAATCCCAAAGCCATAGGTATCTGGTGAACCTCCGAATTCTTTTATAAAAGCCATGAGTGTTGATTTCAATTCATTGGACTCAAAAAGCTCTTCAATAATATTCTTTGTACTTGAAAGCTGCATCTTAAGCATGTTTAATCCTTCAACACTTCCTTCCATAGCTAATGCAGATGTGGAAGCTGGCTGTGGTGGATTAAAAAACCAGGGGGAGATCATATTATCAACAATTACCTGAAAATAGGTTGCAAGCTCTCTATAGGTTTCTGCATCTTTCTCTGAAAAACGGGCAATTTCTTTACATGTTTTATCTAAATTTCGATATAAAATCAGACATCTACCATCAGAAAAAACACCACCAACCTGTGCATCTGGCCATACGTACTCAGCACCATACTTTTTCAACTCAAGATCTTTATACACTGGCCCCATATGTAATATTCCATGAAATACCGATGCAAGGTTGTGAGTAAAACCAGGCAATGTAGCTTCTTCACTCCAAACTCCGCCTCCGGCTTTCCCTAATCGCTCTAAAACCAGTACTTTTTCTCCAGCTTTTTGGAGATAGCACCCAGCTGTAAGACCATTGTGACCACCGCCAACTACAATAACATCATATTCTTCAGACATTTGCATCCTCCTCTATTGGGATTATTTTATAAACATATTTAACCCTAAAATACAATATCTGTTTCTATCAAACATCACCCATTTGGGTGACTGCTCATTATAACTTATTTAAAAATCAGGATTAGATGCTATTTAATTGAAGAATATTAAAATATTAACCGAAATGTCTGTATAAATAAAGACAACATTGTAAAAGCTTAGGTAAGGGTGAAATAATTCCATATAAGAAAATACCAAGGTGAAGAACCTTTATTATATAGCTGCAACAAGAATTAATACTATTTTTTTTAATAAAAACAATCTTAAGAGGGATTTATTACTATATATTGATTAAATCAAAATTGAAACAGAAGGGGGCTTCTTTTTTTCAGCAGGTAATGGCATTCACTACCTGCATATAGTATTAAGAAATAAACATCTACTTCTTCTTTTTCTTCTCTTTACCCTGCTTAATTCCAGCAATAAATATTCCTGCAAGTTCTACACTAACAGATTTTTTCTCAGGAAGCTTATCAAAAATCTTTTCATCGCAGAGAAGATCCATTACCTGTGGTCCAATTTTCGCTCGAACTATTGGCACTTTTCGCACCTTATAGATCTTTGGAATTTGATCCTTCACAGATTTTGGCATATTAGCATTTTGAACTCGATCTTTTCTCTTTTCTAAAACGAGAATAGACGTAGTTACCTTGTGCTGATTAACCATGCTCTGCTGGTCATCCATCTTTTTATTCATATTCTTTCTTAAAAAGAAATAACCAACAACTAGGCCTGCTACAACTGCTCCAATAATTATATACAATATCCACCAAGTCACAGTGATCCTCCAAATTTACTCTTTTATTGTGAATTACACAAATAATGATATTACGTCTGCGTCAAGAGAAATACTTTAGTAAAGAGTTGAAAAATCAACGCCTCACCGGTTCTTACTTTAAAAATTCTCCAAAGACCCAGCCATTTTCTGCCTTTGCCTCTGCACCATGACGGCCCATCTCCGCATTTTCATATGAAATATAATACCAATAATTATTCCATTTACCCACCTTCATCTTGGAAATTGTTCGTGCAAGAGCATAAACCTTCTTTCCTTTTGGCAATGATTTTTGCAATACAAGAGTCTGATCATTATTTTTTGCAATATGGTAGAATTTTTTCTTTGATTTAATTGAAGGCTTTGTTCTAATAATTAAATTCCAGGTAGTTGTCATCTTTTTATTCCATACAATTACACTGGTTCCCTCAACCTCTCGAGGAGTTCCACTGGGAACTTTTTTCGTTGTATTATTAAAGATTAGCTTTTTTCCATTACAAACAAGTTTTTCCATAATATGTAATGATGTAGTATCCTGAACTAGAGAGCACTCAATTCTCTTGGGAGGCTCGAGGATATCCATTTTTATATGTTTTGGCTTAGTCAATATTACCTTATTTCCTACAACAATATACTGGTACAAATATTGTGAACCTGCTTCATAACCCCTATAAGAGTAATCTGCCCTACCATTTGTTTTAAACTCTATGGTATAATTTTCATAACCCCCAGGATTGTTAACCCACTGAATATTAAGGAGTTTACTTTTTTTTAATCCTGCCGCTGAAAGAATAAAGACAGGAATTATCATCAACAGAACAAAAAGTCTCATTTTTTGCTTCATTAAGATTCTCCGGAAATTTAAATATATAGAAATTCATGTTTCTTCAATCAATGCTTTATTACAGCATAATTAATCCGGAAAAACAAATCATTTTTTTACATGATATGCATATCCTGATTTTACCCCCAATCAACTGAAATATTATTTGAAATTCTAAAGAGATCACAAGATAATGCCAACTTAATAATTAATTTGAAATTTGAACTTTCTACTTTTTATATTACAGGATAGTTATCGGGTAGATATATGAAGAAAATAAAGATTCTCGTCATAGGCTCTGGAGCAATTGGCAGCTTCTATGGCAGCATCTTACATAAGGGTGGGGCTGAGGTATCCTATGTGTGCAGATCAGACTATGATATTGTTCAAAAAAAAGGAATTACCATCAACAGCAAGGATTATGATTATAACTTTCATCCTCACATGATCTTTAAAAGCGGAAGCAGATTTCAATATGATGCTGATTTTGTAATAGTTGCCACCAAAGTTCTACCTGAAATAAATGTTCCCTCACTTCTTGAGGGCATTGTATCAGAAAAAAGCACCATAGTTCTTCTTCAAAACGGTATTTATATAGAAGATTCCATTCAAAAAGCCTATCCTCATCATGAAATAATAAGTGCCCTGGCCTTTGTCTGTGTAAATAGAATCAAACCCGGAATAACTAAGCACCTTGACTATGGCAGGATAGTTATCGGTACCTATCCTGAGAAAATTACTCCTCAAACAGAGACACTACAAAAACTTTTCTGTGAGGGAGGCATTAACTGTGAAATTGATGAGGATGTTTTAGCAGCTCGATGGAGAAAACTTCTCTGGAATGCTCCCTTTAATCCCATATCTGTTCTAACAGGAGGAGCAGACACCAGAGAGATGACATCCCATGAACCAACCATTGCACTGGTTAAAGCAGTTATGAATGAGGTTCATAGCCTCTCCATTGCTGATGGCCATGAACTATCCGTTGAATCCATAGATAAAAACATTGAAGACACCTATAAGATGGCACCTTACAAGACAAGCATGCTGTTGGATTTTGAAGCCAAGAGACCTATGGAGGTTGAGGCAATTCTGGGAAACACCCTTAGATTAGCAAAAAAACTCAAGGTAGAGGTTCCTCATATTGAAAGTCTCTATGGGACATTATCTCTGTTAGATATAAAAAATCAGGAGAAAGAATAGCCTGATTTTTTCAAATATTTCCGTGCCTTGTGAAGACCTGCCCACCCAATAAGATTATAGAGTGGCAATCCGACAGGCAATATCTTCTCAACAAATGGTGTAAAATAACAAATTTTAATGAGGGTGTAATAAAAATCCTCAAAGGTCTCATCATTCCATACAATAACATCATTTTCACTCTGAAGCCCCCAGCGTACAGCAAGTTTCTTTGCCTCTTGAGCTCCATCGCGCATTTTCATCCTCACCCGAAATGGCCCATTCATTATCACTGGTTCTGTTTTTTCATTTAAGAGGGATGCCTGTGCAGATCGAGCCAATCCCCTTCTCCACTGATCTTTATCAAAATCACCGAGATCTCCATTTTTTTCTATGGAGTAAACATCTATGTGAGGAATAACCTTAGCTGCTTCTTTACAGGCAACAGGGCCACCGGAATAAAATATGGGTTTTATACCGTAATCTGAGAATGAAGCAGAAAAGAGCCTTGCCTCTGCAACGGGCTCATCATTGACCAGAAGCTCATTGATGCGAGACGTAAAGGTATGGGCTAGAAAACCCTTTGACCCTGAAGATGAATGCATTCCCAGCATCATTAAGTGGCTTGTGTCATGTGAATCACCAATTCCAGGGATAGGACCCCTTTTATAGCCAGAGACAATCTTCACCTCTTTAGGGAAAAACTCCTTCATCACATTGAAGGCTGTTCTATGAAAGTCTTTCACAACAATCTGTTCTACACCCTTTTCAAGGAGAGATTCGACAACCGCTTTCACATCCAAAGTCATGTCATAGAGAGCCCTAAACCAATCCTCATTATTAAATTCCGAGGCCCTATATGACCAGCAGCCAGAACTTCCCTCAATATCTGATATTATGAATATTTTTTTAGGAATCATATTAAGCCTGAAGAGCCTTATAAAATTCCGAGGGCAATGGAATTTTCTTTCTTTCCAAAAAATCGAATGAAACAACTCCTGTTTCTGCAAGAGCTACTAATCGATTCTTAGTTTTAATCCTGTAATAAATCCGAAATTCATCATCCTTTTCAACCTCTGTATCAACACTGATGATCAATACATCATCAAGAAAAGCCTCTCCACGAAAGTTTACAACCAGATCCTTTATAATCATTGCTGTTTTCCCATCACCAAGATTAACCTCTGTAAGACCCACTGATTTGAAATAATGCACCCTTGAATCATGTATAATACTTACCATTTCAGCTGCTCCTAGGTGCCCTCCATAATTGAGATCTCCTACTCTTACCTGCAGTTCATATTTAAAATAATAATCGTCTTTTTCTATCAGTTTTACCATGGAACTCTCCCAATACTTAATACTGCAATGAAATCTCACGTCAAATATAAGACAAGAATAAATTAATCTTGACCTTTTATAAATAGTCACTTAAAACAAGTTATTATTACATATTCAGCAGGATGATTCTATGAAAAAAAATATTCTTTTACTCTTAACCGCATCTCTATTGATTCTCATTTCCTGTGAAAAAAAACCCATAGCCATAGGCATAATTGACTGCACAGTGGGCATGAAACTTCGCAAGGGTCCAAGTATGGCAACCCAACAAATCGGTTACATTCCCAATAGAGGCCAAATCAAGATATATGATCTCAAGGGCCCAGAGGAAACCCTCTACAATATAAAGAGCAACTGGTTTAAGGTTGAATACTCCGGAGTTAAAGGATGGATGTTTGGAGGATACGTAAAAGTTTTTGAAAAAAAATTATCAACCAAAAAAAGTTTATCAGGAATCATAGACACAAAAATGGGTATGAAACTCAGACAGGGTCCCTCAACAGCAACAGAACAAATCGGATACATTCCCAACATGAATACAATCATTATCTTGAATCAAAATGGCCCAAAGGAAACTATTTACGGCATAAAAAGTAAATGGTATAAAATCAAATTCAAAGAAAAAGAGGGATGGATCTTCGGGGGATTTGTAAAGATTATCAACAATAAATCCATGACAAGAAAGATAAATAAAGAATCTATTGCACAGAAAAAAAACACTACTGAGAAAATCAATCCAGAGTTTTCCACTCAAAGAGTGGCGACTCAAGATCTGAAGACATCCTCTGTTAAACATTGTATCAATGAATTATTAAAGTCATACCATGGTCAAAATACTAAAGTTATAGCCATAAGTAGAAATAAATCTTCAGAGCTGAATTCACCAAAGAAAATCAGGCTTATCAACACAATAGTTACCTCAAAACTTATGAGTGATAGACGCTTTACTATAACAGAAAGACAAAACCTCAATAAAATTACCAAAGAACAGTCTCTACAACAAAGTGGACTAACAACAAAGACTACAGAGACAGGTAAGATTGCCGGGGCAGAACTCTTACTCATCTATGTTTTAAAGGATGGAATTCTTGATTTTAGAATTGTTGAAACCAATACAGCACATGTTTTAGCCTTTTCAGGAATAAATCTTCTTGAGTAAAAGGATATACCATCGCTACAAGAAGATTCCTCTCAGGGTTATCAAACGATACTGGCTCTTTCAAATTCCAGGATTTTTCACAATTGGAATTGCTTCATATCTAATTCTTATTTTTACAACGTGGCCATGGTGGATATTTGCCATTGTACTTTCTCTGTGGCTAATAAAGGATATTATTCTTTTACCCATAACCTGGCAATCCTATGACATGGATCAAACAAAGATGCAGCATTCTATGAATCAAAAAGTTGGACTGGTGAAGAAAGAGCTTAATCCTGAAGGTATAGTTCAAATTGGCATTGAATCCTGGAATGCTGTAGCAGAAAATCCAGACTCAGTAATTTTTGCTGGCCAGGAGGTCATTGTTTTAGAACAAAAGGGCCTCAAACTCATAGTTTCTCAAAAAAAATAAAAAAATTTCGACAAAACCACTGTGTTTTGAGTATAATTAATAGATTGACAATCTTTATCATAGTCAGGCTTTTAATTCATAGAAAATATCTGGATTTATCGAGAAACATTTCCATCGTAGTCTTGTCATTATATATATCAAAGAATCCATAGAGGAGACCTTCCATGTTTAAAAAATTTAAAGAACGACGAATACATGCTATAATCATTGCATTTTTTATAGGAATTTTTGCTGGAGTCAATGTCACTATTATTGCTTCATCAAGTGATCCATCATATAAGTATCTGGACTATTTCCATAAAACACTTCAGATCATAAAAACAAAATATGTTGAAGTGCCTGATAATAAAAAACTTTTTTACGGCGCCATGAGAGGCATGATTAAGTCAACGGGAGACCCCTTTTCTCGCTTTTTAGATGAAAGATCAAAAAAGAATTTGAGAGAAATGACCTCTGGAAAATTTATTGGTGTGGGTATTCAGATTGCCAGTAGAAATGGAGAGATAATGGTCATATCTCCCATGGATGGATCTCCAGCTATGAAGGCTGGCATCAAAGCCGGTGACGTCATAGTACAGGTCAACAAGACAAAGATAAAGGGCAAAAAACTGATGGATATTGTAAAAATGATAAAGGGTTTGCCCAACAGTGTTGTAAATCTTAAAGTCAGACGAGAGGGCTTCAATCAGCTCTTAGATTTTTCAGTGGAGAGAGCACCAATAAAGATAGCCAGTGTATCATATGGAATAATGAAAGAGGCTAAGATTGGATATATTCACCTTAAGGTCTTCAATCGGGATTCAACAAGGGACATCAAAAAGGCTCTCACTCATTTCAACAAAAATAATGTCTCCAAGTGCATTCTAGACCTGAGAAACAATCCTGGGGGCATATTACGAGCCGCTAAGGGCATCTCTGATTTCTTCTTAGATCAGGGAAAGACCATTGTTTCAACAAAGGGCAGAGAGGGAGTCTACCGAGAAGTAATCTCTAAAGCTAAAGCCGCTGCTCTTTTTAAAGGTACACTCATAATTCTTGTAAACAAGGGATCTGCCTCTGCTTCAGAAATCGTTGCAGGAGCAATAAGAGATAACAAACGAGGAAAACTTCTCGGAGAAAAAACCTTTGGTAAAGGCTCTGTTCAGGGACAGTTTGATCTTGATGAAAATATCGGCATTGCACTGACCATTGCAAAATATTACACTCCTTCAGGAGAATCAATTCACATGAAGGGAATTAAACCTGATTACAAGGTTCTTCAGAATAAAATGTCCGATACTGATAAAACCGCATTAAGAAAAATCTATAAGGCGAAGCTTCTTGATAGCTTTGTTAAACCATCTTCCCAGTATAATCAAAATTTCAGAAAGCAGTTCATAGCATTTTTAGATTCTAAAAATATTAAAATATCCAAAAGAACATCTGATATGCTTTTAAAAAATGCAGTATATCGATATAAGAAAAGACCTCTTTATGATATGGAATTTGACAAACAGCTTCAGGCTGCGGTGGGTAGATTAAAATAATGTCAGTCATTGGTTTAGGATTAGAAAGTTCATGTGATGAAACCTCTGCATCGATTGTAAAGGATGGCACAGAGGTTTTATCCAACATTATTTTCAGCCAGATTGATATTCATAAGATCTATAATGGCGTGGTTCCAGAGATTGCCTCAAGGTCTCACCTGGAGGTTATCAATAAAATCATAGACTCAGCTCTCAGTGAAGCCAATATTTCATTTAAAGACTTAAGTTATGTTGCAGCTACCAATAGACCGGGTCTCATTGGATCCCTATTGATTTCCTTGCAATCAGCAAAGGCAATATCCTATATTCTCAACATTCCCCTTATTGGCATCAACCACCTTGAGGCTCATCTCTATGCTCCCTTTCTCGAAAATAAAAAGCCCTCCTATCCATTCATTGGATTACTTATTTCCGGGGGCAATACCATTGCTTACAAGGTTACTGCTGTTGGTGAAATGGAGGTTTTGGGAAAAACTGTGGATGATGCTGTTGGCGAGGCCTTTGACAAGGTCGCAAAGATCTTAGATGCAGGCTATCCCGGGGGTCCTATTGTAGAAAAACTTGCCCAGGGGGCTGATAATCACAAACTTATATTTCCGAAAATTCTTACTGATCCCGGTGATGTGAGATTCTCATACAGCGGTCTTAAAACTGCTGTAGTAAATCACTGCAGAAATAATGATTCAATTTCAAAAGAAAATGTTGCTTATAGCTTTCAGGAAAGAGCTCTTGAGCTTCTTGTAAGAAGAACACTCTTCTTTGCTCGAAAAGAGGGTATCTCTGACATAGTAGTTGCCGGTGGTGTAGCAGCCAATGGCAGATTGCGGGAGATATTCAAAAACAACATTAAAGGCCCTGAAAAACTCTATATACCAACACCTATTCTTTGCACAGATAATGCTGCAATGACAGCGGGTCTGAGCTATCACTATTTTAAAAAAGGTGTATGGGAAGATTTATCTATTGACGTATCTGCAAAAACAGAGGATAATTCCAGAACTAGAGATAATGCTTGAATCAGGATGTAACAAATGGCTCAAAAAGAATCATTCAATAATCTTATAGATATCTGTCTCAACATGGAAGAGGATCCTGAATTTTCAGGGAATGTTCAGGAAATGTTCAAAAATCTTCTCGTCAATTATTTCTTTAAAGCTGAAATTTTTGAAAGTAAATCAATGGAATTATATTTTAAAAATTATAGTGTTCCAGATTTTCTTGAAAATAAAGATTCTTTATTTTCAATTGATCTCACTGAACTTAACACTGCACTTGAAGGAGAGACTGTCAATTCATCACTTGCAGGCAAGATTATGCTTTCTAAAGAGTACCTAAAACATCAGTATCCCCATCATTCTCCTGCATTTGGCCAATTGCCTGAAGATGACAGATTTGAACTTATTGATGAAATTAAGAAAAAGAATAAACTTATTGAAGAAGCTTTTTCAAAAATGCATCAGGATCTGGAAATTACAAGAAGCAGAACCATTTTAACTCTCATTGCACTTATAATAAAAAATATACATAGAAAAACTGGAAGAGCAATAAAAAAGCTTGAAGAACCTGCAGAGACCATTATAAAAAAAATATTCTTAGACACGGCAACTCCCTTTTGTGCTAATCAGAAACAAATGGGACAATTATCCGATGACTCAAACATTAAAGATCTCATTAAAGAATTTTTTATTATACGACAGTTTTCTGAAATTACTGAATTAGCAGAAATGTTTAAAAGTGAATTAAATCGTTTCAAAAGAAGATGTGACAAGAGCAATCAATAAAATAGATCTATTGGTAGTAATATGGATTTTATAGAAGAGACCACTCCCAAGGGAAACATAATAAAAATACTTTTAAAAAAATGGCAGTTTATGGCATATACTGCCAAAGGTGCCTCTATCTATGCTGATGAAGAGGGCAAAAAACTACTTCACCATATTCCACTGATACTATTTTTAGGTAAAACTATTAAAACAAGAGGTATTTATGACAATGAATACCATCTTTTGAAGGTCAGAGATAACTACTTCATTATTCCTTTTTTTTATAAGCCAAAAGATAGAATTCAATATATGCAAATCAGCACTCCAACTATGGTAGATCTTCTGCCTGCAAGAATTTATTATCAAAAGAATATTGCAGAACTCATCAAGTCTCAAATTAAGGGTTACCTTTTTGATTACATCATCATTGATGAAAGCATAACTGACAATGACATCATCATTCTAAAAAATAGATTTAAAGAAGCAGAAATCATTCATATTTTTGATCAGATTATAGAGACTACTGAAGCTGTTGAAGAAGAAACACGAGATGTAAACTTAAACATGCTCTCAACAAACCCGGTTTTTCTTGCAGGAATACATCTACGAAACATGGACCTTTCCATGGTAAACCAGTTATTGCTGGATTTTGAACTCACCGCTCTGGATACTGAATATATAATTAGTTTTTTAAAGAAAGAGCATAAAGATGCTTCTGAGGAAAATTCTCCAAAGGCAAAACACAGAGAAATGCTAACTCTTTTATTGGATTCCTTTACATTTTACATGTATCTTCTCCGACGAGATGATGAAGAGGTAGAACGACTCATCAATTCAAGAACAAGTATTAAAGAACTCGCTCCCTTTAGAACAATGGTTCAAAAAGCAAAATCACAATTTCCAGGAAGAGAAGAACAGAAACTCTATACTGGATATGAAGAAATAGTTATGAATCGACGTGCAACTCTGAAAGAAGGAAGTTAACATGAAGGTAAAACTCAAGACCTTGTTGATTCTTCTACTTATATTCATCCCCCTTTATTCTTTTAACTCTGAGAAATGGTATACTCTCTATTTTACAAAACCTGGCTACAGTTCATCTAACTGTCCACGAAAGGGTTTCATTGAAACAATAAAAAAAGCTAAAACAAGCATTTCCGGAGCTTTTTATGATCTTTCAGACTGGGTTATTGCAAAAGAACTCATTAATGCAAAAAAAAGAGGAGTAAACATTAACCTGGTTTCAGAATCTGATAATATACATAGAAAAGCAATCAGAAATCTCATTAAAGCCGGCATCACTGTAAAGGGAGACAATAAAAAAGGACTCATGCACCACAAGTTTGCCATAATAGACAAAAAAATTCTCTGGACTGGCTCATACAATCTTACGTATAACGGCTACAAAAAGAATAATAACAATGCTATCAAAATCATTTCTCCTGAGCTCAGTGCACTCTACCTTAAAGAATTCAACGAAATGTTTTACAATAACACCTTTCAAAACAGATATGAAAGAGAACCTTTGTCATATTTCAAAAGATATCATGTTAATATTAGAAGAACTAAGATACATGTCTATTTTTCACCTGAAGATAATATTGAAAAAGTAATGCTCAAGAAAATTCAAAAGGCAAAAAAATCAATCTATTTCATGGCATTTTCATTTACCAGCAATAAAATTGGCGAAGCCATGATAAAGAAATACAAGAATGGAACAACGGTAAAAGGAATTTTTGAAAGTCATGGCACCAAACAGAGATATTCAGAATATATAAAGATGAAACTTGAAGGTCTTCAAGTGAGGGTCGATAAGAATAGATATCTTATGCATCATAAAGTCATCATAATTGATGACAAAACCGTTATATTAGGATCTTATAATTTTTCAAAAAATGCCAATAAAAAAAATGATGAGAATATTCTAATAATCAAAAATAAAAATATTGCAGTGAAATACTTGAGAGAATTTAATTCTCTTTAATCTTCTGAATGATCACCTTTTCCAACTCTCTCTTGTCAATGGAAAGAAGAATTCCCTTCAGCTCATCATATTTATCAAGAGATATAACCCTTTTCTTAAATTTTATATGTGTTTTACAAATGAGTCTTCTACCCTTTTTTTCATAGTTTACTTTTACCAAAATAAATGAGTTATTTATTTTATAGGATGTAAAGGTGGATAGATATCTATAGCCCTTTGGAATAATAAATGCATTCTCTTCTTTCAGCTCCCAGGGTAAAGTCAAAACAATAGGGTATTTTCTCTTCAGTAGTAAACCATATGAACTATAGTAAAGAGATGGTACCAGTGCCATCCTGAAAATAATCATATTTTGAACTTTTTGTCCATAGGATGAAATCTTCACGGAGTACTTATACATTACTCCCTTATTGTAATCTTTATTTCCAGAAATTATTTTACTTACATGAGCTCCAGGGAAAGATCTGTTCCAGTACTTCACAATAGATTGACGCTGTTTTTTTGGATTTTTTAATTTAATTCTTACCGAGGGAGCATAGGGTCCATGTTTTATCAATCTTCTCTTAATCAAGGCTGAACCATCTGATTTTAGATGAATTATATTTTTTATCTCCTGTAAAGGAGGCCTGTTAATAGAAACCTGAGTTGAAACAAATTTATACCCACCTGGAATTTCTTTGCCAGTCTCATCAACAACGAGAGCCTTAATATGTCTATCAGACCTGGGAAGCTCACCAATGCCGGTTTTATCCACAGTACCATCCAAGAAAATGCCACCCTTATAATCAAGATAACAAATAGCATGATTAAATTCTCCAACCCAGGGGAAGTTCAAGCGGCTATACCCCTTGTCATTGGTTCTGACTAATGCAAGATATGCTTTGAATCCAGCTTTACGAAGCATGGCCACTAAAAGCAAAGCTGTATCTTTACAGTCACCCATAGCTGTAGAATAAGTTTTATCAGTACTTCTTGGTTTGATTCCCCCTACACCAAGTTCAAAGCCAACATAACGAACCCTGTCAGTAACATGCATATATATCTTTTCAATGAGTTCTTTATCTGACCGAGATGTTTTCTTAATTTCTTTGATAGCATCGATCATTTCTTTTGTTACTCTAACCTGATCGACAACAAGTGAGCTATACCAGGAGATAAAATCTTTCCAATTTCCTGCTGTAGTAAAACAAAGAAACGGTAGTGTATTGCGGCTATGAGGTTTAGAGGATTCAATCTTTTCACCGGGAATATTATTGCGTATTATTGAGACCCTCAGCTTATTGCCCAGTTTTCCTTTTTTTATGAGTGCTCCATCAATCTTTTGATTAAAAAATTTAAGTTTCATGGTCTCTGGATAAACAACGTGAATTATTTCTTTTAAAATTGCATATCTTCCACCAAGGGCTTCACCCTCTCCAAAATACTTCTTAAAGTCCGAATCAACTGAACGTTTAATTTTATATGAAAAATCAACAATTGTCCCTTTTTTTATTCCTCGCAAAGGAATAATCAATGCCCTTTGATCATAGTAAAGCCTGCTTTCTGGTTCCGATAATGATTGAGTATATCTGCTGTTAATTTCATCTATTGATGATCCGTTAATTACTTTGCAGGTAACCTCTTGAAGATTGTCTGTCTTTGGGCTATATACGATATATTCTATTCGTTTTTTCTGAACAGCCTTCTTGTTATTTATCTTTTCAACAACTCTTTCAAATTTTTCAAATGATCCATCATTATTTATAAGATATATTATTTCTCTCAAAAGTATGATTTTTGATTCTGATTTATATGTATCAGCAACAGAATAGAGATTCTTTATATTTTTTTTGTAGCGTAATGCTGCAATAATATTCTTTTTATCGCTCATATAACTTTTATATTCATTTATTTTACTGTTACCAGGGTCTATCTCCAGGCATCTATTATAATAATATATTGCGGTGTCAGTTTTCCCCAGATACCGATAACTATCTCCAATAGATTGCAATGTTGATAGGTAATCTTTATTTATAATGAGGGCTCCAGATAAATAAACAAGGGATGATTGAACACCTGACAAAATACCTATTACACTTGATAACTCAATGCGCAAATCAATATTATCAGGATATCTGAGAATTCCTTCTCTCAATAATCGCTGCGCAGCATTATAAAGACCCGATTTAGCATAAAGAGACGCACCATAACTGAAATATTCCACTGAAACAAATCCTCTGGCAATTCTCTTTTCTAAAGATTGTGCAGCTTTACTACTGAGCCCCTTTTTCTTATAGTAATGATAATAGAGGGCTAAATAATCTTCTGTACTATGATTTTTCTCAATGTTTCTGATCTCATGCCATGCCAATATATACCATTGCTTTTTAAGAAAAACCATTGTTCTTGCTGCCCTATAAATAAAATCAGACTTCCCCTTTATTCGTTCAACTAATTTTGAAGCTCTGTAAACCTGATTGTTTTCAAGATATAACATAATTTTCTGGTAAGACACTAATGGTTTTTCACTGCACCTGAGAAGATACTTCATCTTATCTTTTTTGTCATCTATTATGGATGATAAAAAATAGTTTGCTGCCTCATATGATCTGTTCTTTGGTGGAATTGATGACATTATTTTTTGAGAGAGATTAAACTCCTTTGTACTGAAACCAGAGATGTTGAGCAAAAAACCTCTTTTAAAAAGAAACCAATGATCATTTTTTTTAAATGAATAGAGGTCAACATTTCTTAATTCAGAACTCTTAACTTTATTAAATCTTAAATTCATTATACGAGCAGAAACATGAATATTTCCATTATAATCTCCTACCTTTATGACGAGATGCTGCTTTTTTTTAGAAACCTCGAGAGAAATCAAGTATTGATTAGCATTAAAATTATGAGCTCGCATTCTTGAAAAGATTTTTTTCCCATCAATCCACACAGTACATCTTCCAGTTTTACCAAGAACTAATGTGCTTTTTTTATTAACCTTTATATATGCAGACAAGTAATAGGCACTGTTTATCCTTTTTGCAGCGAAATTGTCAAAGAGGATTGAACCGTCATATGACAGAGGTGCCTTTTGCCAGGATATTGATGGGAACCTGCCGTTATACTTATCCTTCATACTATTATAAAAATTTTTTTCTGGCGCTTTATTAAAATCTCCATTACTGCTATTATGAAATGGTCCTAAGTATTTAAAGGAGATATATCCCATTGAATTTCGAATATTTTCAACATTTTGTAAAGAGCCCATTTGAAAGTAGAGATTGAGGATGTATTGTTTTATTGAGTTTCTGAAAAGTGGATTAGATATTTTTTTCAGTTCGTATTTAAAAATCTTCATAAGAATTCTCGATTCATATTCATTACTATAATAGTAATAAAGGGTATGGAGAATAATCATTCTCTCTGATTCGGGTATATTTTTTTTCAATTCAGTACTGAAAACCTCAATGGAGTTCTTTTTTTTATTTTGAAGATAATAATCGTAAAATTCATCAAATGGTTGAACAGTAACGGATTCTGCTGATGAAAAGGCTGCTAAAACGAAGAGAACTAATAAAAAAATTATTTTTTTCCGAAAAAAATGCCGAATCATTTTAATTTCATCCTCTTTTTGCGTATGTATTAATAGAAAGGTAACTATGGAGTGTCTAATGCAAAAGAGCAAGGAAAATATTAATTATACAATGCCCATTCAAAAATGCATTGATGGAGAAGAGATTAGAAAACTGTCCGATTTAGAATTACTGGCAGTAATTATCGGTTCAGGAACAAAGAACTGTGATGTTATGAAATTATCCCTCACATTACTTCAAAACTTTGGTGGCATAACAGGACTCTACAAGTCAGGTCTTCATGAAATGGCAAAAACGAAAGGTATTGGTTTTAAAAAAGCCATAAAAATTCACTGTTCCATGGAGATAGGAAGAAGAATATTATCACAGAAATTGCCTCTCAATCAAATATCCTCTCCTGAGTCTGTGTGGAAACTCTTTTTGCCAGAACTGGCCTGTAAAGCTCAGGAAGAATTTCATGTATTAATTTTAAACAATAAAAATACACTCATAAAAAAGTCAACTGTCACTATTGGCACTGTTTCAGAATCATTGGTTCACCCCAGAGAGGTTTTTAGAGATGCAATAAAAGAGGGAGGATCAGCCATAATTGCGGTGCATAATCATCCTTCAGAGAGCCTGAATCCATCACAAGAAGATATTATTGCAACAAAGAGACTTGTTGAGGCTGGAAAAGTCATTGGCATCAATGTACATGATCATGTAATAATTACACGATGTGGTTATTATAGCTTTAAAGAATCAGGATATATTATATAATAACAGCATATTAGCCGATAACATATATAAGAATAAATAAATATCTTGATAAAAATCATATGATATTATAGTTTATGATAAATTTCTTAATAATAAAAAAAATATTGAGTACTATTATGAAAAAATATTCACCATTTATTACCTCTGCAATAACAATTCTTTTGTTATTAATCTCATCAATGTCCTGTGTTTCAGGAAAAGTCTATAAATATGCCTATACCAAGCCAATTACCTCTGGAAGGTGGCTCAGAAACATAAAGGTTCCAGTTACAATTGGTGAAAACGCTAAATATGTGACAATACAGATCTATTTTCCAAGAAAATATAAGGCTGGCAACGTGCTACCTGTCATAATTGCACTTCATAGCAGAAGAGGCAATCTCAGAGACTGGGAAGTTAATACAAGAATTGAATCTATGGCTGACTCAAAGAATTTTATTATTGTTTGCCCCAATATGAGACAGAGTATGTATGAAAGCAGATTTTTTCCTCAAACAAAAACAAAGTGGTCACCCATACCTGGAAGTAAATTTGTTGGTAAGGTTTTAATTGATTATTTGAGAAAAACCTTTGCACTAGCTCAAAGAAGAGAAAAAACAGCTATTTTAGGTCTATCAACAGGTGCTAGAGGCGCGATGTTGGTATCCAGTCTATACCCTAAGCGAATCGGAGCAGCAGCTGGTTTTTCAGGAGACTATGATCACCTGCAACTCAGATGGGACAAACTATTTACATCAATCTTAGGACCATATAATAAATTTCCAAAAAGATGGAAAACAACTGACAATATTGTAAAGCTTTCAAAAAATCTCAAAAATACACCGGTCTTTCTAGCCCATGGAAAAGGAGATAGATATATAGCAGTAAAACAATCCTTTGCTTTATTTCTGGCCATTAAGGCGCACAATGAAAATTATCCTAATAACTATAAGGTATACAGTTATATTAAGAAAAGAGCAGTTCATGACTGGCAATTTTGGAGAAAAGCTCTACCTTTAGCTATAAAGTTTTTCGATAAAGACCTCTTCAACAAAGGAAAAAAATAAACCTGAATTATTTTTTTCCTTTAAAAACCTTATCCCAGTATTCTATATCATCTTCAGAAAGCTGGGGATTATCATCTTTTTCCGGGGTCTTATCTGCATAATATTCTTCTATTGTTTTCATTACATGATCAGCAAATTTTTCACTAGTATACATCTTCGGCCGAAACCTGTTAAGATAGAAGATTATTCCCTTGTCAGAGGTTACAACGGTTTCCATTCGAGGGTTAGGATCTTTTTTGATAAATTCCTTTATGAGATGATCTGCTGAATATTCATGAGAATAATAGACATCAATTGTGCCACTGGTTTCCTGTCTGGTTGTATCAGAGGGATTACGCTTGCCATCAAAAACAACACGAATATTAATCTTTTTTATTTTCTGATATTCTTTCAGCTTGTTGAGAAGACCTTTTCTAGCATCATTAAGGCGCCCCTCATACATCATCCCTTCAAGATCAGGAAATTTATATATTAAATTAAATCCATCAATGAGCAATGCCATACTAAAGCCCCTTTACAAATGCCTCAATGCGTATCATTGATTCCTTGATATTTTCAATAGATGTTGCATATGAACATCTGATATGACCCAAACCGGGCTCTCCAAAGGCTTCTCCTGGTACTACTGCAACCTTATGATTTTCAAGGAGTCCCAGTGCAAATTCTCTTGATGAAAGACCTGTTGAAGAAACATCAGGAAACACGTAAAAGGCTCCCTCAGGTAATAAACATTTTAATCCAATCTCATTGAACCGGGATGTAATAAAATTTCTTCTTTTATAATATTCTTCTCTCATTCTTGAAACATCATGGGCACCCTTGGTAATTGCTTCTACAGCAGCATACTGAGACATGGTAGGAGCACAAAGAGCAGTATATTGATGTATCTTCAGCATGACATCCATTATCTCTCTTGGAGCTGCAGCAAAGCCTAAGCGCCATCCTGTCATTGCATGAGACTTTGAAAAACCATTGAGATGAATGGTTCGCTCCTTCATTCCAGGTAAATTTACTATTGAGTAATGATTCTTTTCATAGGTAATGGCAGAATAGATTTCATCTGATAAAACTAAAAAGTTATGCTTCTTTGCAAGATCAGCCACTTTTTGCAGCTGTTCCTTATCTAGTGTAGCTCCCGTTGGATTAGAAGGATAATTTAAAAGTACAGCCTTTGTTTTTGGTGTAATAGCCTTTTCAAAACGATTTAAATCAATTTTGAAGCCATCCTTAAAAAAAGTTGGAACAGTTACCGGCACACCGTGAAGCATAGAAACATTTGCAGAATATGAGACGTAGCAGGGTTCAAATATAATTACTTCATCACCTGGATCAATAATGCTACGAAGTGCAAGGTCAAGAGCCTGGCTGACACCAACAGTTATCAGTAATTCTGTTTCCGGATCATAGGTCATCGAATAATTATCTTCAAGATAAAAAGCTATCTGGTCTCTTAACTGAGGTAAACCTCGATTGGGAGTATAATGGGTATGACCATCTCTCAAAGCAAAGATGCCGCTATCTGAGATTCTCCATGGTGTTACAAAATCCGGTTCTCCGACTCCAAGAGATATACAGTCTGGTGTTGAATATACGATATCAAAAAATTCTCTGATTCCTGAGGGCGGCAAGCTATAGGCTTTTTTTGACACCAGTGATTCTATTTTATTCTTTGTCATATGCCCTCCTATTTTATTAGATGTATTATGGGATTATGCATTGCATATCCCTTTTTTGTAAAAAAATCAATGGTATCCTTTTCACTGGACTCTATGTCAATAGAAATATTTTTAATACCACTTTTCTCTGTATAATCTTCCAATGCTTTGTGAAGAAATTGTGATGTTTTCTCTTTTTCTTTCATTTCAGTAATAAATAATTTATTAATTGTACATAAAGTATCTTTGCACTGTGCCAGAAGGTAGCCTACACACCTTTTATTATGGAAGGCGCCAAAGCAGCTCTCTTCGTTATGAATAAAAATGTCTGCCAAGGCATTAACATCAATATCTTTATTGATAGAATATAGATTATGAAGATCTTCAGTTGTAATATTTCTTACTGTTATAAACATAATTAATCCTAAAATTCAATCCTCGGATCGTGACCTGAATGCTGAATAACGTGACCTGATACATCATTTGTTTCAGGATGATTTGAATTAAAGTGCAGACCTATGCTGTCATCTCTTGCCATAGCACTTTTTATAATTAACTTTGCCACTGTAGCAAGGTTTCTCAACTCAACAATTCTCGTTGTAACTGTACTTCTTTGATAGTAATCATGTATCTCTTCAGCAAGAAGAAGTATTCTTCTATAGGCCCTCTCAATTCGAAGGTCTGTTCTTATTATTCCTACATAGTCCCACATGAGGCGTTTAACGTCATCAATATTATGCTGAATAAGAACCCATTCTTCCATATCAAAGGTTCCTTCTTTGTTCCATAGAGGATAATGGGGAATCACCATCTCATCCCCCTTATTCTTTAAAAATTCAGAGGCATTGAGAAAGGTTCTATTTGAAAAAACCAGTCCCTCGAGAAGAGAGTTACTGGCCAAACGATTTGCCCCATGAACACCGGTGCAGGCAGCCTCACCTGATACGTAGAGATTTTCTATGGTCGTCTTGCCATTTAGGTCTGAAACTATTCCACCACATAGATAATGAGCAGCAGGAACAACGGGAATGGCATCTTTTGAAATATCTATTCCCTTTTCAAGACAGTGATCATAAATAGTAGGGAACCTCTTTTTTATAAACTCCTTACCTTTAAAACTGATATCCAGCAATACATAGTTATCACCAAGACGTTTCAACTCACCATCTATGGCCCGGGCAACTATATCTCTAGGTGCAAGCTCTTTCCGAGGATGCAGATGCTCCATAAATCTTTCACCACGTGAGTTATACAAAATAGCTCCCTCACCACGAACAGCCTCGCTGATGAGAAAAGCAGGACCCTGCTGATCTTTTTGATAAAATGAAGTTGGATGAAACTGTATGAACTCCATATCAGCAATTAGGGCACCAGCCCTGTAGGCCATTGCAATACCATCACCTGTTGCAACCTCTGGATTTGTTGTATGAAGATAAACCTGCCCAGCACCACCTGTAGCAAGAACAGTGACCTTGGCATTAAAGGTATTTACAACTCCAGTGTTATTATTAAGAATATATGCACCATAGCAATGAGTCTTATCTCTCTCCATCTTTAATTGATGTTCTGTTAAAAGGTCAACAGCTGTGTGATCTTGAAAAACCTTTATTGTATCAATCTTAGAAACAGTTTCAAGTAGAGCCCGTTCAATCTCTTTACCAGTGAGATCTCTAGCGTGAACTATTCGGTTGTGGGAATGTCCACCCTCTCGACCCAAATCAAGTTCATTACCCTCATCGGAATAGGTAAAGTGAGCCCCCCAGTTTATAAGCTCTTCAATAGCCTCTGGCCCTTCTTGAACTAAAAGCTCAACAGCCTCTTTGTTATTAAGACCAGCTCCAGCACGAAGAGTATCAGCTATATGATCTTCAAAGGAATCAGAGGGAGCAAGGACTGAGGCAATCCCTCCCTGAGCACGATTTGTACTGGAAACAAAATCCTTGTTCTTTGTTACAATATTTACAGTACCCTTTTTTGAGGCCTTAATTGCCAATGATAAGCCGGCAATTCCACTGCCTATAATTAAAAAATCCGAGGTATACTTTTTTGGTTCTATCACTGTGCGCTCCTGGACTACATACCAGTTATGGCATTGAAGTTTTTTTCAACTACTTCTTCTAATTGAGCAACATCTATATTTTTAAGATCTGCAATAAATTCATAGGTATGTTTTACCAGATGAGGACGATTCTTTTTTCCTCTATGGGGAACCGGTGTTAAAAATGGTGCATCAGTCTCAACAAGAATCCGGTCAAGGGGAACATAGGCAGCAGATTCATGAAGCTCAACGGCTTTCTTATAGGTTGTGTTGCCTGCATAGGAAATATAAAAACCCAAATCTAGAACACGCTTTGCATCCCTCTTGTCTCCTGGAAAACAATGCATAATACCCTTCACAGGGCCAAGAGATTTTATTATATCAAGGGAGTCATCCATGGCGTCTCTAGAATGAACAATGACAGGAAGATCAAATTCCTTTGCCAGTTCAATCTGATAGGCAAAGGATTCCTTTTGCATTTTCTCAGGTTTTCTCAAACGAAAATAATCCAGGCCGCATTCTCCTACCCCGAAGAAGATATCTTTCTCTGGAGAATTCATCACTGAGGTAACATGATCGCGAAGAATCATTAGCTCTCTTTCTGAAGCCTGAGATGAAGGATGTATACCTGATGAAAAAAACACCCCCTGGCTTCTATATTTTTTAGCGAAGTCCCAGGCCCACTGAAGACCATCTACATCAATGGCAATCTGCACTGTTTTAGAGATATTCTCAGTTTTTTGCTGAGAGAAAAGATCATCTGCCTTAATTGATGAGTCTTCTAAAATCAAATCATAATGCGTATGAGAATCTATATACATATATTTTTCCTTCTAATTAGTATCAGAGGACACAAAAGCAATAAATTCTCTCAAATACAACAAAAATTTATGATTTTACATTTCAGCTATATTATAAAATCCTATTTCTTTCCCATGAACTGGCCAACAGCGAGAAGAGTCTGATTGCGATCTTCTATATTTAAGGCATGCTCTAGACCACTAGCATCAATATTCATATTGATAGCTTCCTTGGTAAGACGAAGACCAAAATGATTCTTTGTCATTAAGGTTTTTGCATACTTCAATGCTTCACCATAGATCTCATCCTTCTCAACAACCTTGCTTACTAAACCAAGATTCCATGCATCATCTGAAGAGATAAATTCACCGGTGTACATAATCTCATATGCTCGTCCTGAACCAATCATTCTGGGTAGAAAATAACTACAGGACATATCTGCTCCACCAAGACCAATATTGATATATGCCGCACAGAAACGAGCATCCTTTGAGATAACTCTAATATCTGAGGCCAGAACAAAGCTAAAACCCTGACCAGCTGCAGCACCGTGAACAGCAGCAATAATTGGTTGAGGAGCCCGTCTCATTGCAAGATTAATTCGAGCTAAACGAGACTGAAAACGATAGAACTCAGCAACATTCATTTTAGGAGCAAACTTAGCAGTATCCTTCATATCAAGACCAGCACAGAAACCTTTGGCTTCTCCACCATCTAAAACAATTACCTTTGTATCAAGATCATAGAGACGTTCTTTCCAAAAGGCTTCAAGCTCTTCCATCATCTCATGGCTCACTGCATTATAAACCTCTGGTCTATTGAGTGTTAAACGACCAATGCCATCTTCAACAATTTCAAATTTTATAGTATTATAACTCATTATATCACCCTCATTTTTTTTCTTTTTTTTGCATCAACAGTTTTAAAATGTCAATGAAAAACCTTCAAATAATTAGTATATTAAAAACAAAAAAAACATTAAAATCACATATAATTAGTCCAAGTTTAGTAACTAAGACGATTTCTTACATTAAAATATGTATAGTTATACATATTTTAATGGAGGAAACAATGAACCTTGCACAATTTTATGAAACTACCTATAAAACAGTATCAAGAGAATTTTATTTTAACATAGGAAAAGAACGAATTGCAATATATCTTTTTCTATTTTTATCTTTAGCATACTTTATTCTCAGTCTTGTAAAAAAAATAAAAATTTGGAAAAAAGGAACTGGCTCTATATCTTTTAATCAACCAATCACACGATTTATTGTACTTCTGAAGTATGGTTTATTACAAATAAAAACTTTTAAAGAAAAAACACCTGGGATAATGCATGGGCTAATTTTTTTCGGTTTTCTAGGTCTTATAGTTACAACAGCTATCCTCACTATTCAAGAAGATATAACAAGACCAATCTGGAACTTGGTTTTTTTGAAGGGTAATATATATCTTTTCTGGTCATTATTTGCAGATATAGTGGGACTGCTTGTTTTTTTCGGTCTTATAATTGCTATTACAAGAAGATATATAATTAAACCTGAAAGACTTGATACTGAGAAGAAAGATACATTTTTATTAGTCTTCCTCTCAAATATTATTTTAACTGGTTTTTTAGCAGAAGCTTTAAGAATTGCCATTACTGGATATCCTGCATTTGAAATATGGTCTCCTGTAGGTTTAGGCATTGCACAGCTTTTTAGAGGTATTGAAATAAAAACCCTTAAAATGATCCATTATGCAAACTGGTGGATTCATATGGTATCATCCTTTTTATTTATTGCACTTCTAGCTTCAGGAAAAATGAGTCATATTATAATTTCAGCAATCAATATATTTTTTATTAATCTAAAAAACCTTTCCTCTGACACCAAATATTCAATGAACCTGATAACCACAGAGGAGTTTGAGACAGCAGAAAATTTTGGCATTCTAAACATCGAGGATTTAACATGGAAGGATATATTAGATTCTGAAGCCTGTACAAATTGTGGTCGCTGTCAGGATAACTGTCCTGTTTATAAAAGCAATAAACCTCTTTCTCCCAAAAAGCTAATTCAAGATATTAAAAGAAATCTTATCATAAAAGATTCAAATGAAAACAAAGAGCTTAATGGTGATGTTATAAAAGAAGATGAGTTCTGGGCATGTACAAACTGTGGGGCATGTATGGAAAGTTGTCCAGTTCTCATTGAACATGTTCCCAAAATAATTGGCCTAAGACGTCATAAAGTTCTTATGGAAGGGGATATGGCTCCAGAGTTACAAACTACCTTTCAAAATCTTGAAACAAATATGAATCCCTATGGCTTTGCCTTTGGTGATAGAATTTCATGGCTCTCAGAAGAAGAGGCTCAAAGATTAAATGTTTCTATCATGTCTGAAAACGATGCTGTTGATTTTTTATATTTCATTGGCTCTGCTGCATCTTTTGATAAGAGAAGTCAGAACATAACCTTAAGTCTTTTAAAAATCTTAAACAACGCTGGCTATAAAACAGGTATTCTTGGTATAGAAGAAGCAGATTCTGGTGATACTGCCCTCAGAGGTGGAAACGAATATCTCTTCCATCAATTGATGAATCATAATCTTGAATTATTTACCAAATATAATGTTAAAAAAATAATATGTTCTTGTCCTCATGACTACAATGTCATTAAAAAAGAATATAAAGATTATGCTATGGTGTCGGATGAACTCATTAGCGAGTACTTGGTATATCATCATAGTCAAATCATTGCAGACTTTATTAAGAATGATCAAATAAACCTGACTCAACCATTAAATAAAACAGTTGTCTATCATGATTCTTGCTTTCTTGGGAGATATAATAATCTCTTTAACGAACCAAGAAATATTCTCAATAATGTTAATGGTCTTGTTCTTAAAGAAATGGGCAATTCAAAAGAATCAAGCTTTTGCTGTGGTGCTGGTGGTGCAAGAATGTTCATTGAAGAGCACCTTGGAACAAGAATAAATCAAATGCGAACAAAAGAAGCTCAGAATACTGGGGCACAATTAATATGTACTGCATGTCCCTTTTGTTTAACCATGCTAACCGATGGATTAAATGAATGTGACTTTGATAACATTGAAGTAAAGGATATTGCAGAGATAACAGCTGAAGCTCTTGATCTATAAAAAATATTATATTGATGAACTCATTCTATACAAGCAAAATGAGTTCATCAACAGAACTTATACATGGAACTTCATCCATCTCTCCAACATGAATAAAATCCATAGATGCCCTCTGTGCTGCAAGATAATCAGAATGAGCATCTCCAATAAAAACAGCCCTTTCATTTTTTATAGAGGTCTTCTCAAGGCAGAGTTGAAGCATTGTAGGGTCTGGTTTTGGATTTGCATCAACAGTACAAACAATAGGATCAAACCACGTATCTAGTGAAAATTCTTTTACAAGTTTATTTAAAGACACCCCACGATTTGATGCTATAGCACATCTGTATTGTGATGACAATATACCAAAGACCTTTTCAAAGTCAACTGAAGGGTTAAGCATGGTGATAAATGGGTCATAGGGAAGCTTTATGCACTTATTATACATTTCACGAGCCTCTTCTTCTGTATCAACAATTTCATCAATAAGTTGAGATAAAGACATATATTTCGCCTTATTGAGATATGTTCGAGGCAACTGATTGTAACCACAGAGTTTCAATGCTTCATCAAAGTATGCAACATTTGCATCATGTGAATCGAAGAGAACACCATCACAATCAAAGATAAGAAGCTCTTTATTTTCTAATAATGTTTTTAAATCTGATTTCATTTCTTATTCCTTATAAAAGGTGCAAGGCACCCTGCAGAGAACTGTGATCAACAGAAAGTATCTTCAGTGCATCAGGACCTACTCCCATTTGATCACAGTAGTAAAGAACCATATCTTTATAGTTCCATCCCTTCCAGAAGAGGCTCCCTTCAATGACACAATTTAATTCTTTATGATTCTTAAATCGATATAGGGCTACAATTTCAGCAGCCACAAGGGATGCTGATCTTCTAAATAAAGCCTGAGCAATATCATCTCCATTTTGGGCTAATAACGAAAGATCTTTGCTGTCATTGCATATATTCTTTTGCTTTATGATGTTATAATGTTTATGGAGATATCCTCCAGCAACCTCTTTTTCATAGAGCTGTTCACTTGGATTAGATGATTCTTTATCAATGATTCTACCGCTATCACTAATCTCAAAGGATTTAAAATTTCCAGATTCAATATTAACTACTGTACCATTATCCTTAAAAAATCCAAAATTAAAGCCAGTACCCACAACTCCGCCAGCCAAATATTTTTCTTCACTGAACTCCAGACCTGCGAGAATAAGACAGATTGTATCATTTGCCACAGTAACAGTAACATCTTTACCTATTGCTGAACATTCATCTTCAATTAATTTTCCAATTTCATGATCAACACAACCCACAAGGGTATGATCTTTAGTACCACGAATCAGCTTCCCATCAAGTAATCCATTTCTCAATGTTGGTCTCAAAGGAAATGCGAAGTTCACAGCAACATTATTAACATCATCATCAACATTTCGCAATATCACATCCATTAGAATCTCTTTTGATATCATTGAAGGTAGCTCCTCTGACACCAAACTACCTAAATCAAGACTATTATCTGTAATTCTACAACTCTGAAAATTACTACCACCGATAACTATCGCCTGCCCTGAGTTAATAAGGGTATTTTGATCAGAGAGTTCATGAATAGAATAGGAAAAATTTGTTTTTTCACCCTGATCAGCCCTTTTTAGCTCTTTAACAAAACTTTCGATAATTGTCTGAAGTTCTTTCTCTGTAAATTGCTTTATCATTGATACTTCTACCTTAATTTTTACTTCACTTCTAATATTAGGGTATATTTTTTACCAGAAAAAAACTCCCTACCTATAAGATTGACTCTAATAATAGATACCGATAACTATCGGAAGCTGAAAAAATACTTTTGATAAAATTCATCTCCCTTATTCATCAGCCCAGGCTGGCATTGCCTTCATATAAAACTCAGCCCGCTTTAAAAAATCTGCTTCAGTTCCCTCTGGTGCCCAAGCCTCTAGCCACTGAGCTATACCCTGTTGAACATCTTTTCTATCATTAAGATTATCCTCTTCATCACCACAGTAACGACAATATGATCTCTCTACATCAGAGCTAACCAAAGGCATTGCACAGGAATAACATGAAGTGCTCATAGATCACTCTCCTTGTATGAATAGTTATAGATACAAGGTAACAAAGAAGAGTGTCATCCCTATGTCATGTTAGAAACAGCAAGAAGATTAAAGTTAAAAGGTCAAAAAAAGGGGGGATAAAATGAAAACCATCAAAAATTATTCATCGTAGAGCTTAGAAATACTATGAACCTTCCGTTTCAATTCCTCTCTTACTTCTACAGGTTTCAATACCTCAACCTGATCAGTAAAACTAAGAATTGTCGAATAGACCCATTCATCGATAGGAAAGGATATTTTCACAATCATATATCCATCCTTCTCATATGAAATTAACTGTGACTCAAAATAATCTTCAACACGGGACCTGCTTGCAGGATTAAAGCGCAATACAATCTCAGTCTCTTCACCAGAAACATCATCTAAGGAAATATAGTCTTTGTAGAATCCATCTTTTCGATCAAACTTTTCTTCAAGAAATACAATCTCATTCATACGTGACAGGCGAAAGACACGAAATTCCTGTCTTAAAGTACACCAGGCAAATAAATACCAGGCAAAGCCCTTATACAAGAGAGTCATGGGCTCAATAATACGAACATTGGTTTCGCCATTATATTTTCTATATAAAAATTCAATTTTTCTACACTGAGAAATACTGCTGTGAATTCCCTGCAAAATATTTCTCTGTTTTTTTCGATAACCCCAGGGAATAATATCAATGACGAACTGTTCATCAATGGGTACACCATTAATAGAAGAGGGAGCAAGATTGGTAATCTTTTCTATGGCACTGTCAAGGCCCTGGTATTCAAGGGTTGTATTAATGCTCTTTAAGGCTGAGATCATTGCGGTCATATCAGTGAGGCTCAAAACCTGGCGATCAAGCTTATAGTTTTCCATTATACCAAAGCCGCCATTATTTCCCTGATAAGAAATGACTGGAATTCCAGCCATATTAATGGCATCAATATCTCGATAAATAGTTCGTACTGAGACCTCAAATTTGTCAGCCAGTTCTTTAGCGGGAATACGCTCCCTGTTAAGAAGCATCACCGTTATGGCAAGCATCCGATCAATTCTCATAAATTATCCTCTTTTCATCATCTTTGAAAACAATTCAATATCAGGAAGATTTTTTCTCACATCAAGATAGTTATCGTATTGTCTGAGAGAATGTATAACTATACATAGAGGCTCTGGCCATAGTTCTGGCAGGGTTGCTTCTCCAGGTTTTTCAGCTAAAAAAGCAAGCTTTTCAAAAGGAGGATCAAAAGCAGCATGAACACCCTCCTTATTTCCCCTTGGATCAACACGATACCATCCAAATTCCTTTAAATAAAGGGCATTGAGACCATGAAGACAAAAGGGATTATAATCCTCAAGGGACAAACGTTGATAACATAAGGCAGCAGGAATTTCATTTGCTCTCAGTAGAGCAGCAAGAAGATGACTCTTAGCATAACAATATCCCGTTTTTTCTTGAAGAACATCTGAGGCTTTTATGGTAACAGGATTCAGCTTAAAATCCCAACTGTGCTTTATCTCATCACGAACAAAAAGAAAACAGTTTTCTGCTGTTTTGAATTCATCATTTTTTTCATATAATTCTTCTGCTTTTTTCATTACAGAGGGATGATTGTAATTAATGAATTCTGACTCTGCGAGATATAATTTCAATTGCATTTCATTCATGAGAATAAAATGCCTTAGTTAGATATTTTTGTCAATGAAAGAAGGGGGATAATTCTTTAAAATAATATGATTTTTTAAAAAAGATCTTATGAAATAGTAATAATATGCAGTTCATACTCTTATACCAAATCACAATAGCACAAACTACATCTACAGAATAATCCTAAACTAACAAAGACTTATTTTTTCTTCACATTCATTATTTCTCTGGTAAGCTTGATAAAGTGATGACCTCTAACAGCAAGACCAATACCATAGGCAAACTTAAAAGAATTAACCTTTCGAGCTTTATTGAGAAATCTGAAATAATGTATTCCATAACGAGAAAAACCCTGAATAAATATTGAGTAGATAACTGTTCTAATATCACGAAAAAGATTTCTAACCTTTTGATCAGGTGCCTTTTCAGGCTTCACATTAGGCAGCTCAGCTAGAAGGTCAAGACAACGCTGAAAATAGTTTTTAGGATCATAGAGATGCTTCATAACATTCTTATATCCTTCAACGAGAACATCCTTATCTAATGTAGGAATAAAATTCATATCAAAATTATGAGTATTATTGCCATGAGTCTCTTCTAGAAGTCGTCCTTCTTTTTTTAAGCGTCTATATAATTGTGTTCGAGGTAGTGCAAGCATAAGTCCAATCATAGCAACAGGAATTCGTGCAGCAGTAATAAGATCTATCTGAAGCTGAAAGATATTCTCTGGCTCATTATCAAAACCGAGAATAAATCCCCCCATAACCTCAATACCCTTTTTCTGTATTCTATTTATATGTTCAACAAGATCAATCTTAACATTGGCCTGTTTGTTCGTCATCTCAAGAACAGATTTATCAGGTGTTTCTATTCCAACAAAAATAATATTAAATCCCGCCTCAACCATCAGGTCCATAAGCTCTTCGTCTTCAGCCAGATTCATGCTGGCCTCAGTTGTTAGTGAAAATGGATAATCATTTTTGATCTGCCATGCAATAATTTCTTTTAAGAGCATTTTAACTCTACCCTTATGACCGATGAAGTTATCATCAACAATAAAGAGTTGGCCTCTATAACCGGTTTCCATGAGAACAGCCATTTCATTGGTAAACTGCTCAGGGGTTTTAAATCGTGGTACACGTCCAAAGAGTTCAATGATATCACAGAATTCACAGTTAAAAGGACATCCCCTTGAATTTTGAAGAGACATGGTATTATATTTATCTAATTTTAACAGATCAAAACGAGGAACTGGAGTTTTAGTTATATCGGGCTTTGTCTCATCAGAATAAACCTTCTTTGGAGTTCCAGCTTCATAATCTTTAATAAACTCAGGAAGAGTTATTTCACCCTCATTTAAAATAAAATAATCAACATTCTTAATTTCATGTTCAGCAGAGGTTACATAAGGGCCACCTGCTGCTACTTGAGTTCCCAGATCCTGACAGATTCTAGTTACCTCTTCAAAGGAATCCTGCTGAATAATCATAGCACTAATCATTACCAGATCAGCATTGATTATCTTTTTCTTATTTATCTTTTCTATATTGAGGTCTAAGAGCTCAATATCATATTCCTGAGGTAAAAGAGCAGCAACTGTTATAAGGCCTAAAGGAGGCAGCATGGATTTTGCCCCTGTAATATCCATTGCATAATCATTATTCCAAAAGGTAATGGGAATTCGTGGATTAATTAAAAGTATTTTCATGTGTATATCCTATAATAATTTATGCAATAGAGACCATCAACAATCTTCAATAAACACAGAGAAAACTGAAATATTGAATTTAAGAGTTTATAAAATCTATTTTTGCATCAAAATCTTCCTATAGTTGAATCTGTCAATATAATAATTAAAATTTTAACACTGCAATATAATTGGCCGAGCCAATCTTGCATGAGTTAGCCTCATTATTAATAGGAAAAAGTTCTTGAAATATGGTCCACTGATAAAAACCATGCTATTTCATTAATCATTATAGGCAAAATAAAAAAATGAATAAAAGAAATATCAGCATATATGACACAACACTACGAGACGGGGCTCAAACCGTTGGAATATCCTTTTCATTACAGGATAAACTCAATATAGCCAAGGCACTTGATCGATTACATGTAGATTATATCGAGGGCGGCTGGCCAGGATCCAATCCTAAGGATGATGAATTCTTTGTAAAGATTAAAGATTTTGGCCTTAATCATGCAAAAACCGCTGCCTTTGGTTCTACGAAGAGAAAAAACACCCTACCAAAGGATGATCTTCTTTTACAGGCTTTGGCCAACTCTCAGGCAGATGTAATAACAATTGTTGCAAAATCATGGGATTTTCACGTAACCCATGCCTTAAATATAGAATATTCTGAAAACCTTGACCTCATTAGAGAAACAGTTTCTTATCTTAAAGATAAGGGATATGAGGTTTTTCTCGATGCTGAGCATTTTTTTGATGGATACAAGGCAAATGCTGATTATTCCATAGAATGTATAAATGCTGCAAAGGATGCTGGTGCTGACATGATAGTCCTCTGTGATACCAATGGAGGCACTCTTCCCCATGAGGCACAGGATATTACCTCAAGAATTGTGAAAGATCTCAATATGCCCATTGGTGTCCATTTTCACAATGATACTGACGTAGCTGTAGCCAACTCTCTAGCAGCAGTAATTGCTGGAGCCCAGTCTATTCAGGGAACAATCAATGGCTATGGAGAACGATGTGGAAACTGCAATATACTTTCAATTATTCCCAATCTTCATTTGAAAATGGATTATTTCTGCAATTCCGGTGAGAAACTGGATTATCTAACAGAAATCAGCAGATTTGTCAGTGAAACTGCTAATCTTGCACATAATGAGCGACTTCCTTATGTAGGAAACAATGCCTTTGCACATAAGGGTGGCATTCATGTTTCTGCACTTCAAAAGGATACTAGAACCTATGAACATATTGATCCATCCACTGTAGGTAATAAACGGGAAATCCTCATTTCTGAGCTCTCTGGCAAAAGCAATGTGGAGTTTAAGGCAAAAGAACTTGGCATAGATCTTAAAAATCAAGTAACTCTTTCTAAGGAAATTTTACATAATATAAAGGATTTAGAGGATAATGGATTTCAGTTTGAAGCAGCGGAGGGTTCTTTTGAGCTCATAATCAGAAGAGCAACTGGTGAATACGTACCATTTTTCACATTAAAAGGCTTCAGAGTCATAACTGAGATGAACGAAGATCAAGATCTCTATTGTGAAGCAACTATTCGTGTAGAAGTGGATGGAACAGTTGAGCATACTGCCTCCAATGGAAATGGACCTGTTGAGGCACTTGATAATGCACTGAGAAAAGCTCTTTTGAAGTTTTATCCTGAAATAAATTCATTGATTCTTTCTGATTATAAGGTTCGTGTTCTTAATGAAAAAGACGGGACCGGTTCATCAGTGAGAGTTCTTATTGATCAAAAAAAGGATGGGATTCACTGGGGAACAGTTGGAGTTTCATCAAATATAATTGATGCTTCATGGCAGGCTCTGGTAGATGGCATTGAATTCATGCTTTTTAAAGAAAAAAATAAAGAGAAATAATACTTGCAATCTTAAAGATGCATCACTATTTTACTTCAAACAGGTAAAGATAATGTCTAAAATATTTATAATAACAATACTACTATTAAGCACAAGTCTTTTGGGATGGGAACGCTATGACAAGGTCTTGGCAGTGGTTAATGGATCACCTATTATTGAGAGTGAAGTAAACCAAAAGCTCAATCAAATAAGAAGACAAAAGAGATTTCCCAATGGAAAAACAAAATATTACAAGAGTCGTGTATTAGACTCCTTTATTCAGGATGAACTTGTACAGGAAACTGCACGAACGGTTTCAATTATAGTTTCAGATAATAAAATTTTCAATGAAATTACTAATTATATTTTGAACTATCATGCTCAAAAAATCAAAAATCCCAAGAAGATTGAAGAATTGAAAGCCCTTAAGGGTCAGATTAAAAACCGATTAAAAGAGCGTTTTGTAGATTTAAAGGGAAATAAAAACAAGAAGATTGATGCATATATTGATCCCTTTGTTGCAGTAATAACAAAAACAAAAAAGATATCCTTTGATGCATATATCAGAGAAACAAAATCTCAAATCATGAAACAGCAGCTCATGTCAATAGCTGTAGGTATCACTCCGCCAAATAAAAAAGAAATTAAGGCATGGTACTGGGCACATAAAAAGAAATTTGGCATGGAGCTTCGCTATAAGCAGATAAAAATATATACAGGAAAATCACTCTTTGGCCAAAGAAATGCATCAAAGAAATTAAACAAGATTAGAGCCAGAGTCCTTAAGGGTGAATCCTTTGAAAAGCTTGCACGGCAGTATTCTCAAGACAGAGCAACCAAATACAAAGGTGGCGATGTGGGATGGGTACATATTGGCAAGATTGACCGCATGGTAGCAGGTCGTGTTTATCAACAGCTGAAACGCCCTGGACAGATATCTGTTGTATTTAAATCTCTTAGTGGTGCATATTATCTGATTAAATACGTTGGTCGAAGACCGATTCCCTATGAAAAAGTTAAAAAAATGATTATGTACAAGCTCTATAATGAAAAACTGGCTCAACAGTTTAATAAATGGGTTGAAACACGAAAGAAATATTCTGATATTAAAATATTTATGCCAGGCTATACCCGATAGGATAAATAATACATGACAGCTGATATACTAATTTTTTTTCCCCATGATATTAATGACGAAGATCTTCATTTCCAGGAACAATATATACCTGATCTCCTGGAATCAAAATTAGGATCACTGAAAACTATTAATTCAATCTATATATCTGTCCCCCATAGTTTTAATTCTAAAGACCACGATACATCCAAGACATTTCAAAGAAATGGCATTGATGATGTAAACTTCTGGAAAGAACTCTTTGAAAAAACAAAATCTGAAAATATAGCTATAATCCGATCAGATGCTCCCTTTATTGATTCAGCTGTTATTGAAGATATGATCTCTATTCATATCGATAACATGGCTGAATATACATATTCAGAAAATCTACCTGAGGGATTACGTTGTGATATTATATCATCAAACTTAATGAATGAGATTCCTCCCATGTCTGAAGAAACCCTTTCTCTTTCACAGATTATAAAAGGAAACATTAACCGCTTTGACGTTGAACTCTACTACAAAGGACCCGACATTCGAGACAAGCGATTGTCCTTTTTATCTTCATCCTTAAGAGATAAAAAGATAATGGAAAATTTGATTCAATTAAATGGATCAACTCCTTCATATGAAGAAATAAAAGAACTCATTGAAAATAATCCAGAATCCCTGTTTATTGGTCCCTCATATATTGAAACTGAAATCACAGGAGCCTGTGATGCAGATTGTCAATTTTGCTACAGAAAAACATTAGATAATGAACATGAACACATGGACAAAGATCTCTTTAAAAAAATTATCACTGACATGAAGGAATTCGATCTTCCCTATAGCCTTTGCTTCGGAGGATCAGGTGAGCCGCTGCAGCATCCTCACTTTTATGAGATAATAGATGAAGCATTAAAAGAACCTCTCTGTAGTCAGATCATTGTTGAGACCAATGGAATCAAAGCTGATGCCAACTATGCTTCATTAGTATCTCGGAATGAATCTAAAAAGATTACAACCATCGTAAACCTCAGTGCTTCATCAGCTGAAGCCTATGAAGCTCTTTATGGAATTGGAGCATACGAAGATATAGTTAAAAACTGTAAAGCAATAGATGAAAATGCATCAGGTAGCATCTATCTGCAGATTTTAAAGATAAATGAAACTGAAAAAGACCTTGACGTCTACTATGACCTTTGGGAACCAACGGGCATCCCCATTATTCTTCAAAAACAAAACACCTGGCTAGGTAAAACCGAAGACAAACGCTATAGCGACCTCACCCCCCTTGAGAGAACACCCTGCTGGCATCTGCAAAGAGATCTCTTTATTCTTTCAGATGGCACTATTGCCTATTGCAAGCAGGACGTTGAGGGCAAGAATAAATCCGGGTCCATAGCTGACGAAACACTCTTGGAGATATGGTCTAAACAAAAAGAAGAGTTCTTAAATAACTATAAAGGAAAACTGCCTTCTTCACCCAATTGCAAAGAATGTGATGAATGGTATACCTTCAATTTTTAATTTCTCATGTCAGCTACCGCAATTATACAAGCACGTCTGGACTCAACCCGTTTACCAAGAAAGGTTTTACTTCCCCTTGGAGGAAAACCAATGATTCAGCAAATCATTGAATCATTACAACATCAAAAAGAAATAACTCAAATAGTATTAGCAACCTCCAATGACAACAGCAATGATGAGTTATCTGTTATAGCAAAAAAAACAGGTATACAATACTTCGAAGGTTCAAGAGAAAATGTTTTAAGCAGATTTTATCATGTAGTAGAAAAATTTGGCGGAGATTATATAATAAGAGTAACTGGAGACAATCCCTTTACCAGCGGTTCTCTGGCTGCACTGGCTTATAATAAGGCAAAAAAAAATAATGCCGATCTTTCATCTATATCAGGTATCCCCCTTGGAACTGCAGTGGAGATTATAAAGGCCGATGCATTATCACGATGCTTTCATGAAGCGCAGACAAACTATCAAAAAGAACATGTAACACCCTATATCAAAGAAAATCCTGATAAATTTTCAATCATTCGCTATGATTCAACTATTGAAAATCCTTTTCACGATCTAAGACTCACCGTTGATACACCTGAAGATTATGAGTTAGCTGAAACAATATACAAGAACATCTATAAGGGATACCCTCTAGAACTGCCTGAAGTATTAACCTTTATTAAGGACAACCTGGATCTTATAAAAATCAACAGCCACATTGAACAGCGGCCCATGACTCATGCAGAAAAATAAACATATAGCTATAATAACAGATTTTAATGACAAACTTGGTTCAGGCCATATTCAACGAATGTCATCCCTTCTGTCATATATAAATAACAATACAGATTATGACATTACAATGATATGCAAGAACAAACCACATTTTCTTGATGATGAACTCCTTACAAAAATCACCGATGATATTCCCGAAAACCCATCCCTCATCATCAGAGATATGAGAGATTCATCAATAGAAGAAATTACATTATTACAAAAACATGGACCTGTTCTCGTCATTGACGACATGGGTCCAGGAAGAAATATAGCAGACTATGCCTGGGATATTCTCCCCAACCCACATAACGGATTATATAGAAAAGATTTATTCTTATATGGCTACAGCTTCATGAAGGATATTCAAAATATAGATCCATCAATGAAAGATATTGACTTCTCTGTTTATATTGGAATGAAGCCTTCACAAAAAAAGATAGATTACCTGCAGTCTCTCTTACCAGAGTACTCTGTTACAGCTTATCTTATGAGTGAAGAGTCTTTGATCTTCACAGGATACAACTTTACAAAGCTTGACATGACTCCATTGCAGGCAATGAGCAGATCGCACTCACTCATCACCCATTTTGGCCTCACCATGTATGAAGGCCTATTGATGAATCTCAAGGTATTCACCTTAAATCCTTCAGAGTATCACAGTGATCTGTGCAATAAGATTTTAGATGATTATAAAATCACAAATCTGGGCACCTTTGAAAAAATAATTGCCTCTGCTCAGAAGATCATCACAGATAACTATGAACAAGAAAATAATATACTACAGACAACAGAATACCTTCATGAAATTGCACAAAAACAATGTAAAAATTTTATCAAAGCATTGGAGAATGAGACATGTCTCTAGATTGTGCTCAATGTGGTCTCTGTTGCCAGGCTGATATGATTGCCTATGCCACAGAGTCTGACATCGAAAGATGGAGACTGGAAAATCGTAGAGATATTCTCGGTACAATAGATGAGATGAAACATATGTGGGCAGGCGATTCTATTGTCACAAGAGAGGGCAAAAGATTACACAGTTGTTCATTTCTTCGATGGAATGATGACAAATCATACTGTGCAATCTATGAAACAAGACCTACAGTATGTGTTAATTTCAAGCCAGGGTCTTCAGCACTATGTTCAAAAAAAAATCTAAGAAAATAATGTTGACAACGCCCATAAAACACTATTTTTGGCATTATATAATAGGAGAAAAAAATGAAAAAACTTAAACTAATTTTTATGATTTTAATTGTTGTTACATTCTTTATTTCATTAGCATGTACATCTAGAGTAATTAAACAGACAGAAACTACTGCCATAATCCAAGGCATGGGAATGACAAAGATTGAAGCGAAAATTGAAGCTCGAAAAAAAGCAAAAACTATCTTTATGGATTTTGAAGAGACAAAAGAACCAGAATGCTCTCAAGAATATTCAGTAAGAGGAAGAGGAGATGCTGATTCATATAGTGCTAGTGGAAGCACACACTGGAGTTGTGTTATTTTTATAAAAAAGAAATAAAGAATTACTATAATTTTTTGACTATCAATTACAACTTCTTGATAGTCAAAAAGCTAATTTCATTTCTACAAATTCCTCATTCGTCATAATCACCATCTTCTATATGATCATTCTTCTTTAGATTTTTTATCTTTTTATTCACCTTGATATCAGTATTATCCTTTCTATCATTCTTATATCCATTACTTTTACTATTAAAATGAACACTCTGTAGTGATCCTACTTCTAAAAATTCTTTTATCTTCTTTAGTTCTTCACCATAAATTTTAAGTGTCAAAGAATCTGATCCCAGATAAAATCGTATATAAAATTTATCACACTCTAGAATAGCTTTTTCAATATTTTTTGATAGCTTAATTCTTCCATTAATTGCTTTCCAGGTTGATGTCTGACCAGATATTGTGGTTTTAGCATCTACACCTTTGTTTGAAGAATTATTTGAATAGGTTGTATTTCCAGTAAAATTAGTCTGCTGCTGAATTTGATTACTAACCTCAATGACTCTTACTCTATATTTTTTTGTTCCAACCTTTACTTCAGATCGTTTAACAAGGTTACTGACATTATTATCAACATTAAATGAGACCTTAATAGACGAAGGTGCTGACTTATTTTTTTTAATATTTCGGACGTAGTGAGCATAAACAGATATATTCCTCTTAAAAATATGACCAATTTTCTCCATGGAGGCATGCTTAAAAGACAAAGATACAACCTGTGAATCATTGAATTCATCATCCTTAATTTTTATCTTTCCTAAGCCAAGACAGCTTGCTGTTAGAGAAATCATGATTAGTAATATAATGATTTTTTTCATAGATTTAACCTTAAAATATATTTATTAATTACTGAAACGAACACAATTATAATGTCAATAAAAATTAAACCACACTTTATAATTTTTGTACCTAAAATGAAAAAACGAACTCTAAAGATATATATTTCTAAAAAAAATGACTTTACTGTATCTCATGATGATTAATCTATGTTACAATTAAAAGAAGGATAGTTTATGTTAAACCAATCACGAAGCGCTGAAAATAACAACTGGGCTCTCAAGTTAGTAATTATAAATGCAGGTATATTTCTTCTTCAACTTATGCTGAAGGAATCAGTTATATATCTAGAGTACACTCAAAATGACCATTTATACCGAATAGAGCGATCAATTATAGATTATTACTTTGCCATGACTCCATATTTAGTAATATCAAAAAAATATATATGGCAACTAGGGACATATATGTTTTTACATAGTACTGGTAGCTTTCTACATATTATTATAAATATGTACCTTTTATTCATGTTAGGACAAACTCTTGAACAACTCTGGGGTTCAAAAAGATTTCTTTTCTTTTTCTTCATGGCAGGAATCAGTGGTGGAATCTTAAATTTTGTAGTTAGTTATTTTTTACAAGATGTTTCAATACTAGCTCCAACAGTTGGTGCTTCTGGTGCCATAATGGGACTTGTTGTTGCATTTGGTATTATTTTTCCCAATGTGCAATTCCTGTTTCTCTTTTTCATCCCAATGAAAGCCAAACATTTAGTAATATTCCTTGGTACACTAGATCTTTTCCTTTTTATATTTTTTAGACATATGACAGGCATATCTCACATGACTCACCTTGGAGGTCTCCTCTTTGGTATCATTTATTTTGGCTATTACCGCAGAAAAGGTCTTATCTTTAAAGGTAAGATGTTTAAAGCAAAAGTTAAAAAAGAAGAGCACACTGTTGACAAACCAAACCCATTTACTCAAGGATCTTCAAAACATTCGTCTTTAGAAGAAATATTAAAAAAAATTAAGGCAAATGGTCCAGAGGCTTTAACTGATGATGAATATCAACATGTTAAATATATGAATACTATGCATGAAAATGAAGAGGGTCTCTGTGTAGAAGATGATTTTGATATTAATGACAGCTATTGTGATAAATGTGAAAATGTAAATGCATGTCTCATGCGTGAAATTAAAAAATATCTTTAAAGAGAAACTTAATGATACCAGTAAAAATAAAATGTTCCCCTGGTGCACGACTGCCAGAATATCAGACAAAAGGATCTGCAGGTGCTGATTTATACAGTCATCTTGAACAACCTGTAACCATCGAAAAAGGTCGCACTGAGCTGATTCCTACAGGTTTATTTATGGAAATACCTGAAGGCTATGAAGGCCAGATTCGGCCAAGAAGCGGTCTTGCTATTAAAAATGGACTCACTCTCTTAAACTCTCCTGGCACAATTGATTGTGACTACAGAGGAGAGATTAAAATAATAATCACCAATCTCGGTGACAGTGATTTTATTGTTACTGATGGCATGCGTATAGCCCAAATGATCTTTAACAAGATCTACAGAGGTCATTTTATAGAAACAGATGAACTTGAAAACACAGACCGAAGCCACGGTGGCTTCGGACATTCCGGAGTTTAATTATATGTCAGATAGCGTTAAGATTATCCCCCTTGGTGGACTCGGTGCCATTGGAAAAAACATTACCCTTATAGAATACAAAAATGAAATAATAATTATAGACTGCGGTATTATGTTTCCCAGAGATGATATGCCAGGAATTGATTTTATCATCCCCGATTTCACCTATCTTAGAGAAAACAAAGAAAAGATAAAGGCAATTATCATTACTCACGGACATGAAGACCACATAGGGGCTGTACCATTTCTTGTAGAAGAATTCAAGGCACCCATATATGCAACAAAACTTACAATCGGTCTTATTCAAAGCAGGCTTGCTGAAAAGCAACTCAGTGAATACCCCGTGTTTGTTGAGGTAGAGCCCCGACAAATTGTTGAAATTAACAATTTCGCAATTGAATTTATCAGAGTAAATCACTCAATTACTGATAGTGTTGGTCTTGCCATTAAAACACCTATCGGAACTATTATTCACAGTGGTGATTTTAAAATTGATTTTTCTCCAGTAGACGGTGATGTAACTGATCTTTACAGCTTCGCAAAATATGGAGAAGAAGGTGTTCTCTTGCTTCTTTCTGATAGCACCAATGCAGAGAAGGATGGCTTCACAAAATCTGAATCTGCTCTTCAGGAGAAAATGATTGATCTTTTTTCCAGTTCAAAGAATAGAATCATTGTAGCTACCTTTGCATCAAACATCCACAGAATTCAGCAAATCTGTGATGTAGCACAAATATTTCATCGCAATGTTGTCGTAACTGGTTTAAGCATGCAGAAGAATATTGAGATTTCAAGAGAACTTGGATATCTCAATATTAAGGATGAAATTTTTGTTTCTATTGATCAGGCACGAAATCTTCCAAATAAAAAGTTAGTTATTATCGGCACAGGAACTCAAGGAGAACCCATGTCTGCCCTCTCAAGGATGGCAAGTGGCACTCACAGACATTTTTCTGTAGAGAAGGGTGATGCTGTAATAATTACTGCATCAGTCATTCCTGGAAATGAACGCCTGGTAACCAATGTAGTTAACTCACTTATGGAAATAGGTGCAGATGTATTCTATGATCGCTCAGAGGGAATTCACGTATCAGGTCATGGCTCCGCAAAAGAACTAAAAATGATGCTCACTCTGACTAAACCGGAATTCTTTTTACCAGTTCATGGAGAATATAAACATCTAAAGGCTCATGGGGATATTGCAGAATCTTTAAATATTAAATCATCTCGTATTATCATTGGACATAATGGTGATATTCTTGAACTCACAAAAAAGCATTTCAAAAAAATTGATTCTATTGAACTTTCAAATATATATGTGGATGGCTCTGAAACAGGAGATGCAGATAGCATCATCATTAGAGACAGACAACTCATGTCAATCGATGGTATTGTTATGATTACTGTATTCATCTCAGATAAAAAAATTATTGATGCCCCTCAGGTTATATCCAGGGGTTTTCACTATGAGAGCTCAAGCAATACTCTAGATGTTATAAAACATGATGTCAAAGACAAGGTTGAACGACATCTTAAAGATGGCTCAACGAGAGAAAACATTGAACTGGCACTTCAAAAGGGTCTTAAAAATCTAATCTTTAAACTATGCCGTCGTAATCCTTTAATCTCTATTCACGTTGTGGAGGTCTCAAAATGACCCTATTTGACTCTATATTTCTTGCAATACTCCAGGGACTGACAGAATTTTTACCAGTTAGCTCTTCAGGTCACTTAACACTCTTTCAACACTATCTCAAGGTACAGAATGCTCCTTTAATATTTGATATAATTCTTCACGTTGCTTCATTATTAGCTGTGATGATATTCTTTAGAAGAAAAATCATCTCGCTCATTAAGGCTGCAATTGATATACTCATATTGTTTTATATAAAACTCTTTAAAAATAACTTAGAAGAGAAAAAAAATTCTATCAAAAGTGAAAAACAAGAAAGAGTCGAAATAGGGTTTCTCCTTTTAAGTACAGCAATAACCGTAGCCTTTGTTCCTTTAACAAAACCTATTGTACTCTACCTCAAAAAAGATCCTAAATTTTTACTCTTTGCCTTTCTCTTTACTGCGATAATTCTCTTAATTGCTGATTATCTGATGAAAAGAAATACTGGTTCAGAGAAGATTACCCTGAAGAATTCAATAATAATAGGTTTCTTTCAGGCCCTTGCTGTAATTCCTGGAGTTAGTAGAAGCGGTAGTACTATCTGCGGAGGCCTCATATCAGGCACAACAAGTAAAAAAGCAGTTGAATATTCCTTTATATTAGCAATTCCAGCAATTCTCGGTGCTGCGATTTTAGAATATGACTCCACTCTGATTCAGTCTATTCCTGTGACCATTCTCATAGCAGGTTTCATAGTTTCATTTATAACAAGCCTTGGAGCATTACGTCTCCTGGTTTTCATGGTTGAGAAAACAATGCTTAAACCCTTTGCATTTTATCTTATAATCCTTTCATCAATAGTCATTTATCAATTCTGGATATAGATATTATCTTTTTATTTGACATATTGATTTGTAATTAACAAAAAGACTACAAAGAATCTTGAAATAAACGACAACTCTGAATCTCATAAAAAAATTTTATTAATTGAATTAAAGAAAAGGATATATTAAATGAAAATAATTCCACTTATAATGGCTGGAGGAGCAGGAACTCGACTCTGGCCTCTGAGCAATGAAGAAAAACCAAAGCAGTTTCATGATTTCACAGGAAATGGAACACTTTTTCAAAATACAATTCGTCGTTTAAAAAAGCTAAATCCTGAAGAATTCTGCGTAGTGACATCACATAAATACAAGGGACTCACTGAAGATGCACTGCGAGCAGAGGGGGTTAATGGAACCGTGCTTTCTGAACCAGAAGCCAGGAATACAGCCGCTGCAGTTTTATTTGGGGCTCAATTTGTTAAAAAGAAATATGAAGATGCATTGATGATTGTGCTCCCTGCTGATCATTACATAGAAGATCCCGATACTTTTTTAACTATCATAGAAGATGGACTCAAGGCTGCACAGAACAACAGCCTCATAACCCTCGGTATAGAACCTCTCTACCCGGAGACAGGTTATGGTTATATAGAAGCAGATAACAGTGAAGACAATAAAGTTCAAGATGTACTTTCTTTTAGGGAAAAGCCTGATGCAAAGACTGCAGAAAAATATATAAGATCAGGAAACTATTATTGGAATAGTGGAATTTATATATGGAAGAATAGCACAATTCTAAATTCCTTTGAAAAGCATATGCCTGATCATTACTCAAAATTTAAGGAATTAAATGAGTTTAAAGAAAATGAATTTTCTTCAGTAACTGGAAAAAGTTGGGATACAGTAAAATCAATATTCTCTCAAATCGAAAAGATCTCTATTGACTATGGAATTCTTGAAAACGAAACAAAGAGAAAAGTTATACCAGGTTCATTTGGATGGGCAGATCTAGGTAGCTGGAAATCTATTGATACTGCATTAAAAAAAGACCAAAATGACAACACATCTCCCAAGAGAGATCTATCATCATTTTATAATTCATCCAACTGTACAGTTTTCCCTGATAGCAAAAAAGTATACGTTGCTGGATGTGACAACATAACAGTCATTGAAGGAGAAAATGAAATTCTTATTTTAAACAAAGAGCTTTCACAGGATATTAAAAAGATCAAAGAATGCAACTAATAGCAACTACTCAATTATAAACTAATGAATGAGATTATTATAAAAGTTATTTTGTTTATTGATAAAAATAGCTTGAACTTCTTCAAAGAAAAAATACTATTAAATATAAAGAATTATTCAAGAAAGGAGGTTATCCATGGCAACACCTGATGCATCACATGTAATTTTAATTACAGCCTTTGCATGGATCTTAGCTCAAATTTTAAAGATAATCATTGCACTTATTATTGCAAGAAAATTCATATTGAAGCTTTTTTTCTCTACTGGAGGAATGCCTTCATCTCATTCAGCTATAGTTTCCGCAATGGCTATTGGAATGGGAATGCAGTATGGTTTCAGTTCTCCTTTCTTTGCAATCTCACTACTCTTTGCATTCATTGTTATGCATGATGCGGTAAAAGTAAGAAGTGCAGTAGGAAAAAACACAATGGCAATGAAGACATTTCTTGCCGATATAATTGAATCAGAATACGAAAAAAAATCTGAACTCTTAGAATCCATTGAAAAAGAATTTTCAGAGAAACCACAGGAAAAAGAGCATCAAAAAAATATAAAAAAGATTAAGAAAATGCGAAGAGAGATAGATGATCTAAAGGTTTTGAAGGTTGTTCTAGGACATTCTTTAACTGAAATGGCAACAGGCGCCCTTATTGGCAGCCTGTCATCAATAATCTATTTTACTTACATATATGTAAAATAGATTATTCCCATTCAATAGTACTAGGTGGTTTTGAAGAAATATCATAGACCACTCTGTTTATTCCCTTTACTTCATTTATAATTCTATTTGATATCTTTCTTAACAGTCCCTCAGGTAGATAAGCCCAGTCTGCGGTCATTGCATCAACAGATGTAACCCCTCTGATAGCAATTACATTTTCATAGGTTCTTTTATCACCCATAACGCCAACAGAACGAATAGGAAGATAAACACAGAAGATCTGCCACAGCTCATTATAAAGACCAGCATTCTTAATCTCTTCTAAAAGAATATCATCAGCTTCTTGCAAAACATTGACACGTTCCTTCGTAACATCACCAATTATTCGAATAGCTAAACCTGGTCCAGGAAAAGGCTGTCTATTAATAAGTTCTTCAGCCATACCCAGTTCAAGTCCAAGCTCACGAACCTCATCTTTAAAGAGCTCTTTTAGTGGTTCAATAACCTGACCTGATTTAATCAATTTTAAAACCTCAGGTACTCTATTGTGATGACTTTTTATAGTATCAGACGGTCCTTTTGTAGAAACAGATTCAATCACATCAGGATAGAGAGTTCCCTGACCAAGAAAATCGAAGGTGCCTATTTTTTTTGATTCATCCATGAATACTTTTATAAACTCTTTACCAATAATACGTCGTTTCTTTTCAGGATCTTTGACACCCTTCAATTTTTTCATGAAACGATCAACAGCATCAACGTAGATAAGATTTAACTTCATGTTATTCTGATAGCGCTCAACTACCTTTGTTGCTTCATCCTTCCGAAGAACACCATTGTTTACAAAAACACAATAGAGTCTATCACCAATAGCTTTTTCAAGTAAAGCAGCAGTAACTGAAGAATCTACACCACCAGATAGACCAAGAAGCACGGTTCCATCCCCAACCTCATCTTTAATAGCTTGTACAGAAGATTCAATAAATGATTTCATGGTCCAAGAAGCTTTAACTTTACATATATCAAAAACAAAATTCTTTAAGACTTTGACTCCATTGGGTGTATGATGTACCTCAGGGTGGAACTGAACACCGTAAACCTTTTGCTTTGCATTTTCTATTGCAGCAACCTCTGCATTGTCTGAAGCAGCTGTTATCTTAAAACCCTTTGGAAGTTCAACAACCTTGTCACCATGACTCATCCACACCTGCTCTTTCTTTTTAAGGCCCTTAAAAAAAGCAGTTTTTTCTTTTATCTCAGCAGTGGAAGGTCCATATTCCCGGGAATGGGCACTTTCAATCTTGCCATTAAAGGCATCAACAACAACGTAAAGTCCATAACAGATTCCCAGAATAGGCACTCCAAGATTAAATATTTCTTTAGAAACCTGTGGAGATCCTTTATCATATATTGAGGATGGCCCCCCGGAAAGAATGATACCTGCTGGATTTTCTTTTTTAATATCTTCAATATCAATGTGATGAGGTACAATTTCAGCATAGACCTTCAACTCTCGAATTCTTCTTGCAATGAGCTGAGTATACTGTGAACCAAAATCCAGTATTAATATTCTATCCTTGGGAATATCTATTTGATGTTCAATCATGTTGTTTTCTGCCTTTGAATTATTTAATTGATGCTATATAATCTTTGTACCCTTTTGAGCTAAGGGCTTCATTTTTCTTTGCTATCTTGTCAGCCATATCACTTCGAAAGTCAGCAAGCTTTTCTTCAATGACCTTATCTGAAATGGATAAAATATTGATAGCGTATAAAGCAGCATTTGTTCCACCAGCTTTTCCCGAAGGCATTGTCCCTACTGGAATTCCAGATGGCATCTGCAATATTGATAAAATTGAATCTAAACCACCGGATATTTTGGTTTCAATGGGTACCCCAATAACAGGTAAAGTAGTATGTGAAGCAACTACACCAGGAAGATGAGCAGCTCCTCCTGCAACAGCAATAATTACCTGCATTCCTTTTCCTCTTGCAGATGAAACCCATTCTTTAGTCTGTTCAGGTGTTCTATGAGCTGAAGATACTATTATTTCAAAATCAACTCCAAATTTATCAAGGGTTTCAAAACATCCTTCAACCTTTGGAAGGTCTGAATCACTTCCAAGAATTATTCCAACTCTACTCATATGTATCTCCTTAAATCTAGTATTATTTCAGATATTTTCTTTGCCATTATTTTGTCAATTCAAAAGAAAAATTAATTTTCTTTAGAAGAGCATCATATGATCTTTTAATGAAGAAATCTGATGACACACATCTTGAAGTTCTTCATGAGAGGAAAAAACTGCCGTTATTGTATAAGAAGTAAATTTTCCGCTTTTACTATCTGTATGATATATTTCACCATCTATATTCATTTTTCTCAAAATTTCAGTAATCTCCTCTGACACCTCTCGTGTATTTCTAAATACTGATTTGAACATTACCTCAGAGGGATATTCTACATTTTCACTCATATCTTTTGATCCTTGAAACCTTCTCTTACTACTGAAGATACTCCTGTTTCTTCATCAAGAGAATAAATATTGAAATTAGATTTTATATCAAAATTATTATAGTGAACCGCAAAATTCAAGGATGCTGACCCCATTTCTCCGCTGGTAATTCTATGAAAAACATCACAGGGCCATACAAGCATAGCTCCACCTTCATAGATAATTCTATCACCAGATTTTATTGAGGTATTTGTAACAGTAAAACTCTCTATTTTACCATGATCCTTATTATAAAGTTCAACAAACCTTTCGCCCTGCAATACAATGAGATTATCATCCTGTGCAAGATGCATATACCATGGCCTCTCAATATTTTCTAAGGGACCCGGAGAAATTGCATTATATTTGTGAATAACTCTGTCAATAGAACTTATTTTTCCAACAAGCTCCTTTGGAATCAAATCAAAGGTCACACCCTCCGTTTTTCGAAAGGGTGTCAGAGGAACAACTTTGTATAATCCAGGAATTTCTTCTATAATATTTGTATAATAATCCATATATAACTCTATCCTTAAATACCAATATAAAACATGTAATAATATCCATTTTTTTCAACTAATTATTTTTGGCAATATTAAAATGAAGGGGGGATAAATAAACCAAACTAGCGGATATATAGTAAAACTTTTACCTTTATCATTTTTCCACTCTTTGATATGGAGGACTTCAGTGTTTCTGCACTGGTCTTACCCAGTTTCTTTAAGTCCATTATGAATAAATTGTAATTATTCGACGGTATAGAGGCTTTTATTTCAGTTACCCCTGAAAGTTTTTTTCGTGAATCGATGGTACCTTTATATTTTTTTACAAGGGAATCAAATGAAACTTGTTTCGTAGAAGGACTCTTGGATTTTTTTTTCGCTACTGAGCCTCCTGCAAAATTTTCATTACTTTTTATTCGTAAGTCCTTATTTTTCTGTGGTGTCTTTGGAAAGACAGCTACAATATATTCACGGTCACCTTCAACCTCTTCTTTAGCTCTTATGGTTGATAGGGAACGCTTAGACATTTTCTTCTTCTCTTCTACCCTCTTTTTTGATGATCTATCAAGAACAAGACTATCCATACTCCTGCTTGATTTAACAATAACATCTACTTTATTTTCAACTTTAGATGCTACTTTTCTATCACTTTTACTTCCTAATAATTTTTCAGAACTTTTTTTCAGTTTGCCAGGATTCACTTTATTCTTATTTAAAACATTAGCATGATTCTTCTTATCAACAGTATCGCTAATAGATGGAAAATCAGTTTTTTGAGTTTGTTCAATCTTCAAAGCGGGCTTAAAAACAATAAAAAGAATGGCTGCTGTTGCTAAGAGTCCTGCAGCTTCAATGGTTATATTTCGTTTAACTGGTGCAATAATTCGTTTCATCTTGCCATTAAAGGTCTTTGAATCATCAATCTTTACATGGAGCTGCTGAAGGAAATCATCAGGAGCTTCAACATTCGGTAAAGAAGACATTATTGTAGAATAATTCTTTAAAAATTCAATTTCTTCATAACAATCATCACATTGTGCTGCATGACGATCAATTAAATCCATTTCTTCTGCATCTAAAATACCATCAACATAATCCTGGAGGTATTCTTTATAATCTTTACATTCCATCAAAAATACCTCCTAATTTTATTCTTAAATCCTGTCGAGCTCTTGCCAATTTAGATTTCACTGTGCCAAGCTTATAGCCTGTTATAGCAACAATCTCATCATAAGATTTTCCTTCGATATCCCTTAGAACAACAACCTCTTTCTGTTCTTCAGGAAGTTCACTTATTGCATCTAAAATGACATTATATCCCTCTTCTTCTTCATACACAGCCTCTGGATTAAAACTGCTGTCACCTATATCAGTTGTAAAACGTTCTTCTTCTTCATTTTCACTCTTATTGATGCTCATCGCTCTTTTAAAAAATCGATAATCCTTAGATGTAACCCTGTTTCTACAGGTATTGAGAGCAACTCGATAGAGCCATGTTGATAAGCTTGATTTAAACTTAAATGTGTGGAGATTATTGTACATTTTGATAAAGGTTTCCTGGGCACAGTCATTGGCTGTATCATAATCCCCTGTTACCTTTAAACATACGTTAAATATCATATCTCTATACTTCACCACAAGCTTATCGAATGACACAGAGTTTCCATCTATGAAATCCTTGATGAGAAACTCATCGTCATTCTTGCCCTTAATATTTGCTATAATTGCCTTTACCATATAGACCGATTTTAATAGTTGATGTTCCCTGTGGTTAAATTATAGAGACTTTTTTTAAAATATTTTGATTCAATATCCAAAAAACAATATTTTCCTTCACAAATCAAGGATAAATAATATTTTATTCAAGGATTTTAACACTTTTGTGTGATGTATATTTTTTACTTGTTTTTCGTCAATCATCTGTTATAATTTCATAAAATCACAAACATGCAAGGGAAATATCAGGAGGATCGATGGAAAATCATAATACTATGGAATGTAAAAGTTGTGGAGCAAATCTGAGCTTTGATTCTTCCAGTGTTTCAAAAAAATGCTCATTTTGCGGTTCTGAATATTTTCTTGAGGTTCCAGAAACCCAAGAACAAAAGGAAATAAAAGAAAACGCTGAAATTATTCTATTTAAAGTTCAAAAGGATGAAGCAGGAGAAAAATTTGCAGAGTGGATCAAAAAAGGTCTCTTTAAGCCATCTGACTTAGCAACAGCTTTTCAAGAGCAAGAATTTGATGGAGCCTATATTCCTTTTTACAAAGTCTCCTCTGAGGCCGACACAAACTGGGATGGACAAGACAAGGTTAAGTATGGAGATGGTCCTGATGATTTTGATTGGGAAGATAGTAGTGGAACACACAGTGAGACATATAAGGATTTTGTAGCTGCAACCAAGGGACTTGATCAGGATGAAGTTGATGATATTCTTCCTTTTGATGACAATGACACTAAACCCTACAGTCAAGAACTTATGATGGGATATAAATTTGAAAACCCAGCAATCTCAGAGGAAAATGCCATTGAAAAAGGGCGAGATCGAGTAAAAGAATGGGAACGTGAAGCCTGTACAGGAAAATGTGACAATCTCATTGATTACGACGTATCAATAAGTAATATTAGATCAAAACTAATGATGTTGCCAATATGGGTTTTGGTCTATACCTTTGAAAATAAACCCTACAGAGTTCTAATAAATGGTCAAACTGGCAAAGTAAGTGGGCAAAAACCAGTAAGTAAACTAAAAGTTGCAATTGCCATTGCTCTTGCAGTAGCTGTTGGTGTTGGCATCTATTTTGGATATCAAGCAATGCAATAAATTATCTTGAAACTTCTTATACATTTAACAGCATTCTCAATAATTATGGGCCTCTATGTTAACTCTATAGAGGCCTACCCATTTTTTTCAAAACAATGTAATATCTATATTATAAATAGTTCCTCTGACACAATTGTTGGCAAAATATTCTATTTACTAAAGAATAAACACAAAACCAGCATTTTTCACCTCAGAGAAGGAAGCAAAAACATGCTTTGGGTTAATTGTAACTCCAGAGTATTAATAAAATATAGAGGAAAAACAATCTCTAGAACCATAATACAGAGAAAACAACAAATTCATTTGAAATAAAATATAAACTTCCACCGTCATCCAAAATAACTTCATATTATTTTTGTTCCTCTGAGACCAAAAACTAGATTACCAGCCATTAAGGGACCAATTATAGTTAAGAAACATGATTTTAAATGATTCACTTTCTAGATATTTTTTTACTTCATTGTTTTTGATATATTTTAGAATAAAGGGGATGATAACTATTTTCCCTTTATTAAAATGTTTCGAATCATATTTAAAAATTCGAGAAACATAAACAATCTTCTTCGATTTATTTATTTTAATACCTTTTTTAGAATCATTGAGAAATTTCTGTGCCTGTTGATTAATCAATCTATTCAAATTCTTTACTGTATAGGGAATTCTTGCAAGTTCAGGACAACTCACTGATGCACATACAATTGCAAAATGTGTATCTAATCTTTTGTATTTTCCTAAAAGAATTATGTGCTCTATAAAATGGAGACTATACCACTTATTATTAATCATAATTATATTTTTCTTCCAGGGATTACGAAAAATATTAATCTTAAAGCTCCGGATACTTGTCACTGGATAGTTTTCAGCGATTAACTTCATTGCTCCTATATTATATGCATTGATCCAAAACGCTATTCGGGCGGTGTCAGAGGAGAGAGAATTTGGATTAAAGGTTCTCATCCCCCTGATTAATTTAGAAATATCTGATGTAGGGTTTTTAAATGCTAGAGTTAATCTTTTATAATGAACCATTGTCATTGATACACCATGTTTTTTACCATTATAAGAATATTTCTTCAATATTCTGCTATAAAGATCTGTATCAAAAGAATATGCTGATTCAGTCATAAAGACAAAAATGATCAAAGCTATAAAAAAAAATCTCACAATTTTCCTCCTTTAATATAGTATCTTACTTCATTTCTTAATAAATATCAACTTAATAGTAAAAAATCAATTCCTTTATTTTTACATTAATATTCATATTAACATTAATCATTTGACTAACACCTTCTTTAATAATATATTATAAAATCACCTATATGTTTGAATCTTAAATGAGGAAAAATGAAATTAAAAAAAATAAAAATAAGATATAAAGTTAGTTTAATAATCCTTTTGTCTTTATTTATTGTTGAAACTGCAGCATATTTTGCTTCTACCTATAATCGTAAATTTCAATTGATAGAAAATCAGAAAAAGAAAATTGATCTTGTTACTGAATTATATACTGAGAATAAGAAAGTTAATTTAAAGAAACATTTTATTGTTGATATCGTAAAATATAATAATGACCCTATTGACGAATTAACTGATAATGATAGAATTCTTGTCTATTCTTCAAATGGCTATAAAGTCACAACAGAATTGGAACCAATTTACAAGCAAGTAAATGATTTCAAATGGAATATTATATGGGTTACTATTATCATCATGATTTCTGTTACAGGTCTTACATTTATTTTTCTCTTATTTAATAAAACAATAAATAAAGCCGAAAAGGCAGAAGAGCTTGCACAAGAACTAAAATCACAGAATGAAATTCAGTTTGAGAAACTACAAAATATAATGAAATCATCTACTGATATTTCTCAAAACCTTGAAAATTCTACTCATGAGCTGAAAGAAACCAGCTCATCTCTTTCATCAAATGTTCAAAATCAAGCTGCTTCTTTAGAAGAGGTTTCTGCTTCTTTGCAGAGTGTTGCAACTGCAACTGATCGAATTGCTGATAGAACAGATGATCAGGTTAATTCCATGGAAAAGGCTGATAATATGATGAAACTTTTAGCTGAGTCAGCGAGAAGTACAGCAGACCAAGCCAATAGTGCTTCAGGACGTGTAAATGAAAACCTGCGTCTATCAAAAGAAGGTGAAACGAATCTTGCAGATGCTCTAAACAGTATGAAAGAGATTAGCGATACAACAGACAAAGTAACTCAAATTCTTAATGTAATAAGTGATATATCTGATCAGGTAAACCTTCTCTCTCTCAATGCTGCAATTGAAGCTGCTAGAGCTGGTGATTCAGGTAGAGGTTTTGCTGTAGTAGCCGATGAAATAGGTAAACTAGCAGAGCAAACTAATCAAAGCACAAAGGATATTACAGACCTGGTTAATCTAGAAAATACTAAGGTAATTGAAGGAACGGAGAAGGTTGAAACACTGGGCCAAACCTTTTATCAGATTATAAAAAATGTTGAACAGGTTAGTAACGCTCTCAATGCAATGAAGGATACTGCAACTAAATCTGATGAGAATTCACAGGAGATGTTACAAATCATTCAACAAATTCACTCCATGGCAGATGAGATATCCATTTCAACAAATGAACAGTCTACAACAGGAAAAGAAATGTCAGGTGCTCTTGAACAGATCAATACTCAGATACAAACAGTTGCAGAAAAAGCACAAGAAGTCGCAAACTTTGTATCTTTAGTATCAGAGCAGGCTGAAATATTAAATAAGAATGTTGAGATGGGTGCAATTGAATCATCTAATGATGAATCCTGAAATAAGCATTCACAGCAGGTGTGGAGTCTATCCACCCTTTATCTTTTCTTTTTGTTTGTACATATTTTTATCAGCTTCATGAATAAGATTTTCAATTTCATGAAGCTTACCATAGCTAATACCAAAAGAAAAACTTACATTATATCCCCTCTTTTTGGAGCTTACTGACATTATTGATAATTCCTCTTCAATCCTTTGCTGTAGTTCCTCTGACACCTCATCTCTTTTTACTCTAATAAGAATCAAAAATTCATCTCCACCAACTCTAAATAATTGATCTCCCTGCCGTAATCTGGATTTTAACATTGAAGAAATACTTTTAAGAACCCTATCCCCCTCTCTATGACCAAATTCATCATTTATCTCTTTAAAATTATTAAGATCTATAAATACAACTTTAACATTATTTCTATCATCACCTCTGCGACCAGGATTAGCCTTCCATTCCATAATCACCTCATTGAGCATTGCCTGATTATTGACCCCGGTTAAAGGATCTCTTTGACTCAAAGCCAAAGCTTCTTCATAAATAATAGAGTTAGCCAATGCAATTGCTGAAAAATCAGCTATAGTTTGGAGAGTTACTACATCATCCTCAGTAAAGAGAGCACCTTTTTCCCAATTTACAATCTCAATAACACCATAGACTCTATCCTGAAACTTCAGAGGAACAGCAATAATTGAGCGAGTTTTAAAATTTAAAAGTTTATCTACTTTATTGGAAAATCTTTTATCAATAGAAGTATCTGGAACAAAAATCAGTTCTCCTGTTTTAGCTACCATTCCGGCAATTCCTTCTCCAAGACGCATGCGAACCTCTTTGAGTTCATCGGGATCAATACCATGAACAGCTGAAAAAAATAGACTATCTGTGGTAGGGTCAAGGCGCATTAAACTCCAATTCTGTGGATTAAAAAATGTTTTAATCTCAGCCATGATCCCTTCAATAATCTCAACTGGATCCAATGAGGATGTAATAAGTTTGCCTATACAAGAATAAAGTTTTATTTTATCCTCTTGATTTTCATAGGTCATATATTTCTCCAATTTTGTGATTATTTATTGACTTAATCATAGTCTCCTGCTGAAATAATTGACAATTACTTTTTTATAGTTTTACTATCATCAAATCTTCAGACACCTCAAATTTGTGTCAGAGGAGATGAAAAAGTTTCATAAATTACTATTTATATGACTTTAAAATAACACAAAAAATTAAATTTTGGAAAAAGCAGCTGCTATTATGCAAAAAAAATTAACTATATTGCTAACAAACGATGATGGGATCCAAGCAGAGGGAATAAATGTCCTCTTCGATGTACTCTCAGAAGATCATGAAATCTACATGATTGCTCCAGATAGTGAAAGAAGTGCATGTTCAAACGCATTTCATGTAGGAAAACCTCTGACATTTACCAAACATGATGATAGACATTTCAGTGTATCTGGATATCCTGCAGATTGCAGTGGTCTTGGTATCAACAGTGATCTTTTTCCCACATTTGACCTTGTTGTTTCAGGTATAAATCATGGCACAAATATAGGTGAGGATGTACACTTTTCAGGAACTGTAGCTGGAGCGAGAACAGCAGTTGTTTTTCGAACAACTGGAATAGCTATTTCACTAGATAGTTACCACAAGCCCTCAAAAAACTTTAAGGATGCTGCTAAATTCCTCTTAAAATACCTAAATAAAAACACCCAAAACTTCTCCTCTGACACCCACTTTTTAAATATAAATTTTCCGGATCTACCAATTTCTGAAATAAAAGGTGTTCAATACACTAAAATTGGTAGTAGAAACTATTATGACACTTATGAAATTCAAAAAACGGAAGGAACAACCCTCACAGTTCATATGAAGGGTAACATGAAACCCGATTTCTCCTCTGATACTGACGTTTCTGCTATTCAAAATTCAATTATTTCTATAACTCCTCTGACACTAGACTCAACTGATTATAATCTATTTAAGAAAAATTCCTTTATTCTTCCGGAGTTACAATGACACAGGATACAGAATCATCAATTCAAAAGGATATCAATGAATTCACAGGGAAAGCTCTTCAAAGTTTTTTTGTTGAGAATTATGATGATGCGATTAGAAATCTCAAGGCTGCTGAGGTTCTGGATAAATATAATCCAGAAATCCTTTATAACCTTGGAGTTTCATATCTTCACATGGGACTCCACAAAACAGCTCTATCCTATTTATATCGTGTTTTAGCCCTTTCAGCTGGTTATAGCGGTATTTTAACAGTGAAAAAACTAATAGCTTTTGCTCTCATTCAAACAAAAGAATTCAATGATGCACTGCAATATGTTAGAGAAGTAATAAAAGATTCTCCCTCTGATATTACAGCATTAAATATGGGGGGATATTGCCATGAAATGCAAAATAACTATTTTGATGCTCTAAAACTTTATGGTCACATTTTAAGTATTGATAATAAAGATGCAAATGCCTGTAATTCAATGGCCTACATTTTAGCGAAAACAAATGGGGATATTAAGGAAGCATTACAATTTGCATTAAAGGCATTCAAATCAAATCCCAATAATCCTGCTTATTGTGATACATTGGGATATATATGCATGAAAGCAAAAAAATATGATAAAGCAGAAGAATATCTGCTCAAAGCTCTAGAACAAATGCCACTTTCTAGTGATATTAGAAAACATTTGAATGAATTAAATAAAATTAAATCTTCTTAATCAAGTTCCTCTGAGACCTATACTATATTTCTTCTTTTGGTGTCAGAGGAAAATAATAAACTATTTGAAGAGATAATTGTAATTCACTATTTAAATAATTTTAAAAGAGCTGGAAGAGCGATAAAGGTTCCAGCCATAGATCCTAATGAGGAAAACAAAAAAACCAAGAAGATTTTAGTTATTCTATTACTCCACCAATCTCTAAATCTTAAAGCTTTATTTTGAATTTGTTCAAAATCACTTACTAGAGGCTTTGCTATAAAGGTTTGCACTATAGCAGTTACAAATCCTGCACCAATTGTAGGATTAAGACTAGTTATTGGTGCAGCAATAAACCCTGTAATTATTGTTAAAGGGTGTCCAAAGGCTATTAAGCAACCCAAAGCAGATAAAGTCCCATTAATCAAAATCCAATAAATAAGAACATCTTGAGCTATATCTTTTTTTCCAAAAAGGAATCCCCATATTATAAAAGCTAAAAAAATAACTGGTATTACCCAAGGTATAATTTTTCCTAATTTTGAAGGCGGCGGGATAAAATCAATTTCATTCTTGGTTTCCTCTGATACCTTTTGCTTAAATTTTTCTAGCATTCCAGGAACATGGCCTGCACCAACTATTGCAACAGTTTTTGATCCAAGATTCGATTGGATTTCATAAACAAGATAGGTATCTCTTTCATCGATTAATACTTTTTTTGTTGCTGGCAATCCTTCTGCAAAAGTATTCATTAACTCTTCTAAAGCATCTTTTTTCTTCAATTCTTCAATATCTAAATTTTCAAAATCATTATCTCCCTCAGAGGAAAAAATAAACTTTAATTTATCTTTAAAAGGAGTTAATCTCCAAGCTCTTTTCAATGTGGTACCGATATTTCTATCTGCCAAAATAAGTTTCTTATCTTTTATCTCAGCCAATTCTATTGCTTTTTTGAACTCTTCGCCAGGTTTACTGCCGGTCTTCTCTGATACCTTCTTCTGAAATGAAGATAGAATGAATTGTCCTATAAAGAAAAAAAGTTGTTTTTCTTTAATAATCTTAAAAATATCAAGATTCTGATATTTATTTTTCTGCATCATAGTTTCACGACGTTTTTCATCTAATTCAACACATATAGTATCAGGATTAATTTCCTCTATTACAGATTCTACCAATTCTACAGATTCTGCAGATACATGAGCTGTTCCAATAAGATATAATTCTTCGCCACTTTTCAGTGTTAATTTATTAACATTTTGCTTATATTCTTCAACTTTAGGATTGTTAAAATCTATCATCTCTTCTCCAAAATCTCTTTTTCAATATTCATTCCTCTGACACCCTGTTATGTAAGTTAAAAAAAATCAATTATAATGATTTTTTTTAATATTTTTTTTAATATTTAATACTTTTTGAGTATTACTTATAAAGACATTTTTACTTCAGGAGTAAACTTATGGGTTATAAAACGAGAAATAGCTATCCAGGATCAGATGCACATGTTTCTAGCAGGTGTATAAACTATCAAAAATCTCATCATCTAAAAAGAAAGAATATTAAAAAAATGTTTATATCTGTTGTTAATGAAGCAAACCAAAAGTATAATTTTAAATTAATCAACTACTGCATTATGAATAATCATTTTCATATGGTTATTCATATCCCTAAAAATGGTGATACCTTAAGTGTAATAATGCAATTTATTAAATCTGTTTTTGCAAAAAGATACAATAAAGCAACGAAAAGAACTGGACCTTTTTGGAATGAACGATATACTGAAAAAATCATACAATTACAGGATCAACCAATATATTATTTTCATTGTTTAATGTGGTATATATTCAATAATCCTGTTAAAGCTAATTTAGTTGAAAATCCAGAGGAATATAAATTTTCTGCTATAAAACATTATTTAAATAAAAACTATAAGGATGGTATAGATATTTATAGACATAAGTATTTTCTTCAATTGGGAAATACTCATGAAGAGCGATTAAAAAAATTTTTAAAGTACAAAGAATAATTTTCATTAATTTAATCATTTATTGATATAGCACAATTATATTCTTAAAAATATTTAATGAAGATTTTAATATAAATATCTGACCTAAAATTTTAATATACTTTATCAAATAAATTTAATTTTAATTTTTTATTGACCTTATAAATCAATATTACAATTAATGCAAGCATATCAGAGGAAATCACTAAGGAGATTACAATGGGTGTATTAATTAAAGATATACAAAGAAATAGTACTGAAATCATCAGAATTGAAGTTTCAGAATTTAAAGGAAGAGAATTAATTAACATTAGAATATGGTACCAGTCAGTTGCAGGTGGAGAAGTGGTTTATAAACCAACTCAAAAAGGTGTTACCCTTAATATTAATGAATTCCATGAATTAAAAGATGGCATTGACAGATTATCTACTTATATTGCTGACAGAGAATCTGATGTCATGCCAGAACAACCTGAAGAAGAAAACAAAGCTGATAAAGATTCTGTAGCAATTCCAGAAGAGGAAAAGAAACCTGAAGACAATTCAGAAGAAAAAAATAGTGAATAAAGAAGCCCATAAAGCCTTTAGGAGATAGCATCATTATTTAACAGAAACACTTATTACAAATTAAAGATGGAGGAATAAATGAAATTTAATATTAATATTCTTTTTATTATTGTTATTATTGCCTGTATGGGATGTGAAACAACTGGAAAATTAACACCTAGGCAAAAAAAATTAGTAAAAATTGAAAAAACAATTAAACATTTCTTGTCAGGAAAAAAGAATGAAGGTGAAGTTTTCAGAGTACTTCTTTCATCTGAAAAATATACAGTTAAGCAAATGAGTTATAATGCATATATAACACGCTCCTCTGACACCGGCGGAGATTCTTATATGAAGGAAGAGATTAAAAAGCATGATAAGATAAATGAAGTTAGAGAAGGGGTTCTCAAAATTTGGTTATACCCTGATTCAGGGAGAATAATGAAAATAAGACCTGAAAAATCCACTTTTTTTATGGAAATAGATAAAATTCTCTCAGAGGACATACAAAGATGGAGTTTTAAATTTCCAAAAAATGTAGTTGTCCCAACAAAAATGACAATTAAATACCTAGTTGTTTTAAGGAAAAAGATGTCAGATGCAGACATCATCAAAGAAATGAGAAAGAATGACTGATCACTCTGCACAATACTCATAAAAAAAGCGACATATCATGTCGCTTTTTTTATGAGACAGCTTCCATTTGCTTTTTTCTCTCAATCAAATGCTTATAATACCTAGAATGATTTTGCTTTTTCTCATTAAGCTCATTGATTTTCTTATCTAAATCTTCTTTAGACAATCTATTGACTTTTTTCTTTTTTCCGGTAGCTGCAGTTTCAGGGGCTGCCTCTTGAACTTCTTTTACTTCTTCAGACATAGGAAAATACCTCTTTTTTTTAAAACTAATTTAAATTTGCTATTTGTAAAAAATGTGTCAACACTTTTATTTAGCATTATCTTAAGTATAATTTTTCATATCACGCTGCATATCTCTGTCTTGATCTCTTTTTTGAATTGTTTTTCTTTTATCATAAGCCGCTTTACCTTTTCCAAGACCTAATTCCATTTTAACTTTACCATTTTTAAAATATAGTCTCAGAGGAACTAATGTGTAACCCTTTTCTTTTAGCTTACCTGTTAAACGTTTAATTTCATGTTTATGAAGAAGAAGTTTTCTTTCTCGATCAGGTTCATGATTATATCTGTTGCCCATTTCATAAGCAGAAATGGTTAGACCAACAATAAAAACCTCTCCATCATTGATTCTGGCATAGGATTCCTGAATACTGACCTTTTTTTGTCTCAGAGACTTAACCTCAGTGCCTTTTAATACAATTCCTGCCTCAAAGTTCTCTATGATTTCATAGTTAAAGCGAGCTTTTTTGTTTTTAATTATATCTATAAAGTGATCAGCCATATCATTCCTATAAAAAGATTACTCCTCTGAGGTAAACAGAAGAGCAACTTTTGGTCAACAACTATATTTTTATAAAGATCGGGACATTACTCGATTAAGACGCTGAACAAATTGAGATGGACTCTTTAATTCAACTCCCTCTATGAGTAATGCCTGCTCAAGCAATAGATGACTAATGTCTTCTATGGTTGCTTCCTCTGAGGTGTCCTGTAGTTTTTTTACTATTTCATGGTTTGGATTAATCTCAAGGATAGGTTTGAAATCCTGCATCATATCCTGCCCCATAGCTTTCATAATATTTTGCATCTGAACTGTTGGATCATTTTCATCAGCAACGATACATGATGGAGAATCAGAAAGTCTTGTACTTGCTTTTACATCCTTCACCAAATCTCCCAGGGCTTTTTTGATCTTTTCAATTGCAGGAGCAATTTCTTTTTCCTGTTCCTTATCCTCATCAGTCTTTAAATCTTCTGCTGCGTCACTTCGATTTACTGACTTAAGATCAAAATCCTTATATTTTGGAATAGATGTAATTATAATCTCATCTATTTCATCATCCATTATCAATACTTCAATATCTTTATTTCGATACATCTCCAAGAGTGGAGAATTACGAAGATTATCTTCTTTCGCACCAGTAATATAATAAATTGCATTTTGATCAGGACTCATTCTTTCAAGATACTCATTTAGTGTAGTAATATCTTCACCCTTTGTGCTCTTGAACATAATAAGGTTCATCAATTTTTCTCTATTTTCGAAATCCTGATATAGACCTTCTTTTATTGGGATACCGAATTCTTTATAGAAAGAAACATACTTATCTCTGTCAGCATTAAGCATATTCTCAAATTCACCAAGAATTTTCTTAACTGAAGATGATTTGATTTTATTAAGAACTTTGTTCTGCTGCAATATTTCCCTACTGACATTTAATGGAAGATCCTCTGAATCAATAACTCCCTTCACAAATCTCAGATATGTAGGCATTAGCTCTCGTTCATCATCAGTGATAAAAACTCTCTTCACGTAAAGCTTAACACCTGCTGAATAATCAGCTCTAAAAAGATCAAGTGGAGCCTTTGAAGGGACATAGAATAGTGTTGTATAATCCATGGTACCTTCTGCATGAGTGTGAATATAATGCATTGGTGCCTCATAGTCATGACTCAGTGTTTTATAGAACTCATGGTAATCTTCCTCTGAGAGATCATTCTTTGATCTTTTCCAGATTGCTGATGCTGCATTGAGCTGTTCTTCCTTTTGCTCTGTCACTTCTTTAGCATCATCACCTTCACCCTCAGTGGTAGTTGATTCATAATGAATAAAAATAGGAAAAGGAACGTGGTTTGAATACTTCTTGATAATCGTATCGATCTGCCATTTATCTGTATACTCTTTACCTTCATCATTAAGATGGAGGATTACAGTAGTTCCATTACCTTCTCGTGTTGATTCTTCTATCTCATATCCTGATTTTCCGTCACTTTTCCACTGCCATGCTTTATCTTCACCAGCCTTTTTTGTAATAACTGTTACATCATCTGCCACCATAAAGCATGAATAAAAACCAACACCGAACTGACCGATAAGATTAGAATCCTTCTTAGCGTCTCCTGAGAGCTGCTCAACAAAGCTTTTTGTTCCTGATCGAGCTATAGTTCCAAGGTTCTCTTCAAGATCCTCTTCATTCATTCCAATACCTGAATCAGCTATAGTCAATGTATTCTTTTCTTTGTCAAATTCGATGTCAATTCTTGGATCAAAAGATAATTTTTTAAAATTATCATCTGTAAGTGTCAAATATTTCAATTTATCCATTGCATCTGATGAATTTGAAATTAATTCTCTGAGAAAAATCTCTTTGTGAGAATACAAAGAGTGAATAATGAGGTGCAGTAATTGATTTACCTCTGTTTGAAATTGTTGTTTGGCCATTGCTTTCTCCTTATATTTTCAGCTAAATTATTATAGATGGATAATGATAACATTATCCTTTATATCTTTTTAACACCGATAAAGGTGTTTGACATCATGTAAATTTAATTTACTTGAAATTGTTTACGTGAATGAATGTAATTCTAAACTCAATAAATTTCTTTAGGAAAGTCAGTAATACAATTTTTGTAAAGTATCTTTCTATTTTGTTACAATAGTTCTATGATTCTAAGGATTCTAAAATCTCAGATGTCTTTGATAATAATATATCCTCTTCATTAACATCAGGATCATCGAGAACTAATTCAAGAAGTTCATTGAGCACCTTTCCTACAATTGGTCCTGGCTTTAGATCAAAGCTTTTCATCAATATATTGCCATTAATTTTTAAATCCTTTACTGTGATGGCATTTTCTTCATCAATTATTTTCGCTATTCTTTTTTGCAATATGTGAATTGGCTGAGGTAATCCCTCTCTTGAGCCATTACCAACTCTATCTGCAACCCTCAATTCAAAAAGATCATCCAGGTTTTCAACGCCAACCTTTCTCATAAAACGTCGAACTGCTCCATCTGACCATTCATCTGTATAATGAAACATATGATTTAAAACAAGATTATTAGCATGGCTTATCTCTTCATTAGAAAACTTAAGTCGCTTCATGATCTTTCTGACCATTCTTGCGCCAACCACCTCATGATTATAAAAGGTATAATCACCATCAGCACCTTGAGCTCTGGTCTGAACCTTGCCAACATCATGTATTAATGCTGAAAATCGTATCAGAGGACTTGAAAGAGGCCCTGCATCACAGGAATAAAGACTGTGGTAATAGACATCATGGATATGATATTTATTTTGATCAACCTCATAGCAGTTATTCAATTCGGGAAGACAAAGAGCAAGAAGTCCACTCTCTCGAAGATTTTCTATTCCAATCGAAGGCTTTGGAGATTCCATTATCTTCATTAGCTCTTCTCTAATTCTTTCAACAGATATTACTTCAGCAACATTTAATGAGGATGAAATTCCCTGAAAGGTTCTATCCTCTATAATAAAACCAAGCTTAGCTGCAAAGCGACATGCACGATATGTTCGAAGACCATCTTCACTAAATCGTTCATTTGGATTACCTATGGTACGGATAATCTCAGATTCAATATCATCCATCCCATTTACCATATCAATTACTTCATCTTTTAAGATATCATAGGCAAGTCCATTTATCGTAAAATCGCGGCGTATAATGTCTTCTTCAAGGGTGTCAGAGAAGGTCACTGTTTCAGGTCTACGGCCATCAACATATTTACCATCTGCACGGTAGGTGGTTATTTCAAAATTCATTCCATCCACTATAACAGTTACAGTGCCATGCTTAATGCCTGTGGGAATTGCCTTTGCAAAAAGTTTCATTACTTTTTTGGGATGAGCATTTGTAGCAAAATCATAATCATAGACAGAGCGTTTTAAAACAAGATCACGCACTGATCCACCAACAAGAAAGCATTCATATCCAGCATCGTTGAGTGTTTCAACAACGGTTTCAAGAACCTTTTTGTCATCCTCAGGAAGAGATATTATATTTTTATGACGTATACATTCCATATTATTATCTGAATTGATTGTTGCAACGATCATTTTTATATGACCCATAATCGTCAATTCATTTTTTTACCTGTTTTTAAACTTAAAAAGTTCATATGTTTCCAATATGTCTGATTCACACAAGATAATGTATGCTTTTTTAAAACATCTATTATGATGAATAGTTTGCATTAAGAGCAGAAAGTGCACATTCTTGCTTAATAATTTCCATAACATATCAAAAACTAACACATAGTGAATTTCATAGTGAATTTTTCTATCATTTTTATTATTGTAATCAAAAAATATTGAATTAAATGAGGAAATTTTCTTAAAATAGAAAAAAATAAGACTTTTAACTATTTAATCTCTGTTCCACCAAAGGGCCTTATTGTCTTTTCCTTTGAAAAATCTGATTCATGGTTAAATGAAGAATTTGGCCGATATGAATCATATGCTGTAACAGAAAAATAATAAAGAACTGTATTTCTAATAAGAGGATAGGCTAAAAGATTTCTTTTATCGAGTTTTTTATTTTCATTAATGAGTTTATTTGTTATGGCTATAGTGATATAATTATTACGCGCTAAGGAATTATCTATTTTTCTTCCATTTACAACAGATATAATGCCTCTATATTTCTTGCTATTGATGCCGTAATAGATTTTGTATCCTGCAATATCTGCACTAACATTCTTTTTCCATGATATATATATAACTTCATCAGTTGCTCTTAATTCTACAAACATTGGAGCCCTTGGTGCAGAATCCTTTTGATATTGCAGTGAAATATCATATAATTTTGGTGAAACCATTCCATCAGGAGAAGCAACAAGATGCGCTCTCCACTGGTAATATTTTCCTCTGAGGTATAATCCATTTGGTTTCTTGTAGAGGTAGATATTTCTCTGTTTATTTTTAATTCTATACCAGCGATAATTTCTATCAAAGGGATAAAAGAGCTTGTCTGAGATTCGAAATTCCATCCATACAAAGGAGTTTTTTGGTAATAATTCCTTCCATTGAAACTGAACAACCTTCGTTCCTGTTCCTTTAAATGAATAAACAGGACTGGTTATGACTCCCTCGATATTATAGGGATATCTGTTATAAAGGCCTGTTCTCTTATAGTTATGGTGAGCAATGGAGGTTTTATCCTTCAATTGAGAATAAGGAATATATGAGATCCTCATTTCATCGAGATATCCACTAAATCCCTTTGCTATAATAACTGGTGGCACATCTTTGCATCCAACTTTAGAGTCATGAAAAGTAGGACTATATACACCATTATAGGGTTCTCCACTATGAGTCATATATCTGACTTGAGATTCCCTGTTATTAACTCTTAGCATAAGTTTGCCAGAAATTCGGTTATAAGAAACCAATAGATGATACCATTTGTTCTTCAATAAACCCTGGGAAGATCGGAGCCATGTTGACTTATACATGAGATCATCTTTTTTAAAGATCTTATGAAATTTTACGGTAAATCGTTCATTAATAACTGAAATATCAATGCCCCTTTTACTACCGCTGCCATAACCAATGCGGGAGAAGATGACACTATCCTTAGCAGAAAGAAGCTTAACCCGAAATTCAATAGTAAAGGAACCTAAATCACCACAAGATCCAAGCCACAGACTCTCAACAGGATTAACTATAACCCTGTGTTTTTCCTTATAAAAAAGAGCGCAACCTTTGCCCAGTGCCCCACCCCCCTTAGAAAAACTGTATTGAGAATGGGAAATCTTATATTTTCGAGTATCATCTCTCCAGAGATATTTTGATTTTTTATTAAAGGATAAAACAAAATCTGTGATTCGATTCTTGTTGTTGTTTTCATAAGTCAGATCTTCAATTGAATAGGCCTTCTTACCTGATCTAAGTTCTTTTATACGGGCATTATGAAGATATTTAGGTGCAACAGGGCCAAAAGCAACATCACCGGTTTTATCCTGCCGTGGAGCAAGAAATAAAATGAGACTGCATATAATCAGCAATCCAGCTTTGTTAACCCTATTTTGCATCATTTTAGCTCTCGATCTTACCAATTTTATCAAGTCTTCTCTGATGACGCCCACCTTCGAAGTCACTTTTAAGCCATGTTTCTACAATTGCCAAATTCAAGTCTTCACCAGTAACTCGTGCACCCAATACAAGTACATTAGCATCATTATGTCTACGTGACATTTCTGCCATATATTGATTCATACAGAGAGCCCCACGAATTCCCTTAACCTTGTTAACAGTAATACAGGCACCAATTCCAGATCCACAAATAGCTATTCCCTTATCAACCTCTCCAGAAACAACCTTTAGACCAACTGGTTCAATATAATCCGGATAATCACAGGAATCAGTACTATTGGTTCCTACATCTATAAATTCAACATCACTATAAGTATTGATGATTAACTCCTTAAGTTTCGTTCCTGCATGATCAGATCCAATTACTACTTTCATTTTAATCTCCTGTAATGATTTTTTCATTACGACACTGATTTTATAGGAGTTATTTTCAATAATAAAATATAATAATTTGAGAATTATTGATCTCTTCTCACTTTATTTATCGACATTTTCAGGTAATACTAATAGTTATTCTTGAGATATTACCTCAATAAAAGCTCTGAATTAACGCAATGCTACTGCTCCAGCAGCTCCAAAAAGTGGTTTTAAACTTTTTTTTTACCTTAATTTTAGTTATCAACAGCCTTTTCAAGTTAACAAAAAAATTAAAATGTTTAAAGTTATATCTGATAAATTAATTGAAAGAAGAACTTCATTCATGAAATTAATTGACATAGAGAAAACTGATAAGTCCTGAATACTCCAGTACTTAAGGGAATATGTCGCATAACACTATTCCTGTTAGTTTTCAATGCCTAAAAATATTATGTCTTATAAGAAATTAATTTAGTTAATTAATGTCCATAGATTTAAATCCTGTGGATACTGTGGATAACTTTGTGGATAACTAACTTTTTTTTCTTGACTAAATCTTCAAATATTTTCCATGGCTGCAATATCCTTGAAAATATACATAAAACATCCAAAATTACAGTTCTAAAGGACTTTCACTATGGTTTATTTCTTATAGATGAAAAAGATTTCACTATAAATGAATTTGTAACTTATTACATATCAAAGAATACACCTACTGGTATCAGAGGAAAAAGGTATATATTAGATTAATTGATGAAAAATATGGGGGATGAGAGCCTTTTAAGGATTATTCTTTTGGTAAAGATATTGAATTCCCCTTAATGTTAAATGAGGATCATAGATGCATTCAAAGGATAATTCATTATGAATCAAGGCACCGAGGCCTCCAGTTAAGAGAACTGGTAGATTTAAACCGGTCTCAGAGGAAATTCGTGAGACAAGACCTTCTATTAAAGAAATCCAACCATAGAAAAAACCAGATTCTATGGCCTCCACGCTGTTTTGAGCAATTAGATGTGATGGTTTTTTAAATTCGATTACAGGAAGATGTTCAGCAACTGATGCAAGGGCCTTTATAGTAGTTCCAATTCCAGGTGCAATCATACCGCCAATAAAGGTCTTATCAATTACAGTGCAAAATGTAGCTGCAGTACCAATATCAATAATAATAAAACTCTCGTGAGACTCACAAATAGCAGCCTCAATATTTACAATACGATCAAGTCCCAGGGACCGATAGTTATCGTATTGTACTTTAAAGCTGATATTGCTCTGATGATTGATCTGATAGAGGTCAATATTGAATACTTTTTTGATCGCCATTGAATATTCCTCATTTAATGAGGGCACAACACTAACATGACCAGCCTTTATAATGTTATCAATGGATATTTCTCTATTTTTAAGAACCTCCATGATTTCATTGGCGATCAAATCTCTATTATTTATATCATGAGTCGAAAAACGGAATGTATAAAGTGGTTCAGGACTCTTCTCCTGAAAAATAGAGGCTGTAGTATTAGTATTACCAGTGTCTAGTGCAAGTAACATATTATGCAGAGAACAATTTAGATTTTTCTATATGGGTTTCAATAATACTTTCTCTAATAAGTTTACATCCCTTTATGAATTTAGGATTAGAAACAGTATAAAAAACCTGTTGCCCTGCCTTTCTTTCAACAACTGCACCTTTATCCTTTAAAATCCTTAGGTGTTGAGAAATATTTGTTATTGGAATATTCAGTTCTTTGGATAACTCACCCACTGAATACTCCTGTTCAGCTATTAACCACAGTATTCTAAGTCTCTTTTCATTGGCTAGAGCCTGACAAAACTCTGAGTGAAGTTTAAATATCTCTATATCACCATCTTTCATTGGAAACCACCATATTCTCTATTGAATAATATAGGTTTAAATTAGGGAAATAAGCCTATTTAATCAAGAAAAATAATATTTTTAGTAAAATCGTTATTAAACAATTTCGCAATTAAACAAATAAATATATGTAGCTTAGGAGACAAGTAATTTTATGTTGAAGATTAATAAACTAGGACGTTACACATTGATTTGCATATTTATTTTCAAATTCTTCTTTAGTGGTTATTGTGAAAAAGCTATCAAGATGAGCAGTTCTAAAAAGTTTTTGAATTGAAGGATTAAGATCATAGAAAACCAGTTCTATCTTGTTTTCCATAGCACTGTTAAGGAAATGAACCATTGTTCCGATGGCAGAGGAATCTACCCCTGTTAACTCTGAGCAGTTTAAAGCCATAACCTTCGGATCCATTGCAATTTGTGTTTTCCAGACACTTTCAACATCAGGAATGCTCTCCAAATAGAATTGACCCTTAATATCTAATACTACAACATTATTAACACAATTCGCTGCAACATCTATCATAAATTTTTCCATCCAATAATTACCTTTAACCATATAACAGTATGAATAAATTTCAAGTCAATAATTTTTTTATCAGTTTTTTTTAAAAAAAAATGTAACCTGACTCTACTTTTATTATCGTATTATAGTGAAGAGTAGATAATAATTTTTTTTCATGTTCCTCCTAAAGAAAGAGATTACAACAGGTTTTCTCTTTCTTTGCGTAAAGACCCTCATTAATTTCTCCATTCCATTAATAATGTTCTATCCATTATTAATTTATTTTTATTTATTATAATGTAACAATAAAGACAAATAATAATCACATAATATTGAAGAGTAGATAATAATTTTTTTCATGTTCCTCCCAAAAGAAAGAGACTACATCACCGTTTTCTCTTTCTTTTTTTTTATTTTTCTTTTATTGACTTTCCTATAATATTCATTTATTACTATTATAATTACTTACAGATTGAAACTAAAATCATAAAAAACTGTCTAATTTTCATAAGCTTAATTTCTCAGGAGGTAATATGGAGAATAAAGAAACGAAAAATGATGCTGTAGATAAGATTATACAAAATCACGTTGTATACAGTATGACTGCAGGAGCTATTCCAATACCATTGGCTGACTTTGTTGCTGTATCTGCAGTTCAGGTTGATATGCTGAAGCAGATTGCAGATGTATATGGAGTTGATTACGATAAAAATTCAGGAAAGAGTCTGGCATCTTCTTTAGTAGGAACATCACTATCAAAGATGGGAGCCAGTGCAATTAAAGCAATACCTGGCATTGGAACTTTAGCTGGTGTTGCAGCTCAGGTCATCTTATCAGGAGCCTCCACCTATGCCTTAGGGTGGGTTTTCAACAGACATTTTGCAGCAGGAGGCACACTTTCAAACTTCAGCTCTGATGCCATGAAAGAAACCTATGATGAGCTACTCAAAAAAGGTAAAGATGTAGCAAAAAATCTTCATAAAGATGATGATGATAAAGATGGTATTAAAAAGATTGAGAAACTCAAAGAAATGTTAGACAAGGGTCTCATAACAGAAGAAGAATACGAAAAAACTAAAAAAGATATCCTAGAAAAAATGAGCACATAAGAATCTTTTATTCCCTGGGAAACCAGGGAATAAAGGCATTTGAATTAAAATATTTTTTGAGGGTTAAGAATTCCCTTTGGATCAAATGCCTGCTTAATTCTCTTTTGCAGAGCAATCTCCTCTTCGCTGAATACCAGTGACATATATTCCTTTCTCAAGTAACCAATACCATGTTCGCCTGAAATAGTACCACCAAGCTCAATAGCCCTTTTATAGATTTCTTTTTTTAACTGAGGGAGATCTTCTTTCCATTGATCATAGGGGATGTCACCCTTTAAAATATCAATATGTACATTACCATCACCTGCATGACCAAACATTATAGACTTTAAGTCTCTACTGTTTAAGTAATCCTTAAGATTTTTTAGAAATATTGGGATTTCAGCCGGAGGAACAACACAGTCCTCAGCAAGGAATATGGGACTATGTTGATGAATAGCCTCTCTAATTGAACGTCGGGCTTTCCACAGTCCCTCTTTTTGCAGCTGTGACTCTGCTACGAGAATTGAATTTTCATCGACGCTTAAAACCTCTGCAAGTTTTTCTAATTGTGAGAAAACTGTTTCATCACTTTCTCCATCCAACTGAATAAGTAAATGAGCCCGTGCCTCTGGAAAAGGAATAGAATTATCTAAAAAACCAGATACCAGTTTTATAGCGTCCTCTTCCATAAACTCTATTGTTGCTGGTATAATTCTATTTTTTAAAATCATATGAACTGAATCGATTGCCTCTTCTAAAGATGAAAAGGGAATCAATAGATCCTTCGATTCCTTTGGCGAAGGGATCAGTTTTAAAAATATTTTCGTAATAACAGCAAGGGTGCCTTCTGACCCTAAAATAATTCCTGTGAGATTATAACCTGTTGCATTTTTTACAAATTTTCCACCACTGTTAATGATACTACCATCAGCTAAAACACATTGAAGACCTAAAACATAATCCTTTGTTGTTCCATACTTTACTGCCTTGGGTCCTCCTGCAATTTCTGCAACATTTCCTCCAAGGGAGCAAATATCTAAACTGGCAGGATCAGGTGGATACATAAGACCTTTTTCAAGAGCAGCCTTTTGTAGATCTCCTGTTATGACCCCAGGTTCTACAACAGCTACCATATTTTCAGTGTCTATTTCTAATATTTTATTCATTCCTTCCAAGGTGATAACAACTCCTCCAGCAACTGGAATTGCACCTCCGGTAACTCCACTACCTGCACCACGAGGAACAACAGGTATAGAATATTTATAGCAAACCTTTAGAATTGAACTCACCTCTTCTACTGTTGAGGCTCTTACAACGATATCAGGCCAAGCCTGAAGATCTGATGTTTCGTCTAATGAATACTTTTCTATAATATCTTTTTCAGTGAGTATTGATTCTTCTGGATTATCATTAAGTTCCGATAAAGCCTTCTTCAATTCATCAACAACTAAATCTATTTTCTTTTGGTCCATTTATTTTTTTTATCCAATTATTTTCTTCTTATTGCTACAATAGTTAGATCATCTTTTAAAAAATCTGTTTGAGCAAACTCAACTATATCTGTCTCAATTTTTTTTACGAGTTGAGTTACATCTTTTGAAGAATTATTTTTTAGACTATCTATCAAACCTTCAACTCCAAATTCTTCACCTAAGAGATTTCTTGTTTCTATTAAACAATCTGTATACAGCAGTATTATATCACCTTTTGCACATTCATATGATTCTGTATTATATTTATCTACCAATAGAGGTTGCCCTATAAAATATCCCCTTTTTTCATAATCGCCAACATGATCAACAGTATTATTCTCATGTAAAATTATAATATCAGTATGAGCTGCATTTACAAATTCAAATCCTCTTTCTGTAAAACGTACAATTATTCCAGTTGCATAATTATCAACTAATCCAATCTCTTTAATAAGTTCTTCATTAATATTTTCCATTAACTGCCCAAGGGGTTGACCTATATCTTCTGTAAATTTTCTAAAAGCAATAGTTTTCACAATCATCCCCACTAAGGCTGATGCAACACCGTGACCTGAAACATCAAAAACAGAAACACCATTCAAAACACCATCTTTAAGATAAAAATCATAAAGATCTCCTGTTACCTCAGTCATGGGTCTGTTAATATAGGCTGCATCCCATAGATCTGAAACAGGAGCCTCTTCTAAAAAAAACTTATTTTGAACATTTTTTGCCATTATCAAATCTCTACTCATGGAGGATTGAGCAACTGTTAATTCATCATTAATGATCATGAGACTCTCATTCATCGCATCAACCTCTTCCTTGGCATCTGCAATTTCATCACGAGCTGCCTTTAAAAGAACTGTGCGCTCTTCAACCTTATCATCTAGTATAATATTAAGCTCTTCGAGATTATTCCGGTCTTCAATATATTCATTTCCTAAAATAAACCCCATTGTTAAAATCAATGTTGGAATTCCATAGCTACTAAGATAAACAAATGAATCTATGGGATATAAAAAGTGAAAAATATAATCTGCAAGAATACATAAAAAGAATGGAAGCTGTCCCAAGAAAATAAGCTTACCATATCTATTTCTTTTAAACATTTCTTTCACTGGTAAAATAAAAATATACATCGCAATCGGCACCGTTGTGATGAGAGCCATTATTAGTCTAAATTGCAAAAAGCTATCTTCATGAGCAAATATAAGAATTACTGATTCTGCTATAAGAATAAAACGAAATATATTAAGAAATATTGTCTTTTCTTTAATCTTCAAAAAGCTATTTATAAACTGAATATAAAAAATTGGAATAAGACACATTGAAACAAATACAATTTTTTGAAAAACAACATAAGAGAGCCATCTTTCTGCAAATACAGGTAAATCTAAAATGAAAAAGTTTATCTGACTAAAAGCAAAAAGAAAACAGGTAATAGAATACCATAGATGAAAGACATCTTTTTTTCTTTTGATATATATCATGAGATGATAAAAAGCTACATATAACATTAGAAAACAAAAAATTATATTTAAATCCCTACGAAAAAATTTTCTCAATTGAGTTCCAGGAAGCAATGAATCCTTTGGGCCCATAAGAATATATTTTTCCATACTACTTTCATGATGAACATAGAGTTTAATGAGAATTTCATTTTTTTCAGTTATTATTTTTGAATGAAAGGAATATAAACGTAGTTTATTCCATCCATTAATATAATTTTTTCCATTAAAGGGAGCAATACCACTGGAACCTATTTTCATTCCATTAAGGTATGTGACATCTACAGGATTAATGACATTGAGAAAAACAGCATAGTTTTCATCAATAATAGGTGATGGTTTATTGAAGGAAAATTTAATCCAAAAGGTACCCTTACCAGTTGGGAGTTTTTTTTCAAGATTATGAATCTTATCAATTTTTTCAAAGACTCTATTTTTTACATCTGAGGGTTTTTCATTCCAGTTGCCACTGGCTATTGTCCATTTTCCCTGGAGTTGAACAACACCCTTTTCATTAAAGGAGCAGCTGCTATAGAAAATTAAGAAAAATAATATTATAAAATATAATTTTTTCATATGATATGCTACTTGAATATTTCACTAGTTGTCAAGTAAATCTTTGAAGGTCAATTACCTAAGAGAATTTCACAACTCCCTTAGATAATATTCGAGATCTAGATAAGGGAAGATATATATTTATTAAAGGTAGATTCATCAGCCTGTCGTTTAACTGCCTCAGTTCCAACAACGAAGCCATCTCCAAGATTCAAGGCAGCTTTGACATCATCTGGAGTCTTAACTCCAAAACCAATCATAATCTTAGCATCTATTTTTTTTCTTAGACTTTCAACCTGGTTGATCAATTCCTTTGATGTAAAATCAGCCTTTGATCCTGTTGTACCTCTGGTTCCTACAAAGTATATAAAGTCAGCACTTACATTTTTAAATTTTTCAATATCCTCTTCTCTTGTTTCTGGAGTTGCGAAGGGAATCATCCTTATCTCAAGACCATTATCATAAAAGAATTGAGACATTCTATTAGGACAATCTGCAATAATGAGACCATCAATAAGTAAGATAAAATCCTTTGAAAACTTTTCTATATTATAAGCATGGAGGATGTTGCTATATGTCATTATATATTTTTTTATTGGCAGATCTTTTACAGCCTGTAATATTTCTAAAACTAGATCTGTTGTTACCCCAAGATCAATTGCCTTTAATAAAGTCTCTGCAATGACAGGCCCATCAGCTGTAGGATCATTATATGGAATACCAATCTCAACAAAATCATATCCTGCTTCTGCAATTGCCTTTATTCTTTCTATACATGATTCTTTGTCAGGATAGCCCCCAACTATATATATTCCTTTCATAATTCCTCCAGATTAATTGTATCAAGTATACCGAGATCTTTGTCTCCTCTGCCAGAAAGGCTTATGAGAACTTTTTTTCCTTTAAAAGATTCTGCATTCTTTAACACATATGCCACTGCGTGAGATGATTCAAGAGCAGGAATTATACCTTCACATTTGGTTAACTCTTTAAATGCTCTTAAAGCATCTATATCAAAAACATTATCATAAGTAACACGGCCAATATCCTTTAAAAAAGAATGTTGCGGACCAACTCCAGGATAATCAAGTCCAGCTGAAACAGAATGAACATCATCAACAATACCATGTTTATTTTGCAACATATATGATAGTGCTCCCTGAAAAATCCCCCTTGAGCCAAGAGACAATGTTGCAGAGTGATCTCCATCCTTTAAAGATCGACCACCTGCCTCAACACCAATTATTTGAACAGATTTATCTTCAAGAAATGCCTGAAAAATTCCTATTGCATTGCTACCCCCACCAACACATGCCACAACTGCATCAGGCATCTGGTGATATTCCAGCATCTGTTCTCTCGCTTCATCACCAATAACTCTTTGAAACCATGATACCATTTTTGGAAAGGGATGGGGACCAACAGCAGAGCCAATCAAATAGTGGGTTGTTTCAACAGAGGCAACCCAATCTCTCATTGCAGCACTCACTGCATCTTTCAATGTTTTCTGACCATCTTCTACAAGAACAACCTTCGCACCTAGAAGTTTCATCTTTTTAACATTGGGCATTTGACGCTCTGCATCAACTCGCCCCATATATATGGTACAGTCAAGATCAAGAAGTGCAGCAGCAGTTGCTGTGGCAACACCATGTTGTCCAGCACCAGTTTCAGCAATGATTCTTTTCTTTTTCATATGGGTGGTAAAAACCGCCTGTCCTAAACTGTTATTAATCTTGTGAGCTCCTGTGTGTAGAAGATCTTCTCGTTTTAGATATATTTCAACACCATATTTCTTTGACAGTGCCTTTGCATGATACACCGGAGTTGGTCTTCCCGCATAGGTTTTCATCAGTACATCAAGTTCTTTTAAAGCTTTCTCATCCTTTATAAAATCTTCAAAAGACTGCTGTAGCTCATCAAGAGCAGGAATCAATGTTTCGGCAGCAAATTGCCCTCCAAAGTCTCCATAAAATCCATTATTATTTTGCATTTCTCACCTCATCTATAAATGCTTTCATCAAGCTGTAATCCTTTATGCCTCTTTCTTTTTCAACACCACTGGAAACATCAATTCCCCTGGATCGAATCTGTCTCATTATATTTGAAACATTATGAGAATCAAGGCCTCCTGCTAAAATCAATCTATCTTTATAGTTTTCCAGCCAACCAGGAAACTCCTCTTTTACACCACTGCCTTGACTTGTGTCATACAAAAAATATGCAAAGTTATTAGAAACAGGAGGCTTTGCCCCAGCAAGGATAATATTATCCCCTTCAATGTCTTCATAGACCTGAATAAAATCACTGAGTTTTGATATTTTTCCGATTTCCTTTAGGGTTAAACCAACTGTGACTCTTTGAATTTTATTCTGAGCATATTTTAAAAGAATTTTTGATTTTTTTTCATCACAGTATCTTGGGCTTTTTTCATGTCTCATAATACCAATAGCATCATAACCTAAATCAATGGCCCAGTCGATCTGTTCAACTGTAGTAATGCCGCAAACCTTAACAAAAAGTTTATTCATTATAAGACCCTGTTAAAATCCTTGATCATTTTTTGTGGATCCTCTGCCTTCATAAGTGTTGTACCAATAAGATAAGCTTGTGCGCCACAAATATTATAAAAAACAAGATCTTCCGGTTTTTCGATTCCACTCTCCGCAACAATGATACCATCATGGCTGAGCTCTGAAATAATTCTACCAGCATTTTTGACATCAATCTCAAAGGTCTTTAGATTTCTCGAATTAACACCACATAATCGAGGATCAAGCTCTCGAATCTTTTCATATTCATCAAGATCATGAATCTCATAAAGAATCTCCAGGCCAAGCTCTTTAGCCTTAGTAGAAAGAAGAGCAAGCTCTTCTTTTTCCAGTGCAGCTGCAATAAGTAAAATACAATCAGCTCCCGCTATAAAGGCATTATCAATCTGAAGAGAATCAACAATGAAATCTTTACATAAAATCGGAATTGTTAAAACATCTGCAATTTCTTTAAGAAAATGAATACTGCCTTTGAAATATTTTTCATCAGTTAAAACAGAAACTGCTCCTGCACCACCAGACTCATAATCTTGTGCTCTTGCAACAATATCAACCTCTGTATTGATATCTCCCATAGAAGGAGATGCCTTCTTCACTTCAGCTATTATAGGTTTTGATAGTAAGCTATCATACATATCAAAGACTTCACGATTTCTTTCTCCAAAAAGTTTTTTTAGAGCAAGAACCTCATTTCGTTTATGAGAAATAATGTCATCTAGATAGGTACTCATGCTGTGAGACTCCTTAATTTATCCATTGCTCTACCACTGGTAATTTCATTTTTAGCAATTTTAAATGCCTCTTTCATTTCAGTACCTTTACAGTTATAGATTGCAAGAGCAGTATTTATTGCAAAAATATTTGCTACTATTTCATCCTCTCCAAGGAGTCCCTTCATAAAGAGATCCATTGCATCCTTGTCATCTTCAACAATAGGCATTTCAGATATCTTAAAAAAATCAGAGGGGTCAATAATCATTGTTTCAACCTTGCCATTTTTAAGAATCAAACATTCAGTTTTTTCCTTCGATGAAACCTCATCATATCCATCATATGAAGAATAGAGTATAACATTATCCCTCTTAAGTTTTATAAGTGCTTCGGACATAAACTGCAGCTTTTCTCTATTACTGATTCCTATGACCTGATAATCTGGACTTGCAGGATTTACCAATGGACCAACATAATTAAAGATTGTTGGCACTCCCAGTTCTCTACGAACCTTTCCGATTCCCTTTAATGCTGGATGATAATAGGGAGCCATCATAAATATAAAATTATTTTCTTTAAAAAAGTTTTCCGGAGATGTATCTTTATATTCAAGATCAAGGCCCAGGCTCTCAAGAATATCTGCAGAACCTACTATTCCGCTTTGTGCTCTGTTTCCATGTTTCACTACATTATATCCCAGAGATGCCATAATAATACTCACTGCTGTTGAAACATTAACGGTTGATTTCCCGTCACCTCCAGTACCGCAAGTATCTACAGTATCCTCTGCATCAACCATAAGTCTTTTTTTATATCTATCAAGGGTTGCAACAAGTGCAGCTAACTCATCAGAGGTTTCCCCTCTATGTCTTAATGCCATTAATGTTGAGGCGATCTGACTCTCTGCTAATTCACCATTAGCCATTGCATCAAAAAGCTGTAAAGACTCTTCATATTCAATTGTTTCACCGCTATTTATTTTTTTTACCAGATCATTCATATCTTTTCTCCTGTCTTGAACAAAGTTAATAAAATTCATTATAATTCGTCTTCCATGGTGACTCTTTATTGATTCTGGGTGAAACTGTACCCCGAAAATTTTCTGATCAACATCTTCCATTGCCATGACAACTGAATCATTTTTTGATTTTGCAGTGATCAATGATTTTGGAATATCAACCGCTAAAGAATGATATCTCACTACATCAAATGTTTCAGGAAGTCCCTGAAATAAAACAGAAGTATTGTCAGCTTCTATGACATCAATCTTGCCATGTTTTATAGTTTGTGCCTGAATAATATCGTATCCTAAAGAATAAGCAATTGACTGCATGCCAAGGCAGACTCCGAAAATTGGTTTTTTTCCATAGTACTCCTTTAAGTACTGTAAAGTTGTGCCACTATTCTCCGGTGATGATGGTCCAGGTGATAATATAATCGCTTCATAATCATCAGCAGAAATATATTCATTATTCTTAATAATTTTTACATCAACTCCACACTCAGCAAATAAAGCATAGAGATTATAGGTAAAGGAATCATAATTATCTATCATTAAATACATTTTTAGTCTCCAGTAATTCAATCTGTTTTAATGCTGCAAACAATGCACCAAGCTTATTGCCTACCTCTAAATATTCACTTTCAGGAACTGAATCATAAACAATACCTGCTCCTGCTCTTAAGATGACCTTATCTTTTTTCACATATGCACTTCGTATAACAATACAGGTATCAATATCCTGACTATATGAAAAATACCCTGCACAACCTGCATAAAATCCTCGAGGTGTTTTTTCATATTGATCGATGAGCTCCATCGCTCTGACTTTAGGTGCTCCTGACACAGTACCTGCAGGGAAAGTATTGGCAAATAATCTCATTGGTGCAATATCTTTTTTTACCTTACCCTGAACCTCAGAGACAATATGTATCACATGTGAATAAACCTCTGCCTTAAATGAATCTACAACAGTTACACTTTCATGTTCACAACCAGTATAAAGATCATTGCGCGCTAAATCAAGAAGCATGAGGTGTTCTGAAACCTCTTTTTCATCCTTCAATAAACTATCCTTTGCCCGTTCGCAATTCTCTTTAGTATATTTGTATGTTCCGGCAATGGGTTTTAATGTTGCAATGCCATTGGTAATCTTCAAATGGATCTCAGGAGATGTTCCACAGAGTACATCTTCACCTAATTTAATATAAAACATATAGGGGGATGGATTTATGTTTCTCAAAGTTCGGTAGAGATTAACGGGATTTACCTTGCAGTTTATCTCATATCGATTTGAAAGAACTGTTTGAATACATTCGCCATTGATAATTTCTTTTTTCAGACTTTCAACATGCTCCATATATTCTTCTTTTTGAAAATCTTCATTTTGATCAAGACCCTCAAAGGGACGATGAAATTTATGATTCATGCTCAATATATCTACACCCATTTCTAAAGTTCGATGAAGTGCATTGCTATATGATTCTTCAGGATCAATTCCTGGAACAACGGAGACAGCTGCATAAAGCTTTCCCATTCTATTATCAAAGACAAAAAATTCATCAATTTGAAAGAAGGCCATAGATAAATTCTCTTCATCTTCTCTGATTTCTTTGCGGAGAATTCCCATGTAATTGGCCATATCGTAGCCCATAAAACCCACGTACCCTCCACAAAAATCTCCAAAATCTGGAGATTTATATGATGACTCATCCTTTAATAATTCAGTCATATAATCAATGGGATTTTCATCAATATGAACAATTCCTTCTTCGCTGGACTCAACTGTTAATGAACCCTTTTGAAAACGAAGAACCTTCTTAGGCCTGATTCCAAAAAATGTAAATCTGGAAAAACTCTTGTCCAGGTTAGCACTCTCCAATAAAAAAAGATTCTCTTCGTGTGTAAAGTTATGGAGTAATGTAATGGGAGTAATTAAATCACCAGCTATTTCCCGGTACACCACAACTCGATTGTAATTTTTAACTCTTTCTTGAAACTCATTATATTCAGGATATATCATTTTTTTCTCCAAAAAAAAAGCCATGCAACTATTCGCTGCATGGCCATAATAAAGCTTTACAGATAGTCAACCTATAAATAATACCAATTGTGCCACCACCAAAAAATAATATGTTTTTCTGCAAAACTCATAATAACTCCAAATTTTCTTGTTTCTATCAACAGAAACACTGTTCTTATGCATAGAAACACTACCCCGTATTATTGTCAACATATTAATTTGTTTTTTTTGTAATAATGAGGATATTGCTTTACATTCTCTAAAAAACTGTTAAAAATCTTGGGATAATTCTAATACGAAATGAAAATAAAATTGTACTGCTTTATATAATCCCGGCAATATAATTTAATCACTGATTCTTATAAAAACTAAAATTAAATATTTTTTGAGGAAAACCTATAAATCTGGCTTTCAATACTGTTTGTTTTTTCTTTTTATTATATTCCTTTTTTTGAAAAACTATATTAGACTGATATGCAGTCATTAATCGTGAATCCCAAAGGAGACCTTTTTTTGTGATATGAGGCATTACAACAGTAAGATTAAATTGAGCTTTTTGAGCACCTTGCCATGAAAATGCAGGATAAAGAAGATATTCAAAATGCCATTTAGCAGTATTAAGGTTGATACCATCTCTGAAATAGCTGCCAGCGGAATGCTCATTGAAATTAAGACGCTGCCTGTATTTGATTGATAGAATATTAGATCCCTTTTTTAGAGGGACTACAAATTCCAGAGTAGAAAACGTTGGTCTTTTTCCAAAGCGTAGAAGGTTATCATATATTTTTTTACCATTTAGTTTTAACAGTTGAGCAAATATTTTATAATCTCTTTTATTTCCCATATAGGGAGGCTTTATATATTTTCTTTCATTCTTGAAATTAGTACTTCTTAAATATAAACTATAATATCCTATTCGATAAAAGAACATTCTATATTTTTCACGTTTATCAAAGCGATTTTTAAAGAGCAATAAAAGATATTCATTAATAACTGCTTGATTGATATTTTTTTTATAAAGAACATTTTTTCCATTAATTAAAATCTTTGCACTTTTAACATTGAGAGCAAGAAATGCTGCCTTAATATTTCGTTCATCATTTTTATTGTAAAGATAATATGTCAAAGAAACAGCTGCAGCTTTATTAAATTTTTTCTGATTAACCTTTGGCAGTCTTACAATCATATCTTCTTTTTGAAGCACAATGTGTCCACTGTTGCTATTTAAATTACTACTAACTGAGCCTCTTGTTACAATAGGGCCTCTTACATTTCCAAAAATAAAAGTTGATGAGATTAAAATAATAATTACTGATATTCTTTTCATGAGAGACCCCCGATTTATTTACAGCAAGTCATAGGCTATAATTATTTCTGAGACTTTTCCCTTTTTAATGGTAAAAGAGACTTCATCCTTAAAGTTGGAACACTTTGATTTGTAGGTCAAAACTCCTTCTGTTGATTTAGTTAATGGTTTTCCAAATTTTTTCTTCAGATCTTTTTCAGCAATACCATAAGATATTTGATTTATTTTAACATCACCTTCTCCTGATATTTTAAAACCCAGTAAAAACTGCTCACCATTTTTAGATGACTGTAATACGTATATCTCAAGGTTATTATATTTATAGGTATATAAGAGATCTTCAATGTCAGACAAATATCTGGTTTTTTTGAATGTTATATCCTTTGGTTTTCCCAGTTCCTTTCGAATTGCTCTACGAAGTTTTTTTGTTTTTCCTTTTGAATAAAATCTACCTGCCACAGGTTTTTTCAAAAATGAACAAATTATATTTTGTATAGCCTCATCAGTTGATGCCTTTGAAATAATAATTTTCTTAGACATGGATGGCGACACATCAAGATAGGCTCCATATACCCATCCCTTTTTATTATTATATTCAACCTTTACCCAATGGGCAACTATACCATTAATCTCTTCGGTCATATCAGAGAGACCATTTATTTTAATTTTAGTCCCATGGGGAATGATAGCTACCTGCTTTCCCATTCTTCCTGGAATATCTCTCATGAGAAGTCCATCTTTAGAATTTACTACAGCCTTGTTATCAAAAAAGCCACAGGAAATTAGTAAAAGACCCACCGCAATGGAAAATATTAGAGATAATTTTTTTTGAAGCATTGTGCACCTACCTGCTTTATTTTTATATATTCTGTTTTATGTATTAATTGAACATTTCTAACACAAGTATATAACTCTGACAAAAGAGCAAATAATTAAGTTCCCTGTGTTCATTTAATTTTACGATATTCTGACGGATTGTCAAGCTTTTGATTTTTGTGATAAACCTGCTAGAGCACCAGTACTCCAGGCAAACTGAAGATTAAATCCCCCGCTGTCGCCGTCAATATCCAGCATTTCTCCCGTAATAAAGAGACCCGGCATGATTGTAGATTCCATAGTTAATGAATCAATCTCTGAAACAGGAATTCCACCTGCTGCAACAACTGCTTCATTAAATGTTCTCGGTATTCCTGGCTCTACCTTAAATGACTTGAGATTCTTTAAGATCTTATCCTTCTCATTTTGAGTCAATTCACTGATTCGTTTTTTTGAATCAATCTTCATCATCGATAGAATAACCTCAGGCATGCGATCCTTTAGAATTCCCATGAGACTAAAGCTAATTTTTTTACTTTCTTCCTGCCAGAGAATCAGACAGAGGTCTTTTAACTGCTGAGATTTCAATTGCGGAAAAAAATCGATTTCAATTAAAGGTTTATTTCTTTTTAAAAGCTCCTGATTTACAACCCTTGAAATATCAAGGGCAACCGGACCAGAAATACCGTATGCAGTAAAAAGCATCTCTCCAGTGGATGAAGTAAGCTTTTGGTTATCGACTATTACACTGAGGGTTACATCCCACTTAATGCCCTGTAGTGTATGCAAAGGTTTTGCAGGTAGATTTATTGGAAGAATACATGGTACTGGTTTTATTAATGAATGACCCAATTGTTTTGCAAGTTCATATCCCCCTGTTGAGCCACCAAGCTGAGGATATGCTGGTGAACCACAGGCTAAAATAACACTGTCAAAATGATCGACCTCTTGACCTGCTGTGGTCAAAATAAAGTCATTACCCTTCTTAACAATTGAATCAACTCTTCTATGAAGTTGCAGATCAATATTCTTATTTTTTAGTTCATAAGAAAAAACTGAGGGTAGAATAGAAGCCTGGAGACATGAAGGATAGAGTCGCCCTTCCTTTTCTTCAGTAAAGGGTATGCCAATCGAAAGAAAAAAGTTTTCTGTATCTTCTTGAGAGTATGCTCCAAAAATATTATTTACGAAGGATGGGTTATCTCCATGATATCTGGAACTCTCAATGAAACGATTTGAGATATTACACCGACCATTACCCGTTATAAGGAGTTTTCGGCCAATCTTCTTCTGTTTCTCATAGAGAACTACATCTCCATAATCTGCACTATGCCATGCTGCCATCAAACCTGAAGCACCAGCTCCAATTATTGCTATTCTCTTTCTCATAAAATACTAAAACTATTATTACTTCTTACTTGCTTTCCAGGAATGCTGTGTACCTGCATCTCTATAATAACCTTTAATATATTTCCCATCTTTAGAATAGCTTCCATAAAATTTTTGAGTAAAAAAACGAGTACTATTATATTTCTTCATTTCTTCTGTTGTAGTTAAAGAACGAACAAAATAGATTCTACCTTCATTGATTTTTACATCTTTTAATATCTGCTTTTTGCCATATCCCCATTTATCAAAGCTTATTGTTCCACCAAATCTATCTTTAATTTTAAAAATATCAAGAGTACCCATGAATCCCGTGACATTTAATCTATAGGTTCCAAGAAATTTCTGAATATCACCTTTCTTTGCAGTATTTTTTATCACCGTTCTTTTATCAATTTTACGATTATTATCTACATTATCTTTAGATTCATCTTTATTGTCCGGAGTTTTACATGACAAAAATACTATAAAAAATATTATCAAAATAAATGAAAAATGTTTCATGGTAAGACCTCCACTAATACTATAACCATCGGTTTATTAGACAAAATTCTATAGACATATGTTTCATGATTAATGAGGGATTAAAAACACTTTTTGATTTTAGCATACAATTTTGGACTTTTAACTTTTGACTTTGAACTCAACTCTCTCTTACATCTTTATAATAAAAATAGTAAAATCATCACGAAAATCAATATCAAGATCTGATGACTCAAGAAAATCACTGAGATAATCAATCATATCCTGTGGATCTCTATCACTGTACTGAAGGGCAATATCCTTTAATTTTTCCATACCAGCATCAATATCAAGGTCAGCACCCCCAAGAGCCTCTGTGACTCCATCAGTGTAGCAAATCAATGTATCACCTGGCTCAAACATTATCACACGCTCTTCATATTCCTGGTTTTCATACATACCAAGGGGCTTGCCCTTTGCATTGAGATATTGAACCTCTTTTTTATCTGCCTTTACAAGAAGCTGATCATTATGACCACCACTACCAAAGGTAATAACATTATTATGAGAATCAATAATAGCATAAAAGAGAGTGACAAACATGCCGCTTTCCGAATCTTCATAAATGAGATTATTTGCATTCTTCAACAGTTTTGCAGGTGATGAATTAATCCTTCGTTCTGCTCGCACAACATTTCGAGCAGTGCCCATAAACAATGCAGCTGGAATACCCTTTCCGGAAATATCAGCAACCACTACTGCATACTTATTTTCATCAATTGGATAAAAATCATAGAAGTCTCCACCTATTTCCTTTGCAGGTTTATTAAAGGCTGTCATAATATGAGTCTTAAATTGTTTCGGTAGTGGAGGTAAAATCTTTTTTTGAATCTCAGCAGCAATATCAATCTCCTGAGCCAGACGCCGCTGATATTCAACCTGATTTTGGTGCTTTACATTTTGATATGCTTCTGCAATCTGCATACTTACTGTTGAAAGAACCCTTAAATCAAAGGAATCAAAGAACTTCCCGTTTTTTTTATCTGACAAACTCAAAACACCAATGGAATTATTCTTATATAGAATTGGAACTGAAATAAAAGATTTCGTTTTATATTCTCTATCAATTGCCTGTAATGGAGATGGAACCTCAAGATTAACATCTGATACAATCAATGGATCTGCACTGCGAAAAACATGACCAGAAATAGTTTCATCTAAATCAATCTCAATACCCTCTGCTATCTGCAGAGGCAAGCCATATGCAGCCTCTAAAACAAGACTCTCTTTATTCTCATCAAAAATAGTTACTGATGCACGGTCAACATTCATAGAATGTGCAAGAGATATGATAATATTTTTCATGACATTTTCATCACTTGTTGAGTATGAGATTGATTGAGCTATATTAAAAAGAGCCTCTAACTCTTCAATTCTCTTACCAAGGTCGTCATACATCCTTCGATTTGCAATGGCAACAGCTGCCTGATGAGCAATAAGAATACCCTTTTTTAAATCATTTTCAGAAAAAGTATCTCTGCCAATGGTATTGACAATCTCTAAAACCCCGACAAACTCATTAAGAACCTTCATGGGAATAGCTAATATATTCTTTGTCTTAAATTTTGTTTTTATATCCATATCCTGAAAAAAACGAGGATCTTTTTCAACATCATTTACAATAAGATATTCTCCGGTTTCTGCAACAGTTCCGGCGATACCCTTGCCCTTTGGCACCTTTTCACCGGTGAGGATATCACCTTTTTCTCCAATAACCACATTAAATATAAGATCTCCTTCTTCATCACTAAGGAGCAAGGAAGAGGCTTCTACATTAACTATAGTTTTTGCAACATCAAGGATTGCACCAAGAAGATCAGGCAATTTCATTCTTGAATTAATAGATCTATTAATTTCTGCTATAAGTTCAATATTTATTGTATTATCGATGGTAATACCCTCTCAAGAAAAAGATGTACGATATTCATATAATGAATATTTTAAGTCCATATAAATCAATAAAATTTTTTATTATTATTCAACAATTTTATGATTACATCAAAAAGCAATTTATATTTATTTTGATGATTGATGAAATAGCCATCAATATTATCACCAACATAACGAATAAAATATAATGCTTTACCTCTTGCAAAATCATAAATTTCTAAATTTTCACATTGAATGAAGAAAAATTTCTATAAATTGCCTAATCCAGCATATTTCAACATACACCCTAATCAAAAACCGGTTTATAATCAAAATGATGTACTGCTTTAATGACTCTCAGTGTATGAGTTTTCTGCCGTAAAAGAATTGAACTGGTTTCTGCACCACCTGAAAAATAGCGAACACCGGGAAGCAGAACACCATCTGTCACACCAGTAACAGACACTATAATTTCTTCACCCAGTACCAGATCTCTAATTCCGTATATTTTTTCTTTATCATCATTGCTAATCTCTTTAATGTATTTCTCATCAGTTTTATTGCGGGAAATCAATTTACCCTGGAAATCTCCACCAAGACATTGTAGAGCAGCTGCTGCAATTATACCCTCTTTTGTACCACCAACACCCATGAGCATGTCTACAGGATTACTGTCCATAGCTGTTGAAATCGCAGCTGATATATCACCATCACGAAGATATCTGATTCTGGCTCCGGTATTTCTTATATCTTCAACCAGCTGTTTATGAATATCTCTATCCAATACACAGACGGTAATATCTTCTATATACTTTCCCTTTGCTCTGGCAACCCTTTTAATATTGATATCAACTGGTTGATTTATATCTACAACTCCCCGTGCATCACTGCCTACAGCAATCTTATTCATTAAACCTGAATATCCTTCAGGGAGTTTCATAAAAGATCCTTTGTGACCAAGGGCAATGGCTGATAGAGCATTATGACCACCTCTGGCACAGGTATTTCTACCATCCAGTGGCTTAACCGCTAATTCAACCTCTTGAGCATTTTCTTTAGAAAAATGAGCCCCATCTACAAGGAGTGTGTCCTCACGATTTACACCTATTACAACCTTTGATGACATATTCATAGATGATAAAACCCGAGCCATTGCATCAGATGCTGATTTATATGAAAGAGCTGCATCTCCCTTTCCCATGTGACGACTTGCATAAAGAGCTGCGGCTTCAGTAAGGCGGACTGCTTCAAGTGTTAAATTTCGATCCATATTTTACTCCAGTGAGAATCTGTTGCATGTGTAACATGAAAGCTTTAATTTTCAAGCAGTTTTCATCTTTAATCCATTTGAAACACTTGTTATATTTTCATCTCGAATAAATCATCTACAGGTTGGTTCTAGCTCTCAAAGGCTTTTCTCCATTGGTTCTCATCCCACATAAATTAAAAAATCACAATAAATTTTCAAACAAGAAAAACCCTTGAACATTTAAGTTTATATCTTTAAATAAAGATCAACAATTAATTGTTAAGAACAATCAAAGGAAATGCAACCAATGAAACATGAAATCAGCTGTCAATGGCATAATAATCTCAAGTTTGAAACAAAGGTAAATGGCCATAGCATTATTTTAGATGTGGATGAAAACATGGGTGGTAAAAATGAGGGACCAAGACCCAAACCCCTTCTCCTCTCTTCTCTTGCCGGATGTACCGGAATAGATGTCATCATGATTTTAAAAAAGATGCGTATCGAACCCTCGTGGTTTAACATTGTCGTTGAGGGAGATTTAACTGATGAGGAACCTTCTTATTATAAAAACATAACAATAATCTATGAATTCAAAAACTCTGACGATCTTGATCATAATAAGATAGAAAAAGCCGTAAAGCTCTCTGAAGAAAAATATTGTGGTGTATCAGCAATGCTTGTTAAGGCTGCAAAGATTCAATACAAAATTGACTATCTCTAATACATTTAATGAGGATAATAGATAAAATGTTAAAAAAAACTGAATTGAAGATTCTTCTCTCTCCCTTATTTATATTCTGTCTTTTAACCTTACTGGTGAATGATTTTTTTTTAAAAGATCTTTTTCATAATGTTATTACTGGCAAACTTTCTGACTTTTCCGGTCTCATTGTTTTTTCTCTCTTCTTTTATTCATTATTTCCTAAAAACAAGAAAGTAATTTTTATACTTACAGCCCTGTTATTTGTATTGTGGAAATCTCCATTTTCAGAAAACTTCATCCTCTTTTGGAATCTTCATATGCCCTTTGCTATTACACGAGTGATTGACTTCACAGACCTCTCTGCTTTATTGATGCTCCCTATTGCATATTATTATTCAAAAAATAAATATTTTGTTTTCAGAATGCATCCATCCTTTATCATTGTGCTCTGCCTTATTTCCTTTGTGTCAACATCTCGTCCGAAAGATAAAATATCTTTCACTGAACCTTTGACTATGGTTTATTCTTATAATGGATCACATAATTTCACAAAAAGAAAATCTCTTTTAGAAAAAGAACTTCCCCTATTGAAGAGAGTTTCTTATCGCTATGAGATAAAAAACAATAAGATCTATTTATCAATTAATGGTTCAGATCTCAACTATAATCCTCATTACAAAGATTACTATGAAGAATCTAAAGTAAAAGATAAGATCTCTAGAGATTTTCAAAGGTTTACCGTAAGAAATAAATTTCTCACAAATTTAAAAGTTCACAACTATAAAGGTAATCTTTTTAACACCTATAGTTCATTGCAGTTTAAGAATTCCCTTCTCCATGGAGAACAAATATATTTCAATAAAAACAAAACCATTTCTCAGAAGGACTATTATTCAAAGGGGCTGCCAACAGGAGTCTGGCTCTATTTTTCTCAGGATGGAAAGATCATTAAAAAAACAACCTTCTCTTCAGGTGAGAAGATTAAATCAGAAATCATTTCCAGCAATAAATCTAGAATATTCCAATATAAGACTCGAAAAAGCAGGATTCAATTAATACTATTATTCACTATAGGAAGTGTTTTTTTCATAATCTTCTTTGTTTTTAAATTATTTAAGACACTGAAATTAAATCATGATTCTATTTATACTTCCATTGATGACCAGTGGAAAAAAATTGCACTGACTCTACTGGTAACGACTTCTTCATTCTTATTTTCCTTACTATCAGTTTTTTTGGGATTATATACAATAAGCTTCTCTATTTTTGGAAAATTTAATTTCTTTATGCAGTCATTCTTTGCATTTATATTCATAGGTATTTATTTTTTCATATACCTGATCTTTTCATTAAAAAAGAGGTCTCTGAAAGAATTCGCATCCCTTTTTTGTCTCAACTTTTTTATTTATACAACCTTCTTGCTATCCTTACAGATTTTTAGAATTGAATGGTAGATTGTATATTATAAATTAATGATTGACGAATTTATCTATTTGTTTAGTATTATGTGACATAATATATTGTGGAGATGTCAGTGAAAAAGACAATTATGATTATTGGTGGCGGACTGCTCCAGGCACCTGTTATAACTACAGCAAAAAAAATGGGCTTTCAGGTAATTGTAACTGATTATAACCCCGACACCATTGGCATGAAGGATGCTGACATTCCAATAATTATGAGTACCAGAGATATTGACGGCTCAGTGAGAATTGCTAAATCTCAAAATGAAATTACTCCCATAAGTGGTGTTCTCACTGTAGGAACAGATGCCTCAATGACTGTTGCTGCTGTAGCCAATGCCTTGAATCTTCCTGGTATTAAATTTGATGATGCTGAGGCAGCAACTAACAAGATAAAAATGAGGATGCGATTTAAGGACCACAATGTTGCCAGTCCAAGCTTTCTTCCGGTGTGGTCTTTATCTGATGCAAAGAAGGCATGTAAGATATTATCATTTCCTGTTGTTATGAAGCCCTCTGACAATATGGGTGCCAGAGGAGTTCGAAGAATAGATGACTTTAATCAGCTTCCAGAGGCCTTTCAGTTTGCCAAGAATGCCTCTCCCAGTGGTGACCTTATAATAGAAGAATTTATGGAAGGTAGTGAACTCTCTATTGATGCAATCATCTATGATGGAGAAATTACCTTTACGGGTATTGCTGATCGTATAATCGAATATCCTCCCTATTTTGTTGAAACAGGGCACACAATGCCAACAACGCAGCCACAGAAAATACTCGATGAAGCCTGTGAGATTATGAAGCAGGGCATTGAAGCACTGGGTATAACCTTCGGTGCAGCAAAAGGGGATATAAAGATCACAAAGGAAGGCCCCATGGTAGGTGAAATAGCCGCACGTCTTTCAGGGGGATTCATGTCTGCCTATACCTATCCCCTTTCAAGTGGTGTTGATTTAATGAAAGCAATGATTGAACTTGCAACAGGGCAGGAACCGGGAAACCTCGAACCTGTTATCTATAAAACCTCAATTGAAAGAGCAATTATTCCAAAACCCGGTATAGTTAAAAACATTACAGGTCTTGAAGAGGCATTAAAAATCAAGGGAATTGAAGAGATATTTCTCAACATTGAACCAGGAGACAGGGTTGTTGTTCCTCAATCTAATGTTGAAAAGAGTGGGAATATAATTGCAGTGGCTGATAATCTCAAAGAAGCTGAAGCCATTGTTGAAGAATGTCTCAATACACTGAAGATAGAGATTCAAGAAGAAGCAGCACTTTCAATGGATCTCATCAATCAGGCTGCAAGAGAGAAGTTTAAAAAAATATGCTACGTCTGTAAAAACTGTGACGGCAAAGATTGTCCAACTGCTGTTCCTGGCATGGGGGCAATAGGTTCTGGAGCAACATTTCGGCGAAATATTGAAGCTCTTAAAAGCTACAAGCTTACCACACGACTGATTCATGATGTTTATAATCCTGATACCTCATGTGATTTTCTGGGGGTTCCCCTTGCATTACCTCTAATGACTGCACCTATAACTGGAGCAGTTACAAATATGGGTGGAGCCATTGATGAACTTCAATACAATCAAGCAGTCGTTAAGGGTTCAATAGATGCAGGAACTATTGCCTTTGTTGGTGATGGGGCAACACCTGATAAATACAAAATTGGATTACAGGCTCTCAATGACAATAAAGGATTAGGTATTCCCATATTCAAACCCCGCAGTGATAACAATGAAATCTTAAAGAGAATCAAGGCCGCTAAAAAGGCAGGAGCATTTGCAGTGGGCATAGATATTGATGCCATTGTTTTTAAAACCATGGCAATGAAAAATCAGTCTGTTGGCCCTAAAAGTCCTGAGAAACTTAAAGAACTGATTAATGCAGCTGATTTACCCTTTGTTTTAAAGGGCATCATGAGTCCAAGGGATGCAGAAACTGCCCTTAAAGCTGGTGCCTCAGCACTGATAGTGTCTAATCACGGTGGCAGAGTTCTTGATGAAATGTTGGGCACAATGGATGTTCTATCTGATATAATTTCCGCTGTAGGCAATGATATCCCAGTTGTTGTTGATGGTGGATTTCGGAGCGCCGTTGACATAGTAAAGGCCCTTGCTCTAGGAGCTCATTCAGTTCTAATTGGAAGACCTATAGCAATTGCAGCTGTTGGTAAGGGAGCAGAGGGAACAGCCTTTTATCTCAATAAAATGAAACAGGATCTTCAAAAAGCAATGATTCTCACTGGATGCTCAACATTAAAGGATATTGATCAATCCCTTGTGGTTAAGCTTTAAACAATCATATTAGCTTTTTATCGATTCTCTCATCCTCCTGTGATCGAGAGTTTCTGAAATATTCTTCTTGCTAAAACTTTTTGGTCATACTATATTATATAATATGATATCAAAAAATAATAACAAAACCATAGCAGCAGGATCAATTCTTTTTATTCAAGGTGATCAAAAGGGATCAAAGATTTTCCTTATTCGCGAAGGAAGTTTTACTTTATCACATTCCAACTCCCAAATAAAATTACACAAGAAAAAGTTAAAAAAGGGAGATATCATCGGATTTATCTCATCCTTAACGAAAAAACCCCATCTTGTAACAGTAACAGCAGATACTGATTCCATTGTAACTGAAATAACCAAGGAAGACTTCTTAGATATTCTCATACAAAAACCTGATATTACTCTTAAAATACTTTCTGCTATCAGTAAAGAATTATCAAACTATAATCAAATATTAATTACAAAAGAACAAAACTTTATCATCGATCGACCAGAATCAAATCTCTACTCATTGGGAAAAATATTATTTAATAATAAAAATTATCATAGAGCCCTCTATGTCTTTGATACATATCTTAAGGAATATCCCGATGGAAACAATCACAGATGGGCTCTGGAAAAACATAATGCACTCATTAAAAATAAATTCAAACTAAAAAAGAAACCAGAGATAGAAGATGGTGAAATGAACTTCATTCAAAATGATATTATTTTCAGTGAATTTGAAAAACGAGATTACGTTTATATAGTAAAACAGGGAAATGTAAAGATTATAAAACAGATGGGAAATAAAGAAATCCTTTTAGCTTTTCTTGAAAAGGGTGATATCTTTGGAGAATTATCCCTTATTTTAAAAAAAGCCCGCAATGCTACAGCAATAGCCTTTAATAATTGCAGACTGATTCCACTTAATGAAGAAAATCTTTTTACATTGATTAATCAATCACCAGAGGTTCTACATAAGGTCATAACATCTATATGTAATCGAATTTGGTTTACCCTTATGAGAACTGAAGCGTCTCTTTATTTTAAAGCAATTACTAAGATGTTTGCTCTTCTGGAAAATAAACTACTCGAGCAAAATGTCCCATTACAGAGTACTAATGCACATATATTTAACTTCGGAATTGATGTAATGATTGAGATGCTCGGCCTCTCACCTCTTGATGCTGCTGAAGCTACAGATGATTTTCTAATAGAAACCGTTTTTGACTTTCATTTTGGACAAATAAAAATTAAAAATATAAATGATTTTATGGCACGATCAAATTTCTATAAAACCAGAGACCAACTGGTAACCTCAAAAGAAAAAAAAGCATCAACGAGCATGACCTGTGAAGATACCAGCGAAGTAACTGATTCACATTCAGTAACATCCATGGTCAATGAAAAATTGAGCAATAAAAAATTATCAAAAATAATAGATGAAGAATCTTCAAAACCAGAGGACAAAGTAAATCATTATATATCATTGATTAAATATGGATTAACAAAAGATAAACTAAGCAGTGTAATCTCATTGGGAGAAATGGGTGAAGATGCATCAAAGGCAATATGTGATATTAGAAATCTCTATATTGAAGAAAATAAAAGTTTACGAAAAGAAGCAATATATGCATTAATTAAAATAATACCTGACAATGAGATATATGATTTTTTCAAAGAAACAATTAATGACAGTCACCCTCTTTTAAGAGCTTCATCAATTCAAGGATTAAAAGAGCTTCAACCCTATATGGTTGATGAAACTCTAAATATATTTATCAAAGCCCTCAAAGAAGAGGATGATGATGAGGTAATAACTCAATTGTTACTGGCATTAATGCCCATTGGCGAAAAAGCTGAAAGAGCAATTCCCTCTATCCTAAAGTATACACATAGGCTTGATATAAATGTTCGTTCTTCTGCAATAAAAGCCTTGAGTATTATTACTCGAAGTGAAAAATATGTAACAGCTGTTTTAGATGAACTCAAAAGAATGAGTACAAAGGATATTCAAAGTTCAATTCAAAATGAAGCAGCAAGAGCAATTACAATAATTGAAAAACAATTAAAGAAATAAGTACAACAAGCAGAAGAAATTTATTGATGCAATTATCAGGAACCATATGATCTGGATATTTAGAAGCTCTCCAAGAGGATTTGAAGATTTATCTCTAGCAGAATTACATCACCTTGGAGCACAGCAGTTTTCTGAAAGATTTTTTTACTCAGATCAATTTGATCTATCGAAAAGTGCTTATGCCTCATTTACTATAAGAGAGGTATCTCGGGGCAAAACTCCAGAAGAAGCTATTCAGAATTTTGCCGAACCTGTAAAATCACCATATAGAGTTGAGAAGATAAAGGGTACTAAAAGAAAGGGGTCTCAGAGCTTTGCCTACCTGGCTGAAAAACATCTTGGTGGAGTGATTCAGGCATCTAATCCCTCATCAATTATTTCAGTGTTTACACCAGACAATAAAATATGGATAGCTGGTTTTCTCCAGGAGAAGAATAACTCTGTAATTGAAAAGCTTGAAATGATAACAGAAAGAACCAGTGTTTCCTTAACCTCAAGAGCAGCTCTGGCAATGGTAAACCTGAGAGGAAATGACCCTATTGTTGACCCATGCTGTGGTGCAGGGCTCATTGTTTTTGCTTCATTATTATGCAATAATGAAACCTATGGTGCAGATAATAACTATCGCATGCTCAAGCTGGCTCATACCAACAGAGATACCTTAAATCTTGATATTTCTTTAACAAAAAAAAATGCCTTAAAGCCATGGAATAAGGATTGCTGTCTTGTCACTGATTTTCCCGCAGAAAGAGGATGGATCTCTAAAACAAAGGATATCTCACTGGAAATATTCAATGCCTGGATTCCCTTCATTACAAGCTTTTGTGTAATATTTCCCAACAGGGTTATGGATCAACTGCCAAAAACAATAATTATTTCAAAAAAGATAGAGTTCACTGCAGATAGAACCATAATAACAGGGACCATAAACAAAAAAACCTAATGTTCTGTGTCTGGCAGAAAGTAGGATACATGTTCTTTTTGACAATTAACTGCAAAGGTAATAATATCATCACTATATCTTCCCAAAACAATTAGACGCTTTAGATATTCCTCTGACTCCTCTTCTGACAAGATGGTACTGAGAAAAAGAATTCTGGGAATCAACAAAGCATTTATATAGGGAAGTTGAGCTTCTTTGCAGAGCTTGGCACCTGGGCCATCATCAGTTAAAACAGCCTCTGACTCACCCTTCATATGAAGAATTATGGTCTCAAACTCACCCTCATGAAGATTATTAAGTCCCTCAAAAACTCCTCTACATGAGATTCCTTTGAGATCAGGTTTTATCTCTATGATATTCTTTGTATTAAAATATCTTTCAAAATCAGCAGCACCTTCATATCCTTCTTTTGTGATTTCTCTTCTCACAGCAGGTGACATTACAACAGAAAAATGACTCATTAGATGATCAAATAATTCTGCCTTATACAGCAAGATTGCAGATGAGGCATCAACAGCAATTTTTTTCATTATTATCTTCCATAGTATTGATAAGCAGACCAGTAATAGGGACTCTTAAAACGATTTATATCTGCTATTTTAAGTCCCTTAAGATGCTTCTTTACTATGTTTTTTCTGTCAAGACTATAATCTGATAAAATAATAACTCTTTTAACGAGATTCAGAGCCTTTGAATAGCTGATCTTATATGTTTTTGCTGTTTCATAAACAGCAGCACTGATAAATGCCCGAAAAGAATCATCTATTTTCCACAGAGGTAGAACAATACCCCTGGCCCCTCCTCGGTGAAGAGCCTGAACCAGTTTGCCAACTCCATTTCGCATATTGATTCTTCCTTCAGGCAAATCAACGTATGAAAGCCATAACAATCTGCTTTTCATTTTTAGTGATGATAATTCTTTTACATTGAGATAGCCATCCTGTCCTGTTGAAAGGGCCTCTGTTTGAGTAAAAAGCAATGATGACAGCTCAGGAACCTCAGGAACAATAATGCCATTTATAACAAGATGAATGATATCATATTTTTTTAATCGCCCTTGTCTTGAAAGTTTTTTAAGAAATGCCTCAGAGGCCTTTCTTTCCTGAAAGAGGGTAGATCCCTTTATTACATTATTAAGATATTTCAGTTCACCTGAGGCATATTTAATTTTACCAGGTTTTGAAGAACTGCATAATTTAAATACACCGGACATATTACTACCCGTTGAGATTGTAATACATGCTTTCTCAGTCATAACATCCATAAAACGTGAGCTTCTCGCGTTAACCATTTTGTATTTAATATTTCGTATAAGAGGATTACCCATAATAAGAGTATTAGTACCGTATTTCTGTTTATTACTAAATGAAGAAATATACTGAGACAATGATACACTAAGAGTAATCTCATAGTCTTCTTCAAGGTACCTGTTGTTTCCATTGACTAATGTTCCGAAGGGAAATGTCGATAGAACACAGTCTGGACGAATTACCAGTTTATTCTTATCCTGTAAAAAAACAACAGCTGGTTGAATTAAAAGCTTATAGAATTTTTTTCCAAGTAGAGTTATCTCTGACATATCCTCTCTGGTTATACTTTTCTTCATATGAAGAGATCTGTAATAATTTATAACATCCTGGAGGTCATAAAAAACACCCTTTGGTCTTTTTGATCTTTTAAAATTAACCTTTGTCTTTTCATCAATTGACAGCCTGTGTTTATAAACCTTCAAGGCAATATCTTTACCAAGATTTTTTAAAAATTCATCAACCTCAAGCTTTCTCACATGGATTCGATCTTTAGTTACGATAATAATAAAAGTTTCATGGGAACACATAACAGGATAAATTAAATGAGCTGTCTTTTGTGGAATAACCCTCTGAAGTTCAGGAAGTGTTATCTTTCTGGTTTTATACTTTAAGCCGTAATTAAGTTTATATTGAATCATTCTATCAGCAGTTTTAATCATCTGGCCTGCAGATTTTTTTTTATATTGGGCTGCCACCAGCCATGTCTGCACTTCATGGAGATGATATAATGATTTAATTGATCTCTTTGATTGCCCAGATAATAAGACTTCTGCAGCTCTTAAATTTTTTACTGAAAGAGGAAAGTCCATCTTATGATAATATACAATTCCAAAGTACATATGAACATCAGCCTTAATGGTGGAATTATTCAATGTATCAGCTATATTTTTAGCTTTAAACAGAGGATTCAATGCCTTCGTATATTCATTTAATGAAATATACATTCTTCCAATATTGATCAGATCAATAGCAACTGTTGTTTTTCTTCTTAATGATTTGTTCTTATAGGCACCTGAAAAGGAATCAAGAGCCTCATCATATCTCCCTCTTCTTTCATAGGTCATTCCGATATCTGACAGATTTCTTTGAATACTGCGTTTCGCTTTTAGACTTTTATCCAATGACAAAGCTCTTATATAATAATTCAAAGCATTTGACTTATCGCCATTTTGTTCATAGATTAAACCAATTTTATGAAGGAGTGCTGCTTCATTAATTTTTAGTTTGAGAAGTCTATTAATCTCTAAAGAACTATTAAAGTAATTAAGAGCCTTTATATTTTGACCAAGACGAAAATAGATTTCACCAAGAGAATTATAACGTGCAGCAATACGCTCTTTATTATTCAGTCGTTTTTCAATGATTAAAGATCTTTCTAAATAGTTAACAGCCTCACCAAAGCGACCCAACTGAAGATAAACCTGGCTGATATTACTCAAATCACTGGATATATCAGAAGAGTTGCCATACTTATTATCTAAATCAATTGCTTTCTTTTGATATTCAAGAGCCCTACTGTAATCCTTCATAAAATAATAAAGGATGCCTATGTTTGCCAAGACTGCCGCACTGTTTCTCTTTAAGCCAAGTTTTTGAGTTTTCTTTAGAGCCCTTTGATATGAAAATAAAGAATTTTGATATTGTCTTTCCTGTCTATAGGCCCTTCCAAGAGAATTATAAACTATAATCTGACGATCTAATGAAGAGACCTTCACAAAAAGCTTTAATGCCTGATTTAAATATTGAATAGCTTCATTATTTCTATTGAGATTTATCGAGGCATCTGCAGCATTTTGAAGACCTATTCCCTGATATAATGGCCTTCTGTAACGTTTTGCTAGGCGACTCATTGCAAGAGAATATTTTCGGGCATTTTTATAATCTTTTAACTTTCCATAGAGGCCGGATATTTCCTGAATCTGTTTTATAAAATCAACAACACGAATATTATTACTTCGACGTTCTGATCGAGCAGCATTATTGAAACTTTCTATTGCTCTCTTGTATTTCTTCTGTCTTTTAAAGGATTGGCCCTGATTCCAGTATTTGTCAGCTCTGGTATGCCATTGATCTGCAAAGACAATTGTAGCCATAAGCAGACATAGTAAAACTGCGGTCTTCTTCATAAAAACTCCAAACAAAATTATTAGCTAATAAGAATTCTTTTTATATTTTAGTAAAATAAGGAAAAAACACTGCAATAGCAACTTTTAGTACAAAAAAATCATTTTTTGAAAAGATATCGGCACAACATTGTTACTATTTCTTCAATGATCTCTGAGGGGTCCTCTTCAAGACGTTCAAAACGTAGGGAGTGAGAAAATTCTTCAATGGTTGTTAATACAATTTGTGAGGCCAAATCAAGATTTCTGACCAGGATCTCATCCTCAAAATTTTCAAGATAACTCTTCATCAAAGAAATGGATTTTTGCTGCCACAAGTGATAGAGCTCTTTAGTTTTCTCATCTTTTAAACGCATCATTGCAGTATCTCTATGAAAATCTGCAGAAAAATCATGAGATAACCAGACATCTTTAATTAATTCACGAAAAACATCTTCAACAGCATCATCTATTTTGTTTTCAAGATTCTCTAATGAGGTAATAATACCCTGATCCTTTATCTCTTCGAGAATCTCTCTAAATAGTTGATCTTTATCCTTAAAATAGCTATAAAAACTGCCAATACTAACACCACCATGGGCAGCTATTTCATTAGAACTGGTATTTTGAAGCCCCTTTGAAAAAAAAAGTTCTTTTGCAGCATTTTTAATTTTTTCTACAGTTTGAGAGCTTCTTTTTTGTACTGGTTTTCTCGTTTTCATGTCATTCCTCTGAGACCATTGATTGTTAAATTTCTTCCACTGATACGTTGACATGATCAAAATATTTGATGATTTAAATTAGTCAATTAAATATGAGTAAATATTCACATTTTACTTGACACAATATGAGTAATAACTCACATTAGTCATCATTCACATTACTAAAAAGTTTTTGATATAGAGGTATTAGATGGACTACACAAAAAAATCAACCACAGAAGAAATTAAAGATCGTTTTGATAATGATGTTGAACGATTTTCATATTTAGACATAGGCCAGCAGGCAACAGTTGATGCTCCTCTATCAATGGAATTAATTACAAGAGCTGCTGCTGAAACAACTCCTCATGCCAAAAAAATATTAGATATTGGATGTGGAGCTGGCAACAACACAATTAAACTTTTGCAGAAGATTAATCCTTTAGAATGCCACTTATTGGATTTAAGTTTACCCATGTTAAATCGTGCCAAAGAAAGAATTAAAGAGATCAATAATGGAGAGGTTTCAATCTATCATGGCGACTTTAGACATATTGATCTACAACAAGAATCCTATGATATCATTCTTGCAGCTGCAGTATTACATCATCTTCGAGATGATAAAGATTGGAACATGGCTTTTGAAAAGATATATTCTCTTTTAAAACCAGGAGGCAGTCTTTGGATAAGTGATCTGGTTTCCCATGACAACCAGGTAGTAGATAACATCATGAAAGATGGATATGGTAAATATCTCAATAGACTGGGAGGAGAGGCTTTTAAACAAAAAGTATTCAAGGTAATTGATAAAGAAGATTCACCCAGATCACTTACCTATCAGATAAAAATTTTGCATAAAGTAGGATTCTCATCTGTAGATATTCTTCATAAAAATACATGCTTTGCAGCATTTGGTGCAATAAAATAAATTTTAACTTATATTCAATACAAGAGGAAAATACGATGAATACAATGTCACATGAAAAACGATTTATTGCAATGGCACAAACCTATGATGAAATGGCACCCTATTGCGTACCAGGTTATGATTTCATGCAGGATGAATTACTTAAACTGATACCCTTCTCTAATAATGATAACTTCACCCTTGTTGACCTAGGAGCAGGGAGTGGACGTTTTCTGGAAAAAGTATGTTGTGCATTTCCTCATGTACAGTGCTACCATGTTGATTACTCTGATACCTTTCAAAGAATATCACAGGAAAGGCTGAAAGAATTTAGCAACAGAATAACATATATAAATAGCTCCCTTGAAGAACCATGGGAAAATAGTATTCCAATTACTGTGGATTGTATTGTATCAATGAATGCTATACATCATCTTACCAATGATGAAAAAAATGATTTATATAAAAGGGTAATTAAAAAACTAAATGCAAGGGGGGCTTTTTTTAACAGTGATGAAATCAAGGCTATTGATGATGCAGTTTACCTGCGCAATATGCTTTTCTGGACAGATCACGTGGATGAAGTGAAAAAGCATATTAGCAATGATCTTTTTGATAGTTATAATTCATGGTGTGAACACTTTGATAAATGGAAAGATCGCAATATTACTAAAATTCATGAAGCAAAAACTAAAGCAGATGATATACATTGTGAGGTTCATAAACAGATTGAATGGATGAAGCAAGGTGGACTCTCTGAAGTTGATGTATATATCCGGTATCATCTCTGGGCTATATTTGGTGGATACAAAATTTAGTCAAAAATAGAAAGTTAAAAGTGAAGATTAAAGACTGTAAATTATAATGAAGTCAAAAAATAATTTCACCATAGAATTTATCCTGCTTTGGACTTTATAATTTTGACTTTGAACTTCTAACTACTTCTTTACATCAAGACAGATGAGACAGATGTCATCATCAAATTCTTCAGAGCCTCTAAATTGGGCGAGCTCAGTATAGAGCTCTGCAAGAAATTCATCTGAGGAAAGATCACAATTAGCAAGAAGAACTTCTTCAAGACCATTGTCTTCATAGAAGTGATATTTATTGTCAACAGGTTCTGCTTCTACGAGACCATCAGTGTAGAAGAGAATCTTAGAATTTTCAGGAACTTCATAAATTTCAGTTACAAAATATTTATTTTTTTCTTTAAGTAAATCATTTTCAAGAAATCCAATTGGTACAGATCTGCGTCCCTTCATCTGGGTAACTTTTCCATCATGAATTATATAGGGTTCATTATGTCCTGCACTAGCATAATAAAATTTTCGATGAGTAGGATCATAGATTCCATAGAAAGCAGTAAAGAAATTCGTTGCAATGTTATCAAGAAGAACCTCATTCATCTGGGCCAATAAAGCTGCAGGATTTCCTCTTAAATCTCCTGATCTCAAGAGAATGGATTTAATCATTGATGTTATAAAGGCAGCAGGAACACCGTGTCCAGAAACATCACTTATAAAAATTCCAATATGATCTGAATCTCTAAACTCTATAAAATCATAGAAATCACCACCAACAGCATCCATAGGTTTATATAATGCACTTATATATTTTGTTGGAGTCGATGAGGGAATTAACTGCTCTTGAATGTTTCGAGCCATAACAAGTTCACGCTCAATAAGATCATTTCTGTTTTCAAGAATCTTATTCTTTTGTTGAAGTTCGTCTGTACGCTCTTGAACCCTCTCTTCTAGAGTACGGTTTAGATCCTGGAGCCTTTCTGACTTATCTTCAAGCTCAAAATTTATAGTTTCAAGTTCTGAGGTTCTCTGTTTAACCCTCTTTTTTAAACGCTTATTGAAAAATATTAGAATACATATAGTAAGCAATATTGCCCAAAAAACTATCAAGATTATTGATTTAATATAACTAATGGTTCTCTTTTCAAAATTGTACTGCAGTTCAAGGAATTTAACATTTTGCTCAGGGGTTAATATTTTTTCCAGTTCACTACCAATTGCACGAAATTTCATGATTCTGTGAACTACTGGCTTTTTATCAGCATTATTCTGTTTATCAAATTTATGTGCTTCTTTCTGGCCTTTGAGAATAATTATATAAACCTTTTTGCTCTGATCTTTAGTGAGTTCTAATTCTTTGGTCAGGTATTCTGTCATATTGGAGGCAAGGCTGCCCTTTTCATGGTTAGGCTTACAGGAAAAACCACCTATGAGGAAAAGGAACAAAGATATTAATATAATTATTTTTTTTTGGATTAACATATTCTTCACAATCTTATATATATTAACATATGAAACGTCTTATTTAATATGTTTCAAAATTAAAAACAAATCAAGAGATTAATTAAAATACAATGCAAAAAGGTGTTAAAAAGTGTAACAGGTTATTAAGAAAAGGTATTTAAAAGGAATATATTTGCAGAATTCAGTCATTTCAGTCTCAAAAATAATCTTCTGTCATCAAATATTGAATCATTATTAGAAAATAGTGAAACAATATTTGAATTAAGAAAAATCAATATGATCTAAAAACAGCCGTAAGTTTACCTAAAATGGTCAGGTCTTTTGTTTTTATTGGTTTATATGCAGGATTTTCAGCAATAAGTTCGACTTCTTTTCCACTTTTCTTGAAACGTTTGAGAGTTGCTTCTTCCTCTAAAAGAGCAGCAACAATATCACCATTATTAGCAGTATTTTGCTTTTTTATAATTGCAACATCACCATCAAAGATGCCTCCATCAATCATTGAATCTCCACGAACATGAAGTGCAAAAAAATCTCCAGCTCCGAACATTGATTTAGGAAAACTGAGATATTCTTCAATATTTTCTGTGGCAAGGATAGGAGATCCAGCTGCGATGTTACCGACCAGAGGAATATTAATGGCATCAGTAACAATACAATCATCCTGTTCTACTACAACAATAGCTCTGGATTTGTTTTGTTCTGTTTGAATATAGCCCTTTTTCTCAATGGCCTTCACATGATCATAGGCACCCTTTACTGTGATTCCAAATTTTTCTCCAATTTCACGAACAGTTGGCGGAAAACCGGAATTCTTAATATTATCTTTAATAAAGTTATAAATATTTTCCTGTTTTTCTGTGAGCTTTTTGAGGGTGCAGTCTTGTTCCATAATTTTATCCTTATCATATTTATCTAAACAGATAATAAGCACACACTCGTTTATATGTCAAGAAATTTATTTAATTCTTGAAAGGATTTTACTTTAAAATAGAATGTAAACATCAAGTAAACATTTTACACAGAGGGAAAAATGAAGTATTTTCTAATTACTATCATTATTTTATCATTAACTTTTATATCAAATGAAGCAAAGAAAGTACCACATATTGGCTCATGGAAACTGAACTATTTCTATGATAAAAAGTCAAATAAACGTCCCTTAAATATATCAGTTATCATGCATATTAAAAAGGATAATATCTATTCTATGGTTTGGAAATCTTTTAATGGATGGAAAGTCAAAAATAATATTTTCACCATGAAACATGTTAATAATGATGATAATCGAAACTTTATTATTGAAAAACAAACACCTTCCCTTTTATCATTGACGTTAGAGAGATATGATAAATATAAGATAACATTTAAAAAACTTAAGCCTGGAACAAAAAAATCAATAATTGGAACATGGATAACAACAGCAACAAGAATTGGCAAGAAAAAACTTTTTCTCCATCCATCAATGACGATTCTAAAATCAGGCAAACTGAAACTCTGGGCAAAAGGGACCTGGACAAAAAATAAAAACAATTTCATCATGCGTTACAGTAGGGCAACAGTACATTCGACTATGCATATCAATAATAATATTTTAACTCTTATTTTCAAAAATGGAAGAAAAAATTTTTATTCAAGAAAAGTTTACTCATCTGATCCAGCATGGACCTATAAAATTGGCAAGAGAGAACCAAGAAGATATCCTAAAGTTTTTAAGAACATACTCCTCATTGAGAAAGAAAGAAAAAAGCTTGTTGCCTTAGATTTAAAAACCGGGAATGAAAAAATGATTTTAAATCCAGAGGGATACCTGGGTGATTTTTATATATCAAAGAATGACCTATTCATTACTTCTACCAGTGAAAAAAATAATTACTTTACCCTAGGGAATGTTCAATATTCTACTTCACCTCAATATCTCTACAAAGTTAATGCAAGTAATCTATGGCTTAAATGGAAAAAAAGAATATCCATAATTCAACATCCTGCATTTTCCAATACAACAATCTTCTATATGACAGAGCCATCCATGATAAAGAAATACTGGTATCTCTATGCTATTGATAGAGAAAAAGGTAACTTTATTTTCAAACACCCTGTAGGATATCATGGAACATCCCCCTATTATCATAAAAAGCGGGTTTACTATGGAACATCAAATGGAATTCTTGTTGCCCTTGATGATACATATGGCTCTGTTCTCGATGAAAAAAAGATTTATCTACCCTTTATTAAAATTTATAAAATTGTAAAAAACAATATGATAGCTCTATGCGGGACCTATCCTTCATATAATCTTTACAGAATTAATCTTAAAACATGGAAATATAAGATCATAGCCAAAGACTTCAATACTATGACTCATGGAGAAACAAATAAAATATATTTTTCAGGAAGAGTCACATCTAAACATGATATTATATCATATGACATTTCAAAAGATAAAATAATATGGAAACAGCAATTGCCAAGAAGAAAACATGCAACATCAGTTCACTTAGCATTCAATAATGGCAAACTCTTTGTTCTAATGGAAAAAAGAAACCTTTTTATATTAAACTCAAATACAGGCCATAGAATCGATACCTTACCTTCCAATGACAATATAACGTTACCATTAATTGTAAATGGAAATAATTATTATTATGGTATAAAGAACACCTATAGGGCATTTAAATTAAAAAAGATAAAAGATTAAACCATAGATACAAGAAATATTAAGCATATATAGGACAATTTAACATGGTTCCTAATGGAGCATATCTTTGGGATGCTGATAAAATCTGTGTAACAAATAATATTCTACTCATACTTCTTGACAAAATTATCAGAAACAACTATAATTAAAAAACTAATCATCAAAGGAGACGACATGAATAAAATAACACTTACTCTTTTAGTATCATTTACTCTTTTTATCGGATGCGTTACAACACAAAAAAAGGAACAGTCAATTGTGGGAACGTGGAAAATGGTAGGTGTTGAATGTGATTCCGAAGGTAATAACTGCAGAGTAAGCAAGAGTCTTCTTTTGTCATATAAGAGCGATGGGTTTCTCTATGCAGGTACAAAAAAGTATGCCCCTTATAAAGTTGAAAAAAATTCTTTTGTGATTTCTGAAGCATATGGTAAGAAAACTCGAATCTTTTTTAAAATCAAAAACAACATCATGATTACTCACGAAGAAAACTCAAAAAACCATGAAAAACTTCTCAGGCAATAGATATCAATAGCTCTGAGTATTTCCAAAGGCATCTCTCCCTTGAAGGGGAGTAAACATGAAATCAGAATAGGTTTTTCCTAATGCATCAGTTACCTCTTTGGCAACCCTCAGAGATGTTTTATTTCCTCTACCCAAATAGTTTGACCCTCCATCAACATAGAAATGCATTTTTCCATTATTTCGTTCAACTCGAATATGACCTGCATGGGTCGGCTGAAAATTGAACTCTGAATCAAGTAAAAGGGATTCCGTAACCTGATGTGGGCTGGTACCAGCAGAAAAAAATGCAGGTTTATGACCTTTACTCTTTGGAATCATTGCAACATAGGTTAAATGATCACCAGGCTGCAACTCTTCCAGCCATCCTTTAAACTGATCTTTCATAATGCGATCAGGATTTCTTCTTTCCTTGAAACGGCCGATTCTAAATCTCTGCTGGATAGGAATAAAAAGATTTACCAGGGAATCTTCTTTTTGCCACTGAAGAATCTGCTGCGGCACATATGAAGATTGAACAAAGCGCATAATTCCTTTTTGCAACTCTGGATGTTTTTTATACAAGGCCCATTCTTTAATAATATGTATGACCTCAGTTGATTGAGCATCCTTTTTGAAGGCTGATGTATAATAAAAGATCTCATCCCCCTCTATCTTTAATAAGCCTTCGCTGGCAAGAAAGTGACCATCTTTCAAATCTATAACATTTACAAGAATCAGATTACCATCGTCATCATATTGAACAAAACATCCCTGCTGGTCTTTCTCATCATTGATTCGTCTGACTATGGTTCCCATTTCAAGGATTTTATTGTTAAGTGGCCGAAGAAGTTCTTTCATCTGTACCTGTACATTTTTTAATATAATTTATAAACCATATTAAAAAAGGCAAAGCCTGAATCAACATTTTTTTTAATATTCTTCTTCTGAAATTGCAAAACCAACTCTATGTTTCTTAACAAAGAGAATCCAATGTTTTTGATGTACCAGGACCTCAATTACAAATCTGGAATTTTAATTCTTTATAAAATCTAAATTATTTTGTTCTAAATAATTACTTGCATAATAACAGATAGTATATATATTTTTTATAAAGTCAACAACAAGGAGACTTCTATGATTATAATTCCTGATTATGATAATATTAAAAATGTTGATCTTTCTTCAGTTCCATTAATAACAGGTTTTACCATTGTACTAGAAGACACTAATCTCTTTGGCAAGCACATGACCTTTGAAGATAAAGAAAAAAACCTCATTGCCTCTTTTAACTGGTGGGATGATGTAGATGTGAAAATAAAGAATATGTCCAGAATTCCACTTGGAGATATTGATGATCCCTTTAATGACCTTGAACAGGGATGGCAAATACTCATCTTTGAATTAAACTCTGAAGTATATATTCTTCAGAGCCATGAACCCTGTGGTGAAGAATTTCCTTACTATTGCAAAGTTAAATCAAAAGAATATAGAAAAGAATGGACCAGAATTATAGAGGAATGCAACTCAACTTCAACAAGTTTTGATGACTTACAAAAGGCTTTAGATAATCCTCAACAGGTTAAAAAATTACTCCTTAGAGAATTCAAACAATTTCCTGAAGAGATAACCGATCTACCTCATCTGGAAGAGTTGGATATTTGCTTCAGTCCTATAAAAGAGATTCCTTCATCAATCAGAAAAATGAAAGCATTAAAAAAACTCGATGCTTCTCATTGTGAGTTGCAATCAATTGCAGAGGAAATAAAAAACTGCAACAATCTAGAATACATCAATATCAGCTGCAATGAGTTCACCTCATTTCCAGAAGAAATATCAGAGATAGAATCATTAAAAACTCTGGTCATAAATGATAACCTAATAAAGCCCTTTGGCATTGCTGAAACCCTTGGAAACATTAAGAATCTAGAGTACTGTGAAATGACCAGTAATGAATCTCCATCATTACCACAATCCATAGGGTCATGCTTAAAACTTAATAGACTTGTTGTAAGTGGAAATCATTTTACAGAGATTCCCCTTTCAATAGGTCAATGTTCTGAATTAGAAAATCTCTCAATTTCAGATAATTATATTTCAGGAATACCAAAAACAATAGCATCACTTTACAAACTTGAGGTTTTTAATATTTCAAATAATGTAGTTAAAGAGATTCCTGTTGAAATCAAAGAACTCAAAAATATAAAACAACTTTATCTTTCGGGCAACCGAAAACTTATAGATAATATTCCTCAATGGCTTTTAGATATGAATATCAGTCATTTGGTTTTACCTCAAAGAGGTGACATGACGTGGGACAGCATTGAAGAGGAAGAGCTTTATTACCAGGCATATTGGGATGATTACCAGGGAGACCATTATAATGCTGCTATTAAAAAACTCACAAAGGCTATAGATCTTAATAATGAAAATCCAATGAATTTTTATTTACGAGGCCGATGTTACCTTGAAAGCTGTAGACATAGTGAAGCGGTAAAGGATTTCAATAGAGCAATTAATCTTGGTTATGAAAAAGAAGAAATAGAAGATTTATTAGAAAAGGATGAATAGTCAGAAGTGACTCAAACTATAAAAAAGACATCAGTATATCTTAGCTCTTTACGGTCAACTTCTACCTGAGAATGACTACAGTGAGATTCAAAACTATGAAAAAAAATAGAATGAAATTATATTAATAGCAAGAAAGAAAAGATCACGCCTCTACAAACCTATAAATTTATCAGATAATTTTTTCCTTCACATATTACCCAAGGGGAGAATAACATACAACAGAATATGGATTGTGATCAATGATATCTTCAAGATTATGATTTTCCCAAATAAACCGCGATACCTGGACTAAATAAAAAAATTTGAAGATCCATCCAAAGTTTTAAAATTTTTATGTGGACAAAGAATTTTTTTTCAATTAAAATTTAAGCATATAACAAAAAAGAGTTCAGAAGCTGAATGTGTTAATGTTTTTTATGTATTCCTGTTAGAATTAAATCTCAGAATAATGGATATGTATAATGTCAGAATTTGAAATGGAAGGAAATGTTGGGACAGGGAAAGAGTTTATATTGTATATTATTATTAATATTTCAACAGCATTTTTCCTTTATTTTATTCTTGGAAATATGAAGCATACTATTGCCGGAACAGTATTTATTGCACTGGTTATTGGAACTCTTATGTTTTGGCGCTTCAGGGTTGCAATTGCTTTTATCGGCATTGTTATATTAATGGTTACCAGAACCATTGATTTAAAACATACCATAGAGTTCATGAATCTTGATGTTATACTTTTTCTCATTGGAATGATGATACTGGTTGGACTTCTAAGAAGATCAGGATTCTTCAAGTGGCTTCTGGCAAAGGGATTAATGATATCCAAATTTCAACCTCATATATTGATAGTTATGTTTCTGATCTTATCCGCTTTTATGGCAGCTATGGTTGATGAAGTAACATCTATTCTCTTTACTGCAGCACTGGTTATTGACTTTTGTGAATGCTTTAAAATTAAACCTGTAAAACTGATAATAGCAATTGTTTTTGCCACTAATATCGGAAGTTCTTGGACTGTTCTCGGTAATCCCATTGGAATTCTTATCGCATTAAGATCAGGACTTACCTTTGAGAATTTCATCAAAACTTCATTTCCCATAGGTTTTATTGCTCTCATAGCTGTTATAATTTTAATTTTCATCTGGCTTAGAAAAGATCTCAGAGAACTGAAAGAACGAATGTATGCCACATCTTTTATTGAGAAAAAAGAATATATTGAACAACTTGAAGAAGAGAAAGATGCCTCTCTCTTTACAGGAAGTGTGATTATATTTTTATCAGTTTTAATTTTATTAATTTTTCATCATCGCCTGGAGCTGCTTTTGAAACTTGAACCGAACACTCTGCTTGTGGGTTCATCCATATTAGGGGCAGGAATAGCAATGCTTTGGCAGCGTAATATTGCCAGAGAATTACTCATGAAAGAGGTGGACTGGTGGACCCTTGTATTCTTCATGTTTCTCTTCGCTAAGGCAGGAGCACTTAAATATGTGGGACTTACCGACGTTATTGGCAAAGGACTTTATAATCTGGCGGGTGATGGCAATGTCATAATTCTAATAATCCTTATTCTATGGATTTCTGGCATTATCTCTGCGGCTGCAGACAATGTTGTAGTTGTGGCAACCTTAATTCCTGTTCTGCAGTATTTGACAGCTGACACAGCTTCAACAGGTCTATGGTGGGCACTTCTTTTGGGAGGTTGTTACGGAGGAAATATGACTATGGTGGGATCAACTGCCAATATTGTTGCTCTAGGTATTCTTGAAGACAGGGTCGGTTATCAAATGCATCTTAAATACTGGATAAAAATAGGCCTCTGGGGTGCTTTGATCCCCATGGTAATTGGAACCATTGCTTTGGTGATTATGACGAAGTTTTTCGGGCTGTGATATACTTTCTACTCGATAAAAACTTTGAATAAAACTTTCCCATCCATATACATCCCTGAAAGAATGGTTAATGACTGGCGATGGGAACGGGACTACTGGACAATATTCAGAACCTTTGAACAGCAATGGCTTGCCTTTATCACGAAAGAACATTTTCAGAAAGTCTGGAATCTCTCTCAGGAAAAATGGGTAGATCAAATTAAAAAATAAGTAACAATGATTTCATCCATCAAAAAAAGAAACACTATAACAGTATAAAGATACTTGACTAATCAATTACCCACATAACATTATACACCCATATATAAAACCTCAAAAAACCAAACAAAGGGAGCGCTTAATGTTATATTCAAAAAAGTTCTTTAAAGGATTACTGATCTTTGCAGTGGCTATTACTCTACTAACTCCAACATACACAGATGCTGGCATTAAAAGTAGGTGCAGAAAAACAGTAAAGACTATGAAAAGAAAAGTCTACAGGGTAAAAAATAAAGTAAAAAATTTCAAAAGAAAACTCACTAACCTTGAGAGCAATCTTAGCAATGCCAAAAGAAAAGTTAATCGAATGCCCATCTCTTCAAAGAAAAAGAAACTACTTAGAGCAGTTATTGATGCGTCACAACGAACAAACAGATTGGCGAAATATTATATAAAAATAAAAACATATCACATATACGTTGCAAAACGAGTGAGAAAAGCTGCTAAACCATGCTCTCCAAGAAAATGGTGGAAAAGAATAAAAAAAGCTCGAAAGGTCACCAACAGGCTGGTCAATTTAGCAAAAAAAATACCTGCTCGTTCCAGAGATATAGTTGCTATTGCCAAAGATGTCAATACAATAAGTAGAAATGCTACAGCTATAGTTCAATAAATTAATTTATAAAAACCATTTCTTTGAAATGAGGAATGGTTTTTATAGTCTACACATTATCACTTCATTAACTTTTCAACAATACCCTTTAGGTCAGTTGATCTGTAATTATTAAATTTTAAAAGATTTTTATAATCAGAATAATATATAAAGGGAATCATATAATCTCTCGGGTGATCAGTACCATGTTTTTTTCCATGACCTGCATGATCACTGGTAATAATAACAATACATCTTTTTTTCTTAATAATATAATCAATTAAAACCTTAAGACGATGATCTATATTTTTAAATATTTTCATATAAGGCTTTGATAACCAGCCATCTTTTTTACCTGAAAAATCCAGTCCACTTACGTGAAGAAAAGTAAAAGTATTTTGATGTGATTTAATCTCCACAAATGCATCTTCTATAGTCTTTAATCCAGAAAGAGAATATCTTTTAATCTTATCAGTTACAAGATAACCCAGTTTTGGTTTTGAATAAAAATAAGATGTCTCCATGCCCATCTGAAATGGATTATTGAAAATCGTTTCATGGACAATTCGTTTTTCTCCTTTTTTCCAGCTATTACTTTTTTGCCCTGATTTTTCAGGGGCAAGGCCAGTAAACATTGCTGCGTGATTATAAAGGGTCAAAGGAGGTTCAATACTTTTCCCATTTTTAATACCCCAGCCTCTTTCCATGAGAGAAAAAATAAATGGAGAATTCTCTTTGCTTATTGCATCAGGATGTAAAGCATCAATAGAAATAATAAGAAAGTGTTGAGGAAGATTATTATCATTTTTAGAGTTACAGGCAAAATTTGTTAAGAACGATATAATGATTATTAAAACGACTATTTTATTCATTGTTCAAAAACTCCTTAAGTAAATCAATTGACTTTATACTATTACAAAAGTATTCTTTATGCAATCAAGAATACTTTTTTTCATATAATTTTCGAGCTGAATATTTACCAAAAGCATATAGAAGGAAAAAGAAATGATTCTAACAGTACCGGAAAAAAAACCAGGTATACTAACTGGAATACTAATCTATATTATTGAAAAATTCTTAAAGAAAAGAATACCCCTGGCTAGAGTACTAATATGGTCTCCTAGAATTGCTCTGACCAGTTTAAGGATGGAACTGGCAATAGAATCTATTTCAAAAAAGATTCCTAGTCGTCTGGCAAAGCTCATTCGTCTGAAAGTATCTTTAACTGCCAACTGTCCCTTTTGTATTGATATGAATAGTCAGGACTATGATGTTGAAGGTCTTTCAAAGGAAGATATATTTTCAATAAGGGATGGTAATGAGGATAACAACAATAGTTTCACTACAGAAGAAAAGTTAATTCTAAGATGGATTGAATCTCAAACAAATACCCCATTGATTTTTTCTGAGGATTTGAAATTAAAACTGAGGGAAACCTTTGATCCAAAAACGCTGATCATCATTGCTGCTCTTGGAGCAAAGGTCAATTACTGGGCACGCTTCATGCAGGCATTGGGAATTCAGGCTGCAGGCTTTCAGGAAAGCTGCCCATTTTTGCCGGAAACTCCGCAAAACAATAATTGAAATTACAAATGACTTCTCATCAGAATTTCACTATTCATACAATAAATAAGCATTCATAATTAATTTAAAAACAATTGAGACCTTAATTAAAAAATTGCAGCAAATATTTTATATTTCTGCAACAATCTTTTTTATATAGTCTTCTATTTATAGATTCTCATCCTTTCTCTCTGCTAACTTCTCTCGTATTTCATTGAAACTTTCCTTCGTAATTGGAAGCATCTGAACAAAGACTGCTGAGATTAAAAAGAATATTCCTGGAACAATGGCAACCATCACACGAACAGCCATTATGGCACTTTCTGGCTGAACAATAACTTTTTTCAATGTATCATCTATTGCTGCTTCTTTATATCCAAATTTATATAAAACAAAACCCGTTAAAGCAATTGCTGCAGCAGATGCCAGTTTATATAAAAATGTTGTTATTCCATAAAAAGCCCCTTCACGACGAACTCCATTATGATATTCATCTATCTCAATTATATCAGGTAATATCGACCAGGGTATAACCTGGGAAGCAGAAATTCCAATACCGGTTAATGCACAGGCAGCTGCAACAAGAAGAAGATTGTTTTCCGAAGGTATAAAAAGCAATGTAAACAAAGCAAAAACAAAATAAAGAGCTGAAACAATATATGCTTTTTTCTTTCCCCACTTCTCTCCCATCATAACCCAAAAGGGAGCAGCAATTACAGCCACAACCAAAGTTATAGCAGTAAAAACAGCCTGTATATCACCCTTTATTTTTGCAACATCCCCAAGAAAAAACATAATATTGGCCATAATAATATCAAAGCCAATCATATTAAAAAGAAACATACCAATTACAATTCGAAATTCTCGAAGCTTAAAAAATGAAACCAAAGTTTGAAATAATCCTTCCTGTACTTGCTTAACATGTTCTGTTCGTTCTTTGGTTCCAGTTGCTGTTATAAAAAGAATTACAATAATTAAAAAGCCAAAGATCATTCCCATGATTGGGAAGCTTTCAAAATTTTTCATTCCTGAAAGCATTGTCCAACAGATAAGAGGGATTCCCGCAGCTCCTAAAAGAGTTCCGACAAATGATGATCCCATTCTAAAACCAGAGAGCACAGTTCTTTCATCATAGTTCTGAGTCATTTCCGGCATGAGGGCTCCATAGGGAACAGCTACAACAGTGAAGGCAGTATTAAATATCACAAATACAGCTAAATAATATGCAAAACGAACTGCTTCAGTTAATCCTGGAGTTAACCACAACAAAGCAAAGGCAATTCCCATTGGTATTGCACCAAATAAAATATATGGTCTTCTTCTTCCCCACCTCGTTTTAGTTATATCTGAAATTCGTCCCATTAAATAATCCGAAACAGCATCCCATAAACGAGCTATTAAAAAAATCAAACCAGCCTTGCCAGCCCCGATTCCTCCGACATTGACCATAAACCAGAGAAGAAAAAAACCAATAGCACCATATGCGATGTTGATAGCTGTATCTCCAATGCCATAAACAAACTTCTCTTTTATTGGAACAACAAATCCCTCTTTCATTACTCCCCCTGATGAAACTATTTTTTTTGTGATTTTATAAAATCTCTATACCAATAACCACTACTTTTAATAATTCTCTTTTGTGTTTTATGATCAACATGAATCAAGCCAAAGCGTTTACTATAGCCCTCAGCCCATTCAAAATTGTCGATTAAACTCCAGTAAAAATATGCACGAACATCTGCACCCTCGGCCATTGCATCATGAACCTTGGATAGATAGTCCTTTATATATTTAATTCTTCTCTGATCATCAACCTCATTATCAACAACGTAATCTGTAAAGGGCCCGCCATTTTCAGTAATATATACAGGGGGATTCCCATAATTATTTTGAATCATCTTCAGTGTCTCGTACATCGCATCAGGATATATCTCCCAGCCCATAGATGAATACTCTTTACCATCCTTCTCATACTCACATTGAGGCACATCCTGACCTGTGGTCCATGTCTTGAGAAATGGTATGTACCATTTATACATAGCCATTTCTCGACTGTAAAGATTAATACCCAAAAAATCTGTTGGAGTCTGAATCAAATCCATATCATCTTCAAGAATCTTTGGCATAAAGAGCTTCATCCTCTCTGATAGCAATTGAGGATAATGACCTTTCAACAATGGAGATAATGTAATATGATTCATAAATTCATTTGCAATACTGGCTGACCATCCATCCTTTTCTGAATCTGTTGCAGGATGAACCGGAGTCATACTCACCGTAATTCCCCCTTTACTGTCTGATGAATTATCTTTAATAACATTCATTGCAGCACCATGAGCCCGGAGAAGGTTATGCATCACTTTAAAATAGGCCCAGAGATTTTTTTTACCAGGAGCATGATAGCCAAGAAAGTGACCAAAGGCTGAATATTCAAAGGGTTCATTGATTGTGATCCAGTTTTTCACTCTATCACCAAGACTTTTTACTACAGTGTAACAATATTCTTCAAAAAAATTAACCATATCTCTATGCTCAAAGCCTTTATATTTTTTTTGAAGAGCCAGAGGCAGATCCCAGTGAAAAAGAGTTACAAAGGGTGTAATTCCAGCATTAAGAACCTCATCAGTTAGTTTATTATAAAAGTCTAGTCCCTGATGATTAATCGTTCCTGTTCCTTCGGGATATATGCGAGGCCATGAGATTGAATACCTATAGGCATTAAGTCCTAAATTTTTCATCAAAGATACATCATCTTTATATTTATGGTAATGATCACAGGCAATTTCAGCATTTTCATTGTTTCTAATCTTACCTTTTTTATGAGTAAAATCATCCCAAATTGAAGGGCCTTTACCATAACGATTCCATGCACCTTCAATTTGAAAAGATGCTGTTGCTGAACCAAATATAAAATTCTTAGGAAATTTCATTTTTTTCATATATACCTCCAAAAACCTATTGACCACTTGGTCAATAGTTCCATGAATAGCTAACGATGTCAAGAATCAAATCTAAAAAATTGTTCTTTACGAGGATGTATCATAATTATTTGATATAGCAAAAGTTCTCATATTGAACTTAGAGCAAAAGATAAAAATTTGACTTACAGGTGCATTTCCATGAAAAATCAAAAAAGTGAAATATACACAAAAGAATTATATGATAAACTGCCGGAAGAAAAAAAAGACAAGGTACTCAAAGGAATTATTTCAGAATTCGCAGCATCGGGAATCAATGGATGCAATGTAAGAACAATAGCAAAAAAAATTGGCATCTCCCATGGTTCTCTTTTTCACTATTTTTCATCAAAGGATGATATGATCCATACAATCATTCAAGAAGGGGTTAAGATGCAACAAAGGGTTCTTAAAAAGGGACTCTCTCTTGAAGGAGATTTTTTTCAAAAGATTGAATTAATTTTTAGAGATTCACTCAATTTTGCCAAAGAAAACAAAGATATTATTTCAATATGGCTTGAATTAAGCCAGCCTTACCATGAAAAATTCACACAGCACACCCTGCAAATGGAAAAAGAGGCTATAGTTTTTTTGAAAAACCTGGTTAATGATGGAAAGAAGGATGGATCGATAAAAAACAAACTCAGTGCAGATGTAATAGCTTATATCATTGACAGTATACTTGCAAACTTAATGAAATCCTCTATTTCAGGAATTGAAAGAATGAAATTTGAAGACCATTTCTCAGTAGATTATGAAGAATCGAACGAGGTTATAAAAAAAATTATATCCAATTTAAAGAACTCATTTGCATAAATGGAAAGTATAGAAAATCTCTCTATTTAATTCCATCAATCCATTTTGATATTTCTTTACTGGCTCTTAATACTGTCTTTTTACCATGAGGTCCATCTTTAATAATAAGATACTTTTTTAATCTATGATTCCAAGCAGAATAAATTTCATCACATCCTTTTTTATCAACAATACTATCCATTGACCCATATAAAAGTAGAAGTGGGCAACGAACCTTTCGTGAATGTATAAGCATCTCATCCATCATCTTTTTTGTTTCCATCATCATATACATACTGAAATATTTCACCAGTAATGGATCATTGATACGCTTAATTGCCTCTTTTCTATCTTCCTGATTTTTAATAAAACGAGGATCACCAGCCATATTTACTATTGGTGAATGTGAAGCAAAGATCATATACCATGCATATTTAATATAATCACTAAAACCGGGGCTCATTCCTTTTGCTTCTTTTCTTTTATAAGGAGGATTAACAAGTATAACTCCACTCATTGATTTTATTTGATATGCAAGATTACATACCAGGGCAGTTGACATACTATGGCCAAAAAGAACTCCCCTCTGAGTAACCAGTACCTCTTGGATGTATAACAACAACTCGATTCTTATTTCCACTTAAAAGTTTAATTATATTTCTTTCATTATGATGGTTAATCCCTGTTATACCAGAGAGTAAGTAGATTGTTTTACGAGGTTTGATAGTAGGATTAAAAACATATTTATATATATTAGTTTTATCTTTGACTGAAATAAAAACACCATTATCATCTTTTGGCACATCTGGTCTTTTAAGATTCTTCATTCCTGAACATGAAATAAAACAAATAAATACAAGGGGGATGGTAAATCTTTTCAAATTATTTCTCCATATATAATTGATATCAATATTCCTTAAGTATATTTTTATAATACTTTAACACCAGCTACATATGGATGTGTTACTTCGATAATTATTTTTATGGAAACTCAAGGTACTCCTTAATATTCTTAAGCACCTTTTTTGAAAAAACATAATGAAAAGGCTTCATTATAACCCACCATAATTTCTCCTTAAGCTTGGGATCATTATTAAATAGAAATAAATTCAACCTTGTTGAACCATCAATTAAATCGAGTTTATAACCTGTTATACAATTAAAAAAAAATGATTCTAATGAAAAAGAATATTCTTCAGGACTATTCCTTTTCATTAATTTAAATGGCCCCATGAGATCACCTATGGCCATTATATTTTTTTCAATGTCTCTATCAACTTTAATTGCTTCTTTTGCAGCTTTAAATCCATCTACAAATAAGATCCTAAAAAAGAAGAATGGCCTTGTTTCCAGAAATGAGTATACAGGAAATTTATTAGCCATAGAATCTATATATTGAAAAACTATTTCAGGAGGTACATGTATCATTGCAAAAATTTCATTTTTAATCATGACCCCACTTCCTAATTTTTTTTTGCTACATAACCATATAAGGTATCCCCGGGAAAAATAGATTCTTTATGTTCAATTTGATATCCTGCTTCTTTTAATAGTTCATCAATCTCACCATAAAAAGGAGCCTCATAGCAGCCTCGAGAAGACCTCATAATTATATCTAAATTTGCACAACCAATATCAGGTTTTTTACCCTGCTCAGTGGAGACTAGTATTAATTTACCATCCTTCTTTAAATAACTTTTAACCTTTTTTAATAGTTCCAATCTCTTTTCAACAGGAAAATAATATAGCATGCTATACATAGTTACTATATCAAATTTATTATTAAAACTACTATCAAGTTTAGATAAATTACCAAGCTTAACTTCAAAATTTTTAATACCCCATATAGAAAGATTATTTCGTGCCTGTTTTACAACAGCTTCATCATAATCAATTGCTATTCCAGATAATTTACTATTTACCTCACATGCTTTTTTTAAATATATTCCTGAGCCGCAACCTGCTTCTAAAACTTTCAATTCTTTATCTGATTCCATTACTCTTTCTATAAAAACATTAACCAGGGGATCAAGCATCTTTGAAGCTCTAGCAATTAAAGCACCAAAAACTTCCAGATAATCACCATCAGGAGCTCCCTTCAATCTTTTATCAAAATCACAATATGCAGAATTGTAATAATTAACATGTGCCTGAATCCAGGCTGCAAATTTATCACCCTCTTCCCCAAGAAGCATTTTTGATCTTCGGCCTTTTAAAGAATAAATATTATTTTTAACCTTTATTTCTTTTAAAGCAATACCCATATTTATCAATGCCTCCAGGAGATCTGGCCTCTTTGAACCTATTGTTTTAAAAAGTTCTTCTTTTAATACAGCGGTGCTGCATTTTTCTATCAAACCTGACTCATAGGCAGCATGTAAATAATGAAATCGAACAAAGGACTTCCAGTCTTTAAATAATTTCATCATTGATAACATTGGAATTGTCTTAAAGAGAGTAATAATTTTTTTCATAGTTCCATCCTCTAAAACAACAATTAGAGTAATTACTCTAATTGTCAATCTGTTTTTAAAAAAAGATTACAGCTATATAACTATTGCGCAAGAAAAGGCTTAAGGAGGATAAAAATAGACATAAAAGATTTTTCAATATTAGATTTTGATACTTTTTTTCCTTCTATTTTTAAAGAGGTTACAATACCTTCAACATAGGTCCATATAATATCGATAAATTTATCCAGTTCATTTTTTGCAGGTATATCTTTTAAAAAACCCTTATCAGAAAAAAAACTAATAATATATTCAAAATCATTTTTTCTTTTTTCTTTAATAGAAGCATACATTTTTCTAAAACCATCATCATAGGATATTATATAAGATAGATCAGAATAAATGAATTGATAATCATACATAATTTGACAGGTTTTTTTTATATAATGATTTTCTGCAATGTTATCAACATCCATTGTTGAGAAAGATATTTCATCAAACTCAACAATCATTTGTGAAAGTAGATCACGAAAGATATGTTCTTTGTTTCTATAATGATAATAGAGATTACCAGGACTCATTGAACACTCTTTAGCTATATGATTCGTTGTAATAGCAGATGAACCCTTTTCATTAAATAGTTTTCGAGCAGTATCTAAAATTAATTTTGACGTTGACTGTTTCATTCATTACTTTTCAAATTTTTCTAATGATTTGTCAATATCATTACTTAAACCAACAATTGAATCAGTAACATTATTTACCTGTTCAGCTAAATCTCTTGTCTGACTTGAAATGTTACGAAATTCCTGTGCTATTACCGTGAAACCTTTTGCTGAGCCTCCGGCATGACTTGCTTCAATGCCTGCATTAAAAGAAAGCATATTCATTTTCATTGAAATATCAGTAATTGAAGCCAATGTTATTTTCACTCTCTCTGTTTCTGAAAGGATATTATCTCTTATGTCAGTAATGTCCTGATGTACATCTTTAAATATTTCTTTTCTACTCTCATCCATTATACTAAAAATCAATAAGGCAATATGACTATTAAGCACTAGAGTATCTTTATCTTTCCATGAATTTACCTGTTCAGTTACAGATGAAATTCCTGTAGCCTCAATAATTAAATCTACAGAAAAATCTTCTACGGTTTGTTGTATATATGATGATGTATAAATATCAACCTCCCGAGCCATTTTTAATGCTGGAGCCTGAATATTTTGATCAACAATATATTTAATCTCACATAAGTTACTTAGCTTAAATATATTATAAATATTTGATCCCCCCTGACCGCCACCGACAATTCCCATAGTTAATTTTGATTTTTTTTCTTTTGTCATATTTATCCCTTATAATCAACATAGACGATAGAGATTATGATTAATTATTGATTTTCATAGCAATAATACAAACATCGTCTTCAAAGATATCTCTTTTTGTAAATTTTCTTAATTCCTCGATGATAATCGATACTAAGTTTTCCATAGTGATAGAATTACTATTTTGATTTAAAATTTTCAGAAAAGTATTCTCAAATGCTTCTCTATTGGTATTCACTGCTTCTACCAAACCATCTGTATAAAATAAAATGACATCATCTTTCATTAGCTGGATCTCTGAATCTGTAAATTTTAGATTTTTAAAAATTCCCAGAATACTTCCCTTCCCTCGAAGTTCTATAATCTTATTCTTTCTCACAAGGAAAGGATAGTTATGACCCCCTCTTGAATAATATAACATTTTGTTTACATTATTATAAATACCATAAAATGCAGTAATAAAGTTATCCCCGGTATCACCATAAAGATTTCTATTGAGAAACTCTAAAAAATATGATGGAAATCTTTTCTCTATACCTGCAGCACTTATCAATGCTTTTATCATACTGGTTATGAGAGCAGCAGAAACCCCATGACCTGAGACATCACTGATGAATATTCCCAAAAGATCTTCATCCTCTCTAAATTTAATAAAATCATAATAATCTCCACCAACCTCCATCATTGGCTCATAAACTGCAGAGATATCAAGACCATCTATATCAGGCATAACAATGGGAATTATCTTCTGCTGTACATTTCTTGCAAAAACAAGCTCTTGTTCAATCTTTAGATTTTTATCCTCAATTTCGCTCCTGTGAATATATTCTTTTAAGCGAAGTCTTTCATTAACAAGTGCAATAACGAGGGCTCCAAAAATTGCAGCAATGGGATTTGAAACAGAAAGCCATTCTTTTTTAGATAATGTTTCCATGAAGGCGAGATAGAGAAGCAAACCACCAAAGGGAATTATATATATAAGAGCTAAAATACGAACTTTTCCTAAATAACATATAAAGATGCCAAAGATAATAAGTGTAAGAGCTGTTAGTGATGCATCAAATATATCTGAATGAACAAGTCCAGCGGTGATGACACACATCATAACCATTATACTAGCTAAGAAGGTATAATAAATAATTTGAATAATTAATTTATTTTTTATCGTTTTAAAGGAAATAAAAGAGATAATTGCCAATACAATTGGAGGTATTCTCCATATCCAAAATTTTATAGGAAAATGTGCTATAAATAAATCCTGAACTAAAAAATATATTAGTATACAAAAGATAGTTATAGAGGATATTACTCCTATACTAATTAATCCTTCAGTAATATAATCCTTATATTCTCTAGATTTCTTATATTGTCTATATTTCTTATTTGATTTAAACATACTCATTCCATTCTATAAAGAATATATCCTACTTTTTCTATATAGTAAAGATCTAATTTAAGTTCAGATAATATTTTTTTTTAATAATCAGATTAAAACAATGTTTCCAAATGACTAGACTATTCATTCTAAAATAAACTATAATGCGACCAGACGGTTTCTTGAAAAATATATATCACTGGGGAAATTTATGAAAAAAACAATAATTATTCTTACAATGCTCATCTTACCATTTTCTATTTTTGGTGGTTCTTCTACACCACCGGAGCCTCAAATTTTTGACACCTTTACAGCAATTGGCGACAGCCTTTCACATGGAGCACAAAGTATGTGCATCGACGAAAACAGACAAAAAAAATCTTTTATTGCACTAATGGCACAACAGATGGGAACAGATTTCAATCAGCCTCTTTTAAAATTTCCAGGTTTTTTTGTTAATCTTGAAGATCTTGGCAAAGGAAATATAAAATGGTTTGAGTTTGTTATTCCTTTATCCGGTGGTCAAAGGGTTGATGGATATAGAGATCAGGATAAAATGAATAATTTTGCAGTATCAGGAGCCACAACCGGTGATGTTCTAAACGTTAGAGGTGGCACTGGTTTATTTGATATTGCGAAACTCGTATTAGGAAAGAATGGAGATCCACAAATAGATCAGGCTCTTTCTAAGAACCCTACCTTTGTTTCAGCCTGGATAGGGGGAAACGATGTCTTAGGAAGTGCATTGGGAACTGACCCGGCCAATCTTACAGATTTTGAAACATTTAAAGCTCAGTATCTTGAATTAGCACGACGTATTTCAGAAACATCTTCAGTTCAGGGAGTTATAACCTCTACACTACCTGACCTTACTGTTTTAGCTTATCTTCAGGATGCAAATGATCCCGATGTTCCTCAAGGTTCAAAAAAAGCTTTCTGGAATACCAGTGTATCGGATAATGATGAGGTTCTTGACCCACAGGAAATGGAATATCTGACACAGAAAACAGTTGAGATGAATGAAGAGATAAAACGTATAGCTGCAGCAAATAACTGGGCTCTCATGGATGGATATAACAGATTAAAGGATGCTTGTACCTTTGGTTATGTTCTCAAGTATGCTGATGGCACTCCTGGACCGATAACACTGACAGGAGATTATCTTGGTGGTCTTTACAGTCTTGATGGCTTTCATCCCTCAACATCTGGTCATGCATATATGGCAAATCTCATGATAAAAGCAATAAATAATCACTATGGTCAAAATCTTGCTCTTGTTGATGAGGTACGAGCAGCAGAAAACGATTCTTTACTACAGAATCCCTATGATCCTCGGGGGGTTATTGACTCATGGTTTGGTCAAACAGTGCAACAATTTCTTGGATGGTTTGGCATCCTTTAAAGGCAATATAAAGTATAAAGTCAAAAGGTATACCCCTTTTACTTTATACTTTCGACTACATTCTGTACTATCTGATCTTTCTTATAAACTCAACGGATTCCTTTTCAAGCTTATTCCATTCTGTTTCATAGAGATGGCACATGAGTACGTGTCTTCCATTTTTAATTGGCACTTTTTTATTTAAAGAATGTGGCTTTGACGCTTTACCAAATTTACTAAAGGCAGAGAGCATTACTTTTACAGATGCCGTTTTATCCTGATGGTTCTCATCCTTATAATAATAAAACATAAGAGTTGGCACTGCAACCTTTTCATAAACATCATCAAGAGCTATAAATTTCAATAACTGCACAAGGGGTCGACCTGACATGATGTACATAGTATCATACCAATAGAGTGATGCTTCCTTCTTTTCAGAAGGAGTTGTTCGTGTAGGATTGACCTTTGAATAGAGCCACAACAAAGGATAATGTTTCATTGCACGACCCATAGATGAAGTAAAATCATAAAAGGGTGAAGCTAAAATAAGACCATCAACCCTCTTAGGATACTGGGCAGCAAGATAGGTACCTATAAGCCCTCCAGTACTGGTTCCAACAATTATTGTTTTTTTCCCGAGCTTCTTCATCATAAAAAGGGCGTCAGTTGCATCGTCAATATATTCTTCAAATTTTGCATCACGATGTTCTTCTATATTTGTTCCATGACCGGGAAGTCTCATGTAATAGGTGTTGGCATTTAACTTTTTTCCTATTCTATCCGTTACATGCTGCCCCTCTTTTCGACTAGCCTTAAAGCCATGGATATAAAGAATTGCATAATCTGTTTTCTTTTTGCTATATCTAACTAGAAGTTCTTCGTTTTTCAGGCGAGCCTTCTTTTTCTTACTGATCATCAGTTTATTTTCATAAAACTCATTAAATTTATCAGGAAGTTTTGAATTTTTATAAGAATATGATGGTCTCATAGAATATACAATTCCATAAATAAAAAACGTTAGTAATAGAACCCCAAATACTTTTACTTTATTATTCATTTAGATCCCTCTTTCATTCATCAGAATAAAATCAAACTATTATCATTAATGTTATTTGCAAGAAATTTTCAAGGGCTTTCTCTTTATTTTCAATTCAATAGGATTCCGATAATAAATGCAGTAACTATACTAAAACAGATTATTGCCAAAACAACAAAAATGTATTTCTTCGAAACATCCTTTAAAGATTTATATTCCAAACTATCTTTTGTCAAAACTGGTATAGATTTTATTACAATAGTTTTATCAATCTGTGTTTCCAGCAAATCAACCTTTAAAATTTCAGAAAGCTCCTGAGCAATTTTAATATTACTGTCAATCTGTCTCTCCCACATTGAGTCACTGAGTTTAATAATTTTACCGCTGTCTAAGATCATTGAAATATAGTATTCTGTCAAATTTCCTCTCCCTAAAGAAAGCTTGCCATTAACCGCAACAAATTTAATTGTAGAAAGGGGAACTGCTTTAGACTGTTTAACAATTGATAATAAATTCTTTTTAAAAAAAACCTGTGATCTGCTTATATCAATAATTGTTTCGAAAGAAGACTTTGACTGAATCATCTTAACTCCAACAGTGAGAAGACCAATTAAAATATATGGCATGGGATTTGCAAAAAAAGGTCCAAAACTTTGATTATAAATAATTATTCCACAGGAAACTATCCCACAGATAAAAAGAAAAGTTAATGTAAAATTAAAAGCTGTCTCATATTCAAGTGTCACCGTTCCATTTTTATTTTTTTTAATTTTCATACTGCTATTCATTTCATCGGATATACCTTTAAAAAATCCTTTACTACCTTCAGTCATATCATTTTATCCTATTATTTGAGATTGTATAATCTTCTATTAATACATACTAGAATAATTATTTCTAAAGCAATAGAAGAGTACTACGGATAAGATGATTAGCAAGAAAAAAATTAATTTTAATTATAATATGTGAACCAAGCAATGAATTATTTTATGAATTATAATGCAAAATAGTTTAGAAATCATTGTAACAGTTATGAGCTCTATTAATTTCAGGAGCCTCTTGGAAATCAATAACAAGAGACTCCATCTACTTACAGCTTATTTATAAATTCTGAAATTGCTTTAGCAATATCAGCAACAATACTGCAATCTACTACAGATGGCTTATCATTTTCTGTATGAGTAATTTCTACAGAAAGTTTTTCCATGAAGTTGTTGGATGTGAAAGCCATGGAAGGAATTCCCATTTGAACAAACATACCATGATCGCTTTGAATCCACTGAGGTCCCTCTAGAAGCTGAGGGTATGAATTAAGGATTTCTTGAGCTCTTTTTGTAATCTCTTCAGAGCATTCATAGAAAGAGTATGCACCCTTTTCTCCTTTAAAACCTGCTCCGTCAATATTAACAACCAGTTTTATTTCACTTTGATCCTTCTGAACTCTGTTAAGATATTCCATCTGTCCAGGAATTGAAAAATAATCCTCACCATTTAAAGCAACTATCTCAATTCCACGTTCTTTGTTATAATTTTCCAGGAGTTCTGCTACAAGGAGCAGCACAATTATTCCAGTGGCATTATCAATAGCTCCTGGTGTACCTGGCTTGCTGTCTATATGAGCACATAGAATAATTTTTTCTTTTGAAACATCTCCCTTTGTTGCTATGACATTAAAGCCCTTTTCATCAAGACGTTTTGATATTACTTCTAGATGAAGAGTTTCACCAATATATTTTTTTAGTTCTTCTCCATCAACATCCTTCATATAAATATTTGGAATATTAAAATCACCATCTTCGATAAAGGGAAAGGGGTAAAGACTGCCGGCTAACTCAGGATTCTTTCCGGTAGCCGAAACAATTGCCAAAGCCTCACTCTTTTCAAGAATACTGTAAATCTCCTTATGATGATCTGGATTGTAAAAAACAAATCCCTTTGGCATTAACTGTTCTTCAACAATCTCACCGGCTATAAGAAGAAATTTACCTGAAGAATTGCAGTTTTTCAATTTATCAAGTGTTTCAACTATAACCAATTCACTATACCGATCACATGGATTTGAAAATGGCCCCGTGAATACTTCAAAATTCTTATCATTTACAGAGAGGGTACTTCCACCATCAATCCATTCTATGCAATTGAAACTTTGAGTTTCTGTTTTAAATCCCAGATCACTTACAATGTCTTCAAACCACAATGTAGAATCTCTATTTCCCTGTGATCCAACTACTCTTTCTTTAATATCAACACAGAGTTTTTCCAGGTACTTTTCAGCTTTTTCTTCTAGATTCATATTTTCTCCTGTAAAAATAATATGAAGACAAAGTACTGATTTCAACAAATCTACAATTGTATAAAAACGACATTTAAATCATTTTTTTAAATGCACCTGGAGTAAATCCTGTAAAATTTTTAAATTTTCTTATAAAATGAGATTGATCATAAAATCCAGCTTCCTGGGCAATTGCAGTTAAATCTAGAGTTGAGAATGAGAGCAGTGAGACAGCCTTTCCTAATTGATTAATTTGCATATACATCTTTGGAGAGATTCCAACATGATGTTTAAATATTCTTTCATAGTGTTTCGAAGAATAACCAATATCATCCTTAAGATGTGCTATTAAAAAACGCTCATCAGCATTATCAATTTTTTTAATACTTTCATGAATCATTTTATAATGATAGATATTTTGTATATCAACAACTCTTAAGAGTTTTTCTTCTATCAAAGAAACTCTCTCCTCATTGTTTTTGCAATAAGACAACTTTTCTTCAACATATGAAAATGCTGGCAGGATATCTTGTATAGCAATATTAATATCAGTTAATTCGCTAAGAGGTATATTAATGAAAGGACTTGCTCCATAGGGATGAAACACAAAAGCAATAACGCCACAGGAACCAGATGATGAAACAAATTGGTGTGTAGTATTTTGCCCTGCAATTCCAGCAGAGGGCTGTGAGCTCCATTGATCATCCTTATCTTTATTCTTAAAGGGTTCACCATAATGAAAAAGCATCTGCACTTCACCAGTTGGATACACAAGCTCCTTGTGACCAAAGAGAACATCCTCTAAGATCCAGATATATTTAACAAATGGTGCCAAGTCAATGGATGGCTTTATTATCTTCATTGTCATAGATCTATGTATATTTTATATCTCTATTCTTTCAATAAAAAATAAAAAAATATTTACATACTAATATTAATTGTGACTATTGAAGAATGATTATTGAAATAAAAAAATGCCCCTTTTGTTCATCAACAAATGTGAATTGGGGGGGAATTTCAGTTATATCTACTATAGGATTAGTTCTTTTATCACTTATATTTCTCTTTATCCCTCTAATATTTTTTCGAAAAGAAAACACCTGTTATAATTGTTATAAACACTGGACTGAAAAAAAGCCAGTGAAATTATCTCTGATAATATCATCATTAATTTCTACTTTATCGTTTCTTCTTTTAATTTATCTGACAATTATGATTATATATGTCAGTACCTTTAAAACAATTTCATTATCTGTCAAAAAAATGATTATTGATAAAACATATTCAGAGCAACTTGTACCAGATAAATTTCACAGATATCAAAGAATTCAATTTAGAGCTCATATCACCTATTGTTATATTATTAAAAAAAATATATACAACAAAACAAAGGTGAAATACTTTATACGACCAGACTATGAACACATTCTTTTTGGATCCAAAGAATCATCAAAACAATTTGGATCTAAAAGAAAACAGATCCCCTTTGTTTCTTTCGATCTAAATAAAACAGAGATTACTCAGGGTGATAAAATATTACATTATTATCATCCCATAAATCCTCACAATATATATGAACACCCAAAGAAGCTTGGAAATATACACCTTTATCTGCTCATAGGATCTACAATATTTTTTGTATTAGCAACCATACAAATCATCTTTAATATAAAAAAACTTCGTATTATCAATAAAAATGGTTATCTATTATTCAAATAAAAATTCTCATCATTTAATTATTGAATAATTTATAAATATTTTTCGTTATAGGACATCCAACTAACCGAAAAAAGAGCAATTTTATCTTGACATAAATAATCACAATGAAAAGCTCTTTAAAAAATCTACAGTTTAAGAGGATCTTATGAAAAAAATAATTATTACTCTCGTCGCTACTTTATTATTTGCTGCCACCCTAACAGCTGGCAATGTTCCTGTTAAAATTCTTGATAATAATCCAGATCAATTTACTCAGTTCTTAGATGTAAGCATCGTAATGGATTTTCGAATGAGCGGAATTCTTTTAGAACAATACAATCCAAATATGTCTGATTATGGAACAAGTATTGGACTAGGACTTTCATATAAATGGAGACCTAAAGGTCTTATTGGACTATCCTTTGCTGCTGATATTGCACCCTATAGTATCATGTCGCCCTTATCTTCTGCAGAGTCCACTGTTCAGGCTTGGGACTTTTTACTTGATGGAACATTACTCTTTCAAGTTTATAATAAAACCAAGAAGGGATTTTCAAAAGTAATTGTTAGATCGATATCCTTTGGAAATTACACCCTCAACTATTATATTTCTGTTCCAAAAGTTAAATATAGAGACGTTGTTTCAATAAGAGTTGGAGGTATAGCTGAATATAACAACCTGGCTAGCTCTCTTGGCTTAACAGATAAATTCCAGCAAAAATATCTCATTTATGCTGGTATAGACTGGTTCACTCTTCAATCCCTAACTATTGATATTCTTGATGAGGGTGTTGCAGAAAGATACGGAAAACGTCATAGAAAATTTGGACATATGAACCTCTATGGAGATTTAATCTTTGATACTGTAGCCTGGGATGTTGGCGGAAGAATTGGACTTCATTCAACATACTATAAATACCTCTCAACTCTCTTAGAAATAGGCTATGTAACAAATAAGGGATTTTACTGGAAAGTCTCCTTTGGTGCTAACTTTGCATTTTCAAATGGTGAAAAAGACAAAGCGAAAGATAAAGATGGCTGGAATAATAAAAATAAAAAGAAAACCTATGAGATGTAATTTTTCATCTAAGATGCATCCATCGAGCTTGTAAACCTACATGAACAGATCTTCTGCAATAATAAATAAATAATTTTGCAGAAGATCTTAAACCACATCCAACTAATATGAAACAAAAAGGATCTCATGAAAAATAATTTATTTATAGTCAAAACATTTGTGGAAAAAACTATTTTTTCTCTATTAGTAATTTTTTTACTAGCAGTCAATCTAACTGCAGGTGATGTTCCTGTTGATATTATAGAAAATAATCCACATCAATTTAACCATTTTTTTGATATAAATGCAACCTTTGACATTAGAGCAGGAATATTAGGAGCTTCAATGACAGGCAGCCCAGACAGCCTTTCATATTATACACCAAATATAGCCCTAGGGCTTTCCTACAGATTTAAACCTAAATCATTCATTGGTTTTATGCTGGATGCTGACATATCACCATTTGATTCTTATGGAGTTTTTGCATATGAATCCCAAGCATTTAAGGTCTGGGATTTTCTTGTTACTGGAGGTCTCCTCATAAGACTTCATGAAAAAAATGAAACAGAAACACGTAGAATTTTTATTCGCAATGAATATACTCATTATGGAATAATTCGAAGATACATTGACATAAAAAATGTAAAGGTTAGAAGAACAACCTATCTTAGAGTTGGAGGAATTGTTGAATTTCTTAATAGAAAACAAAACACTGAAGCATTTTCTAGTGACGACCCATATCTTATTTCATCTACATTTCAACAAAAACACCTACTTTTTATCGGACTCTCATGGTGGACACTTGACTCACTTATTTTTAATATTGCTGATGATGACCTTGCAGAAAAATATGGCAGAAGAAAAGAGGTCTATGAACATTCAAGCTTTTATATAGATTTCATTGTCGAAGTGAAAACCTGGGCAATTGGAGGAAGAATTGGCTGGCACTCTGCTGAATATAGCACATATTCCACTAGTTATGAATTTGGTTATACATCAAATAAAGGTATCTATCTCAAAGCTACCTATGGTGCAAACTTCACCACCTCAAGTAATCCAAAGAGAAAAGAAAAAAGAAAAAAATTGAAGAAGAAAAAACCTCAACAGTCCTATGAGATGTAATACTATTTTATTTGATACAAATAAGCCTCATATTTCCTGTTGTAAATAAATACTACAACAGGAACCTCAACCTATTAACTAAGGAATTGATATGAAAAAGATATTATTAACCACAGCAACTCTACTCTTGATTTCATTCAATCTTACTGCAGGAAATGTACAAGTTAAGATCATTAAAAATCATCCTGACCAATATACTAACTTTCTTGAAGCTAATGTTTTTATAGATGGTCGGTTTGGCGCAATGATGAAAGAAATGGATTTAGGTCCCTCAAGTGCATCTGCCTTTGGTCCTAACTTAGGAGTTGGTTTTAGCTATAGATTCAGGCCTAAATTTCTAATTGGTTTTATGTTTGATGCAGATATTTCACCATTGGACTTTATGCGATTAATGACATCAGCTATGGGAGGTGGACCACAAACCGCCTTCAAAGCCTGGGACTTTGTATTAACTGGAGGATTGCTCTTTCAGGTTTATGATAGTTCTAAAAAAAGAACCAGCAGAATGATTGTACGATCCAGTGATATGGGAGCATACATAATCAATTATTATATTGATGTGCCAAATACCATAGTAAGAAATGTTTTTTCCATTCGAGTTGGAGCAATGGCAGAATACAACAATATGAACATGCTTATGGATGAGTATAATAATATAACATGGGGAGATCCAATTGCACATACATCATATGAACAGCAATATCTAGCCTATATTGGTATTTCATGGTTTGAGATGAGATCCCTGGTAATTGATATTCTTGATGATGGAGTAGCAGAGAGGTATGGTAGAAGGCATGATCAATTCTATCATATAGATATCTATTTTGATGTCATTGCCGATACATCCACACTTGATATAGGTGCAAGAATAGGTATGACTGCTGCCTTTCAAAATCTCTTTTCTGTTACACTTGAATGTGGCTATACTCCAAATAAAGCTGCATATGCAAAAATAACTGCTGGCTTAAACTTTTCAATTTCAAACGGCACCACAAACAATCAGGGAAATACAGAAAAAAAGCCAAAATCTTTTGAAATGTAATATTTCATCTTGACGTAGTATCTGATTATATATATTATACAAGTACTACCAAATAGATGAGGATGGAATCATGAAAGAAAATACAGCACGTAAAGATCAAAGCATACCTCAGCAGCCATTAAATGAAGTTGTTGATGAAATAAAAATTGATGCTCAAAACACTCCAGAACAATACCTAAAAGATTCAATTGTTCCAAAGGGTGGAGAATAGTCAAAATTCAGCCGGACTTTTATGCGGACAGGAAACAGAATATGCAATTCGTTTTACTCCGGCTGATTACCTTTCAAGAATAAACAACTACTCCCTATACATAAAACTTCGAAGAGCAATTAAAAACCAAGTAGCCACACTTCCTGGGGATAGAATGATGTATCAGGAACATTTTTTTATCGAAAATGGTGGTTCATTTAACTATGAATTTATTCCTTCAGCCTTTGATGGTGGCCTCATCGAGGGAGGAACCCCGGAATGTCAATCTCCAACTGAACTTTTAATCTATCAAAGAGCACAGGAAAAATTACTGCAAAAGGCTATCCGCGATGTAAACAAAGATATCTCAGGTCAGGGAACACTTTCTCTCATAAAAAATTGCAAGGACTCAGAAGGAAACATTTATGGAGCCCAGGAAAACTATGAGGTTTCCATTGGATCATGGTTTGATCTTCTCTTTCATAGAATTACTGTAATAGCTTCAATTCCCTTAATGATAGCTCTCATGATAGTACCTCTTATTTTTATCTTCACTATTTTTTTAACAGGTGGACTTCTCTTTTTGCTTTTTACCTTAATTTTTAATATTTTATCTTTTTTATCATTACCCTTTCGTTCAATATATAGAATGTTAAGAAACAGAAAGCAAGATAAAGATGATTCATGGTATGATAATGAAGAGTTTCTCAATGATAATTTAAAAAATGATTTTTATGAGAATTCGTCTTTCGATGACTTCAATCCCGAGGAAGATCTTGAAGAGGATGACGAATATTTTGATGATATTTTAGATAAAATAGAAGACAATGAAGAAATTGATTATTTTCAAATGAAAATGATGAGTGTCATTGGCAAAATTGAATATTATTTAACTACACCTCTAGCAAGTCTCTTCTGTTTTCCGATGTTATTTATTTATCGTTTTTCTGCCTTTCGAAGAGTCAAAAAAGAACTGTTATCTTTTTTAATAAGCAGACCCATCATTAGTGGTGCAGGTACCTATAATAAAAACAACACCCTTTCATTATCAGAAAAAGCCACTGCAATCAAGCATACACATCGAGTTACCATAATGCCAAAGGACAGAGCAATCTTTGAATTCGGTCATTTTCTAAAAGACCTGCAATTTGGTTTAATTGAATTAATGTTTTTTAGACCATCAAAGTTCATGTCACTCTTCAGAAAAAAACAGCGTCTTCAACTTGGATTATCTGATTCAAACAGATGCGACATAGCAGAGTTTCTTAAAATTGGCGCAACATCCTTAGTTATTAAGATGATTGAGGATAAATACTTAAAAGATATTCCCCTTGTCAAAAGAAAAGTCAAATCATTGAGATCCATAAACAATGATGCCTCATTACATGAAAAAATACTTATGAAAAATAACAGATCAATGTCATCTCTTGAGATTCAAAGATATTACTGTAATGAAGCAGAAAGATATATTAAGGAAACATCAAATATTTCTATGGAATATTTTGAAGTAATTAAAGTATGGAAACAAAGTCTGGAGGCTCTGGAAAATGATCCCAGCCTCCTTGTTGGTCGAATAGACTGGATCACAAAAAGATATCTCATTGAAACAGCAGGCAAAGATGAATCCTATGAAGTAAAGAAGAAGATAGATATAGCATATCATGAATTAGGATCAGGTTATTATGACAAATTAAAAGATAAGGGCCTCTCCCCTCAACTCATTGACGAGAATACAATAGAAAATGCCATTCATGAGCCATCAACTCCTCAGAAGGTTCAGGTAAGATCAAAATTGATTAAAGACATATACTATAAAGGGGAAAAAGCAACAGTCTCCTGGGGTTCTATTCATATAGGATCATTTCTCAACAGAAAGGTTATCAAGTTTCCAAAAAAATAAATTTATTCTTCAGAGAAGAAGAGAGCTAAATAAGCCTTTAAAGACTGAAGATACTCAAGTTTAATTTGAGTTTCCACTGCCCATGATGTTTTGCTATATCCTGAGATTGTATGCTTTAAAATCATTTCACCCTTCTCAATATATTGCCAGGCAAAAGCCTCTTTGAAAGATCCTCTGTTATGACGATCGTAAAAGATTTCTCGATGAGCAAGATGCAATGCTTCATCTCCAGTCTTATAAAATCTAAATGCATCTACCTCAGTTTGATCATTATAAGAATCCAGGATATTAGCACATTCTGAAGCCCGGTAAAAATGATATGTCATTGTATTAAATACTGAAAAATGACTCTTGAGTTCTTCATCTTCAGTTACTTTTAAAAGCTCTGATATTCCATGATAACTTTGACGTAAGTGTTTTACTATCTTCTGAAAAATTACTCTATTGCCCCCTGATTCTCTTCTGGCAATATTAAAAAGATTATATTGAAAATAACGATATAATGCATCCTTCGCACGTTCTCTTTCTTTAACAAATTGATTAATGAGGTGTTCTCTCTCTGCCTCTTTTTGTTTTGCTTCTCTTACTTTTTTAATCCACTCTTCATCTCTACTCTGTTTTTCGGCCCTTTTTGTCTGACTTTCAGAGAAAACATTACTTTGTGAAACAGAAGCATGCTGAAAACGATAAGCCATGACAATTGAATAAGCAGAATTTAAATCAGTCATGGCTTTATTTGCCCATTCAACTTTATTCCGATTTTTATCTGGATGATATTCTCTAGCAAGACGTTTATAAGCTGCAGCAACTGCTTCATCAGTTGCTGAGTCATTAACCTGTAATATTTTATATGATTGGCTTAGATTCATTTTAAATTATCTTTTCTATACTCTTCTTCTGAGATAATGAAAATATATGTGCAAAATGTCAAAGTAAATATTTTAATTTTTAGTCACTTTTATATTGACAAAAACATTGATTCTATTAGAAATACTAAATAATTCAAATCATGTGGGAGGAAAAACATGACTAAAAAAAATATTCTTGCACTGCTTGTTATGGCAGCATTTATTCTGATTGGAAGCAGCGCATATGCCGGTGAAATCACAGGAACATGGAAAAACATCTCTGATAAAGGCAAAAACAAAGGCAAAGCAGCATCAATAATCAAGATCTATAAGTACAAAGGAAAGTATTATGGAAAGATAATAAAGCTTCTTATTGATCCATCTGATTCTAAATGTACTGCATGCAAAGGTAAAAACAAAAATAAACTTATTGAAGGAATGACTTTTGTTTGGAACCTCAAAAGAAAAGGCAGCAATAAATTTGAAGGCGGAAAAATACTTGATCCGGGTAATGGCAAGGTTTACGGATGTGAGATGAAACTTCTTACTCAAACTAAACTTCAGGTTCGTGGATACATGGGTTTCAGTCTTTTTGGAAGAAACCAATACTGGTATAGAAGTAAGTAATTAATTATATTATTTAATATATTAAAAAAAGTTCAGCTAATGCTGAACTTTTTTTATACCTCTCCAATAAATATTCCTCTCAGAGGAGCAGGATATCCCTCAATAGTTTTTGTTGAATCTTCATTATCAATAAACTCTGGCAATGATTCAAAGGTCATCCATTCTGTAGGTCGCTGTTCTGCTAAAGTTGTTTTAGTAATATCTACACATCTTGGGTTTCTAAATCCACATCGTTTCATCCACTGAAGCATTGTCTCTGGAGTAGGTAAAAACCAAACATTGCGCATCTTTGCATAACGATCTTGAGGAACAAGAGTCATCCCCTCAGGCCCTTCAATAATTAAGGTTTCTATTACAGCTGTTCCACCAGTTTTAAGAAGACTTTTTATATGAATAAGATGATCAAAGGGGGATTTCCTGTGATAAAGAACTCCCATGGAAAAAACCAAATTAAAGACCTGCATGTTTAGAGGAATATCTTCTATTCCAAGAGGCAAAACAGTAATATTATCCATCTGAAAAAACTTTTTGAGAACATGAAATTGAAGAACATTTAATATAAAGGGATCTATTCCAATGACCGATCTGGCACCATCAAGAGCCATTCTAAAGCAATGATAACCATTACCGCTGCCTATATCCAATATATCTGTATTTTTCAATGAAGGAAGAAATGGCTGAAGTCTATTCCATTTATAATCTGAACGCCATTCAGTTTCAATAGTGATTCCATCTACCTTAAAGGGTCCTTTTCTCCATGGATGAAAGGCCATTAATTGATCTTTTAACATTGGAAAATTAAATGTTTTACTATTACAAAGATAACCATCTTCAAGAATTGGTAGAGTAGCACTGTTACCTGAAATCTCATTATAAACAGGAAGCCAATGAAGCATATCCCTATTATTATGAATACTTAAGAGAGAATCCATTAAAGTAATATTTTTAGATATCCACTTTTGAATTGGATCACTATAATCTTTTAGATTTAAATCCTTATAGGTTATCATGACTGTGCTATGAAGGATGCAAAGCTGAGACACTGAAACCACATGTGCACATTATTAAAACCTGCTTCTTTAAGTCTTTCAATATGCTCTTCAGGACTATCAGAAACAAGAAAATTTTCCAGTGCAGTCCTTTTTTGGCTGATTTCAAGATCACTATATCCATTTAAATACTTAAAGGATTCATGAATCTCTTTGAATTCTTGCTGCTTTAAACTATCAGAGAAATGAATCTTCTCAGATAAAATAATTACTCCTCCGGGCATCATCCCCCCTATTATTTTTTTCAATATATCTTCTCTTTGTTTTTTTTCAATGAACATCAATGTTAAATTGAGAATAACCATTGAGGCATTTTTAATTTCAATGTCTCTAATATCTGAACATGAGGTAATGATCTTTGCTGGTTTAGAATTTTGTTCAAAGATCTCACGGCTTTTGTCTATCATGTCTCTAGAATTATCTACGGCATAAATAGTACAATTCTCTTGATCTATATTATTTTGAACAGCCAGTGTTGCAGCTCCCAGAGATGATCCCAGATCATAAATATTTGAGTTACTTCTTATATATTTTTTTGCCATGACACCAATCATAGAGATGAGTGTTCCATATCCTGGAACCGATCTCTTTAACATATCTGGAAACACCTTTGCAACAGAATCATCAAAGGCAAATTCATTTATCTCATCTTGTGGATCAAGATAGATTTCATCTCGCCCTGTTGGTAATTTCATTATTTTAAACCATCCTATAAAATGTTCATATATTGAAACATTATAGTTTCATGCAAATAATTTTTAAATTATATTTTAATATTTAAAAATTATAAATTTTTGATTTATTTTGAGGAAAAATTTGCTTTTAAAAACAGTTATGTGTATTTTAAGTGATTGCCTTTATTTAAGGTAACTTTTTAAACTTTTTTCAGGATGAAAATGATGAAAAAGCTTTTCACAACACTAATAATTCTAAGTATACCTGCTGTCTTAATAAGTCAGACACTTAATAATACAAAATCAAATACAAAGATAAACCAAACATATAGCCTTGATTTAGTAACAGATTTAATAATTAGTCCCATAGGAATTAGTACACTTACTATTGGCTTGATTGTTTATGATCTACCAAAACCAACTCAAGCTAAAGTAAATGCTTTAAGAATCAGTGACATTAATCCAATTGATAGATTTTCTGCCAATTTTTGGAATCCCGCTGCAGCAACTACCAGTGATATCTTCCTTTACGTATCCGTTGCTATTCCATACGCTCTGATGTTATTCCCAAAAGTAAGAAATGAATGGCTGACAATCCTGGCAATGTATGGTGAGACCATGTCTATATCCTTAGGTTTCAACCTCATGTCAAAGGGATTAGTACAGCGCTTTCGTCCATATGCATACAACTCTATGCTATCAATTGAAATGAGGAGTGACCAGGACTCACAAAGATCATTTTACAGCGGACATAGCTCATTATCATGGACGAGTACTATTTTCTTTGCTAAAGTCTTTTCAGATCTTTATCCTGCATCAAAGTGGATTCCATTTGTATGGTTATCTGCAATCAGTTTGTCTTCAACAACAGCAGCACTTCGAGTCATAGCTGGAAAACATTTCTTAACTGATGTCTTAGTTGGTGCAGCTACTGGATTTTTGATTGGGTTTTTAGTGCCGGAACTTCATAAAAAACATAATCTTAGAATGAGTTTAATAACCCCAGAAGAGGGCGGCCTTTATGTTGCAATGTATTATAACTGGTAATAATACATTGGACCGCCCAAAGAAGGTTTATCTTACCAACCACCGCCTCCACGATTATCGTTATAGGTATCTGCATTATCTCGATTATTATTATAATATCTTTTTGTATTGCCTCTTTTCTTCTGTTGGGCATACCTTTTCCACTTCTTAGCTTTATAATTATTGGGAAATCTACTTAGAACCTGATCATATGCTCTTATTGCTTTGTTCCATCGCTTACCCTTGTAATAGGTATGTGCCAGAAACAACCAGGCTTTTTCATATCTTTTATTATACTTAATTGCATTTTTGAAAGATCTCTCTGCTTCTGTTAATCTGTTTTTTACATAATATGCAAGAGCAAGATTATAGTGATGTTGAGCAGTTTTTGAACCAGTATTAACTGCACGTCGACCATACTTAATTGCGTTATCATAATCTTTTAAGCTATAATATGATGAAGATATATTATTCAATACTGGTGCGTGGTTTGGATTTATAGGCAATATCTTTTTATATTCTCTAATTGCCCGGTGATATTTTTTTAATCGAGCAAATCCTAAGGCATATGACCATCGTGCAATAATCAAGTCAGGATTATTTCTTAGTGCTCTTCTGATATACCTATTTGCCTCACTTCCATAGACAGCAACCTTTTTGCTGCCATAATTTTTAAGCTGCGCTTTCATATAGAGAACCTCTGCGTCATCTCTGTTTAGCGAATAGGCTCTATCTATTGATCTTTGTGATGCTTTGAAATTTCTTTTATTAAGATATGCTACACTCAATGCCTTATGTGCCTGATAAAGATTGCTTCCAAATTGAACTGCTTTTTTTCCCTGTCGAATTGCACGATTTATATAATCTCTCCAAGGCTGCTTTGCATACTTCATTCTATATCCCCAAAGAGCATTGACCTCTGATAAACCAGCCCAAGCCAAGGCATATGTTGGGTCAATATCAAGAGCCTTCTTATAATTTCGAATAGCTTGAGGATAATAATTCACATCATACTTAATCTGCTGCATTCTACCCTTAATATAATACTTATAGGCATCATAATTTTTAGTAGAATTAGTATATTCCTTAATCTTTTTTCTATTTTCAGATGTTGCTTTTTTACCGGTAATAGACTCTATAAGTTTTTTAGCAAGTTTCTCCTGAAGTGCAAATATTTCTTTTGGATATTGACCATGTACACTTGCAGCTTTAACAACTTTCCCAGATTTCACTTTCATAAACTTAGCCGTTATCTGAATCTGATTACCTATTTTCATGAAATTTCCATATACAAGGTAGTCACCCTTGAGCTTCTTTTGAGTTGCTTTTCTGAGCTTTTCCATATCCTTGGAGTCATCTGCACCAATGACCTGTTTAAACTTAATTTGATCAAAAAGGTATCTCTTAACTCGACTTGAATCGATTATTATCATCTTTTCTGCTGAGGATAAAGCTCCAGACAGGGTCTCACTGATTCCACGTTTCAGCATATCAAGATCTTTACTTTTTGTTTTATTGAGCTTATCAAAGGGGATAACTACCACAACATAGTCCCTAGCAGAAACATCTGTGGCAATCACACCGAAACAAATCACTACAGCAAACATCATCACAAATAATCTTTTCATTGGATAATACCTTCTTTTTTATATCTTTATATTAAAATATTAGAAACACATAAATATTTCAAGCAGTTTCTATATTATTAATTCTTTTTATTTAGAATATCCACAAACTTGACAATATAAAACTTAAAAAGATCCAATTTATATTGTAATTTAATTTTAATAAACACGGGACACTAATACTTTCTAGATAGATTGACTCAAAATCTTTTCCAATATTATTGAAGTTATAAGATATGTGGGTTTAATACCCTCATCACCGAGGCCACCTGAAGCCAAAGTTTGACCACTTTGCAATGGATTATCTGAGGCATAATAGGCATATCTGACTTTCAGTTTTCGAGATATATGTTCCCTGATCATAGCTGCATTAATAGCTCTGTGGTAATGTCCTCCCTCCATCTCAAGACCGATGGCATTCCAGCTGGTTTTCTGAAATTTTTCGAGAACATCACGATTTTGCAGAGAGGTCCCGAGAACTGTTACAATTGGACCTCTGTAAACCTCAATATCACTTTCAAAATCTTCAGATAAGAGATCGTTATCAACTGTATAGTTATGTGGAGTTCCCTCAAAGACGTGAGCAGTTGCCAGCATAATATCCCCCTTATTGCCTGGAAGAATACCAGCCTTACCCATTATTGAAACAGATTTATAGGTAAAAAATTCAAAGTCATTATCATGCTCCAGAGGACTTAAAAGTTCATCCATAACCTCATATGCCTGAGCACCAAAGGCATAATCCATTATTATTAGAACAGGCTTATGTTGATTAATATAATCAATATCAATATTTAGAGAGGGATGAATAACTATATCAGATAAATATGCTGTATCTATTATTTGGCAATCAATGAATGTTCCACTGCTGTCAGGAATCTCAGTAAGACCGTGTTCAGCTGCAAACTTTCTTATTTCAGTATTCCTTTCTTTGCTACTCTGCATCAAATCAAAAAAATCCATTTCCTTTTTAATCGCACCATTAGCATAGAGTGCATTCATAACACTGTGCATGTTAGCACTAATAACATGTATTGGCCTTTGCTGCAGGTTTTCTGAATAGAGGTAGTTTTTAATAACATTGGCCCAGATCCTGCCATATTTATGACTGCCAATCATATCACGGAGAGAAGGTGTAAAATAGACCATGAGCATTCCCTCGCGTGCATCATGATCAATTTGAGCTCTATTACCAAGACTGTATATTATTTTAAAGAGACCTCTGTTGCTATTATCTTTATTACGATGTTTCTCTAAATATTCATAGGTTTCTTTTGTTTCATTAAAAGTTCGACCAAGAATTATCGATAGATTCCAAAGAGCACGATCAAGTTCAGCTCCCTCTAATGAATCATCTTTACAATCATCTGCAAGTATAAGCCATTCTCTTGTTGACTCTCCAGAACGAGATTTCATTTGAGTGCATATCTTATCAGCTTCATTATTTAGAAAAGTTATATGAGTAAGGATATCATATATTTCACTCATTCCCCTAGTGATAACAAAGGACATCTCTGTATCACTAACTCTGAAAGATGTTCGTCTTCTTTTTAAAGGGATGAGCCTCTCAAAGGATGTGTGATCTAGATCTTCTTGAGCAGTAAGAATAATTCTAATACAATCTTCAATTCCCCTTGGAAGTCTATCTAAAACATACTCAAGGCCTTTTAATTCAATAATTCGAGGATCATTCATAGAACCATATATCTCTGGAGAAAGCGTTCTGAGACTTTCCGTAAGAGTCTGTCCTGATTTGCCTGAAGGCTTGTAATATCCTCTTAATGCAAGTGCATCGACAGTAGTCTTAAAGGTTCTAATTGCTAAACGGGCTTTTTGAGCTTTTGATTTTGCTTCCATTTTTTCTCTTTAATTTTTATTTATTTTTGCTTCTGTTTGCGCTACGATGACACCTACAATAAATCCTGCAAGGTGTGCCTGCCATGACACTCTGGAAGATGTAAAGAATGGAAGCATACCAAAGAGTGTTGCTCCATAAAAAATAAATATAAAAAGAGAAAGAATTATAGTAAGAACATGTTTTCTGAATATACCGATTGTGAGGAGATATCCCATAAGGCCGTAGATCACTCCACTGGCACCTATGTGACTCTTACCTCCACTGCCAATTAACCAGGTTCCAAGACCTGAAAAAAAATAAATAGCTATAAAGATATATGCTGCTCTTCCCTGTTCAAGAATGATAAATACAAAACCAAGAAAGATCAATGCGGTTGTATTGCTGATAATATGTGATAGATTTAAATGGATTAGAGGTGATGTAATAATTCCCAGGAGTCCTGTAATCTCTCTTGGGTAGATTCCCCATGTTTTAATAAATGGAATAATGGTGCTAAAAAAATGAATTATCCATAAAAAGGCAATTACTGAAGCTATAATTTTAACAGATTGAAGATTTGCTTTTTTCAGATCAATACCCACAATGAACCTCTTTGATAAAAAATTTAATTTTCAATTAAAAACATTATATAAAAAAAAAGTCAAGGAGGTTATTCATTTATCTTTTTCATCGCCATGCGCACTGCATGATCCGATGCCCTTGTTGTTTCAGGTAAACGGTAATCAGTACAAAATTTCAAAACAAATTCTATTGAAGTTTCTAATGATATTTTATGTCCCTGAGAGACAAAAACTGGCTTTAGGTTATCTTGTGTTGTAAGAGCACATCCAATTTTTTCATTTTTATCAATTAAATATGAATAACTTCCTCTTGTACCTTCAGGTTTTACAAAGTCTCCAATTAATCTTTTTTTTCCACAACCAATGGTTGCAATATCAGTTTCAACACCCAGATGACAGGCAAAACCAAAACGTCTTGGATGAGCAATTCCATGGGCATCACATATTATTAGATCAGGTTTTTGACTTAACTGTTCCATCACTTCAAGTGCTGGTGGCAGTTCTCTAAAAGAAAAAAGACCAGGAACATAGGGGAATATTGCTTTGGCCCAATGGGTTTTAATCTCTAGAAGCTCACCAGTGTCATTATTAAAAAGAGTAACTGCCGCTACCATAATATCTTTATTATCATCATAGGCTACATCAATACCTGCTACAAGATTGATTGTTATACTATTTTGATCTTCAGCAATAACTCTTTTGGCCATTTCTTTTTGAAGAGTATAATATTTTTCATACTGAGGATCCTGTTCAAAAATATTCATTGTTTCTATGTCTCACTATTTAGAGTAAACAGAATTCAAATGGATGATTTTTCCGAAATTGTTTAAAAATTTTTTTCATTTTTTTATATTTTTGCGTAGTATATATAGAGGATAAAAAAATGTCAATACGAACAACGATTTCAATAAATAATCAAATTCTTGAAAATCTTATGCAATTAGCTGAAACCAATGGTAAATCATTATCTGAGATAATTACAAAGGCTGTTATGTTTATCTCTTCACATTCTGAAAGTTTCTTGAGAGATAGAATAACTACAGAATATCAACAAAATGATTGTGAAGATTTTCACATAGTCCATGTGACTCTTTCTGAAAATGTTTTTGATATCGCTCTTGATCTTCGCCGATTCTCTCGTGCCTCCTTTTCATTACTTATTGCTGAAACAATAAGTCTATACTTCAAAAGATTTGTCTTTTTTCTTGGAAATCTGGATAACTATACAGGTTCAGTACATTGTAAAATATATTATGCAGAAGAAAATGTGGTCTGCTGGAAACATATCTGGGGAAAACCACCGGAAAGAGAATTAAATAGAGAAAAAAATAGCTTAAATAGTGCTTGATTTAAAGATCATTTGCATAATATAGTAATACTTAAAAATTTTACTGCTTATAAAGCAATACAGTGGAGGAATTCATGACAGATATCAATACTTTACTTCAACAGGAACCTTCTGCAGATTCTGCTGATGATGTCATGGAATGGTTTGAAGAGTTACAAAACAAAATAGATAGAGGAGATATGATGATTGGCCTTATATCTTCTGAAGAGCTTGATATAGTTCCTGAAGCACTGAAATTTGCAGCCAAAGGTGGTATCAAAGAAGCATGGATGAGTCTTGCATTTTGGCTCATGGATGAAGAAGATGACAAGGGTGCTGATAAGGCTCTCATGGAAGCTGTAGAAAATAATATTACTGATGCAATGCTCCTAATCGCAGAACACCGTTGGTTTTTAAGAAAAGATAATTGTACTGATCAAGAAAAAAAAGAGGCCTATGAACTTCTCAATAAATATAATGATGAGAAAAAAGATGATAGTGAAGGAATCTATCTAAAAGGTCTTATAACCTGTGGTGGATTTGGAACAAAAGAAGATCCCATTGCAGCTGTTGAATTGCAGAAAAAAGCTGCGGAAATGGACAACAGCAGAGCACTCTTTGAGCTCTACGTCCATTACTCAACTGGTCTTGGTGTTGATATTGATAATGATAAGGCACTAAAGTACAATATCGATGCAGCTGAATTGGGACATCCTCGGGCTCTTTATAATATGGGTGCATTTTATGCAACTGGCAAGTTAGTTGAGAAGGATATTACCAAGGCTGTAGAGTTCTACACTGATGCAGTGGATGAAGGAAGTGGTCTGGCTGCTGCTACGCTTGCAGTCATGTACGCAATAGGTGAAGACATCGACAAAGATATTGAAAAAGCAGAAGACCTTTTTGATGAAGCTGAATATTTAGGATTTGATACTGAAAAATATAGACACATGGCTGGACTGGATAATTAAGAATGGCATGGGAAACAAAAACAAAAATTGGTTCCTGGCCCATTATTTCAATAGGTTCTTTTTCCAGAGGTATTATTAGCATTGGCTGGACCGGTATTGGTGTTATAAACATCACTCAATTTGGTGTTGGAATAATTAATATCACCCAATTTGGTGTAGGTCTTATTTGTTTAAACCAATTTGGAATAGGATTACTGGTTACAGGTCAATTTGCCCTAGGTATTTTAGGAGCAGTGGGTCAAGCCGCCCTTGGATTTGCTGCTTCAGGTTATGATTCCTATGTCGGTTATTATTCCTTTCAAGCTAAAGAATCCGTTTTTGGAGAATGGATATATCTTTTCCATTCTGTAATTGACGAACCCATGCCTTTTATTCTCTGGTGTCTTTCCTGGACCTTTATCATATTGGTTATATATCTATTCCGAAAAAAGATTAAAAAGAAAGTCCTAACCAGATTCTTTTCTTCTTACTCCGACCCAGTACAGAAAAAGAAATTAATCAATTCACTGGTCAACAACAAAGATCTTGAAAAAATAGTGTTGAAAGAGAATGATGATAAAATAAGAAACTTTGCCCTTCAAAAAATTGGAGACAACAAAGTTCTTCAACGTATAATAATAAAAGCTAACAATATCGAGACTCGAATAGCCGCATTAAAAAGAATCAACAGTCAGGAAATGATAAAAGACATTGCTTTAGGTCAACATAAAAAAGAGATTCGCATTCAGGCAATAGATCATCTCTATGATCAAAATGCATTATTAACAATCTGCAACAGCATTGCTCCTGCACCAGTAAGAAAAGCTGCAGCCAAAAAGATTAAAAGTAATAATGATAAAATTGATCTTTTAATAAATGAAACTGATGCAATTGTTGCAGAAGTATTATTTAAAACAATAAATGATAATAAACAACTTTTCGAAATAGTAAAAAAAGGTACTGACCTTAGAATACGAACAAATGCAGCATCTAAGATTAAAGATGAAACTATACTCAATGCAATAGCAAAATCTTCATTTGGCAGTCCAATTAAGATTGCCGCAATAAACAATTTGAGAAATATAGAACTTCTTGAAGACATAGAAATCAAGGACAATGACTCAAAAATCAAAAAAGCAGCTACTCAATCATTAAAAATAATGAGACCAGTTTTCTCTAAGATTTCAGTTAAAATTGATTGTTCAACCTGTAGCCAACCTGTTTTTTTAAATACAATTACTTCAACAGCATATTGCTCATATTGTACAAGTACTACACATATAGATAATTCCTTTTGGACATCAATATTAAAGAGCTCATTTACCAAAGGAATTTCTAAGCAAAATCTCTGCGATCTCAACAATGTTTCAGTAGAATCAACTGTTTCTTTTCCAACATGTCAAAACTGCGGCAAAGAAATTTCACAACAAAAACTTTATAATGAAAATGGAAACAATCCCCAATGTGATTCCTGTAATACTCTACAAAAAAATGAGGAAATTCCATACTTTCTCAGAAACTTAACAATCAAAGATGACATTGGAAGAAATGTTTCAATGGACCTTATCTTTTCAGATACCACTGCAAATAAATTTAGAAAAACAAGTATAAAACCCGTAGTAATAACATGTGTACAATGTGGAGGAAACCTCTCTATTGATAGAGATACCCCTCGTATTGCAACATGCACATATTGCAATACAGATCAATATCTTCCAGATCCCTTATGGGTGAAACTCCACCCAATTCCTACGAAACAATTCTGGTCACTGCGTTGGATTCCGACTTACCAGAATATAAAAAAATGAGAAACCGATAAAGGAAAAAGAATCTATTTAATTACAAGACAGAAGTGAAACAAATAATTATAAATTTACATGTTAAACAATGATTTCAGTAGACATCTTCATTAAGAACTATTACAATATATTTATGAAATTAATTAATTTGGATATATCATGAACCAAAAAAATATACTGCTCATTACAATTATACTCCTATTTAGCTCAAGTCTTTATGGAAGAATGCCCTCTAGAGGTTTCGGAGCTGACAATGTCTTGGCCACTGGCATAGGAGCAGAATATCAATTTGCACATCAGCAAGAATATTCTCACCTAGCTGCTCTGGATCTTTCTGTTTTATATGGATTCTTTTCAATAATATCCTTCAAGGCAGAGGCATCCGCAGGATTTATCTTCATTGAAAATGCACCTTATTTAAATATTATTGGAGGTATCGGATCTTTATTCTTCTTCTTTGAATTAGGATACTATCAAACCTTTAAACAAAAGAGCGGCAGTGGAATTCAGATAGGTCTTAGTGGAACCCTGTTTTCCAATTATGATCATCTATGTGGAACTCTCTTTATAAGATATACGTGGTTTCTTAATAATAAATCATATAATTCAGAAAGATTGCAGGTGGGATTGAAAGTAATGTTTAATTTTAATGGAAAACCTGTTAAACGTTATTAGTATCAAATACATATAATTTTTAACTAAATTTGAACACCAAAGAAAAAACCGATCCAATGAATATTGTTCAATGAACTATAACTTAAAGATTTATTCATAAATGGCTGTGGCATTACCGAATCATTACCAGAAAAATTATGGGCATAATTATAAGAGACTCCAGCAAAGGCTGCAAATCTTTTAAAAATCTGCCATCCAAAAATCAAACGAGATTGAGCATGTAAAACTGGAACCTGTTGGAAAAATTGAGTCGTTTCATTCATAATATGAGCTATAGCATCAATTTCAAAATAAACAGGTCCCAAGGGAATTCGAAACCCATACCCAAGACCTGCAGAGATTCTTTCGAATTTTCTGCTTCCTGCTATGGTATAAATATTATAAAAATATTTTCCACCATTTTTCAGACTCAGTCTATAAGAATCGAGATCTTCATAGGTAATTGAAAAAACAGTTCTTCCATTTTTTACAATATTGATTAAACCAAGAGCCAATCCATCTATCTTATTAGATACATTGATAAGACCAAGCTGCATTCCCTTCACATTACCTGCAACATTTATCAATGATCCTTGAAATCCATTTACATTCTGAGCACTATTAAAAATTCCAGATAACTGAACTCCATCAATATTTTTTTTTGTTATATTAAAAACTCCTGCACTCTGAAAACCTTTCATATTTAGTTCTGAAATGTTAAAAATGCCGGCCCACTGTATTCCCTTGAAATTGCCACCAGAAATATTAAATATACCTGCACCTTGTCCACCTTTACCATCAAATTTAGTAATATTAAAGATGCCGGCTCCTTGAAAACCCATATTCATTCTTCCACTTATATTTCCAATACCTGATAATTGAGCTCCAACAAATTCATCACTAATAATAGATACAATAGGACCTAAACTAATACCTGTAACCTTATGAACGTAACCAGAGAATAAGTGTAAATGAAAATCTGTTTCAATTTTTTCATTTGTGTCCCCAGGATACAACTGAAAATAAAATTCTTTTTTTATATATGGTTTCTTCTTTCCACCCTTTCTAACAGTTGTGATCTCTCTTTTACTTAACCTAAAGTATTCTGGTATAATTGTGACTCTTCTTCTTCGATATAATGTTACCTTCGTTTCATACATAACACCATTCCGATCATTAATTACAACATAAGCTCCTGTAGCTAATCCAAGATAAATCTTTTGACCATATGGTTTCTTCAATTCAGCAACAGGAATCCCTTTACTGTTTATCACATATATTTTGCCCTGGAGAGTTTTCCCAAGAACTAAACCAGCAGAACTCTTTTTTACATCTGTTAAAATCACATCACCAGTACCACTCATCTGAATATTATAGTTTGCATGCTGTGGCCCACTCAGAGTTCTTGCTGTTCGAGTAAGAGTATGATTATAAGCATACTGATATGCTTCATTAAGGGTTATACGGCCATCTTGAGTGACATCTGCAGCACCACGCAGACCACTGACAAGATAATAGGTGAAAAATGATCCTCTTATACGATCTGATTCCTGAGAAACCTCATTAGCAGAGCTAGAACTCATGAAAGCATATCCCTTCATATTATTCGCTCCATCAATTAAAAATGGTGCCTTAAATTTACCCCCCTTAGATCTGACAAAGGCGCCAGAAGAACAGGAATCTAAAATAGCTATTTTAACATCTGCCTTAAGTTTTTTGATTGCCCCTCTTAATTCACTATAGTGTACCTTTTGATTATATAATAAAATCGAGGTTTCATCAGCATGTCCAGAATAATAAAATATTGCCTCAACACGTTGATATTTTTTTTTGGCATCTCTTATCAGTCTATGAAATTTATTGAGACCAGAGATAAGATTCATTCTATTGGGATTAAGAAGCATAACAGTATCTCTGCGAGAAATGCCACCTAATTTATTGAGAACCTTTTTCATAGATAAGGCATCAGACACAGCATACTTCAAAACTACACGGCCTGATCCTCCATTATTAGCCCCTACAATCATTGCAAAACGACGAGTCTTTATTTGTGCATTACCATTTATTTCTGACAAGGTTAATACGACAAAAAAGATCACTAAACATACAAATATTTTTTTCACAGCTTTCATCCTATTTCTTCTTCCTCAAAGTGAAGGAGACCAATGCTTTTGACTTATCAATTCCTAGATTGTCATTAAGAACTTTTGTTTTATTTGTTGCTGCTTTCTTAATTTTTTTCAGAAGATCATCAATCTCAAATTCATTTACAGAGTAGATTAAAAAGAATTTCTCATACTCAGGAGCATCATCAAGCTCATATGAATGACCTACTTTAAAATTTTTTCCAGCAATCAATCGAGGGGAGCGATCTCCATGATTTGGAAAATGTTTTGTAACAACCCCTCTTCCATCTATAGAAACAATAATTCCATAGGCTGTTTTATCTATAAAAAAAGTAACACCAACAATATCACTTTCGCTAACAAGAGAATTTCTTTTTAATAATTCAGCTCCATTTGTATTATTTTTATAAATGAAAATTTTTGCCCCAACACCCTTGAGTCTTGTTATCTCAGAGATTGAATTTCTATCTTCGATATAGTTTTCCATAAAGGGCATCATAAAAACAAGAAGGATGGCAACTGCACCAAAACTTAAAACTGGAACCTGAATTCTTTTAAAAAATGATTTTTTCGGAGCTTTATTTACTGAACTACTATTCAGTTTAAACTTCAATACTTCAGATATATACTCAACAGGATAATCCTTCAATATCTTTTTATTGGATTCTTTAATAGCAGCAATCCGTTCTTGCAATACAATATCAGCTTCAAGAGCTTTTGATATCTCATTATACCTCTTTTCAGGTAGCTCATTTAAGAGGTAGCGTTCAAGAATAATATCAGGAATATGTCCTTCCATGCTATGCCCCCCATTGTATGTACTTTTTCTCTTAACTGCCTCAAACGCTTTCTTACACCTGAAACTGACATGCCAACTGTTTCAGCAACCTCTTCAAGAGTCATTCTATCAACGTAATGCATAACGGCTATTTCACGAGTTGAAGACTTTTCCTTTTTAAAGATATAATCTATCATATCTCTTAATATTGCAGTATCTTCAACATCTTCAGATGAAGCAATCATTTGTAGGATTTCATCATCCTGTGTTATTGGTTTTCGTTTTTCAGAACGAATTAAATTCAAACATACATTAGTTGCCATTGTATAAAGAAGACTTGAAGGATAAGTTCCCTTCAATGAATCTTTATTATTAATAAGGTTCACAAAAACCTCCTGCATAGCATCTAAAGCCCGATCCTCATCACCAAGAATTGATCGGCATCTTCGGAGAACCATAGGACCGTAGGTTTTATAAAACTCCTCTACGTTAATCTCCATTCATTTCCCTTTTAAAGATGCACATATATTAAACACCTCTATACATAACATGTGTCACTTTTAATATAATTTTTTTATAATGATCATTTAACAAAACATATTACTAGACCTAATGATTCAACTGAAAAACAACAAAAAGCAGCCATTTTTTTGGCTGCTAGAATTTTTTAATCGATTAATAATAGGCTTGATTTATAAATCACATTACTTTTCAAAATATTTAATCATTCTTGCATCATTGCCCTTTTCGTTATACTCAATAGAGTCAAATATTTCCATTGCCATGAGAAGCCCTCTACCATGTGACAAAAAATCTTCATTAAATAATTCCGGATCTCTGGACATAATACGCTTATGATCAAAGCCTTGGCCTTCATCTTTAATTCTGTAAGTTACCCTATCAGGAGAAACTGAATACCAAATATTAACCTTTCTTTGAATAAATCGAGGATCATGTTGCCTTGATGTTATGAACTTTATATAATTACCCATCATCATGGCCTCTGTTTTTTCATCAAACCCAACCTCAAGGTTTCCATGTTCAATAGCATTAATCACCATTTCTCTTATGGCAACCCTGAGAAGACCAATATCCTTTTTTGACATATAATTTTTCAAATTACGTGTGATTCTATGACTTATTTCCTCAACAGTAATTAAATAATTTCCAATAGCAAAATGCTGTTCTTCTGAAATAAAATATTTAAGAAGACTATCTTCAATAACACTTGTTGCTTTTCCTAATATCTGAAACTTACCAGTGATATCAATATATTCCAAACGAACATGCATATCTCTTGGTTCTTCACCGAGTCCGGTAATGAAGGTCGTTGTAAAATGTACAGGATCAATGTTCTTTCTTAATTGATGAAATTTATCTTCAATAAATTGTTTTGAAACCTGACGATTTTCTGGATCAGCACTTAATATATCATAAATACTTTGACCAATGAGTTGTTGAGGATAAATTCGTAAAATCTTTTGAGCTGCACTATTTATATCAATAAACTCTAATTCATCATTTAAAATAAAGATAATATCATTGGTTCCTTCAATAAGAATACGATATTTTTCTTCAGAGAGACTAATGGTTTCGTGAGCTTTATTAAGGTCTTCAATTTTTTTATTAAGATCTTTATTTAAAATTTCAATTCTAGAATGTATATATAAAAATCGATTACTCAAAACCATCATTATTCCAATATTGAAAGCCAAAAAACCATAACGTATCATGATAAGTCCTTGTGAATAATACATCGAATCAACCAAATCAATAATCACGCAAATTAATATTACAACACTACCGATTGATAAGTTACCAGGAATCGAACTTGTTAAAGAATTCAATATAATAGCTGAAATTTTTTTATTACTCTCTTGAGCCTTCATTGAAATATTTTCAACAAATGCCCTGCCAATAGTAAAAACAAAATAATACAAAAGAGGAATGCTAATTGTATATTGCCAGATTTGAAATATTATCTCATCATGTGGATGAGGAAAAACCAATGAAAGAAAAATCAATAAACTCGAAAATCCAATTAATCCTTTGGAAAACTGACTAACCTTTTTATAAAGAATAAATTCTAGAAACAAACCCATAACAGGAACTAGCAAGAATAATGTTATAATCTCAATTTTCCCTGAAATTATTGTATTAGAAATAAAATAATATACTAAAGGTAAACGTGTTGCTAGATATACAAACAATATAATGCAAAATAATCCATAAAACAAGTTATAGAATTCACTAATTCTGTTAAAGAATAAATAAAGATGATAAATTCCCATGAAGAGATATAACATAATTAAAATAACAGAAACAATATCAGACTGGTCTGAATATGCATCTTTTATATTCTTTATAACGTAGGGATTACTGTTGAATAAACCAGTATGTTTTGATTGAGGGTTACCTATAATATGGAATGAAAGAATATTCTTACCTTTCTTTAAAACTTTAGGATGCAGTGGGATTACAACCTTTCTCATTGAACGGTAAATATATATTTCACCTTTTTTATTGAGATAGATCTCTCTTCTAAGATTTTGGCCATTTAAAAATACCTCCCAATTCTCACCAATATGACCGATAACAAGAGCCATTAAATTTTTATTGATTTCAGCTTCTAATAATTCAAAGGGAATAATGAATGTATATTCCTTCAAATTATTTGATAGCTTAGAGCTCTGTGAAGAGATATTTTTTGTTAATTGAGGAAAATCAATAATTCTAACTGTTCTTCCTAAGGGTAAGGAGCCAATAACGAGACCATTATTAGCACTGGGAAGATTATAAGTCCATTTAATTTCAAAACCCTGTCGAAGGTAAATATTATGACTATTGAGATTAATTTCATTTGCGTAGAGTGCTGATGTGCACAATACAAGTATGATAAAAAGAAAAAATATTCTAAACAATTTCATCTATTTCACCTTGATTTTAGTTATATCATATTAAACTAAAAAGTCAAGGTTTTTGAATAATTCTATGTCTGCCTTCTTTTCAATAATTCTTCAATAAATTCTTGATAATATACTTCTCCCAGTGCATCTGCATCAAGCATATTAAAACCAACACTTATAGTTTTATTATCATTTGATGTGATATGCTTCACATCACAGAGGACTGAACATTTTCTGCCTCCTGGTATAATGACATCACAGGATACGAGAGATTTTTCTTTAAAATATCGAATAACTTTCCTATCATTGAAGGTTACCCCAAAGCCATTTCTTGACATATTGGTTACTATGAGTTTTTCCTGACCTCTATGAATGAGATTTTGTTTTTCTATCTTTGAGTTAGCCGAAATTGCAAACTGCTTAACACTTCGAACAGTTTCTTTAGAAAATGGAGTAGGTCCATTTATCTGAAGATAACCATATGGAATCTTTCCATTCAATAAAAAAGGTACCGATATTTCCGAAACTAGTTCTTTGTGAGTTTTCATATAATGATCAGTATCAAGAATATTGTTAATATAGTAATGCACCTTGTTACGTTCTGATTCTGAAGGTTCCTTTGTATAATCCTGAATATATATGGGAATTCGCTCTGAAACAAAATACTTCATCCGAGCATCTGATCGTCCTTCATTAGCCATATGAATCTTTATATAGGGAAAAGCATTATCAAGATCATCAATAATATCATCTTTAATATAATCAATTTTTTTCAATGATAAAGCAAGACTGTTTTGAATCATAAAATCAGAAACAAAATTTGTTATAAAAACAAGGCTCTGTTTCTTCGAAGCACCCTCAACTTCGTGTCGATCTTCATCACGTCCAGAAGATATAATCTGAATTCGTACTGGAAGAAATATGAAGATATTATCTTCTTCTTTATCTAGATATTTAATATATGCATAGATCATGGTCCCTTGAATATTGCAAAACATCACATGTTGACCAGAAAGATTGTTTACCTGAGGAATTTGAACTGCAACACGACCATCAGTAAAACCAAAATATTTAACCTTAATCTTGCCATTATGAACCCGCAAAAACACATCTCCTTTGGAGAAGTATTTATCAAAGGCCTGACCATAATTTTCTGTTATTGTGGTACTATTAATTTCCTGTGTCATTTTTTACCTTAAACTATATTATACCATATTCTTAATTATATGAGAAAAAGGGAAAGGATAATTTAATAAATTATATATAAAAATGAAATCTTAATGAAAACCCATTTTTTCATCAATTTACTAATTAAAAGTTAAAATTAAATCCTTTGGTTCTTGACTTTACTACAATTTTCTATTTAATTATATACTATTAAATTTTTTAAGGAGGAATTTAATGAAGAGAATAATATTATTCACTTTGATTTTCGCAATAGGGGTTATATTTACAGCAAACCCATCAGAATCAATTAGTTTCAAAAAAATGAACTGGAAATCTTATAATATTAAGTTTCAAGTTCCCAGACACTGGAAAATAACCAGAAGTGATGGTAAAGCTTTTATCGCAAAAGGGGATGGAGTTGTAATGGCTATCTATCCAAAAAAGTACAGTTCTCATACTGCTAAATCAATTGCGAAACGGGCTTATTATGGATATCCTGTTATTGGGTATAAAAGAATTCATAGACAAAAATACCTCGCAAAAGGTAATACTGGTCTCAACAGGTATATAATATTTGGATCAGCCAAGTATACCTATAAAAGACCAGCAGGTTTCTATGGTCGACCTGTACAGTTTGGCATTATAGGAATGACTAATCCAAGAGAATCTATTTCTCTTTTCTGTAGATTCTACTGGTTCACAGATGAATCACAATCTAAAATTTCTCGAAACTATGCAAATACCTATAGACTTGCCAATAGTTTTAGAGTATTAAATAGATATAGAACCAGAAGATATGACAATACAAGATACAACGATAGAAACGACGATAATAGAAGATATAACTCAGATCCAGGATATTAAAACTCAAAATGGTACTATCTAAAAATGGTAAAAATCACTTTTAGATAGTACTACTATAGAGTATTCATCCTCGATATACACCATTCACTAACACATTTCTATCTTTTCTTTTCACTGATTACCATATTTTCTTGATTGCATCACATAAAAGTGTTATATTAAAAAAAATATTTGCATAATTTTCGGATGTTTTTTATATAATGACCATATATGCAGTGTTTGGGGGATCAAATGAACAAAAAAATAATTATTATATTTGCATGCCTTGTTTTCATATCAACAGAGGCTTTTGCCAGAATAACCGTAACCTATGTAAAAGGCTCAGTAGCCTATAAAACTGGCCGAAACTGGAAAACACTCCGCACAGGAATGAATCTTCTTCCAGGAACAAAGATCAGCACTGGAATCAGATCCCGTGCAGTTATATATCTCAATAGACATAAGGTCTACATCAGACCGCTTACCATGATTAAGATATATAGACACAGCTACAGAAAACTTCGTTCAACAACACGAATTGGCTTGAGAAGAGGATCCATAAGAGCTCGAGTCTCTCGTTCAAGAAGAATCAGAACATCCTTCAGAATCTCAACTCCTGTTGCAACATCATCAGTTCGAGGAACAGAACAGATTGTGAGCTATGGACCAAATAGAGGAATGAGAATCATCGTTGTTAGTGGTGTAATAGAAGGTACAGGTAGAAATGGAGCAACTCGAATGCTCTATGGAAAACTTCGATTTAATATGAACAAAGGAAAGGGACAACCCTCACATATACTTGGATATATTAGAAAGGGCGCAATAGTATGGGTTGGAGATCCCAATCTTCCTTTTGATGAGCAAAAACTAATAAATCTCATTGGTGATAATGTTGGAACAACAATTATAAATCTACAAAGTATTCTGAATTCTAATAATTATACAAATCTAAATTTCCAAATTGACTGGCCTTAATAATGGTTATCTCAAATACAGAATAATTATTACACAATAAACAAGAAGGTATGAAAATGAAAAAACTAATAGCAATATTAGCAATAATAGTAGCCAGTACCATTATATCCGCACCTCCTGGAAATTTAAACTTCATACATAATCTCGCTGAAAAACAACAGACTACATTCAATGATGCTGTGGAATTTTTTGCCCAGGTAATCTATGGAAAATCCTACACCTTTGAAACAAACCTTACATTATTAAAAAGAAAAGGCATTACAAAAGGAATGAATTATACTAAAAATTCTCCTCTTACAAAGGGTATGATCTGTCTCATGGCTGCTCGATATAATAATCTCAATGATTCATTACTCTATATAATATTTAAATCTGAACGATATGCCTTCAGGGTTTGTGCATCTCATAAAATAGTCAAATACAATGGAAGTGAATGGGATCAGATATCTGGCGAAGAGTTAATTGAAATCATGAACAAAACTATCACCCTTAAAGAGAAAAAAGGTAAAAAATAAATGAAATTTATATATGGTTTACTAATATTTTTAATGAGTGTTTCTATGCTTTTTGCAAAAAAAACTATAGATGAGGATCGATACTTTCCCGATTATCCTGCTGATAAAGATATGACCACCTATAATAAAGATGAAAATCCCCTCAATAAAGGAATTCAATATGGTGGCTGGATAACTCCAATAATGCTTTATCAGCAAGACACAGTCCAATCTTTAGCAACATCACAGAATACTGCCCTCATATGGTTTAAATCATACTTGTGGGATAACACCTTTTTTTATCTCCGTGGTAAATATACCTTTATGGCTAATTACTACAAGAAAAACTATCCAGTAGATACTATTTATAATCTTCCAACAATTGATATGGCCTTTATTAAAATGGGCTTTATGAAGAGTACTATTGAACTCTATCTTGGTAGAAAATATTTTACAATCGGCTCTGGCCTTGTTCTTAATGGCAAAGGTGATGGCATTGAATTTAAATTTAATTCAAAGTATATCAACGTACAGGTTTTAGGAGCATATTCAGGGTTAATAGTCAATGAAGCAAATCCCTACAACCTCAGTACACAAGATTATCAAAACGGCAGCAGAAGAATATTTACTGGAGGAACCCTATCAACAACCTTTTTCAATCAAAGCTTTTATATATTAGCCTTAGCGCAATTTGATCTTGGTTCTGATGCTTCAGATCGTTATTTTTCACAGTACTACGGTGCAGGATTCAAAGGAGTTATCCTGGACTTCTGGGTCTATCAGGCTGAATATATCTATGAAACAGGAGGCTCATCCTATTCCTCTTCAATAAGTGCAATGGCTGCCTCTCTTAAGATGGATTTTTATATATCCACTCTTTTAAAACCAGTTATACATTTTCATTATCATTATGGTTCTGGTGATAGTGATAGAAATAATCACATGACTCCATCAGGAAATACACCAGGCTCAGTTGACAATGGATTTATTGGTTTAGGTACTTTTGTAGCTGGCTATGCATTACGTCCTCTACCAGGAAATCTCCATGCTCTGAGACTTGGTTTTACATTATCACCCTTTTCATGGGCAAAAGAACTTTTTGTAAAAAAAATGACTTTAACAATTAAGTATTCACTTTATTTTAAAGATAAAACAAATAGTCCAATAAGCATATCTGATGCACCTGTTGACAATGTATTTGTTGGTCAAGGTCTGGACTTCTCATATAAGTGGAAAATATTCTCAGATCTTTCTTTTTATGCGACCTATGCATTTTTTATTGCCGGTGATGCATATCCAACTGGAACCGAATTAGAGCATTTCTTTACCGGTGGTTTAAACCTGAGTTTTTAAAAAATAATTTATATAATTAAACTTAAATCGCCAGGAGCTAAAAAAACTTCTGGCGATTTTATTTATAGAGATAATAAATATAGTTCTGGAAAAATTTACCTTCATTTATTATAATAGCATAACATATACAGAGATTTCACTTTACTAATTCACGGAGACATTCAACATAATGGCTAAACAATTACTCTTATCAGTGAAAACCAAATATCAAAGAATTAGGAAACTATTATCTGAGTTTATTCTTGAGAATAAATATGCTGGCCCTGCCATAGGTTTGATTGCTGCATTACTTATATTTTCTATAAGTTTTACAGAATTTTATAAAAAACAGGAACTTAGATTTTATGATCTGAGATTCACTCTGAAACCATCAGTAGATGTATGGGATAAACTTGTTTTTGCTGATATTGACGAAAACAGCTTAACAGCCGTTGGTTTATATCCATGGCCAAGAGATGTACACAGCAAAGCTCTCAAAAATATGAAAACACTCCAAACTAGACTAACAATCTTTGATATCACCTTTTTTGATCAGTCTCCTAATAGAGTTTCAGTAAAGAATTATTATAAAGCTTTAAAGAAAGTAAAAAATAATCAAAAAATCAGCGAAAAAGAACTAAACTCAATAGTGAAAGACAATGACATTCTTTTTGGTAAGGCATTAAAAGAAAATGGCTCTGTTATTCTTGCATATCAATTCAATCCAGCTCCATTATCCAGTGAACAATCTTCTCGGCACAAAAGTAAAAAATATAAAAAAGCTATAAAAAGTTTTGAAAAAAAGTGCTCAATCAAAATACCCAAAAACAAGAAAAATCTTTATATGGCTCTTAAAGATAAAAACTTTGTTTCTGTTAATTATCCAATTCCAGAAGTTATGAACAATGCATTGTCATTTGGATTTACAAACAGAGAACCAGATGCAGATGGTGGTCTCAGAAAAATAAGACTTGTTGCAAATTACAATGGTCGATTATATTTTAATCTATCAATGATAACACTTATCAAAACATGTGCTGTACAGTTAAAAAACATTGATATAATTCCTGGGAAGCATATAATTCTAAAAAAGGCATGGCATCCAATTAAACTAGGATGGACAGATATAAAGATTCCAATAGATAGAAATGGAGTTATACATGTAAACTGGGCAAGCAAAGGTAAGGGCAAAGGTAACCGTGGAGATTCTTATAAATTAATTCCTTATTCTCATTTACTTGAGTATGATACTAAAATTTCTCAAGATGTGCATGATTTTTTTGATGAAGATATTGAGAGTACACAGAAAAGAAGTAAATTAAATGAAAAGAATTTAACTTTATTTCAAGAATTTCAAAGAGCTAAAACTGCAGAAAAAAGAAGAGAAATTTACAGTAAAATTAAAAAAAATATTAGTAAAATACAAAATCTCTATAAAAAAAGCATGAAGACTTTTGCTGCGAATATTAAGACATTAGAAAAAGATTATAAACAAAAACCTACTAATATAATTAAAAATCGAATAAATAGAATGAAGGGAGACCTACTGATGATTGATATAATCATCAAGTCTGAATCACTTGGTGAGTCAATTATATTAACTGGTTTAACAGCAGCTGGAACGATTGACTTTGGTATAACTCCTCTTAATAATAATTACCCACGGGTTGGAATCTACCATAATACGATTAATACAATTCTACAGGATTCATTTATAACAGAAATACCATGGTATTTTAATTTTCTTTTGATATTCTTTGTTTCTGTTGGTTTAACCTTCTTAGTTCAAAGAGAAGATGCAAGAAAATCTATTCTAATAATAAGTGGTGCATTTATAGCTGTAAATTTAACTGCCATTTTATTATTTGTTCTTGGCCAAATTTTGATTGATCAGCTTGGGATTATTCTTGCTTCAATTGTACCAACAATTTTAGTTGTCGGTGTTAAATTTGTAAATGAAGAGAGCCAAAAACGATACATTAAAAATGCATTTTCAAGATACCTTGCACCAGGTGTCATTGATCAGATAATAGATGATCCACATGCCCTTCAGTTAGGCGGAGACAATAGAATAATAACAATATTTTTCTCAGACATTGTTAAATTTTCCACTATTTCTGAAAATTTAACACCTCCTGAATTAGTTAGCCTCCTCAATGAATACCTCTCAGAAATGACGAATATTATTATTGATCACGGAGGGACAGTAGACAAATATATTGGTGATGCCATCATGGCTTTTTTTGGAGCTCCTCATACTTTTGAAGATCATGCAATTAAATGCTGCCTCGCCACAATAGACATGAAAAAGAAATTAAAGGATCTACAGGATAAATGGAAAGCAGAAGGAAAAACTCATATCAATGCTCGAATTGGAATCAATACAGGCCAGTCAGTAGTCGGTAATATGGGATCAGGTCTTAGAATGGACTATACCGCAATGGGAGATGCAGTAAACCTGGCCTCACGACTTGAAGGAGCCAATAAGCACTATAACACAAATACTATTATCAGTCAAACCACCTATGAGGCTGCAAAAGGGTATATTGAAGCAAGAAGACTTGATCTAATCAGAGTTGTAGGAAAAACAGAACCTATTTTGATTTATGAACTACTTAACAAAAAAGGACAACTTAACGACAGAATGAATCTCATGCTTGAAGAATACTATCAGGGACTGGAATTCTTTGAAAAGCATCAATGGAAAAAAGCTATTTCATTCTTCGAAAAAGCCCTAGAAATTGTTCCAGATGATGGTCCAAGTTCCACGTATATTGATCGATGTAAGCATTATATGAAAAATCCACCATCCAAGAAGTGGGATGGAGTATATACATTCAAAACCAAATAGTTTTGAATGTATTTTATTCCTTTTTTTCATTATAATAACAAAAAAAGAATAAACTTGACATATATCAACCGATAATTATTATATAAACAAATACTATTTATATACAAAAAAAAATAACTTATGGCAATAAATCCATTTAAAAATACTGATCTTAATGATCTACAAGAAAGCATTTGGGATTTCATCTCAAAACACTTTGATGGACTTATTCAATCAACAAAAAAAGCCTGGAAAGGCTTTGTGACAAAGGGTCAAGAAAAGATCACTTTGATGTTTATACCTCATTCTGAGAAAAAAATAGTAAACTTTCATATCTCAAAATTCACCATTTCTTCTATTGTTGGATTCATTATCATTACCATAATTGTAACTTCAATTCTCATTATAAATCACTCTTCAACCATAAAAGAAGTATCAAAGCTTGAGAAATATAGAAGTAACTCAAGAGTTCAGATGGTAAAATACAAAGAAGAAATCAATAAACTCTATGCAATCTTTCAACAATTTAAACCTGAATTCACTCTACTATACAAACTAACGCCAGGGAGCAATATTGATGCACTTTGGGCAAAAGGCGGCACATCCAACCAGCAATTAAAGAAAGTTTCACCTGATTATGCAATGAAGCCTCCTATTGAGATATTAAACATTCAAGAAATTGAAACTGATTTAAAGAATACCAAAAAGATTCTTATCAAAATAAAAAAGTTCTTAAAATATAGAAAAAAAATAATAGAGAATACCCCTTCAATTTGGCCAACCAATGGTTTTATTGTTTCAAGGTATGGAAAAAGAAACTCACCGTATTCTTTTAAACAAGAAATTCATAACGGAATTGATATTGAAGCTTTTCCTGGCACAGACATTAGAGCAACTGCTCCTGGTAAAGTGAGCAATGTTTCATGGCATTCAAAACTTGGACTAACAATTTCAATTAAACATAAATATGGATTTGTTACTCGTTATTCTCATTGTCAGCGTGTAACTGTAGAAATTGGTCAGAAGATTCAAAAGAATGAGGTTATTGGTTACGTAGGAAGAACCGGTAAAACAACCAGATATACATGTTTTTATCAGATTATGATTGGTACTGAATTCGTTGATCCAATGCCATACCTCAACAGAATCACTTTCTAATATTTAACTAATCATTCACTTAAATTCTCTTCAATTAAAAATAATCTTAGAACAAAACATATATTAAAAATCTAACTCATTAATAAAAAAAAGAATGAGTTTAGCTCATTCTTTTTTAAAGATTTACTATAACATATTATATTTTCTTAAAACTCTTCTTCACTTCTACTTGTTGTAAGTAACTCATCTGGTACTTCTTCTAACTTCTCCCCAACTTTCACTGCCAGTCTACTTGACACAACACCAGGTCTACATTTATATTTTTTTCTTCCTCCAATTTTCAACACCATCTCAGATCCAATTTTTGTGTCAGGAAGTTTGATAACATCTCCGACTCCCATCTGAAGTACTTCTTGAACAGTAATCTTTGCTTCGCCAATCTCAGCAACGATAGGCAAAACAACATTTTCAAGACGGCTTTGAATAATTGATAAGTTTTCATCAGTTGCACCCTTTCTAATACTTGAGTACATATACTGAGCAGATAACTTTGAGATAATTGGTTCAATTGAAATATAGGGTATACAAAGATTTGTCATACCTTCAACATCACCAACTTTTGTTTCTAAAGTTATAAGAACCACCATATCATTTGGAGGTACAATCTGAGCAAACTGAGGATTTGTTTCAATGTTTCCAAGTCTTGGTCTTAGATCAATAACATTTGACCATGCTTCTCGAAGATTACCAAGGATTCTAACAATGATTCCCTCCATAACTGAAAGCTCAATGTCTGTTAATTCACGGCTTATTTTGGATGCTTCTCCTAACCCTCCAAAGAGTTTATCAATAATTGTAAAGGTAATTGATGGATCAATTTCAAGAACTGCTGATCCCTTTAATGGGTCCATATTAATTACAGCAAGAGTTGTTGGATTAGGGATAGATCGGATGAATTCTTCATATGTCAGCTGATCAACTGAAGCGACGTGAACACTTACTAAAGCTCGAAGCTGAGCTGATAGAGCCGTTGTAGTCAAACGAGCAAAGGTTTCATGCATCATCTGAAGAGTTCTGATATGATCTTTTGAGAACTTATCTGGACGTCTAAAATCATATATCTTGACCTTCTTCTGCTCTTTTGCAGCCGAATAGTCAGTGGCATCAACCTCTCCTGTTGATATAGCCGTTAGTAGCGCATCTATCTCATCTTGTGAAAGTATTTCAGTCATACTATTTTCCCCGTATTACTGTTGCTTCATAACCCTGAATAAGCCATTGGGTTTTAGAATTTTTCTCTAAATTAAATCTATAACTAAACCAGCTACTTTTTCTTAAACCAAATCGTTCTATTTCAGCAATAACTATTGCTCTCTTACCAGTTATTTTCACTCTTTTAATCTTAAAGTCAACAATATAATCAAATCTATCTCTTGAGAGATATCTTATAAATTTATTTTCTATTATCTTCTTTTCATATCTATTTGCCAGATTGTATTTCCTGACATATTGTGAAAAAGAATTAATATACTCTGAAAGATCTAAATATTTAATCATTCTTTCATAATTTTTAGTTTTTTCAGCATGTAGAGTCAAAAGGACAATTTCATCTGGACTCAATGTACGTATTTTCTTTTTTTGATGACTATAATATTGCAATGCTGGTTTAACAATAAAAAATTTCACCTTATTACTGCTGCTAATAGCCTTTTTTTCATTATAATCTGGAAAGAAGTATCCCTTTACCTGATAATCAACATTACTCTTGAGATCATATATCTTGTTTAAGTATACCTTTCTAACTATCTCTTCCATTGGCCCAAGACTAATTTTTCTTTTTATAATCTTCTTAGATAAGTTTTTCATGCCATCTATTACATGTGGTACAATATTCTCTGCAACTTTACCCCGAATATTAAAAACTACTGGCTGGAATGTTGTAAAACTTTGAGATGATTTACTTGATACATCATAGATAATAAAATCAAGGCGCTTTGCTGATGTATTTTTAACATGAATCTTCAACAAAACATCTTCATTTGAATGAAATTTCTCCTTATCTAAAGATAAATATACCTCAAGACCATCTCCTGATGAAAAAACAGGAAGAGCAATAAGAAATAAAAAAATAGTGTATAATAATTTCTTTTTCATATAAATCACATTATAATATATTGATAGTTTATTATCGGCATAATTAAGCTACATTTTTACCATTTTTGTAAGATTATGTCTCAAAAACATTAAGCTGGTTTAATCCTTGACATTAATTACCAACTTACAATATATTTCAAAATTCCTATCAATAATATAATACATTTAATAAACTTTGTAAAGATTCAAAATTTAAGGAAAAATACCATGGCAAAAAGAAATCCAAATATTTCAAAACTTCAGGCAGGCTATCTCTTTCCTGAAATCAACAGAAGAAAAAATATTTTCTTAAAAGAAAATCCAGATGCTAAACTAATCAGTCTTGGCATAGGAAATACAACTGAGCCAATCACTCCTCATATAGGGAATGGATTACTCTCAGCATCACAGGATTTATTATCTCCAGCAGGCTATAGTGGATATGGTGACGAGCAGGGCCTGACATTACTCAGAGAAAAAATAGCAGAGGTTTTATATAACAATACCATCACATCTGATGAGGTTTTCATTTCAGATGGTGCTAAATGTGATATAGGCAGACTGCAGCTCCTTTTTGGCTCTGATGTATCTATTGCAGTTCAGGATCCTTCATATCCTGTTTATATAGATGGCAGTGTTATTATGGGTGCAACGGGTTCATACAACAGTGACGATGAAAATTTCAATGGTGTCTCATATATGAAATGTACTCATGAAAATAATTTTTTTCCTACTGTAGATGAGTTTCCTAAATCAGATCTTATTTATATCTGTTCACCAAATAATCCCACTGGAGCTGTAGCGACAAAGCAACAGCTAAAAGAACTGGTTGATTTTGCAAAGGCAAACAAGTCTATAATCATCTTTGATGCAGCCTATAGTGAGTTCGTGATGGATGAGAGCCTGCCAAAGAGTATTTTTGAAATTGAAGGATCTCGAGAGGTAGCTATCGAGGTTAATTCATTTTCAAAATCAATTGGCTTCACAGGTGTAAGACTTGGATGGTCTGTAGTACCAAATGAATTAAAATTTGATGACGGTACCCCCGTAAGAAATGACTGGAACAGAATAGTCTCAACAGTTTTTAACGGTGCATCTAATATTGTACAGAAAGCTGGTCTTGCTTCCCTTGAACCACAGGGCATTGAAGAAATGAAGGGTCTTGTTTCCTTCTATTTAGAAAATGCAAAAATCATAAACAGTATTCTCATTGAAAAAGGAATCAAAACCTATGGAGGATTAAATAGTCCCTATATATGGGCACATTTTCCTGAAGAAAAATCCTGGGACGTCTTTGAGAGAATTCTAACTGAAAGCCACATTATAACTACTCCTGGAGCTGGTTTTGGCCCTGCAGGAGAATCCTTTGTACGATTCAGTGCATTTGGTCAAAGAGATAATGTAGAAGAGGCTGTTGAAAGATTAAAGAAAAATCTATAAAACTGATCATTGAAATTGCTGAGTTATTGAGCAAAGTGTAATCTCAAAAATAGCTCATTCTCCAGAATAAAAAAAAGGCACTCAATTGAGTGCCTTTTTTAGTATATATTGCTTTATTAACTTATTATTAGTTAATTCCGAGGAATCTCTGTACTTCTTGTGAGTATCTAACAACTACTCCAGAAAATACAACACTAACCATAGTCATAAGCTTAATAAGAATATTCAAAGAAGGTCCAGAAGTATCTTTGAAAGGATCACCAACTGTATCACCGGTTACACCAGCTTTATGAGCGTCAGATCCTTTTCCACCAAAGTTTCCTTTTTCGATGAATTTCTTAGCATTGTCCCAAGCACCACCTGAGTTGTTTAACATACATGCTAGTGAAAAACCAGCTGTTAAACCACCAACGAGGAGACCCATAACTCCGCCAACTCCCAGCAATAAACCAACAAGTACAGGAACGATAATAGCCATAAGTGATGGAACTACCATTTCTTTTTGTGCACCTGCAGTTGAAATTGCAACACAGTTTGCATAGTCAGGTTTTCCAGTTCCTTCAAGGATTCCTGGAATCTCTTTGAACTGTCTTCTTACTTCATTAACCATCTCACCAGCAGCTCTACCAACAGCGTTCATTGTCATAGCAGAGAAAACGAAAGCCATCATAGCACCAAGAAAGATACCACAAAGTACGAAAGGATTCATAAGTGTCATATCATATGCATTAACAAAATCCATAATTGTTGCATTTTTTGCAATTAGATTGTTTGATCCAGCACCAAAAGCGATACCTTCAACTTTGTTTGCATAGAATGTAAAATCACCAACTTTAAAACCAGTTGTTCCGCCAAGTTTTCCAAGCCAGATTTTAATTTCTTCAAGGTAAGCAGAAAGAAGTGCCATAGCTGTAAGAGCTGCAGAACCAATTGCAAAACCTTTACCAGTAGCAGCAGTAGTGTTACCAAGCATATCAAGAGCATCAGTTTTTTCACGAACTGAAGGATCAAGTCCACTCATTTCAGCGTTTCCACCAGCATTATCAGCAATTGGGCCATAAGCATCAGTTGCAAGAGTAATACCAAGAGTAGATAGCATACCTACAGCAGCAAAACCGATTCCATAAAGACCCATTGACATATGAGTAAATCCACCAGAAACACCATACGCAAGAAGAATCGCGATTACAATAGTTATAACAGGAATAGCAGCAGAGAACATACCAACACCAAGACCAGCAATAATAGTTGTTGCATGTCCCATTTTAGCTTGCTCAGCAATACCCTGTGTAGGCTTATATTCATCAGAAGTATAATATTCTGTTGCCTGACCAATGATGATACCAGCAAGAAGACCAATTACAACAGCGCCAAAAACACCCCATGTAATAAGGTTTACATATGCCATAACAGCGATAGCACCAACTATAAGTACAGAACTACCATATACTCCAATGTTAAGAGCTCTAAGAAGGTTCTTCATAGAAGAGTCTTCATTAGTTCTAACAGCAAAAATACCTATTATAGAAAAGATGATACCAATACCAGCAACGATCATAGGAGCTATAACTGGCTTTAAGCGAGCTATAATTTCTACATCAGCACCCAGGTTAGCAGCTACAGGAAGAGCAGCACCAAGAGCAGCAGTTGCAAGAATTGATCCGCAATAAGATTCATAAAGGTCAGCACCCATACCAGCAACATCACCAACATTATCACCTACATTATCAGCAATAGTAGCAGGGTTACGTGGATCATCTTCTGGAATTCCAGCTTCAACCTTACCAACAAGGTCAGCACCAACATCAGCAGCTTTTGTATAGATACCACCACCAACACGAGCAAAAAGAGCCTGAGTTGAAGCACCCATACCAAAGGTTAACATTGTTGTTGTGATTTCAACAAGCTTCATGTGTACGAATTCTGGATTCTTAACCATATCAGCAGTCCAAGTTGCACCAAGGCCAGCTTTAGAAGCTATATCATTTCCAAAACCCCATACATTGGAATCATAGATCCAGTTTAGAACTACGTACCAGATTGAAATGTCTATTAGTCCGAAACCAACAACAATAAGACCCATAACAGCACCTGATCTAAAAGAAACCTTAAGACCCTGATTTAGGGAAACAGAAGCACCCTGAGCTGTTCTGGAAGAAGCGTTTGTTGCTGTCTTCATTCCTAAGAAACCACAAAGACCAGAGAAAAAACCACCAGTCAAGAAAGCAACAGGGACGAATTTATTCTGCACTCCCAATGCTGCCAACACAATAAACAGTGCAAGAAGGATAGCAAATACTAATCCAACTACTTTGTACTGTCTTGTTAAATAAGCCATCGCACCCTCTCTAACGTGAGTAGCGATCTCGATCATTTTTTCATTTCCCTCATCAGCTTTCATCATGGTCTTATAAAAAATTACAGCAAAAATCAGACCAATGACTGAAGCGATAGGAGCAATATAAAACAAGTTCTGCATAAAAAACTCCTTATAAAAAGTCTAAAAATTATTAAAATTTATTTTTGGTTATATATTAAAAATCCCTGATTACGGAGTGTAACCAGGGATTGTTATTCATTATTTTTCCATTGAATTGGCTACAAGCTCAGCCAGATCATAGGTTTCTAGATTTTGAATATCCAGCTCTATGGCACCATCACTGAGCATGGTCATACAGAATGGACATGCTGTACAGATCTTGGCTGCTCCAGAAGCCTGGGCATCTTTTGTTCTGAACTGATTAACACGAGTACCAATATGTTCTTCTATGAACATTCTTGCACCACCAGCACCACAACAGAAACTTGTGTCATGGTTTCTACTCATCTCAACATAATTTGTCCCTGGAATAGCCTTGATTACATCTCTTGGCTCTGAATAAATCTCATTGTATCTTCCAAGAAAACACGAATCATGATAAGTGATTGTATCTTTCAATTCTTCTTTAAGCTTTATCTTTCCAGATTTAACAATATCAGCAATTATTTCAGTATGATGAAATACTTCAAACTCATAACTGAGCTTCTCACCATCAGAACCAACGCCAACTTCAGAAAAAGCTTTATATTCTTTTTTCAACATATTAAAACCATGAGGACAGGTTGTTATAATCTTCTTAACACCATAGGCCTTAAATGTCTCTAAATTCTGAGTAGCCATAGCATGGAAGAGATATTCATTACCACCTCTCATTGCAGCATCACCACAACATGCTTCTTCACCACCAAGAATTCCTACTTTGATTCCTGCTTTTTTCAAAATTTCACAAAGAGCAAGAGCTACTTTTTGATTTCTCTTATCGTAAGATGCAGCACAACCTACGTAATAGAGATATTCAACATCTGCATCTTCTGCAAGAGTCTTAACTCCAGCTTCAGCTGCCCAGTCACCTCTTTCTGCAAAGGCAAATCCATATGGATTAAAATTACTTTCCATATTCTGGAATGATGTTAATAATTCAGGTGCAGCATCACCTTCCATAAGAACCTTATATCTTCTAAGATCTACCATTTTTGGAACATGTTCTATATTCACTGGACAGGCTTCCATACATGCACCACAGTTTGTACATGACCAGAATTCATCCTGAATAACCGAACCATCAATAAGTGGTGTTGTTTCAACAGATGCAGGATCCTCAGCAAGCATAAGTTGAGGGATTCTTTCATCCATATTATCTTTTATATCATTAACAAGCTTTTTTGGAGATAGTGGCTTTTCTGTAAGATATGCAGGACAATTATCCTGACATCTTCCACAACGAGTACATGCATCACTATCCATGAGTTGTTTCCAGGTATACTCTTCAACATTCATGACACCAAAGGATTCTGCAACTTCAAACTCAGCAGGATCAATTATTGGCATTAAGTACTTTGTTTCAGCTTTCTCATTATTAAGATTACCAAAATATACATTTAATGTAGAGTTAATGATGTGTCCAAGCTTATCAGTAGTAAGAAGTGCCATAGCTGAAAAGGCTGCCAGCATATGTAACCACCAGTTACCATAATGAAGAACTTGAAGTACTCCATTGCTCAGCAATGAAAAAGGAAGTGCAAAGAGGTAGTATCCTACCGGAGATGCAATTTTTTCAAAAACTGGAAAGTCTGTCATTGCAATTCTCATTCCTTCATTAAAGAAACCTGAGAGAACAATAAAAAGAAGCATTATTAAAGCAAATGTATCAGTTGGCTTTGTATCAAGTCTGCTTGGCTTAACAAAATATCTTCTATAAACAGCCATTGCAAGACCAAGTAATACAATAAGACCAAAAACATCAGCAACTAATGACCACACTATATAAAATGTGCCATGTATAAAGTAGTGATGGAAGAAAAGTGCAGTTATATCTTCTTGCACAACTACAATCAGTGTAACAATAAAAAGTACAATAAAACCAAAGAAGATGCTAGCATGCATAATGCCTGCATAACTTTCTTTAATTATCTTTGCTTGCATTAAGGCGTACTTAAATACAGCAACAATTCTTTTTTCTGGATAATCTGTTCTTAATTCACCCTTACCCTGTCTCCACTTTCTGACTTTCTGTACAATTGTATAAGCCAGATAAAAAAGTGCGGCAAACATGAAGATGTAGATACCCCATCTCATGAAACCATGAGGCCCACCAACATTGAAGTAAAATTCACGTGTTATGTCAGTAGGAGCTAATCCACCAAAATTCATAAGATACTCCTCCTAAAACCCTGAGATTATAATTTATTTTTTATATATCTGTTAAAATGAAAAGTCTACAATCACCCATTTGTTGATCATAAATTATAATGTCAACATTAATTCAAGGTTTATGCATAAAATATAGCATAGACACTTTATCAAATATATTCTGAAAAACGATGTTTTTGATATGTAAAAAATTTCTTGATAATTGAATCGAATCATTCAATGTGACATAAAATCGATGGAGATATGAAATGATTGCAAAATTAACTGGAAAAGTAGATACACTAAAGGCAACTGAAATGATACTTAACGTACAGGGTGTTGGTTATTTTCTTCAGATACCCTTTAGTTCTTTTGAGAAATTTCAAGGAAATGATAATCTATCAATTTTCGTATACACTCTTCACAAGGAAGATCAGTTTAAATTATTTGGATTTCATTCAGAAGATGAAAAGAGAATTTTTTCAATATTGCTAGGGGTAAGTGGCATTGGTCCGGCCATGGCTCTATCAATCCTCTCTGGGATTACCATCGATCATCTCATTGATGCAGTTATCAACGATAACACGGGATTATTAATAAAAATTCCGGGAATAGGAAAAAGCAAAGCTGAGAAACTAATCTTTGAATTAAAAAGAAAGATTAAAAAACTTGAAGATTTCAAAGCATCTAATGAATCAAATCCAAAATCTTCGATCAAGGATGATGCTCTCGAGGCCTTGAGTGCCCTTGGCTTTGACGACAAAAGATCACTGCTCATAGTTGATCAACTGTTAAAAGAAAACCCTGACTCAACAATAGAAAACCTCATAAAGGCCTCTTTGAAGCTTTTTTCTTCACTTTAGTTTTATCATATAGATAAAGCAGTATTGCATTAATGGTTTAATGCTTTATTAACTCATTACATAATAATTGATTTTAATCAATCATTGAAATTAAGAAAAATTTTCAATGGGTTCCAATTTAACCTCAGGATAAATCTGTCCATGTGCAGGAGGCAGAGAATTATACACCCAATCAATATCTACACAACCAACCTTGATCCCCCTTGATCTTTTGATGCCTGAAAATTTACCACGAACCAAAACATTTTGCATCTCCATTGTTAAACCAAGTATTGCTACATCGACACCAGCAGGAACCTCCTTTAACTCATCACTAAAGGGAATCATTGATAAAACCAATCGAGTACTATCTGTTGCCTGACATTGAATGACTGGTATAATTCTCGGTACTCCAAATGAATCAATATATGAAAGAAAACTAAGGGATGCCAACTTATTGAATAAGTTTATTGAAAAAGAATTTAATATCTCTTTTTGATTTTTTCTTTTGAATGCCCCTTTTACATACTTGGCGAGCAATGCACCAATAATAACCTTCGCCATTGGTAGTGGTTTTAAATCATCGGTTTCAATAAGATCAAGATAGTGAACAGTATTAATACCAAAGTATGTATTATATCGAAACATAGGCTTATTATTAAACATTTCATACTCTTCACCTTCCTGAGAAAGGTGAGTCCATCGAGCTGTACCACATATATATTCTTTATCAAGGGTTAAAATCATAAAACCAATATCATGAGATCGCTGCATATACTCCTTGCTGAGTCCTTTTGAAAACTGTCCTAGTACGAGTTTATCCTCAGAAATTGCAGCCATAGTTGTAAGAAGAGTCAGATGAGGAAGTCCATCATCATTCTTTGTCGCAATGATACCAATCTTTTGTGTTGGTTCAAAGGCTTTCATTTCAGTTTCTGAAAAATTTATTTTATGTTTTCCCATTGTATCTAACTCCTTAACACTGAATTTTCTTTGGAACATGTGACTGCAACTTTGGATTATTTTCAAGTTTATCATCCAGAGCAAGAGCTCCAGTAAAAAATACTATTGATTCATCGACCCCACTTCTGGATACAGCTCCTTTTAATGAATCTATCTCATCCTTTGTTAATAGTGAAGATTGTTGATATTTCCATTTTAGACCCAAGCGGGAATACTTATCTTTGCAAAGATTATTAAAGGCTAAAAGATCCCACCTGGTAACGGTATCTGAAAGATTCCCAGCAATGAAACGACCTATAGCTTCAATATTCTTCTCTCGAGCTGTTGCATTTGGAATAAGGGGTGTTCTTATCCATAGTTCCTTTGGTTTAATATGATCTTTTATAAAGCTTGATATGAAAATGGCATTATCTAAAATCTTTTCATTTGATGCCCCTGTAAACTCCCTATGCAAATCACTATCTATCTCTTTTATATCAAGAAGGATGAGGTCTGCTAAGGGTAAGAGCAGATCAAGATTTTCTCTTTTTGTCTGCCCGCAGGTATCAAGAGCAGTATGAATTCCTCTTCCATTGAGATTTTCAAGAAGTGCCTTCACAAAATGAGGTTGTAGTGTTGATTCACCACCACCTATAGTTATTCCTCCACCGGATTTTTTGAAGAAAGATTTATCTTTTGCTAATTCTGCTGCAAGATCTTCAGCATCCCATTGAACACCAAGAAGCTCCATTGCAGTTGAGGGACAGTTCTTTGCACAATCTCCACATCCATCACAAACATCTCTATTTATATTAATTGCAGAATCTACAAATTTTAATGCATTGTTTGCACACAGAGCAATACAGGTTTTACAGCCAATGCATTGCGAAGCGATCCAATGAACCTGTGGCTTTAATGAAATACTCTCAGGATTATGACACCAGGTGCATTTCAAAGAACAGCCCTTAAGGAAAACTGTTGTACGGATTCCCGGTCCATCTTCAGTTGACATTCTCTGTATTTCTAAAACAAGTCCGGTATTTTCTGATTTACTATTCATATTAGAACCTGTTATGACTCACTCTGGCTATGACCTCATTTTGTAGTTCTCGACCTATTGTCGTAAAGTAAGCATTGTAACCAGTTACTCTTACCAGGAGATGTCGAAAATCCTTTGGATGGTTCTGCGCTTCCTTTAACATTTCCGGATCAAGCATATTAATCTGCAGTGCTGTTCCACCATTTTCAATATATCCTCTCAAGAATGCCTTGAATTTTTCTCGATGCTCGGGGTCATTTACAATAGAAGGATTGAAGGTTATAGTGTGACTTGCGCCATTGGGAAGAGAATTATTGTAATCATGCCAATCACCATTTTCTTCTCTGCCACCAAGAACCTTGCCCACTGAATTCGTATTAGATGTTGGGCCGTTTATGTCGGCTCCATTGGATGGACAGATTGCATTTGATAAAAACTCTCCCTGCTTGCGACCATTGGCTGTTGGTGCAACTATATGGGCATCACCGGCCCAGTAATTCCAGCTGAGCATTCCCGGTCTGAACTGTCTGTTAGTAGACCTGGTTGAATATTTCCACGTTTCAGCAGTCCAGAGATCCATTACTTTTTTTGCAAGTTCATCAGCAACATCATCATCTCTGCCATATTTCGGTGCTTTATTTTTTGCTATTGCCTGAGTAATCTCAAAACCATTCCAGTTATTTTTAAGGGCCTTTATAAGCTCAGCCATGGTACATCGCTTTTCGTCATATACCAGATACTTTATTGCCAAAAGAGAATCTACCGTTGTTGCATAGGTAACGGCTTCAATGGTAACGAGACTTATCTCTGGCCCTCCCTGGTTTATGTCTTTAGCCTGCTCTGCACACCCCTTTACCATTGAAGATAGATATGGAGTTGGGATAAAATCACAACGAATAGATTCTGATGTTTCATAAACATCTACAATCTTTCCTATGATATACTTAACCTGTTTTTCGAAGGCATTGTAAAAATCATTCCATGTTTTAAATCTTTTTGCATTACCTGTTGCTGGCCCGGATTGCTTGATCTTTTCAATTTTTCCTGTCATGGGATTTTCATAAGGAAAAAAATCTTTTCCATTATTAAGTGCTAATTCAACTGCCTTTACCAGATTAAGGTTACAGTCAACGGTTCCAGATCTGTCATTACCCACCATAGTGTTTTCCAGACAACCCACTGGAGCATATTCATGAACAGTATTTTCATTTATATATTTTTCAAGATTGGCCAATTTTGCCTCTCGCATCATTCCTGCCATTGACCGTTCATCGAAATTCAAAAGGAAAGGAGCGCCCTGACTAGAAGCAATCATATCTGTAACTTTATCTAAAAGATCTTCAGGTGTATTTTGATGGAGACGGACATTTGGTTTTGGTTCAAGGATAGGTGACATCTCATCAATAACCTCAAGGATAGCATAGGTCAGATCATTGGTAAGGTCTTCACCATTTTTGCCCATTCCTGAAAGAGTTATGAGTTGGCCAAAACCTGCGGTGATTCCCTGATTACCGTTTCTGATCATTGCATCATAAGCAGTATTTGCATGAACCCAGAAACATTTCATTATCTCTTTTCCAAATTCCCGGTCCATGCCACTGTTTAACGAATTTTCCCAGTATGGTAAAAGATACTGATCAATTCGCCCAAAGGATGTTCCTGGGCCAGGATAATTTTCATCGCTCATAATGAGCATATGATTTATCCATAAAGCCTGCAATGCTTCCCAAAAAGTTGTTGGAGGTTCCCAGGGAACTATCTTAAGAATTTCACTCATCTGAATAAGTTCTCTTTTGCGGTTCTCATCCACCTCATTTTTTGCTAAATCATCACATAGAATAGAATATTTTTCTGCAACATCACGGGCCATTGTTGATGCTCTTATCATCGCTTTGATTTGATTTCCCGGTTGAGTTGTCTTCTCTTTATCAGACATAGAATTTAATCTATCAGTGAGATCTTTATGTATACCCTTCCATCCTACTTTCAAAACATGCTCATGCCATGGTATCAAGTGCCCGCTTGTAGCACCAGCATTGCCATAGCCATGATCATGAAACCACTTCATCACAGCTCGTGATCCCTTTTTTGAGATTGTTCTTTTATTATATTCTTGAGCCTCTTTTTTTGTAAAACAGGTGGATGTCATTATATTGAAACGAGCTCCAGCAATAAGATCACCAGGAAGCAATTCCTTTGGCAGGTAACTTACCATAACCTCTCGATTGAACCAGGCAACCCTTTCAGGAAGACTGAGATCCCAAAAATTTTCGCAGAGATCAACCTTTCGTGCAGCCTGGCTATAGGATCCCTTCAATGCATCTGTGAGCATATAGGTCTCTGGCACAATATAATAGGAAAGCTCTTTATAGATCACGTCCCAGGATGTTCCTGTTGTCCAGCTGGTAAATTCATTATTCCAGTTTCTCTCAGAACCTTTAAAATAATAATCTCTGAGCCACTGTATTCGAGGAGAAAGATCTCCCGGTTCTTTGATATAATTTACTGATTTTTTTTCTTGTGTGCTCATCATTCCCCCTATTTTATAAATGCCAGAAAATGTTTTTCGCCATGTTCAAGCATCTGTGACATTATTTCTGCGGCATCTTTGGTGTTTTTTCTTTCTATTGCCACGATCAATCTTTTATGATAATCGATAACCTCCCTGATTATCTCCTGGTGCTTAAAAAAACCTTTCGTTAAATTAGTATAGACCTGTCTGAAAGAATTTATAATTAATGGATAAACCAGATTTCCTGATGCAATTGCGATCATATGATGAAAATCAAAATCTAATGCTACAATATCACTTATATTAGAATAATTACAGGTTTCTTCTTTATAAATAAGCTCTTTCAGTTCATTTAAATTTTCCATGGTGCAATTTTCTGCTGCAAGTCGGGCATTTTCTATTTCAAGGAGCTTTCTCATCTGGAGCATACTTTTAAGGAAATCCTTTTCTATTATCCCTTCTCCATATTGCAGTAGTGTATTAAAAAGTGTTAAAGATCCGGTTTTTCTGTAATCATTGACCACAGTGCCCTTTCTTGGCTGCATTGTGACTAATCCCTGAGATTGCAGATGAACCAGACCCTCATGAACCACTGGTCTGCTTACTCCAAGTTGTTCAGCAAGATCTCTCTCTGAAGGTAATTTTTCACCTATATGGAATTTTCCTGAGAGTATCATTGATGAGAACTTTTCTACAAATACTTCTTTTAGTGATTTCGTTATTATAGGATCTAATGGTGAATTCATATCTCTCCTTTGGCTGGTGGTATTACCAGTTACCAATTTATATAGTTTTATTGGAGGTGTCAATTTTTTTTGTTTGTTTTTGCTCTTTATTCTCTTTGTGGCAGCTGTATTTCTTCTTCCTTCGGCATTCCCCAGATATGTTTCCAATAAACAGTACCTTTTTCTTCAAAGTATACCTTCACATGGCATGATCCTGGATAGTTATCCAAATCTTTAAGGGCACTGATGAGTTCATCGTAAAGGTAAATCAAGGCTTCTGCAATGAGTAGAGAGAAAGAAGCTCTATAGAAACGACGAAGGTCTTTAGCAAAATCCAAATCATTTTCAGACAACCTCACATGAACAATAAAAGACACACCAACATCAAAGCATTGATACTGAGTAGTAACTCTATCCCTGAAAAAATGATTTTGATGCACAGACAAGAGATGAATCAATAAATGAATTACATGTGCAAAGGAAACACCATATGCATTAGAAATATACGATAGCAAATCATATGTAGATTCATGAGCATTAATAGTAGTTCGAAGTGTCATATCATCCTCCTACTATTAGTACTCAAAAGGATGCTCTTTTGAAAAATTATTTTAAAAAATAATCAAGAATTTTACCCATAAACTCATTACTCTCTTTCAGATATTCTTCTGTAATAATTTCATCTTCACTTTGAACATATCTGCTTCCATCAATTTCCTCTGCTGCATTTTTGACTAAAAGCCTCATACTCTCATTAGTAGTCTCAAGATGAAACTGCAATGCTAATACATTTTGATTATAAAGAAAGGCCTGATTTTTGCAGGCTTTTGAGGATGCCAGATGTATTGAATTTTCTGGTATATTAAAAGTCTCTCCATGCCAATGAAAAGCATGAATCTTTTCTGGAAAAGATAAATCCCAAGCTTGAGCATCAGGAGTTCTTTCAATTAAAAACCATCCTATTTCCCTGTATTCATTATTAAAAACTCTGCAGCCTAAAACCTGAGCCAGTAACTGAGCACCAAGGCAGATACCAATAAGAGGTTTTTCTGCCTTAAGATACGTATCAATATATTTTCTCTCATACTCCATCCAATCAATATCATCATTAACACTCATTGGTCCACCAAGAATTACAAGAAGATCTATCTCATCCAATAATGAAGGAGGCTCTTCTCCTTTATATAAATGTGTCCCCTGAATTTCATACCCTTTTTCAGCACAATAATCAGCAATATACCCTGGACCTTCAAAAGGAACATGCTGCAAATAATGAATCTTCATTTTCATCCTCTCATACTCAATACTAATTATAAATGATCAATTTTATTGACATATAACAAATATTTGTTTACATTACAATTCATTTTAGTATTTATATCATTGATGTATATTACTCTCTGGTAAAATTATCCAAAAAAATAATATCAATAATGGATTCTAATTAAATGCTCAGAACTATCTTTAATAAAATATATCAGAATATTTCATATACTTTTTCAGTATTTTCTTTTTCTGCACTATGGGCATTTTTTGCTGCATTCTATGTCTACATTTTCATATCTCTAGCTGTTGATTTCCAAACTCAGGGATACAAGGTTACTCTATGGACTCTGGTATTTGCCGTTGTAATTGCCAATATACTGCATTCTATTCACTTTGGATTATTTCATAAACTTGGTTTCTCCGGAATGTCAAGGTCAGCACGAATAATAAATAAATATCTCGAGAATCGATATCTGCAAAAAAATCACAATAAAATCACTGATGAAGATATTAAAAAATTCTATAAAGCTCTTGTTCTTTTCCCAAGAAAAAACATGATCACATCATTATTTTATGCAGTTATCATGATGCTTTTAGCTACTTTGGGATACTATTTATTCACAAAAATGATTTTCAATTTAACATATTTCATTCTTGGTGGATTCTTTGCGGCTACAATTTACAGCTATATCACATTAAACATCACGGAATACCTAATAGGTCCTGTTAAACGCTGGACAGAGGGGATCCTCTATAATCGATTAGAGGATTTTAATCCAAAAGTAATTCTCAGCATAAAAAAGAAATCAATTTTCACACTCATTCTCATTCTATTTAACATGATACTTTTATCAATAACACTTATGACGAAAGAAAATTCACTCTTTCAAGTTTCATTATTTATCTTTATTTCAATCATGCTTGTTGGTCTTTTGTTTAACATGCTCAACTTAACACTACGGTTATCTCTTCAAAGAATCAATATCTCTGCTAAAGATCTTGCCCGTGGTGGCAAGGGACAATATTTCCCTACCTTTTCAGCCAAAGAATTGGTGGCATTTTCAAAGAACTTTAATGCAGCAGCTGCAGAGATTTATGAATTAAGACATGACCTTGCACGCTCTGTAGAGGAAAAAACTGAAGATCTCAAAAAAGCATATGATGAGCTTCATCACACCTATGAGCAGATTCAAGAAGACATGGCTTTAGCAGAATCAATGCAAAACAAAATTCTGCCACATGATTTCGACAAAATAAAGGGAATCAATTGTACGATACACTATTATCCAATGTCAAAGGTTGGCGGTGATCTTTATGACATTTATGAAATTTATCCTGGTCACGTGAGAGTATTCCTCGCTGATGCTACAGGCCATGGGATTCAGGCTGCTCTTGCAACAATGATTATCAAGGGTGAATATGAAAAGGTAAAGAATACAAGTACACCGGCAGAAGCTCTCAAGAAATTAAACTCATCATTTTTTAGGCTCTATGAAACTCTCAATGTATTTTTTACCTGTATAATTATTGATCTTCATATGACATCAGGATACCTGCTCTACTCCTCAGCAGGACATCCAGATCAGATATTTATTCATAATAATGAAATAACTACACTTCATCATACAGGCAAAATTATTGGAGCACTTCCTGACTCAACCTATACCAGTCATGAATTAGAAATGGAAGAGAAGGATAAACTTTTACTTTTCACAGATGGATTATTTGAAGTATTTGATGAGGAGGATAATGAATTTGGAGAACAACAGCTCAAGAAGAGAGTGCAATCATTATCTGAAGAAAAAGCCAATTCAATAATAAACACCATCTTATCAGACCTCAGCAGATTCTCTGGAACTGATGGAAAAATATCCCTCTTTGACGATACAACTATAATTGGAATTGACATAACAGAATAATATAACTTTTCTGGAAACATGAAATTCATACATACATCAGATTGGCACTTAGGCAAAATTCTCCATGAACACTCACTCATTGAAGACCAAAAATATATTCTCCAAAGGCTCCTTACTTTAATTGAAGAGAATCCTCATGATGCTCTCATTATAGCTGGAGATATCTATGATAGGTCAATGCCCTCTGCAGAAGCCACGGATCTCTTCAGCTGGTTTATTACAACACTGCGATCCTTCAGCTCAATTCCAATAGTAATTATTCCAGGAAATCACGACAGTGCACTTAGACTCTCATACTTCTCTGATCTAATAAGCAGAGACAATATATTTATACAGCATTCTACAGAAAACTGCCACATCCCCATTGAGATAAAGAATACTCAGTTTTTCGGAGTACCTTTTCTTTTTAAAGGATCACTAACATCCGATGACGTGAAAAGAACCCATGAAGATGAAATTGCAGAAGCAATTTCAAGAATTTCTCAACAAAAAAAAGAAAACATGTTCCACGTTTTTATCGGTCATCTCTTCACCTTAAAGGGCTTAACCTCTGATTCAGAAAGACATTTTGTTGGCACTGCTGAAGGCATTGATCCTGGATTGATGAAAAATTTCAACTATACTGCCCTTGGACATCTTCACAAACCACAAAAGATCTCTGATACTATCTACTATAGCGGCTCCCTGTTAAAATATTCTTTTTCTGAACATAATGATAAAAAATCTATACTCTCTGTTGACCTTATAGAAAAAACAGTAAGGCCAATTGAATTGCCAGTGCTCCATGATATTGTGAGACTTAAAGACACATTAGAAAACATTTTAAAGGGGGATGAGTACCTGGTCTACAAAAACCATTATGTCGAGGTAGAGTTAGCTGATGCATCCCTTGTTGAAAATCCAATTTCTTTATTACGAAAACGATTTCCTCATATTCTTTCTGTAAAACAAAAAAACATTCAAAGAGCAATACCAGCTCATGCAGAAACAATAATTCAAAGAAAGAATAATTCCATAGAAGAGGATTATGAACTCTTTCACATCCACCTCTATGATAAAAAACCTGACAAAAACAAGTTAGCACTCATTGACACATTGCTCAAAGAGGATAATCAATGAAACCATTACATATATCAATTGAATCCTTTGGTCCCTTTGCAAAAAAAACTGAAATAGACTTTTCTACAATAGACTCCTTCTTTCTTATTTCAGGACAAACAGGTGCAGGAAAAACCTCAATCTTTGATGCCATAACCTTTGCTCTCTATGGCACAGTTGCTGGCTCAAGAAATGATAACACTTTAAAATCAAACTATGGAGATGCTGATTCTATTCCAAGAGTTGACTTTCTATTTTCAATACATTCCATAGAATATAGAGTCATACGCCAGCCATCTTATGAAAGACCTGCAAAAAGAGGCGACAAAACAGTAATAGAAAATGCCTCTATAATATTTAAAAAAAAATCAAAGGACAAATGGGATGAAATTACAGGCACAACAACCTTTGTAAATAAATCTATTGAAGATATTATCTGTCTCACTGTTGAAGAATTCACACGTATTGTTTTACTACCACAGGGAGAGTTTGAAAAATTTCTCATCGCTCCATCAGAAGAAAAGAAAAAGCTGATGAAACGACTCTTTCCTGTGTCAGTTCATGAAACACTTACAGAAAGAGCAAAGAATAAAAAAAATCACCTGACAAACGAAATTCGTTCTCTCAAAAAAGAATTAGAAACCATTCTCACTCATTATAATCCCGATGAATCTCTTGAAAATGAAAAAAAATTAAAAGCAGAAGAATTAAAACTAACAAAAGAATACAATATTAAATCAGAAGAATTCAAAGATTTTCTCACTCGACTGGGTGCAGCAGAAACACTGGCAAAAACATTTCACCAGCTTAAAGAGAAAGAGCATGCATACAATATTCACATTAAACAAAAAAAGACAATAGATTCCATAACAATAAAGCTTAAAGAGAGTGAACTTCTCAATCCCATAATTGATCAACTCACTCATCACAAAAAAATTCAAGATAGAATAACCACGTACTCCAAGGATCTGACAGACACAGAGGCTAAACTAAAAGATGCTTTAAACTTTCAAAAAAAGCTTGAGTCTGATGAAGACAAAATTCCACTCTTTGAAAAAGAAATTTCATCCTTAACAGGAGAAATAACATTACTGAAAAAAAAGCTTCAACAGGAAGATGAGCTCAAACGCTTAACAAAAGAACAAAATATTTTATCAAAAAAAATTGAGACCGAAGAAATAAAATTTAATTCTATCGAAAAAAATAAAAATAATTTTGAAAAAAATATAGAAACATTCAAAAAAAACATAGAACCTCTTGAAAAAATCATATCAATTGAATCAGAGTTAATAAAGAAGCAATCAACGCTTCTCAATGAAGAAAAAACTTCCCTTGAAGTTACAGAAAAAGAAAAAGAATGCGCAAAAATAATTAAAAATAAAGCAATAGCAATAGAGGAAAAAGAAAAACACACCAAAAACCATGAAATAGCTATTACACGCTTAAATAATCTTAAAGAAAAAAAAGAAAAAAGTCTTCTAAGTTCTATAGCACATAAACTAGAAGATAATGAAAAATGTCCTATCTGTGGATCAACTGAGCATCCCCAACCAGCCAAAGGTAAACCCTTCACTGAAGAAGATCTTCTTCTTGAAGCAGAAGAATCGACCCAGCACTCTATGAAAGAAAGCACCCGTCTCAAAAGTGAAATAGACGCATATGAATTACAAATGACAAAACTAATAAAAGAAATTGAGACCCTAAAGAAGTCAACTTCAAGAGATGCTGCTGAGATTAAAAAAGATCTTACATTAACATTAGAAAAAATTAATAATGTAGAAAAATCAAAGAAAGAATTATTCAATATCAAAAAAAATCTCATCAACCAGGAAAAAGAATTAAAAGATGTAATTAATACAAAAGAATCTCTTAATAAAGAACTCAACGAACTGAAATCAGACACAAATGCCCGTGCATCACACATAGTCATCTTAGAAAAAGAATTAAAGGGTATAGATTCAGTAAGCATTACTTTAAAGGAAAAATCAGAAACATTAAAGTCTAATGAAAAAAGGCTTAAAAACATTAATGAACAGATCAATACAAATAAAAATGCAATCAATAACCTCATTAGAGAAATTGAAATTATAAAAAAACAAAAAGAATCAGCAGATAAAGAGCTCCAACAGAGCTCAGAAGAAACAGACAAAGCCTTAAAAAGTGTAGGCCTCAGTTCAATTGAAGAAGCCCGGTTAAAATATATTGATAAAAATCAGCAGCAAAAAATAAAGCAACAAATTGAAGAGTATAACAATATCGATAACCAGCTCACTGGAGCAATGGCAGAACTAAAAGAACAAACGAAAAACAAAGAGCCTGAAGATATTGATAAGCTGCAAAAAATAAAAAATGAATTTAATCAAACCATAGAAAGACTCAGTGAAAATCTTGAAAAAATTCGAGATCAACGTAAAGAGCATATAAACAAGAGAGAGAAATACAAGGAAACTCTAGAAGACCTCAATGATCTCAACAAAAAAGCTGAACTCATTGATGAAGTTGCATTGGAGTTATCTGGAAAAAACCCCCGAAATATAAGCTTTCAAAATTTCATCCTTCGATCTTATCTTCATCTTGTAATAAAATATGCGAACCAGCGTTTTCAGGCATTGTCAGAAGGACGATATGTTTTAGATGTTAGCGACACACTCATTGATGGCAGAACCCAAAGTGGACTTGATCTTGATGTATTTGATGCTCATACCGGTAAAAAACGGGGAGTAACCTCTCTTTCTGGTGGAGAAAAATTTCTGGCATCCATATCTTTAGCATTAGGTATGGCAGATGTAATTCAAAATAGAGCTGGTGCAATAGAACTGGACACCCTCTTTATTGATGAAGGCTTTGGCTCATTAGACGAATCAGCTCTAGACAGGGCTCTTACAATTTTAGACGAGCTCAGAGGCAACCGCCTCGTAGGCATCATCTCCCATGTAAAAGAATTAAAATCTCGAATTCCATCGCAGATTGAAGTGCAAAAAACTCCAGAGGGATCAGAAATAATTCAAATGTAAGTGATTCATTAATTTTTTTCATAATTAGCATATAATTTTTTACAATTCCTCATAATAAGTCTATATTATTACTAAACCAGAAAAACTGATATTAAATTTAAAAATTCAATCCAAGGAATATATAATGGAAAGAAAAATAAATCGAAAAAAATTCTTAAAAGCATCAGCACTTACAGCAGGTATTTTATCCATAGTTGGAGTATTTAAGTTATTTAAAGATGATATATTCAAGGCAAAGAAACTGCCGTCAAAAGATCTATCCAATTCAATTAAAAAAGGTGTAATACAAATTAATAAAAAGAAAACCTCAGTTTCAATATCTGCTGTTGAAAAATCCATAGAAGATGCCGTTAAAAATGCTGCCCTTTCAGCAACAGACTTTTCCTGGCTAAAAAAAGGTCATACTGTCTTCATAAAACCTGTCATCAATTCAGGAAATCCCTACCCTGCCACTACTCATCCCCTGGCAATTGCTACTATGATTAAACTCTTAAAAATAAAGGGCGCCAAGAGAGTCATCGTCGGAGACATGTCAGGTATTGAACACTTAAAATTCTTTAAGAATAAAACTGAAGGCAGCACGAAAGAACTCATGAAACGTTCTGGCATCTATAAAGCTATTATTGATGCCGGTGGAGAACCCTATTTTTTTGAAGAAGGGGGATGGGATGCTTTTTATATAGACCAAACAGAACCAATAGGTTTATTCAAAAATGGCCTTATGATGCCAAAAATCCTCCAAGAAGTGGATCATATAGTACTTATGCCCCGATGTTCACGTCACGTCCTTGCAGGAGCATCTCTAGGTCTTAAAGCAGTTGTTGGCTACTGGAGAACAGACAGTAGACTCGAATATCATTATAATGGTCATCAACTACACGAAAGAACAGCAGAAGGGAATAGATCCAAAACACTCCTTGATAAGCAGAGACTTGTTATATCAACAGGTGATAAATTACTAGCAACCTTTGGTCCTGACAATGGATACGTCTATTCCCCAAATCAGGGAATTATTATTGCCTCTGAATCAGTAGTAGCACATGATATGGTTTCCCTTGCATGGCTTTTATTAAACAGAAAACTTTTACCTGAAAAGAATCAAAATGATTTTAAGGACAACAGTACTGGAGTAGCAAAGGGAGCAAATACATTTGTAGTAAAGATGCTCAGCAACTGGCCCAAGGCTTTTATGTCAAAACCATTACTTAAAAATGATTTAAAATCAATTTGGGATGATAGAACTTTAAATCATTCCTATAAAGTTTTTGGAGGAATACCCAATATCATCTTAAAGAATGTTAAGAACAGAGGTCAGAAAAAAAACATTAAAAAGCTAGAGAATATGACTCAACATCCTTCTGCCTAAGGAATATAATTCTCAAGACAAATCATCAGACATAAACCTCTGGCTAAATAGATATATTTTTCTTGATTTCCACTTACTATATGCTATGCTGCATAATACTACATGTTATTCGAAGGACATATCTAATGAAAACAGTTTATACAAAATTATTAATAATTATTTTTTCATCCTCAATACTTTTGGCTGGTGACTTTAATAGTTTAAAAAGAAATGAGATTAAAAGCAGATATAATAATCCTTCAACCAAATCAGGTTTTACAAAAAATGCTATTATAAAATATCTCAATGGAACCTGGCAAGCTCGTAACACAAAACTTTACATTGTATTAGTTTTTAAAGATAACTATAGATTTTCATATCACAACAAAAGTTTTAGAAAGTATAAAATAGATGGATCCTATAAGCTGGAAATAAAATCAAATAGTGACAAGGTGAAGATTACTTTTATTTCTAAAAAAAGATATCCTCGAAATGCAAAAAAAGTCCCGGTGGGGATCTTGCATAATCAAATAATTACTATTGGAGATTTCGAATTTCACAAGGAATAATTGATTATTTCCTTGCAACTTTTTTCAAATCTTTTTTTATTTTCTCCCACTTACGGGACTCAACCTTAGAACTATCATCTTCATAATATTTTATTCTACATGGATGAGGTATTGTTTTCTTTAAATGCTTGGCCCAATTTGAATCCGATAATTTAATTTCAACATTATAGACTGGCCACTTATTCTTTTTATAAAACTCCAGCAAATCGTTGCGACTCAAACTATCTAAATCCTCCATTACATCTTTTGGAGGAGTAATTTTTATTTTTTTTACATATCCCTTCGCTATTAATGGATATAATTCATCAAGAGATTCAATACCCTTTTTCTTCATTTCATATTTCAATGCTGCACCAAGAGGATGCCCTTCATCAAGCTCATCGAAGTATCCCTTGAGAGGAGTTGAAAGAATATCTAAAGCGGCAGATTTTGATAATTCTAAATCCTCTATATAAGGATCAAAAACAGTTATACTTAAATTTAAGATATCCTCTTTAATCTTAGATGACATTATTGCAGCACTGGCATATTTCATTGTTTCACTTATACTCAAAGCTTGACGTTGTCTGTTTTTACCATTCTTAAAGGCAGCTAAAGAAATCCAATCTATATCAATTAATTCTACATTGCTTTCCATAAAAATATTGGCTTTTAATCTCAGAGTTTCTCCTTCTACACTAACAAGGACTCCAACATAAGATGAACCATAGTAACTCCACAAAACAGGTTTTCCAATCCATTCATCAAAATTAAAATCATTAAGTTCATCATCTTCTAAAAGTTCATAGGACTCATATGAAGGAAGATTATATGACGGCATATAGACTACTTCAAAAAAATCCTGGGGATATTGCTCAGAGAAAAGCATTATTTTGGGTATTGGCATAAAACCTATGGATGTTTTAAAATCCTTTTCCAAAGTAATCTCTTCCATTTTTTCATCAGGACTAATGGCCACACAAGGATCATAAAATCGGGCAGGATCAAAAGAAGCAGTTTCCCAGGAATGTCCTGGTTTAATATGACTTATCCAAGCAGGATGAGTTACTTGTATTCGCAACCGTGCTTCAGGCCATAATGATGGATTATTCCAAAATTCATGATCATAGTTATTATCAGCTTCCTCAGGCATTTCATTTTTTAATGATAATAGTTCAACATTATCAATGAAACCCCTGGCATTATGTTGAATCCACTCCTCATCCATTACTGTACCCAAATCAACTATAGATGATAAAGGCTCCCCATCAGAATCATCCTGGAGAAGCATCAATGCAAAACCCGGAGTTACTGGTATTTTCATAGAATCAGGATGAATAACCTTTATCTCAAGAATACAGGTTTTTTCATCTATAACATCTTCAACAATGACATTGTAGAGTTCAGACATACACTATTTCTCCATATTTCAGGGGGATTTCATACAAAATTTTACAATTTATAACATCTAAAATTGAAATGTCAAGTATATCATTGCAGAGATTCTTCAAAGTTTTGATTAAAAAAGAAAAAAATTACAGTTTTGGAAGGATTTCAGTCTAATATCTTACATTTTTATCAAAAAAAATAAAATATGGCATAATCACTGAAAAAAAATAAGATTTTCAGTGATTATTTTTAAATTTAAGCATTTTTATTCTATAATAGCTTCATGTCCTAATTCAACTAACTTACCCTTAACATTTTGAAGCAACTCATCGTCCTGGGGACTAATCTTTTTCATAATTAAAGTTGAAGCAATAAAAGATGGTATCAGAAATATAAATACTGGAATAATAAAGAGTAACTTCATCGTTCTTCCACCATCTGAAACAAGACCAAAGGCATCAAGAATCTGCCATCCAAAAAAGTAAGTTAACAAAGCAGTAATACCAAAAACTGCAAAATATGAATACGTCATTAATTTACTTCCATGAGTTATTATAATTTCATTTGATTCAAGATTTAAATCAACATCAAAACCTTGAGTTAAATCTTTTTCAGCAGAGATTTTTGCTGTTTGTTTTTCATCATCCTTATCTACTTTGAAAGTGAAATCTGAAAACTGCAATTTAAGTGTTTCAGCTATTTTTTCAACCATTATGAACCATCCTTCATTTTTTTTTATCTTTGCTTTTTTTTGATTTATAAAAAATTTTTTAAAGCAAAGAGTTCTTCATTTGATCTAATAAAATATTTTTAGTTCCCTTTATATATATTTTTATCTTTAACATTTTCATAAATAATATTAATCATGTAAACTATTATTTCAATTCTATTCTCACTACTCACTCTAAAAAACATTTTTTACACTTATTTGCATTTATCCTAAAATTGGTGATTGACTTTAAACTTCTGAGATGAATAATTCAGCATATTATTCATCAAGTTCAACTCGACTATAAAAACATTTAAAGAACTCATTCTCACCCTTTTCTTTTAAGAGATTCTGATTATCAATCATATTCTGTCCATATTTCAACCAATTCTTAGCAAAAGATTTAAACTTTTTACAAGGAAATTCGTTACACTCATAACAGTGAGTTATACCTCGTTCTTTACAGCAAATATGAAATGTTTTACACTTCTCACAACGAGAAAAATTCACTTCAGCTCCGAAACAAGGCCTCTTTTCTCTTTCAAAATTTGGACATCCTCCGCAGTAAACACCACAAGCAGGAATCCTCCCTTTGTAAAGTTTTAATTCACCCATTGTATCCTCCTATTTTGTTACACGGAATATAACAAAATCCTTAGACAACACTATGTCAGGTTTGAATTGAATATATAATCAAATACCTTTTCTATATTTATTTAGTGGTCAACACTAAATTTCAGAGTATATATAGTTCCTGAATTTCTATCAACCTCTATAGTTCCAGTTAATTGATCAGCCAATACCCTAACAAGTTTCAAACCAAAACTAACGGGATTTGATATGTCAATATCCTCAGGAAGACCGATCCCATTGTCACTAACTATAATCGTGACAATCTGATCATTTAGAAAAGCCTTAATCTCAATAAGATTATCCTTTTCACCCTCGAATGCATATTTTATTGCATTGGTTAACAATTCATTAATTAAAATTCCAATTGTTGACAAAATTTCTGCACTGAGAATTAATCCCTCAATATCTTTATTGATAGAAATCGAAGAATCATATGGAAAAATACTTATTATTTCATCTATCAGTGGTGATAAAAATTCGTGTAGCGATGCTTCCTTCAGGTTTTCCGAACGATAAAGTTTATCATATAGAACACCCATACTTAACATACGGCTCTTTGCTTCCTGTAAAGCTGAAATAATGGAATCATCTTTAGAAGAATTTAATTGTAGAGACAAAAGACTGGTTATGACATCCATATTATTTTTAATTCTATGATGGACCTCTTTCAAAAGGAGTTCTTTTTCATTTAACAGATTTTTTGTTTTTTCTTCTGCAATTTTTCTTTCAGTTACATAGCGGTTACTTCCCTGTATTCCTATTACTTCACTATAATCATTATAAACAAATGTTGCTGTTATTTCAACATCTACAACAGATCCATCCTTAGTAATCTGCTTAATATCTAATTGCTTAATGTCGCTTCTATCTTCTCTTTCTAAATCTAATTCAGCGTTCAACATATCATATATCAAAACAAGAGACTCTGGCAAAATATAATCAGTTACAGTCATAGCAATAACTTCATCCTGAGTCCACCCACTCATTTTGTATATAGAAGGACTTATATAAGATATATTAAAATCAAGGTCCATAAGCCAAATCACATCAGTAGAATTCTCGGCTAATAAACGATATCTTTTTTCATTCTCATATAAAGCTTCTTCAGCTCTTTTCCGTTCAATAGCATTGGCTGTTATTCCTGCAAAAGCTAATAAATCATCTCTATTAAGATCAGAATTTTCTGCAAGTCCTCCTAGCACGAGTACTCCATTAATTTTATTTTGATTTATTAAGGCGACTGTAACAAACCAATCAATTCCAAATATTTTTTTAATTGTATTACTTATAATTTTTGGAATAGCACCAAATGATAATTCATGAAGTGAAGATACTTTAGCAACTACTACATTTTTCATCAAAGCCTGTTGTTCTTCATTAGTTGGAGTTCTAAAACCTATAATCTTGCTACCAAGGGTTTTTGAGATATTTGAATTCTCTTCATCTGAAAGGTTTGAATAGACAAGAACAAGTTCTGAGGTCTCTTCATCAAAAATACTTATCCACGAAATAGAAGCATTAAAGAGGGATGTAATATTTTTAGAAATAAGAGGGTATATTTCATGATAGGGCTGATAAGCTAGATCTAAAGAATACTGATGAATAGCCTGGAGAGTTTTATTTCTTAAGAGCTCAATTTCCTTCTGTTTTTTCTCATTCGTTTTATTATAATAGGTTCCAATTAATTTCACTGGAGCTAAAGTGTTTTCTTCAAATGAACCATGAGCTTCAATCCATAGCCACTGACCATTATGATCTAGAATCTTACACTCCCATGATAAAAATTTGGTTATTCCATTTTTATAATTATTTAAAGCTTCATTGAAAACATTGATGCTATCTGGATCCAAATGCTCAAGAAACCATTGTAACTCTAGACTGCTCTCATCTGGCTTATAACCTATAATTTCAAAGAGATTTGAGATATAAGTAATTTTATTGTCTATTAAATCAAATTCCCAAATTCCCTGTTCAGTTCCATGTAAAGCAAGATTTGTTAGAATTTCACTTGCCTGCAACTCTTTAACTTTATTTTCAACAAGCTGATTAGCATCAAAAAGCTCTAAAGCCATCTCAATAGATGACTGCAATACAAAATCCCCAGAGTTTTTAATAACATATCCATACCGAGTAATACCTCGAACCTTTTCTACCATTTCTTTCTCTGAATGAGATGTTAAAAAAACGATTGGAATATTTATTTTTTCAAGTATTAGTTGTGCCGCATCTGGTCCATTGAGACCATCTCCAAGATCAACATCCATAAGAATTAAATCAATATTTCCATTTTTTGATATAACATCAATGGCATCCTCCCCTGAATGAACAACAACAACACTGAATCCAAATTCTTTAATTTTTTCTGATTGAGATAATGCAATAATTGCATCATCTTCGACAAGGAGGATTGATTTATCTAAGATACTTTTCATATATTCCTTAAAAAATAAATACTATAAAAGTTATTTGAAATAGTTTAAATGAAAGAACAACAATATTTACATTATCAATTCATCATGAGAAATACTTCAAAACAATCAAGAAACAAAATTGATTTAACTACAAAGTTCCAACTCGCCAGGTGCGCATAACTTTTACAGGTTTAAAAAAAGTAATTTTATCTAAATAATCTACTCTATCAGAATAGCGAGCAGGAATAAAAGGGGACACAAAATGATGTGCGATGACAGCTCTTCGGTCAATGAAACCCACAACAAGAGCTACATGAGTGAAATTTTCTCCGGAATTTCTAGCCATATTTTTATAATTGCTTATTGGATAATAAAAGCCGATAATATCTCCAACCTTTAACTTATTCTCCTTTACTTTCCCATCCTTTATATCGAATGTCATGCCACCCTGTTTTTTTATATGATAGGGTAAATTCCAGGCATCTCCATAGATTCCATCATAAACCGCTAGATCCATTGTTTGAGAGATCCACCATGGATTAAAAAGTCTATTATAGGCTTGAACCACATAACGCGAGCAATATGACTTTCTATAGACAAAACGAACGTAATTGATATCTGAGCCATCATAAAAAATCATTCGTTCAATTTTATGATTTTTTTTCAAATCCTCTACTGAAACAGTATCCCACTTTAATAGAAATGGGTGAAAGAGAAAAAGATATAGAAAAAATATCACACTTAACAAAAAAAATGAACCAAAAATGATCCGCACTATTTTTTTTATATTTTTTTTCATTGTATTTTCCATATTAAGTATTCATTATGCACAAGCTATGACAATTAAAAAAAAATCAATCCAAATATATAGTCTGATAATTTTATTTTTTTTCTACTGTAGTTGTGCTGAAAAATCCTATGACAATCCTGACTGCACTGCACCACGATTTTGGAATAACTCAAAATTACACCAGACCTTTAACAACTCTATTATGAAAAACAACAAATTTCAATATCAAAAAAAATCCAAAAATAAAATTTCTCCTTTAATGGTGGCATCATCACTAGGAAAGATAAAAACAGTAAGATTTCTTATCAAAAAAAAATCAGATATAAATGCTTCTGATTATCTTGGACGAACATCACTCTTCTATGCAATTCTAAGCGATCACATTGATACTGCAGCTCTATTACTAAAAAATGAAGCTAATCCAAATCATCAATCAAAGGACAGCCTTACACCCCTCATGTATGGAGCCGCACTGGGAAATATTAAAATGGTTAGACTCCTGATAAAATCCGGAGCAAGTATCTCTGATAAAGGCAGATGGAATGAAATAGATGCCTACTGGTGGGCATCACGTTATAATCATAGTGATATCATGAAATATTTCAAATCACTCCATTTTGAATACCAGAAATAATTATTCCACTCCCCTTCATTAAAAAAATACTTTTCTTTTTCAAATTATCAATTAAAATTACACAATAAATAAAATAAAAGTGGAGAATGGATATGTACAAAGTATTTTTAATTTCATTGTTATCGGCCAGTCTTACTATCAGCTGCTCAAAGGATTCTTTCAAAGCTCACAAGGTTTGGAGCTCAACAGATGAACTAAAGGTTCCTGAGTCAGTAATGTTTGATGCACAAAGAAAGATTCTCTATGTATCAAATATCAATGGAAAACCATTAGAAAAAAATGGAAAAGGCTTCATTTCAAAGCTTTCACTTGATGGAAAAATTATTCAGTTAAAATGGATAAAAGGATTTAATGCCCCCAAGGGAATGGCAATTAAGGGTGATACTCTCTATGTTTCAGACATTGATCGCATCTATGCAATTGATATAGAGAAAAGCAAAATCATTAAAACTATAAATGAACCATCTGCTAAATTTCTCAATGATATAGCAGTTTCACCTGCAGGAGATGTCTATGTTTCAGATATGAAAACAGCTAAAATTCATATTCTAAAAAACAATCAATTAGAAGATTTTATCAATGTAAAGAAATTCCAGGGAGTCAATGGTCTTTTAATAAAAAATAATGATCTCTTGGCTGGATCAAAAACAGGAATTATTAAAATTGACTTAAAAACAAAAAAAGCATCTCTACTGGTTTCAGTAACAAACTATGGAATGATTGATGGCTTAAAATCCTTTAATAAGGATAGTTTTTTGATGAGTAACTGGAAAGGAAAAGTACAATTGGTAACCCTCTCAGGAAAACCTACCGTACTATTCGATACATCAAAAGATAAAATTCAAGCAGCTGATTTTGAATATATTTCAAAAAAGAACCTTCTCATAGTACCTACTTTTTTTAATAACAAAATCGTTGCTTATTCTATTAAATAATTAGAATTTAAATAAAAATTAAGTTATCTCCATTGAATTCAGAATACTCAATGGAGTTAAGAAAACTTTCTGATTCTACAAAATTACTGTTTGATTTTTTAGAATAAACCATTCACTGTGACGAAATCAAGGATATATTATTTTTATGAAGAGTATTTTTTCACAGGATGGTGAACTTTCCAGGTTCATTAATAACTATGAGTCTCGTGATGAGCAAACTGAAATGGCTGATTTCATCCTGGATTGCCTCTCAGAGGCTCAAAGCGGTCTGATTGAAGCAGGAACCGGAACAGGCAAGACTCTTGCTTACCTGGTGCCATCAATTTTATACGGCCTCAAAAACGACAAAAAGGTTTACGTCTCCACTGAAACCAAGGCTCTTCAAAAGCAGCTTCTCGATAAAGATCTACCTCTGGTAGAAAAACTCTTCAAGGAACATTACGGCGATGACTTCACCTATGCCCTCTGTCTTGGAAGTGCCAACTATCCATGCAGAAGAAAAATCGATGGTGCAATTGCTCATGGAAAGGTGGATAAAAAGAATATCAACAGAGTAATGTTTTTAAGAGATGCCATTGATGATGGTGAAATAATCACCCGTTTTGACATCAACATATCAGGACATCTCTGGAAGGATGTATGTAGAGAGGCTGATGCCTGTAGCCCCAACAGATGTCCTTCAGCATCAAAGTGCTCTTTTCAAAAAGCCAGAAAAGAGTGGCAAAAGGCTGACATTTTAATAATGAATCATTATCTATTCTTCTCCAATGTAGCTACCGAAAAAACATACCTGCCACAGGGCGACATTGTTATCTTTGATGAGGCTCACTCTGTTGAATCAATTGCATCACATCAATTGGGATTCAAAATCAGCTATGATGATCTCGTTGATCTCATGGGCAGATTTTACAGACCCCGCAAAAAAAACACTCTCTTATCAAATATCATTAATGCAGATCTTCGAGAAAGAGCCATTAAAAATGTTAAAGAGATTACAATCAGATCATCAGAATTTTTTGAAAAATGCCGGGATCTATTAGAAAATAAAAATCAATTACGCTTAACAGCAATGACAGGCTTTGGCAAGGAACTAATAGAACTGCTGAAAAATTTCATTCTGCTCCTTGCTGATATTGAAGAAGATTTTGAGGATGAGTACCTTAAAATGGAATTTGATGTATCAAGGGGACGCCTCTTTCTCTTCACTGAAAACATCAAATCCTTTGTATATCACAGCTATGACAACTACGTCTACTGGCTAGAACAACAAACCGATGCTGTAGCTGGAAATGTTTTTTGTCTTGGACAACCAATCGAAGTCAGTGAAATTCTAAATCGTGAAGTAAACAATCACTATGATTCATGCCTCTATGTTTCAGCAACACTTTCAATAAATGAAGATTTTACTTTCACTGCAAACAGGCTTGGACTTCAAAACTATGAAGCAGTTATGCTGAAATCATCCTTTAATTATAAAACATCTATGGTAGCATATATTGGCAGATGGATTTCAGACCCATCACAACCGGCATTTCTAGAACAGGCTGCAACAGCCTCTGCAGAAATCATTAAACTTCTAGATGGCAGCTGTCTCATGCTCTTTACATCCTATAAGATGCTTAGAGAAATAAAGGAAATTCTTGAAGATGAAATTGACAATCCCATTTATTCTCAAGAGGACTATGCACCTGGAGAGGCCTTTGACCTATACCGAAGAGATGACAATGCTGTCCTCATGGGTACACATTCATACTGGCAGGGAATTGATTTACCAGGCGATTTAGTTAAAGGTGTAATCATGATGAAACTTCCATTTGGAGTTCCAGACACTCCTCCTATGGAAGCAAAGATTGAAAGTTTGAAAAAAAGGGGACTCAATCCCTTTATGGCTATGCAGGTTCCTGAAACTGTAATTAAATTCAAACAGGGCATAGGCCGTCTCATCAGAAGCAAAAAAGATAAAGGGATTATTGCAATCCTTGATTCGAGAGTTTACACAAAGCCCTATGGCAATCTCTTTACAGGCTCTATTCCAGAATGCGAAAGAGCCTATGGCATCTCAGAACTGAAAGGACTCTATTCTAAACTTCTTGAAGAATAGATCACGTTTATAAATTTCTCCTTTTTCTCAGTTTCTTTATCAGAGCCACCTATAAAATAAAGAAATTTATTTTCATAAAAGTCTACACAAAATAGGCATTCATCATTGATAATAACTTTTATTTAATTATATAAGTTTAATTCTTGCATTTATTGAATTGAAAATAAATTCTTGCTATTTAATATAAGGAAAAATAATGATTGCAAATCTGCTTCTTCGCATAACATTCTCTCATAAAGATAGCCATAGTGATTATGATCGAATCATGATTGCAGTTTTGAATTTTTTCACAACATTATCCATTATAACCTTAACAATCTTCGGTATTATTCTCTTTATTAAAAATGATACAATAGGTACAATTGCAGATTTTGTCACAGTAGCCCTCATCTTAATCACTTTGATATATTTTGCAATTTCAAAAAACCTTAATCACTATAGAATAATAATAATGATTTTTGCAACTTCATACTTTATCTATCTCGTAGCCTCAGGTGGCAGACAGAACACTGGACTCTTCTGGTGCTACATCTATCCGGTATTATCCTTTTATCTACTTGGCTATAAAAAGGCAACATATGCAAACTTTATGCTGCTACTGATATATTCATTGATTCTATTTCTCCCCGGAACCCCTTTGCTTTTTACAAAATATGATCTTATTGTAAAATTTCGTTTTTTACTATCAAATCTTTTTGTAATACTCTTTGCCTTTATCCTAGAGCGAGCACGTTACAAGGCCTTTATAAATAAAGAAAAACTTATTGATGAACTTCAAGCTGCTATTGAAGAGGTCAAGGTGCTCAGTGGCTTAATACCAATCTGTGCTAACTGTAAAAGCATTAGAGATGATAAGGGTTTTTGGATTCAGGTAGAAGAATATCTGGCACAAAATAGTGACATTCAATTCAGTCATGGCTTATGTCAAAACTGTGTTGATGAATTATATGGAAAAGATTTCTTAGAGAAAAATAATAAATAATGAGAAGATTATTACCTTCTAATATTTCTCTTTTTTTAAATGGAACTACATCTTGAATCTCTGTGTTCCCGATAATAAAAAAGCCTGTGCTGCCTGTTGCGGAATGATGAATCATCAAAATATTTCAAAACATAATATTGATTCATTTTTAAAGGATGGTCCCTTTAGAATTGACAATGCATGGAGATATCAAATTGAAGGATGCTATCCCGAACAGTCAACAGACTGTAGAGATGCATCTTCTCATATCTGTCCCTTTGTCGGTTTCATCAGCACAGGATGTCCAGGATGCCTCATACATCCCCTATATTCCGGATCAGAACAGAGGGATATGGCACTCTTTGGAGCACAGACCTGCATTAATTATTCATGTCCTGCAATGACTATATTCACTGATGACCATGTTAACATTATAACAACTTACATTGATGACTGGTATCTCTATACAATTGCTGTTATTGATCCCCTATCAACAATATGGATGATTGAGAATCTAAAAAAAATAGGGATTGATGAAAATCATAGAGAATTTTCGAAAAGATTAAACATACAAATAGAGAATCACAGCAAGACCCTTAATGATTATGAAGAAACAATTTTCTGCTATTCTGTTGATGAATACAAAATGGCTCATGAAAGATTTTCAATAAAAAATAATATTTAACAGACCACTCTGTTTCTGCCATCTTCCTTTGCTTTATAAAGATTTTTGTCAGCCTTTTCTTTAAAGCTCTCAATATTTTCTCCACATTGAGGATAAGAGCTGACCCCTACACTTATAGTTATGGGTATGCCCAATTCTCTCAACTCCTGAGAAAAGGTACTCTCTTCTACATTCTTTCTTATACTTTCAGCTATCAATACAGCCTTTTCTATTGTGGCTTCAGGTAACAAGATTGAAAACTCATCACCACCATATCTGGCAATGATACCATCCTTCTCAATCACTCCCTGCATCAAGGTTGAAATTTCTATAATAATAGAATCACCAATATCAAGACCAAGTTTATCATTTGCCTTTCTAAAATTATCAACATCTATCATCAACAGAGAAACTGCCTTTTTATTACTCTTTGAGATATGAAAGAAATTATCCATTGCATCATCGAGAAATGCTCTGTTATAAATTCCAGTCATTTCATCGGTTATAACTCTACGACTTGCACTTTCGCCCCATTGCACAACATCTGCCAAAAAGCTGCTTGATTCTCTTAAACGCTGAATAGTTTTACTGAGAATAATTCTGATAAAATGTGAAGCAGTTGTTGGTTTATCTGCAATGAGCTTATCAAAGGCATCTTGAGAAAAAACCAATAATGAAGAATTTTCAGCTGCTACAAAAGTATTATATGAAGGTTTTCTACTAAAAGCTGGAATCTCTCCAAAAAAATCTCCAGGATTATACTCACCACTTAAGCGATTCATGCTTCCTGGAAGCTCCAGTGTTTTTGTAATCTTACCAGTAACTACAATATAAAAATTATTTGATTCTTCATGTTGAGACACAATAGTTTTTTCTGAATCAACATCACGAAGCTCAGAATATTCACTGATGATATCAATGTCTTCTTCTTTTAAAAGACCAAAGGAATCAAATTGTTTAATTATACTTTTCATGATCTATATACTGATCCTGTTTCCACCGGAATTTCTTGATTGATACATCTTTTTATGGGCCTCATCTACAAGGTCTGAACTATTTCGTGCCTTTGATGGATAAAGTGAAATACCAATGCTGAACTGTAGTTTAAAACTGCTATCATTAATCAAGCCAGAAAGATCTATATTTTTTAATGCGGAATTTATTTTCTTTGCACGTTCAATAGCTGTATCTTTATCTGAGTCAATGATTACTGCGGCGTACTCATCCCCTTTAAACCTGACACCAATCTCATCTGCAAGAAGCTCTGATTGGAGAAAGATCGCCATAAGATGCAAAACCTGATCTCCAGCATCATGGCCGTGATTATCATTGATCTCTTTGAAATTATCAGGTTTTATCATAATTAAAGCAACAGAGCTTCCGAGCTCCGGCAAGAGATTAACAAAATCTTCTTTTAGATAGGTTTGATTATATAAGCCAGTTGTTTTATCGCACAATAGCTGCTTATGTAAATCATGAATCCAGTTGGTTTTATCATAAAGCTGCTTGTGAACATGCCAGATTCTTCCTGAAACTATTCCAAGTAGACGATAGAGGAGCCGTGCAGATACAGCAGAATTACCAAAGAAAACATCATCATCCTTATATCTTTTAGCAGGAAAACGCACAAGCTTAGACTTATCCTCAGCCATTGCACCTGCACTGCGATTGCTCTGACCAAGAAAATCCAGCTCACCAAAGGATTCACCCTCTCTTATCTGAGCTATGACAATATCATCGAGGCTCTTCATACTGATTATTCCTACTTTTCCCTGTGCTAAAATATACATAGCATCAGCACGGTCATCCTGCTTAAAAACAACCTCACCCTTTTCATAGTTTATAATTTCACTATACTGGGCAATGGTATCCAGTTCGTATTCAGGAAGACTGGAAAATAGATCAACAGATCTGAGTAATTCTATAATATCATATGACATGATTAAATTGTAAAAAGAATAGCTTTAAATGTCTATTATATTTTTTAAATTTACAAAGAGACAAAAGAAAAGATTCAAAGGACCTTTATTTATATACCTTTAACTCCTTTTGTATAATACTATACAACTCTCCTGTCCACAAAGGTACATCATTTCGAGTGCTTTTAACCTCACGGTTTGGTGCTATTATCACTTTGACATTCTCCAGACCAGTCTCTGATACCATATAAAATATCTCTTCTATCTGCTCATCACCCATTGCAAGGCAGCCAATTGACCAGTCCTTGCCATGAATAAAAATATCAGTGCCGGGCTTGGTTCTTTGTTCAATATCAGCCTTTCTCTTATCAAATTCATTGGGATAACTAATCTTAAGAGAAAGATGAAATTTACTGTTTGGATTAAGATATTCAATTCCATAAATACCCTCAGGAACCTGTTTATCACCTTCTCGAAGCTTTGGACCTTCCTTGCCGCTATCCTTATGAACAATATAAGACTTGACATAATGATTTTTGCCATCTTTCATTACCCAGAGCTCAACAACCTTATCACTCTTATAAGAAATCAATGTTATTTTTTCAGGGGGATAGGTAAGCTTGTTTTGAGAAAACATTTTCAATACATTATTTTTAACTCGTGGTTCAATCTCTTTCATGACTTCTTCTATGGTTTTTTCACCTTTCATTTTCAAATATACTCCATGCCATATATGCCGACTAAAATAAAAAAATGGTATTGAGATAAAAAGACCTATTATTATGACTTTCTTAAGAGATAATTTCTTTTCCATGTACAGGCTCCGCAATTAAACAGTTATTTTAATTTTGATTATAAGATATAATCTCAATATGAAACTTTTATGAAAAGAATATACAATAATTTTATTCTTTACAAAATTGAATGTAAACATAAATTCATATTACATATCAATATAGTAGATTAACAAAATGACTACAAAAAAGCTACGAAATCTTATTATTCCAGCGGAAGAACAGGGAGATCAAAAAAATAATGACTGATGGAAAGCAGACAAATATTATTCAACTCTATGAAGAAATAGGATCATATTTCAACTCCAATGGAAGCTTTAATAAAGATTTATTCTCTTCTGTTCTGAAGAATCATATTAATGACATAAAGCAGGCTTCTTCTTCAGACAAAACATTTAATAATGCCTATAGAAAATGGTTCTCCGATTATATACAGGAAATTACAGATTACCTCAATGAAAAAGGAGTAACCCAGGGAGCAATAGAACTTCTAAAAACTGCTGTTGATACATCCATTGAAATGGGTATAGATTCTATGCTTATTCCCTCTGCTACAATTCAAACAGTTCTACAAAAAATTGAAACACCTGAAAAAAAGAAAAATCCTGATGATAAACGCAGTGCAATATTTCAAGCTGCTCTCCTCGTTTTTGGTGAAGATGGATATTATGCAGCAACCATTGACAGTATAGCTTCTGTTTCTGGAATCGGCAAGGGAACTGTATATAGATTTTTCAAGAGCAAAGAAGAACTCTTCGAGCAACTTCTCAAAGAAGAATATGATAAGATTGTAGAGAGAATGGGCAGTGCTTTCGAAAGTAGTGATGATGTATTACAGGGGATTCAGAAGATGATAGAATTCTGGATAAATTATATAAATGATCACCCCATGGTTTATCGCCTTATTAAGATCGACCAGGGCCTGCAATTTTTAAGCAGCACAAAGACAACCTATTATCAGTATATCACTGATAATCTGCCCTTATTTAAAGCACGAGTAGTTTCTCTTAACAGAGAAGAAAAACTTAAAAGCACAAATCTCTATTCAGTCTTTTACGGCATCATGGGTTTCATTGAAGGAGTTGTGCAAAAGTGGATTTATAAAGATATGAATTATCCTCTTACTGATGAGATTCCTGTTATTCTTGAAACCATATTCAATGGATTTGTTGGAGAGAGTGCAACGAGAACAAAATATTTTGAGCCTGAAAATAACAAATAGAATAAAAAAGTACAAGATTCCTAGGCAAACATAGTGAAATAATTAAAATGGCACAATAGATCACTTAACAAACTACATAAAATGAAAGGCTTGATCAACATGACTGACCAACGATCAAGCCTTCACAAAATACCAGTCATTAAAGCAATTGAATCACAATAACTTTTAAGCATTAGGAGCTTCGGCTTCGGCCCACCCATGATGGCGATGTTTTAAAAACAAAACGACTTACCGCCAGCGATAAAAGTACGCAGCTAATGAGCGTTACAAACATTGAATGAATATAATGAATTGGTGCGCTAAAGAAAAGGATTCCGTATAAGACAACACCAAAGATAACCGCAATAATAGCCGCTCGGGAATCAACATCGTCAAACAATAAGCACACTAAAAATGCCGATAAAATTGGCATGCTTAACAAACCATACAGCTGTTGAATTGTTTCGATAATACTTGAAGATTTCGCATAAAAGGGTACTAAGGCTATACCAATCAGAACAATGATAATTGTTATAATGGCATTTAGCTTCTTAACATTAGGCTTCGTTGATGAGTACTTTTCATGAATATCACAAACATACAAAGCGGTAGATGCGTTCAGTACACTATTTACACTGGTTAGTACCGCAGCCGCAATTGCAGCCGCAAAGGCTCCGGACAACCAAATCGGCAAAATATCCCCAACAATACGCCCATAGGCACCATCATTTTCTATGCGACCATAAAGCTTATAAGAAACTATACCGGGGATAACAATAATTGCAGGTACAATCAACAAGCGAATAAGAGCAGCGCCATACACACCTTTTTGACCTTCCTGAACGGTTGGAGATGCCATTGCTCTTTGGGTAATCGTTTGGTTGGTACTCCAATAGAAAATTTGAATAAACAGCATACCTGTAAGAAGTGTATGCCAAGGAATTGCAGAGGCGTTATCACCTATTAATGTAAGCCTTTCTGCAGGAATACCAGAGAAATCATAATTGATAGCTTTCAAGGCCAAAAATACCACCACCAGGCCCAGACTAAGTAGCAATATACCACTATATGAATCTGATACTGCCACTGCACGCAAACCTCCAAAAACAGCATAAGCTGCTCCAACTACCCCGAAAGCAATGGCCAGGTACATAATCGATGTATCAAGGCCGAACATAGTGATCATGAACTTAGAGCCACCATAGAGCATTGCAGGGATAAAAATGCCCACATTACCCAGTAAAAACAAAACACTAATAACAGCACGAATATGTTTGTCACCATAACGTTTTTCCAGCAGCTCAGTAGTCGTTGTGCATTTATATTTGTAGTAAACTGGTAGGAATATCTTAGCTAATAGAATCAAGCCAATAACCGCTGCAAATTCCCACCAGGCAACCAATAACATCTGATTCCCATTCATGCCCACTAATTGATCGGTGCTAAGATTGGTAAGGGTAATCGAACCAGCAACAAAAAGCCAGGAAAGCCCACCACCAGCTAGAAAGATTTCTTTATTCTCAGCTTCGACAGAATGATCGCTTGAATGAGTTGCTGTACGGCACTTGATGTAGGTTAAAAATGCAATAAGGGCGGTAATAAAAATAAAAATACAGACTTGAATAGTCGTAGATGACATTGGGTGCTCTCCTGTTACATATTATTGGATCGGTCGCACAACTCCGTTGCTCTTCCCTTTCCAAATTTATAGCAATCAAAACCACTGTGTAATGAGTAACCTAGGCGGTTTAACTTTCTTATTATAATTAATAATCATTAGAGAATACCAGTGAAAATACTCTCTCGCCAGTACTATTTTTTTAATTTTCATTATTTCATAGGAAGCTCATTTAACAAAAACCTATTGAAAACACAAAAATATTTATCAAGCTAACATTTCCTAGTACTTATTACAAGTCAGAGTGAGACCTTGTCTCGGTATGAGGTGAATTTTTTTCGCGGTATTCAGTCGGCGTTATGCCAATCATTTTCTTAAATGTTCGATTAAAAGTGCTGAGTGAATCAAAACCGGTTTTATGTGCGATTTCGGTTATGGTCTTTGTAGTACCTGCAAGAAGCGGTAACGTTGCATTTAACCTTAGTTCTATGATATAATCATGAATTGTCATATTGGTACAAGCTAAAAATGCTTTTCCAAAACGTGATGGGCTTAAATTTGCTTTTGCAGCCAGTCCTTCTCGGGAAATATCCCCGGTAAAATTCTCCTGAATGTATTGAATCGCCTGTGCAATCCTATTCTGCATATCACTGGAAACACGACGCTGTTCCTTACGCCGTTTTTCAAGGATAAGCTCATGAAGCCCTTTTACTTTCTGGTTAACCAGTTCATCAAAGTTGTGATGTAAAACATCAAGCTCTGTTGCAAGATATTCAATACGTAGCATTGAACGCTTATTGACTTCAGAAGCAACATATGCCTGTGCAGATATAAATGCTGCAAAACCGAAGGTCGCAATCAGCGGCCCATTCACAAAATGAAGAACATAGAGAATATCATATAAAATTGTTGCAGAAAACACAATCAAGGCAGCGCCAGATATAACTGCAAGAAAATCACGTTTTGAACTCAAAGCACCCTGTAGAAGCGAAAGAATAATCCAGATTAAATTGATGAAAACCAATGACCACAATAGAAAATTAGTACGGGAATAAATATCATTGGAAACTATAATAACAAACAATGAATATAATAGAGCAACAGAGTTAAATAGAATAAACAGTTTGCGGTTGATGAAATCGGGAAAAGTACAACGGAGATACATATTGAATAAAGTAACGCTCAACGGTATTGTTAAATAATCAAGTTTATATAAAATTGTAAAGATAGATCTTGATGGAGTAATATAGCTATGAGGATATAATCCTGTAAGGGCTGTACGAAGAATCATGATTAGGCAGAGAAGAAAGAGAAACAAGGGCGCTTTTTTATTTGCCGATCGAACAAAAAGCAGCAGAGAAAACAATGCTATAACTAGCAAAATACCCATAAGCAGGAAATCTTTACCTATGGTGATCTCACGTGACAGACGTGTCTGCATATAACTTCCAATAATCGGTGTATTCCACATTCCTCCGGAGTTTATGTCGAAATTTGATACTTGTATCAATATAGTAATTGTGCCCGACATATCAAGACTTGCTATTGTATATGACAGCCATGGAATAGTCGTTTCTCGATTTTTACCCGGTGATCCAGCGGAGTTTGAATATAGAATTTTATCCCCTGAAATTACAAATAATCGGTAACAGCTTGCTGCATCTCTAAAAATAAGTCCATAACTGGCTGCTTTGTCAGGTAGAACAATATCAACAGCATAACTTGCATAACCCTTAGATGTTTCTCCAATATTGTTCCATGTTGATGGCAATAGAAGAATAGAAGCAGGCTTTCGTACATCGGCCGGCGTTATAAGCTGTCGAGGATAATAGCGCCAGCTGCCCTTCAAAACAATGGGCTCTTGCCTGTCAAAGGGGTATGATCTCAGGTCAATGCTTCCCGGATTTTGACCGGCAAATACTGTACCCGAAAATGTGACGAGAAAGATTATAGCAATTTTTAGAATGCGCATGAGTGTAAACCTCTGTCATTATATCAAGGAACACATTTATTTTGGTACTTTCTGCTGAAAAAAAAGTAAAGGAAAAAAATAGAAAAATTTTTCATTTTATTTTTTTCAACGGTTCAATTTTCGAGATACTTTTTAAATATTAAAAATCATTCTATTCCTCTTGATAAAATATTTTTATTTATGTCCCTAATTACAATTCCACTTCTATCTATCTTCATATTATTTAACATATCTTTAATTTTAAATATCATCATATATATTACAAGCTTCTTTGTGTTTCCGGTTATTATCTACATTGCAATCAAACAACTTAAAATAACTAAAGATAAAAGTATAATATATTATCTTCTATCGTGGAGTTTTGCATTTACTGCTATTATTTTCATTGTATTGAATAACCTGAACATTTATGCATTAAAAAATGTTGGTATAGAAGGTGTAATTCCCTTTACCTCATTTCATGTTATTTTTCTTTCATTGGTACTTGGAAATAGAATTAATAACATGAGACTATTTCAGAAACACATTTAATATATTCATAAAGGAATCCGCTCTAGTTAAAGAACAAGAAAGTATAAAAAAAATTACCAGAGTAGGACTCTATCTTTAATTAAAAAGGCTGCTGCTCCACAACTGGAACAACAGCCTCTATATTTTTAAAATTGAATTCCTGCTAATTTCAAACAGCTTTTTCAGCTTCTGCCTTTTTGGATTTTCGAGGATACCTTAAATATGGAATGACATCATCATTCTTAAAGCTTCCTGTTCCATCATATTCAATAGTAACAATAGGTACATTGGTAATATCTTCAAGCTTCTCAGCCATAGCTTCAGTGACCAGAGATGGACAACAGTAAGCAGGATTTGTCTGAACAAAGAATGAAAGATCAGGATAATGTTCAATCAATGAAAATATCTTCAAAATATTTTCCATAGATTCTCCTGAATGCATTACAGTGAGACCCATGTCTTCAAGAATTTCTTCATAGTTCTTGGGTACAGCCGGGCTGCCTTCATTGAGAACCTCATTGAAGATTTTGTGATATTTGTTTTGCATCTTATCAACAACCGCTTTAAGCATCTTGGTAATGGCCACATCCTTATAATAGCCCTCTAAGGTCCACTTTGTAAGATATGGCTCAGCAACTATTTGCATTAGTTCATTATAAGGAGTTGTTATTACCTCACCACCATTTTCTTCAATAATTCTCACAAGATTTTGATTCATAATATCATTATCCCGTGCATAGAGATCACCAAAAATAGCAACCTTTGGTCTATCTGTTTTAATAACATCAACAGCCTTAAAGCTATCAACTATCTCCCTTATTGCTTTTTCTTTGGATCCGCCTTTTTCAAAGATAGCTTCCAGTTTAATCAGTGCCTTTTCAATTACCTTATCTGTTTCACCCTTATGAACCTCATATGGTCTGGTTGCACAACCCATTTTACGAATCATGCCTCCAAACATAAATGCATAATAAGCATTCATTGCCCGTTTCATACTCATATCAATGAATGTAATCTCTCCTCGATAGACGTGAACATTCTCCATACCATGACCATAGGACTCTAGCATTGATTTCTTGTAATAGGGATACATTCCCAGATTGCATGACATCCGTGATTCCAGAGACCAAAGAACAGTATCCTCCGGTTTCAGATTATTTTCTTTAATATAATCAACAGCACCCTGAACAATTGCATTTAAAGGAATACACTGACCTGTATTCATTCTCATACTCTTTCTTATTGATTCATCTGTTTCGTCAAGTAGGCGGGCATCAATTCCCTCGCCTTTCAGGTTAGCTACAAGCAGTCTATTTGTTGATGAATCCCAGTTTGGCATCAAAAGAGTCTTTCCCTTCAATGTTGATGAACCTTTAAGAGTTTCAACCCTAGGAGACTTTTCAACCTCAGTTTTCACCTCACCATTATTTCTATGATTTCTGAAGGATCTAACACCAGCCTCAATTCGTGTTTCATAACCAACACTTGAATCATGTTCATCAAGCTGCAAAATAAGATATGGCTTATCATAAGACTCCATAACTTCTTTGAAGTATTCAACAGCAATTGAATCTGGTGTACATTTAAAGGATGTAACTAAAACAGGATAAACTCCCTCTTTACGGGCAATTACATGGGCAGCTTTTATGATACGTGATGCAAAGTTCCAATGAATTGCAGTTAAGAGTGGCTTTATCTCCATCATTTCCTTATCAGTATATGAAATCATATCCTGATACAAAGCTCTTACACCTAAGTGGCCAAATATATCTGGAATGCCACTATTCATGGATCGTGGTAATATTGAATATGGTCTGCCCAGCAAAACCACCTGGACATCATCATTTGTTTCAAGTTGATCTACCTTTTCTCTCATTTCCTTAACACTATCCTTAAACCAGGATGAGGCCTTATCATAGGCAGAAGAAATTTCAAGAAAGCTATATGTATTTGGCATAATCTTTTTAATCATTTTAAAAAGTTCAGTCTTCATATAAAGGCTACCCTTTACTGATTTCAATGCCGGACTGAGTATCTTATGTTGCTCATCTTCATCTAAGCTATAAGTGACAACGGTTGGAGCATATTGTGTGTAATAACAATACTGTCGCTTATCTGAACTATGAGCATCCTTTGATTCAAGATAATTTGGCAGAAAAATATAATCTGCCTTTGCTGTAAGATGTTTTACATGACCATGAATTGCTGACATAGGAGCACAGAATTCTGCACCAGCTACCTTCTTTCCCTCACGAATTGCTTCCTTATAATTCTTTGAAGAAACTACTTTGATTGAAAGCTCATTAAAAAACTTTTTCCACATAGGAAATTCTTCAATGAGATGTAAAGCATAGGGTAAGCCAACAGTAATTTCTGAATCTGCTTTTTTTGCTTTAAAGGCAAAATTCTTATCTCTAAATTTATTTAAATCGAATTCTGATGCATTACTGGAAACAAAGGATTCTTCTTCATAATCTCTGCCACATAAAAATCCATAGGCAACTGATTCTCCACTTACATCGGCAATCTTCAACTTACAGTTATTATTACAGATTTCACAAACCTCTGTTCTAACAGGTATATCCTTTTTATAAAGATCTATTCCTCTAAAAACACTTTTGCTTATTGTCATATCTATGATACTTAAAGCGACACCGAGAGCTCCCGTAAGGTGACAAAATTTTGAAACCATGATTGGCCTTTCCAGTCTCTGCTCAAAGGCAGCAACCAATGCTTTATTCTTTGCAGTTGCTCCCTGAAAAAAGATCTTGTTTCCAATGCTGCCTTCTTCTGCAACCTTTGACAGGTAGTTTTCACGTACTGAGTGAAGAACTGAAGCTAATATCTCATCTACCTCATAATTTTCATTGAGATAATGATTAAGGTCTCTCTCCATAAAAACAGTACAGCGGTCACTTGACATTGGAGCCTGAACCCCTTCAGCTCTTTGAGAATAATCTCTTAAGGGACAACCCAGTTTATTTGCCTGCTCTTCAATAAAACTTCCGGTACCAGCTGCACAAACATTGTTCATAATAGAAAGAGTTACCATTCCATTTTTAAGGGTTGTAAACTTTGCATCCTGACCACCGATTTCTATGATCGTATCAACATCCTTATCAAGTTCATATGCTGCTCGTGCATGGGCTGAAATCTCATCAAGAATTAAATCAGAACCAATAATTTCACCAATAAATTTTCGACCTGAACCTGTGGTTCCGATACCTGTAATATTAATTGCGATATTATATTCATTTTTTAAATCATCAAAGGATTCAAAAATTGTTTGAACTGCCTCTAAGGGTCTACCGGAAGTTCTGGTATAAAATCCAGCTAAAACAGTTCCATCACTATTGGTCAATGCTGCCTTTGTACTGGTTGATCCTATATCAAAACCACAATACAGATCAGATCCATTTAAAGATTCAACATCTTCATAGAGATCTATTTCAATGGGAGTAGCCATGGGATATAACTTTGAAGTAAACTCATATCGTTTCTTACTGGTAAAGTCAGGATATTCTGAATACTGAAGTGTTAATGGTTCATAAAAATATGATTTTTCTACCTTATTACCAATGAGAATATCATCAATAGAAGAGATATCTACCGCTTTTTCATTTTGCTTAAATTCATCAGCCAATGAAAAACATGCACCTAGAGCACCATAAATATTTGAATATTCATCAATGATTATTTCACTTTCAAGCATATCACCTACGTGCTTTACTACAGCTTGATTTCTTGAAACACCGCCAGTTAATATAAGGGGTTTTCTCATCTCGTGACCGGTAAAAAGTGTATCAACAACATTCTTTGCAAGACCAAAACAAAGGCCATCACAGATTTCTGCCAGACTAAATCCTTCTTGTTGAGAGTGAATCAAATCAGTTTTTGCAAATACCGCACAGCGAGATGCAATCTTTGGAATTGCTCCCTCATTTTTTTCTGCAATAGAACAAAAATCTTCAATGGTTCCAAGATTAAGGCGCTTTGCCTGTTGATCTAGAAAACTTCCTGTACCTGCAGCACAGGATGAGTTTGATCTATAGTTTAAATAATCACCATCTTCATCGAAGGTAACAATTCCAAATTTTTCTCCACCTATAATAATCATTGATCCAACATTTTCATGAAGCTCTTTTGCAGCTCTTATGTATGAAATTCTACTATCATAATATGTGTAGTTTTTCATTAATCCAGAAGCTCCGCCGGTAACAGCAAGACCTTTAGCAGAAGTAAGATCAAATTCTGCCAGCTCTTTTTCTAAAGTTCCTGAAACATCACCATGATGAAAGGAATATGATGTATTGATAATTTCATTATCCTTTGATATAGCTGCAATTGATATGGCTATTGAGCCAACATCCAGTCCGATTATGTATGTCTCTTTTTTCATTTATAAAACCATCCTATATAATATTCTTTTGAATCATTAAGATTTCTTTTTTATCTCTGCACATCTTTGAAAGTAATGATGCTACAGCTTCATAATCATTTGAAATTTTTTCATTTCCCTGAATATAAAATTTATTTTTTTCATCTTTCTTTGTAATTACATTTTGACTTTCATAACTCTTAATTATATTTTTATATTGAAAAAGAGATAATGATTCATCACAAACAACAATATCACTGTGATAAAGTTCAACACCACTCTTTCTAATAAGCTTAAACATTTCTGATTCTGATATTTTTTTGCCCCTATATTTATATAAAACTGAAAGTACAATAAAATATGAATCAAAGATATCATTGAGAAGTCGACTAACGAAACGCAAACTTTCCAGGGCATCTTCATTTATTTTCATATCCATTCCATGGTGAGATACAACACCCTCTTTTTCCATAAAAGACAATGTCTCTTTCAACGAATCCTTAGAAATAGCTTTACCATAAAACTCTGTTGCTAATAAACTCATTATCAAATCATAATTCTCAGATAATTCTTTATATTGAAATTGCCCTGACTTTCCAGATAAAAGAATAGCTGAAGATACAGCAGACAGTGGAAGGAAATGATGCATTATTGAATTTCGATAATAATAGAGATTTTGGCGAATATCACTGCTTTTAATAAAAAATAGATCTGAGCTTTCTGATGGTTCATTATCTGCCAGAAGAGCATCCTGTTGAAGATTTCTTAATGATGTTAGAAGAACATTATTAAAGTCATAATCATGTGAGAGAAGATCGCTTGCTGGAATATTTTCCAGTTCTATGTATCTATTGATAAATGACATCTTCTGTGAAAAATCATCAAAATAAAAACCCTTTGCTTCTTCAGCAAGAACACCTGCTGAAACAAGGTTTTTAATTGAAATCATCATGCCACTATTGACTTCATCTGCAATTATTTGTGACATCTTCAATAAATCTCTATCTTCTGACTCCATTAGTTCATGGTAATCAAGTGGTTTATTAAAGGTTATATAAACCTTACCATATTTCTTTTTTAAAAGACGTCTTGTTTTAACAAATTCTGTTGTACTCTCTTGTTTCTTTTCTTTTCCTCTAATCTCACTGATAAATGATCCCTCTTCAAAAATTCTGTCATAGTTTATTGAAATAGGAATAAACTTCAATTTTTCATCAGGATTTGATTCCATTGCTTCAGAAATATATTTCATAATGCCAACCATTGGCTTGAGGAGTCTTCCGGTTCGTGACCTGCCACCTTCAATAAAAAACTCAAGGCCATATTTATTATGAACAAGAAACTTAATATATTGTCTGAACATCAGGGAATAGAGTGGATTATCACGGAATGATCTTCTCATGAAAAATCCTCCTGATCTTCTGAAGATCTTGCCCATTGGAAAAAAATTCATATTTAGACCAGCCACGATATGTGGTGGAGTGATTCCTTCATTATAAAATAGACTTGAGATCAGCAAAAAGTCCATCATGCTCTTATGACTTGGGATAAAAACCGGTGTTGATCCCTGTATTTCTTTAAGAACAGAATCAAGTTCTTCTCTGCTATAGATTATATCATCATAGACTTTTTTATAGATTCTATTTAAAGTTTTAGAAAAGTATTTTATATAGGTAATAGAAAAATCAGCAGCAATTTCATTAAAATATTTATATGCCTGTTTTCTCAGTTTGACTTCACTCTTTTTATTATTTTCTGATAGTGATATTATCTCTGCAATTACTTTAGGATCTAAGAGAATCTCCGATCGAATATTATGCTTTGCCTTAAGAACAGGTCCTAAAATTATTCTCTTTTCCTTCTCATATGTTTCAGATAACTCTTTTCGTAGAAGAAAGGCTGTGTTATGAGATTTTAGAGATACTGGCTCAAGAACCTTTAAAGCTGGTTTTGTTGAACTTCTAAAGGGGGATAAGAGGGCAGAAAGAATGGATTTATTTCCAAGGGTCTGTGAACCACCAAGAAATTCTGGGTCTTTATTCCAGAAAAGCATATGGGGAACCAGATATATATTGCAATCTATTTCATCATTTAATTCTAACAAAGATTGAATAGGATCATTTGATAAAAGAGTATAATTCTTCTTAAAAAACTTCTCTGAAGTCAAAGAAAGGAATCCACGAAAGCCCTTTGAAATTTCAAAACTCTCTTCTGAACCTTTCTTTTTAACAATCTTCTTAATAACCATTTTAATCAGAGAATAGAAAGATCTCTTATAACCAGAAATAAACTGGGGCTTTATCTTCAATAGAGAAGATGCAACCTGAAGATTGAAGGGAGCATCATAAAATGAAATATGGATAACTATATCATCATCAGTAAATGCCTCATTTGAGATTTTCTCAATAGAAAATCGTGAAGAAATCAGTTTTCCTAAGATCTTAGCTAAAAATGATCCATTAAATTCTTTCCACTGTGACTGTGATTTAAAAAAATTCTTCATAACTCTCTCCCTGACTGACCAGTCAGTCAATTTGGCGATTTAAATGATTATATTCCTATCAGTCAATGAGAAAAAGACATTTTTCCATGAAATTTTCAAAAAATGAACTTAAATATAATAGATTGGTTTCGATATTAATAAAAAATGAACGTTTAACTTTAATATGTACATGTAAGAACCTCATACTATATCAAAAGTCATTCTCTTAAATCTACGAAAAAAGCTATTAATGAAAACTAATTGATTTCTCAGTCACCCCTGGTAATTATAACTAAATTTAAAACTCAGGATTATATATGTTTAAAAAAATATGCCTACTCTTCTTAATATTGATTATTCCCAATACCATGCCAACATCCAGTGCCATAAATCTCATGTGGCCAGTGGCATATAAACCAAAGCTTACGGGAGGTTTTGGAGAATTTCGAACAATTAGATTTCATCATGGCCTTGATATCAGTACCGGAGGCACTACAGGCCATAAGGTATATGCAGCCGCAGGAGGATATGTTAGTTCAGTATTGTACCATCACTATGGAGCTGGCTATGGCCTCTTTGTGACTCACCCTGGTGGATATAAAACATTTTATTGCCACCTAAAAAAGTTTTCATGGTATCTAAGAAAACATCATAAAATCAGAAAGTATAGATCCCACATGATGAATAAAAAAAACTTCAATATTAAACTAAGAGCCGGGGATATTCCAGTAAGAAGAGGAACAATTATTGCCTATAGTGGAGATACTGGAGCTGTACCACCTCATCTACATTTTGAATTAAGAAGAGGATCAGACTTAACGGTTAATCCTCTGATCAATGGAATCAGAATCAGAGATAGAAGAGCACCTATTATTAGAGGTGTTCATCTGATGCCCTTATCACATGTATCCCAATCTGAAAACAACGAAATGGGAACAATCATAAAAGCCAAACGTTATAGAGGCAGGTATTACATTTTAAAACAAAAAAAAATTCCCCAGGCATATGGACTCATTGGTATAAAAATTGATGCCTATGATCCCTGGGTACACTATAAACTGCCAATATTTGGGATGAAACTTTATATAGATAATAAACTTGTTTTTCAAAGACAGCTTAAAAGTATATATAGAAGTAAATCATATAAAGCAGGAACCATCTATGACTTTGATTATTCCTCATCACGAAAATTTATATATTATCTTTATTCAAGAAACACAAAGAAGGGAGCCTTAAAAATAACAAAGAAAAACAATATTCGCAGAATAAAAATAATGGTATATGATGCCAGAGGAAACAGATCATATATAAACTTTAAAATAAAATCCGGAGAATCTCAAAAAGGTTTGTCGCCAAAAAAATTAAATCTATTTAAGGGACAAAGGCTTGTCTTAAAAAGCAGTGACAATAAATGTACTGTTCAATACAGTAAAAAAGCCGCCCTTTATAACGAAGAGGTTCATTTAACAAAGGATCCTCAGCCCACATTGTACCTCAAAGGTTTTTCATCACGGAGTGATCAATATACACTTTCTCCATCCCACCTCTGTGTCTTAAAAAGACCAAAGCTCAGCTTAAAATACACAGGGAGCGACAGAAAAAAAGTCGGCATCTATATTATGAGTGGCAATGCTTTTTATTTCCAAAGCAACCGTTATGATAAAAAAAGCAAATCCTTTATTGCTCGACCAATTAGAACCTCTACCTTTTTTCTAGCTCGTGATGACACTAAACCTACTGCATATTTCAAAAACAAGAGACGCTATAGAAGACCATCGAGAATACTCATAAGAGTGAGAGACTCAGGTTCTGGCCTCAACATCAAACGCTGCATCGTTCAGGTTGATAACAAAAAAGTTTATTGGGTTCAGGATATCTTATGGAAAAAGAGTTATATTGAAATATTTAAGCACAATAAAGTCTGGTCTCGAGGTAAACATATAATTTCTCTCTATCTTGTAGACAATGCAGGTAATAATAGATCATACAGGTATATTTATTATAGATATTAATAAATTATTCAACTATATCTCGTTTTTAAAGCAATACATAAGCAATTAAAGTTCTTGTATAATAAAAATATATAATATAACATATATTATATATTTTTAGACCACTTGTATTACAAGGAGATTGCTATGTCAGACAAAAAAGGTGAGATAGTCTTTTCAAAACATTCACCTTATATGGTTGTTGATGCTAAGATCACAGATAACAAGACTGTTCTCAATACCCCTCGTGTAGTATCAATATGCAGATGTGGTCAATCATCAAAAATGCCCCTTTGTGATGGCAGCCATTCTGAAGCTCAATTCTTAGGAGAACGTCAAGAAGAGGATAGTCGTGGAACAAAGGAATACAAAGGGACAGCAATAACAATTCATGACAACCGGTACATATGCTGCCATGATGGATCATGCATAAAACTATTACCCACTGTATTTCGACGCAAAGACAGACCATGGATCGATCCTGATGGAGCAACGGTTGAAGAAATAATAAATACAATTAAAAAATGTCCATCAGGAGCTTTATCATATTCCATTGACAACAAGAAGAATGATTCTTATTTTGAAAATCAGGAAATTATTGCCGAAAGAGGGGGTCCGCTTCATATCAGAGGTACTATAGAAATAATTGACGACAATAATTCTGATGCTCTTTTAATTTCAAAAAACCACTGCACACTCTGCAGATGTGGAGAATCAACACATATACCATACTGTGATGGAAGTCATCATGATATAGATTTTGAAAAATAAATACCATGAAACTTCACAACAGAAGCCACAAAAAAATCCTGATTAAACAATCAGGATTTTTTTATTATAAAAAGCTAAACCTTCTAACTTTCCAACCTTACAACTTTAGAACCTAAACGATACTACATAAATCTCATCTTTTCAAAAATATTAATATATTTTGATTCCGGTCTATAGAATACAGGAGGTTGCCCAAGAGGTGCATCTACCTTTATCCAGCCGCCTGTATAGACTGTACCTGTCCAGGCATGAACCCAACGATCCTTTGGCAAGTAAACCTTAACCTTTTTTTTGCCTGGTTGAATAACCGGTGCAACCATGAGATCTCGGCCATACATATATTGATATTTTAATGAATGAAGAATCTCATCATCCTCATAATGGAGATATGGATGTCTCATTGGTGGTATTCCTGAGGCAGAATATTCACGACAAAGGTATTTGTGATAATCCTTTAAATGAACATAAATGCCAGTCATTCGTCCAAAAAAATCAAGGGTCTCCTGATCTGAATTAAACTGCCAGTTATCATCCGGTCTATTTCCTTCATGGGTTCTCATTATTGGAGTAAAGACACTGTGTTCACACCAACGCAAAAGAAGTTCTTTTTTTCGCTTGATCCATCCTACGGTTGTATAACCACCAATATCTGAGTGATAGTTTCCAAGGCCTGACATGCCAAGGGATATTCCTGCAGGTATTACTGTTGCAAGACCATCATCAAAACTCCAGTTAACTAGTTGATCTCCTGCCCACATTGCTGTTGCATATTTCTGACTACCGGTGAATCCTGCTCGCATAAAGAAACAGATTTCTCCTAGTTTCTTTGATTCTTCCAGAGCTTCATAATTTGTCTTTGCCCAAAGAGCTGCATAGTCATTATGAACCTTTTCTCCGCTATCTCCTGAGAAGACAACTCCGTCAGTTGGCATCGCTTCGGCAAAATCTGCCATCCACCCAGAGAGACCCAGCTTAATCATCTCATCCTTTATAACCTTTTTATACCATTTAACAGCCTTAGGATTTGTTAGGTCAACAAGACCCACAGGAAAGGTGGTTATTGTTATATGATAAACTTCACCATCTTTATTTTTAACAAGATAATCATTTTTAACTGCCTCTTTATAGAGATCACCCTCTTGAGCAAGCATGGGATTTATATATCCAAGAAAACGAATCCCCTGTTTCTTTAAATCCTTTATATACTTTGGCAGGCCCTCATAGAGTTCCTTATCATATTTCCAGTTCCACATGAGCTGTTTGCCAAAGGAGGTCATTCTGATGCCCTCCCAGTCCTGAGCCCAGACAGCTCCAACCTTAATGCCGGCATCGAGAGCATCCTTTAGCTTTTGTTGAACTATCTCGGTTCCACCCTGTACTCCAAGCCACATACCTTCAAAGGTCCAGTCAGGTAAAAGATGCTGCTTGCCAAAATAACCAGAAAGACTCTGCAGTGTATCTACAGCGGTTTCTGCCACATCAATAATAATTGATGCAGGCACTTCCCATACCTCAAGAGTATGGAAATCAGGTTCAGAAAAATCTAACAATGAATAATATGTTGTATCAATATGACAGAAATAATTTTTCGATGATATAAAGGTTGGCACTGCAAAATAGGTTGTGGCCCAGTTTCCTCCTGCTCCGGAGTGAATATTTGCCAACAATGTTATGAGATCCTTACCTCGACCAACCCCCTGCTCTTCGATCCAGATTGGCACCTTGAGCCCCTTCATATCAAGTTCACTGTATTGTTCACCGCACCCATATAGATGCTCTTTCTCATCCCCATTAAGTCTGAGATAAAAACGATTTATGGTTTCATCTGAACATTGAAATGAAATTAAAAGGCGATTCTGTTTTTCTTCAAGAATCATGGAGAGATTACCTTCAAAGCTAACAGTGGTCTTCTTCTTTGTCTCTTTAATTAAGAACTCATTAAGAACTATGATATCAGAGACCTTATTCTTAATCTTATAGTTGCTGAGTTTCTGCTTATACTTGGCCTTTCCCCGGCCAAGAGTAACACAGGGAGCCTCAGTAGAATGACTCAATACCTTTTTTCCCTTATAAAAAACATCAAAAGAATCACTGTTAGATTTAATCTCTATCATTGAATAACCCTCCAACCCTTAATTCTTGCAAAGATTTCAAATGGTTTAATATGATCACCATATACCATTGAAGCATGATGCGCAATACCATTATAAACAACCTTGTCTAACACGGCACTTACTGGTTCATCAAATCTAACCTTTAAATATGTTCCACGCAACTCTTTTTCCATGGGGATGCCATGAGCACGAGATAAAAATATGCGGTATTCATCGCCTGCAGAATCAAAACGTAAAATGGATACATCTCCGGGCTTTAAAACAAAATCAGCGGTAACACCCTTGCCTCCCATATGATAGCTATCAAGAGAACAGACAGAATTACCATCTGTTAGATTGCATGGTGCAACACCGCAATGCCATAGCAATGCATAATCCTCTTCAAAATTTACCTGAGAAAAATCAAAGAGAAAAGGAGTCTCAGCACCCACTGCTCTGTGAGCCAGCATTGATAGAGCGCCTTCAATGTCTCCTTCACAGGAGATGATATAGTCTTCAGATTGCAAGAGAGACATGGCAGCACATGGAGCAATACCATAGTTACCGGCAAACTCCGGCCAGCATCTAATTGCCAGGGCTGTAATTTTATTTTTATCAATGAAACTCTGAAGTTTTGCTGCAAGTTCAGCTACTTTTTCAAGCTGAGTATCATTGATGGCAGATGTCTCAAAGGTAGATAATAGCTGTTCTTTGCGACTCTTGACTGCTTTCTCATCCACCTCTATATTATATATTTCATCGAGTTCATAGTGATCAATTAAAACACCGTAGTTTTGATATGCACCAAGATCATAAACTCCAAGATTAAAAAATCCATGAGCTCTAAAGCCAACAATACCGATATGTGCTGATGCTAGAGCTGTGCTGATTCTTATTGCATCAATCCAATCTTCATTTATTGTTTCACCGATGTGAACCTGATAGTTACGAACACCGCCCTTATATAAGTTTGATGCATTAAGATTGGCACCACAGACAGAATTGAGTCTGATCTTTCCACCATCATAGGGCAATTCGTTGAGACCCCAGATCATTATAGGTTTATTGAGAACTTTATTTATCTCTAATATAAGGTGTCCAAGATGAAAGGTTCCACTAATGCAGACAAAACCGTCTACCTGAGCCTTTGCAAGTTCACTGGCTGCTGCCTGAGCATCTTCTATTTCAATCACAAGCTCTGGAATGCAAACAAAGTTTACATTTTCAACCTTACCAAGATCTTTCTGGATATTCTTATAAATATCAGCTGCTGCCTCAAAATCAAATGTCTTTCTCGCAAGACAGACAACACCGATGGTTACTTCTTGTTTCATTATTGTGCTCCTATAAAATTCTTTGTCCACAACCACGTGGTGCGAGTAAAAAACCCGCACCACGTGGTTGTGAAACAAATATGTTAATTACTATTGTTTCTTATATAATTCTTCGTATTTCATTCCAGTAAGCTCTTCACACACAGCCTTTGTTTCAGAAGTAACATCAGCCTTATTGCCACCTGCTTTAAGTCGGGCAATTTCATCTGTGAGAATCTTGTGGGTCTTTGGAGTTATTTTAAATTTAAATGATATAATAAATCCAATTATAATAAATACCACCGGTGCAGCAAAGAAGAGAATTTTCAAATTTGCTAAGGTCTCAGGAGTTTGCATTTGAGCAATCTTTTTTGGCATACCATTTACGATTTCTGTTTTTGGAGAAATAAAACCTATAAGGGATAGTATGCTACCGATAGCTGCAATGGTAATACCCTGTGCAATTTTTCTAACTAATGTCATTGAACCTGAATATGTACCTGATCTCTGCTTAGTTGTAATAAGTTCATCAACATCAATAACTGATGGCAATATTGCCCAAGGAATCATAACAGCAGCACTTAAGCCTGTTCCCAATAGAACACAGTTTAACACCAATAGTATTGTGGGAGTATCTGCTGATAAAAAGTAAGATGCAATCATTCCCAATGTCCAAAGAATAAACCCCATTCGATATGAGAATCCTTTACCCATTTTATTTGATATAAATACATATACACTCATCATTAAAATCTGTGTTCCCATCAATGATCCCATAGCTATAGAAAACAAATGACCCTTTTGAAGATTCAATTCTAGATAAAACTTAAAAAGATTCATTAGAGCATCCATAGCAGTATAAGCAAAGAGATACATAAGAATATGATAAATGAAGGTTTTATTTTTTCTAAGTGTTAAAAATTCAGAAAAAATCTGCTTCAATGATTTGGTTTCCTGAACTGCATTATTAGCATCAGTTTCCCATGTTCCAATAAAAACCAGAATCCATGGTATTGCATAAAAAATACCAAAGACAATTGCCATTGCAAAATAACCTTCAGCACTACCTTGAAATTTTTTAATAATCATTGCTGGCACAGTTGCAGCCAAAAGCGCTGAGATCTGTGAAAAAATAATTCTAACACCAGACAAACGAGTTCTAATTTTATAATCCGGAGTCATCTCTGCATTTAATGCTGCATAGGGCACCATAACCATGGTAAAAACTGTTTTAAACAATATATATGCAAAACCAAAATATATAGCTGTCATTGCTGTACTACCAAAACGCAATGGTAGCCACATTAAAATGAAACTGACTGCAATCGGTATAATTCCAATTAAAAAATAGACTCTTCTTCTACCGAACCTGGACTTTGTATTATCAGAGATATAACCCATCATTGGATCAGATATCCCATCCCAAATACTACCTATACCAATAATAAGTCCACTTATAGCAGGACTTAAGCCCACAACATTTGTCAGATAAAACAAAAAGAACATACTAATAAGCAGAAAAGAACCACCGCCGTAAATATCTCCTGAGCCATATGCTAGCAGATTCCTTTTTTTAACTTCCCTAATATTACTCATGTATCCTCCCCTTGATTGGATATTTCTGTGACTCAATTATCACTTTTTTTATATGAATTATACAAAACAATTTGAAATTGTCAAAAGTTAAATCGATATCGATATAAGGTCAAGTGTTTATTAATTTTATATTGATTTTATAAAAAAAAAGAGAATATGCAAGATTAAAACATGAACACTCTTCTCTAGTCAACAAGGAGTTCTTACTGGTTCAATCTTAAGTAAATACACAAAAAAAGATATTTTAATTATAACATTAGGCCACATTACGTTTTATGGGATTGAATTTCATATTTATTCTGGTACATATTCATGTTTTTTTCATTTTTTTCAGCAAAATTCAAAAAAAAACAATTTTAAGTTGTCATCATTCATTCATGAATGTATAATTATATTATAGGAGTAAATAAATATTATGAATAATAAATTTGCAGATGAAACTCGAAGCAATCTTCTAAAATCAGCAATGAACGTGTTAATTTCAAAAGGTTACACCGCAACAAGACTAGAGGATATTGCAATTGAAGCAGGAGTTACAAGAGGAGCTATATCATACCATTTTAAAAATAAATTAAACATATATAATGAAGCTTTAAAGATTTATATACCAGGTCTCTTTGAAGATTTTAATGCAGTAGTTAAATCAGATTTAAATTCAACTGATAAGATACAAAAGCTCCTACACTGGCTTCTTGACAGTGAAAGAATACACATCGTTCAAATGCTACAACAGTTACTAAGAGGAGAATTTAAAGAACAAGCTCCTGAGCTCCATAATTACGTTAAAGAAATAATCATAAATTGCATAGATTTGACTGAAGCAATTATACTTGAAGGAATAGATTCAAGTGAATTCCGAAATGATGTAAATCCTAAAGCCAGTGCTTTCATCTTTAATAATGCAGTAGTTGGTATAATAGACAATCTTGATTTAACTGCTAACTATATTGCAAAAGAAGTAATGATTAATCAATTCCTGGAAATATTTTTAGAAGGGATTAAGAACTAATTATATAATTTTTTAAAGTAATTTAACCTATGTATTATTCAGCTTTAAGCTGTTAAATTTCATAATGAGGTAAACAATATGGATAGTATAGTATTAAAATATTTAATTTGGACTTTGCTTGCTTATGGATTACAATCTATGTTTGCTTTCTTTCAAGTTATCATTGCAGCATATCTAGTTTTTTTTGGATTATTGCAGCTAACTAAAAAAGAAAATCTTGGAAAATGGTCCACTCGACTTGGTTTTTTTATTGTCTCAAATATTTCTCAAAAAAAATTCTTTGGTGTTCTAGAAATTATTTGTGGTATATTTATGATTGTACCATTTTTCACTGGGGCATCATATTTTTTAAGTATTATTTCTGGAATTACAGGAATAGGGATTTACCTTTTTTCTTCACGGTATCAAGAGCAAAGAAAAAAAACATCAGGAAAATTTGTCCGTATAATAGTATCACTTTTGGCTCTCGTAATGATATCTATGACAATTTGGGAACAGGGTGACCTGATAACAAAGGCAAAAACGGTAATATCAAAGGCTGCATACTGGCGTAAATTAGAAGTTGTTGGCTGGCAACAAAAGCATAATCCCAATGCACCCAAAATTGGAGATATGGCCCCTGATTTTTTCTTACATGATACAACAGGCAAGAAAAGTATACGCTTATCTGATTACAGAGGGAAGCAAGCTGTAGTGTTGATATTTGGTAGTTTCACCTGACCTCCTTTTTCAGAAGGGACCGTGAGTCTCCTGCCAGTTTACAAAAAATATCACAATAAAATTCAGTTTCTTAATATCTATGTTCGTGAAGCACATCCCACAGACAAGTGGTGGTTGGCTGAAACAAAGCTCATGAGAGTTGTGGGAAATAAAATGAACAATCTTGTATCATATGATATTTCCGAACCAAAAACCATTGAAGAAAGACGAATTGCAGCAAAAGCATGTCAAACTAAACTTCTCGGGGACATGCCTGTTTATGTGGACAACATGGACAACAAGATAGACCTGCAATATGTAGCCTGGCCAACTCGGGTATACATGATAGACAAGAATGGCAAAGTCATTTTCAACAGTGGTCTTGGCCCTTATGGTCTCTCTCACAAAGAACTAGAGTTAAGAATTAAAAAATACTTAGCTAACTAATATCACTCATTTCCTGAAGTTTAATTATCTTCAGGAAATGAATTTAAAAAACAAACATTACTATTTCATATAGGAGATATAAATGAAAAAAATTTTACTACCTTTTGTTAGCTCTTTTTATTATGGCATCCAGCATTGCCTATGGAAAAGATGATACAAAGGCCAATACCAATGTGTATGGCTGGTATCTTGATGCTACCTTAGGTGGTTCGATTAATCATGTTGCTAGAGGCATAAAGTTAGACATCTTTTATTGATTACCACTTATTTAGAAGTCCGGTAAACTCTGGAAAAATGCAAAACTAGATATGAAACTACAACAGATTACTAATCCTGTTTTTTTTCAAACCTCATTTCATGTACATTTCGACCCTATTGCATTTTTTGATATCAGAGCCTATGTAGGGTATGATCACATGTTTTATTTCGGAGATACCAACAATGCTGCCCTTGCTCCTGGATTTGTAAAGGTTGCTGATCAAAATGTAGCAGTTGATTTTAATTCACATTCAAAGCTTGAAGGTGAAAACAGAGGTAGACTAAGGATAAGAATATTTCCAAGATAAAAATTTGCATTGGGCCCGGTTGTTGCACTCTATGAATTTGCAATAGATTATCACTACTATAACTATGATGGATATTTCTATGATCATAGAACCTTTGGTATTCACAAAGGAAATGACATCTTATTTAAGCATGATGAATAAGTCTTATACAAACTAGGTCCTTTTAATTCAGTGGGAACATTTCTCATAGGTGCACATTTTGTACATAGCTGGGTTGGTAGTTCCGAATATGAGATCATGAGACTCCATGCAGTAGTACGTTATGATTCAACATGGAAAATATTATCAGAAAATACAAAGCCTTATTTCACTATAATGTTAGGCTCTCATATTATTGACAGATACCACTCAAGTGATATTTATTTTGCCCTTCAAGTTGGTATTTCATATAAGATTTAATCATGAACAAAACTAATTAGATATAATTTTGTGAGTAAAAGATTCTATCTAATTTTAATTCAAACAACACAGTAATTTCTATAATGGAATTTTTATATTTCAACTGTTTTATTTAAGGAGATGACTCATGAATTTAAAATTAGTTTTTCTTAAAAAACTTAAAAAAGAATCATACCTAATTCAGCAAAAAAGTACAATGCTAATGTACATGTCAATTATTTTCGCAGGCCTCTTTTTTCTGATAGGAATTCTTACTCTGGCACTTGGTCTTAGTAAGACACCTGTTATCTCTACTATCTCATACAGTACTGCTGTAACAATTTTTATTATTGTTCTTACTCTATTGAAATCAGGCAAATTCCGTCATGCTGGAAATTTCATGGTTTTATCAATAACCGCAATTATTTTTATCTCAAGCATGACTCAAATCGGAAATTTCGATCACCTAGTGGGAATGATTCACTTTTCATATTTAGTTCTAGCCTTAGGGGCTCTCTTTGCATCAAAAACTATACTAACAATAATTTATTTTTCATTTTCTGCTCAATGGATAATATATTATAATTTAGGGAAGACCTCCATGATGAAAGTAGCCCCTGACTATGTCTTTCGGGCAACAATCGTCCCTCTTATTATGTTTCTTTTAATTTATCTGGTATCGATGGTAATTATAATTATTTCAAACAATGCTTTAAAAAGGGCTGATGATGAATCTTTGAAAAACCAAGAAAAGAATAATATTCTTTCTGATATTCTAAAATCCGCTCAACAACTAATTGCAGAATTATCTAACTCTTCCCGTGAGTTGACAAGTACAGCTCAAACCTTGAGCGAAGGGACAAATAGTCAGGCAGCCAATGTTGAAGAAATATCATCATCACTGGAAGAAATTGGAAGTGGTGTATCTGAAAATTCAGAAAATGCAAAAAAAACAGAATCTATTGCACAGAAGACAGCCGAGAAAACAACAGAGGGAGGATCTGCTGCATCTAAAACACTAAGTGCAATGAACCAAATCTCTAAAAAAATTGTTATTATTGAAGACATTGCTTATCAAACAAATCTCTTAGCACTAAATGCTGCTATAGAAGCAGCAAGGGCTGGAAAATCAGGCAAAGGATTTGCTGTAGTTGCCGATGAAGTTAGAAAGCTTGCTTTAAAAAGCCAAATTGCCTCAAAAGAGATTACCGAATTATCAACTAATAGTCTTATTGTAGCACAGAAGGCAGGTTCAATTCTTGAAGAAATAGTACCTGATGCAAAACTAACGGCAAAACTTGTAATGGAGATTTTAAATGCATCAAATGAACAAAACGAAGGGCTGCAACAGATTAATCGCGGTATGAATCAGCTTAATGAGATTACACAGCATAATGCCTCAGTTTCTCAGGAGCTTTCAAGTACATCAGAGGTTTTAACGGAACATGCTGAAAAACTTTCTAAGATCGTAAGATCTATAAATCTTGACGATGATAATTAATAACAGAGAACAACTACATTCATAGTTTATATATCTATACTATCCTGAATAGTATAGTATAGACTCTCCAGCTGTAAGCAAAGAACTTATCATATTCCATCAATTTCCCTATAGAGACTCAGAAAACACCACATTTTCAACAAGATAAGTAAAAAAGTATATTTATTGAGAATTAATTCCATCGAAAACAAATAAAAATAATAGTGGAAATTATAAACAAATAATATATGGTTGTATCAATAACGGTAAATATCGGGGGAAACAATGGCATTCGGTTATAACATTGATCAAAGAAAAACAAATAAAAGAAATCATATCATAGATCTTTTCAGACAAAAAAATATATTATCAAAGGCTGAAGCTAAAAAACTCTCTGGATATTCAATGGATACCATAATATCTGCCTTTAACACCTTAACAGAAGAAGGAATCATCATTCCAACAGAGGGTGAACAAAAACCAAAGGGCAGAAAAGCCTCATTTTATGAATTAAATCACAATCATAGCCTATACCTGGGCATCACCTTTAATCAATCAGGAATCTATTCATCTCTTGTAAGTATCTCCAATACTGCTATTGAAGTAAATAAAACGAAACTTGATATTGAAATCTCAAAGGGTGAGTTTCTTGAGACCCTAAAAGAACATATTGATGATATTATCTCAAGAGACCCAATGTACAAGCGCAACCTAAAGTCAATAGGACTCTCGATTCCAGGAGATATAGATATTGAAACCGGTGTTTTAAAATCATATAGCTTTATGCCCGTACTCAATGATGTAAATTTTAAGGAATTTATTTTATCCAACTATCAGCACCATACCCCTGACATTGATCACAATATAAACAGCATGACGTCTTATCTTCTCAGTGACACAGAGATAGTAGAAAAACATAAAAGAATTTTATTTATTTCAGCCAGAGCAGGAACAGCTAATGGTTTTATCTTCAATCGTCAGATTGTTACTGGTCATGGAGAATTTGGTCACATAAGAGTAACAGATGAGGGAGATGGTTGTGTATGCGGAAGAACAGGCTGCCTCGATTGCTACTTTTCATATAAGAGCTTCATCGATCTTTTGGCAAAATTCAAGATAAGCGGTCTCAATGAAGGTGATGTAATAAAGGATTCAACCGTAGAAAGAATGGCCCGTTATTACAGTGAAGGCCATGATGACCTTGTCAATGAATTTGATAAACGTTTTTATTACTTTGCAGTTGCTCTTTTAGATGCAATAAATATTACAGCTCCAGATCTTGTGATTCTCTCAGGAGAACTTCTTAAAATCTACGGTGATCCTGTTGCCAAACTACATGAAATTATTAACAAAAATTTCCCTGATTCTGGCATATCACCACACTTCAAAAATGCACAGATTATCTTCAAGGATTTTGGCACCAATATTGCAGCCATGGGAATGGCCTATAAGATGATTAATGATGATTGGGGATATTACGTTGAGTAGGTAATTATTCCTCTATAATTTTATCATAGAGATCGGGATAGAGCTTTTTTACACAATCATCACACATTCCATGAGAAAAGGACATATCATTTTCCTTTCTTAGATATGACTCAATAGGCACCCAATGCTGATGATCCTTATCATCACTCTCAATTCTTATTTTCTTACAATTACTGCATATCGGTAAAATCTTTTCAAGAATTTTTATTTGCTCAGTTGCTTCACCGAGTTGTTTCACATAAAAGTAAAGACTTGCACCTAAAATAATTAATATAAAAAATATACTGATCAGCAAAAACATTCTTAAATAAAAATTACTTTCTTCTGCGTCATGCTGCAAATCTAAAACTACCCTATCTATTCCAAAAAGAATTTTATGACTTTTATCTGATAATTTAGAAATTGATACCGTATTCTTATTTTCAATATACTTTGTTATTTTCTCTTTGTAAACATTCCAATTTTTATTTATTATTTTTATTTTTGTTAATATTTTTTCAGATTTTATCGGTGGTATTTTTTGAACTCGTTGAGTAGCAATGCCCACAGGAATGATACCACCATGAACTAATGATTTCATTGTATCTTCAAAAAGATTGATCGTCTTATTAATATTTAACAGACCAACTTTTTTTTCATCATATACAATTAAATCCTTCAAAAGCGTCTGAGTTAGCATTCTTTGTCTTCCAGTTATGTTTATCAAAACACTGTAATCCTTTTGCTTTTGAGCAAAGATAAACATAGTAACAATAATCGCAAGAACAACTGTAAAGATGGATCCATAGATAATGTAGAGAGAATAAATCTTTTTATTTTTTTTGTTATTCATATTCCAAAAGCCTTCTCTCACCTTTTAATGATCTCTTTTCAGTAAGATCCTGAGAAACCTCTAAGGTTCCAAGATACTTTCCTTCTCTATCTTTCAATGCAAAATATTCTATATGAATAAAACGATCACCCATCTGGATCCAAAATGCTGCTTTGGTTTCTTTTCCAGATTTAAAATCATCAAGTATTTTTTCTACTGTATCAACACTGGCTGGAGGATGACACATCTGCACCTTTCTACCAATAATTGCTCTATTGCGATCAAAAATTCGTTCTTCACTCTGAGAAAAAAAACGTACAGTATCATTTTTATCGACGAAGGTTATATCAACAGGCATTGTATTAAAAACTGCTATGAGTTCTTCTAAAACAAATGCTCCTGACGGAAGGGTAATAGTGCCATCATGCATTTCAACATCTTCTTCATTGATGGTAACTCCTTCTGGCTTCCAATTTTCAATTGGATCTATTAAGCAAAAACCTATTTCAGGGCTCTGTAAAACAATGTTATACCATTCTTCATCATTCAAAGTATCCAGACTCATAGGCAATAAAATCTGATCTTCTTTATAGATCATCTCAACAACTGCATCTGTAGCTTTCTTTAATGAATCAAGCAAAGGCTTTGACTTATCTCCATCTCTCAATAGAGCAATAGCTTCTTTAATCAAAACCCTTGTTTCATCATGTTTAGCCCACATAACCTTAGGAGGTGCTGTGACACCGTGCTTCTCTAAATAAGGAAAAAGAAGGTTCTCCTTTCTTCTATAATGTTTATCAACATCCATTAAAGAATTAAAAATCTCTTTAAGTTTCATGATTAAATCATCAGTTAATGGCAGGTTTTTATTATTATATATTTCTTCAAATTCAGCTACAATAAGATTCAAAGCCTTATTTTCTCTTTTAAAGATATCAACTGGATGTCCTAAGGGCACATCCTTTTCTTTGCTCGTATCAATATTTCCCTTAAGTACAGCTGTATGAACATCACAGAGTTTAATTACCTCAGTCTCAGGGAGACCTTCTGCAATGAGCTCCTGTTCAGCCCTCACAACTTCGTCATAGGGAATCTCCCTTAGATGAGTTTCTAGCTGTTTCTTGACCATGTCCTGGGTGTCGCCACTGTGAAGTTTTCTAATGAGGTCTTTTAAAATCTTGATTCTTTCTTCTGAATTGTTAATTATCTCGCTCATGTTGATATTCCTCCGCATAACAGTATAGACGAAATCAATATAATGTCAAACAGGTTATAAGATTCAACTTATTCGATTAAAACTACTTTGCTGTTTGAAGACCGAAAAATCTACGATGACCCTGTTGCTAAATTACATGAAATTATAAATTAAAATTTTCCTGATTCTGGTATATCACCACACTTCAAAAATGCCAAGACTATCTTTAAAGATTTTGACACCAATATTGCAGCCATGGGAGTGGCATAGAAGATGATTAATGATAATTAGGGATATTACGTTGAGTAGTAAATATTTCACATCACAGAATAAATGTTTTCAATACAACTTTTATTCTAAAGATTTTGCTCTAGATCATTTTTTCAAGTTTAAAAGCAGCAACAATTTATAAAACTTAAAAATTTTTTACATACAACAAGATTATTATTCTTTAATTTTAGGCACCGGTAGAAATATCATCTGTTGAAACATTAAATATAATCGATTTTATCTTCAAATAATATGTTGTATAACCAGATTCATAATTATAATCATTATAAAAATTATTTTCACCAGCATCTAAAATTCTAAGTCCTTCTATTAAATTTGAATTTTCTAATGTATACGATGCATTAGGAATTTTATCCCAATATAAATACATATGATCACCCTGGTTTGACATATTAAAATTGGCAAATCCAGCAGTTATTGAAGTTAAACTCAATGTAGCTACATTATTACCAGTTGTAACTGCTAAAGAAGTTGTTCCGTAAAACTGTACTATTGTTTCACTTGAACCAAAAGGAACTCCTGCTGCCCAAAGGACAATAGTAACATCACCCAAAGGAGCTGTCATAAATATTGAAGGAGTACCTCTATTTATTGAAGCTACAGATAGAGGGCTTGATAAATTAGAACTTTTATATATTGCTAAGTGAAGAGTATCTATGTAATCATATAAAGGGGCCGTTAAATTCCCATCAACACTTCTATTCTGAGAATTTATACCTTCTATAGATAAAGATACTATAGGTTTAGCATCTTCATAACAGGATGAAAATGATAGAACAACAATAGCAATACTCAATAATAGCTTTTTCATAATAAATCTCCATAATATAAAGCAACGGTCTATTTTTTATTAATGTATATCTTTTGCAATTTATTAGTAATGTAATAAAATTATAGAAAGAGATCAAAAAAAATATTATTTAAAGCACTCCATTCTTTATAATTCTACTAAAACCCAACTGGATTACTTTCAAGATTAAACAATGTTGATTTAACAACAACACTTACTCCACTAGTTGCAGGAGTAACAAAATAATTATTTAAACCAGTATTATGAATTGTACCATTATCATTAAAAACATAGGATGTTGCTCCAACGATTTGATCCCAAGAGAAACCAAATCCACCTGGCACTGCACCTGTACTAAAATTTAATGCAATAGAAAAAGACGAATGTGGCATAACAACCTCATTATCACCTTCAACCATTGTATGTGTAACTGTTCCATATCTTTGTACAATGCTTGAACCATCAGCAAGCCACATAACAATTAAAACCTCTCCAAGGGGTACAAATAAAGAAACTGTAGTAGTAGGACTTGTGCCTTGAAATACCGATATTTTTGAAACAGGCAAAGTTAAATCTGATATATGATAAACAGCCAAATGTACTGATTCAATAGAAGGAAACTCACCTAAGACAACATTTCTACTTAAACTGGTTCCTTCAATACTAATATTTAACATCGGTTTTGCATCTTCATAACAGGAAGAAAATGATAGAACAATAATAGCAATAGTCATTAATGTCTTTATCATAATTAGTCTCCACAATTTATAGAAAGATTTATTTTTATAAAAATTCTATTTTGCTTATATTTCATTATAATCAAAATAAACTAGAAAATCAATAAAATGGCTAAAAACATAGATTTATTAGCTATGGAATTACAATTGTTCTTGAAATCCACTCAGTTGTGAAACCAAAAATACTTGAATTTGCTCTTACACGAAAAATTGTTCCATTTCCATAACCCGAGACATCACAGTATAACCCCTGAACAGAAGCATAATATGAAAAAGAACCACTTCCTAAAGGTTGAACCTCTACAATATATTCTGTTGTCCCAAGAATTTCAGACCAAGTAATTCTTTGATCTGCATCAGAATATATTAATGAAGAACTAGTCCAATAACTCTCACCAAACCAGCCAAGGCTGATAGGTATATTTAAATTATTACCTTCAGTAATGTCATAAGATATTGAAGATCCATAACTTACTGGAGAACTACCACCATCTGAAGCCCATACACCTACACGTATTTCACCTATTGGAACCACAAAAGTAACTGAAGTGGTTCCTTTACTGACAGCAGCTACTGATACAGGTGTAAAAAGATAGGCTGTTTTATATATTGCAATATAAACTGTTTCTATATCAGGTTCAGTAATAGTAATTGATCTATCACTTGATGTTTCAATATTTGTCAAAGATATTGTTACAGTAGGCTTCGCATCTTCATAACAGGAAGAAAAGGATAGTATAATTATAGCTACAGCAGTAAGAATTTTTTTCATAACAAATCTCCACATTCCGACACAAGGTATATTTTCTATTTATTTGCACACTTTTGTTAGTTGAGATATAAACTAACAATTATTGAGAGCAAGGTCAAGGAAAAACTACTCATTTACTAAAATCTATGTAGAATATAATATTTTAATACAATATAGATTAAGATGTATACAAATTATTTTCAACCTCTTTTACCTAAAAAACAAAAACCACAAAGCATAATTCTGTAACCATACAGATTCTTTTCCCCGGTAGTACGATGGTAGGTCCCTTTTAGATTAAAATGGTACAATTAAAACTCTAATTTTCTTCAGAAATCAATACAAATAAAAAAAGCATCCAATAGGATGCCTTTTTAATGAATTTTAATTTAAGTGAGATTGCATCAATGCTGCAACTCATATTTTATAATTAAGCAAACTTAGATGGCTCAACAACATCTGCGCCAAACTTCTCTTTTGCTTCTGTGAGATTTTTCTTAAGCATTTCATGTGCAGTCCAGAACTCAGCAGGCATATCATCTTCTTTCTCGTATACTGCCTTCATTCTATCAAGCTTCTCCATGAATTTACCAATTCTTATTGAAAACTGCTGAATGTACTCAGTTTCTGTATATTCACGGTCAAAAATCTGCTTAAAGAGATCTTTAATATCTTCATATAATGGAATATGACCAATTGGAGTTTCAAGTGCCTTGTATTCACCATGAACACGGCCTTCCATCCACATTAACCATACTTTCTTATCAACCTTCTCATTGAGAAATTTGCCGTCAGCTTTAAGGAAATAGTTAGTAGCAAAAACAAGTGGAACCTCTGAACAGCTATTTCCAAACTTCAAGTGATTATTGATATATTTTCCAAGTGGCACAACAAGGAAATCCATATTAGCCATTGGACTTAAAGATCTTACACCAGCTTTTCCGAGAGTTGCTGCTGTTGTTTCAGATTCAACTGTTGCTCCAATGTAAACACCGTGTGCCCAATCAAAGGACTGATATACAGGTACTGAAGTATCAGAATCACGACCACCGTAAATAACGCCCTGTACAGGTACTCCATCAGGATCATGAAGCTTAGGATCAGCATTTTCAAGTTCCTGAATTCTTACAGTATAACGTGCATTCTTGTGAGCAGGAAGAATCTTATTTCCCTTAGCATCAGTTTTGCCCTCTTTCCAGTCTCCTGAAAAGTTTTCACCTTCAGTTGGAAGGTCTTCACCCATTCCGAGCCAATAAGGCTTATCATTATTCAAAAGAACATTTGAGAAGATCAATTCTCTTGGTGATGTCAGTGTCTTATAAATAACAGGATCATCTGTTGGGTTTACATCCTCAATGATTCCAAAGATTCCCTGCTCAACATTAACTGTATAGGGAACGCCTGCATCATTTCTGCGAATATATGCAATATCATCTCCAACAATCAACTGTCCTGGAATCATAGCAGTAGAGGTCTTTCCACAGGCACTTGGAAAAGCTCCTGCAAAATAGGTTGTTCTGTTTTTGCCTTCGGGCTTAGCACCCATAACAAACATATGCTCTGTGAGCCAATCTTCATTATTAGCTTTGTAAATAGCAAGTCTCAGAGCAAGCTTTTTGAGTCCAAGGCTGTTTCCAGCATACTGATTGTTTACTGTAAATACACGACCGTCAGCAATATCAATAAACATTCTTCTCTGATCGAGATTTTTAGTATTTCCTCTTTCATCAAGCTCACCAGCTGAATGTACTAGATAAAAGAAATCTTCTGATTGTGAACTCTTAAACTGCTCATATCCAGCTCTGTAAAGAATATCTTCACTGTGACCAACATATGAAGAATCTGTAATCTGTAGTGCAGCAATTGAAAATTTTGAATTAAGTGGTCCAAGGCAAAAGAAACGCACGAGGCATTCTTTTCCTTCCATAACTCCATCCATAATCCCCAGAACTTCTTTCAGTCCTGCTTCCTTATCCATAGTGTTGATAACATCACTCATCTTTATATCAGGTGTAACAAGGGTTCTGGTGTTTACCTTGTCTCGGCCCTGGTCGTTGATGCCATCAAAATGAATGGAATGTCCATCCATAGCAAGCTTTCTTTCTTCTCCATTTTTTAGAGACAGTTCGCGAACATAATCTATGTCCTCCTGGCTGTCTGTAATTACAGAGACCTTTGCAGGCTTGAGTAGTGCAATGTACTCCTCTACAATCTTCTCAACTCTGGGGTTGTTAAGATCTGTTAGCTTTTTCTCATTAGCCTCGGTTAGTATACTTCTATCAATATTCATCTTTACCTCCTGATGGTAATTTGGTATCTATTTATTAAATTTTTTAAAAAAATGAAGATTTGCTTAACTTTTCGAAGAATTGGCACAAAAAGTGAATAAATGATCAAAGACAAATCTACAAGATACTAAAAAGAGATAAATATTTGGCAAGTAAAAAATGGTATCTGCACCTATAACCCTAAAAAGTTATTATAGCTCCTTATAAATAAGAAGTTTTACATAACAAAATTAGTGTTTTTAATGCAAATATCTCCAATATATAAAAAATACATTGAAATATCTTGCCTCATAATGCCTAACTAACCAAAAATATATAAATATTCTATTGTGAAGGAATAGTAAAATGAATAAACAAAATACTATAATGAGTGCAGATCTTGGCCTCTTTAATCAACTTCTTCAAATGGTTGATGGCGACTGGTCAGACTCAATTCAGGGCATTTGCAATCATATTCAAGATCGATTTAAAGCTCTCGGTGTTTTTCTCTCAGTATATGACAAAAAATTTAATGAATTTATCTATGTCAGTTCTGCATTTGAAGCTAATACCCTTGCAAAACTAACAACAAATGAAATTGAATTAAATCAGGAGGTTCTATTATCAACCTTCAAAAGAGTTATTGATGCAGATAAAACTGTTTTAGACAATAAAATATTTAGAGATGATACGTTATTAAAACTTGCTGATACCTTTTTTAATGGGGATGAGAGCCTATCCAAAAAAATTCTTTCTGAGGTTGGTGTTAAAAGCCTTTTTGCTATTCCAGTACTCAGTGATAATGAAAAATACATCTGCTCTTTTCATATTATTACAGAAAGACAGGACATCGATTATGAAGAAAATCTTATAAAAGAATATCTATATCAGCTTAATGTCGCTCTGGAAATTGTTTTTCTTGTAAGAGAGCTTTATATAAAGGCAACTCATGACAGCTTAACAAGACTATTTAATCACAAGCAGGGAATTATTCTCTTGTCAAAGGAGATTGACCGTGTTAAAAGAAACAAACAACCATTATCAGTTGCAATGGTTGATATTGATTACTTCAAAAAAATAAATGATCTCTATGGTCATAGAGCTGGAGATCTTGTTCTTGAACATGTCTCAACTTTTCTAAGTAATACCCTCAGAAAATGTGATGTAATATCACGATATGGTGGCGAGGAGTTTCTCATTGTACTTCCTGATACAAGTCTAGAAAAAAGTTATGAAGTAATGAATAGAATTAAGATAGCCATAAGCAAAAAGGTCTTTACTCATAATAGTGATGAGTTTAGTGTTACTGCAAGCTTTGGACTTGTTGATTTTAATGACAAAGTTCATAAAAGTGCAGAGGGACTCATTGAAATCGCAGATCAAAGACTCTATTTGGCAAAAAAACAGGGGAGAGACTGCATTTGCTGTGAATCATAAAAAGCTAATAAATCTCATTCTTATCGTTATATTTTTTATTGCTTCAAATAAGGCAATGAGTGAAATACATGTCAAAGATATAGAAAATACAAATGAACAAAACTTTGTTCATGAGATATCTCCAGGATTCAGATATAAATTTAATAGAACTCTAACTGACACAGCTGCTATCTTTTTAGAGTATTCATTTTTATATGACGATCACTGGAATTTTAAAACCGGTCTTTCATATAACATTGCCGCATCTTCTGTTAATGGCTATTATTTTGACTTTTCTTATAACAATCTTGCCATCAAGGGCCTTGATCTTGGTCTCAAGTTTACCAACTACAGCTATGCATTATATAAAAAGGGATACAATTCAATTATTCCCTATGCTGTAATAGATATTGGTTTCTTTTTTAAGCTCGGTATTGCATTTCATTTTTTTAATCCCTATGAAGAACATATCTATAATATTTTTTATTACACCCCTCTAGGTTTTGAAACAGCATTCTATTATGCTATTGGCTGGCATTTTAAAAACATTAAAAACATTTATTCACTCAAAATAGAAATCAATAATCATGACCGCTTCTATTCAGGAACAAATGCATATATTGGTCTTATGATAAAAAACAGTCTTAAGATCACAAAGACTCTGGAGTTATTTCTAGATTTAGAACTGCGCATGTCGGGCTCTATTGCACTTGCGGCAAACTTCTACGTCTTTGGTTTTGATGCAGGAGTTACGGTTAGGATTGGTCATTGATCACTATTATATAAATCTTTTCATTTTATTTTGTCTTCACATTCAAAATGATTAGTAAAATAATATTCTAATTTATATTTCATTTCCATTAAATCAAAGGATATATCGGTTTCATTTTTTAGAGAAGATATTATGGATGACTCCATTCCACAGGGGTTGACTAATTGAAAGCCTTCAAGAGAGTTATTTACATTTATTGCCATTCCATGCATACTTATGCCCCCTCTGAGATCTAAACCAACTGATGCTACTTTTTTATTATTTAGCCAAAGTCCTGGCCTCTTTTCATCATAAACAACTTTTTGCCTGTATTCATCAAAGAGACAAAGACCTGCTGGTTTCATAAATTCACTAATAAATTCTCCAGCATTCTTCGATTTTACTGGAGCAACAATATAGATAACGATCTGTCCCGGCTCATGAACTGTAATGCTGCCACCGCGATCTACCTGAAAATAGTCATATCCTCTTTTCAACAATTCAGTTTCAGATATTTTTAACTCTTTGACTCCTCTGTTGCGTCCAACAGTTATCACAGGAGGGTCATGTTGGAGAATAAATATCTCACCATAGTGTTTACCACTAGCTAACTCCTCTCTACTTTGAAGCTGAAGCTCAAGACCTTCTTTATATGAAATTGGTTTTTCAATTATATGTATTTTCATTTAAATTTTTCTTCATTATTTAATTATTTCAAGAGATATAATTTCTGACTTTCAACTTTAAACTTTCCAACTGCTTCATCCACTATAAGCGAACATTCTGCTATAAACATTTTGGGGCTCCCACTGAACATCTTTTCCATGATACATTCTCACCGCTTCTCCAAAATGCTCAAACCGATTATATCGAAAAAACATCAGTGCATCCTTGTTGGCCTTTGGCACAACACTGGCACAACTTTCTTTACCATGCTTAAACTTCAGCAAGCTAATTCCTGCTTCTTCATCAAGGGTATAAATAGGGCCACTTCCAATATTGGGAATGAAAAAGCCAAAGAGAACTCCTTCCTTTTCATAAATATAACCTTGTGAAACAAACTGCTGTAAAAAAACTCTTCTATTTTCACCAGTAATTTTTTTATCAAGTTCAAAAACAGCTTCATAGTCATTTACAGAAATTGGCCTGATATTTTCATTAACAGAGATATCACATTGACCTCTGTAAAACTGATAATCTTCTCCCACAAGAAACCCTAGTGTATCATAAAGAGCTCTTCCCTCTCTAGTTGCAATAAGAACCCGTGAATCAATTTTAATTTCATCAAGATAGACCTGAAGATATCTTATTATTTCTGTACCAATTTTTTTTCTTTGATGATTTTTATGGACAATAATATTACCAAACCATGCTGAATTTTTATGAATTATCAGATTACCAAAGCCAATTATAATATTATCAAGCTCAACAACTACACTATAAAAATATTTATTTTTATAGTGGAGCAAAAACAATTCATCCAGCTTAATAAACCATTCAGCTGGTGGTAAATCTCTTAAAAATCGGGCATCCTCAATCAATGCTGGTCTTACTTTTATCATATATTTTCCTGAGTTACAATTATAATAATTATTTATAAAATTTCATTTTTGATTTTTCACGGTAATAAACATATACAGGTGATCGATAAAAATCCTTAGCATTCAAAACTTTGAGAGCTTTTATTAAAGGCAATGCAAAGGTATTGCTAATTACATATTCAATACTATTAGATTGATCATTAAAAATAGTATTAAGCTTTATCATGGCTTCAGGATACAGATAGCACACAATCATATCCACAAAAGTAAAATCATAAGAATAAATATCCTTTTTTAGAAAGATTAGATTTGGTTCTTTAAATATAAAATGCAAAAATTTTGAAAACAAAAAAGGAACCAGGGAATTTTCAAGACCAATAATTTTACATTGGGGTAATGCCCTGGATAACTTCAAAGCAAGAAAACCCCAACCAGAACCAGCCTCTACTATGGTTCCATCCTCAATTATCTTTGCTGCCTCTTCAACCATAAGTTTCTGAGCAGCTAAAGAACCTGGCATTGGCGTTATTCCATTTCTTAAAGAGGTTATAACAATTGAGATTACCATTGCGATGGTAATCACTAAAGCTAGCACTGAGACTATATTCTGAACTGTTAACAAATCATTCATTATATTTGACAATCTCTCAATTAAGACATATTATTTCAAGTATAAGAGATATATATAAACAAACTATCTCCTTTTTTACTAGCCATAGTTGTTATTCTAGGTAGTGCAGAACCATCTGAGGCAGGCAAAACGTCTTTGTTTTGATGCAAGCAAAATTTCAGGTTATCAGATGAAGATCAAACTTTCTAAAGCATTAACCCTGATACGAAGTATTCATCATCAAATGGGTGGTCATAAAGGGACAATAATTAATCTTATTGAGACCAGTTGTGCTCATTGCAAAAAAAAAGCAAAAAATCAATGCTCAAAATGCCGCGAACCTGGCTGCACAGCAAATATATATTGCTCAAAAATAGCTTAGAAGTAGCGAAAACTGGTAGATATTATTGAAGGAGTTCTTTGAGCTTCTTCATTTTATCCTCTTCTTCTTTATTAACATAAGGTTCATTGGAATAATGGGAAAGATTATGCCTTCCAATAATATATGTTTTTTTGCCACCCTTGCCATAACCCTGGCCCTTTTTTACTGAAGACAATCGAATGACAGTCATACTCTTTAATACATATGGTCCGGGATCTTTTTGCTCTCTCAAAACTGTAGCATGTGCCTTTAATATTATTTTATCTCGACCTTCTTTACATTCTTTTATGCCATAGAGATGTGCAATAGGGAGACCAGAGTTCTCTGAAAAAAGATTAGCTGAAATCTTATACAATCCCTTTGAAAAAACCTTAAGATTAACAGGAATCACAAGATGAGGTCCTGAGACTCGTTCTTTATCTATTCCAATAACCTCTGCAGACTTATCAGCATAATAAAAGGTACTGGCAATTACCTGGCGATCAAAGCTACCCATCTGAAAGGTAATCTTCAGAGTCATTGCCTCTCCCCAGGATGAATAATTCCCCGTTGGTTGAAATGTTTTTTTAAATTCTTTCTTCTTATAAACACTCTTGCTTTGAATCAGATCGAAGGATGCTCGAATTTTCTGACCCTTATCTATATCAACAATCTCTGCCTGAACCATCTGCACAATAGGAACATCTCTATCAGGATTTGTTGAGATTATTGTAAATTCAACTGATATTGCTTCACCTTTAAAAAGAAGAACCGAAGAAAGTTTAGCATAATATGAAAAATCCTTATCTTCACCAAAGACCCGTTTCACAGGAATAAATTCTAAAGGATTCAATAGATCATGATCATTATTGCTCAAAGGCATAGAATAATCAGGAAACTTCATCTTTTGTTCATGTTCCTTTATATATCTCTTCAGTTGTTTACGACCCATATCATCACTGGTATAATTTCTAACCACCTCACCTTTTCCTGAGCCAGTAAGTTTATTCCACAGAGAAATTTTATTACTGCTTTGTTTTGAAATGTTTTGACCATTTTTAGAATTTTGTGAATCGCTGCCATCAGAAAAAAGAATTCTCAATAGTATTGAAAACCCTATAATTGAAGCTGCAATAATATAGACAGTTTTGTTTTTCAATTCAGACTCCTTTATATGAAAAATATAGCAATAAGAGTTAAAAATACAAAAAGCCGTCAATTATGACGGCTTTTTATATTGTACCTTCTGAAGTGTAATTCAAGAGTTTTTTATTTATAGAGATTAAAATGTGTGGCTATAATCTCTCCAATTGTTCTTTCATCATTCTTTACATTATAATAGGTCTTCTTCCAGAACCATCTTCCTGTTGTTCTTTTATCCTGCTGAACATTGCTCCAGTTGCCATAGTTTGAGATTAGAGTCTCTGTTTCTTTCCACTTATCTCCATGATGATTTGAGCTACCTGGGTTCATAAGACTGAGATGACCTTCCATACTCATCATATATGGATAGTGATACCGATAGTTATCGGGTGCTTTTCTGCTTCTGACTCTTCCATCGGGAGCTTTGCTCTTTGTACAGCTTTGATATGATCCATATTTATTACCACCACAGGCCGAATGCATAGCGATAAGACCATCATCCTCACCTTTGAGAAACCATTTTAAGATATTCAGTGCCATGGGACCATTTCCAGCAATATTGAAGGCTGGAACACGAATATAGCTTGAGCCATTTTCGCTTCTGGCAATACTTGGTTGCAGGTCATATCCAACACCCAGGCTTTCAGGTTTATCAAAATCAATAAATGGAAAAAACTTCTTTATAATGCTCTTTGCAAAGGGGATGCGACCTGCACCATTTACAACATCATTGGCATAATTTGCCACTGTTGTGCCCCCTGCTGCTGAAGCAACGTGAATCATTGCTACAGTCTTTTGCCATACCTTATAATATTTCTTAATTTTTGGATTTGAACTATATTTAGCAAAATAGCATTGTGAAAGCATGGTGTCAGCCACTAATCCACCAGTAGAGTGAGTAATAAAGAGAAAACCCTTTGATCCATAGCCATTCTCTATATGAGCTAAAACTCTATCTGCAACCTTTTGCCACCCAGGTCTATTATCACTGGGATCTGAGGTATTTCTCACAAGGGTATTCTTCACATCCCATGGAGCATGAAGAACATTTGTTTTTTGACCAAAAAACTTATTCCAGTGCTTGAAAGTATCCTTTGAGTTTTCTGTTAAGGTACTGAGATTATCATATTCCTTGTCAAAATACATCTGAGCATGAAAACCATGAATAAAGATTACATCGAGTTTGCTGCTTCCTGCATCTACCTTGGTTTGCATGACAATAGCTATTGAAGAAATTATTGCAAGAGTAAGAACTATTATTTTTTTCATTTACATCCCCCCCCTGAAAACTTAAACCGTCCAGCCGTTATGTTTATAATATATGTAATTGAAATTAATAATCTTCGCAAAGGAAGACCTGTCTTGAATTGGTATGAAAAAATTAAAACTATTCAAAGTATTTAAAATTGATTTATGGTAAATATATAAAACAGGAGGGAGAAAGTAGGCGATTAGAATAAAAACGAATACTAAAATTAGATTACAAGTATAACTTTCAATCTAGTATACATTAAAAAAAATCACTTATAGCTCTATTTAGAAATCAAATAAAGCTATAGTAATTCTCAAGAAATAGAGCTTATATTTTCAAAAAATCAAAAAATGATTTTTTCTTAACAATTATGAACTCCACTCTTCTATTCATGGCACGTCCCTTTGCTATTTTATTGCTGGCAATGGGTTTGCTTAAACCAAAACCTGCACTACTGAGGCGTTCCTTTTCAATACCCTTTTTTTCAAAATATTGTAGAATTGCATTTGCCCTTAAAACAGATAGTTTTTGATTATAGGCAGCATTACCTCGATTATCAGTATGTCCTTCTATGCGGATGTTAATACTACGTTTCTTCAAAATTACTACGATTTTATCCAATTCCTCATTTGATGAGGCTGTTATTTTTGCACTTCCAGGACTAAAAGTTATTTTTTCTGATATTAACAGAACCTCATCTTGATGGATGGAGTTTAGTATTGCTCTAATTCGAGTAATTTCTTCATCGGTCATCTTTTGAGGATTTTCCGGTTTTAATCCTTCTTTCACCATTATCTTGCTCTGATAAGAAAGAAGAACTTTTTGATCTTTTATTTCTGAGTTATATAATTCTGTTATACCTGAAAGAGCATATACACGAGTTGATGCATTTTTTTCTTTTTTCTTATCATCAGCTTCTTTATCTTTTGCTAGTTTCTTATCTGAATCTTTCTTTGTATCTTTCTTTTCATCAATCTTTATATCTTTATTTTTAATTTCAATAACCTCAAAACCAAGTTCAGTACCACGCACCGAAGCAACAGCAGTTGGCGTTTTGATTTTCAAAGAATGATTTTTAAATATTTTTTCAAATTTTCCATACATTGAACCTTTCTTAACATTTAAAAATATCTTTTTTACTGTGATGTCATCAAGTTTTAAGAGACTATTTTCAGTAATTCTAATAGCCATTGTGTTATGGAAACGAATATCAACTATGGAACTTTTTTCAGTTTTTATTTCATAAGACTTATAAAGTTCTGTTCCAACAATTGCATGAGTCCATTTATCCTGTTCAGATTTTCTAAAGTACGTTTTCCCGATAACAAATGTTATTTTTGGATTTTCCTGCACCAATGCCGGGAGCCGTATAAGGACTTTTTCAGTTATCAACATATATGTCAGGGGTACTACCAATGCCAATATAACAACAACGCTAACGATTAATTTAATTTTTTTCATGATTCCTCACTAAATATACAATTGTCATTTAATACATCAGGGAGCATACAAAAGCAAGAAAAAAACATCTATATACTTTCTTTAATACATCATTTATCCTAAAATAGAAACAGAAATTAAAACTCTTTTTTTATTAATGATTGCATAAATTCTCATTCCCCATTATAAATATAGTATAATGTTGAAATATTTCAGGAGGATTTCTCATGAAAAAAAATATCTTCAGTCTCTTCATTATATTCTGTACCTTTTATATCTCAATATTTGATACATCATCATTATCTGCTAAACCAAAACTAATTAACAAACAAAAAGCACTGAAAGCCTATGGTTTTACAAGAGGCATTTTTAACAAGAACAATAGAATAATGAAATCTATTAAGAAAAAAATAGTGGAAAAAATTGGCAAGACTGAATTTACATCAAAGATTGATACTGCTGAAGAATTTCTCATGGCAGCATTTTATTCAGAAATTGAAATAAAAAACAATAGAAACAAAAAGCTACTCATTAGAGAAATGTCAACACATCAGGAGGGAGGCCTTAAACTTGGAGCTATGTGGCTCAGAAAAAGAATTGATACTTCTAATTATTATGACTCTGCAATTAAATATATTTGCAAACACTCAAATGTAAAAAAATCAGAAATCATGAGTTATTACCGAGAAGCAATGAGTGGAGAGATAGATCGCATTGTTAGAATTGTTTTAGGTAGAACCCCAAGAAGTCACTATACCATCGAATTTAAACCTGGAACAAAAACAGTAAATGCCATTGATTTAATAAAAACATACTACTTTGCTCCTACACGCTATAACTACAATAGACTCATGAAGGCCTGTAAATATTTTGGAATGAAGGGATCCTATTCATATAAACATCGAGTCTGTTTTAATGCCATGATTAAAATCATAGGACATCTGTCACAAGGCCTAAAAAGTAAAATTATCAGGGATATTACAAAAAAATTGAAATAGAGGTTAATTAAGATACTCTTTGTATTTTAAATCGTGCTCCTGCATTTCTCATACTTAATTGAGCCTTTTTTCTCATATCAATGATTGAAACAAATTTATCTGCCATGGATACCAGTCGAGATTCCTTAAATTGAGGCCTCAATGATGTAATAGGCCACATATGATTTACAATGGCATCCTCTTCAATTGCATTAAGTTCAAAATTTTCTAATGCATTATTAAGAGCAATCTGGGGATGTCCCTTTAGATGTACTTTTTTCTTTACTTTATTATGATCATAAAAATAAAAATCATGAAGCAGTGCGCCTCTCACAGCAGAAACAACATCAAGATTTCTAATTTCTGCAGCTATATAAACTAATTCTGCTACCTCAATTGTATGCTTAAGACGAGTTTGATTTCCATGATGATAAAAGTTGCTTAAAGAGAGAAATTCACTGTGATCAAGAACTTCCCTTATTTCAGAGTACTGGTACATCTTCTCTAGAATATTATCCTTCATTAAATAATTTGGTCCTTATTGTAAAAATTTCAGAGGAAAATAGCTCTGATATATCTCGATTGTGTTTCAGGAAGAAATTCAACTAGAAGTTTTTCAAAATTCTTAGAATTGCCAGAACAACATCGCCAATTTAATATACTATAAGAACTAGGCGAAGCAAAAAAAATGTCACTTTTTTGTATAAAATATACAGATTTAACTCCATTATTCATGAAAAACTGGAGTACAAGTAGGCAACTGTTGGAATAGTCGGTTTTTTTTATAACTTTCACATCCCCAAATATTTTAAAAAAATCTAAAAAACTTAAATTTCTTTAATTCAAGACTTGACTTTCTCTCCAGATATAGTTAGATTTCTAACTATATCTGGAGAGAAAGAAATGCACAAAGACTATGGAAAACTATCCTATGACGTATTAAAAACCATCCCTTTTTTCATGAGAACCATCATGAGTGGTTTTCATAAAACTGAATGCTGTAATAACCTTAATCCAACTCAAAAAAAAACTCTCATGCTCCTTCATCACAGGGAAAAAATAGCAATTACTGAACTGGGCAAAAGAATGAATATGGAAAAGGGCTCATTTTCATCTGTAGTTGAATCCCTTCTCTCAAATGAATTAATTATTAAAAAGCAGGACAATGCAGATAAACGAAAGTACTTACTGGAACTAACCGAAAAGGGCGCAGAAACAGTTTCTGAGATTCAAGAGGCATTTAAAATCCATATTGAAACTCTTTTAAAAGATTTTAAGGATGATGAAGTTAATGAGATTTCACAGGCTTTGACAACACTATACTCAACTGCCCTCACATTACAGGAGAAACACATTGAAAGATAATACATTTCTAGGCGAAACACCCATAGGAGAACTCTTATTAAAACTATCAGCCCCTGCTATGGTGGCCATGTTTGCCGGAGCTCTATATAATCTTGTTGATACAATTTTCATTGGAAAGGGTGTTGGCCCCCTTGCTATTGGCGGTCTGGCAATTGTTTTCCCCTTTCAGATGATTATTATGGCCATAGCTCAGCTCTTTGGTATTGGTGCTGCATCAGTTGTTTCAAGAAATCTCGGTTCAGGAAATAGAGAACGGGCATATCATACAGCTGGAAACATATTTTTCATTAGTATAGTTATCGGTACCATAACAACAATTGTAGGATTTGTATTTATTGATGACATTTTAATTCTATTTGGTGCAACTCCCGGTTTAATTAAATATTCTAAGGATTACCTCTCAGTACTTCTCTTTGGAGTTCCCTTTATAACTTTTGCTATGTCTTCAAATAATTTAATTCGGGCTGAGGGAAATGCAAAGTTTGCAATGGGAACAATGCTCATTGGTACTGTAGTTAATATCATACTGGACCCTATCTTTATTTTTGCTTTAGATATGGGCATTAAAGGTGCAGCAGCAGCAACTGTTATTGCTCAGGTCTTTTCATTTTCATTTCTAAGCTGGTACTTTTTAACTGGTAGAAGTACCTTGAAAATAAAGATACAACACTTAACTCCTGATCTCTCCATTGTCAGAGAATCATTTATATTGGGCTTTCCTTCTTTTATTCGTCAGGCAGGTGGTAGCATTTCAGTTATCATAGTTAACAACAGTCTCCAGAGTTTAGGTGGTGACATCTACATCGCTATCTTCGGTGTTATCGGCAGACTCCTTGCTTTTGGTCTAATGCCAGCCTTTGGAATTGCAATGGGATTTCAACCAATCGCCGGTTATAACTATGGAGCAAAATTATATGACAGAGTAAGGGACGTTCTAAAACGTGCCACAGCCATTACAACAATCATTGCCACCATATTTTTTCTAGCTGTAATGTTTATGCCGGAATTGCTCTTGAAGATGTTTACCAATGACAATGAAATGATAGAGAAGGGAATTCCTGTTATAAGAACTATCTTATTAGCAACACCTCTCATTGGTTTACAGGTTATGGGTGCTACCTTTTTTCAATCCATAGGCAAAGCGGTGCCTTCTCTACTCCTGGGAATGTCCAGGCAGATACTGTTTCTTATTCCACTTGTTTTAATATTGCCGGGTTTTTTCGGATTAAGTGGAATTTTTATAGCTTTTCCTATTGCTGACATATCAGCTACCATTGTAACCGCTTTGTGGATGCTCTGGGAACTGAATTTCTTACCAAGAGATGCAGTTGAAGATGAGGTTGAAGCTGCATAATTAGTGCCGGAACCATTTAAAAAGAACTAAATGAATCGGCACTGTGCACTTCTTGCAATCATAAACTTCAAATTAAACTATATACTGATTCAAATTAATTAATATTTATGCGGTCATAGCACTAGGTTGCAGTATTATTTTTCACTGGTAAATGTATAATAACGGATGTTCCTTCATCAATGGAACTGCTTATGGAGATAGAACCTCCATGAGCTTCTATGATTCTTTTAACCATATGAAGACCGAGACCGTATCCCCCTGTTTCCTTTGATCTTGAGGGATCAACCCTGTAAAAGGGTTCAAAAATAAAGGGGATATTTTCCTCAGGAATTCCTGCCCCATGATCTGTCACTGTAATTACAGCATTTGTTTCATCTAAGACTAATGAAACATTAATCTTTTCATCAGAGTCAGATGAATACTTAGAGGCATTTTCAATTATATTTTTAACAGCAATCTTCAGTCTATCAGCTTCACCAGATATAATTATTTCACTAAGATCTGATTGAATTTCTAATTCATGGGGGATGTCACTTGAATCAAGAAGAACATCCTTTAAAAGAGAAACAATATCAACATCTTCATATTTAATTGTACCAAATCTATTTTTTAATCGCTCAGTTTCGAGAATCTCACTGATCATAGATTCAATCTCGGACACATCCTCATTAATCCCCTGTGTAATATTATTCTTTTCAATAAACTCGAGGGCAACCTTCACCCTCGTAAGAGGAGATCTCAACTCATGGCTCACATCGAGCAATAGCTGTTCCTTTGATTCAATTGTTTTTTCTATTTGTTCACTCATTGCATTAAAGGACTCAGACAACTCACCAAGTTCATCCTTATGAACCACAGGAATCTTATACTTAAAATTTCCTTTGCTCATTTCTATTGTACCATCTTTCAAATAACGAATTGGCTTTAAAACACGTCTAATCATCCAGTAGGCTGCCATGATAATAAGAGAGAGAAGAACTATCATCAAGATCATCAGTTCTTCTCTAAATTGAATTGTATTGCTTATTTTTACTGCAATAGTAAAGGTTCCCTGTTTTGTATGTATCTCTTTAAGAAGATGGCCCTTGCCCCAGGAAAGAAATCTATCTTTTTCTCTTCGCCAACGACGATGCACCTTTTTGGGAAAAGGCTTATGTGTCTGCCATGATACATCATTACTCTTATACTTAATCATTATAGATAAACGCTGAGAAATTTCTTCAGCTTTTTTCAGTGATGGGGGATTACCAAGATCTGTCACTATGTAATTTATATATGTTAGAAGATGAACCTTCATCTTATCCTGATGTCTTAGACCCATTTGAGATCTCATAACATTGCTAACAACTATATTGATTAAGAAACCAGCAAAAGCAAGAATTAAAATAAGCTTAAAGAAAATTGATAAACGTATTTTATTAATAAGTCTTTTTATCATATCAGTTTTCTCCAATGAACATATAACCTTTGCCCCAGACAGTTTTTATAAATTGAGGTTTCTGAGGATCATCATTGAGTTTATTACGAAGTCTACTCACTGCAACATCAATTGCTCTATCAAAGGCATCCCATTCATAGCCTCTGAGGCTATCCATGATTTTATCTCTATCAAGAGCAATACCGCTGTTTGTTGTAAAAAGCAAAAGAAGATCAAACTCCATTGTAGTTAATTCAATGTCCTTTTCTCCTATGAATGCAATCCGCTTATTTTTATCAATGACGAGATCACTATAGGTTAAGATATCATTATTGTAATTCTTTACAGAGGTTTTTCTCCTCAGAACTGTTTGCATGCGAGCGACAAGTTCTCTTGGCTCAAATGGCTTTGGCAGGTAATCATCAGCACCGAGCTCAAGACCAACAATTCGATCAGTTACCTCTCCTCGAGCTGTAAGCATAATTATAGGAATATCAGATTGAGATCTAATTTCTCTACAGACCTCAAAACCATCCTTATCAGGAAGCATAATATCAAGAATAACCAGCTCAGGAGGTCTATTAAAAACTATTTTCAACCCTTCATCAGGATGAGTCACCGCCTCAGTTTCAAAACCATAGGAGGACAAAAAGGTGATCAATAAATTATTAAGCTTTTGATCATCATCAATAATAAGAACTTTTTTATTCATCATCATCCTCCTTAAATTAGATTTGTAAACTTATAACACTAGAAATCATTTTCAATTCCTGTAAAGCTTACTATTATATGTTATACCCGGCAAAGGCCGGGTATAACATATATCTATCTATGCCATCTTCTGAATCTTTTATGATACTTTAGGATGTATTTTTCAGCCTTTAATCTCTGAGCTGGTGTTAGAATTGCATGAAACTCTGCAAGTTTATCAACCATAAAAGTTCTTAATTCTTTAATCTTGGCTTCTTTAGATGTAAAGAGATTATTAACTTTGTTTTTATCAAAGGTATCTGCCTTTACCTGAGCAAGCATTGTTTCATGAAACCCCTTTCGTAATTCTTTAACTTCAATTCTTTTTGCTAAAATCTCATCTTTAATTTCATTAACCTTCACGAGCTGAACTTTTGAGAGGTCCAGTTTACTTTCAAGTTTACCAACAATCCAAGCTGCTTTTTTCTCTGGAGGAGCTGTTCTAATCTTATAACCAACTATACCTTTTACAACTGCACCAATAACTATCACTGCTAAAACACCTATTAAAATTTTCTGTACCATTTTTAATCTCCTTTATTGTAATGATATAGATATAATAGAATCGAGGTATTTCTAAATTATTGCATAATTGTAACAAAATGTAACAAAAGAAAATTTATTTCATTCTTTTTAATATAACAAGAGTAATATCATCAAAAATATTGTAGTTATCTAAACCACTCAAAATCAAATCGCGTATCTCTCTTGGTTTTTTATGACCATTATTTTCTAAAATCTCAATCATTCTATTTTGACCAAACATCTCTGTGGCAGAATCCCGTTCTCCTGGAATTGAATCCTTATGCCATGCTTCAGTTATACCATCTGTAAAAACCAGCATTATATCATTTAATTCTAAACTAACAGGATAATCATTTAAGAAATCACTAATTTCAGGTAAAATTCCCAACCAAACACCATCAGTTTCAACGGCTTCAACACTTTTCTCTATTGCTCTATAGATGATTATATCCTGGTGAAGACCGGAAAAAAAGAATCTACCATTATCATGAAGGGCTAGTACAGTTATAGTCATGTACTTATCTTCACTTATCTTTTTTATATCTTGTGAAATTGTTTTATTTATTAAGGATAAAAGGGATGAAGGATCTATTGTTGGATTTTGAGCTAAAGCCATTTTTATTGCAGTTTGTACAATCATCATAATCAAACCTGCAGAAACACCATGACCAGAAACATCACCGATAACTATCCAGTCACGATTTTCAACATTGATTATATCATAATAATCACCACCAACATCTGCTGCAGGAAGCATATATGTAGCAATTTCAAATCCCTTAATTGCAGGTTCATCAGGTAACAGAACCGTTTGAATTCTTCTGGCAAGTTGCATTTCACCCCAGAGTTGCATATTTGCTTCATCTGTTTTATTTTTAGCTTCTTTAAGACCTTTTCTCTGGTCAGCAAAACGACCAGTTACAAAACTAATAATAATTCCACAAAGTAAAAAACAACCTGTCATAAAAAGATCAACCTTAAGTGAAGATTGCTGACCCAGCTTAAATATACCAAAGAGAGTTGCCCCAACATGAACAGCTGAGAGAACAAGAACAACCATAATCGCCTGTGAAAAATTTGCTGCAATGACTAAAAAAATTACTGATATAACTATGACAAATAAAGCTATGAATCGAGCTTCATTTAAAGCAATAACCCAATATGCATATATAAATAAAAAGAAAAAATATTGTCCGAATAAAACAAGAGATGAAAACATAGGACTGATCTTTGTTCTTTTCAAAATTATCAGCATGAAAACTAATGTGATAATAACACCTGAACCTATCAGAATTACTAGATTCCAATAGGTTATGCTTGATATATTTAGTAGAATAGCTAATAAGGATAAAAATCCACCATTTAGATAATTCACTAATGAAAAACCTGTATTTCTTAAGAGAAATTTTTTATTACGTTCATGTTTTTCTTCATCTGATTCTGACTTTAAAACATGGGCATTCATATAGTAATCCAATATTGATATATAAAAAATCTTACTTTTATTAGATCAAAGAAAAAGATAATAGTCAAGATTTTTATAAATCAACAAAGCTATTGCCTTCCGAAATAACTTTTTTTATTTTCATTGACAAAGGGTATCAGCTAACTTATTCTAGATAACAATTCGCCTAATAACTCTTTAAAAATTTATGAACACTTTTCCCTCAATATGAATCTTAATTAATATGAACATTTCTCGCCTAACGCATGAGGAAATTCCTTCATTGTTTTTTCTGTAACTTCACCTATTCCCCACAGATAACTTTTTTATTACTTATACAGTACATACATAAATAAAATCGGTTTTCCTTATTATCTATTAACTAATTTAGTAAAGCAAATGGAGAATAGTCATGAAAAAACAAAAAGCTAAAATCACAATCTTTATTTCTTTTGTAATGCTATTGGCAAGCCTCATACTTTACAGCAACTATAGCAATACAGAAAAAATAAACACAGCAGTTCTAAAGGACTCACCACTTAAATCTGTATATATAAAAAAAGATAATAAGTTTCAAAGAGTGGGTTCAGTCTTCTTTATAAAAAAGGGAGACCAATTTAAAATAAAAAATGATACAACAAGTATCTGGATAAAAAACAATAAAGTATTTACAGCAACCGATAAAGCAGAATATGACAAGAATGTAATGAGATGGACTGTGAAAGCGAAATAAAAGAAAAACCGCTATGAATACTTCATAGCGGTTTTTCTTTTATTTGATTTTATTATTCTCTTTAAGCCATGTATATCCCCGATGAATAGATGCTCCTGGATCTTGATCCCTATAGTCCAGCTCTCTCTCTGCACGTTTTGAAGAATAATACTCCTGTCTTATTATAAGTAAAATCCTATGTGAATTTACCCGGAAAGATATTGAAAATATTTTTTCAAAAAATGACAATATAGAAGCCGTGATTTTTAATATTACATTTGGAATTGCTATAATTGGCCGAAGTGAACCTGTATGCTCATGTAACAACGTAAATATTTCTTTATAAGATAGATTTGAACCACCAAGAATATATCTCTCTCCTGACTTTGCATCTCTTATTGCGCAGACTGCTGACTTTGCTGCAGCTTCAACATCAGTAAAAGCAATGCCTCCTCCTGGATATACCATTCCGGCACCTTTTTTTGTTATATACATCAGATTTGTCATTGCAGATCCCTTAATATCATAGGGTCCACAGATGAGACCTGGATTTATCAATATAATATCAAGTCCCTTTTTTTGATAGGATAATGCAATTTTTTCAGCCATAAGTTTTGAACAAGGGTAAGGGTCAGTACTCTGAGATTCACGATAGTTATCGGTCTCATTTGCAGGACTAGACATTGTACCTGATTCTATAGTTTGAATAGATGAAATTTGGATAAAACGCTTTATGCCATTTTTAACTACTGCATCAAGAAGATTTCGAACTCCTTCAATATTAGTATCCTGTTGTTCAGCAGCTTTTTCTCCTCTGAGTCCTACTACTGCTGCAGCATTAATAACACAGTCCACTCCCCTTGAGCCATCGATGAGACTTTCTTTGTCTGAGAGATCTCCTTTAACTAAAGAAAGATTTCTATGATTTACGATATACTTTTCAACAAGTTTTTGAGAGAATTCAATATTACGAACTCCAGCTATTACTTCATAATTATTCTCTAGAAGCTGGATCAATATATTAAAACCTAAGTGACCGGTGAGACCAGTAAGATATATTTTCACTATTAAATCCTTATTTAAAAATATGATGCATCAGTTTTTTCTTCAGAGCCATTTTTTCGAAGAAGAAGATCATTTGATCGAGCTGAGCTATACCCAGGTTGAAATCCTCTCCAGCCATTGATTTCTTCTTCATTTACCTGATACAATGGAGGTAACATGAAACTGCCATATTCCCTGGTAACTTTTTCAAGAATAGCTTTATAATTCAAGGCAATTTCCGGTGCAAAATAAAAGACTGGTTCTAAAAAATCACCATTATTTTTTATCCTACCAAATAAAGATTTTCTCTTCTGGTTCTCATCCATCTTATTTATTATATTAATAATTGGTGTTGATGGATAAACTCGTAAACCAACACCCAACTCGACAATACTACCGAGGGCTGCCAGATTTTTTAGACCATTTTTTATCGTTGCTTCACTTTCTCCAGGACCACCGACAAGAGCTGATAACTTTAATTTAACAGATCTATTTTTAAAAAGGTCAAAACATTGTACGATATCTTCATATAGAAAATCCTTTTGATAGTTCTTCAACATCTCATTTGAACCATGACCAGCATCAATACCTAACACTTTGCAACCTGATTTCTCCATGAGATTTGCCAGCTCTTTATCAAAGGGTTTTGGTAAAGCATAGGAGCCCCAGTTAATGGAACCATTGTATCTTTTAATGAGTGCTTCACAGAGTTCCTTTGCCTTATCTAAGTTTAGATTAAATTCACTGTCAGTAAACCAGAACCAGTTTATACCCAAAGTCTTCAATTGAATTAACTCTGCAATTACTGCCTCTGGTTTTTTATAGCGAATAGTACAACCCTTTGACATTGGCTCAATACAGTATATACAGTTTTTACTACATCCACGTTTTGTTTCCACAGAAGCCCAGGAATAATGATTTTCAATTCCCCCACTGTATGTCTTCAATTGGTCTGCAAAATTTCTCTTTATTGGAGGGAGAGGGTCAGAGGATAAAACTACCTTATTTCTAACTGCCTTACTGTTGTTCTTCCAGACCAGACCCGATATCAAACGCTTGTCATCCCCCTTTTTTATTGTCTCTGCCAGAGTTACCATAGATCTTTCATCACTTCCTACAATACCATAATCTGCATTAAAATACTTAAAAAAAGGGATTGGAGCAGCAGAATAAGAAACCCCACCGATAACTATCGGACTATCTGTGATTTTTCGTATAGAATTGATTATTTTCTTTATTGCTTTGGGAAAAAATACCATAGGTTGAGCCAAAAATGCTGAATCAAAATTACGAATAGTTATACATATAAGGATAGGTTCCTTTTGAATAATGACATCACTTATCTCTTTTGACTGATTCTTGAGTATATTAATATCCAAAATTAGGGGATCAAAACCAGCTCCATGAAGATGGTGTGCAAGATGTTCGAGACCATGAGGTGTACATTTGGGATTCCAGCGATGAGGACTTATGAGAAGAACTGTATTCACATTTAATCCCTTTTACTTTTTTAAATTCCAACTCACTATAAGTAAAATCCCTCCACCAATTACTCCTGTAAGGTGAATTGGTAGATAGGGCAATAAACCTGGTTGAAATCCCTGAATATATTTCATATAGAGATAGGGAGACCAAACAGCAACCCCAACTGCAATCATAGCTTTTGATATTATTGATATAACTGAGTTTTTTTCTGATGACTCAGTTGTCTTATTTTTTAACTTATTTCTCAGAATAGCACCACCAACAACACCTGTGAGATGAACTCCTAGAAAGGGAAAGAGAGATGGATTCTGCTGCTTAATAACCACAAGATATAGATAGGGAAACCATGCTGAAACTCCCATTATTGTTAATAGAATTGATATATTCTTCATTAATTTTGTATTCATATTTACTCAATATTGATTTTTTTTAGGTGTTCATTAGGGATTATTACCAGTTTCTTTGTCAAATACTAAAGAAAATTTACTATTTTAAGGGAATAATTTGACTAAGTATACCAAATATACTACATTGGTATACAAGAGGAAATCAATGAATACTAAATCTATAAGCCATCAAGACCGCGTTTTTCAAACTGCTAAAAACTTAATTTTCACAAAAGGCATCAATGGATGGAGTATGAATTCCCTTGCTGCTGACTCTGGTATCACCAAAAGAACTCTATATAAAATAATTAACAACAAAGAAGATCTAGTTCTTCAGATAGTTATCGGGTATATAACTGAAATTCAAGAAAAACTGAATAATATTATATTATCTGGCATAGATTATTTTACAATAATGGAGAAACTTATGTCGGAATTTCCACTATTAGTTAAAGAGATAACCTCAAACAAGATGACTGATATTTTTTTGGAGTATCCTGAAATCGAAAAAACTGTTATCATGAAAAGAGGAGAACTGACCAAAAGCATCATTACTTTTTTAGAAAAAGGTATTGAAGAGGGATACCTCAATAATGACCTGAAACCCGAATTTATTCTACAGATGCTCCAAGGTTCAATTATCTATTTTATCCGCTTGAACGATGAACATAATGATTTTTCGAAAAATATAAAAGATGCATTTAATGTTCTTATAAATGGCTTTAAAAACCAAGAAATGGAGACAAGAAAATGAAAGAAATAATAGTTATATCTGGCAGCCCAAGGAAAAATGGAGACACATCAAAAATCACTCATCTTTTTGAAGAACGGATGAAACACCATGGAAATATAAATTTCAATTATATATATCTAAAAAACAAGAATTTAAATTTTTGTAGAGGATGCTTACTCTGTATGAAAAAGGGTGAAAACTCTTGTCCAATTAAAGATGATGCTATTGATCTGAGAAATGAGCTTCTTGAAGCTGATGGAGTCATTTTTGTAACACCTGTCTACATTCATTCTACTTCAGCTCTTATGAAGAATTTTCTCGATCGCTTTGCTTATTTCATGCATAGACCTGCTTTTCACAATAAACCTGCTCTATTAATTACTTCAACAGAAATTAGTGGCACAAAAGAAACTATTCACTACATGAAATTTCCCATAAAAGCATGGGGGTTTTCATATTTAGGAGATATTAGTATAATCGTTGATGCATTTAAACTTGAAGGAAAATTCAGAAACTCTATTTTAAATAGCATTGATATTAAAGCAAAAAAATTTGTGAAAAAACTTGATTCTTCACAAATAGAAAAACCATCCTTATCTTCACTTCAATTTTTCAACATGCTTAAGACAAAAGTTATTTTACACAGAAAAAACCTGCCCTATGATTATGAATATTGGAAAATAAAGGGATGGCTTGACTCATGTTATTTTTACCCTGCTTCAATAAATCCAATAAAAAAATTATTTGGAAAAACAAAAATTCAATTTATTAAATTTGTTATGCGTATAAAACTCGGAAAAGAACTTTATAGAAAAATATTCACCGAACCAATGTTAGACCAGGTTTAAAAAATGACATATAATTCATTATATGTCTTTGTAAAATCAATATTCATTTTCATTATTGGTCAATATAAAAATCCAAAAGAAAATATTGAAAATATCATTACTCTGAGTACAGGATCAAGTTATAGTGTTTCCAAAGAAAGTAGAATTGACACAGACAATTATGAAGTAACAATATTTGAGATTGAATTTACCTTAAAAAAATTTGTGCCTCACTTTTTTAGTCCTCTAATACCATTCTTTTTAGGAATACCTGGTTTTAAGCGGAAACTATGGTTAAAAAAAAACAGATCAATTTGCAGGTATATATGAATTTAACTCGAATGAATCAGCAATTAGATATGGTAATTCTCATGCCCAAAAATGTGTTCGGTCATTATGTGTTGACTCTAAATATGAATGGAAAATAATTGATGATAATATCAATTATAAAAAGGATTAAACAATGAGTTATATTATGGTAGATATTGAAGCTGATGGCCCCATTCCTGGAGATTACTCCATGATATCACTAGGAGCTGTAATTGTTGATAGTAATCTTGACAAAACATTTTATGGAACTTTTCATCCCATTTCAAATATATATCAAGAAGAAGCCCTTAATGTTTCAGGTTTTTCAAGAGAAGAGACCTTGAAATTTGATGATCCTAAAAAAACTTTAGAGAATTTCAAAAAGTGGATTATTGTAAACAGTATAGGGAAACCTTTTTTCATCTCTGACAATAATGGTTTTGATTGGATGTTTGTATGTTGGTATTTTCATCATTTTCTTAACAAAAACCCCTTTGGTTTTAGTTCAACAAATCTTGGATCACTCTATAAAGGAATAACCAAGGATATGTTTCAAAACTTTAAACACTTGAGAAAAACGAAACATACCCACAATCCTGTTGATGATGCGATGGGAAATGCTGAGGCATTACTTGCAATGAAAGAACAATATAATCTTAAGATCAAACTATAATATTTATTTCAATTGGAGATTAATCTATGAATAATCACATCCTCATCATTCTTTTTACATTAAGCTTCACACTATCAATTTCTTGCAGCAAGAATATTGACCCTGAAATTCTTAATGCGATGGAAAAGAGGGATATTACATTTATAAAGAAGTATTTAAATGAAAATAAAAAAATAAAGGGTGTAAATGAAGATGGATCATCTGCATTAATGATAGCTATTGAAATGAAACAATATACAATTGCAGGTCTAATCATAGAAAGTGAAAGTGAAAAAGATTTAAACATAAAAAATAAATATGGCATATCATCTTATTTAGTGGCGATGGAAGCATTTTCTACTCAAAGAAATAGACAAGAAACAAAATTTAAAAAAATTAGAATAACTGATTCAGATGATTATGGCTATAACGGTATTTTTTATGCAATGTAAATATTTTAATTCTCTAAAGCTTATAAAAGTTCTAAAAAAACATAATGTTACTATTAACATGAAAGACAATCAAGGGCGAACAGCTCTAATGCATGAAATCTATAATGCAAATATTGATGTTGTAAAATTTCTTATAACACAGAAAGCTCAAATACATGAAATTGATCTAAAAGGGAATTCAATTTTGATGTATTGTGTAATAAAAATTATTGATTACAAAAAAACCATGGATATTTTTTCTAAAGGTCAAGTTCGAGATGTCATGGGAAAAAAATTTAAAAAATTGAAAGTGCAACAGGTTGCAATTGCAGCCTACCTTTTAAAGCATGGAGCGGATCTAACAAAAAAAAATAATGCAGGAAATACATTTCTATCGCTTTCAAAAAAATAAATTACAAAGAGATAATCAATTTAATAGAAAAACAGTCACTCTCTACCTTTAGGTTTATCCCTCAATTCTTTCCCTTCAATCCATCCATTTGAAGCATTGACAATTAAATCAAATTTTGGAACATAGGGCTTTATATCTATTAAAGGACTTTGATCAAGAATATCAATTCCCTTTACATGAAGAATATTATTCTCCCTTTTTTTCAAAGCAACAATAGAAAATCCGATTCCATTTGGTCTACAGGGATGACGAGAAGCAAATACACCGTGGTTTTCATCATCCAAGAATGTAGGCCTGCTTAGAATGACCTCACCTGATCGATCTAAGATAAAAAATATCATTAAATGAGAGAAGGTTTCTATTGTCTCAAGACCATCTGAATATTCTTCAAATAATTCGATTTTACTTGAATCATTACTTACTGTTCCCTGTATTGGACAATCCTCTTTTTTCTTATGAGGAGTATGAATAATCCCCAGTTGTTGAATATTAAACATGTTCGTTTCCATCTTTTTTTCAAATCCATTATTTTTTTAATATTTTTTTTCATATTATTACTTTTTTGCGTACTTATAGTAAAGGAGAAAAATATGTCTATTGAAACAACTATTTCGATCACTGAAAAAAACTTTGCACTCATTAGGCTGCTATCAAATAAATATCGTATGTCAAAATCTGAAATTATTTCTTTTGTAGTTACTTTAATCAGCAAAAAAAATAAATCTTTAATGAAGACTCGTTTTTCCACTGAGTATCAGGAAAAAAATTCTGCAAAATTCTTGCGTATGCATGTTTATTTATCTGAACCTACCTTCAGTGTTTCGCAAGATTTGAGACACTTCTATAAATCCTCCTTCTCCCTCCTCATTGCTGAAACAATTAAACTGTATATACAAGATTTGATAGACCTTCTTGAAGGTACCGATAACTATCACCATCAAATACACTGTCAAATCTATTGTTTTGAGGGAGAGACTATTAGCTTTAAACATTATTGGGGAATGCCTACATTGGCAGATCTGGAAGCAGGATAAGAAATAAACTTGGAAAAGATAAACATTTTATAGTAGACTAACTACAAATGACTCCCATCATTTGCATATCCCAATGCAATAAGGAAAATACTATGACTAAAAAAATCGAAGCCCAACTTCAAGCAAATATAATGCTAATTGAAATCAACAACCCCGATCGCTTAAACAGTATAAATACAGAGATGGTAGCTGACTTAACATCTCTTCTCAAGTCAGCTGAAAGCGTAAATGACTGCAAAATGATTATAATATATGGTCGAGGCTCAAAATCTTTCTGCGCAGGTGGTGATATTAAAGAACTCTATTCATTTATATCAAATTATGACTTTGAAAAAGCTATGAATTTCTTTAACTCAGAATATACTATGGATCTACTCATCCACAATTGCAGTAAACCTACGATAGTTATCGGTGATGGAATTACGATGGGGGGAGGTATGGGGATTGCTCAGGGTGCTGACATAATATGTGTAACAGAAAATACAGAAATGGCGATGCCAGAGACACGCATAGGATTCTTTCCAGATGTAGGAGCAACATATTGGCTCAATAAAAAATTAAAAGGGGGGATGCCACTATACATGGGACTCACTGGAGCCAGTCTGAAATCAGGCCAATGTGTTGCAGCAGAGCTGGCTGATTACCTTATAGATTCAACCATGACCTTTGAATTACTATTTCAACTGCAACAGGCCACCAATGATTTTACTGACCAAAGGGATGAAAATCTGAAAATAATTAAAAAGCACATAAGGCATCTTATTCAGAATCCATCTGATGACGTTGATGCTATTCAAAGAATAGCAGATACTCATTTCACATCTGATAAATCCTTTGATGAAATTTTCATCTCTTTAGAAACATCCGGTGAAACAGAAATCCTCAATATTCTCAAATCAAGATCACCCTATGCTCTCTCTTTAGCTCATAAACTAATTGTAAATGGCCAGAACATATCTATTGAAGATGCCTTTAAGCAAGAACTCAATGCAGCTGAAAAAACTATTCAATTTCCTGATTACAAAGAAGGAATCCGCGCCAGAATCATTGACAAAGATGAACCATCATGGCATAATTAACCATTGAGGAGTATAAAATGAAAAAAATCACTTTCATCATTATTGCAACTGCTTCAATAATCTATACTGCATCAGAAATTAACTCTAGAAGCAAAAACACCTTCTTTTCAGACATCCCTCCGAGAGCCTCAGTTTTTGGAAAATACTCTCAGCTAAAACAAAAACTTTTTTGCTACAAGGTTGTGCGGAAATATAGAAAGTACTACACTTTTTATAATTTTCATGATATAGGATTGCACAAAAAAGCAAAACGATACTGTGGCAAAAAACTTCTCCCTGGTTACATTGTCTACTATGCAGATACATGGTACGTATGGGGCAAAAAGACCAAGAAAAGAATATCTCATAAAACCTTATCCACCATGAATGGCCGCTACTCTGGTCTGGTACAAAAAGATTACTGCCCAAATGAAAATACCTTTGGCCCAGTCTTTGAAGAAGGATACAATGCACATGTTAAAATTGGATGCAACACTCCTCGAAGGAAAATTGGATACATAGTTTATGCAAAACCATATAAATATGTATGGAAAAAAATGCACTTCCCTGCAAAAAACATCCCCCTTGAAGCTCATAAAGATGGGAAATATACTCATCTACTTCAATCATTTCGATGTGATAGAGATGCATCATATTATGGAAACTCAACAGAATTAAAATACAAGGGGAGACATCTTTCAACAAAACCAACCTACTGTAGAATAGAATCAATTCCAGGACATTACGTATACTTTGCACCACACTGGTATGTATGGAAAAACAAGGTTAGAGAATAATATTTTTTCATGAAAGAATTAATTCTAAATAGTTCAAAAAAAATATCCAGTCAAATTGCTATATGGATCGAAAAGGCAAAGATGACTGAACATACCTTCATGATTCTCATGGCTCTTCTTATTGGTGCAGTAACAGGATACGGTGTTGTTTTTATACGGTACCTGATAAAAGAGATTACTGCCCTCTCTTTCGGGGGAGGTGTTGATGTTCTATCTAATATAATGAAGACCCCCTGGTATCTAAAACTCACCATTCCAACAGTAGGAGGATTAATTGTTGGCCCCCTAATATATTTTTTTGCCAAAGAGGTTAAACGAAGTGGTGTTCCCGGAGTCATGGAATCTGTTCTCATCAGAGGCGGCATCATTCGTCCCAGAGTAGCTTTTTTCAAAGCAATAACAACTGCATTAACTATTGGCACCGGCGGTTCAGTGGGCCGTGAAGGTCCCATTGTACAAATAGGTTCAAGTATTGGTTCAACAGTAGGTCAGTTTTTCAGAGTATCAGCAGTACGATTAAAAACCTTTGTGGGATGCGGTGCAGCAGCAGGAATTGCAGCTGCTTTTAATGCACCTATTGCAGGTTCTCTTTTTGCAGTTGAAATCATTTTACAGGATTTTGCAGTATCACAATTTTCTCCAATAATTATTGCATCAGTAATGGCCACAGTTATATCTCATCATTACACAGGAAACTTTGCAGAATTTAAAGTTCCAGCATATCAATTAAACAGCTACGTTGAACTTCTTTTTTATGCAGGTCTCGCAGTATTATGCGGAATCCTTGCATATGCATTCATTAAATCAATCTACTTTTCTCAAGATGTCTTTGATAAAAAAATAAAGATACCAGAATACCTCAAACCGGCTCTTGGAGGACTTTTACTTGGAGCACTTGCTCTAGCATTTCCTCACGTTATGGGTGTTGGGTATGACTCAATAAATAAGGCATTAAACGGAGACTTTCTCTGGAAAATGGCTGCTGTTCTCATTTTAGCGAAAGTTTTAGCTACATCCATAACCGTTGGTTCAGGTGCATCAGGAGGAGTCTTTGCTCCATCACTTTTTCTCGGAGCAATGACAGGAATCTTTTACGCTGCAGTTATGCAAATTTTATTTCCATCTATAATATCAACTCCAGGAGCCTATGCACTGGTAGCAATGGGAGGATTCGTTTCAGCTACAACCCACGCCCCCATTACTGCTATCTTAATGATATTTGAATTAACTAACGACTATCACATTATTCTACCTTTAATGGTTACCTGCATTATAAGTACTGTTGTTTCTTCAAAATTAACTCGTGAATCTATATATACATTAACACTTATTCGCAAAAACGTTCATATGAAAAATGGCACAGAAATTAATGTAATGAAATCTATTTTTGTTAAGGATGTATTCACTTCGAAATATGACGCCATACATTCTGAAACAGCCTTTGATGAGGTTGTTAATCAGGTTCTCGCAGGCCAGGAGCCCTATTTTCCCGTTATTGATAAAGAAAAACTTATAGGCTTAATATCTTTTCATGATATAAAAGAATATCTCTATGAAAAAGAAGACCTCAGAAAGTTCCTCATAGCAAAGGATGTTGCACTCACAGATATGGTAACAATTTCAATAGAAGATAACTGTCAGAGTGCTCTTGAAAAGTTAACAATTGGGAATCTCCAGGGAATGCCTGTTGTAGACCCTTCTGATCATCAAAAAATTTATGGTATGATTTGGAGAAAAGAAATCCTTGGAGCCTATAATAGAGAGATAGAAAGAAGAGACATCACTGCATCACTTGCCAGTAAAATTATGATGAAGGATAATACCAGCAATGTGCAATTTCTAGAGGGCTACTCAATTAATGAGATTGATGTGCCCATTAAGTTCGTTAACAGATCTATCAGAGAATTGAATATAAGAGCGAATTATAATGTCGATATCCTGGTAATTAAAAGTACAACAAAGGATGGCCCAAAATACAAAGCATCTCCAGATCCCTCATATAAATTTCAAAAAGGAGATGCAATCGTTATATCCGGTGAGATTGGCAAAATAAATACTCTTAAAGATGCTATCAAATAATTTCAATAGTTTACAAACACGATAATAAGTAAAAAATTTCAACAATAACTTGACGAAAGCCAAGTTATTATGTATACTTGATATATATCGATTTGATATATATCAAGTATACATATGGTGAACAATGCAAGATAAAATTTTACTAGGTTTCCTTGTTGAAGGACCAAAAACAGGTTATGATATAAAAAAAGCTATGGAGATAAGTACTGACCTATTCTTCAATTCCAGTGCCGGAAGTATATATCCTGCTTTTCAAAAACTTATCAAAGAAAAACTGGCTACAAAAGAAAATAAAACTGAAAATGGCAGAGCTAAAATTATATACACTATTACCCCTCAGGGAAAAGAGGTCTTCCTGCAATGGCTAAACAATTCTTTACCAGTGGATAAGGTAAAACAGGAATCATTACTTAGAACCTTCTTTCTATCCCATTTACCAATTAAGGCACAAGAAGAACTCTTTAAAAATTTCATAGACGATCTTACAACAAGAAAAGAAGAACTTATTGATCTACAAAGTAAACTTTCAAAGTTTGATATAGATTCATATCAAATGACAACCCTACAGTTTGGCATTGATTATTATAATTTTATGATGCAGTGGCATCAAAATTTTATTAAAGATAATTTCAAAAAATAACTACTTCGGAGGACAATATGAAAATAGCTGTTATAAATGGAAGCCCAAAGGGAGATCTCAGCATTACCCTGCAGTCATTGAGATTTATCGAAAAAAAAATACCTGAGTTCCAACTGGAAATTCATAATGTATCTCAAAGAATAAAAAAGTTAGCAAAAGACGAAACTCTCTTTAATGAAATCCTCACTGACATTGAAAAGGCAGATGCAATTATATGGTCCGTGCCCCTTTACGTTCTCACTGTTCCTTCACAATATAAAAGATTTATAGAACTAATACATGATAAAGAGAAGCAATCAATCTTTAAGGATAAATACTGTGCAATAATTACAACATCTATACACTTTTTTGACCATACAGCACATAACTACATGAGAGCTGTTTGTGAAGATTTGAATATGAAAGTAGTAGAAAATTTTTCTCCTGATCTCTATGATTTACCTGACAAGGAGCACCATCCTCAACTACTGAGTTTTGCCAAAACCTTTCTAGATGCAATAAAAAACAATGATGCAACATATCGTCTCAATGAACCCCTTAAAAATACCTCAATATCATACGTAAACCAGACTACTGAGTCATCGATTGATTTAAATGATAAAAAAGTTGTAATACTTGCAGATTCTTTAACTGAGAATTCTTCTTTAACCTCCATGGTTAATGAATATGCTGCAAACTTTTCCTCTTCTGTTGAAATTGTTTCTCTAGATGATCTGGATATAAGAGGAGGATGTCTTGGTTGCTGTAAATGTGGACCTGATTATGAATGCGCCTACGACAATACTGATCAATATAAAAATTTCTATAATACAACAATGAAAGCTGCTGATATTATCATCTTTGCCTCTACTATTAAAGGACGTTATCTATCATGGCAGATGAAACAATTTTTTGACAGAGCCTTCTTTAACACACACTCACCCTCTTTAACCAAGAAGCAAATAGGTTTTATTATCTCTGGTCCTTTTCGCCAACTTGGATTTTTACAGGAAATCCTCAATGCTTATGTTGAGTGGCAGCGCTCGAACCTTATTGGCTTTGTTACTGATGAATATGATTCAAATGAAACCATATCTGCCCTTATTAAGACAACAGCTCAACACACAAAATCTTTTATTGAAAACTCATACCAGAGACCTACTACTTTTCTTGGTGTTGGTGGCATGAAGATTTTCAGAGATGATGTTTTTGGAAGATTACGTTTTGTTTTTCAAGGTGATCATCAACACTATGAGTCCAATGGATACTATGATTTTCCAAAGATTGACAAATTTGGTGAAAAAATGATTGAGGCCATGAAAGAGCCAAATGCCCGCAAAATTATAAGGGGAATGATTAAAGCAAAAATGGTTGAGCCTCATCAAAAAATTGTCAACGAAGCTTAAAACAGTTTATTAATAAACTAAAGATATTAATAATACAGCAAAAGAGAGTTATTAAAATAATAACTCTTTTTTTGCTTTCAAATAAAAAACTCCTTGAAATGTTGATATGTTTCATACTAGTATGTACCATATCAACATTTCAAGGAAATCAAAATGTCTACAATAGATCTAGCCATAATTGGAATTCTAAAATTAAAACCCATGAGTCCCTATGACATAAAAAAAATAATAGAAACCAATGCCATGAATAACTGGATCAAAATTGGTACTCCAACAGTTTTTCAAAACATTAAAAAACTAGCCAAAAAAGAATATCTCACATTTACCCACCAACAACATGGTGAGATGCCACAAAAAACTATCTACTCAGTAACTGACAAAGGTGAAGCATACTTTATGGAATTAATGGAATACTTTTCAAATGTTCCAGGACAAATATTCTGTGATACAAATGGAGTCCTCGCTGGTTTACATCATCTTTCAAAAAAAGATGCTTTAAGAATGATTAATAACATCAGAGAAAAATTTTCAATTTACCTCAAGGGAATTGAATTTTTCATGGAGAACCTTGATCGATATGATACAGCAGGTAAATATATTATAAAATGGTATTATAAGATTTATTCAGCATCACTGGAGCTCTATGATGATTTAGCTGAGGATTACAGAACTTCAAAAAAATTAAAATATACTAATCCTAATGAACTGTTGGAAGATTATGGTGCAGAGGAAATAAGAAAGAAGATATTTATAAAATAAATTTATTTTATTCAAATGGTACGATCCATACTATTTGCATGAAAACAATAAAGGAGAGTGATGATGAAAAGAAAAGTTTTACTTTACGGAGCAAATGGATTTTCTGGAAAACTCATACTGAAAGAAGCACAGAAACAGGGTGTCGAATTAGTAATAGCAGGCAGAAATAAAAAAGAGATAAAAAAAGCTTCTGATGAATTTAACTTTCCCTATCGAATTGCATCGCTGGACAATGATTTAGAAATCAATGATATGCTCAAAGATATTGACTGTCTTTTTAATGCAGCTGGGCCCTTTTCCCAAACCACTAAACCCTTGATAAAGGCATGTATAGCGATGGGAATTCACTATGTTGATCTTTCTGGAGAGATAGATGATTATATAGCTGTACATTCACACAATAAAACCGCAATAGAAAACAATGTAATGCTATTACCTGGTGTAGGTTTTGATATAGTGCCAACAGATTGTCTTGGGCTTTATACATCTAAAAAAATTAAAGATCCTTCAGAACTTAATTTCTACATTAAAGGCTTTGATGACATCTCATCAGGTACAGCAACAACTGCAATAGAAGCAATTGGAAAAGGAATTCGTTTTAGAAAGGATGGCAAAATTGTCAGAGCAAAAAAAACTGAAACAGTAAAAATTAATTACAATGAAAAAAATGAAGCATACCTTCTCTCAACCTGGGGTGACATTTTTACATCTTATTTAACTACAAAGATAAAGAATATAAAAGTCTATTTCAAATCATCATTATTCAATAAAAGCTATATTCTCTTATTGCATTACCTTGAATCTATATATAAATATAACTTCATGAAAAAGCCATTATTTTTCTGGGCATCAATGCAAAAGGGGCCCTCTCAAGAAAAAATGGACACTGGAACAATAGAAATTATTGCCGAGGCAAAAAACAGTCTTGGTGAAAGTGCAGCAACACATCTAGTGCTTCCTGAAGGATATATATTTACTGCACTTTCTTCAGTAATGATAATTAAAAAGATACAAGATGGAATTATAAAACCAGGCTTTCATACACCTGCACAATTATTTGGTGAAGATTTTATCTTAGAGGTTGAGGGAACATCACGCTCAGATTTATAAAAATATATCATCCTGCAATTTTAAAAAATAATACTATTAAAGGTTAATTAGAGCTCAACATCCCCACTTGACCTTTAATAATAAAATAAGGACCTCTCCTGGGCATTTCTCTCATCCATATATTTTGATATAGAAAGCCCCAGAATAAATATATCCCGGGGCTCTATAACTTTTCATTAAATTTTTACTGAAATTATTTTTTAAATTCTTTATATAATTTCTGATGCCAATTCCAGGCTGTTTCTAATATATACTCGAGGGAATCATATTTTGGTTTCCATCCCAATGTATTTCGTGCAACATCAGCAGAGCCCACGAGCTGTGGTGGATCACCAGCTCTTCGATTTTCTTCAATGGCAGTGATATTTTTTCCCGTGACCTCTCGCGCTTTTTCAATAACCTCTTTTACAGAAAAACCATTTCCATTTCCAAGATTAAAGAAGAGAGACTCTCCACCCTTTTGAAGATGTTCAAGTGCAAGAATATGGGCATCAGCTAAATCAGTTACATGAATATAATCTCTGATACAGGTTCCATCAGGGGTATCATAGTCAGTACCAAAAATTTTAATATTATCTCTCACTCCCATTGCAGCATCAAGAATCAAGGGGATGAGATGGCTTTCAGGATTATGCCATTCTCCGATTTCATTATCAGCGTCAGCTCCCGATGCATTAAAATATCTGGGTATAGCATAGTTCATACCATATGATGAATGAAAATCCTTCACCATCTGTTCAACCATAAACTTACTCGCACCATAGGGATTAATCGGTGCCTGAGAATGTTTTTCATCAAGAGGAATATACTGAGGCTCTCCATAGGTTGCACATGTCGATGAAAATATAAAATTCATAACATTAAACTCTTTCATTACACTAAGAAGATTCAGTGTATAGGAAACATTGTTGTAATAATATTTCTCAGGATCTATAACAGATTCACCAACCTCTATGAGGGCAGCAAAATGAAGAACTGCAGTAATTTTATATTTCTTGAAAATGAGGCGAAGCTGTTCTTTGTTACCAATATCAGCTGGAATAAAGATTCCCCATTTTGCAAATTCAATATGTCCATTGGATAAATTATCTACAACAATAACATCATAACCCTTTTTATAGAGCTCCTTTGTAAGATGAGATCCAATATACCCTGCTCCGCCAACAATTAAAACATATCCATCATTCATAGAAACACCCTTTTCATTAATATGAGTACATTATTTTTTAGACATAATTTCTTTCAAGATTTTTTTTGTTATCGATATAATTCTAAATAAAAGTATAATCCTGCTGTACCCAATAATTTTATTTATCACCTGTTTTATGTACTTTGTCAATTAAATATACAACAGAGTAGCCCTTGAATCCTTCTTGACAGAGGTATAACAGCTAAGTAATAATTGAGGATATCTCAAAAGGATGAATTATATGACCATATTTGCAGCAATCTTAGCCGGTGGTAGCGGCAGTAGAATGAATTCTGATCTTCCAAAACAATTTCTCTTGATAAAAGAAAAACCTGTTATTGTTCATACAATTAATCAGTTCGATAGCCACCCTCTAATTGATGAGATTATCATTGTGGTTCCATCTGAATATGAGAAGCTGATGAATGAAATTTTTCAAAAATATCCTGTGATTAAAAAAATTATAATCACAAAGGGAGGCTCAACCCGTCAGCTTTCATCCTACAACGCCTTGATGTCTTGTGCTGGCAAGGATGATGATATAATTCTTCTTCATGATGCAGCCCGGCCCTTTGTCTCACATAAGATAATAAGTGACTGCATTGATGCATCACAACAATATGGAGCCTGCAGTGTGTATATACCTGCCGTTGACACCATTACTGAAATTAAAAATGACACGGTTATATCGATCCCCCCTCGAGAGAATCTTTATTACACACAAACTCCCCAGGCATTTCAATTGGGCATCATTAAATCAGCTCATAAAAAATCCAATGACAATGAGAGCACTGATGATGTTTCTCTGGTTTTAAAATCAAATAAGGATGTTCATAAGATTGAAGGGGATCCAAAAAATATTAAAATCACTTCACCCTTTGATATGGAAATAGCCTCTCTTATAATTGAGAATCTGTAGCAACCTACAGCAAACACACTATAAAACCTTACAACTCGACGAGAACCCTCTGATACAATACGTTTCACATAACAGACGATATACTTTTGTGATCAAATAAAGAAAATGTTCATATTATTCATTAATTTGTTGACCAAACGGACGGTTTTTTTTATTTAGAGTTATAAAAATAGACCAATGAATAATACTGCAAAACATATTACGGGAGTCCTTCAAATAACACTACCTCAATCTATTAATCACATAGATAAGATCAGAATGTCTGTAATGAATTTTTTTAAACACAATGAAATTGATGAAGACACCATTGCGCAAATTGAACTATCTGTATATGAAGTACTAATGAATATCCTAGATCATTCTTCTGAAGAGTATCGCAATCAGGAAATAGAACTGAAAAGCCGCATTTTTGAAGATCGGGTTGAAACAATAATCAGAAACATTGGAGATTTTTTTGATATTACAAATAGTGCTCTTCCAGAGATTGAAAAATACTGTGAGGAAGGAAAGCGCAGAGGTCTGGGGCTTTATATAATCAGAACTCTGATGGATAATGTATCTTATGTATATAAGAATAAAACGAATATCATTACCTTAACAAAATTCTTATCTTCGAACTGATAAATAATGACATGCAGCAATAGCCACTGCATCAGCAGCATCATCAGGCTTGGGAATCTCTTTAATAGAAAATATTGTTTTAATCATATGCTGCACCTGAGCCTTTTCCGCCTTGCCATAACCGGTTACAGCCTTTTTTACCTGAGTAGGTGTATAATCACATAGAGAGATTCCCCTGATTCTCAAGGTTAGCTGAATTACTCCTATTGCTTTAGCTACATCTATTGCGGTGGTTGTATTTCTTTGAAAAAAGAGTCTTTCAATTGCTGCAGTTTCTGGTGTGTGAAGATCTAAGATATGATTTAATCCAATATGAATATCATGGAGCCTGTCATCAAAGCTATGAGAAGGATCAGTTTTTATTATTCCATACTCACAAAGCTTAAAATCATTATCAATAACAGACCATCCAATGATATCATATCCAGGGTCTATGCCCAGTATTTTCACAGCTCCTCGCTGATCTTTTCCATTACTTCATCTGAAATATCATAGTTTGAAAAAACATTCTGTGTGTCATCAAGGTCTTCCAGAGCTTCTATGAGTTTCAAGCACTGCAATGCCTGTTTCTCCTCAAGTGATGTAAGAGTTTGTGGAATAAAGGTAAGTTCATTTGATAATGTATTAAAACCTTTTTCCTCTATACATTTAGAGATATCTGTATAACCGTCAGGAGATGTGGTGACCAGAAGATTACCCTCTTCCTCTTTCACATCCTCAAGATCAAACTCCATAAGTAATTCCATAAGATCATCTTCTGTTGTCTGTCCGCCCTCAACGACAATAAAGCCTTTTCGATCAAACATATAGGCAACACAGCCATTTTCACCTAGGTTCCCATTATTTTTATTAAAAGCTGATCTAACCTCAGGTGTTGTTCTATTTTTATTATCGGTGAGGCATTCTACCATAATGGCAATACCACCAGGACCATAGCCCTCATAGCTGATCTCTTCATAGATAACACCCTCAAGATTTCCAGATCCTTTCTTGATGGCTCTTTCGATATTATCCATGGGCATATTTGCACCACGTGCCTTGATAACTGAAGATCTCAATCGGGGATTTGCATTAAGATCATCTCCGCCCATTCTTGCTGCTATAGTTATTTCTTTAATAATTTTTGTAAAAAGAGCTCCTCTTTTTTTGTCCTGTGCTCCCTTTCTATGCTTAATATTCGCCCATTTAGAATGTCCTGCCATGTTAAAACCTCTTCAAATAGATATTATAATTTCTTTATAAATCCCATAATTAATAGCCACGTTTTATTTTCAACTGTAATTTAATTATCTTTTCTCTGCATCTATTTGGTTTAAATTCATAGTAGATAGCCCTGCGATAATATTTTATAGCATCTTTATATTTCTCTTGGCGTTCATAAATTGTCGCAATATTCCATAAAACCTTGCCTTTATGAATCTTTTTATAGGCCTTTCTTTTTTCATCAATTTTATAATCAACTCGACCCTTTTTCTTTCTCATTATTTGATATTCCTGATAATTATCAAAGGCCTTTTCGTTCAAGAGGAGATATTTAAGCTTATTAATTCTCTTTTGAATCTCATCAGCCTCTTTTTGAAGAACATCAATATCATTTTGAATAGAATCATGATATTTCACTGTTTTCAGATAACTTTCCAATGCCTTATTAAACTCCAGATTGCTGAAATAAATCTTTCCAAGAAGTTCATGGCTCTTTGATCGTCTGAAGATTGCCCCAGTTGGCAATAGTTCCAAGGCTTTATTCAAAGACCGAGCACCAAGGCTATAATGACCTGTATGTTTAACAGTGAGCACACCTAAAGCAAAATGGATGTTGCCATCATCCTTTTTTTCCTTTAAGTATTTAACATAATATTCTTCTGTTTTAAGGTATTTTTTAAGATCTTCATAGAGATTTCCAATTAAAAAATATATTTGAGGTTTGATAGTATCACTGGTATTATCAGTATATCGAACAAGATGAAAAACAGACTTTAATTTATGCGAAGTTCGATATAAGGCCTTACCCAGTTCCAGAGAATATGAATATTTTGTTTGATTTAGATAATAGGCTGATTCAAGGGTATGAAGGTAAGCAATAAAATAATTATAGCGGTCTTTTTGGGTTGAACGCTGATATTTTGTTAAGTAGATATGTGAAATTTCATAATAAACTCTATCATCAATGCCATTTTCAACATTTTTATAGCGTAATGATTGATAGTAATGGTTTAATGAATCATCTAGTTTTTTCTTCTGAAACATTATTCGACCTGCATAAAGATGTAATTTATGCATTTTAAGATTTTTTTCTATTAAAAACCCCTTTACTTTTCTATTACGATGTATCTTCTCTAAATCAACTACATCTTCATTTTGATCCATTGATATAAATTCAGAGGGAATTCGCTTCGCTTCTACACGTTCTCCATAATATTTACTCAAAACCCTATCAATTTCCTTCAATGATTCATCATATTGCTTATTATTATAGAGAGTAACATATTTCTCCTCAGGAACACTATAAAGAGAAGCATAAAGAAACAAAGAAAGAGATATAATCATCAAAAATTTTTTCATATTTACTCAAATAAAAGTTTATTTTATGTACTATTATAATATCGGAAAAAAGAATAATCTAATCAATAAAAAAGAAAATGATCTATAAAGAAGTGACTTAAATTCCGATAATAAGGTATTAGGTCTTAATGTAAAAAAGTAGTTGAAATTTACCTTATTGAAAATAAACATTCTGTAAAGGTACCAAATTTATGCTACCAACACTAACAAAATTGATCCAAATGGGAGTTATTCCTCCATGAGCATGCTTAAAGAATTCAGCTATTCAAATATAGGTCAGAGAAGACATATTTACCTCAATACGGTATTAACCTTTTTTCTAACATCCTATATAATTATAAATCTTTTCTTTTCAATGAAGCCCTATTATTTTTATTTTCCTCTTGAAAAAGCTTTGATGATAATTGTTCTCTCTGGTCTTTTTATGGGAAATCTCATTGGACGATTATTATTTAGTTATATAAAATATTTTCGTGCCATATACATAGCAAATGATATTTTCTTTACCTTAGTATCAATTTTCATAGTAGCCAGAGGATTAATCTTTTCTCAATACAATGAGCCTCTGGCTGAGCTTTTTGGTGCTTCACCCTATAACCTGATTATTGCTCTGGGAATCTTTTCCTTTTTCTTGGGGATAAAAGCCTGCTATTTCTTAAAAATCAACTGCGGGGATTTTATTGATGAAAAACAGGGAGTGATTCCATATATATCATTTATTTTTCTGGGAGTCATTCTGGGGTCAATTATCTCTGTAAGTACCTTCTTTTATGAACCAATTAATTTACCTGTTCAAATTCTTGCTCTTTTATCTATTGCTATTTTAATTCCTACAATATTTATTATTAATCTTGATTATATTCCTAATATTCAGTTTGCCAAGCAATTTAAAGACGATATTGATGATGACAATGATGATGACAAAATAATTCATAGAGACGATCTTTTCTTCTCATATATTAATCTTACCTACATCATCACCTATCTCTCTCTAAGCCTACTCACTCTTCAGAAATTCTACAACAATATAAACTTTCTAAACCTCATATTCATCAGCGTTGTATTTACATGTATAGCCTTGGGATTTCTTTTGGGTAAATTTGTTAAAGTAGCATTCTGGCACATATATCTTGAGATGATATACCCTATCTTCTTTTTATCATCCATTTTTGTGCTCTATGTTTTCCATAGTAAAATTTCTTTTTACTATGGAATGGCATTATTTATTCCAATCTTAATTACATTTGGATTTTCTTTATATCATACAATTAGTCATATTTTAATTCAGGGTAATCAGACAAAACGCTTCAGTATTCTTAACTTCTCAATTCTGATTCTTCCTGCTCCAATTGCTGTATCTCTTAGTTTTATCAGCTTTACCTATAAGTGGTTCTTTATCATTATTTACATCCTTTCACTTATGAATGTTATTATTCCTGGAATCTATCTTTTTAACAAGAAAATTGAATCCTATAAAAAGATTCTTTATTTCGTTTTCTCTCTTGTTTTCATTCCCTTTTTACTTTTCATTCACCTTTACCTTGATGTGCCACTGACAAATGATATCTATGCAAAAAAGATTAAGAATTTCTCTTTTCTCAAAGCAATTCACTATAACAATGTTTTTGTTAAAGAAAAAGGATTGGTTTTAATTAACAATAATCCATTATACTATCTTTCTGACAGTACATTAAAAAACAGCAAAAGATCATTAGCTCCAATTACTCTTTATGCTAACGCACAAAAAGATCCTGTTCTTTTCATTGACTCTAACCAAAAGTTTCACAAGAATAATATGATATCTTATTATAAAAAAGCTGAGATTATTGACCCCATATATCCATCTAATGTTGACTATAATTATATTGCCCACCATAAGTCTTATAAGTCAAAAAATCAATATTTACCACTGTTTCTATATAAGAACAAAAAGACCTACAAGGTCATTATGGATATGCCAAACATCTATGATCAACAAAAGAATATATATCGCTTCTCCTTGCAATATTACAAAAAGATCTCTTCATTCTTAACAAAGGATGGTGTATTTTTTCAGCAATATAATATTAAGGCCATTGACAGCTCTCTCTTTTCTCATGCTCTTATAAACATGAAGAAGAACTTTAAGAATCATATAGTTTTTCTCTTTGGTCATACAATGGTTATTGCTGCCTCAAATAATAAAGATGCCCTTTTAATTAATAATGATGCTCTCATAAGAATTAATATATTAGCTGCTGACAAGGTAACCTCTGGATTATTATTTGATTCAACACACCTTTTATCACATATATACAGCCAAAAGCTTGATAAGATAATAAGAAGATTACCTGTTTCTAGAATTAAAAAATCATTTCCCTATGAAAGCCCTCGAGGAATAAAATTCCGAAAAGAATTCTATAAACTTTTTGCAGAAAACAACGTAGAGTCCCTGCAATTATTTAAGAATAAAGACGCAACCTATTGGACAATCAGGAGATCCTTTTATAGTTCAAGAGCTGTTCTTACTATGCTAAAACAGTCTGAACTGGCTGAAAGCAACGATAACTATATTTTAGAAACAGATTTACTCTTTAAATTGATGAACTACGGCAGATACTGGAAGACCCTGGGAGACTATATATCCTTAATTATCAAACACAAAGAACAGTATTATTACAATGCAGCTCTTCATCTTGAAAAAGCAAATAAATGGAAAGAGGTCAGTCATCTTTATAACGCAGTCATAACAATAAACAAAAACAACTTTGATGCCAACTATCGTCTAGGAGTCTTAAATATTATCCTTCAGGATCTTGATAAGTCCTTCAAATATTTCAACAATGCTCTTCAACTCAAAAAGAATCACCCAAAGGTTCTCTATCAGCTTGGAGTACTCTACTTTTCTACAGGAAAAACCTATGAAGCTATAACTTCTTTGAAGGGTGCTTTGCAACAAAGAGAGGACACTGCTGAGGTCTACTTTTACCTAGGATTATGTCATGAAAAACTAAAAAAATACCAGGAAGCAGAGCAATATTACAATAAGGCAATCCGAAAGGACCCCAATGACGAAGCTATTAAAATGCAACTCCAGAGACTTAAATCTAAATCCGTAAGAACTATTAATCCCTGGGACTACTTTGTAAAACATAGAAAAAACCAATATGATGATGAACAAGGAAAACCACCTCTACCAATTATTAAGTCAGCCTATGACATTAGACTGAAGGACAATGAAAAATAAACATGAAAATATTTAATTTTTTCAAACGAAAATCAATTCTCTCATCCTCAACAATAGCAGCAATAGGTTTCACCCTCATGATCATATACATTGATCAAAAGATTAGCACTAGCCTAGGAACAGTATATCTGCAACTGGCATATACTCCAGCAGATTTTGCCTCGGTGCTTACAGTATGGGGTAAGCAAGGAGCAAGTTATTATATAAATACCATATGGATAGATTTTGTCTATGCACTTTCATATGGATTTATGTTTACATCAGCCAATCTATTCTTTTTAGAAAAAAAATATGCCATAACACCTGACAATGCAACTGGACACTTTAAACTATTGATTGCTGCCCCCCTTTGTGCAACAATCTTTGATATAACAGAAAATATCTTTCACTTAATCATTCTACAGGTAACCATAAACAATACACTGGTATTAAGCAGCTTTATTGTATCAATGTTAAAATGGATATTCCTTATGTTCTCTCTAGGTACCTTTCTATTTCTCTATTTTGGATATAGAAAAGAAAATAGATAATGTTCTTGACGTAAGACTGAATAGTGTTGTTAAAATAGAGTTACAATAGTTCCTAAATAATTTCTAAGTGTTTTCAGGTTTATTATGACATACATATTAATAACATCTCTTATTATTATGGCAGGAATATTTTTAATATTCCTGAAGTCTTTTCAGTTACCTTCACAAATCCGCAAAGCTGAAGAACTCCTTGATCAGGGAGAGCACCAAAAAGCCAGTGATATAGTCAAAAATATACTTGATCGAAAAAAGGAATACATTCCAGCACGCTATTTACGGGCAAAACTCTTAATTAGACAAAACCAATATCTCATGGCTATTAGTGAACTAAACAGTATTCTTGCTGCAACAGACAGTAAAAAATACATCAATGAGTTAGAACTACATAATCACCTTGCTACACTATATAACCAGACTCAAAACTATAAGAAAGAAATTGAAGAATATAAAGCAATTCTCACTTTTAATTCTGAAGATATTCAGGCAAATTATCGTCTTGGTCATGCACTCTTCAGACAAAAAGATTACAAACGGGTCAAAGAATATCTACTAAAAGCCATTATACTCGATCCTAAACTCATTGATTGCCAATTACCTCTTGGAATTTCATGTTTTCAGATTTCAGACTATGAAAAAGCTGAGCTATACCTGACAAAATCATTAGAAGGATCTGGTGATCATAATGAGGCCAAGTTTTACCTCGGTCATATTTATAAGATGAAAAAAGATTTTGATAATGCTGTTTTCATGTTTAACAGCTCAAAAACATCCAGCACATATTACTTACCCAGCCTACAGGCTCTTGGCGAGATATTCTTTGAAAACGAACAATATGCAGATGCAATTGATCACCTTGAAGAAGGACTAAACAAACTTCCAGAAAAATCTGAAGAATCCAATGCTTATAGATATTTACTTGCTGAATGCTATGAACAGGTAAACAAAATCAAAGAGGCAACTCATCATTGGGAAAAAATAGCACTGGAAAATCCATCATATCGAAGCACCAAATTAAAACTTGAATCATATTCCGATGTAATGCAAGATCAAAACCTTATGGCTGTTTTTACAAAATCACTTGAAGAACTTCAGCCAATAATAACAGAACTCATATCCAGCCTAAATTACAACATTGTTGGTAAAGATAGAAAATCATCAAATGAATATCAATACAAAGCCTACAATATTAAAAGGATCAATGATCCCCCCGTATTAATCTATTTCAATAGATCAACGAAAGAAATTACAGAAGGTCAGATAACTGATTTTTACAAACGAATTAATGAAGAAAAATGCAAAAGTGGTATTTATATAACCACAGGCAAATTCAGTCTTAGGGCTAAATCTATTTCTGCATCAAAGATGATTGATCTTTATGATGCAGGACATGTAGCAAAAGCCCTTGAAAAAATTCAAAGCCGTAAAGAAACAAGGAAATAAAAAACATTATGAACAGAGTGATCTTTTTAGTTATAAGTCTCATACTTCTGGTATTAATCTCATGTACGAAGACACCCATAGAACAATACAATTCTCTGGTTAAAGACTTTAAAGAAGGTTCTTTAAAGCAAACTTACCGCCTAAAAGAATCTTTTTTAAAAATTAATTCTTCACTTGTAATTTCTTCTAAAAAGATCACTCATAATCATAATGCAGTAATTAAAAGATCAGACAAAAAGCTTACAATGATCTTCCCCGATTCATATGTAATAAAAGATCATGAAATAAAAAATTTAAAATTTTATGATGGCAATAATCTTTTTTCAGTCTATTCAAACGGATATACTGTTCATATTTACAACAAAAAAGGACACCTCAAAAATCTTAATCTTGGCAGCAAAAAAAATCCTATAAAAGCTCTGATTTTATATAAAGATAATATTATTTATTATAAGAACTTTAGAATTTATATAATGAATATAGCATCTGAAGATGAGTCACTCTTAATCAAAAGAAAATTTATGCCATATTATTCAAAATATTTCAATGTCAATCTCAAGAGTTATAACAATCATGCTGTTTTAACTTATGGCGTTGCAGGAAAATATTCTTTATATATCATAAATATTCAAAGAAAAAAGTTTATATCTTCAAAACTACCCTCTGCATCAACACGAACATCTATATCCCAAAAAGGAGTGTACTATGTTGATGGCAGATCTGGTCGTTGGAGAATACTTTATTATAACATCCAAAAGAAAAAAAAGAGAGTAATAAAAAGATTTAAAAAGATATATGATATAGAATTATCATCTGACATATATGTTCTTGATAATGATAAGAATGTATCCTTCTACGATTATGAAAATAAAAAACATATATTCTTCAAAGGATTTTCATATCATGGATTCTGCAAAAACTCTATAATGATTAAATACAGAAGCAAGATTTATATCGTGCCAGCCAAAAAATATCTTTCAGCTTATAAAAAACTAATCAATGAGATTCCTGCAATAATTTCAATGAAAGACTAAAGTGCTCAATAGCTCAGAGAAGATCATCTCTTTTAATGCAGACAACAAAATCATTATTGACAATCATCTATTAAATCAATAGTGCTGTAATATATTTACAAAATCAATATAATGATTTTCATTAGTTCCAATGGATGTTCACATGATAAAGAAGAAAATATTAATATTTTGCATAATTGCTCTGCTCTTCTCATGCAATAATGATAATAAAAAGAAGGTCTCTTCTCTTCCGATAAAAAAGGTTGTAACATTAGCTAAAAAGAAAAAAGAACCTCTCTATAAAATACAACCAGCACAATTTAAAACAATTCCAGGCAAATGGGTTTTAATGTATCCTAATAGATATGGATACAGCTTTTATTTTTCCCGTAACTTTAAATCTGTAGTAATTTTATACCTCAAGAGTTATGCTCTTGTTTTTAAGGGTGTCTATACCTTTGAAAACAATCTACTAAAAATAAATGTATATGAAATGAAAAACAGCAGTACAACTGGTTATATCAATCTCTATAGAAACTTTACAAAGGTTAAATCATCACAATTTATATATAAAAGTAATATTAGAACATATAAATCAAAAAAGAAAATTCTCGTAATAAATCCAGTGAAAATCACCATAGACGGAAATACATCTGATGGTTATTTTGAACCAACAATTAAATTAAAAAAAATTAGATGAACATTGAATCAATAAGTTTTAAAAACAATAAAGGCAAAAATCTCTTTGGCAGAATATACAGTAATGAGAAATCCGGTTCAATGGGTCTTGTTTTCTGTCATGGCCTATTCTCATCAAAAGATGGCTATAAGATAAGGAAAATTGCCTCATCCATTGTTGAAAGCGGCATAACACTTATGACCTTTGACTTCAGCTTTTCTGGAGAATCCGGCAGCAACATTGAAGATATTACAATTGAGCAGGAGATTGAAGACCTCAACTCTGCAGTTATTGAATTCAAAAAAAGAGGAATTGACTCTATAATCCTTGCTGGCTCAAGCATGGGAGGGGTTGTCGTACTTCTTTATGGAGCTAAAACTACTATAGCTATAGATTCTCTCATTACAATTGCAACACCCGCTGATTTAAAGAATTTATTATATAACAATACATCTATAGAAGAAAATGATACAATTGCCCCTGATGGAATGACTTCCTTTGATAAAGTTCCTCTAAAAAATGCCTTTTCAATTGAGATGACAACTATAGACATGATAACCAATATTAACAAAATTAATGTTCCTGTTTTAATTTTGCAGGGTGAAAAAGATACCATTGTACCATCATATAATGCAGATATTATTAAAAAGAATCTATCTTCTTCACATAAAATGCTTATGATTCCACAGGGAGATCACCATTTGTCAGACGACCGATCCCTAAGCATTATTGAAAAAGAAATTACATCATGGTGCAGGAGTAGATTATGATAGTTCCATCATTTTTTTCCAATTATTTTATTTTCATTTTAGGATTCATTTTAGTGATTTTAAGTATATTAGAATTTATATTTCCCAATAGTATGTATACTTTTTGGCAAAAGATTATAACTTCTTTTTTGGCAAGAATATATGGCTTCATAGTTATGATTAGTGGTATAATTCTCACAACATTTAACGGTTCTTTTTCAACGGTTATATTTATTCTGGGGATCATACTTGCAATTTTAGGCCCCTTAAGTATACTGTATCCAGAAATATTACGTAAAATGTTAAGTGATAATGAAGCATCTCTTGACCTGAAAAATAAAATAAAACTTATTAGAACTGAAGGGACAATGCATCTACTTCTAGGATGTCTTTTCATCTATGTTACCTATAGATTTATTATCATATAGATTACAAATATTTATTTCTTGATTAAAAAAGATCTATCCCTATTATACTGATTAACAATCTTCCATTAGGGATAATATGTGGAGACAAACATGAAATTTGCAAACATTTGTAAAAAGAATTTTCGACAGGGTGAAATTCTATCTTTTTCCAGTGAAACAAATCAATCGCAAGCTAAAAATATAACACAGAATGATGGTTTTTGGTCAACAGAATTACATAATGCTGATGTTAAAGATCATATAATCATAGATTACAATGAAAAAATACTATTAAATTTTGTTGAACTATTTTCTTCTCCTTCTAAACAGGCATTTCCTAAATCTTATCGTATAGAAATAAGCAATGACAGTGAAATCTGGGAGCAGATTTTTATTGAAGATCATTTTGAAATGGATGAAGACTCATACGTAGTTCATCTTCCCTTGCTTGAAATGCAATATCTGAAAATAATTATTTTATCTCATGGATATAATGTTAATCAGATTTATTCTGAAATCGGTAAAATTGAAACTGGAATCTTTGGACCAGAACATATTTCTGTATCTTCATATACAGATGGACAGCCTCTTGAATATTTATTCACTGAAAACCAGAGAGATTTTTGGCAATCAGAGATAAAACCTCAAAGTTCTGAAGAAAGCATCAACATCGACTTAGGCTCATCATATAATATCAATAAAATAATTCTAGGAACAACAACAACAGGATTCCCTGAACATTTTCATGCTGAGGGAAGTATCGATGGCAGCCTCTGGACACCTCTTTTTGAAGAAAGAGATTTTAAATATGAACAAAACATGTCCTATTCCTGGAATATTGACCTTACTCCCTGTAGATTTATTCGTTTTACAGGTCAATCAATTGCCATAACAAAGGGTCGTTATGGAATGCAGATAAACAGATTTGATATTTTCGGAGTAAAATATCAAAGAGATCATACACATAATATTGGTGATATTACCCCCAGTGCCACCCTCTTTCAGCCTGGTATTGTTAAACTTGCAAGAGATGGTGAGGAAACAATGGGAACTGCTGTTCAGGGTAGTGACAGACGCCTCAGAGATGCAACTACCATATTCAAAGGAATTGTTCAGCTTGCAGAAGATGGTGATGACAAAAATGGAGTTGTTCAAGCAGATGATGCACGACTAAAAGATGCTACAGAGTTAAAGGCTGGAATCACTCGTCTGGCCTATGATAGAGAAACAAAAAAAGGCACGGCTGTTCAAGGTAGTGATTCACGGTTAAAAGAAGCTACTGAAGAAAATTTCGGTATAGTAAAAATCTGTCAGGATGGTATCAATAGTGACCATGGCGTAGTGAGGGGAAATGACTCAAGACTTCAGCTTGCAACTACTGAAGGTTTTGGTATTGTAAAACTAGCAGAGAATGGATCTTCCGAGCACGGCTCAGTCGTTCAATCTGATGACAAGCGTTTAAGAGATGCTACTATTCATTATGATGGTATTGTGACCTTAGCAGAGGATGGTGGCATAAAAGAAAACACCGTAGTTCAAGCAACAGATAAACGTTTAAAAAAAGCCACTACTCAACACGGTGGTATTGTTGAATTAGCTGAGAACGGAGAAAGCGCAAAAGGTCTCGTTGTTCAAAGTGATGATAAGCGACTTAAGGATGCCACAACAACCTCTAAGGGAATAGTTGAACTGGCTGAAGATGGTGAAGATCGAGAGGGAGTTACTGTTCAGGGCCATGATAAACGTCTAAAAGATGCAACTACAGAAACAAAGGGAATAGTTGAACTGGCAGAAAATGGAGAGGATTATCCAGGTGTTGTGGTACAAGGCAATGACTTGCGTTTAAAAGATGCAACTGAAGTATCGAAGGGCATCATGCGCTATGCAAAAGATGGTGAAAAAAGTGAATTAGCTGCAGTTCAGGGAAATGACAAAAGGCTTAAAAATGCAACAACTGTCTCAAAGGGAATAGTTGAACTAGCTGAAGATGGTGAAGAAAACGAAGGTGTTGCTGTTCAAGGTCATGATAAACGACTAAAAGATGCAACTACAGAAACAAAGGGAATAGTTGAACTGGCTGAGAATGGTGAAGAAAGAGCGGGTGTAGCTGTTCAAGGACATGATAAACGGCTAAAAGATGCAACAGAAGAAAACATTGGAATATTACGATTTGCTCAAGACGGAGAAACCTCTCCATGGGCTGCTGTACAGAGCAATGACAAAAGACTTAAAAATGCAACAACTGTCTCAAAGGGTATTGTTGAGTTAGCTGAAGATGGCGAAGATGCCGAAGGAGTAGCCATTCAAGGAAATGACAAGAGATTAAAGAATGCTACAATTGTTTCAAAGGGTATCGTTGAGTTAGCTGAAGATGGCGAGGATGCCGAAGGAGTAGTCATTCAAGGAAATGATTCCCGCATAAAAAAAGCTACAGAAGAAAACTTTGGAATAACAAAACTAGCACCAGATGGGGAAAAAAGACATGGTCACGTAGTTCAGGCACAGGACAAACGACTCTATGACAAACGAGACCCCTTAGATCATAATCACAACTATGCTCCTGTAGATCATAGCTTTGATAGCCACAAAGGTACAATCTCTATAACTGATAAGAAAAATGAAACATTTACCGGCATCACTCCCCCAAGTGATGATTCTGCAATAATTTATGGAAAGAACAACTCCAACAAGAATTCATCAATTGGTATTGCAGGCATTACAGCCTCTCAAAGTGAAAAGAATATTAAGTCATATGGAATTGTTGGTCATAGTCAGCATATAGGTATAAGAGGACAATCCACCGGAGGAGATGACTTTTCCGGATGTGGTGTTCTTGGAATTTCACGAAACGGTGTAGGTGGTATCTTTGCAAGTGAACATAATGTTTCTCTCAAGGTTGATGGTTATGGTGAAATAAATACCACTGACAACTCATTAAATCTCATTGGAAATGGAGATGCCCTTCATGTTAGTGGAAAATCAGTTTTTGATGGAATGATTGATATTCAGAATACAAAAGATACAAAAGATTTTCCAGTAAATATAGTAGAATATTTTGTAGTAAATGAGACCGAATTCATTTCACCTGGAGATATCCTCATGACCAGTGAAGAGGGACAGTGTATTTTAGAAAAATCTCATCTTGAATACAATAAAACTGTAATCGGTATCGTTTCTGGAAATCCTGTAATTAAAATAAATAATGCAGGGACAAAAGAAAAGGTTTATCCTGTTGCCCTTGGAGGCAAAGTCTTTTGCAAGGTAGATGCACGATTAAATCCTATCAATCCAGGAGATTTAATAGTATCATCCTCAACTCCTGGATGCGGAATGAAAGGAACTGTTGATTCATTTGATAAAATTGGCACCGTATTAGGCAAGGCTTTAGATTCTATTCAAGAAGGCATAGGCATTATACCAATATATATAATGCCTCAATAAGGATTATTCTTGAATCTTTTTCTCATTTTTCATTTCATCAGTGAAAAAGATTTTTTTATATAGTTCATCTAAATCCTTGGCAATCTTTTTAGAAATAAATACTACACGACCTGAATATGGTTTTCTTTCATATTCCTCAACCCATATAATAATAACAGTGTCATCAGATTCCCAGGCAATGGCACCCTTATTATTCTTCACATTTTCTCTATTGGGCTCACCATAGACGTCAATATAGCGTTTTTTTACAGAATCAAAGGATAAATAAGGAAAGGACAAAGAAACATAGTACAATTTACCTTCAACATCATCCTTTTTATAAAGAAATCCATAGTAGTACTCGATATTTTCATTCTTTGAGATAATTACTTCTTTATCATCAGTATAGGTTAACTTTCCCTTTATATTCTTTTTTGCTTCTTTAATGGGTGTTCCCCATTTTATTGCAGCAAATCCCTCTGGAAGAGCTTTTTTGTCCTTTTTTTTAGAATCTGTAGTCTTATTTGTCGTATTATTGGTATTTGTGCCTGTATTTGCTGTATTTTGAGCAAAAATACAGGTTATAGATAATAAAATTGCTAAAGTTACTATTCTTTTCATAGAAATCCTCTTATATACTTCTTGTATTAATATCGTCATATTGGTCGTTTTTTTCAAATAATAATATAGACAACTTATGAATAAAATATCATTTTTATATTTGACAGATTTGCCATAAAAATTCATTTAAATATGCTATATATAAAATGGAAATTAAAATGAAATCTAAAATAATCTTACTACTCTTTGGAGCAATTATTCTCTCTTGTTCGGGGCTACGACAATTTGAGAAAAGAGATAATGATGGCAGAGTAAAAAAGCTTGAAAATTATTATGGCAACTTTTTAAAAAGTGAAGAGAATTACAGCTATTCAGGTGATTCAAAGAATCCTTCTAAAATAGTGTACAAGGCCAGAAGAAACGGAAAGTTAGTACCGGTGAAAGAAGAGCGTTATATCTTTAGAGGTTCACACCTCTTAAAGCTCTCCTTTTACAAATATACATCCGATGGAAAAAAATTATCTGGTCAAATTCTCTATTCTTATAGAAATGATTTATTATCAAGAATTGAATATTATAAGAAGGATAATAGAACTAGAAGACTGCACATAATAGTTCAAGACAGATATCAGTATAAAAAACGAAATCTACTAAAACGGAGATTCATTGAGTACACTCTTAACCCTGCAACCAGACAGCCAATGCAGGTAGGCCAATATGTAATTAGATATAGAGCCAAGAAGCCTGTATCAATGAAAACCTGGGTTATGAAAGATAATAAGCTTATTTCCACAACAATAAGCGATAGTGCAAGAATATCTAAAAAGATTAGTTTATTAGAAAAGTATTACCTTGCACAATCAAAAGATGAAAATTTAAAATAATAGGAGCGATATATGAGTGCAATTATTGATGTAACAGGAGCTAATTTCGAAGCAGAGGTTCTTAAAAATGACGGTTTAGCCCTTGTTGACTTTTGGGCACCATGGTGTGGACCCTGTAAAATGCAGACTCCAATTCTTGAAAAACTAGCTCAAGATGAAAATGCAGATGTAGCAATATATAAATCTAATACAGATGAAGATCCTTCAATTGCTCAAAAATACGGCATCAGTTCAATCCCAACACTGATTCTTTTTAGAAATGGTGAAGAAATCGAGCGATTTGTTGGAGTACAACCTGAAAATGTACTAAAAGAAAAAATCTCTCAACTATGAGAGCAATGATTCAGCGAGTTTCACATGCCTCTGTTGAAGTTAACAAAACCACAGTCTCTTCGATAAACAAAGGCATTCTCCTCCTTGTGGGCTTTCACAAGGAGGACACATCTCAATCCTTTCAATATGTTATAAATAAAACCATCAATGCCCGTATATTTAATGATGAGAAGGATATCATGAATAAATCTCTCATAGATATAGATGGAGAATTGCTGGTTATTTCACAATTTACACTCTATGGTGACTTGAGAAAAGGAAGACGACCCTCATATTCTGAAGCAATGGGACCAGTTGATGCTGAAAAATTATATAACCTCTTTATAGAAGAAGTTAAAACTTGTTATAATCGATCCTCATCAGGAATTTTCGGAGCAGACATGAAGGTTTCTCTTATCAATGATGGTCCAGTAACCCTCATGCTTGACAGCACCCGATCCTTTTAAGGTCAAAGCTTTGATATATTACTTAAATTGCTCTAAATATCCTAATTTTAATATATATTCAATTATTTCACTCTATTTTTTCAACTTTAAAGAAAACTAATTTACTAATATTTTCAATCCTCATAAAGTGATTTCTATGGAAAAAAGTGTTATTATAATTTTAATAGGTATATTATTATTCTCTTCATTATCATGTTCAAAGAAAAAAAAGCAAAACATGGTTGATTTCAATCAAATTGATACTGATGGATCCAATAACCTGAAATATCAATTTAGAGAAGAGATAGAAAAAGAAAAAGAAAATAAAAGAAGGTACAAAAAAGGTCCCTTTGAATAGGAGAGTTTATGAAAAAAGTTATTAAATTTGGACTAACAACAGTTTTAATTGGTGGATTTGTTATTGTCCTCTATATTTCATGCCTAGGAAGAAGTAATTCAAATTACCAAACATTTGGTAATAGATATAGTTCACCATTGAAAAGAAGTAATGATTCCATCAATGCCTTTCGCATTCAGGGATCATTTAGAAAAATATTTAACCTTTACAAAGATCGTGTTGTTTTCATTACAACAGAGAGGTTTGTGCGGGTAAGACGCCCAAATTATGGAAGATATGATTTCTGGGGACAAAACAATAGAACAAATCTAAGCAAAAGAAAGGGTCTCGGAACAGGTTTTGTTATATCTGCTGATGGATATATCTGCACCAACTATCACGTAATTAAGGGTGTAGACAAGGTCTACGTCAATGTACACAACAAAAACTATCAAGCAAAGATTATTGGTTTTGATAGAACAACTGATATTGCCTTATTAAAAATAAAACCAAAGGGAAAATTAAAACCTGCATATTTTGGCAACTCTGATAAAACTGGTGTTGGCGATTGGGCCATAGCTATTGGTAATCCCTTTGGTTTAGATAGAACCTTTACTGTTGGTGTTATCAGTGCAATTAGACGTAGTGATGTTGACATGATTGGCAACTCTCACATTCAAACTGATGCCTCTATTAATCCCGGTAATTCAGGTGGACCACTGATTAATATTTTTGGTGAGGTAATCGGAATCAATAGAATGATATATTCAAAGAGTGGTGGAAACATGGGAATCGGATTTGCAATTCCTATAAATACAGCTGCACACATTCTTAATCAATTAAAGAAATACAAAAAAGTAAAAAGAGGATACGTCGGGATCCATGTAATTCCATTAACAAAGGATTATGCAAAAAGCATAGGTTTATCATCTTCCAATGGAGCAGTTGTTGGGCAGGTTTTAAAAAATGGTCCAGGGGATAGAGGTGGTCTTCAGGTTGGTGATGTTATTCTTAGGGTTAATAATAAAAGTATAAAAAACTATAAAGTTCTAGGTAGAAAAATTGGCCTGGTTCCTATAGGGAAAAAAGTAAAACTAACCGTATGGCGAAATAGACGTTATAAAAACGTATACATTAAGGTAAGTGAAAGACCAAGAAGATAAAACATAATGAAGAAGACTGCATATCTCTATGATCAAATCTACATGAGTCATGATACAGGTTGGGGGCACCCAGAATGTCCTGAACGGCTCATGCATATTCAGAGCAAAATACAGTCTTCTTCTTATTTCAAAAATCTTCTTTTAGTAAACCCATGCAATGCATCTTTTAAGGACATTGAACTTGTTCATGCTAAATCCTATATAAAACGTGTTCAACAAGAGATTGAGAGCGGTACTGAGTTTCTTGATTCAATGGATACAGTTGTGTGTAGAGACTCCTTTGAGATTGCTCTCAAGGCCGTTGGTGGCTCTCTGACACTCTGTGATATGGTAATGGATGGGAAAGCTCAAAACGGCTTCTGTGCTGTCAGGCCACCGGGCCACCATGCTGAAAATGATTACGCTGCAGGATTCTGCATCTTTAACAATATTGCTATTGCAGCACGCTATATACAAAAAAAATATAAAATTAAAAAAATAGCAATCATGGACTGGGATGTTCACCACGGAAATGGCACTCAACATTCCTTCTATAAAGATGATTCAATTTTATATATTAGCACCCATCAAATGCCTCTATACCCTGGAACTGGAGCTGAAAATGAAATTGGAAGTGGTAAAGGAGAGGGTTTTAATCTTAATATTCCAATGAGAGCTGGCAGTGGTGACCCTGAAATGCAAAGTAATTTTGATGAAAAAATCATACCTGCATTAGATTCATTTAAACCAGAGGTCATTTTAGTTTCAGCAGGATTTGATGCACACAAGGCAGATCCTCTGGCATCATTAAACCTGACAACTGAAATGTTTTATAAGATGGCAGTAATGCTAAAAAAATCCGCAGAAAAACACAGCAATGGAAAAATCATAGCCTTTCTAGAGGGCGGTTATAATCTTACAGCTCTGGCCAATAGTGTTGATAAAGTACTGCAGGCATTTATAGATTAAGGAGATATAGATGATATCATTTGACATTAAAACCAATAATCATGAAGAATATATTGATATTTCTGATAAAATAAAAACAATTGTAAAAAACAGCGATGTTAGCTCTGGAATCTGTGTTGTATATACTCAGCATACCACAGCAGCCATAACCATAAATGAAAATGCAGATCCCGATGTTCAAAGAGATCTAATACATGGTTTTAAACATCTTGGCTTTGAGAAGGTCAGCTTTCGACACATGGAAGGCAATTCACCTGCTCATTTAAAATCAACTCTCGTTGGCTGTTCTGAAACCATAATAATTGACAAAGGCAGTCTTGTTTTAGGTACATGGCAAGGCATCTATTTCTGTGAATTTGACGGCCCCAGAACCAGACGAGTAAATGTAAAACTCATCAGTGAATAGCAAAACAAGCTATTGTATGATACATTGACTTAAACAACGACACTTCATTTTCAGCAATTCAGTCATCAGTTTGCAAAAATATATTAATCTTTTTTTGATTGCTAATAAAGCCCCTGATTCTACTGTGCTCATATTCTCATGAATAAACAAGGTTCCTATGAAGAAAAAAAAGAAACGCTATTTTAATAAACTTACTGAAAAGTATATTGTAGAAGATTTTACACCACCATGCCCCTATTTCCCACAATGTGGTGGATGCTTTTTTCAAAATATTTCCTATGAAAATCAACTAAAAGTAAAGATAGACTATCTCAACGATCTCTTTGAGGGTATGATAACTGTTGAAGAAATTCATCCCTCTAATCCCTTTGCCTACAGAACCAGAATGGATTTTGTTACAGCCTTTGGCAAATGCGGTCTTAGACAAGGTGGTAATTTCCGAAATGTCATTGATATAGACAATTGTCTTATAACACAGGAAAAATCAAATCATTGCTTAAAAACATTTAGAGGTCTTATAGATGATATTGATGATTATGATTACCTCAAACATGAGGGATACCTCAGATATATTGTTCTGAGAGAAAGCACCTTTGGCCAGCAGGTCATGTGTAATCTTGTCATCAAAGAGCCTGACAATAGACTTGAAAAGATAATCAATACACTTGAACCTCAGGTTGATTCAATGTCTCTTTTGTTAAGTGATGGTCTTGCTGATCTTAGTTTTGGCCCGGTCTTTGAAACAATAAAGCAGGGATATATAGAAGAGATCTATGATGATGTAAAATATCGCATTACTCCCAATTCCTTTTTTCAGTCAAATTCTTCAATAGCAAAGATCATGTATAAGCGCATCAAAGATCTGGTTCAAGGAAGAGTGCTTGATCTCTACTCAGGAGTAGGAAGTATCTCTCTCTACGTAGCAGAAAATGCAGAACATGTAACCGGTGTTGAAATAATTGAAGAGGCTGTAGAAACTGCCAATATCAACAAAGAAATTAATAATATTGATAATGTAAACTTCATATGCAGTGATGTTTTGCAATATATAAAAGAAGAAACTGTAAATTTTGACACAGTAATTCTTGATCCACCAAGAAGCGGAATACATCCCAAAACCATGAAGGCTCTTATTGAAGCAGCGCCTCCACGAATCATTTATATGTCATGTAATCCTGCTACATTTAAAGATGACCTTATTGCACTTGAAAACTATAACATGGAGTTCTTTGAAGCCTATGACATGTTTCCCCAAACACCACATGTTGAAACACTGGCTCTCTTAACAAAAAAATAATGAATCATATTTATCACAAAAGAATCAAACGTCACATCATAGCTCAAGAACATGAATTCTTCTCAATCATGCAGCCGGGCTTTGAAGAGGCTGCACAAAAAGAGGTTACCCTCTGTGGTTTAAAACTCAAAGAAGAAAGCGAAACCGGCGGATTCCTGGCAACAGGCAAACTTGAAGATATGTATCGCCTTCATATACAATCAAAGACTATCAACAGAGTCATTATGCGTATTACTACATTCTACGCTGATTCTTTTAGCACACTTGAAAAAAAGCTGCAGCAAATTCCCTGGGAGTTATATTTTAATAATGGGGATGACATTTCAGTCAAGGTTTCATCCTCAAAATCAAAGCTGATTCACCGTACTGCCATTGAAGAACGAGCAGTAAAACAGATTAACAGTGTGACCCTTGACAAAGGTATCATTCTTTCATCAAAGCCAACAGACTCTCCTCAGGTTATCTTTATCAGAGGAAACCATGACCTCTTCACCGTTTCTATAGACTGTTCTGGAGAGCTTCTCTATAAGAGAGGATATAAAGATGCAACACACCCGGCACCTATTCGAGAAACAACAGCAGCAGCCATCTTGCAGTCATCTGGCTTCTTAGAGACTGACATCTTACTCGATCCCCTCTGTGGCTCAGGAACCTTCAGCCTTGAAGCACTGAACATGACCCTTGCGCCATCAGAAACAATAAAGCGCTCCTTTGCATTTATGAAATGGCCTTCTTTCAAAGATAAAACCTATGAATATCTTCTAAAGAATGAAGCTCCAATAAGGAATGATACTCCTGAAATATATACCTCTGATATAGATGAAAAGCATCTTGATTCTGCAAAGAAAAATATCAACTCTCTCTTGCCTGAAAACAGTGTAATATTTTCACAAAAGGATTTCTTTAAAAATACGATTCAATTACCAGAGGGAAAAAAGGGTCTTATTGTCATTAATCCTCCCTATGGTCACAGACTGGAAAATTCATCGGAATTTTATAAGAATCTGGGTCTTATTCTCAAGGATAGTTATCGGGACTGGGGCTATGGAATTATTGTAGCTGGAGAGACCAATGAAAAACATATGGCTTTAAAACCAGACAAGAAAATTCTCTTTTTTAATGGGGGCATTAAGGCAGCTCTTCTAATTAAGATGCCTTAAATCTTACCTTCCTGAACGAGGCGGGCAAAGTGTTCAAAGGACCTATTATAAGTTTTCTCAGCACTATCTGGAAAGGCACAGGCAGGCAGTTCTCGTGCTCTCAAGTGATAGGCAATACAATCACAGCATATGCCCTTTCTCGAACAGGGCTCATAAGAACAATTACATTTTTTTCGATTTTTATCCTCTTTACATTCCATTATGATTACCTTATTATTCTAATTTTCCTCAACTAATTTATCCATATTTGCTATTGCTTCAATTACCTGAAAAGAATGAAAGATATTTCTTGTTAAAAATTTAAAGTTAATAGTCTCATAGGTATCATTCTCTGTATGATAATTCTTGTTTCTATAAAAACCCGTATCTGCAAGCATAATTGCAGGATATCCATTTTTTATAAAAGATGAATGATCTGAATGATCTATTCCAGGAACAGAGGCAGGTGCAATAACCTCAAAGAGTTTAAAACGGGAAAATTCATTATATAAACGCTGCCATAGGTATACGTATCTCGCTGATGATGGCAGAGAAAAAACAGCTAAAAAGTTTCCATATTTTGGATAACTTCTATTCATTGCAGGGAGGGGATAATCCTGCTTCTTATTTCTTCCTCCAAATCCCATCATCTCAAGACAAACCATAAGCTTGATATTATCCTTTCTTTTTTTGCATAGTGCAGCATATTTCATGCTTCCCATTTCATCTGAAGTAAAGAATGGCGGCTCCTCAAGGGTAAAGGCAACGAAACGAACAGTCTTTTTCAAAGGTTTTTTCTGCAGCAGCCAATGAAATTCCAGGAGAGCTGCAATAGCAGTTGCATTGTCATCTGCACCAGGAGTATCCTCCACTGTATCATAATGAGCACCAATGAGAATAATCTGGTCAGGTGTTTCAGTACCAGGAATCTCAACAATGATATTTGCTACCTCTTTACCATTTACGGTATAAACCTGTTCCTTAGGATCTCCTCCATGCTTTATAAATTCTCTTTTTATAAAGCGTCTTGTCTTTTCCAGATTCTCATATTTTCTAAGAGTTCGCTCTCCAAGATCAACTGCAAGAAAGTGCACAACATCCTTAGAATAACTTTTTATTCTTAATTTTATTTTAAAGTCATCTGATAAATAGTAGTTTAACATATAATTTCCCCAATTAATCATATTTGAATTAAACTGATCAAAAGATCAAGATTTTTTCATTTTTTATTTACAGCCTTTTCACCTATGGAAAATATAAATTCTTGACATCAAGGGTATTTTGTGCTTAAACTATTATACAATTACAAAGGATAAGGTAACACATATGGAAGTTTTCGATGGATTTATATCAGCTGTAGCAAGCGAGTTCAAAATAAAGTTTCATAAAGATTCTGATCATAGCTATACAACAACTATTGAATTTGAAGGTGGCAGAAAGCAGGATGTTCTCATTACACTCAATAAAGATGAATCAGGAGACCGTCTCATAAATTATTATTCAATAATTGGAAAACTAAAAAAAGATCTCTGTGAACTCTATAAATATTCCCTACAGCTCAACTCAACACTTGATTATGGAGCAATATCATTGATGAATGATACCATGATCTTAAGAAATGCTATTCTCTTGCAGGATTGTGATCCAAGAAGATTTATGAAATCATTAATCTATATTGCTGCAAAGGCAGATGAGATTGAAGAAATGCTCATTAATGAGGATATCAATTAGATAAAAGAAATGACCGTTTTAAATAGTCAATTTTTTTCAAAATAACCCTGTTTTGAAGTTTTATATTGGGTGACAGTTTCCATTCTGCAGAACCTTTAATTAGATCATCATGAAGTTTCCACAGATGAATGTAGCTGTTACCATCAAGTTTTGACAGGGCTATTTTTTGACTTTGAGTCAACCATCCACTATTTATCTCATTGATAATTTTTTTTAGATTCACCTTCATTTTAATAATTCTACAGGTATCAATAATCAACTTTCTTTTATTAAAATCATGAGAACTATTCTCTTTTATGAGATTATTGAAATCCTCTGCTCTGGTATAACTATTTTCACTCAATATTAGTAAAAGTTTAGTTGAATAACCTGATTTTTCTAATTTTTCATATGCAGCTGTTGTTACCTTATATTGATCTGCAACAAAAACCTTTTGTAAAAAAACATTTTGCAGAAAAAAAAGAGACACAAGTGAAATAAGACCAGCAATAATCGGCGTGGTAATCCACCCTGATGCAATCTTGCCCAATACAGAAAAGTTCATACCCCTGCCACCATAAACCAGACCAATACCCACAATAGCTCCTACCACAGCCTGAGAACTTGAAACAGGAACCAATGGAATTGAAGGAAGCCCTGCATTTAAAAGAATAGATTCAAAGGCCTCAGAGGCAAACAAAAAGAGAACCAGTGCAGATGATATTACAATAATCAAAGCAGACTCAGGATTGAGTTTAATAATACTTGTGCCTACTGTTTTGATTACTTTATATGAATAGGTAAAAATTCCTACAGCGATTGCACATCCCCCGATGAAAAAGAGCTGCTGAGTACTACTGATGGAGATTAAATCAAAAGAAAAAGGTTTAAAGGGTGATACAGGTACAAAAACACCCATAACATTTGCAATATTATTGGCACCAAGGGAATATGCTCCAAATGCACCGGCAAAAATAAGTGAATAACGGACAAAAAGATCAGCATAGAGCATATGCATGGGAACCTTTGTCTTAATAAATCTGGAAAAAAGATATAAGATAATAGCAAAGATACCGGCGAGAACAGGACAGAGTATCCACGTGGCAACAATGTCTCTAAGAGAATTTATATTGGTAAGAGAACCTGAATAAATATTCCACCCTATGATTGCACCAACGATGGCCTGTGAGGTTGAAACAGGGAGCTTTAGACGGGTCATACCGTAAACAGTAAGACCTGCAGCTAAAGCAACCATAAATGCCCCGGCAAGGGCATTAACTGACCCCAGTTTACCAAGTGTACTGGCAGCACCGGAACCTGAAATAATTGCCCCGAGAATAACAAAGATACTGGCTATAGTTGCTGCTTTTCTAAAACTAATCATTCGAGAACCAACAGCTGTTCCAAAAATATTAGCAGCGTCATTTGCCCCTAGAGACCATCCTAAGAAGATACCACTTGATAAAAATAAGAGCAATGACATATTAAACTATCCGTTTTATTGAAGCAATTGATATTCTATCAGATACATCCTCTGCAATATCAGCAATTCTATCTATCTTATCAATGAACTTTCCCACTTGAAGTTTTTGTGCAAGCTCCATATCCATTTTAAAAATTTCTTTTTTTATAGCAATAGCCAAATGATCAGATTCTGTTTCAAAAAATTTAACCTTATGCAAATAATTATTAACCATTGAAACATCATAGAAATATGCTCGAGCTGCTGCTGCCAGATTTTCAATAGCCTCAGTAACTCTACTTGTCAGATTTAATACCTGATACATAATTAAATCAGGAATCTGAGGCTCTTCAATTGAAAATTCAACTATAACATTTTTGCATGAATCAGTAACCTTATCCATAGATTCAATAATACCCAGGACATCACCCCGTGATTCAGGAATCAGTGTATGAGTATAGAGCTGTGATTCAATGTCCTGTTTCAAGAGGTCAGCTCTATTTTCAATATCTCGTATTTTACCCAATCGATTTTCAAAATTACCTCGATCAATTTTTGAATATAAGAGTATGGCCTCTTTAAAATGTAGTGCAGCCTCTGAACTCAAATCAATAAATGAGTCAATTTTCATTATAAGACTCTTTGTTTTTGTAAAAATTGCTTTCATGATTCACCCTAATTGATATCAAAAAAATAGTGACATTTAACCATATATAAATACAGTTAACATAATAACATAGGTGCTTTTTTTTACAAGAGAAAAGTTGCATCTGCACCTAAAGCTTATTTTTTCTTAGATTCAATGAGAGATTGTATTAAATGAAACCTAAATTCAAAGAAAACATTCAAATTCACGGCAACTACCAGTGTGAGATAAAACAAAACTTTAATTTTTCATCCAAACAGAAAAAGAAATACTTTATTGATACTTATATCTTTTTTCCTCACAGCCTTAATGTCAATGAACAATCCTATACGAAAGAAGATTTCTACAAAGATCTCAGCACGAATATTCGTCTAAAAACCCCAAAGATCCCTCTTGATAAACTGAAAGATGACGTTGTTTTCAACAGAATTCAGGAAAGCATTGATGAACTCGAAAGGGACAACTCTGTGGTGATCTTTAAAAACTTCAGATATCAGATCAAGATGTTTACTATGATTTTCAAAAAAGCTATGGATCGTCAAATCGATGGTGTAAGAGAATCAAATATCTTTAAAGATGCAAGCAATCTCACAGGTGATTTTATTAAATCTACCTACAGCACAATAGAAAGCTACAGAGCTTTACAAAAAAGAATGACACAGCCAGAAATAGGTGATAACTTTAAAAACATCTACTTTTATGGAGATGAATATCTCAGCCTCAAAATCGAATCAAGTGCAATTAAGCTCTATCAGTTTTTTGATAAATCTAAATATAGCAAAAGCAAAACATCAAAGTTAAAGACTCAACTTATAAAAACAATCAATAGTGAAATAAATTATCGTAAGGAACATAATTATCCAGCTGTTGCCACTGATCAAAACAGTGAAACCTTTTTATACAGAATGAGTCTCCTTAAAAAATATCTCAGCAATATACTCTTTTTAGAAACCTATGTAAAAAGAGACGGCAAGGTTGTTGAACAAATAATTTACAGCATAGCTGCAGGTCTTGCCATGCTCTTTGCAACAGCAGTTGCATTTATAGGGGAAAATCAGTATGGTAAATTAACCCTGCCCTTTTTTATTGCTCTCATTATTAGCTACATGTTTAAGGACCGCATGAAAGAATTATTACGCATCTATTTCACAGTTGGAATGAAAAATTATCTCTATGATAGAAAGAGATATCTCTTTCACAGTTTTAAGCAAAAAATTGGAATATGCAAAGAAAGCTTCAACTATGTTCCCAGAGATAAGATTCCAAAGGATATTATTGAACTGAGGCATAAGGAAAATATCTCAAGCCTTGAAAAAAAACAGATTGAAGAAAAAATAATTCATTATAGAAAAATGATTAGCCTAAGCCCAAAAGCATTTAAGCTCATTAGAAAGAAATACATTACCGAGGGTGTCATTGACATAGTACGAATCAATGTTGAAACCTTTTTAAAGAATATGGATAACCCTGAAAAGAAGGTTTTCATGCTAAAGAAAAACAAGCTTATCAGTAAATCTGTTGATCGTGTATATCATATCAATATGATTACAAAATATTTTGATGGCAATCATGAAGAGTTAAAACACTTTCGTCTGATTTTAAATAGAAATGGAATTATCAGAATTGAGGAGTAATAAAAAATCCCGGTTTTTATGCCGGGATAACAGTAGGTTTATTTAATTAAACAATAATTTATATAATTATCTTTTAACCATGTAACTGGCTTTATATCTACTATTTCTCTGAACCTTTCTTAAAAGAGTGAGAGCTCTTGATTTTGAAGTAAGAGGCCCGATTCTCACTCTGTAAAATCTCTTTCCATCGACCCGTGTTGAATAGATATAGGCATCAAAACTTTTTCGCTTTAATCGTCTCAATTCCCTATTTGCTGTTCTTTTATTATCATAGGATGCAACCTGAATTGAATAACCATATCTTTTGGGTCTGAGTTTCTTACTGCTATAGGAAACCTCAACAATTCGTTTTTTACGATACTTTCTTTTTTTTGTAATCCTTCTTGTCTTCTTTTTTCTAGTGCTTCTCTTTTTTAATGAAGCAACAGATCTTTTCTTCTTAGAAATATTTTGAGATCGCTTCTTTTTACCTTCATAGATGGTATTTATATTATCATTATTAAGATCATCAACATCATCTTTCGTTGTAATCATCTTATCATTCTTTTTATTATCAATAGATCCGGTAATACTATCCTTGGTTGTAATATCATCCTTTTCTATAGATATCTTATCATCTTTTTGAGTTTTCTTATCATCTTCAGTAAGAGTTGATGATCCCTTATTGAGAGAAAATGTTTTATTTTCATTAAATATTGCATTACTCTTGGTAAAACCATTATCAGAGACCTTTTTTTTGGTCATAAAATTCATACCAAGAAGAAAGGCCACTGTAATAACCCCAATAACAGCAGAGGATAAAATAATTATACGCGGTGTATCAAGATGTAGCAGAAAAACATTCTTCTCTTTTACTTTTCTTGGAGCTCCTTCAAAATTTTCCATAAGTCCACAACCTGCCTTTTTGTATTATCCAGAGATTCTGAATTATCTATTACATAATCGGCACGTTTTTCTTTTTCATTTAATGGAATTTGAAATTTAAGTCTATTTTCTATCTCTTCAGCAGTAATACCATCCCTCTTTACCCCTCTATTTACAGCCTGCGATCGCTGGGCCTTTACGACGATTGTTTTGTCCATGTAGGTATCAAAACCTGATTCAAATAATAATGGTGTATCAATCATATAAATTTCATTATCACTGCTTCTATTCATCATAATATCAAGTATTGCAGGATGGGTAATGCCATTAAGGGTCTCTACCTTTTGAGGATCATCAAAGACATATTGAGCAAATTCTCTACGCTGCAAAGAACCATCTTCATTAAAATAGTCATCTCCAAAGGCATTTTTTATCTTATCCAAAGCGGGAGAACCAGGCATTACAATCTCTCTGGCTAATATATCTGTATCAATAACAATTGCTCCAAGGTCCTTAAATATTGAACAGACCGTTCCCTTTCCTGAAGCAAAAATTCCTGTAACTCCAATACGCATAATTTTATTCCTTATATTAAAATCTTTTGATATTTCATAGCATTTTTATCTTCTATTGAAGATGCCTCTAATATTCTTTTAAAAATTTCTCTGTCTTTCAGGGCTATCATAATATTTTTTTGCAACAATGATAGATTCATATTCTTTGAATTGCTATTATTTTCTACATTATCAATAACATTTAATGTATTAAGATCTACAGTTTCACAGTGAGTAAGAGGAATCTGTGTACCAAGGGGCTGAAAAAAAAGATTATTATTTATATTCTTCAGCATCTGATCAATAGATTCCTTGTATTGTAGAAAAGATTTTCTGCTTCGAAATCCATGGACCCTAAAGTCTTTGCTTGATTTCATGATATATGAGAAGTTTTGATTTTCTACAGTAATCAAACGATTTTGAAAGAGAAAAGAAAATCTTCGTTGATAAGCGGTTTCACGACAATATATGACCTCTTTTATAAATGAAAAATCAAAGCCAAAGAGAATTGTTTCTTTGCAGCCCAGATAGGAACTCAGAGCAATAGCATCACCAGCAACAGATCCTGAAGATGAATCAATGGATCCAACTCCATTATCAATTTCCTCTACAAGTTGACAAAGGGGATGACTGTTTAAAAAGACGTAATGAGCCTTTTTCATCACAAGGGGGTGAACTGTTAAGGATGCAATAAGATTTATATCATAGAAATCTTCATCCTGGAGATGTTCATAAACATAAGGCTGTGGATCTATAGAGACAAGATACTGTGGTTTAATGTCATGGGCCAGTAAAGGCTTTAGAGCAGAGTCAACAGCAATTATGACCAGAGAATCTTTATTTTCTTTAATCCACTCAATATGACTCTCAAGAGAAGGACCAGAGGTTATTACACAGGCTCTTGAATTTTTATGCTTTTCTTTTAACAAAGATATTGATAGTTTTTTCTCTATTACCTTCAGGTTGATCAGAGCATTTTTCAGATATCTTTTACCAAAACTTTTTTTTGCTCCCTCTGAACCAGCCTGAGCATTAAGAATCTCATTAATTATTTTTTTTGCATCTAAATAATACTCAGCAAAAATTCTCAGTGAAGCAATGTGTTCAACAACCTTAATGCCCTTTAAAGAAATCAAATCAATCTCTTGAGAAAGAATCTTTCTTAGATATTCATTCTTTTTTCCAGAGATGATCGTTATATTTTCTTTTTCTAAAATAAATTCTGAATTTTCTTTTAACAAAGAAGGAATATCATCGATGACATCTATGAGAATAATTTTTTTATAGTTATGGGCAATATAATTTAGATTTTGCAGATGATAGGCAAGACCAATTCCCAGGCAGATTATGCAGTCATATTTTTCTGCATCACTGTCATCAATAAGATTTTTCTCACGCGAGGGATCAATCTTACTGTGAAGACTCATGGTTTTGCCATCGAGAGTAATCTCTAAAGAGGGCAATCCTGATTTAGTTTCTATTATTGAATAATCTATTGTCATTATATCCAAAAAATTATATTTATTAATTTGTGACAATTATTCATAATATAAATCAAAAGGCAAGTACAAAGCAAAAGGTAGAACTATGAAAAAAACAAGGACGTGTTCATTAGAACACATCCTTGTATTACGGGGGACTTTATAGGAAGTATTTTAAAGTGCGTATGAGGCACCAAACTTACCAACCATTTTCATGTAATTTTTATCGGCGTCACCTATACCTGCTGTAGGTACAATAATGAAGTCAACTCCACCAGTAAAAGTTGCACCACCAACAGCTACTGATAAACCAACAGCCAAATTAAGATCAACTCTCCAAGGAGTTGCACCAGCAACGACATTATGAAATAGACCAGCAGTTAGACCAAGATCAAAAGATGCTCCTTTAACCAGTTCAAAAGAATGACTTACTCCAAGTTGAATATAAAAGTCTTCGAAATTCTTTCGAGTTCCACTTGCATCCGAAATATAAAAATCATGAGTATAAGTAAGTGTTGGAGACAATAAAATTTTATCAAAGGCAAAAGAAGCTGCAACAGAAACAAAACTTTCATCAGTACCAGTTTCAGCACCAGAAGCATAATAATGGAGGAAAGTTGCTCCCAGTCCAATTGTCATAACCTTTGGAACCTCAATGCTATAAGCTAGACCATAATCAAGACTCTGTAACTTATAAGCAGTTGAAGAAGTATAACCAGCCTCTAAAAAATTATCACCATACTCACCAATTACTGAAACCTCTAAACCTGATCCTGCGATATCATAAGTAATGTATGGAAAGAGTGCACCAGCACCATTGTAAAAAGTTGTTCCTCTCCACTGATAGTCACTTACATAATCTACACCAAAAGATACACCTACTTTATCTGAGGCAGTTGCAACAGATGCTACCATCATCACCATCAAAAGTGTGATAAAAATTTTCTTCATTGTTTTCATTTTTTTCTCCTGAAATATTATTCAATAATAAACACAAGATAATCAAAATAAAAAATGTGACAATTACTTTATCGGCCAAAGGATTACAGCTTTGTTAAATGTACTGCAACATTAATGTTACATTGATGAAACAAAATAACACCTGCTAGTCGGCAATGTCAAATTGTTGATCTTTTCGAAATACTGATGGAGAGATTCCCGTGTTTTTCACAAAGGCCCTGTTAAAGGTACTGAGACTTTCAAAACCAACGGAATAGGCAATATCAATTATTGGTGCATCACCTTTTTTTAAATGAATCATTGCCTCTTTAATCCGAAGCTCATTGATATAATCACTGATTTTATTCCCCGTATATGTTTTAAAGGCCTTACCTAGTCTCCCAGGGCTAAGATCAACCAGTGCACCAAGACCTTCACGTGAGATATCATACATATAGTTTACTTTGATATACTCTATTGCTGTCTGCACCTTTTGTGCGGAAGAATCACTGATATAATCTTTTTCTTTTTCTTTTGCTTCATTTTCCAATAAAGCATTTCTGTGAATATGATCCTGCCTTTCTCTTATTGACGCAATGAGAGCATTAAAGGACTGAGAAATTTTACCAATTTCATCTTCGCTGTGAACAGGAACCTCAACCTCCAGTGTTCCTGTTGTAATATCATTAAATCCTTTAATTAAATTATGGAGAGGATTAATAATTCCCGTATAAAAAATTACCCTGAATAAAACCATGACAAAAAAAGCTATTATAAGTGTAGCATAAATAAATGTTCTTGATTGGTCATGAAGAGCTTTTTTAAAAGCGATATATGAAATAGCGTATTGATAAAAACTATTACCATTTCTCTTGTTATAAATTATGAAGGGATGAGAACCTGAAAAAATATATTTTTTTTCTCCAATAAAATCTTGATATTTAACATTTATTGATAGGAGATTATTTCTGTAAATAATCTCCCTTTTATTTCCATCCTTCTTTAAAACATAATAAATTTCACAGTTTCTTTGTAGTTTTAGATCATTATTCATAATAATATAATTTGAAATTAGATCACAGTTCTCTTTGAAATTCTTTTCCCCATAAGCAAGACTAATAGAACCTAAAACAGTAATAACAACCAGAGTTGTAGCATAAAATATACTAATAAGCTTAACCATAAAACTCACCGGTTCTGGTGAATGATTTACATATACAATCATATAGAAAAAACACGTCAATAAAATAGCTAAATTCATTATGAGATTTATTTGATTTTTTGTAAAAGAGTCGAAGAGTGTAAACATTACAACGAGAGATGAACTAAAAGAATCCAGAATCACAAGAAAGGTAAAGTTTCTACATAAACGACCCTCCCTGTTGCCCGGTGAAAAAAAAGTTTTAATTTTGAATAATCCTTTCTTCTTCTTTTCAGATAAATGAAGAACCTTTCGAATAAAAACAAAGAGAGTCCAGAGATAAAAAATCATAATAACAACAGGAATATAATTTGATCTATAATCGTGAGCATAACCTGTTTCATTTAAGACAATAGGTTTATTATAAGCCACAAAAACATAATCACCATACGCAAGAAATGCTATTATAAGACTGATCACAAAAATTATCTTTGATTCTCTTTCATAGGGATTTTCAGAAATATGATAGGCAAATTGAATCAAAAAAACCAGACCAAATACTGATAATCCTGCGATAAACCAGCCAATGGCTCCATGGCTTGAAAAAAATGATAATGCTATGAAATATCCAACATTGAAAAGAGCTACAAAAAAGAAATATAATCCAAGAAATAGTGTAGGTTTAGATCTATTTTTTCTACCTAAAAAAAAGATAGTAATAATAACAGACATAAAAAGAGGAATAAATCTTCCAAAGGAATAAGATGATAAATAAACTGTATCCATATTATTATATAATCATATTTTCACCTTAGTTGTCAATGGACAAAAAAAAAGATGCCAACTGGCATCTTAAAAGGGTTCCATGAAATTAAAAATCTATTAATTTCTCTCGCAAGAGTAAATTAATTGAACGTAATATAGCATATTAAAAAAAAGAAATCTATTCAAAAAGAGTCATGTCCCCATTTGAACAATTTAAGGTTGAAGCGAAACAGGTAGATTATAATATCTTTGCAACAACCTCTGCAATTGTAGAAACCGTTATAATCTCTCCTTTGAATTCTGAAGCATTTTGTTTATCTTGAGCAGCTACAAAGAGAGTATTAAAACCGGCAGCATTAAACTCATATATTCTTCTGCTGCATTGTGAAACAGGCCTTATTTCTCCGGACAGTGTGATTTCTCCCAGAAAGCCAGTACCTTTGGATATAGTTTTATCCTTTAAACTTGAAGCAATGGCCATAGTGACCGCTAAATCACAGGAGGTATCCTTTATATTGAAACCACCACTCACATTAAGAAACACATCAAAGGAGCTCATCTGTAGACCTGCATGTTTTTCTAAAACAGCAACCATTAAGATGAGTCTGTTTAAATCAAAACCATCTGCCATTCGCCGGGGATTACTAAAACTGGTAAAACTGACCAAAGATTGAACCTCAAACAAGATAGTTCTGCTTCCTTCAATTGCAGCTGATACTGCACTTCCGGGAGATGAGCTCATTGCATTCATGAATATATCATTTTTATCCTGAACCTCAATTAAACCAGTAGATGACATTTGAAAAAGGGCAATCTCATTAACTGAACCAAAACGATTCTTAAAGGCTCTGAGAATTCTATAATCACGGGTAAAATCACCCTCAAAATACAGTACCGTATCAACAAGATGCTCAAGAACCTTAGGCCCTGCAATACTTCCCTCTTTTGTAATATGACCAATAAGAATAACAGGAATTCCACTTTCTTTGGCTACACGTGACAACTCAGAGGCAGAATCTCTGAGCTGAGTAATGGAACCGGCGATTCCAGCATTTTTCTCAGTATAAATAGTTTGAATAGAATCGACTATGAGACATTGAGGTTTCTCTTTTTGAACAACGCTTGAAATATCTTCAACAGACACAGCTGAAGAAAGAATTACATTATCTCCCTTTATATTGAGACGATCAGCTCTGTTTTTTATCTGCAATGGAGATTCTTCGCCAGCAATATAGAGAGTTTTTATATTTGTGGTTAATTGCAGAGCGATTGTTGATTTACCAATCCCAGGTTCACCACCAATAAGTATAACTGAACCTGGCACAATGCCACCACCACAAACAAGATTGAACTCCTTCATTGATGTTTGAAGCCTTTCCATTTCTGAGGCATTTAATTCAGATAAAGTAGTTGTTTCAATTTTTCTGGATGATGCTATATGAGAAACAGCTTCCTGGAGGCTATTCCATTCTCCACAATGAGGGCATTTTCCAAACCACTTGGAGGTTCCTGAACCACAGGAATTGCATATATATGAAATCTTGTTCTTGGCCATTTATTTCTGTTTTTGTTTAAATAATAACTTAGATGGATCTTTTTTAAGAGCTCGGAAGAGATCTTTAGCAGATATTGAGGCATCCTTTAGATTATTGTAGATATCCTCTTCAACTAGAAGTTTTCCCAGGGTTCCTCTTCCCTTTTCTAGACGAAACACGATCTTATTTAGGTTTTTTGATAATTCTGAAAGATTTTTCATAGTTACTGTTATTTCTTCTTTATTCTTTTCAGAGAGATATGCCATATTTCCAGAAAGCTTATTCAAATTTGCTAAAATAACATTTGCCTGTGCAGACATCTGCTGGATCATAATCTTGGCGCTTTTCACAGCTACACGAACATCACCCTTGTTTTCATAGGTTATATTGTTAAGATTGGCTATAAATTTTCTGGCATTTTGAAATATTTCTGCTAATATTTCACTGCCATTCTGGTCATGAAGAAAACTTTGAAATGTAAGCATCATCTGATCAAAGCTTGCCGGGTCCATACCATATACTGTATCACCATCCCTTAAATAATTTTTCGGATTAACAACAGGGGGGATGAAAACATTAATATATTTACCACCAATCATACCTTTTGTAAATATGGCAAATTTGGTTGATTTAACCAATTTATACTTATTATCAATCCAAATAGTGACTTTAGTTTTTGTTTGGGATTTAACTATGGATTGATCTATAGAATTTACCTGACCAATCTTTATTCCTCCGGCAATACGAACAGGAGCTCCTACCTCAAGATTATCAAGAAATCCAAAGTAGAGATAAACCTCATAACCTGACCTCGATACATTTATCTTGGCCAATAATGCTACAATAGATATAAAAACGGTAAAGCTGATGGTAATCATCAGCCCTACTCGTGCTTCATTGCTTATTTTCATTATTTTATTTTACAGAGGAATTTCATTTTGTATATCACTTTTTGAAAAATTGACCTTTCCATAGCGAGTCAATATTGTAATACTATTACCCCTTCTGTATAAAACAGCTCCCTCAATTTTTCTTCCATTGTATAATACAAATCTACTTACTCTGGTAAATACCTGCTTCATTTCGACAATAGTACGTGTTTTTTTCTGAATAATTTTAGTGACTTTATTTTGATAAACAACCTTTACGAGCTTCTTATTGATTTTATCTTCTTTCTTTTTTGTCTCTTTTTGAATCTTTATAAGCTCTTTTTCACTAATCTTTTCAGGATTCTTAACAATAGGAACAATTGATATCTTCTCTACTTCAAGCTTCTCTTCTTTTGTAATATTTCTTTCTTTGATATCATTTTTTTCAATAATATTCTGATCTTTCTTTGGTTCTGCGGTAACAGTTTTCCCTTCAGATACAATAATTTCATCCTTATGTGGATTAATCTTTTCCTTGATTTCTTCTTTTTCCGCTTTTTTCAAAGGTCTTATGGCAAGTTTTCCCTGTTTCAATGATATTTGAGTTTTTTTACCTTCAGAAGAAATAATAAACTCAGTACCTCTTACAGCAGCCAAAAGAGTATCTGTATAAACTGAGAAGCTCTTTCCCTTTTGCAATTTATTAATCTTTGTTAAAAGAGATCCTTTTTTTAGATTCAATGAGGTAATTAGATCTGAAGATACATCATTATAAACAACTAATGATTTTTCTTTAATCTTAATTACAGCTATTTTACCAACTTGAAGAGTTACAAAGGCCTTGGGTCCTGTCTTTATTGTTTGACCTTTAACAACAATATCTTTCACCTTTATTTTTCTTGAAGTTCCATCTTTATCAATTATTGAAACAGTTCCAAATGTAAATAATACTGTACCCTTCAAAGATTTATCTATTTTTGTTATTTTTTTATCACTTCCTTGATTACAGCCCAAAACAGTTATAAGCAATATGATGACCATACCTTTTAATCTCATAATATTCTCCCTACACAATTAAGTAATAGTGAAGGTATATATAGAAATGGGAGATGTCAAGATTTAAATTTTAGCATAAAATATAAATTATTTTTGACAAAATCATCTAATAATAATTTTTGGTTCAAATCATAAAGAATGCAGGAGTTATCCAAATGGATTACATTGTCTTTTCAGTTTTAATAATTATTTCATTATTTCTTACATACTTTTATTTTAGTTTTAAGTCAGACCGAATTAATCCTGATAGAAAAATACGAGAAAACTACCGCGAAAGAATCCTTCAACGATATAGATAATTTTTTTTAATAAAATAACTTTTTTTATTGACAGCTAAGGCGCCTAAAAATATAAGTAATACATCAAATTGAATTATTTGTCTGGTGATTATAGAGAAAGGGAAACACCTGTTCCCATTCCGAACACAGAAGTTAAGACTTTTATCGCCGATGGTACTGCACTGGAGACGGTGTGGGAGAGTAGGACGTTGCCAGGCTTTGCAATTATATATAAGGGATATCAATCGATATCCCTTTTTTTATGTTTTTTTTTATGTTTAAATGTTCTTAAAAAAATTTAGACATAAAAAAACCTGCTCTGAAGCAGGTTTTTTTACTAATATCTATAGAAATATATTTATTTCCATTTAGCAACAGAAACTTTTTTCTTTAATCCTCTTGCTTTTACTTCATAAATAATTTCACAGTTGTCTTCAGCATCATAAGTAATACTATAAACTGAACCACCTTTAACTATACCCTTTACTTCCTGAGCTACAGCCATTCCAGTAGTTTCAAAATTTGACATTCCAGCAGCACCTTCTATCTTTGCTCCTTTAAACTTTTCAAGAACTTGATACTGTGCATTCAAAATTGCAGCACGCTTAGCACTTTCTTTTCTTTGAACCTTATTTGTCAAAGTTCTTGTTGGTACACCAGCAGCTGCGATTCTAAAAGTATTTTCGTCAACCCAACCTTCATTTTTATAAGTTTTACCCTTAACAGTACCACCAATTCCGCCACCAACGCATGATGCGAAAGCTACAGTTACAACCAATGCAAGAGCAAATACTAGATACTTCTTCATAAGAAGATCCTCCTTAATAATTTAAATGCTTTAATATTATCCATACCCCAATGAAATAATTATTAAAAAAGGGATAAAAACCCCTTAGTGTTAAAATAAAAACGGTATGTTTCAATCGCTTTTCATATTAATAATAAAATTGAGCAAAGTCAACTTAAAATTGTTTTTTTTTACTTTTCAACTACCATCTTTCTCAAAAGATATATTATTAATATAGTAACCATTACAATATTAATAACAAACCAGAGAAAATATATCGAACTATCTGTAGCCCAGGAATATATCAATGAAGCACCATAACCTGTTCCAAAGCTAAAAACACCTGCATCACTATATTTAACAAAATAATTTACAACATTATCACTATATTCTTCTGATGCCATAACCTGAGTTTTTTCAAATGACTGTCTTATCAATGGAACAATAAAATATACTGCTCCAAAAATTAATGCTGAATTCACAATCCACCCATGAGAAACCTGAGGCACTATAGCTCCGATTAATGCTAAACAGAGACCAATCACTATGAGTTGAAAACCTGAGTACTTATTAAGAAAGATATTCCACATCTCCAAAAAGAAAGGTCCTATATTTTTAATTTCTTCTTTAGAATATTGATCTTTCAAAAGATAAAGATTTATATAGTATGTTGCCACAATCATAAGTGCTCCATAGCATATATAAATGAATAAAATTTCAAAAAACATATTAAACCTCACAAACATTGAATTTACATAATATGTACAAAATCTTCAGCTAATTCAATTTAAAGTCAACACTTTTATCATATCTGTTTAGTGGTCTATAATATTTTATATGTTATAATAATTTAATTCTTCTATTATAACATATTATCTTAATTTAACTTGATATTTTTAACTCCAATTCGTATCATACTAAAATACACAGACATGGAGAAATAATCATGAGAACTATTATAATCATTTCCGTTTTTCTTGCACTTCTAGGTTGCAAAAAAGACAATGTAATAACTGATAACCACAAAAAACCTGAGAAAAAGATCACACCAATTACTATAAAAACAGGCTGGGTAAATCCCAATACTTATACAGTAAAGGCTCTTGGAAATACTGAAAAAGAAGCCATTGAAAAAGCTAAATATAAGATTCTAAGGGATATAGTAAGAGTCAGGGTAAGAAAACAAAGTAGATATTTAGATATTTCAAAGATAAGTGTAGAGTTCAAAGATCCATTAAAAAATGGACGTATAATAAAGAAATATACCCAGGATGGAAAAATTCTGATAAAATTCCAAATATCAGATAAGGGATTAAAGAAAAAATTCGAAAGAAAATAACTATTCTTTTATTAGAACCTGCCTTCCTGAAACAATGAGTTTATCTTCACAAAAAAGCTTAACTGATTCAGGAAGAATTCTATGCTCTTCTTTTAAAATCTTTTGAGCTAAAGATGTGAGGGTATCATTCTGAGAAACAGAAACAGCTGTCTGCATAATAACTGGTCCACTATCAGTTCCCTCATCAACAAAATGACTGGTACATCCGGTAATTTTTACACCGTAATCAAAAGCCTGTTTTTGAGCATTAACTCCAGGAAAGGAGGGCAATAATGCAGGATGAATATTTATCATTTTATTTCTAAATTTGTTAACAAAATAAGGAGTAAGCAATCTCATATAACCAGCTGCCACCACTAGATCTGTTTTATGTTTTTTCAAAACACTAACCATCTCTCTTTCATGGTCTTCTCGAGTTTTAAAATCTTTTGAATCAATAGCAACGGCATCAAATCCCATTTCTCTGGCAATTACAAGGCCCTTTGCATCAGGCTTATCAGATATTACGACTCCGATCTTTGCCTTTATATAACCCCCTTGAATCTTTTCTGCAACAGCAGAAAAATTTGAACCTCTCCCTGAAATAAGAAAAGAAACCGTTTTCATAGCTTTCACCTATTATATTCGTATTGAGTTAAGAAGATCATCAGATATTGCTTCAGAGACCTCAACTTGCCTTTCAGAGCCATTTTGATGAACAAGAACCACTTCAGGATCATTGACAGGCTTTCCATACCTGTAAAGCATTTTACACACTAATTCAATATCATCATCTGTAAAAAGACCTCTACCAAAGGCAGTTGGCCCCTTAAAGTCTGGAGTAAAAAAAACATCCGCCTTGTCAGCATAGCGAACTAAAGCATCATATTCAGTTTCATTTCGAGCAATAGTGACCTTTGCCTTATCATGAAAACGAAAATGCCTGCCAATAGTCATAATATAAAAATCAAGAACATCATAGGGATAATCCGCTTCAAAGACATCTTTAACTCTTAAGGAAATATTATGATCAGTAAATAAACATCCTCCAGCAGGAGAAGAAAAATGACTTATTCCATACTTCTTTGCAAGGTCCATCTGAGGTTTTCTGCTTCTACCACTGAATCCAAGGAGCTTGTCTCTATCAACCAGACCTTCCTCTTCAACCTTTGTGGGCTTCAAGAGCTGTGCACTAAGAGGTCTTAAGAGTCTACCCTCGAGATGTGTTTCCTTTAAGATATGATTCATAGTATGCTTTAGCTGAGACATTGGTCTTTGACCAACAACCTCTCCAGTTGCAATAAAATCTGCACCAATATCATTCATATATTGGACACTTTTTCTTATAAAATGAATCTTGCAATCTATGCAGGGATTCATATTTTTTCCATATCCTCTTGATGGGTTTTCAACCATATCAAGATAATCTCTTCCACATCTATGATATATTAAAGGCATATTAATCTGCTGTGCCATTTTTGAAACTTCAAATTCCTCAGGATTCTCATGTGGTCCCACGAAGGGAAGAACAAAGTTTAAACCCACTACTTCTATCCCCTGATCCATGAGGACTTTTCCCGCAAGAAGACTATCCAATCCTCCTGAATATAAAACAAGTCCCTTAGCCATGTGATAATTCTCCATGTTGAATCAAAATAATTGAGACAGATTCACCTTCTTTCATTTCTTTTATCTCAGAAGGAAGTTCAATGAGACAATTTGCAATACTCATTGACCTTAATATTCCTGATCCCTGTGGACCAGTAGTATTTACATACATTATGCCATTCTTTATAGTAAAGTATCCTCTCAGATAATTTGTTCTACCAGCTTTTTTCTTTATTGGATTCTCCAAGATTGCAGAGACAACAGGGAGATTTATATCTGATGCTCCCATCATTTTCAATAGTGCCGGCCGAACGAAGAGACTAAAGGATACCATTGTTGACACAGGATTTCCAGGAAGACCGAAAAAAAGTGTTTTACCCTTTGCACCAAAAGCCATGGGTTTACCTGGCTTCATGCTTATAGCCTCGAAGGAAATTGTGACACCACAATCTCTCATTATTTCCTTCACATAGTCATAGCGTCCCATTGAGACGCCCCCTGTTGTGATTACAATATCATATTCCAGAGCCTTTTTAAAAACTGCAGCAGCTTCTTCTTTATCATCTCTCACTATTCCCATATAAAGGGGATCGCCTGAAAATCTCTTTATCTCTGAAATCAGAGTATAAGCATTGCTATTTCTTATCTGTCCCTCAGAGATAACTCCTCCAGGCTCAACAATTTCATCGCCAGTAGAAATAACCGCGATTCTTGGCATTTTAGTTACAGATATTTTTTCTTCATTTAAGGATGCCAGTAAACCAATATCTGCAGAAGTAATTCGTCTACCTTTATGTAATACTGTCATTCCAGTTGATATATCTTCGCCAGCGAACCTGATATTGTCCTGTTTATTGAATTTCCTGTTTATGTATACCCTATCATCTTTTTCACTGGTATCCTCAAAGGGAACCACTGCATTTGCTCCTTGAGGGATCGGAGCTCCGGTCATTATTCGAATAACACTACCCCTTTGAAGAAAATCATTGGTCATGCTTCCTGCTGCAACCTCATTGATGATTTTCAATTCAACAGGAGAATCTGTTGTGGCATTTTGTGTATCCTCATATAAAACAGCATATCCATCCATAGCTGAATTATTAAAAGGTGGTATGTTGCTCGATGAGATAACATCCTCATAAAGAACTCTACCATGGCTATTTGAAAAATGCACAGACTCACCAAGAAGGGAGTTACTGGATGATAAAATAGTTTCGAAGGCCTCTTTTACTGTAATCATATGATATCCTTTTTTTAAAGAATTTCTTCATTAGAAAAACTGTCAAGACAATTGTTGCCAGTAATAATTAAAGAAAAAAAAATTAAAACATAACAGGGCAATCAACAACATGATACGAACAGGGGATAACACTTTAAAAAAAACTAATCAATTCCTATTATAAGTTTAGTAATTAGAATGAAAATCCTCTTAATAGTGTATTTTTTTGCATTTTATTTCAAAAACAAGGACAAATGACCATTTTTACTTGAAAAAAAATTGATTAAAAAAGAACATATCATTATAATTACAATAAGAGCTTCAAAGATAAAAATGCTCTAAAATTAACTGTGAGGCAGACATTATGAAGAATTCAGTACAAACAAGTAAGTACCGAGAACGGTACAAAGATCATGAAATTCTTGCCTTCGACGTACTTGACGAACAAACTGAAAAGGATTTTTTCAAGAATATACGTCAGAGATTAAAGCAAATAAGAAAAGAATTAAAAATGACACAGAGAGAATTCGGCGAATCAGCTGGCATAGATAGAAGATATGTTGCAAAGGTTGAATGTGGATCTCAAAACCCATCATTTAAATTCTTAAGAAGTGTTTCAATCAGACACAAGATTTCATTGGACTGGCTACTCTACGGAGTTGGTGTTCCTTATGTTAACACAGGGGATCATAACTACGGCGATGAACTACTAATATTTAAGAAGCTTCTTGATAATGCTTCAGAAGAAGACATTGAAGTTATCATGAGAATGATTCAGAAAATACTTTAATAGTTTTAATATATTGTAAAGTGCGGATTCTTAGTGCTTTACAATATATTCTATTTCAAGATTTGGATTGATATCTCTAAAATCTTCTATGGATAATGCCTGCCAGTGAATGTACTTATTGGCAATAATTTTAAGTTTCTCACCAGAATCTCTCATTTTAATTAAGAATAGACTTAAAGATGCAATTCCAGAACTATTTAATATAGTCAATTCTGACAAATCCATCAAGAGCTGTTTCTCATTATGAATTGCTTTTTCTGTGATAAAACTCATTATCTCTTCATATTTCTTTAAAGACTGAAGTCGAAGATTCCCTTTAATTACTATTTTATTATCTTCATCAACATAACTTAGTGTGTAGCTTTCTGTTTCTATTTTATCTATTTTTGTCATAAAAATAATTACATCAATAAATCATATTTTGTCAAGTCAATAAATAATACTTAAGTTATACTTAAGATACAATATTTTGATTTTTTTCATTTTTCAATGCTTCTATAAGAACCTTTTCAGTTATATTAATTCTTTTTCCCAAAGTCTCTATTAATGTTATAGCAAATTCTGGATTATTAACTATCAATGCCTTTAAATCATCCACCTCTGATATTCCAACTACACTATCTGTAGCACAAATAGCTGTAGATGTTCTTACTTCATCATTAATAATTGCCATTTCCCCAAATATTTCTCCTGGATTAATTGAATCAACCAGCAATGCATCTCCAGTATCGATATTCTTGTATATCAAAATATATCCCTTCTTTAAATGATAAAAATAATGGGCTTCATCTCCCTCAGTATATACGACATCACCGGATTTCAATTTCTTTTCACTGCTCATAACTGAATCAGGACGCATAAAAAACTTTCTGGTTTGTTCAAATCCCGGTAGTTTAAGATTAAAACTAAAACCCCTTGAAAACCTAAAAAGCTGATATTTAATCAAAAATTTAAAAAATAATGAATCAAACTTTTTAAAATTAACAATAGTACCCATAGCGGCTCTTGAATTCTCATGATTTTCCCAAACGACGTGAGCATTAACAGGCATTGAAGTAAAACCTGGGCATTCAAAACGAAGCTCGACCTTTGTTCCTATTTCCAATGGAGAATATGTTCTAATAAAACAATTGGCTGATGTTATATCATAGGTTACATAAGTTTCTTCTGGAAAATCAGGAAGTTTCACCTCAACATCTGAAATAATAGGAATTTTTACAATACTGCTTTCAATGAATTCCGGATTAACTGAACCAACTATAATAAGAATTATCATAACAGAAAAAGGAAATATTGTGAACACGTAAAAGCTATCTACAGAATTTAAATGTAGACCGACAAAAAAAGATATTTCAGATTGAAAGGTACTTAGTAGAATTGCAGATATTAAAATTATTATTATAAAAATCAACCTGGCTGTTCCCTTTTTGATTTTTATAAAGGGAATGTTTTCTTTACTTTCAGTTCCCATAGAATTTCTAATCCATCTTTCATACCTGGGTTGCCTGTCAATGGTTAACCAATCTTCAAAACGAAGATTCATTGCATCAAGAATATCAATTGGCATTATTGTAATAGATCTGGCAGCCATTAGCTCAAGTATCAGAGCCAGACAGATTAAAACAATGGCCACAAAATAAGCTTTTTCATTTCCCATTAATAATAGAACATCATAGAGACCATGAAAAAACACAGGAATAATCAGAGCAAAGGAAGTATATCTCAGCCTATATACAAAGGTATTACTCATTTTACTGAGACCCAGATAATAACCAATTATACCACAGGAGGTCATATGAAGAACAACTGAGCTCGTTGTTCTGACCAGAACAACAGAATTATTAAACTGTGCAGCATAAAAAATATTTTCTACAAAAGAAAATCCCAGGCCTAAGAGCATTGCCGACACAATGGATTCCATAATATTGAAATTTGGATAAAACCTATGAAGCAAAAATATTAAAAAAAAGCAGCCAACCTTTTCAATAAGAGCTGCCTTAACTATGCCTTCAATAAAAATATTGTTTTGTGGGAGTATGGTAAAACTAGGTGGAAGCAGATTCTTTACAAAAATAATCATGAGAGCACAAACAATTCCATAGAGTAATGACTCTACATGTTTTATATACTCTGGCTTATAAATAAAATATCTATAATATACCAAATAAAAAAGAGGAACAGGTGCAATCGATAAAGCTAAATATAAAATCATGAATCGATCTTAAATTTCATCCTGTAGCATTATTATCATTTCTTTAAGATCTTCCAGATCTTCTTGCAATTGTTTATCATTACCAGATTTTTTTTGTTCTGATATATTTTTATATTGTGCAATAAGATTGTGCAGAGCATTATTTACATCCTCAAAATTTCTCTCTACTTCTGATCCGGCCTCTTCTTTTCCATAAGGAGCTATCTCAGATTCCATTGTATTGAGATCCATGATCTCTCCCCAGTGAGGAACATAAACGCTATGACCAAATTCATTTCTTACCTTATCAGCAAATTCCAGAGAAGCCTCTTCTTCTCCGTGAACAACAAAGACCTTTAGATCTTCACTTTTAATATTTCCCATCCACTCAAGAAGTCCCTTTTGATCTGCATGAGCGGAAAACCCACCAAGGGTATGAATCTGCGCATTGACCTTAACTAATTCACCATAGAGTTTAACCTGTTTAGCACCTTCAACAATACGACGGCCAAGAGTCCCTTGTGCCTGATATCCTACAAAGATTACATTGGCATTTTCTTTAAATAGATTATTCTGCAAATGATATTTAATTCTACCAGCTGTACACATACCACTGGCAGAGATTATGATTGAGCCCTGGGCCTCTTCATTGAGCCTCTTAGATTCTTTACTTGAACGGGTAAAATGAAGTGAATCAAAATCAAGGGGACTATTACCAGAATTTAAGACCGCCATGGTTTCTTTATCAAAACACTGCTCATTTCTTCTAAATATTTCAGTAGCTGAAATAGCCAACGGAGAGTCTATATATACATCAATCGGCTGAATGTCTTTACTATTTATCATTTGAGAAAGAGTAAAAATCAATTCCTGGGTTCTTTCAATGGCAAATGCAGGAATAATTATATTACCTGAATTATTCTTCACAGATTTAATTATCTCTTTAAACTCTTCATAGGTATCTTCTTTGGATTTATGAAGCCTGTTGCCATAGGTTGATTCAATAAAGAGATAATCTGCTTCATCAATGATCTCAGGATCTCTGATCAGAGCCTGGTTCTTGGGACCAAGATCTCCACTGAAAACCAATTTAGTTTTTTTGCCATTATCATCAATCCACATCTCTACTATGGCTGACCCTAATATATGACCAGCATCTCTAAAACGGACCTCAATTCGAGGGTGAATCTGAACGATCTCACTATACTTAACAGGAACAAAGTGTTCTATACTGTTGGCAGCATCTTCTGTAGTATAAAGAGGCTCTACCTCTTCTCTTCCAAGTTTTCTGTTTCGCTTATTAATATATTTAGAATCCATCTCTTGAATATGAGCACTATCTGGTAGCATTATAGAACAGAGATCTGCCGTTGCTGTAGTTGCATAGATATTGCCATAGAATCCTTCTTTAACCAGCTTTGGAATAAGACCACTATGATCTATATGTGCATGAGTAAGAACCAGGGCATCAATCTTATTTGGTGCATATATTAGATCTAAAGCATTGCGCTCTCTTAAATTTCGTCTACCCTGAAACATACCACAGTCGACCATTACAGTAAAATCATCGTCTTTAATTATATATGAAGATCCAGTAACTGTTCGAGCTCCGCCTATAAATTCTATTTTCATGATAAACTCCTGAAATTATTTAGTAAAATAGTAACTTCGAAATATACATTGTCAACAATAATGTTATACAAGAAAAAATAAATATAATCAACATATTCAAAATAGAATTGACACCTCTACACCATTTGACTTTTTGTTTAATTTGTAGTATATTATATTTAGATAGGGGACGATTTTGGTTTCGACTGCTATCGCGGACCTATAGTTGCATGTCGAGGATTTCTGCTACCTCGTTAAACATGGCGGAAAACATTTAACTGCAAACGATAACTTTGCTCTAGCAGCTTAATTGCTGTTGGCGTGCTTGAGAAATTCTGGTCTCTGGAATTCTTAAGGGCGTAAAATCTCAGAGAATAGTCCAATCCCCTGTCTCCGTGGAAAGGATGAAACTAAAGGAGACCCGGTTTTAATTAACGGTGCCTGTTCCCGGTGATTTTAACCTAAAGGAAATGAATAGGATAAGCATGTAGACGCTGTAGATCTGGTTTGTAGGACGCGGGTTCGACCCCCGCCGTCTCCAATTTAAAAAAAAAGCTTCTGGTACATACCAGAAGCTTTTTTTTACTTTATATTCTTAATACTCTTTATTTCTTATCAGCAGTATCTTTTTTTACAGTTTTCTTTTTCTTGTTACTAAATTTAATATGACCTGTTTCTTCAAGACTTCGAATAAATCTTATTGCCACTTTGTCCAAGAGATGTTTTTTAATTAATGTACTATCAAAGGTGTCAATGTTATAGGAATCCTTTTGATGATTCATATATATTGCATTAAGTTCTTTATCTATGACCACCACCATTGAATCAAAATCAATGAATTGTGCCTCCACAGAATAACCCATATCTACTTCAAATAAAACAAGACTATCATATCCATTTTCAATCATAAGTTTTTTTATTTCCAAAGAATTCCTTCTTAGGTATGTATTAATAACACCAAGAGATTTGAACTTTAAAAATGAACTGTTTATTGATTTTTGATAAAACCTGTTTGTTTCTGGATTAAAGAGCCCAAGTCTATCTGAAATATTGTTTTGAAATCCAATATTCTTAATTTTATCATAACTCTCAAGCCAGTAGTTCATATTCTGACTTATAGTATCCCTTTTAATAATACCGGTTGATGACAATCTTAAGATTATACCTGATGATTTGATTTGTTTTAATGAAAAATTTTCATTAAGTTCAGTTTTCATAGTATAAGATTTACAGGATATTATAAAAATCAGGGCTAATAAAATCGGTAATACTTTTTTCATCATGAACCTCTTTATTTTCATTACTTTTTTTAAATAATATAATTATTGCACGTGATACTACTATAAAAATAGCTTTTAGCTAAATCATGTATTATGAGTTTACAATATAATGGAAAGATACAATAAAAATGACTTAATATGCAAGTATTTTATATTAAATATTACTTAGTTAAAGATAGGTTTTGAAGAATATTTCTACCAGGTTCAGTAATATATATAGTAACAGGATTAAAAAAGGATCCCTGTGTATAGTTAAGAATATCAAAATGTCTGAGCCAGGTAATTAGGTAAAAATCTATAAAGGATATGGAGAACAAGATATTATCTGATTTATGACCAGTTGCATAACTATAATCGCGATATAAAGAATTTAAATCGCGAGAACCATGCTGTTGCAGTAGATGACTTATTTCTTTTCTATTACTATGAAGATGGTTGGCTTCTTCTTCACTTGAAGGAAAAATATTTTTCCATGGAGTTTTATTCCAGAAAGAATACAAAAGCTTTTCATAGAGATTTTTTGTAGTATATTTTTTACTGATAACTAATAAGCCTTTGCTTTCAATAAGTATTGAGGCAGATTTCATTATTTGAATCATTTGTTTTAAATAAATAGTACAGAGCTCCTTATCATTATCACAATAATTCCACAAGGAGGTTCTTTTTATTTTGTTAATCCAGGATGAGAATGATGACTCTGGAATTGAACCAGACACATAGGATATACCATTGAGTCGAGCTTCTTCAGCAATAAAACGGGACAATTTAACAGCACAACAATTTACTGATGGATTTTTATCAAGAAATTCATTTTTAGCAAGTTGTGAATAATAGCTTTGAACAGAATTAAAGGTTCTAAAGGAATTACTCAATCCATTGTTTTGATTAAATAATCTGTTTGCAATTACCTTTGTATTAATGTCTTGCTTATGTTTTTTGTTTATTTCAGACATTGCAACCTTTATTATCATTAATTTGCTTTCCCCCGCTTGCGACGGGGGAAACATTGAAAAATTAATTATGTAAATTTGATGCTCTTGCACCACATCTATTTCTTATGATGTCTTGAATTCAGCTGATTTGATTTTACTACTGATTAACAGTGATATAATAAATTAATTTTAAGTCAAGATAAATCTATTTTTTTTAAAAAATATTTATTAAAAAAACTATAATAGTGACAGCATTATACCAACTGTCCAATTATTTCCTGTTGCAAGTTTCCTTGAACTCTTAAAGCTTCAGAGGGGTTTAAACCCACTTGCTGAGAGATTGGCAACACATCATTACCTGTGATCTTATCTCTCTGTTGAGGTACTATAGCCCTCATATCTGTTGAAATGTCATCAATTTTTTCTCCAACAAGTTTTTCTTTTCCCAATAGATCCTGATGAATCTTCTCCAATGGAGTGATATCTCCTGAACCAGGCAATGTAGTTGCATACTGTTTCATTTGATTCATATTATCAATAGGATCAGGAATAGGCACTTTCACAGCTTGGGATGTTATAGGAGGAGTTATCTTCTCTCCAAACTGCTGCAAAGAAGAGTCAATAGAAGAAACAACCTGACTCAATTCATTTTGATTAATACCACCCTGTGAGAGAGCCTGTGATGCAATACTTTGTAATTGAGAAGAGATAACAATAGCCTTTTGAATAAGACTTCGAGACATTTGAGCAACGCTCAGTGCATCTCCAAAAGCTCGTTCCTTTTGAAGGCGGTTTAACTCTCCATGCTGCATCTTTAAATGTTGGGTATTTTGAACAGTACTTTTCCGTCCAATGGATTGAAAAACCTTTGGCTGTGACTGCTGCTTCAGCCTATACTGTAGATAATCACCGGAATTAGTCGTGATTTTCATAATAACACCCTCCCTGATGTCATATCTGCAATAAACTTCCTAATCATGCGCCCAACATGATTTTCACAGATTATAAAAATACTGACATTATTATATTCTACATTCATAATACAGAGGTATTGATAATTTGTCAATGGATATAGAAAAATTATGGAAATGATTTCAATAATTATTAAGATGACCCAATTGATTCTTTAGGAGAATATAATGATTTCATTTGAGACAGGACCGATTCGACCTCCCAGTGAAGCTGGAAGCATTTTAATCAGATTAACACGTAACTGCCCCTGGAATAAATGTGCATTTTGCCCTGTATATAAAGGTGAAAAATTTTCCTTGAGGTCTGTAGACGAAATTAAATCAGATATTGATGCAATAATAATGTGCAGGGATCTCATAGATGAAAGCAAAAAGACAAATCCCATAGCAAATATGCAGGATTTCACATTGTTTGCTCAAAAGCATAGTATATCATTACGCCACCTTGAAATGGTTCTCTTTTGGATGTCAAATGGCATGGAAAGTCTCTTTTTACAGGATGCAGACTCTCTCGTAATGAAGACACCTGATTTAATTGAAATTCTCGCTTATATACAGCAAAACTTTCCTTCACTAAAGAGGATTACATCATACAGCAGAGCAAAAACTCTCAGCTCAAAAAGTCTGGATGATTTAAAACAACTAAATATCCATGGTATTAACAGACTACATATTGGCATGGAATCAGGATCCGATGAGGTTCTCTCTCTTATAAAGAAGGGAGCATCTTCTGAACAGCAGATTGAGGGCGGTCAAAAGGCTATGGCTGCAGGCTTTGAGGTTTCACAGTTCTATATGCCGGGAATTGGAGGAAAAGCCCTGTGGGAACAAAATGCCATTGAATCAGCTAAGGTTATCAATGCAGTGAATCCTCACTTTGTTAGAATCCGCAGCACCATACCCGTACCAGGTACACCATTACACGAAACAATGAAACAGGGAAACTGGATCAATCTCAAAGAAGAGGAAAAAATTAAAGAGATTCATCTTTTCATAAGCAGTCTTCATGATATTACATCTACCATAACAAGTGATCACATAATGAACCTTCTTGAGGATATAGAGGGATCAATGCCTAATGATAAAGATAAAATGCTGTCAAAACTTGATAAATTTTTATCAATGGATAAAACTGACAAGGAATATTATATTATTGGAAGACGAATGGGCATTTTTAGATCTCTTGATTCATATAGACCCATTGAAGATGTAAAAAATCTTACAAAACAAATTAAAGAAAAAAATCTTTCTGTCGATGATGCAGCAATGGAAATGTTGTGGAATTATATATGAGTATAAAGTATAAAGTTGAAAGCTTACTATTTAATATAATACTTTCAACTTTTAACTTTTAACTAACTCTTAATTCTTCTTTACCTGTAGAACAAGCTTGTTTGGATAACTCTCTTTTATATTAATAGAATATCCCATTTTATCTGCCTTTGACTGCAACTCTTCACCAAGCTCAGTTGTTTTGCCTGCGAAGTATACCATGAGTCTTGCAGCTTTTCCAGTTTGCCCCTTTGGAATAACCTTTTTAACTCCACGGATTCTTTGTGCAATATTGTTTCTAAACTTTTTAAGGTCCTTAAAATTAAGGCCAGTAACAATAATACTAATCTGTCTTTGACCAGCAGCTTGAACAAATTTTCTAATTATAGTTTTTATGAAGGGGCCTTGCTTAAATTTACCAGATGAATCTTTTTGACCAAGAATCTTTTTCATTGCACGCTCAATGGCCTTTTTAGAAGCAGTTTCAGACTGAATATGAATTCCTGGTGCATTCCGACTGATTGATGCTAATGTTCTCCCTGTATAGACATCAATTGCCTTTATTCTTACTATAGCTTGTTTAGACATCATGCTTTCAATGCCATTAGCGCGCAAGGTTGCAGTCTGATCTCTTGTTTCAGTGGTTCCAATGATAATGACTTCAGCTCCAGCATCATTGAGAAGAAGGGTTCTTACATCATCCCTAACATTTCCATAAACAGCACTCTGCATTTTTGCTTTTTCTTTTCTCATAAGCTGCTGAGTCATTGCTGCATCAACAAATTCGAATCCAGCTTTTCCCATAATTTCCTGAATTATCATTTCAGTCTCAGTAAAACCAGGTTGATTTGGTCTTCTCTTAGAATCAAACTTTTCACGAATAAGAACCATGAACTTGGGTCTGCCATAATCATCTAAAATCTTCTTTATTACATCACCTACAGCTGATGGAAGGACTGTTCCTTCCAGTGTTACATATCTGAGATTTCCCTCTGACCATCGTTTAATTATTTCCTGATTCTTCACAAGGCCTATTGACTTTGCTTCAACAATCTGAGAAACAAGCTCAAAATTTTTCATTACACTACGACCTTCGATGGTTTCTCCTAAAATCTTTTTAACAAGCTTGCTCTTTGCATCATCAATAGCTCTGTCAGTAGCAAGAGCTAAATCATTGTCATAGATTGTTGCATAACCAGTTGCATTGCCCCGGTTTTTATTAGATGAGGATGTCTTTTTATTTCCTCCAGTAACACAGGCAGATATGACAAAGATAAACAGTGCTGCAATTAAAAGCGCAGATCCTTTTCTTTTCATTATTATAACTCCTTAGAATGCTATGTGACCCCAAACAGAATAGTTCAGGAAAATTATGAATACATCATGAAAATCACGTGTAAATATACTAAAGAAATAGAGATCAAGTCAAATTATTTTCTAATATAACAACAAAAAAGGGATATCTCATGTGAAATACTGCTTTTTATTATAGTTTTTACAAATAGAGTAAAATTCCATAGGAAAACTGATGATCCCACTGATTAATTGAATATGAAATCTTATAATTACCAAAAATGATATTCTTTTTGTAGGTTACCTTTATCTGAAGTGCGGCCAGATGAGATGTTTTATAGATAAATTCACCATAGGCTATGGACTTTATATCAGTGATAAGAGAAGCATAAAGAGAATTATTTTCACTAATAAATCCATAATAATAACAGAGAGCAAGGGAAACATTCTCAAAGAAAATCATTTTGAGATTAATACCAAGAAGCCATGAAAGATCAGATAATGCGCACCATTGCATAATTCCCTGCAGGGCCATAGATAGGTATTTTTTCTTAAAAGCTGTTTTAGCCTTAATCTTATATTTATATAAAGCTGTCTTTTCAAGAAGAGAAAATGTCAAATCACTCTTTGAATACTTAAAAATTAAAGAATTCTGCAAGGAATAGACAGAGTAATAAAGTTTTTCATCTCCATTATATTTAAGGTAATCACCAACAGTAATAGCGCCTCCAATATGATAGAGCTTTTTATATTTATACATGAATAGTAGTTTATAATAATTTTCTCCATAAACCTTTTCAGAGCTGTAAGGAGCATAAAATATGTTGCTACAATACTTTAGGGAAGCTAAGAATATTATAATATCATCTTTATAACTTAAAACGGAAGAAAAACCAAAGCCATTCTCTGACTTCAAAATTGATATGTTTTCACCTATACTATCTGTTATCACAGCATCTGCAAAAAAGTACAGATTCTTCTCACTATAATAAAACATAAGGCCAGCACCATAATAAAATGAAACATTTTCATTATGTTTAAAAAAATCATCCCATGAATATTTTTTACCGGAAGTTGATTTTAAAAATGAATGTAAAAAGTATCCCTGAAGAACAATGTTTTCTCCCACATTAACTGAACATAAAAAACCTCCATTATGAAGAACATAGTTTTCATTGATCTTCTTATCATTAAAAACCTTTCCAAAGAGTTGATGGAGAGCATAATGGACAATACCGGTTTTTTCATTTTCATATGGAAGAAATAGATCAAGGTATGAATAAAAAAAACTGAACTTCAGTGAGCCAAAATCAAAAGGTAAATTATATGAAAGATATACTCCCATAAATGAATAAAGATTATTTCCGCTCACGAGAGGATGTACAATCTTTTTATTTATACCACTAAATGTTTGTGTAAAAAGATCAGATGAACTATAACTTTTTTTACCACATAAAAGTCCAGATCCCAATTGTAATTGGTAGTGCCCCAGGACTAAAACCAATGGATCATTTTTCTGAGTAAAAATGGCTGAAGCAGATTGCCTGATTTCTTCATTACTTTTTATTTGCCCGAAGCTAACATGGGATGAATCATTAATAAAAATTCTTATTCTCTTTCTGCTATAAGATGACAGCATATCTGAATAATTAAGAGTATCATTTTTTTTCTGGTACTCCACAGTGATATTGAAACTACAGAACATAAACATAACTGCAATTACTGCAAAAACATCAAATATTATCTTAAGCATAATTTCAATGCTCTTTGTTGTATTTTTTTATGTTTAATTGTTGATATAATTTTTCTTACTTTTTTATAGTTTCTCTTATAACGTGCCTGTGATAACTGTGCAGCTTTCAAAGGTGAAACACCTGATTTTATTAAAGAAAGAAAAAGTCTTTTTTTATCCTTATGAGTAAATAGTCTTTGAGATTTATATTTTTTACTCTTGAAATTTCTTTTAATCTTTTTAATACCATAGATATATTTCATCAAAGTCTGAATATCCTTGCTTTCCATTCCGATCTGTGAGAATGTTTTTATAGTAATAGGGCCAATCTTTTTTCTATAGAGGATGATTCTTTTGGCCATAATTTCATTGAGAACAGGAATTGTCAGAAGATCTTTCAATGTACAGGTATTGATATTCAATCGCTTAATTGACTTTTTCTTTTTTTGAGGGATTCCTAAACCTTTAAATGATCTTTCCTTAAGAGATACTGAAAATGTAAAACGATGTGTTGATCCGAGATAGGAGTGATAATTTAATGTATATGAAGCATTAAAATTTCTCCAAATAAAATTTATACCTCCACAAACAGTCTTGCTTTCAAAATTATATCCCCCTGTTATTTCAAGTGATGAAAGAAGAGCTATCGAAAGGGTAAATATATTGTTAAAGCCATAAATAGTTTTTTGACAATTCCACTGAAGTGATACCCCCTTCATAGGAAGAATACCTGCAGAAAAATAGAAATTACCATTTAAGGCTCTATTATGAACATCAAAAAATGTTGCTGCATTTTCAATAGATCCTGATAGATGAAGCCATTTAAATGGCCTGATTACTAAATGAAAACTGCCATCGACAAAATGCTCTGTGGTAACATTTCTATCAGCAATATAAAGATTATAATAATTAAAGACAGCACCAAGACTCAACCATGAAAAGGGAGTAATGCTGTATATTAAATCCAAGGAATTTTCTCTGTACTCATTACTGCTGAAATTGGCCCAGGATAAAGAAAATGCCATCTTATGAAAAGGTACTACAGCCTTTACTGAACCAAAACCAAGCTCCTCCATGGACCAGGGTTGCTCTCCTGAAAACTGTAAAAATGAAGTCTTTGACAATGACAATAAAGCAGGATTCTTACCGCTTACCACATTCTCATATGCTGGATACATTGAATAGCTCCCACCTGCATCTTTGTATTCAAAGGCAGCAGGACTCTGCAAGAGACTTACCATTAATAGCACCTTAAACATTTTTAATGCCTGTAGATAATATAAAACTTATTCACTTCAAAGGAATATCCTTCTGAAGAAACCGCTTCTATAGTTCCAAGATATAATCCTGTTTTCTTCAAAGGAAGCTTTCCCTGAAGGGAAATTGAGCTAAGACCAGGCAATTTGTTCTGATAAAGATGTGAAGTATAAAGAGGATAACCGGTAGATGTAAAAACTCTGATTCTGATATTACACTGCTTATAGATAAAAACCTTTAAAGCTTCATTATAATGATAAAAGATTCGCTTCTGCTTAATAGTTAAAATCTTTCCCTTGCCATCAGGTTCTTTTATTATATTTTCTCTGCCAGGAGTGAGGTATTTTGTAATTGTAAAATCATCAAGAGAATTACTATCTATATCATTTTTTCGAATAATTGATTGAGCAGATGAAAGACCATTCTTTCCTATGTCAAAAGAAGATGATTGAAAATCAACTCCTTTAGAGGTCCAGGCATTGTGCAACAGAGCATGATTATAGTATGATTCAATAGTGCTGTTTGGTGAGCCATCTCGATTTGAATAGGCTATAAAATCAATGATACCACCATTAGATGGATCATCATCTGAATCAATAGCAACTACACAATCTGAATTCCATAAACTGCTGCTGTAATTATTACAATAAAGATCTAAGGTATTATTTTTGTTTGTATCACCTGTTGAATCAGTTTCATCAGACTTATCACTCTCTGTGAGATGAATAACTACGAAGCGATCATCAAAGGGGGTTGAACTTTTATCACAGCTCTGTAATGTTACAGCTTCAGTTGCCAAGGGTTCATTTGAACCATAATACATGGTTACATAAAGTGAGGATATCTCAATGCTTTTACATCCCTCTTCTATGTACTTTAATTCTACCCAATCTTTATCTGTATTGGGTGAAATTTCATTAATAATGAGTCCAGCGCTGAGATCTTGTGCAAAAGAGAATGCTAATAGTAAAAAGAAGATCCTATTAATATTTTTCATTTTATACCTCTATGAGTAATACTCAAAAAAAGGCTAAAATGAAAAAAAATTTTTAAATAAAATTGATTTTATAGTTTTTTCTTAAAGTCAGGTGACTAAAAGTGACATCTGGATATCCGGCAATGAGAACTGAATGTACTCTATGATTTTGTGGAATCTGACAGAATTTTTTAATATCCTTCATCCTGTTTAAAATTTCAACAGCATAGCCAATGTAGCAGGTACCCAATCCAAGAGCATGTGCCATAAGAGCACAATTATATGATGCATACTGAGCGTCCTCGAGAGGAGTGCTTCCCTCCATATGACTGTGAAATATTATCAATGTGGGTGCACTATGGAACAAAAGGTCATTTCCTTTTTCAGCCTCTTCAATGGCCCACTCTATACTCTCCAGATGTTCATGATACTTTAAAAGGGTATTTCCAAGAAAAAGTGTGGATGCATACCTGAAAAAAGGATTTTTCACAAAGGCATTAAACTTTTTCACAGAATCCTTAATCTTTAATGCAAGATTCCATACCTTCTCATGATCATTCATTACAGTAAATTCCCAATCCTGACAATTACTTCCTGAGGGTGCTGTAACTGCACATTGAATCAAATCCTCTATGACCTCTTCGGGTAATGAATCTTTTTTATATTTTCTAATGCTTCTTCTTGAACGCAGGGTATTCAAAAATTCACTACTGTCTATATGAGATGAATCTATGTATTTCTCTTTATAAGTAAATGATTGGATTTGAGGGATTTTCAAATCATTTGGATAAAAGCTAATAGCATTTTCAGGACAAACACCAAAACAATGGGCACAGAGCATACATTCCTGATCTGTATAATGCAGTTTTTTATCTGAAATAAACAAAACTTTCTTTGGGCATACTTTTACACATTTTCCACATAATGTGCATTTTTCGTCATTAATTTGAGGCATTCCTTCCATAAAAACTCCTGGAAAATATCTTTGATGAGGATTTTTTAGAAATACTTTTCTTTTAGTGCATCATTGGTAAGAATATTAAAGAATTTATCCATTTTAGCTGTTTCAAAGAGTCTTTTTAGAGAGTGATTGAGTTCACTGAATATCAACTCAATATCACTGAGTATTGCTTTTCTTGAAAGCTTCAACAAATGACTGATTCCAACAGAATCAATTCTTTCAACATTGGTAAAATCTAAGACCAATATTGAAATATTAGTCTTTATTACATTATTTGTGTCAATTTCAAATTTTTTTATGGTCTCTGTTTCTATTGATCCATGTAGATAGATAATTGTTAAACCATTATTTTTTTTTATATTAAGTGACAGCATTATTATTCCTTTAAAAAATCAAGTACGTACTATTTTCATTTTTATCGGAAAAAATAAGAATATACTTTATATGAGGTCTTATTCTTTTTAAAAAAATCAAAAAAAACTCGACAGATTTTGGTATTGCTATGAAGTGACATAGATGTACAAAAAGTAAAATATGGTTAAAATGTAATATTAACTATAAATATTTGTAGTACTATTTGGTTCCTTTATGAATAAAAATCTCAAGGTTGATGTAAATAAACTTCATTTTATTGCCCAAACTTGTTGGGCAATACTAGATACTTCTATCAATAAAATTGAAGCTCTCAAAGAGATCTCCCGTACCATAAAAGTCGAATTCGGTGAATATTTTAACCCTGGAATTCTATCTCAACCTGATGAAATATCAATCAACTTCATTGAACTCATGGATCAAATTGTCTTTGAAATGGAAAAACAGTTTCCAGAAGATGATTCCATAAGAGATTATATCACTGATGACCTATATCACAGATTAACTATTTACCTGGAAGTTCTCAATGATCTTGATTCTTATAAAAAGAATCTCATGAGAAAGATTTTAACCAAAGATGATATCGTAATAATTAAGCACTTTCGTCTTAAAGAATATATTGATGATATAATCAGCACATTTGATGAACAGCAAAATCTTCAAAAAGAAATACTAAAAACACTTCTATCCTTTGACAATGAACATCTCTTACAATTTTATTACCAGGTTGTAAAGGGAGTATACTGCTATGAAACAAGATGTCTTGCTCTCTTGGGCCTGAAAAACTGTAATGTACGTTTTAAAAACTGGCATAAACTCATTGATAATGAAGAAGATGAGTTAACACCTCTAGTTAGCTATGTAAAAGAAATGAATGCCTGTGAACCCTGGACAAATGAAATTCCCAAAGAGCTTTCTTCACTGACTCTTTTGACCTATTTTGCTGACATCTTCTTTGAAAAAACCTTAAATTCACAATTTTATATGTGGCTTTTCAATATCTTCAACGAACTGGTCAATTATGATCTTAATCAGTCTGCATCAGGTGGAATTTACTATTCAATTTCATCTGTACTCATTAAATTGAATGTTGAATTTTATAATACCATAATTCAATCTGATGAACTATTACCATCTTTTATCAAAATAATTGATTCATTACCAAGAAATTATTTTGACAGGGTAACAGTGAAACTTGATATTCTTGGTGATACTTTTGTACAAAGAGTCAATGAACTCGTTGAACTTGATCTTTTAATATTACAAGATATAGAATCTAATACACAAACATATCTCTTCTGGAAATCTTCACAAAGCATTTAAATTACAATGAGTTCTTAAGTGCAATAGCCTTTTCATTTTCTGTATCAATTCGCAGTACTTCATCTAATATTTGATCAGCCGCTATATAATCTTTAATATGTATTAATAACTTTGCAAGATGAAGTTTATACCTAGTATTATGAGGTTCTCTATTAATCGTTCGCCAGGCAACATCGGCTGCCTTTTTCACATTCCCGCTTCGCATCAAACAACGTGAATAAATAAATATTGATTCAGTATCATTTGGATAATTCTCTGTATATTCATCAAGATATGGCAAAACACCTTTGAAATCTTTTGCATCAATAATTACTTTTATTAATTTCTTTAATATTTTACTGCTGTTTCTGTGTTCTTTATATTTTTCTAACAAAATATTTTTTACTTCTTCATTTTTATTACTGCTGATCATCTCTTTTATTTTACTAAAAAATTCCTTGGAGTCACTAAAACTATCATCTACTAATTCATTAGCCGGATTATAAACTACTGATAACAATGAAAGATCATCTGTCAATTCTCCAATCTTGGATATTTCTTTAGTCATTGAATTCAAGTTTCCATCTGCTCTTTCCACTATTTTTAAAAATAAATATTCATCTTCATTGATAATCCTGGTATTTTCATCCATTCCGATAAGGATATCGTCTCTTCCATCAGAACCTAGGATTAATGCATCTTTTGGCTGCATTTGAAAAGTCTTAACCATTACAGGATTTTCACCTGCAGTTTCAAATCCAAGTTTTCTTATAAGTAGTTCTTCTTCAATGAATACCGATTTCCCATTGCGATAAAGAACTGTCCATGGATGCTCAGCATTTATATAATATACCATTCCATTTTCATCATCTACCAATCCCATAACAAGAGACATCATCATTGCTCCTTCAAAACATTCAAACATCCTCTGAAGTTCCATAAGAGCTTTTTTAAGCCAGGTCTCTGGATATTGATCTTGTTCAATTGATGAAAATCTACATCGTTCAATTATGGTCTGCATACCTGCACCAAGAACAAGAGCACCACCTGCTCCCTGTATTGATTTACCCATTGCATCGCCATTAACAAAAACTGAATAAAGTCGGCCCTTTAAAAATAAATTACTTGCCATGCAAACATCACCACCAATCTCTTTCTTCCATTTTCTAAAAGTAAATTCCTTCTTTTGATTAATTATAAAATCAATAGTTACATTAACCCCATGAGCTTTGTTCTTACTTAAGGGTTCAATCAAATTTGAGGTTAAAAAGTAATCTCCATTTTGCCTGCTTAAGGTTTCTTCTAATTCTGCTGTTCTTTTCAAGACCTCACTTTTTAAATCATCTGCATTATTTCGCAGCTGACTCTTGGCATGAAAAATATCTTTAGCCATATCATTGAAACTTTTCACTAAGAATCCAATCTCATCTTGAGACTGAATTGGAATTTCAGAAATAAACAAGTCATTATTTGCTTTGCTGATACCAACCTTCATATCATTAAGAGGCCTCATTATTAACTTCATCAAAGTTATTGGGAATGCAGTAAATATTATCACTGTAATTCCTAAGAGCAAGATAAGGATACTAAAGGACCTTTTATGTTCATAGCTACGGTAAGACATATACGAAAAACCAGTTTCAAAATATTTATCTTTATTTTTGGTATAATATGAACAATATCGATTTCCCTTTGAATCTATTCTATATAATCTTTTATTAAGATAATTTTTTACTGGAAGAAAAGATATGGCTTCATATTTATCAGTAGTTTTTTTTAAATCTGATGAGATTGCATCAAGGTAAATTGAAAAATATTGAGATTTTTTCTGATACTTTTTTAGATACGTGTATAAAGATTCTTTATTAGAATTAATAAACTTTTCTCTTATGATACTTATTTCATGAGACAGGTTAAGAAATAAACTTTTTTTCTTTTCAAAAGAATAATTTTTATCTATAAGGAATAAAGATATCTTCACATAACCCTTTAGATATACGTCAGAAGAAACATTTCTTTCTGATATCAATGCATTGAAATTCTGAGATAGTACATTATCACTTCTAGAAAGAGCTCTAATAAGGGGATCAGATTTATCACTATTTGCAAAATCTATATGATATAAAATACCAGGAGAATGCTGATTATTTTGCAGGAGACTATTAATTTGAGAATATGATTTACTATCGAAGTCTCTTTCATTAAATTGTATAGTTATCAAACATACAACATGAAACATCAATAATATTGTTGCAAAGCTGATACCAAGAACTCGTGTAATAATTGAAGTTTTTTCAGCAGTAGCATACTGAAGATAATAGATGCCAAATGCAAAAAAACCAATGGTTGTAGAAAAGTTTAATACTATAAAATAAAAGCTTCTTTCTAAAAATCTGGTTCTACTCATAATATTAGCTATAGCAGGAAACATGAATGTAAAGAATCCTATAATAGCTATTATAAGTATATGCCAACGAACTGAACTCTTTTCCTGAAAAAATTTCCATATTCCAGATATCAACATTGTAATTATATAGAAACCTATTACCATACCCAGGATAGCACTACCGCTATCATTATCTAAATCCCAATAATGTCCTGGAAAGTGATAAATTGCATTTGAACCAAATGAGCTAAGAATAAATATTCCAAAAACAATTACCGAAAATCCATAAAAAATGAAGATACTAATATTATACATTTTAGATCTACTATTTCCAGGATAAACAATAAAAAATAATATTAAATTTGTTAAAACAACTAAAATGGTACTTGCTGTAATCCACCGATGATGTATAGCTTCTTGGTTATAAACAAGAGTTCCAACGATGTAGCCCAGAAAAAAAAGACCCATAAAAAGATATGAAATCATTAAATGATTTGTAGCTCTGGTTCTATTTCTTATTTTAAAAAAGATTAATGAAAAAGCAAACATGAAGATACATGAAATTATTGGAGATAAGGTGAAATAGGTTATATATATATTGCCAGAATTTGTTGTCATCTATACTCTCACTTTATTGAAAGCATATTATATAATAAAAATAGATTGAGTCAAGAAGTTTACAAGATCACAATTAAAACATCTAATGGGGTGTTATGTCACCTTAAAAGTTAAATCACAAAATTAATTTTCTCAAATCCCCCTCATGGTGGATTTGAGAAATCAATCAGCTTTGATTCTAAATCAATGAATTATAAATCAGCCACATTTGAAAAGATATCTGCGGTAACCTTTAATACTGCACTTTCTTCATTTGAAAGACCTTCAATCATGCCGTTAAATTTTGGAAATTCATCTCTTATAAAGAATTGAGATGCTAAAACTCTACCATGATAAAAAGCTGCTTCATTATCATCTTTAATTATAACATGAACTTTCTCATCTTTATCCTTAATTCTTTCATTAAGTTTTGGAATAGCAACCGTTAAGTTCCAGAGATGCATCCATGAAAGAGAAAGCATATAGATAGCTTTCCGAAATGGTGTAGCTGCTGAAAGAATCTGAGCAAATTTAAATTGTCCTGTCATCTCTCTCATTCTTTCAACAAATGAATCAAGCTTTTCCAATCCATCTGCTACAGGAATAATATATTTTTCATCAACAATACCCTGTGCTGCTTTTACTGTTTCATTAATCTTTTTCTTAAAGATCGAATAGTTATATTGCTCAGGATTCATCAGGAGCTTTCGCATAACCAGATCCATCCCCTGAATACCATTGGCTCCCTCAAAAATGGCTAATATCTTTGAATTACGCATCATCTGTTCTATGGGGTAATCTTTACAGAAACCATATCCACCGAAAACCTGCATTGCCTCAGCTGTAATCATAACGTTCTGATCGCTGCATCCTGCTTTACAGATTGGCACAAGAAAATCAACTATTGCCTGAGATTCCTTTGCAGTAGTTTCATCCCCCACCTTTGCAAGATCCATATTGTGATACATAAAATAAATGAGAATGCGCTGTGCATCTACATAGGATTTCATCCATAAAAGCATTCGCGCAACATCAGGATGTTGGATTATTGGTACCATAGGAGCTGAAGGTTTCATCATATCCTGAATTCCTGGTCCCTGTTCACGACTTTTCGCATATGCCACCGCATGACTCATAGCTGCTGATGAAACTGCTTGTCCCTGAACCGCTGTGGCCATACGGAAATCATTCATCATGTTAAACATAACCTTCATGCCCATACGCTCTTGACCAAGAAGATATCCTTTTGTTGGACCATCCTCACCAAAGCTTAGAGTACAGGTAACACATCCTTTAATACCCATCTTTTCTTCAATGCCAGTACAGATAACATTGTTTTGCTCACCAGGCTCTCCTTTATCAGTAAGTAGATATTTAGGGACAATGAAAATTGAAATACCCTTTGTCCCCTCTGGATCTCCCTCAATACGAGCAAGTACAGGATGTGCCATGTTTTCATAGATATCATTATCACCAGCTGAGATAAATATCTTTTGACCTGTTATTTGATAAGAACCATCTGGCTGCTTAACAGCCTTAGCAGTCATGCGACCAACATCTGACCCGGCTTGAGGCTCTGTGAGACACATGGTTCCACCCCAGGCACCTTCCATCATCTTTGGAATGTATAATGACTTTTGTTCTTCTGTTCCAAATTTATGAATTAAAGACATTGATCCATGAGAAAGTCCCGTCCACATCATGAGGCTCTGATGAGCAGCACTGAGATATTCTATATGAACAGCAGAAATTGAAGCGGGCAGTCCCATTCCTCCGATTTCCTGATCATCTGCCATACCAATAAAACCAGCTTCATAGTATGCCTTTAAAGGCTTCTTAATCTCATCAGGACAGGTCACCTCTTTTGTATCTGGATTCCAGGAACAGCCCTTTTTATCTGCACCTTCAAAGGCAGGATAACATTCATTAACTGCAATTGATTCTATTAAATCTATGGTATCCTCAAATATGTCATGATCAAAATCCTTGTAACGATCATATTGAAGGATGCTGTCTACATCTAGCATCTCAAAGAGAGTATAACGGATATCTCGTGAATCAATAAGTAAATTTTTCATTTTAATTTCCTATTAAAAGAATGACTGAACTCGACCAAGCTGATCTTTTGCTTCTGATACCATATCTTCAATAATCTGCTTCACAGGTTTAATATCATAAACACGGCCAACACTCTGTCCCATCATCATTGGTGCAATGTCAACATCACCATTGATCCAGGCATCTTCACATCTCTTACCAGTTATCATAGGAGCCAGTTCCTGAATACCTGCACCCTTTGACTCTGCATCAAGTATCTCGCCAACTATTTTATTCTTTATTGCTCTTCCCTGAAGACCAATTGATTTACAAATTAGAGTGGTATCATTTTCCTGTCTATCAACCATTTCCTGCTTAATATTCTGGTGAACCTGACATTCATCTGAAGCAACAAATCGTGTTGCCAGCATTACACCTTCAGCACCAAGAGAAAGAGCAGCAGCCATTGATTTACCGTCTGCGATTCCACCAACTGCAACAACAGGAATACTGAGCTTTTCTGCAAGCTTTGGAGTAAGAATCATTGTTGTAACATCATCACTTAAGGGGTGACCTCCCTCTTCAATGCCAGCTGCATAGATTGCATCATAACCTGCTTTTTCTGCATGTAGGGCATGACGAAGACTTCCTACTTTATGAATCATTTTAACGTTAGCTTTTTTTAGCATTTCAATGTATTCGGCACCAACCTTGCTCAGTGGTGTTCCTGAAACCTCGATTCCTGCTACACCCTCTTCAGCACAGACCTTAAGGTTATTTCTGTGATCATCCATAGTTATATGAAATGAAGGAAGAATAGTGATGCCAACCATAAAAGGTCTATCAGTTAATGATTTTGTTTTACGAATTGCTTCACGAAGTTCATCAGTAGTTTTATAATTTCCTGCTGTAAGATTACCCATGCCACCGGCATTGGATACTGCAGCTGTTAGAACAGGCTCACCTAAAAGATACATTGCTCCACAAATAATGGGATAATCGATTCCAAACATCTCTGTAATTCTTGTTTTCATTTATTGCTCCTTATTGTTTATATATTCTTCTTTGCCATTTCGATATAAAGCATGACCAATTACATCACGACCCATATCATACATGGCTTTAATAATATCCTGCTTTGATACTTCCTCCATAAATCCTGCACAGATAAATGCTGCATAGCCATGAGTAAAAATACTCATTCTCTCCATAACTGAATTCTGTTCTTCCTTTGGAAGATGCTTCATCATATCATCCTTAATCATTTCATCAGTTAGGTTTGACATGAAATCATGGAGCATCTCTATTGAACCTTCATTATCTAAAAAAATAGACCTGTAGAGTTCTTTATAGTCTCTGGCAAATAAAGCATAACCAGTACCCATATTAAGGAATATGCTGCTGGTATAAGACCTGGTTGCATACTCAAACATCAGGTCCTTGGCCTTACTTAACACAGCCTCTTTAAGTAAATCCATTGATTCAAAGGTTGAGTAAACCGGTGCAGTTGAAGAATTGAGTTTTTCTGCAATCTTTCGGGCACTGAGAATATTGATACCACCCTCAATGGCTAGATCAAAGGCTGCATGTATAACCTCTTCTTCATTAAAAACTGTTTTTGGGGGCATCTATGTTTCCTGATTTGATTTAAATAACAGGTGTAATATAACAAGTGTCATCCAAAAAGTCAAGGAAAAAAAAATTAATTGTACACTGAAATATTGACAATTGATTTAAAGAATAGTAATCTCATACAATTCATTATATTAAAGGAAAATACATATGAAAAGAATTACATTGATCATCATAGTCATCATATCTATAACAGGTTGCAATAGCAGCAAAACAAATAATGGTCAATGGCATCTCTATGGAGGATTTAAAACAAAAGGTAATGCTTCATCAAAACAACTGATCTATTTTGGAGAAAAGAAAGCTTCATATCGAATTACCTGTAATAAAAGTTCTTCACCTGTTGATATAATTCGAAATACCAACAAAATTACAACAATTGTTGCAGGCCAAAGTGTCGACGTAGATGGAATCAATATAGAGGTTCAATTCTCAACACAATCATCAAAAAATCCTAGAGCATCTGGAACCTACAGAAGAATTGTTATAAAAAAAACAGTTACCACCATCTTGACTGAATAAATTTACATTTATCATTCAAATATCAATCTTTTTTGATTAATGATTTGACTTTTTACCGCTCTTTAAATTTGTATTATAGTTGATACAAAAATACAAATTTAATCGGAGGATTATCTCATGAGTGAAGTAAAAAATGCAAATCCTGCTGTTGTAGGCTTAGCCGGCTTTGGTTTAACAACCCTTCTTCTACAATTCCATAACGTTGGGTGGATGGGGCTTGGACCTGTTGTTGCAATGGGCTTTGTTTTTGGTGGTCTTGCACAGATGATTGCTGGATTTCAAGAACAAAAAATGGGAAATAATTTCGGATACAGCGCCTTTGTATCCTATGGAGCATTCTGGATAGGACTGGGCATAATTTGGCTCTTAAATCACTTTAACATCTATAAACTATCCACAACAGATGTGGGATGGTATCTTGTGGCATGGACACTCTATACGCTGATAATGTTCTTCGGAGCAATTAGAATTCACGGTGCAATGGCCTCAACATTTCTATTACTCTTAATAGGATTTATATTATTAGACATCGGACACTTCGGATATCCAGTGATGAATAAGGTAGCCGGTTATGAACTTATCTTTTGTGCATTAAATGCCTGGTATATGATGGCAGGTATAATTATTAATGATCTTGCAGGTAAAGAGGTACTCCCCATGGGGAAGGCCTGGGTTAACTAAATAAATTTATGCATCTAATCAATTACTCCAATCATTTATATTTTATACTTGATTGGAGTATTTTGATGAAACTTTTTATAATCGCTTTATACTACGCCTTTTGACCTATCATTACTGCAAAACAACCTTATTCATTTACCTTTATATAAATAATAGCCTTCCGGTTTTACATAAAGAAAAAAACTTAAAGATAAAGATCTTGACTTTACAATCATTAACTACAGAAATACAAAAAATTAAATTATTTGGATTACTGATGGAACATTATATCCTCATTATTATGATCTTTTTTATTTCAGCCTTCACTCAGGGGATGGTTGGTTTTGGTTCTGCTCTGGTGGCTATCCCTTTGTTACTTTTTCTCATGCCAGTAAGCAAAGCATCTCCCATGGTTGTGGCAAATGGAATTATTATGACAACATATATAATAATCAAACTGAGAAAATCATTTGATCTGAAAAAGATAACACCATTAATTCTTGGAACACTTATTGGTATTCCTGCAGGAGTCTTTCTACTGGTAACCCTAAATGAAAAAATTGTGCTTGGAATTCTAGCTTTTTTTATGATCTCTTATTCTCTCTTCTCTTTATTTGGCAATCCTGAAAAAATAAGGCTATCAAAAAAATGGGGATACCCCTTTGGCTTTATTGCAGGAGCTCTTGGAGGAGCATACGGCACCAATGGTCCTCCCGTTGTACTCTATTCTTCAATGAGAGATTGGAATAAAGATGAGATGGTTGTAACAATGCAGGTTTATTTTATACTATCTTCAATATACATTTTATCATTACAGGGAATCAATGGCCTCATCTCTCTGGATTTCTTTATTTATTGGGTCAAATTTATTCCAGCACTTCTATGTGGAGTTATTTTGGGTTCTTTCGTATATAGTAAAATCAACCAGAATCTCTTTAAAAAAATAATATATTGTTCATTAATTTTTTTAGCGATAGCTCTTTTAATACATTGAAAGTTAAAATCAATTAATAAATTCCTAAATTGAAGAATGGTAAAACCTATGTTTACACTTATCAATGAATCTCATGAAAAAAAGATCAAAAATCTTTTAAAAAAAATAGAGTTACTGAGCACTCAAAAAATTGCTGGTGATCTTCTAAAAATAATTGAAATAATTAGAAATGACATCCCAGAAAAGAAAAAAATTTCCTATGGAAGATATAATATTCTCAAAAGTATGGGAATATTCATGTATCCTCTCATGGAAGAGATGACTATCAATATCCCATCCTTCTGCAAAAAAATCTATAATGATAAAAAGATCGATCCCTTTGTGAGAAGCCTGAGCATACAAATCTACTCATTTTACGGAGAAAAAAAAGAAAAACTCACTGATATATTAAAAATATTTGAACTGGCAGCAACAGATGATCAATGGGAAGTAAGAGAATGCTCTGCTGGTTTTATAAGAAAGCTCATAAAAAAATACCCAAAAGAATTACACTCCTGGTATTTAAAAATGGTAAGAGATGAAAACCCAATGAAAAGACGCTTTGCATCAGAATCAATTCGACCGGTTGCTGACAATAAGTATTTTCAGAATAATCCAGACTTTGTTTTTTCAATAATTAAAAATCTTTATTTTGAACCAGTTGAATATCCAAGAACATCTGTTGGCAACAGTCTCAGTGATTGGATGCGGATAAATGAAGAGTTGACACTTCCTATTGTAAAAGAACTTGCTGCTAATGGAGATAAAAACTCATATTGGATAGCCTATAGAGCCTGCCGAAACCTGGTCAAAAAAGAACCTTTAATGGTCATGGACATTCTCAAAACTAATAAGTATATTTATAAGGACAGAAAGTTTTACAGAAAAGATTTTGAGAGCTCATTTTTATCAGATGAGATTTAAACATCATGATTTATGAAATTGAAGCAAAATCAATACTCAGAAAACATAAGCGAATAGACTCCTGGTTCATTAGTTCCTATGGAATCAATCTTTATAGAGGCTGCACACATAACTGTGTTTATTGTGACGGTCGTCATGAAAAATATCAGGTTAACAATCAATTTGGTAGAGATATTGAGATAAAGACCAATGCCCTTGAACTACTCGACAAAGAACTTGATCCCTCCAGAAAAAGAAAACCAATGAACAACGGCTTCGTGGTCATCTGTGGTGGAGTGAGTGACTCATATCAACCCCTTGAAAAAAAATATGAGTTAACCCGAAAGACTCTGGAGCTCCTATTAAAATACAAACACCCGGTTCACCTTTTGACAAAATCTACCCTCATTGAAAGAGATATTGATCTTATAAAAAAAATTGATGATAAAAAAAAGGCACTGGTTAGTTTTAGTTTTTCAACTGTTGAAAATAAACTTTCAAAAATACTTGAGCCCGGAGCCTCATCACCACAGGAAAGATTAAATACTATTAAAAGATTTAAGGATGCTGGTATATCCTGTGGAATGTTTCTCATGCCAGTTGTGCCTTTCATTTCAGATTCAAAAGATATGATTGAAGAATCTGTTTCAAAAGCAAAGGATGCAGGTGTGGACTATATTATATTTGGTGGAATGACTCTCAAAGAAGGGAAGCAAAAAGATTATTTCATGAATTTTATTCAAGGGAACTACCCTCTGCTTATAAAAAACTTCAGTCAAATGTACTCAGAAGATAATCTATGGGGAACACCAAATCTCAAATATGGTAATCCCATAGAAAAAAGTTTTGAATCGGTTGCAACCAAATATAAAATTCCGAAAAGAATTCCAGCTCATTTATTTTCATCTCTTGTAACAAAAACTGAACTGGCAATATTGATTTTAGAGCAACTAGATTACTGTGCCAGGATAAAGGGTCTCAATAGTCCATACAGATACAGTGCTCATGAATTGCATAAGTTGAACCAAAACATTGAAGATATGTCTACAGATGAACTGCTTAAAATAAAGGGGATTGGCCCAGTTACAGAAAAAATAATTAGAGAAATTATAGAAACTGGCACAAGTTCATTTTATAAAAAAACTTTATAATCTTTAATAAAAAATTACATCAGCTGTAGTTTTCTTTCTAACATTTCATAGGTTGATTCAAAACTTTTTCTACTTTCAGCACATTTCTTCTCAAAGGCCTGGTGAATTTCATCAATTTGTTTTTTTGATGCACTATACTTGCTCGTCATAGTTTGATGGATTTCATCCATCTGCATTTGGGCTGACTCATATTTTTCAAGCATATTTGCTCTTATTGATCTCATTTGCTTTGCAGCTACATCAATCTTCTCAGAGAGTTTTTCTTTAACCTGGTATTGGTCTGTTTTTTCCATGAGTTGATCATAGAGAGAAGATAACTGTTCCTGACCATATTCCTTTTTTTCTGTCACCTGGTTTCTAATGTCTGTCATGAGATCAAAACATCGTTCTTTAACAAGAGAGAGATCATATGCTGGTTTTTCAATAACTCCTACTGCTTTAATAGCATCCTTTTGTTCAAGTTCCAAAGCCTTCAAATTCTTTTCATAAATCATTGTTGGTTCATAGGTCCATCCTTCATTTAACCTTTTCTCTTCTTTTTTGATTTGAAAAAGAATAAATCTACCAACAACTGGAGAAATAATACGAGTGATTAAACCAAGAGATCTGTACATATCATGGAGGATTTTTTTCATTCTATTATAGAGATGATCATCATTCTTATAGTAATGTGCCATAGCCCATAGCGAACCACTATATACAGAACCGATACCTCTAGTGGTTCCCTTAAATCGCTTAGCAATTCTCTTATCTGAATGCTTTATATGCTTCTTCCATCCCAATAAATTTGTTCGGCTTATTCTGCAAATGCTCGGACCATTAATATCAAAATCTCTTTGAAAAGCATTAAGGAGATATTGTGTTTCACTTCCCTTTGGAATATTCTTATGAATAAAATTAAATCGTTCTTGTCCATGAACATCATGTACCGGACATTCTTCTTCAGACAATAGATTTCCCTTTGCCTTATGCTCCTCATAAAGTGGTGTTCCTGACAATGGGGTATATAACATAAACTGATGAAAATCAGTATCATGTTTCACCGCAAAATTTATTGCTTCATCAATATTTTCAGGGGAATGTTCTTCCATTCCTATGATAGTTGATCCAAGAACACGTATTCCATTATACTGCAGTTTTTTTACCAGTTCAATTGTATCAACACCATCTAGTTTATTATACTGACTGTTCTCTCCCTCTAAACCCATCCAAACCCATGAGATCCCCAGAGAAATTAACTGTTCCATTGTATATGATTCAATAACTCGCGCAGAACTGAAAACATAGAACTCCCAGCTTTTGTTATTCTCTTCCATTAGTTTCAGAAGGCGAAGGGCTCTATTTTTATATAATAGAAAATTTTCATCAAGAACAAAGAAGGATGTAACCTTTAATTTATCTTCTAACTGAACAAGAACATTATAGAGTTCATCACCTGTTTCAAAGAATGATACTGATTTGCCTTTTCCTCCAAAGAGCGCTGAGGTTGAACAAAAATTACATCCCATGGGGCAACCCACTGAGGGAATCAAAACACCTGCAGTATTATTCGAAGGAATAGAAGTACCCATTATGCGAGTTCCAAAACCTGATTTCAATGCTGGATGTTTAATAGGTGCATCTACATCCTCACCTAAAAATTTCCTGAACCATTTAATGCCGTCACCCTTACATACATGATCTGCATCAATAAATTGATCTAAATCATCTTTACTGGCAATATGACCACCGATAACTATCGATGTTTCAGGAGAGTGTTTTCTAATCTCTTCACACATTTTTTGAACTTTAAGAATATTTGGTTGAATACCATTAATTCCAATAATATCATAACTATTATTTTTTATTTCATCTATAAATCGATCAAGGGGTGCAAATTCTAATATAGTACAAGGTGCATCAATATTTGCCTCAATCATAAGAAGACCAAAGGTTCGGTGGAACATTCTCAATGAAAAAGGTCCTTGCAGTCTGGTAACCTGGTTATGATAGAGCTCCATTGGATTGACCTTTCTGCTGCCATATTCATCATCCTGAGCAAATGGTCCAAAAACACCTGTTAGTAAAATTTTTGCATCAGAGCCTTTTTCATGTATCGTATTCATTGTATTTAATTCCTGATTTTAGAATAATATCATTTTAAAAAATCTATTTTAATAATACAAATCAAATATTTGTTTATGTAACTTTTATTAGAAACATAGTTTTAAAATTTTAAATGGTGAATATGATTATAATAACAAAATTCTATTTAAATTAAAGTTTGAAGTAGAAAATTAGGATTAGCAATTAAACCTTAAAATTTTTCAAATTATCTTTCAATTCAAGTGCTATTTTTCTGATATCATCTGAGGTTGTTGATATTGTACCTGCATACTCAACCAATACCTGTGAATCAACATTAACCTTATCGATAGTGGATGATACATCTTTATTGGTAGACATCTGTTCATCAGTTGCATCAGAGATGCTGCGGGAAATCTGTTTTATGCCACCGGTCTTTTCTTTTGATTCAGATGCAGTATCAGCAAGAAGTTTTAAAGTCCCTGAAAATTTGGTTACAACCTGAGATACATTCTCTATAGATTCTATAATATCATGAAATGTACCTGCAGTTCTATTTACTATTTCTGTTCCTGCATCGACCTGATTATTTCCCCGACTTACCAGGTCATTAATGGTCTTTGCACTATCTGCTGTTTGTTCAGCCAACTTTGATATTTCATCTGCTACCACAGCAAAACCCTTTCCGTGATCACCGGCACGAGCTGCCTCAATAGCTGCATTTAAAGACAGCAAGTTTACCTGGTCTGAGATATCACTGATAATTCCAATAATTTCCTCAATTTTTGAGGTGCTCTCTTTGATATTTTGCATTTCCTTAACCATATCATTGAGATAATCCTCTCCATTACGAGCCTTTACTACAGTCTGTTCCATTAGTTGTGTGACATTAAGAGCTTCATCATATGAATCATTGGCTTCACCTGCCATATTAGCCATTCTTTCAGAATTTTTATCAACTTTATTGTACTGTTCTGTTGATCGCTCATTAATAAGTTCCATAGAGGTAAGGGTTTCTTCAAGGGCTGCTGATGCCTGTTCCATTGAAGCAGCTTGATCTTGCGACATAGTTACCATTTTGCTGCTGATATTCTCCATATTCTCTGAAGATGATGCGAGTCCCTCAGTATAATTATTCATTGTTTTAACAATATTTCGTTGAATCTTAACCATTGATGAAAGGGATCGCATCATAACACCAATTTCATCATCAAACTTTATATCATCACGAACTTCAATAGTGAAATCTCCATCAGAAATAGTTTGAGTAACCTTTTTTACTAAATTTACTGGTTTTACAATTATATACTGAAGAAATCTCAAAAAGATTGCAATCATAACAACGGTAATCATTGGTACAATAATTACCGTAACTATTGACATCTCCTTTAAAAGAGTAAATATTTGTTCCTCTGTAGCAAAGGAAGATGCTCGAGAATAAACTGTGTAAAACAAAGCTGCCAATAAGATGAAAACCGTGGTTGCTGAAGTACCCATAAAGACAATGAGTACCTTAATATTGAGATGATTTTTAATATAGTCTATTATTCTTTTCATTATTCTTTCTTTATTATTTTTAATTTTTAATTTTTAATAACAGATTATAATTATTAAACAGATGCATTCAAGCATATTATTAATTTCTATAATAAATTATTGAATAAGCCTTCTTTTTAATCGTATGACTGCAATTATAGTAAAAAATATTATGAATATTATGACATATAATGCATTCCACAAAAGAGAAAAAGAAAGATTATTAAAACAAAATGCCCTGACTAAATCTGCTGAATGAGTTAGAGGAAAAATATATGCAATTGGAATCAAAGACTTTGGAAGACTTGATAATGGGAACACGATTCCCGAGAAAAAAAACATTGGTGTTAAAAGTCCTGTAAAATAAAAATTAAAATGATTAATATTTTTAACAAAGGATGTTATGAATAATGAAAAGGATGCAAACATAAGGCCAGTAAAAAAACCAATAAGTGGAGCAAATAAAGACATATAAGAGGGAATCAGGCCAAAAGCTGATACCACAGAGAGTACTGCAGCAGAAAAGAAAAAACTCTTTGTTGCCGCAAAAAAGATTTCTCCAAGCAATAAATCATATACATCAATGGAAGAAGCAAGCATTCCATCGTAAACCTTATCAAAATCTAGTCTAATAAAAGTACCGAAGGTACACTCAAAGGCAGCCGTATACATAGCTGATGGAATTATAATTCCCGCAGCAAGAAACTCTATATATGATACACCATTAATTAATCCTACAAATTTTCCCAGACCAAGACCGATACCGGCCAGAAAAAAAAGTGGCTCAATAAATGGAGGAAGACCATTACTAAAAAGACTTCTGGTATATACCCGAAAATGACGATACCAGACACTATATAATCTTTTTAAACGTGAAGGAGGTGTAGATGTAATCTTTATCATTGAATTATTCATTTAGATTTCTCCCTGTAGTTTTTAGAAAAAGATCTTCAAGGTTTGTCTGCCTTAAAAAAAATTCTCCAGCAGTACAGGTTTCATTACATAATCCTTCAAGCTCCTGAATATTATTGGAATACATAAGAGTCCTATTTTCAGTATTTTCTACTCTCACTGAGGAAGTGTGATTTTCAACTTTTTTCATAGAATCACCATATATCTCAAGTACATAGTTTTCCATATTTTCACGTATCAGCTTTGCGGGCTGCCCCTCAAGAACCTTCTGACCATTGTGCATTATAATTATACGGTCACATATCTGATAAGCTTCTTCCATATAATGAGTTGTCAAAATAATTGTGACTCCATTTCTCTTTAGTAATCTCAATTTATCCCATATCATATGACGAACCTGAGGATCAAGACCAGTCGTTGGTTCATCTAAAATAAGAAGCTTTGGATTATTAAGCAATGCTCTGGCAATAGAAAGACGTCGTTTCATTCCCCCGGAGAGTTCCCTTATGCGAGATTCTTTTTTCTCATTGAGTTCCATAAAGGTGAGAAGTTCTTCAATTTTTGGAATTGCCTCTTTTTTCTTCATTCCATAAAACTTCGCATATATATTAAGATTCTGCAATACTGTTAATTCAGCATCGAGATTATCCTCCTGTTGGACAATCCCTGACATATACTTAATCGAAATTTCATCCATAGCAGGGTCATATCCCATGACATCTACATCCCCACCATTGATTTTATCTCGACTATTCATACCATAAACAACCTTCATCATGGTTGTTTTCCCTGCACCATTTGGGCCAAGAAGACCAAAGCATTCTCCCGGGAAAACTTCAAAGGATAGATTTTTTACAGCATGGACATTACGATATTTTTTATTTACATTTTTTATTTGTATTATTGAATTTTTCATGAGACCTCATATTTATCATTATGAGCTATAATCATTAACCTCAAATCTGGATTATAACCTTGAATAAGAGCAATTATTTCTTTGGAAGCAACCATAACATCGAAAACAATAAAAACTATTTCATTAAAAAACTACAACAAGGTTTTTTTTACAATCTCTATGATTTGAAAAAAATAATAAAATCATATAGCACCTCTTTTTCAAGAAATGATTCAGTATTTCCAAAAGTAATCACAGAAGAGAAACCATTTTCTGTTAACTATATAGTTGCTATGTTCTATAGCTATATTTTTCTACCCTATAAAATTCTTTTTTATAAATATCCAAAGAGCTCACAACCTTACAATAGACTTCATCAAGATGAACGTATAGCAATGTGCTATCAAGAGATTTATGACCCAATAAATTTTTCAATTGAAGGAGAGTTGTTCCTGTTTCCAGCATATGGGTAGCAAAAGAGTGTCGCAAAGAATGAGTAGTTCCATCTCACTTTACCTGAGCATTTTTTTTAGCTCGATTAAAAGCTTCTTCTACAGACCTGGTTGTCAAATGTGTTCCTTCTTTATTACCAGCAAACAACCAGTCAGCAGGATTATACTCTTTCAAATACAAATCAAGTTGTTTCAAGCAAAGTGATGAAAGCACAGTGCTTCTAAACAAACCACCTTTGGCCTCTCTTACATCAACTCTCATAAGATCTCTTCTAATATCAGAAACCTTCAATGAAACACATTCACCTATTCTCAATCCTGAAGAATAAATAAGCATGAGTATTGTTTTATATTTCAAATTTGCTGCAGAATTAATTATTTCAAAAACTTCATTTACTGTAAAGACAGAGGGCGTTTTCCTTTTTCTCTTTACTTGAGGTATATCATTTATAACTCCAGGACGTGGGAATGTTTGAGTATAAAAATAAACTATAGCTGCTCTTGCCTGTATCAATGATGAAGATGATAATTTTTTTTCTGCTATGAGATAATATAAATAATCTTTAACTATTTCTCTAGTAACTTTTTTTGGTTTCACATCTGCATAATTAAAAAAATAAATTATATTTCTATAGCAAGCATCCTTTGTTTTTTTACTGTATCCCTTAATAGTAAGATCACGTTCATACTTTTCCAATAATTTCTTATCCATTTTAACTCCATAATCCTTATTCTTTTAATTAAGAGTTTGACAGAATACCTCCAAAAGAAAGAATAAAAATAAGAGAGTTTTAAGTAAAAATTTTCGACACGATGAAACAAAGAATACAGAAAGCACTTTTTGTATTTAAAATTTCATTTTGATTTAATTAGAGATGAAATAATAAATTATAAAGATATAATCTTTTCTTGACTTTATCTTAAATAAAAACTAAATATAATATATTATATTTTTATTAGATGTTTTCACGTAACAATTGCAACATTTATTTAACATAATGTGATGAGATATTTTTAATCTATATCCATTAAAAAGGAGTAAAAATGAAAGTAATATATGCTACAGATAATTATTGGCCTCGAATAAGCGGAATGGGTGTTTCTGTCGATGCCTTTAAAATAGAGTTAGAAAAAATGGGTCATACCATATACGTCTATGCTCCTGAATATCCAGACTCAGAGGCATTTGATAAAGAAAGAAATTTGCCAAGAGTAATTCGCTTTGGTTCATATGCACTTCTCTTTGCCACTCAGATTGAAGACAGGATGGTTTACCCATGGAAAAGAAAAGAGGTATTCAAAAAAAGTGATGAAATACAACCTGACCTGGTTCACGTTCACACTGAGTTTCCCATGGGCCGTCTTACTCGTGAGTATGCAAAAAAAAGAAACCTCCCCATAGTAATGACCTGTCACACATATTTTGAACTATACGTTATGCATTATTTTCCTTGGCTCCCTGAAAAGTTAACAATGCTGTATGTAAAAAATAGAATAAAAAGAACCTTTCAGCATGCAGATGTTATTATTGTTCCCACCTCTCCTATGATTGATGTATTGAAATCATATGGAATAACTAAACCAATAAAGGTAATTCCAACAGGTATCAATGCTGAAAAATACAAGGGAGTTACAAAGGCTAAAGAAAAGAAAGATTCTTTTCTTTATGAAAAGCATCCTGAACTTAAAGACAAAAAAATTCTCGCCTTTGCCGGAAGAATAGGTATAGAGAAAAATATCACCTTTATTATTGATGTAGCTGACAAACTGAAAGATAAACACCACAATATAGCTCTTCTTATTGCAGGAAATGGACCATACCTTGAAACCCTCAAAGAGATGGTTAAAAAAAGAGGCCTTGAAAAAATTGTTTATTTTCTTGGTTATGTAGAACAAAAACAAATGAAGAATATTTATACTTTTGCTGATATTTTTGTTTTTCCATCAAAAACTGAAACGCAAGGTCTTGTTACTGTTGAATCTATGCTCTGTGGCACCCCTGTAGTTGCTATTGGTGAAATGGGAACAAAGGAAGTTATGAATGGTGATAATGGTGGATTCATGGTAAAAGATGATCTTGATGAATTCACCGAAAAGGTAGATCTTCTTTTATCAGACAAAAAACTCTACAAAGAGAAACAGGCAGATGCTCTAAAATATTCTAAAGGGTGGACTATTCAGGTTAAAGCCAAACTTATGGAAGAATTATATGAAGAAGTTCTGAATAATAGAAAAAAATAAATCAAAAATCCCGGCCATAAAGCCGGGATTTTCTTCGATCTATTTCTATATTACCTTCTAAAAATGACCTTTTCTTTTTTAAAAAATTATCAACTCTATCAATATCTATATCTATTATTGTTAATTACAATTTCAAGGATCAATGACAAATATATCCTTTGCAATATCATTACCTGAGCCACCAGTAAGATTTGTTCTAACTCCATCCAACCAATAGCAAGCAACCTCACGTGATCCATTATTATAGAATCCTGAAATATATAAACCAGATGATGTTTTATAAATACTATGAGCCTGACCCACAATTGAGCCATCTGCCAGGTCTAATCTAGAACCACTTTGCCAATAACAGGCTGCTCTTCTTGACCCATTATGATAATATCCTGCGATAAATAAATCAGTGCCATCGTGATATAAAGATAGGGCCTCACTATCTGTTGAGCCACCATCTAGATAGTTAAGTGTACCGTCTTTCCAATAGCAGGCATTATTTTTGCTTCCATCATTTGATTGACCGCTGATATAAATCTCAGTTCCCTGTATTATTATGGCTGTAGCCTTACTACTTCCAACTGCCCCGAGAAGATCTGCTTTAACTCCATTGAGCCAATAGCAGGCAATATTTTTCGAGTCAAGATCATTGTAATAATAACCAACAACATAAATATCAACCCCATTTTTATATATATCAAAGGTATCATCATCTCCTGTATTTCCAGGAAGATCTATTCTCGTTGTTCCATTCCAATAACAGGCAACAACTCTTGATCCATTGAAGTATGATCCTGCAACATAAATATTAGATCCATCCACAAAAACAGATTTTGCAGAACTCCAGACAGCTCCATCACCCAGATCAACCTTAAGACCATTCTTCCAGTAACAGGCTGTTTTTTGAGATCCATTATAATAATAACCTGCATAATAAACATCAGAGCCTGATACATAAACAGATTGCGCAGAATGATTACCAGAACCAGAGGGTAAATCATTACGAGTTGTATTACGCCAGTAAGCTCCCTGCTGCATAGTATCAGTATTTATAAAACCACCTGAGTAAACAGCTGATCCTGAAATATGAATATCATAAACATTATCATTGGCCGTATCTTTTACTCCATTTAAATCTACTACTGAGGGTGTTGGGCTACCATCATAGCTCCAGTAACAGGCTACATTTTTTGATGTATTATTATAAAATCCACCAGCATAAACAATACCACCGGAAACTAAGACTGAAAAAGCTTCTCCAGCCGATACAGAAAGAGTTATTTTTTCTTCACTACTATCACTTTCATCATAATGCCAGAGAGTAGCCTCATTTCTTGTTAAAAGAGAATTATAGAATGAACCAACTACGTAGATATGTGTTCCATAAATTGTAATTCCCTGAGCAGTGTCATTACCTCCACTGGCAGTTAAAAGAATTGGATTTACAGGATTAACTATAGTTGTAGAGTCATCCTTCCAAAAACATGGAGTATAAACAACACCTGTTCCATAACTTCCTGCAACATATACATAATCTCCATAAAGAGATATTTTTCCAGCTCTTCCATTCGATAAATGATAAAGATCCTGTTTTATACTATTTTTCCAGTAGCAAACCTGATTCACTGTTGGAGAAACATAGTAATATCCTGAAAGAAATACATTTGCTCCTGATACTGCGATATCAGTAGCCTCATCATTATTACCGGCACTTGACGAACTTCCTGGCAGGGAGATTCTTTTCCCATTTTTCCAATAACAGGCAATATTTCTGCTTGAAGTAAAATCATAATAATATCCGGAAATATATAAATTATTTCCCGAAATTGCGATCCCTGTTGCTTTATCATCCCCATTGTCTCCATAGAGATCATAACGGACACCAGCTATCCAATAGCACGCTACCTGTCGCAGACCATTGTTGTAAAATCCTGCCATATAAACCGTATCACCCTCAGTTGTTATAGCAGTAACAGTTTCATTATCAGTTGCATCCTGTAAATTTTCCTTTGTGCCATTTTTCCACAATGCAGGAATACTCTTGGCCCCATTATCATAGAAACCTACTACATAGATATCAGAACCATCAATGAGGATTGAAGAGGCTTTATCATCACCTGAGTCACCTTCAAGAGAGATTCGAGTCCCATTTCTCCAATAACATGCTCTATCTCTTAGACCACTATTATAAAAACCTGCAATATAAATGGTACTATCTACTACTGTGATATGCCTCGCCTCAGAATCTACAGATCCTCCAGTAAGGGTTGTACGCACTCCATTGTTCCAGTAACAGGCAGTTTTATATTCATCAGTTTCATAATAACCACTGATATAGATATCTGTTCCATAGAGATAGAGAGACAATGCCTCGCCATTTTTATCTCCATCATCAAGATCATTTCTTATGAGGCTTGGACCATTGAAATCATATTGCCAATAACAGGATTTTTTTCTTGAAGAAGTTGTGTATGAACCGGTAACATAAACATATGATCCGTTATATAAAATATCAGAAGCAACATCATTTCCTGAGTCACCAGTTAGATCATAGCGGGTGCCATTGAACCAGAAACAGGCAACAGTTCGAGTTCCATTATTATATGATCCTGAAATATAAATATTTGAGCTATCATAGACAAAGATGGCTGTAGCCTTACTGCTCACCTCTGTACTATGAAGATCATATTTTGTATTGTCTATCCAATAACAGGCTTTATCTCCAGATCCATCATTGTAATATCCTGTTGAATAAACAACACCACCGGAAACATAAATATCATTGGCTTTCCCTGTATTTGAAACAGCTCCATTATCAAGATTTTCCAGAGACCCGTTTTTCCAATAACATGCCTTATTGTATAAGCCATTGAAAAAATAACCTGATACATACACATCAGGCCCCTCAATAAAAGAAGCTAAACCTTCCCCGGACATTGCAGAGGCATCCAATGTTGTTCGGTCACCATCTAACCAAAATGCTGCAGAAGATGAATCATTACTAAAATGACCTGCAACATAGACCTTTGGTTTTTTTTCAATTATATATTGCTGAGTTGCAATATCACTATCTACAATTCCTGATTTCACCGCAATTGCCTTTATAGTCATTGTTGTTAAGTGTCCGGCAACTGGAATTGCAACTGAATACTGTGGAGATAATACTGTTGGATCAGTTCCATCTATCGTATAACGAATCACCGCTCCTACTGTGGTGCAGCTTAAAACAACATCTACATCCTTATCATAGGTGCCACCAGGAGGATTGAAATTTATAGCTGAGACCTGATCATAGTTAATGACGTATTGAGTGTTTACAATTGAACTTGATATTCCATCCCTTATTGCTATGGCTCTGATAGTCATCTCATTTCCATGACCCGCTATAGATATAGGGGATGAGGATGAGAAAGCTGTCGAAAGTTCACTTGGTGTTGAAGTGTCAGTAGTATAATATATTATAGCTCCAACAGTTGCACAGCTAATAGTTATATTAAGATCGTGATCATAACTACCTCGAGCTAATGAGAAGACAGGATTCTCAACAATCTGAGCAACAGGTGCTATGGTATTTTCACTACATCCTGTTATTAAGAGGATGAATGCTGCCAAAAATGATATGATATAATGGTTAAAATTCATCATTCTCCCTCAAAGCGCTTATTCATTAAAATCCAGTATGGCCCTGTTGATCCATCACGATCCTCAACATTATTACCTTTGGTTATACGTTTTATTGGTGAAGGAAGATAATAGGTTCCATTGGGAATAGTAACATCACCGTAACCGGGAATATTTATTGTTTCATCGACAACAACATTTGACTCTGCATAATAACCGAGTTCATCATCCTGGTCTAATTCACCATTGCCATTTTTATCTAAAATTGCGAATAAATATGCAGTGGTCTCATTGTCCTCTCCATGGTTCTGTCCCATAATAAGTGGATTAGGATATTCATTATACTGCCACACCGTAATTTCATTATAAAGGACAGTGAGAATATCCATGCTCCGAGGAGTTGTAGGATCAGTTCTGTCACCTATACCAATATAATCATACTCAGGAGGGCTATGTGTAGATACTCCCAACACGTAATCCATATCGAGTTTTACATCAATATTATCAGAGGTTACATTGATATCAACACCCTCATAATGAATAAGCAAAATCATGAGTTGAGCAGTGGAATTATTATAGGTACCTGAATTGCTCATATCAATTGCATATTGCATGGTTGCGGTAAAATCATAAATCTTCTTATTTATCTTAAAATCATAACCTTCACTAGGCACTGCGTTTTCACCATCCCAGAGCTGAACAGTCATACTATATGAATCCTTATTTTGAATCAGCCCCAAAGCATCCCCCTCAGAAGGGTCAGGAAATCCACCACTGCTGTCCTTATCCCAAAGAGCGATCACAGCTACCTTGTCACCGGGAACTAAATCTGTTGAAGAAAGATCAAGATCAAAGTAGAATTCTCCCTGAGGCATCTTCTTGAAATATTTAATTGAATCTGACATATCATCGGTTAGAGAACTCATATCATCTAAAGAAGAAACAATTACATAGATTGGCCCTGATGCAGGATCACTGGTATAATCAGTTGGCTTTGAAAAGGTACCCCGCAAACTAATATTATAACCTGCAGATTCCTTTATAGTCATAGAGGTAAAATCAAAATCGATATTGACTCCAGGATTATCCCCCTCAAAGAGTGTAATGGCTGAGGGAAGTTTATTTTCACTAATGGAATAATATGAAACCTTGTCATTATTATTTATCTCCCCATCTCCGTTTATATCGAGCATTGCTAAAACATATACATTTCCAGCAGGCATATCTTTACCATAGGGAATTACATCCATATCATATGAAGCAGAAAAACCGCTCTTAGTTATCTTTTTATAACCAATAACTCCAGCTGAATCAAGTTCACTAAAATTTGAAGAGGTTATCTCTCCAGCATAAAGAACAATTGTTAATTCACCTACATCAGTTCCCTCAACAGTACCGGCAACTGTTGCATCAAAATCAAAGACCTCTCTATTTACAGTTATATCCAGATTATTATTATCTTCAGTTTTCAGGGTATAAGCCGTTTTCATCGAATCCTTGTTTGAATAGAATCCAACAAAATCACCCAGTGTTGGCTCTGGAATTCCATTATTGTAATCCTTATCTATATATGCAAAAATCATAATATCATCGCCTACAGAAACCTCTGTAGTTGTTAAAGATATCTGATAGGTATTGTCATTTTCATTAACCGATACAATCTTAATAATTGCATCCATCGGATCATCCTTAATCAAATCAATAGAGTCTCCTTGGGCAACAGCTACCATGATGGGGGATCCATCCTGAGTGATGCTATCACCAAGTGTAATGTTTCCTGATATATCTATATTTTGAACATCAGGTGCACCACAGGTTATAAATATTAAAAGAATGATTGGGATTAGTATCATTTTAAAATTCATATTTTAACCTCAACATTACCAGGCTATTATCTTTCATATAATAAAATAGTGTATTATCTGCACTGTATCCACCCACTGTCTCCTGGGACGACTGACCTGTGTACTGTGAATATTTCACTCCGTACATAAAGGCATATGACAATTCTATCTTAAAACTGTTTTGAAAATCCCAGCCGATCTTTGGCCAAAGAACAACCCCACCTTTGAACACATCATACATAGCTGTAAAAGAAAAGGTCAGCTGACTTTCAAAGAAACTGTCATCATACCTTAGAACAATAAGAGCAGGTAAAGCGGGCATCTCAACAGAGGACACAAAGTACGTAGAATGAGACCATTCAATCGTAAGCATTGATTCTCCTTGATGATTTTTAAATATTTTTTTCCAGGGAATCTTCACATTAAAACCAACTGAATAAGATAGATAATGGGTCTGGGTAACATCCATTGGCAAGGTAAGGCTACTACCGCTCTGTGAAAGAAGAGCTGGTTTATCAAAGGAATATGCAAGCTCAAGTTGAACAGTAAATTTATCAATGGCTGTTGAAAAATCAAAGCCAAAGGCATTCATAATATAATACTGTGGAACTATTTGCACTGTAAGAGGCTCTCCTGATCGTATAACAGTATTAGAGGGAACAGCTAAGCCATTTTTATCAGGACCGTGATAATAGCTAAAGGCAAAATCATATCCCTTCACTGTAGCCGAAAATCGTGCTCCATAGGCAAAGTTAAAAAAATCAATAGCCATAGGCTGACCATTAATATATTCAATATTTATTGGGGCATTATCAAGATTTATAGACCAGAAATTTCCCGGTGTAGGATTCAATGCTCCAACATGAATTGGAGCAAAAACAATCTCAAGATTCATTTTATCAAAGAAAAACATAAATGCTAAAGCAGGAATACCAATCTTAGATTCGTCACTACCACGAAAGAGAAGCTCTCTCATATCTGATGGACTAAAATATGAGGTTGGATTATTTGTATCAGCAGTACCCCAGGCAAAAACCTGATTACCCAGTCGAATTCTAACAACATCTGACATATAACAAAGATATAATTCCTGAAAAGCTACCTCAAATGAAGGTGATGAAAAACTAAGGTTCCTGTATGCAGTTAGGCTCGGTGAATATTTATTTTGTGATGCTAAAGAATCATGAATAAAGGATGGCTGTAAATATACATTGGTTACAGAATAAAAATAGAAGGCTTCAATTCCATATTTAATTTTAAATTGAGCTCTGGCTTCCATCTTTTTATTAGCGTCAAGAAAACTCTGCTGAGAATAGGTATTTAGAAAATGTTCATACTCAACCTTTCCCTTAAAAGAGAATTCCGGCTTTTCTTTACCATCATCTTTCTTTGTAGATTTCTTCGTTGATTTCTTTTTTTTGTCATCATCCTCATTTTCGTCTTCATCCTCATCTTCGTCTTTATCTTTATTCTCAGTCTTTTTTTCATCTGCTGCAAAAAGCTTTGAAGATTGAAGATTTAATATGGCATCTGATTTCTCTATAAGAAAAAGAGGAAGATTGAGAAGCATAAACATGAGAGCACCATTGATCATCAATGCTCCTATTTTTTTTATAATATTTATTCTTCTCAATCTCATTTTACTACTTCCCTTTTTACTATCTCAATGCACCACGAGATAATTTTGCAGTACTCACATAGCCATTATATATTAGTTCTTTAGTATAAAGAATAGTCTTGCCTGATGTCTTTACCATTCTCATGACAACCTTTTTGGGAGTAATGATCCCTTTCACAACAGTTATTCTATAATTCTCAAGGATCTTATACTTTCTATTTTTCTTGTAAAATATAACTTTTACTACAAAGTAATCTGATTTACGAACATATACCTTGATTTTATTATATACTCTAGACTTTGTTTTCTTTCGAGATTCCACGATATAACATTCATGACCAAGGACAGTTGTTTCACCGAGGAGTTTGTAGTTATAGTCATCAATATTTCTAGACTGCATATCTTCATATAAGAAGTGAGAATTTACAAAGGGAGAATCCTTATCAGATCCAGCGATTCTCTTTATTCTACCAGATGTTAATCGAAGCCACTGATCATCGTCACCACCACCTCTTGCATGGGTCAAAAACTTTAAACGAGTGGGCTTAATGAAACTAATCAAAGTTCTTCTCTTTCCATTTACTTTCTTGCTAATTGATTTAAAGACCTTTTTGTATTTTCTATCTCCCTTATAAATAACCATTAGCATTCTTGTTTTTGATGTTTGTGGTTCCTTTAGTTTGTCACTTCTATCCATTATCTGCCTCCCTGTTAAAGCAAAGGCTGACTCAACAATTAAAAGAAATGCCACCATAAAAATAAGTTTTTTCATTCTATCCTCCAGAATTAGTTTTTTAAATTATTATCTATTTCAGCCTCAACATGGTCCTCTGTCCCGATGTTGAAGAATCTACCAATATAAAATATTTTCCATAAAAATGAATTTGATGTACTCTCATCAAGGTTAACATCTGTCATCTTAATTACAGATGGCAGAACCAAGAGAGCACCAATTGTTGTTGCAACCATAGTAACGGCAACGAGAACTCCGAAAAGCATAACTGGTCTAAAGTTTGAAAAGGTTAATACCATAAAACCAAAAATCAATGCCAGTGAGGTATAGCAAATTGCTTTTCCTGAAATAGCAAGTGTCTTATGAATAGTTTCATCTACTGATAATCCCCTATGCCTGAAAAATCGATATGTATTGAGAAAATGAATTGTATCATCAACACCGATACCAATTGTAATAGAGGCTATAATAGCTGTAGCCATATCAAGATTTATACCAAGCCAGCCCATGAGACCAAAATTTATCAAGATTGCACTTCCCATTGGAATCAATGAAACAATGCCTGCTTTAAAATTTTTAAAAAGCATAATAACAATTATACTTACAGCAAAAAGGCTAAAGAAGAGAGATATCAACTGTCCCTTTGTAACATAACGGGCCAGATTAACCATATTTCTTGATTCACCAGTAATTCTGTAACTATAATTCTTAGGTAATGTTTTCTTTAGATAGTTTTCAATCTTGGTTTCAATTCTAACCATATCATTTGAGCCGAGAATACTGCCATTTTTTCCCCAGAGTCGCGCAAAGATCATTACCTCTTGAAAATTTGCATCAACGTATGACTCATAGGTATCAACCCGGCCATCATCATTCTCATCCTCACCAGAATAAATCTCAAGATAATCCCAGATATCAGATCTCTTATCAGGTACTTTAAAATAATCCTTGTCATCATTATGCATTGCCATGTGCATACTTTTTATAATATCAGTAAATGCCTCTGACCGTCCAATATTGAGATCAATATTTTCTTTCAGCTCCAGCCAATCTCGAATTTCATCAATCTTCTTTAGAAACTCAACCTCTTTGATACCATCCTTCTTTCCTGAGTTAACAATTATACTCATTCCAGAGGAACCCCCATATCTTTCTCCAATAAAGGTGCTACTTGTTCTTACGTAATCATCCTTCTTAAAGAATGTCATAAAGGCTGTCTCAACATTTATTTTACCGATTCCAGCAACTGCACCAATGAGAACCACCAATGTTACTGCAACCACCTTCTTATAATGATAAATAGAAAGATGTGAGAAAAACCTTATCAGGGGATCAACCCAGGACTTCTTATAGATTGAAATTTTTGCATCAGTTTTCTTTTCTTTATGTTTTAGAAGCATCAAACCCGCAGGAATCATTGCTGTTGAAAGAATAACAGCAATAACTACACCTATTGCAGAAAACACACCCCAGTTCTGAATCCCTGAAACCTCACTGGAAAGAAGAGAAAGAAAACCCAAGAATGTTGTAAGACCAGCAAGAAGAATAGTTATTGATATATGTGAAATTGAAGTAATAAGCCCCTTCTTTTTTCCAACCTTTGAAATATCATCATAATCAATATAATACTGATTGAGAATGTGTATTGAGTATGAACTTCCTACAGAGACCATTAACACCGGAAGGGAAACACCGATAATACTAATTTTATAGCCAAGATGCCCCATGAGTCCCATCAACCAGATATCACCTATTGCTAAAACTAAATATGGCAAAAAGACTCCTCTGGGTGAACGGAAGTTAAGGAAAAATATTATTACAATTACAAGAAACACTAAAGGAAGAAATACAAAGAGATCCCGTTTCATATAATCGGTCATAAATTTATATACTATAGGAACACCCTGTGCAGTAGGATGAAGCTGAGGATAATAGCGTGAGATTTCCCATGCTATTCCTGAGATGTCTTCAGTACTATTAACATTTTCTAAGCGAATCATCAGAGCAAAATCTGTTACAGTATAAGAACCATCCTTATTCTTTTTTCCTGCATAGAGGGCTTTTTTAAAAGCAGGATTTTTCAAAAGATTCTTTTTATATATTTCAAAGTCCTCTTTTGTTTTTGGTATTTGTCTCTTACCCTCACTATCTTCTACAATAAGATCAATGGCTTTAAGGGTATTGTTCTTACCACTCATGTCCTTAACTGTAACAGGAGAGATTATACCATCCACCAGATTTTTAGCTTTTATCTTTTCAAGAGATCTACATTGTGACACAAGAATATTAAAACGAATCATATTTATCTTCGTCTGTGGATCAATGGGTTTAAAGGATGCAGAAACTGTTTCTCTCGTTGCAGGATTCATTCCAAGCAAACGATCTATTTGTCTTTTAAAAGGTGGATCATCATTAAAGGCATTTATCAAATCTTTAGCTAGTACATTCTTTCCCTTAAAGGTTAGAAGTTTCTTTATTCTCTCACCCTCTTTTTCTTTATCATAATCTTCAAATTCTTTAAAGTCATTCCCCATATCATCTATTGCCTTAAAGAATTCATAGGTCCATATATTCTTTCCAGTTATATTAAAAAGAACAAACTTCCCAACATTACCATATATCTTTTTTGTTTTTTCAAAATATATATAGTCTTTATCATTCTTTGGCATCATTGTTTCAACAGAATTATCAAATTCAAGTTTAGGAATTCCCAATGCCATTACAACTGTAATTACAGCTAATGCTATAAGAACCGTTTTTGGTCTATTAACTATAAATTCTATGTACCTTTTCATCTCACCATTCTCCCGTGTATATTTATTCTATGATTAAACCTTCTGTAATGAGAGATCGAAAGCCGCTTATGATCTCTTCAACAGTGAGATTATTTTCCAGCATGAACTGAGTATTAAGCATTCTGTCGCCTGCAGAATCAAAAAGAGCTAAAATAATGATTGGATTATGCTTGCGAAATAGTCCTTTTTTAAAGCCATCATTAAGAGTTTTAATAAATACCTCTTTATGAATATCTCTTATTCTCTGGGCTCTTTCTTCAATGTCAGGATAATATTTATAAACATCTTCAAGTAATATTCGAGGAATCATTTTAAAAAGAGTAAATGGAACCTCAAAGAGTTTCAATAGGCGTTCATTGGTACTGAGTTTTGCATTCTTCAACTCATTTACTGCATCAACACCTTCTTGAATAAAAAGATTTGCCGCTTCAAAAACAAGGTGATCCTTGTTTTCAAAGTGCTTATAAATGGTTTTCTTAGAAACACCACATTCAGCTGCAATTTGATCTACAGTGAGTCTCTTGATACCATAGACATATGCCAATTCTTTTGTTTTAAGAAGGATGTTATTCGATACGATCTCATCCTGTTTATTATTAATTGAATTCATATTGACACCTTTTTCCATGGAAACTATGGGTAATATAATAGTTTCCACAGTTTATGTCAAGGGACAACAGCATTAATTTACATCTTTTTACACATTAATCGACAGGATTTATAAATCAGGACCTTTTTGTGAAATAAATTTCAAAAAAACATGGGGAGGTAAAAATAAAAAAATAGTAGCCTTTCTGTAAAATACTTAATGATGGTGCTAATCAACAAGTAATCACCTAACAAATAGCTCTTTCTTTCGAAATCAAAGATTAGATGATTGAGTTATTTAATATCTACTTAACTACTCTCTTTATTCCTTTTTATTCGGTGCAGGATTCTTCTCTTTAGACTTTTGACTTTTAACTTTTGACTCTTCGTTATATTTCAAACGAAAGCTTCCCGAGGTTATTGAATTCACAAATTTATCAGAACCCATTATTTCTATTCTCAACTGAAAGGGTATTTGTTTGCAGCAGTATTTATTTTGGGGAATTCGCTTCAGGAGATCATTTTTATAAAATTTCTCAAGCACTGTACCAACCAAAGAAAAACCTGAAATATAATTATCCTGTACATCAATTCTCTCAGCCTTAAATGACTCACCAGTAGCAGGATTAACAAAAGAAATACTAATCTCTTCTTTCTTAACCTTGCCTGTATATTTCAAACTAAAGCAGAGTGTATCACCGGCAAAATAGATATGATTGAAGAGGTCTTGAACATTCCTTTTTTTTGACGGCTCAGAAAATGTAAAGGTCAAAAATTCCTGATTAATAGCTCCCCTGGCATCGAGATTAGACCCGGTTTCGATAGACTGTATGGAAAATTTGCCTGGTCCACATGATATAAAAATCAGTAATAATATTATTAGTGCCTGTTTCATTAATCTCTCCATAGTTGATCAACTTTAAACTTTAAACTATCCTCAGTATGAATATAATTGCAACTAAAAGTTTCATTAATTTGTATTTCTCCCCTTGACAAATGCCTTCTAATAACCTATAGTAGACTTAATATAATAATTCTCCTGTATAACAGGATAAAACAACAATAAGAGATACCTATGGATAAAGCATTAATAAATGTTGGCGTAGCGCAGGTTAAAACAGGGGCCAACCCTATAGTTTTACGCACCATACTTGGCAGTTGTGTGGGAATCTGTATATATGACAGAATCAAAAAGTTAGGTGGGCTCGCACATATTCTCCTGCCTGAAGATACTACTGGGGGAAAATTTCCAGAAAAATATGCAGACACAGCGATTCCTCTTCTGGTAAAACGACTCCTCAGTGATGGGTCAAAAAAAGAACACCTTTCTGCAAAAATTGCAGGAGGAGCATCAATGTTCAAGTTTCAATCCAACCTGGCTCTTGGTCAGATTGGAGAACGCAATGCAGAAGAAACTAAGAAAATATTAGAAAAACTTGGGATTCCTGTTCTTGAAGAGGACATTGGAGGAAATGCAGGTAGAGTAATTGATTTCTTTTTAGATGACGGCCACCTTAAGGTTAAGGCCGCTGGAAAAGAAAAAATGTATTATAAAATATAGTTCTGGAGAATCATATGCACGACCACATTAAACAGCGCATTGAGTCCATAATAGAAAATATATCACAACTGCCATCTATACCAGAGGTAGCATCAAAAATCATAAATATGGTTAATGACCCCAATGTAGCTATCAAAGCAGTTGCAGAAGAAATATCTCAAGATCAGGCAATGACAACCAATATTCTGAAACTCTGTAATTCTGCATATTTCAGCAAAGGCAAAGAGATAAGCTCAATAGATAGAGCAATTATGACTCTTGGTCTTAAAGAAGTAAAAGATATAATAATGGTTGTTGCTACCAAACCGGTGCTTGATAAATTTGTAATTGGATATGACCTGGCAAAGGGTGATCTTTGGAAACAAGGCCTGGTTGTTGCACATCTTTCAAAGTTTATTGCAGTGGGCAAAAAAAGAAAAGACATAGCAGATGTTGTTTTTACCGGCGGTATCATCCACAATGTAGGCAAAGTGGTCTTAGCACTCTTTGTTCAAAATACATTTAATGAAATTATGAATGAGGTTCAAAGCAAAAATATAACATTTAATGAAGCAGAAAAACTTATTATGGGATTTAATCATCAGGAGATTAGTGAAAAGGTTTTAGCTAAATGGAACTTCCCTCCTGTTTTACAAAACATTGTAAGGTATTATGCTGATCCACAAAATGCTCCTGAAGAATTTAAAACTGAGGTCTCCATTGTCCATATAGCAAATTCTCTATCACTAATGGCTGGAATTGGTGTTGGTAGTGATGGTCTATTCCATGAGCTAAACAGCGAAGCAATTGCTGCTGCAGGTCTTTCAGAAAGAGAGATAGAAACTCTTTTTAGTAAAATTCCTGAAATTGTAAAACAATTAAAGGATATTTTATAATTTTTTCTTGCCACAGTATAGAGGCTTCATATGATTCATCAAAAGAGGTTTAATGATGCATTATATAAAAACATGCCCAACCTGTGGCAATAAAATACGATTTCCCATAGATAAAGGCAAAATCAAGGTAACCTGTCAATGTGACTACTCATTTATTGCTGATCCAGATGACAAATCACTATATAAAAATGGTAATTTTGATCTTTCAGATGATGAAAAAGCTGCTAAAAAGAAAAACCGTATCTCTGATAAATTAACATCTGCAGAGATCCCAAATATAAAAGAGCTCATCATAAAAAAACTCTATGATGCAAAATATACATTACAAAATTTTAAACTATTACCGTCTGCTCAACAGCGTAAAATTATAATCAGAATAATCATTATAAGTATAATTTTGGCTACAGCAGCATATTTAATTTCTCTTTTAATAACACCAAAACCATATCCGGGTATGATATAAAAATGACAATTCAAATTAATTCAACAGAAGACTACCATATTAATGAAATTGAATCTCTTGGCTGGGAACTCACAGTCTGCAATATGCTCCAAGATGAAGAGAGTGCTGCCAGATCAATTTTAAAGAAAGACCAGACCTTCGGCAAACATCTTATAGATTTTCTAAAAAAGAATATTAAAATAAAAAAAGTAAAAAATGTTCTAGAAGTAGGTGGCGGATACGGTTATATAATGAAAGATATTATTGATGAATATCCTTCAATATCTGCAACCATGCTTGATATATCTCCCTTTCTCATCGAAAAGCAAAAGGAAACACTAAAGGGCAACAAAATTAAATTCTTAATTCAGAACATATTTAAAACAAAACCAGATATCATAGAAAAGAATGATCTTGTTATATTTAATGAAAATATTGGTGATTTTCCCACTGCCATTAACTTCATTATGTCTGACATTGAAGATTCAAATGCTCCTTCTGCAAAAGAAGTTTTAAGATTTGTTGATCACTATGATCTGGAAGTACCTGAAGACTCTCCAATCAATCTCAACCTGGGAGCATTACAGGCACTTGAACTTTGTTGTAATCAAGATGTAGCAACTATTTTCATGAGTGAACACAGTTGCGAAGCAGTTGTTCCTGAAGAATATAAAGGGATGATAAATATTCCAACATCTTCTTATGCAGAGAGAATTCCTCTGAAAGGTCATGACGAATATACAATAAAATTTTCACATCTTGAAACAGTTGGCCGCAAAAAAGGTTACTCAATGATAAGAGGATCCTTTGCAGATCTCATTCCAATTGAATTTACAGAGAAGATACGTTTTATATTAAATTCAGATTCTCAAAAAGATGAACATGAAATCATTCGTCATTTTATTGAAGATCTATTTAAATATGAATTTATTCTTTTCACTAGAAATAAGAAAAAGAGATGAACAAGAAAGTTCTCATAATTGAGGATGAATCATCAATAGCTGATACAATTGAATATTCTCTGAAATCTGACGGCTTTACGACTCTATGGAAATCAACAGGCACAGAGGGTCTTAAAGCAGTCTCAGAATTTTCACCCCATCTTTTGATCTTAGACATTGGATTGCCAGATATAAACGGCTTTGATCTCTTAAAAGAATTAAGAAAATTTTCCAATGTCCCGGTTTTAATTCTCACAGCACGTAGTGAAGAAATAGACCGTATTTTAGGTCTTGAACTTGGAGCAGATGACTACGTGGTAAAACCCTTTAGTCCCCGTGAAATAACTGCTCGAGTAAAGGCTATCTTACGAAGAGCTTCTGGTTCAGATGATGGTTTATCTGATGTCCCCTTTGATGTTGATAAAAATCGTAGAATTATCTCCTTCTTTGGTTCCAAACTTTCTTTGTCACGTTATGAATATGATATTTTGTCACTTCTCATAGAACGGCCAGGCTGGGTATTCAGCAGAGAACAAATAATGGATCTTTTATGGGATGAACCTGAAGAGAGTTTTGAACGAACTGTAGATGCTCATATAAAAGGAATAAGAGCAAAACTTCGTGATGTGAGAGATGATGTAGATCCCATTGAAACCCGCAGAGGAATGGGTTATGCTCTTAAGGAGAAACTGTGACCATAAGAAGCCGCATCTTATTAGGGTTCATAATAATCACAGGAACAGGCTTTTATATCTTATTCGATTTCATTGCCAATGAAATTCGACCTCGATATCTAGAAACAGTTGAAGAATCCCTCAATGACTCAGTCAACATTCTTGCATCAATGGTTGAGAGCGAAGTCAGCAATAACTCTTTAAACCTGAAACATCTTGAAAGAATTTTCAAAGGTGCCTTTCTTAGACAATTTGAAGCTCGAATCTATGCCATAAAAAAAGAAAAGGTTTCCTTACACATCTACATCACAAACTCAAAGGGTATTGTTTTATTTGACACACGGAATCCATCACAGGTCGGTCATGATTATTCCAAATGGAATGATGTGCATCTTACTCTCAAAGGAAAATATGGTGCACGCTCTACCAGAGTTGATCCCAATGACCCTAACACATCAACCCTCTACGTTGCAGCACCCATACATCATAAAAACAAACTTTTGGGAGTCATTACTGTAGTAAAACCCCCAGATAACATTGCCACCTTTGTTGGTCTTGCTCGAGCCAGACTTCTCTATGCTGCAATAACTACAGCTATTCTTTTTTCAGCTTTTGGATTCATATTATCATTTTGGATCAACAGACCAATTCAACTTTTACAAAACTACGTACATTCTCTTCGAATAAATAAAAGGCAATCCCTGCCAAAACTGCGAACCCCTGAACTGCGGCATCTTGGAGAAAGTTTTGAAACTCTTTTTACAGAGCTTGAAGGTAAACGCTATATTGAACAGTACATTCAGACAATGACACATGAATTAAAAAGTCCCCTCACCTCAATTAGAGGAGCCGCAGAACTTTTACAGGAAGAAATGCCTTCAGAAGACAAACAAAGATTTTATCAAAATATTGAAAAAGAATCACGCCGAATGGAAGCAATAATAATGCGTCTCTTAAATCTCTCTGCCCTGGAGAATCGGTCATCAATAAAAAATGTAGAAACAATTAATCTGAAAAAACTAATCGATGAAATAATTCTCAGTCTTGAACCACAATTAAGAGAAAAAGATATCACAATAAAGATGAATATAAATGCTCAAGTAAATATTACTGTAGAAGAATTCCTCATCAGGCAATCAATTGAAAACCTCTTACAGAATGCAATAAAATTCTCTACTTATAAATCAGAGATTCACTTAGCTGTCATTGAAAATGATATCAATCTTGAATTATCGATAACAGATGAAGGCCAGGGTATTCCCTCATTTGCTATTGACAAGATATTTGATCGTTTCTATTCACTTCCAACACAGGGCAGCACATCAAAGGGTACAGGACTTGGTCTTCCCTTTGCAAAAGAGGCAGTAGAACTTCATGGAGGATCCATTACCATTGTCAATAGAGTTAATGGATCAGGCATTGTAGCAAAAATTATATTGCCATTTCATCCTTCTTTCACAAATCCTTCATCATAATTTCAACTATTTCCTTCATATTATCTATTAAGATTTCAATGAGGAGATTATAATGAAAAACAATCGTACTATTCTTAAAGTAATTTTTACAACAATCATCAGTTTACTCTTGTTAATACCACTTGCAATGGTTTCAAGCCTTGTTAGTGAAAGAGAGGGCCGTCGCCACAAGGCAATCAACGAGGTGAGCAGTAAATGGGGCAATCAGCAAAACATAACGGGGCCTATTCTTGTTATTCCTTATAAAAAATATTATAAGGATAAAAAAAATATTCAGAGAGAAAGAATAGAGACAGCATACTTTCTTCCTGAGAATCTCAATATTGATGGCAATATAATACCAGAGCGATTATCACGAGGACTTTATGAAGTTGTTCTTTATAAAGTCAAAGGGTTGTCATATAGGGGACATTTCACTTCACCTGATTTCACATCACTTCACATCAGCAGGAGAAATGTCATGTGGAACAGGGCCTACGTCATAGTGGGCATTCCAGACACAAGAGGAATTCAAAAAAGTGTTAAACTCAACTGGCACAGAAACATATTAACTTTTTTGCCGGGAGTTCAAAACAGCTATGTTCTTTCTAATGGTATACATACACCTGTATCATCATATTCTCTTAATCATAAAAAAATACCATTTTCATTTAAACTTGATCTTCGTGGAAGCAATAAATTAAGCTTTGCTCCAATGGGAAAAGAAACCATCGTAAACTTAAAATCAACATGGAAGCATCCCAGTTTTTTCGGTTCATTTTTACCAAACAAGAGACATGTAAGTGATAAAGGTTTTACTGCAAGATGGAAGGTCTCATATTTCGGAAGGAACTATCCGCAACAGTGGGTTCAAAAAACCGGTCCTGAATCCAGGACATTAAGCTCTTCTTCATTTGGTGTAAAGATGTATCAACCAGTAGATTTTTATCAAAAAACTACCCGGGCAGTAAAATATGGTTTTCTTTTTATTGGCTTAACATTCTTAACCTTTTTTCTCTTTGAGATCTTCACAGGTTTAGATATTCATCCTTTACAATATGCCTTTATTGGAATTTCAATGGTTCTCTTTTATCTACTCTTTTTGTCAATCTCTGAGCATATGAATTTTATAATTTCTTATACCATTTCAGCAGCCTCTGTCATAACCCTTATAACAGCATATTGCTTTAAGGTTTTAAAACAGAATAAAAGAAGCATTACAATGGGAAGTCTTATTAGTGGACTCTACGTATATCTTTTCATCTTATTAGAAAATGAAGATTACACCTTGCTCTTAGGTTCAGTAGCTCTCTTTGTTATTCTTTCTGTTATCATGTACATAACAAGAAATATTGACTGGTACAACCTTGGTATTGGTAAAAATCAGGAAAATCAGATCGATATAAAAGCTTAAAACATTAAATCACCACTAAATATATCTTAACCCGGCATGGATTTTATACTGATCCTCCTCCTGCCGGGTATTTTTTCAATCAGTCATAATTTTATATTTAACAACTTTATTTTTTTCTAACTTTAAAACTATCCATATGCTATCTATTGAAATGAAACTTGGTTCAGGTCCCATCCAATAACGAAGATCCCATGATTGAAAGTAATTAACATCTGATTGAGGTCCCAGGAGACCGATGATCTCTTCTTTAGTCATTCCAATGAGTTTATGTTTTTGTAGAAGATCCTCATGCATTTTATAACGGATATCATTTGTCCCATAGAGGGGAGCTGTTTTCCATTGAACAGAGTTAAAGGCAATATTATTTTTGCATCCAAAGAATATTATAGAGAGTATAAATATACAAAGGCTTATTCCTTTAATCAATATATCTCCTTAAAACTTCAATATAACACCAAGACCAAAATGTCCCATTCCCAAAACACGTGGATCTCCACTAGCAGTGTCATGAACAATAGCCTCAGCAGTAATGCTGCTGGCCATCGAAAAAACTATATCAATAAAAGAGGTAACTCCAAAATTGAAATCTACTGCTATTCTTCCATAGGGTTGAATGTTAACAGGACCAAAATATGAGAATCCTGATAATGAATCACCAGGAAAATAAAGGGATGCCCCAACCCCGATATATGGAGAAATACTAAGTAGTCCATAGATATGAAATCTATAGCCAAAAATAAAGGACAATGAGGTGTGAACAAAATAGTCTGAGGTTGTTGAATTCAATTCAGGGCCAAAACCATGACCCGTAACCTGAAAACCCAATTTGAAATTTTTAATATTCCAGGTACCTTTTACATTTATTCCTGGTCCCAGTGGGAATAATGGAACATTAAAACTATTAGGGAATGAAATCCCGGAATCTAAATAGACGGATAACTCAAACTGACCGTTTCGTGGTGGTTTTTTATACATATCCCAATATTTTCCTGGAATATTATCAGCATAGATTGAAGTACCTGTAAAAAGAAGGATAATGAGAGTTAAGATAAATTTTTTCATGAGTATTAGATCCCCCTAAATAAAGGCAAAAAATTGTTATCATTTAATAAAGATGATATGTCATATTTTGTTCATAGATTTATCACATTATGAATAAGTATATCATATAGCGTATAAATTGCAAATATTAATCAGAAAAAATGTTTATCTTAATTTAGTCTAAAATATACTCTTCAAAAGAAATACTGGCATTTCAGGCCATTGTTTTTGTGGGAATTTCCACATTTCCTTTGGGAATGTGGCTACATAAGTCATATGAATCATTACATCATTCTTTGAAACATAGAGGCCCTTGATCTTGTTAACAGTCATATTCCATGAACGAGGCACCATAGCCAAAAACTTATATTTCTTTTTATTATAATAATATTCAAATACACAACCATGATACTTAAAAGCCTTATAACTAAAGGCTATCATTTCCTTTGAATCTGGATAAAACTTCATCAATTGTTCTTCTTTAGGATAGGTCCAATCAATAAAAGTGACATCCATTACATGAACATTGGCCCCTTTATACTTTGTCAGATCTTCTTTTTTATTATCATTATAAAAATATTGAAGCTTAACAAAAGGTTTGCACCCTGAAAAAAGAAAAATCATTGCACTAAGGGGAAGAGCTAAGAAGATATATTTAAAAAATGTAATATTCATATTTGCTTTCACATCCTATTGATTTTTATAGTTTATATTAAAAAAATAAAGATGTCAATCCTTTAGAATATCTATTATAGTTGCAACGGCTGTGCCGGATGTTTCATCAACACAGCTCTTAATAAATGATTCAGATGAATTTTCAGCTACTTCAACATTAAGAATAAATGTTTTCCCATCATATTCTATTGTTTCATTAAGAAGATTATATTTTTTAAGAAGATTGAAAATGGTTCCTGTGAGATTATGGGGTGCAACTATTTGTACATTTTTCATTGCAACTGGTACTGTAAATAAGGTCTGATCAAGAGCTTTTGAAGCAGATCCATTATATGCTCTGATGAGTCCACCTGCACCAAGCTTTATACCACCAAAATACCTGATAATGATGACTGCTATATGATTCCATTTTTGATATTCAAGGGCCTGATAGATTGGCTTTCCAGCTGTTCCTGAGGGTTCGCCATCATCTGAAAATCGATATTGATTATCATATTTCCAGGCCCAGCAATTATGATTTGCTGAAGGATCTTTACAGGCCTCTAGTATATCATTAAATTCTTCCGGGTTATTTAATGGAAAGACCTTAACAACAAAACGACTCTTTTTAATAATCTCTTCATAGGTAGATTCTTTTACAGGTACTTTTTCCATAAATTAAAAATGTCAAAAGATCTCATTGAGCTCAAGTACATTTTATATTGTAAAAAAAAAATGGAGAGTATAATTCTTTTATTGCTTCTCATCTAAAGTCAAAAGATTATATCATTTAGACTTTAGATTTTTTAACTTTCAACTTTCAACTACATCCTACTTCTTCCATCCATAAAGAACGAGGCTCTTAGGAAAAAACCAGTTAAAGAAGAGTTCAATTTTTCTCATAAGTGGAGAAAATAGTCCCAGGTGAAGAAATTTGTGATATGCTTTAGTAATGGGATGATCACCATTATGAAGACCAACAACTGAACGAATGATCCACCAGAGTGTATGAAAGGAGTGTTTAAAACCAACACCGTATATTTCTATTCCATTGTTTCGCATAATTTTTGCTAATTGAGATGGCAGATATATTCTTACATGGCCACCAGGAGATGTAAAATATTCATGAGTCAGCAAAAAATAACCAAGTTCACTAAAGGTTGTTGGAACCGTTATTGCAATTCGGCCACCTTTTTTTAACACGCGGGCTAATTCTTCACAGGCTTTATTATCATCATTAACATGTTCCATTACTTCACTGCAGATAATACGGTCAAAGGTTTCATCTCGAAAGGGTAACTGCAATGCATCACCTACGTGTGCTATAAATGAAGGAGAAAGATTTTCATTCTTCTTCAGTTCTGTCATTGAAAAACGGGTCTTTCTCAATGATTCTATATCAAGATCCATGGACACAACATCTGCACCACGATTCATAAATTCCATGGAATGTCTTCCAAATCCACAACCTGCATCTAACACCAGGTTATTCTCTTGGACTGCCAGTTTATCAAAATCAACGGTTAGCATGAATCACCTCTTCATATACATCTACAAGTTCTTTTACTGAGTTCTCCCAGGTAAAGAGTTTTTGCACTCTCTTGCGACCCTCTTTGCCAAGTCGTTTTCGTTCATTGGGATTCTCAATTAGGAAATCAAGAGCATCTGCTAAAGCCTGTGCATCTCTGGGAGGAACCAGCATTCCCGCCTTTTTATCTTCACCAACAACCTCTGGTAAAGCACCACCAGTTGCAGCTACAACAGGCAACTCACAGGCCATTGCCTCAGCTGCAGGAAAACCAAATCCCTCATAGAGTGATGGAGCAACAGCAATCTCATGTTCAGAGTAAAGCTCCACGAGACGTTCTGTTGATATTTTTCCAGTAAAAGTTATTTTGTCATTGAGTCCAAATTTATCAATCCATCCTGGAATGTGATTATGGTTTGGAGCACCACCATCAACGAGAGTGAGATGCACCTTGTTTTTCATAATGCTAAGAGCCTTTAAGAGATAGATTATACCCTTTTTTCTATCTTCAACATTGCCTACAAAGATCAGACTGTTCTTTCTCTTTTTGACTCCTGGGACTGGTTTAAAAATTTGAGATTCTAAACCATTATAAACGACACTCATTTTCTTCTTTTTGACACCAAAGGCCTTATTGATCTCTTCAGCTGCGTCATGAGAAACCGTAACTATATGATCCATTCTTTTAGAAATAAAACTCTGCATAATTAAAGGATAATAAAGAACCCGCTTCATCTTTACCCGAAAGCTAGAAGGATATTCAAACCAGGTTGATCTATCTATTGAAAGAGGATGGTGAATGGTTGAGATAAAGGGAATACCAAGTTGCTTAATTAATAGAAATCCATAACCTAAACTCTGATTATCATGTATTATATCAAAATTATGTTCCTTTGTAAGTTCTTTAAGCTTTTTATATGCTCGAAAGGAATATGCTTCAATCTCGGGAAAGATGCCAAACTTCGTAGCAACAAATTCATAAAGATTTAGGGGATGTAAAGTATCAAATGGCTTGTGAGATTTTACAAAGTCATTCTTGTTATTAAAATAATTATGATTACTGATTCTGTGAGAGATTACTCCCTCCATTTCAAAGGTATATGGGGGGCCATCAATAAGATGAACCTCGTGACCCAATTTAACCAATTCTCTGGCAAGATACATTACATATATTCCCTGGCCACCACAATAGGGGTTGCCTCTATAACTCATCAAACAGATTTTCATTTTCTGCTCCTGTATTCTTCAATTACATCTTTGTAAACATCATAGGTATTCTTCGCTGCAACAGGCCAGGCATAGTTGCTCACAGTCCATTTTCTTCCTTCATTACCCATTCGCTGTCGTCTTACATCATCCTTCAAAAGTTCAATGACTGCATCCTTTAAAGCCACAGGATTTCTTGGCTCAACAGTAATACCGCACTGAGGAGGAATTATTTCTTTTAATGCACCTGCAGTAGTTGCAACCACTGGTGTTTTGCAGGCCATAGCCTCAGCTGCAGGGAGTCCAAAACCTTCATAGAGAGATGACATAACCAGAATTGTACAGGTACTATATAAGCTGACTAGGCGCTCATGGCTTACTTTACCGGTAAAGTGAACCCTGTCTTCCATATTAAAATGTGCAATCTGCTGTGAAGCTGTTAACTTATTTGGAGGACCGTCATCAACAATGGTTAAGGTTATCTCTTTAGGCAACAGAGACAAAGCCTCTAGAAGATAGGTGAGACCCTTTTTATGGTCTTCAGTGTTTCCTACAAAGAGAAGTGAATTTTTCTGTCTCTTCTCTCCAGTATTTTGAAACATCTTTACATCCATGCCATTATAAACCACAGATGCTTTTTCTTTTTTTAAACCAAAGGCGTTGTTCAATTCATCAACACCCTCTTTAAAGGATGTGATAACACGGTCCATTTTTTTTATGACATAGCGCTGCATATTTAATGGATAAAATGCAAGGGTGCAAAATTTATCCCAGAAGGTTTTATCCATTGCCAAATCAGCATCTCTATCTCTGGTAAGGGGATGATGGACTGTTGTAACCATGGGAATTCCATATCCCTTCATAGGCAAGTAACCCCACCCAAGAGACTGAACATCGTGTATTATATCAAAGGATTTAGTTTTAAGTAATTTTCTCAGATAAAAAAACGTACGCATGCTATAGGTTTCCATTTCAGTGAAAAAATGAAAACGGGTCATGAGGTAATCAATGAAGTTCCATGGAGAATATATTCTTTGAAGATTTTCTAAGGGAATATCTTCGGTACGTATGGCCCACATATTAAGATTTTCAATCTTATGAACAGTAGCCCATTGATCAAGGGGATCAGGATATGGTGGACCCACAACAAGATCTATCTCACAACCAAGAGTGTGTAACTCTTTAATGAGATTATACATGTAGATCCCCTGCCCTCCGCAATAGGGATTACCTCTGTATCCCAGAATTAAGACGCGCATTTTATTGCTTATTCTGGAAGGGTTCTTCGAGTTGTAAGTATCGCAACGCCAACCCAGAAAACAGCTCCGAGAATTACAGCTGCAATAATTGCTGATGGAACTGCAAGTGCCCAAAAGCTTCTTATATAAATTCCATATCCCAGTGCTCCACCTACTACAAGAGTAAAGAGACAAAGAATAAATGCTTTGATTTTAGAGTTATCTTTTTTTTCAACGATTTCAGGCATAGGGGGTACCACCTTTATTGTAAGTATTGTCCATCCGATCCAGAATCCTGTGAGGATTACTGCATAGGAAACGATTGAAATTGGTATTGTAATAGCACTATATGCAGCTGTAGAAAGCTGAGATAGATCTACTGGAGATCCTTTTATTGTATTGGCAATAAATGCTGCATAGGTAAATAGAGCTATCAATGCTAATGATATAAGAACTGATAACAGTCCCCAGATTTTTGCTCGTGGCATAGTATTGACCTTTGTAAAGAGTTTTTATTCTGCAACATTCTTATAGGGGGTGTCATTGTCAACTTAATTAATGGCATAAGAGAATGCCTTGAGGCATTCTCTTATGAGTTGAAAATCTAAAGTTAATGCTTACAAAGAAAAAAAAATATTTGTTTTAAAAACATTTCCCCTTTACTTGAGCCTACTATTAAGAGTAATGTAGCTTATATTTTTCATTGACAAAAATGACTGAATAAACATTTATTTCAAAATAATCTAATTTAATATTTTAGAATCACAAAGGACAACTTAATGAAAGAAGTAAAACCCGGCTATAAAGCTATGCTTCTCCTAACAATTACAATAACTCTTGGAGCAATAGCAACTCTCATTCCTTATAGTGGAGCAACCAAAGAATCATATCTAGGATTTAAAGCTCTCTGTTCATTTGCACCTATTAGCACAATTATTCTTTTACTCTGTGCAGGAGCTGTCTGTAAGATAAGAAAGAAGAAATTTGTTATTAGTGAATAATCCTCTATTATAATAAAAATTCAAGAGGGCACAGTTAAAAAAAAGGTGCCCTCAAAAACAAATTAACTACAATAGTCTTCCGCCATACCCAAAACTAAACCTGATTTGACTCTGCTTCGCAAAAACATAGGTGCAATCAAAAACAACAATACCAATTGCTAACCGAAAACCTGCTTCTATTCCATTAATAATTGAACTTCCAAATACTGAGTAAAAATATCCTCCATATAACTGCACAAAACTTTTATTAAAACTATAACGAGCAAATCCTCTAGCTGATATATCTAGAGCATAGAACAATACATTTTCATCACCCATTGGAACCTCAAGGACCATTCCACTGACGACTGGTTCAAAGCCAAAACTGCTATTGCCATAACTAAAAGCAAAATCCAATAGACCAGAAATTCTCATAGATACCAATAAATTGAAAGAACCATTTAAACCACTGTAATTCATACCTGGGTAATAAGCCATAGAAAAGAGCAAAGCACCATCAAGGTGAAAAAGATTTTTATTCTCCCATATCCCATTGAGGTTTTTATCAATATTGCTATTCTGATTATCTTTAATCTCTATGACCCTATAATTATTGAATGAACTAATTTTACTCTCAAGTTCACTGGCTGACAGACTCGTTGTAAAAATTATTACGATTAAAAAAAATATTGATCTCACATATTTATTTTTCATTTCTTCTCCATTGAATAAATTTAAAATTATTAAAAAACTTTTTCATTATTACCTCCCTATAAGTAGTACGCAAAAATGAGTTAAAATGTAAAAATTCCTTGAATTTTTTTTTAAAAAAAATAAAAAATAATTTTAAATAAAGGTAGGGAAATTGAATGAAAAACATACATAAAGATTTACAATTAATAAACCAGAAACCAGAGATCTGGAGTCAATACACAGCAGAAACCCTGTGGAATGATCCCCATATATCGAAACAGATGCTTGACCTCCATCTTAATGAGAATGTTGACCCAGCATCACGAAAAAAGGAATTCATTGACAATTCACTTTCATGGATAACTGATAAATTTTACATTAAAAATGATATCCATATAGCTGATTTTGGATGCGGTCCTGGTCTCTATGCAATTCCCTTTGCCATAAAGGGAGCTCAGGTAACAGCAATAGATTTTTCAAAGAGATCCATTTCCTATGCCCAAGAATCAGCAAAGTCCTCAAATGTTTCAGTAGAATTCATTAATGAAAATTATCTTGATTTTAAAACATCAAAAAGATTTGATCTTATAACCATGATTTATTGTGATTTCTGTGCACTAAGTCCTCTTCAAAGAAAAAAGCTTTTATCAACATTTAACGAAATTCTTGCAGATAATGGATCAATTCTATTAGATGTTTTTTCATTATCTTCTTATAGAAATCGAGAAGAAGAGGCGGTATATTCAGAAAATCTCATGGAGGGCTTCTGGTCTGGCAATGATTACTACGGCTTCGCAAATACCTTTAAATATGACATAGAAAAGGTTATTTGTGACAAATATACCATATTTGAAGAAAATAAAACCTGGCAGGTCTTTAACTGGCTGCAATATTATACTATTGATTCTCTTAACAAGGAGTGTAGAGACAATGGTTTTCAGATATCAGAATTCTTTGGTGATGTAAAGGGTTCTCCTCATACCGAACAGTCAAATGAAATAGCGGTTATTCTTAAGAGATCCTAAAAGTATATTAATGATTTCTTGACAGAATTACTACTATCTGTCACAAAGTTATAAAAAATAAATGTGGTGTTTGGTATTAACTATGAAAGAAAAAAAGAATAAAATCTCAGAAAAAAAACCTGTAGCCCTCATCCTTGCAGGCTATAATCAGGTTAACTATAAAGTTCGTAAAAAGAAAAACAAAGAAATCATGGAAGCCTATGGCCATGAAATTTACATAGGACAAAATAAATTTCTCCATGATCTCAATGGCAAGCCTGTTATGCATTACGTTCTTGATGCAGTATATAATGCTAAAAAAAACGGCAAGCCTCTCTATGAAAAAATATATATCTACAATGACATCAAAAGTCTTAAAGAGCATATTGATGTTACACAATATAATAATCTTGAGCTAAGACAAATGACTGCTTCAGTTGGTGGTCACTGGAATGATTTTTATTTCAATGATATTGATTACGGTCAGCGAGTAGATGTTTTCTTCGGAGATACTCCTCGAATTGATTCTGAAGATGTTCAATGGATTCATGAAGAATACAGCAAGGTTCTTGGAGTTAAAAAAGACCACAGAGGTGTTCCAATAAATATGATGTATGCCATTGTCAATGTTGAAGACATGGAAGACAACTGGCTTGAAGACAGAATGAAACTCATTAAGCGTGGCAAACACAAGGGACTGTATAAATACTTTGTTTATTTCAAAGAGTTTACTGCAAGAGTCGGTAATTCAGGTGCAATAATTAAAGACAAGGGAATGGATGAACTCATAGAAAAAGAAGCTGTCAACTTTATCTATAATCTTCGGAAGGCTCTTACACCAAATATCTTATCTAAAATTTTCTATTACATATGGAAGAACAAGCATATTGAATTTCTTAAAGATGTCAAAGCCAAGTGTATGAAATACACCCAATTCATTGATGTAAATCTGGACATCTTACAAAAAATATATAAATTTGATTTAAGCAAATATGCCGGAGCGGTTCTTCATATAAATCGACATGGCGGCAGATGGGAAAATGACATAGACAGCCCAAGTGACATGGAAATTTTCAGAGAAAAGTTTTATAATCATAAAAAGAAATAATCATACTCAATGAAAGTAATCTACTGTACAGATATTCTTGGATCAATGGTGCAGATCTATAATCTTCTGCGAGAGACCATTGCTGATATCTATATCTTTGGTGGCGATCTTTTAAATATGCCATTTTATTCCATTGATCAGTCCATGGAATTTTTTGAGCTCCAAAGGATACTTCATAAAGAACGAGTTTCTCAAAAGAGAGATGATGAGATTCTTGAAGACTTTGCATCTTCTGTTTCAGGTTCACATCCCCCCTATTCACAATTAGAAAAAAATGCCCAGTCATATTTATTACTCTGTGAATCAGCAGAACACCAGATGCATAAAAAATATCAGATGCTTGAAAATATCTGCAGCTCAAAGCCCCACGTGCCCATATATTTTTTGCCGGGCACCAATGACCTGGACCTATCTCAAACAGCTCTTGCAAAACGAAATCTTCACATGAATAAAATTGAAATCAATGGCTTAACCCTTGCCGGTTACGGCGGTTCTCCCGGTGAGAGTAGAGGTTTTCCTGAAAAACTTCGATTAAAATATGAGGGGATGAGAAAGCTTACAGAGAATAATGACCTTGTTAGATTCTTTGAAAGCAGCAACCCTGATATCATAATCTGTCATCATCCTGCATATAAGATGCTGGATTCCCTGCCACAGAGCCCCCATTTTGGATCAGAGCCTCTCAGAGATTACTGTGACAATAACAAGGTAAGCTGTTGCCTCTCAGGTCATATTGATGAAATCTGGGGAGTACAACAAAGCAATAATACTACATATATGAATCCCTCTCACTTTGGCAGCGTCATAAATGATTCAGGAAATCTATCAGAGGGAGGCAGCTTCTTTGAATTTGAACTGATTGATGGCACTATCGACAAAGTTAACTTCAATAAAATTGCCTCAGATCGAATCTATAATCTTGCACAATACAATATATCAAATGAGACTTATAATATTACTATCTTAGACGAAAGAAGATATAATGCCATGATCATAAAAGAATCTTGTGACCGCCAGATTGAAGAATATATTCATACACCAGAACTAAAGATTTTCAAAGACATCAGAAACTTTTTCAGAATCAATCAAACAGAACAGACTGAAGATCGGGTGCAGGTTCTTGAAGATGCTATAGCCTCTCTGGGACACTATTCAGATAAGGTTGCCATGGATGCTGTTGGTTCAATTAGCATGGGTGTTGCCAAGGATTCCTCTGATGCAGATGTTGTCTTATACCTCAAGGGTCTCAATAACTGTGATGCTGAGGATCCTGCTGCCTGTGATGAAGCTCAAAGTATAATTAAAAAAATTGAAGCTTATCTGAAGAATAAAACCGGCTTTGAAATTATTGACTGTATTAATCTAGATCAGGTAGAGGCCAGTATTTTAGAAGAAAACAAGGATTGTGACAGCACTCAACGCTTTGCAGTATATCGATCTTTTTGCAGGCCCATGAATTACTCAGTTCTGGCCCCATACGAAGATATGTTAAATCAAAATCTTGAGTTTAGAAAAATAGTAGAAGAAAACATAAGTGCCTATCTAATGATGTTAGGGGAGACAGCTGACACAAGAAGATCCTTTGAGAAATATATGACCCGTTTAAAAACAATGGGAATCAAAATTCCTGAGAGTGTTATAAAAAGAATTCAGAAATTATTGAATAAACCTGTTGAACAATAATATAATTCTTTGCAATATAAAACATTACTTTTATAAAACATCCAAAACAAGCATTGTAATATCATCATTGAAGCTATTCATTTCTTTATATCTATCCAATTCAATTAATAACTTATCGCTGAATTCTTCAACGGAGACATCACCATTTTTTTCTACTGTCTGTTGAAACCTTTCTTCTCCAAACAATTCATTGGTTGAATTTTCTGTTTCAATAATTCCATCAGTATAAAATAAAATTCTATCTTCTGATTTCAGTTGAATTGTTTTTTCTTCAATTGTCATATCTTTCAACCATCCAAGGGGGGCCCCTTTTGCTCTCAGCTCTAAAAATTCATTACTATCTTTTCGATAAATAAATGGAGGAAAATGCCCAGCTGAAGAATATCTCATCTCTTTTGTTTTCATGTCTATAGAAGCAAAAAATGCTGTGACAAAATTACTCTGCACTGTATGTTTGAGAATAACATCATTGAGAAGTGATAGAACTTTCCCAGGATTTTTTCTATCTGCAATATTATCGAGGGCAATCTTAGTAACCGTTGCAAGAAATGCTCCTGGCAATCCATGACCTGAGACATCAGAAATCATAATATTAATAAAACCATCTCTTTCTTCAATATCGTAAAAATCACCTCCTACCTTATCCATAGGAATATATACAGCATGACTTTTATATCCTTCAATATCTGGCATTGAATGTGGCAATAAACGCTCCTGTATAAGACGAGCGACCTCCAGTTCTGACTCAATATCTTTATTTCGCTGATTTATAATTTTCTGGTTTTCATAGTTCTTCAGCAAAGATGATATTCGAGTTAACAACTCCAGAGAATTAAATGGTTTATGAAGATAGTCATCAGCACCGTGTTCAAGACCTGCAACTTTATTCATAAGGTCAGTATCAGCAGTAAGAAGAATTACAGGAGTTGTTTTTATATCGTCATCTTTTTTTATAATAGCTGTCATATCAAACCCATTCATAACAGGCATCATAACATCCGATAAAATTAAATCAGGTTTATAATTTTTAGCTGCAGCAATACCCTTTAAACCATCTTCTGCCAATATAACATTATAATGTTTTTTAAGCAGTACTTTTAAAAAACTTCTCATGTCTTCATTATCATCAACAATTAAAATAGTTTCTTTACTATCTAAGTTCTTTATATCTTCATTTTTTTCATAATCATCATTAGAAGAATCCTTACTATGTGACCCTTCAAGTTCATTCATTCCTATCAAACGATAATCTTTTATATAATTATCCAGGTCATTATTTTCTGAAAATGTAACATGAGATTTTTTTTCAAAATGTTCTATTCCCTTCGGTATTAATATTGTAAATTTTGAACCATGATTCTCTTTATAATCTTCAATAAATCGACTTTCAACTTCAATTAAACCACCATGAAGTTCAATCAGCTCCTTAACAAGAGCCAGACCTATTCCGGTGCCCTCATATTTTCTAGTTGAGGATGAATCTGCCTGACTGAATCGATCAAATATTGTATAAATATATTTTTCAGAAATTCCTTCTCCTGTATCAGCTACAGTAACACTACAGGAGTTTTCTGATTCTTTAATGCTGATTGAAATTTCACCACCATCACCTGTAAATTTCAAAGCATTTGAGAGAAGATTCATAAAGATCTTATCCATTTTTTCAGGATCAAAAAATAAATTAATAGACTTTGCTGAAGAATGAAATTTTATATTAATATTTTTTGATTGCCCTGCTTGTTCTATATTTGAGAGATATTGTCTGGAAAAATAAACAATATCACACTCCTGCACTCTTAAGATCATTTTACCTGCTTCAATCTTTGAAAAATCAAGGAAATTATTTACAAGCTTCAGAAGACTCAGAGTATTACGATGAAGGTTTTTAAAAAATTTATTATCTATCTCTTTACCATAGTCTCCCTGAAGTACAGATTCAATTGGACCAAGCATAAGGGTTAATGGTGTGCGAATTTCATGTGATATATTAGAGAAGAAACGGGATTTAGCCCTTTCTAGATCCTGGCGGTCTTCTTCTGCTTTTTTCTGTTCTGAAATATCTCTGGTAACACCGTAAAACTCAATATCCCCTTCATTATTTTTCATCATTCTAATGGTCTGACCAGCCCATTTTTCTTCATCATCTTTAAGCATAACAGGAAATTCACAATAGGTTGTTTCAATTTCTTCTTTAAATTGATGTAAATAAAATTGAAAAATTTTATCCCGATGATCAGGGTGAACAATCGATGTAAAATGTTTTCCAACAAACTCTTCTTGTGAATAACCAACCAGTCTGGTAACAGCATTATTTACATACTTAAAGTATCCATTCTTTTCGCAGATAAAAACACAATCATTAACATTATTCATTAATTGTTGATAGTTTCTTTCACTTTCACGAAGAGCATCTTCAGCTGTTTTTTTATCTGTTATATCGCGAACAATACAATCAAATTCTTTGATGTGACCATTGTCATCTCTTATAACATTTACATTTTGAACAACCCAAAGTATTTTTCCGCTTTTGGTTATAACAGATAATTCATAGTCTCTTGAATCTATCTCATTTTTTAAATATTTTTTGAAATAAACAAAATCCTTATCTCTATTTTCCGGTAGAATCAGATCAAGATAATTTAGAGATTTTATTTCTTCTTCTTTATATTCAAAAACTCTTTGAAAAGCAGGATTAGAATATATAAAATTTCCTTTCCAGTCAGTTTTATATATAATTTCAGTTGTATTTTCAATAAAATCTCTGTATTTTTTTTCAGAGATACTGAGTTTTTGAGTACGCTCTTCAAGTGTTTTTTCAAGATTTTGTAAAATTTTAGCATTTTCAATATGTGGTCCAAGCATTATTCCAAGTTGATAAAGAAATTCCTTTTCACTGTCAGAGTACAAAGAACCGTCTATCTTAAGTCCAAGAAGAATAATTGCTGACAGATGGTTTTCAAAAAATACCGGCAAAAACATTTCAGACTCTCTCAATGGATCATCTACAGGGACCATTAACCCCTTATTGAGAATAAGAAATTCAATTTCGTCAGCCTTTATCACTGAATATTTAGCATCAATATAATTAAGTAAAGGATGATCTGATTCTATAGTTATTATTCTTGAAGATTTGTCATGAGATGATCTGGCATTATAGTTACTATATATGTTATAAAGATGATCACCTTCGAAAAGATTTTTTTTATCATCAAAAAGCAAGATTGTACAATCTCCACTAAACAGATCTATAAATAATGTTAGTGAAATCAATTCAGAAATTTTCTTAATATTTCTAGCCATAGATAATTCATGACTGAGAGTTTCAAAGGCTAACTTCAATTTCTTATCATCTCTGCTGGTTATCATATAACGAATCTTTCTCAGAAAATAATTAAAGATTAAAACTCCAGACAGAGAAATTATTGAATACATAGGTAAGAGTTCATCTGAATGCTTTAAATTTAAAATATAAACAAGACCTAATACTGCTGCACTATTGATGCCATAATAGACAAAAGAGCCTATCAAGCGAATTAACTCATTACGATTATATCTAAAAAGAGCAATGGCAAAAAATGTTGTTGATATAAAAATAAAATTCCCCGGAGGATAAAAATTATAGCCGTTCATTGCAGGTATATTGCCAAGAGTCAAAATAGTTGCACTGGAAAATCCTATAATTAAAAATAAAAACCGATGACTGTAAAAACTATTATTACTTTTTCTATAGGCTTGAATGAGAATAATAATATTATAAACTAATGTAACTGCTGAAGATAATCCCATTATATCAAATAAAATAGCCTTTTTTGCAAAAAGCCCCCAGGAATATACATACATGTTCTGCAAATAGAGGTCAGATTGAGAGAATAAAAATAAAACTATTGAGACTATATAACTTATTATTAATAACCATTTTTCAGAACGTCTATTAGAAACTATTCTTATTAAGTGCATCCCCAAAGGAGGAAGAAAAACAACAAATAAATGACTTAATCGACTAATAGATAAACCAATGGGAGGAGAAGTTATTATAGTATTAAGAAAAATATCAATACCTAAAAAAGCATATGCCAGCATTAAGATGCTGAATATTATTGAATCTTTACGATTTTCACCCAACCGTAATGATAAAAAAACTAAGAATACAGCAACTACAAATGACAATAAGGGGGGAATACCATATGGAATAATTTTACTGATAATATGATCTAAACTATACCTGCTGATGGCCCACCAGATAACTGGAACTGAAGCAAGAAAAGAAGAAAAAACAAAGATACGAGTAATGGTTCCCGTAATTCTTCGTTTTGTATAGAGATTAATTTTGATAGCATCATGTCGAAAGATACCCCATGCCATAAAAATAATTGGAATAAATGCAAAGTTGCCTGGAGGATAAATATCAATTCCATTAAGAGCCGGCATATTACCTATTGTCAATATTCCTATGGTTAAGATGGCAAACATGATATATTTTATTTTTATGCGAACATGGTCATCAATATCAGTTTTTAAATGTTTTATTGATAATAAAAGAGAATATGCAATGGCAATCATTCCCCATAGACCAAAAATCTGAAGGAATATTCCTCCTTTACCCATGTATCCCCAATTGAATTCCCATAATCCGCTAAAATAATAATCAGTAAAAACAAATAAGGATATTATAAAACTAAAAATGAATCCTCCAATTTCTATAATCCTATTTTTTATATTCACTAATGAATGTGTAAAGAGAATTAGAATAGGAGGTCCAAATACATAAAAAACATGTATTAACCTTTCTATATTCATGATTAATTCTATATTGCCTTTAAATATATGATGTGAGATAAAAACAGGCATAAGCATAGAATACCAAAAGCAGATTATTGCAAATAAAACATTTTCATACTGACGCTTTCCTTTCAAAAGGGAAAAAATACCAAGAGAAACACCTGTTAATAAAAATATCACAGGTGGTATCAAATATATATTAAAATTATCAAATAAACCCAGCATTCAATTTATCCTAAAAACTACATAAATAGTTTGTTTCAATGAAGATATTTCTTTTAACGTTATTTTACATTATTATCATGAATTGTCAATGCCCTTAATCTGGTGTTAAAAATAAATTATAAAATAAAATGATTTGAGCCTCTAAAATTGGGAGAATGCCTATATCAAAAAAAATCAAAGTTGACATTATTTCTATTTAAAGTATGTATAATGATATGAATGCAATTCATTATAAAATACTGGGAGTTAAAGCTGATACTCCTTCAGATGAAATCAAAAATGCTTATCATAGTGCTGCAAAGAAAAATCATCCTGATTCATATCCTCATGAAGAAAGACAAAAACAGCACCTCATTATGATGAAGATCAATGAAGCATATATGTCTATCATCACCAATAAAAATGATAAATTTATTAAAAGAACGACTGAATCGTCAAAGACACAAAACAATGATGAAAAATTTGATGAGAAAACAGTTTTACAGGAAGTCGGCCATCTCAAGGATCCTGCTTACGTCTATTATAAACTAGGTTTTGATTTTTACAACAAAGGACAGGTAACCTTTCACAAGGGTTTCAAGCAAAAGGGTATAGTAGATTTCAAAACATATTTTGCTGCAAAGGATGATGCAAAACACGGTCCCTCAAGCAAAGAAATTCTTAACAGGGCAGTTGATGCAATTCAGTACTTTGAAAAGTCCTATGCATACTTCCTTGAGGTCATCAACAAGCATTCTCATAGCCCATGGTGTGAAGATGCCAAAAGTAAACTCAAAGACCTTGAAAAACTCAACGAGGTTTACACAAAAATCTGTTTGAACATGTCAGATAAAATGTAAGGTTAAATTTATGGATTCAGAATTAGTAGTCTCACTCATAACAGCAGTAGTGGTATTTTCATTACTCATTCTTTTAATTTCTAATACTGCAACATCCCAGGCATTAAAAAAGAGAACAAATAAAAGAGAAAGATATATTCTAAAAGTTGAAAGATCAATTATAGAACCCTTAAAAAAGCATATCTCTCACATCAGTGGAACAATAAAAGGACAAATAACAGCTGATCATTTAAACTTTAAGATAACTGTAAATCATCAATATGATGGCAGTAATGAAGAACTCGTATTTAATATTAATTTTATTAATAATTTATTCATTGAAAATCTACAAATACAAAAGACTTACAGCGACAGAACATTTAGAATTTTTAGAAACGAAGAATTAAGAACTAACGATACTGATTTTGATAAAAAATTTGTCATCAAATCTATTGATGAAAATTCTCATCTTTGTTTTACCAATGATGTACGAAACTCATGGACGAGACTCCATGATGCAACGGATAAAGCATATTGTTTTGAACTCAACATATCAACCCTTGAAATTATTATAAATACCAAAAAGTTCAATCCCACATACCTTAAAAATATGTCACGAGCAATTGTTGAAGCTGCATTAATAATTTCTGAGAACAATAGCGAAGAAATAGTTTTAAAGAAAACCATAGAAAAAGAAGTCAATCCGATTATTGTCAATGAAGTTTGTAATTCATTAAAAATATTAAAAAAAGACAATACTGACATGAATCTGATTATAGAGTCCTTAAAGAATAGACCTCTTGATATTCAAATAGCTGCAGCTCCAGGGCTCTTTCATTTTGATGAAGACTATTTCTTAGATATTATAAAAAATGATGACCTTGATCCAAATTTTCTTGCTCAGTTTTTAGAAAAAATTTCTATCAACGACATCTCCTTACTAAAAAATCTTTTTTTGAAACATACACATCCTGACATAAAAAAAGAAATAATTCTAAATTTTTATAAATCCAAAAATCAATCTATTTTTGATTTTCTTATAGAACAATTCCCAAAGGAAACATCAGCAATTAAAAAAGAACTGCTCTCATTCTTCATTAAAAAGGGGGATGTGAAACTGATTGAAAAATTATATATTCTCAGTCAAAACCAAAGTGGGTCTGAAAAAAACAAGATACTAAAAGTAATAAAGGTAATTCAGAGTGGTCTGAAAACAGGTGAAGCAGGATGGGTTTCTATTCAGGAAAGCAACATCTTAAAGGGAAACCTCAGTGTTGCAACAACTGATGGAGAATTGTCTCTAAAAAAAGAAAGTTAGAATGAAATGTTTAATATTATACTATAATTTTAAACATTTCATTAATAATCTTTTCAAATTCAATGATTCAACAATCTAAACTATAGAATACTCAACCGCTTCTTTAATTTTCATTTCTTTTTTAAATTCTGATTAACTGGAATCTCTATGAGATAAAGAATTACTGACTTTGAAGTAACTAATGTTTTCAAAAAGGGTTTCAGCCTGTGCGCTTAATTGCTGCAGCAGAAAGAATTCTCTCATCCTTTACCTTTTGTATGGAACCTAGAAACATTTTTATTTTTTTTTATTTAAACTCTGAACAACCTCTGATTTACATAAGGTTTCAAGTTCGATTTTATTCATCTTAAAAAAATTATTCATATCCATTGCAGTTCTACCAAGTATTTGACTATATGTTCCAGAGCGAGATTTCAAAATATCGTATGATATCATTTTATATAAAACTACACTAACAATAACTAAAAGTCCTAAGACAGTTGAAGTAATTGGAATGAAAAAATATATTTAAATAATATCCAATGAGTCCAGTTACCTGATTGTTATGTTGTATAAGATTAACACAACGAAATTAGTAATAATATAGTTAACAGAAATTAAATTGATGGTAATTAATTGAATAAGGATAGAGTCATATAATAGAATATTTTTAAGCAAGGGTAATATTAGAAATTCAGACAATCATGTCTGGATCATTATTTAAATCAATAAATCTCAAGGTTTCAATTAAACTATCAAGTTCATCACTTCGAACCTTTTCTTTAATTCTACTCATAAACCTATCAAGTGTTCCTGGCAAAACATCCATTTTTTTTCCAATTAATCTTTTATCGGAAGGCCATTCATGACCTTCGATGAGATATAAAATAAATTCTTTTTCTCTATCTGAAAGCCTATTCATTATTGCCTTTATTAAATCAGCACTTATTCTTTTTTTCTCAAAAGAATTTACAAAAATAGATCCAATCATTTTGTATAATGAAATTGCATCTTCACTCCAGGTTTTTTCCTCAGATGATGTAAAGCCCAGCAATCCGATTAAATTTTCTTGTGATTTTAACGGAATCAAGAGAATAGATTTTAATGCATTTTTTTTAGCAAGAGCCAATTTCTCTGGAATTTCAAATGGAAAATTATCAATATTTGATATCTGTAAAATTTCACCCGTCAATATCTGATTACGAATTAAAGGATAATCAGTTAAATCCAAAACGAATTTATCTTTCATCTGTAAGACATAATCATCTGAATACCACATATGAGTATTATAGATAATAGATTTAATATCGTTAAATCTCATAATGAAAACTAATTTTTCATTATTAAATAAGCCAACTTTCTTTAAAGCATGTTCTATACCATTATCTATTTCGGAATTATTATAGGATATAAAATCTGTTGAGATATCAACAGCAAGTTTCTGATATTCAGTTTTATTTTCAAGCTGCCTTTCATATTTTATAATTGAAGAAATATCAGAAACCAGCAACTGTATACCTTCATAGATATCATCCTCATCTGTGATTGTACTTAAAGAAAACATTACTGACCAGGTTTCCTTATTTGGAATATCAATATCAACAACAACTCGAGATTCCCCTGTATTTATTGCTTCTTCCACATGCTTTTTCACAAACCCCTTTTTCTCATCATTTATCATAAATAGTAAATGTTGACCAAGAAAAAAAGATTCAGGTAACTCAGTTCTTTTTAATACTTTATTATTTACATAGATTATAGTTAAATCACTATCTGTAATAATTAAACCCTCATACATACTATCAACAATTTGCTGATAACGTATTTCAGATTTTCTTAAATTTTTAGACATATACTTTTCATCAGTAATGTCCTTGGCATATCCTATAAGTCTATTTACCTCTCCATTTGCATCGAAAAGTGGATATACAACAATATTGAAAAATCTTCCGTAAAAATCTACACCATATGATTGCTTTTTTTTATGTATTAATAGTTCATCACGTTTTTTCAAAATAAATTCTTTCTTATCTTCTGGTACAAATTCAATAAAATTGTGATTAATATAATTAGTACTATGTGTTATTTCATATAACCATTTAGCCCCTGAATCATTTAGAGTGAGAATCTTAAGATTGGTATCCAATATCCCTGCAGAATCAAAAGTTGCCTCTAAAAATCCTTGAAGATTTTCTTGAGAAACCTGAAGTTTTTGAACTATTTCTTCTTCGGCTAAATTCTCTTTTCCTATAACTATATAGGCTTCAATTTCATTCTCTTTGTTTCTTATTGCAGTAGCAAAAAATCGAGCATTTAACAAGAAACCATCTTTTTTTCTTACTTGTATATCAAGAGGGAAACTATGAATATCCCTATCTATATCATCCTTAAACTTCTTTAAAACATCATGATAACGTGGTTCAGAAAAATCCAGATATGATTTTCCAATCATCTCCTCTTTAGGGAATCCTATAATTGCAACGGTTATACCATTTACATCTCGAATATATCCATTTTTATCAAAAATTATTATTGCTCTATGAGATGTTAGTTGTAAAGCATCTATATAATGTTGTAAAGACTGTGAGGGATGTTTATAATCAAGTCCGTCAATTACTGCAAAAAAACCATCAAGTTCATTTTCAGACATAGCAAAAAAAACTCTGGCAAATGCAGATGCTGTTGATCCATTTTTATTTTTTATTGTTATATATTTTTCTATAAATTCTTCATTTGATTTATTAGATTTATCTGTTATATTGAATTCACTAATTATCTCTTCAATAGTTTTTTGAGAAATCCATTTAACCTGATCATTAATTATTTCTTCAGATGAAAAACCGCATAACTCAACTACTGGTTCATTAACATACACCCATTGTTTTCTTTTTGCATCATATGAACAAATAATTAAATTTAATTTGCTACTTAGTGTAGAAAATATATAGTCAACATCATCTAAAACATAGTGATCCATTCTTTGCTCCTATATTCTTAATACTATATTTTACACAATATTCTCTATAGTTCAAGGCATTTTTATCATAGTATATTAGCATTTATATAGTACATTTACCTACCATAATTCTTGACAATATAAATGCTAATATTTTAATTTTATAAATGTTGTTATTAAGAAAATCATATATTGAAATTTCTATCAATATTGAAGCAGGGTACCTCTATCAGAAGTGGAAGGGATATTGTAGAAATAATGATTTTATAAAAATCATAGATTTTTCAATGAGTTCACTTGAAAAATATAATATACATAAAATCATTAATGATGTTAGTGAACAACATGTAGTTTCACCAAAAAATCAGAACTATGTTAAAAACTCAATATTAAACTTTTATATAAAAAATAAAAAATTCAAAATGGCTTTTATTATAAAAAAAAACACTATTAATGATCGATGTGTTGAATCTCATAATAATTCTCTTAATAAAGAAATAAATGAAAAAATCACTCAAACATATCTAAATATTGAAGATGCAAAAAAATGGATACTTAAATTATAGGTAATTTTAAATTGAATCTTTAAAGCTTAAATCTTTTTAAATTTAATTTCAATGAATTTGAGATAGATCCAATGATCTCTGAATTTGCTAAAATTGTATCGGCATGTTCAACAAGAGTTTGAGTAGTATTGTTTACCTTTTCAACAGACAATGCGATTTCTTTGTTAGTTGCAACTTGATTATTTGTAGATTCTGATATTTTCTTTGATGTAGCCTTAATCATTGAGGTTCTGCTTTGAGCATCTACAGATGTTTCTGCTAATAATTTTAGTGTTTCACCAAGAGTATCCATAGAACCAGATACCTTCTCAATTGAATCAATTATTATATGAAATGTTTTTGCTGTTCCATTTACAATTTGTGTACCAGAATCCACTCGTTGATTTCCCTCAACAATAAGATCAGTAATATTTTTAGCACTATTTGCAGTTTCTTCTGCTAGCTTAGATATCTCATCAGCAACAACAGCAAAACCCCGTCCATGATCGCCAGCTCTTGCTGCTTCAATTGCTGCATTTAAAGATAAGAGATTAACCTGCTCTGAGATATCTGAAATTATCTGAATGATTTCTTCAATCTTCATAGTACTATCTTTAATATTATTCATCTCACCAACCATGGTGTTTAATTCATTTTGTCCACGCTGTGCATCAGCAACTGTTTTATTGATGAGAGCTCTTACTTCTAAAGATTCATTTAAAGAACCCTGGGCCTCTGAAGCCATGGTTCCCATCTTATCAGAATTATTATCCACATTTCTAAATTGCTCCTCTGAATCTTCGCCGATTTGCTGCATAGACTGCAAAGTTTCTTCTAAAACTGCAGAGGTTTCTTCCATAGAGCTAGCCTGCTCTTGAGAAATTGTGGATAAATTTGAACTAACATTTTCCATCTCACCTGATGCAATAGTCAACTTATCTATATTTTCGAATAAATCTTTTAAAAGTTCCTGTTGAGCCAAAATCATTTGAGATACAGAGCGTAACATATTTCCGATTTCATCCTTCCCTGCATCTGCTATAGTAACTGTTAAATCACCATGACTAATTGCCTGAGCAATTTTATTAGTCTGATGAATAGGTTTTAAAATAGTTTTTTTAATGAAGTAGTATAAGAGAAAAAATATCATAACTGATAACAACAAGAATAAAACAAAGGATGTTATCAAAACTATATTCATTGGAGCATCAAGAAATTCATCATAGTAACTTCCTGCTACAATTACCCAGTCCAATGGGGCAAAATATCGATAGACAACAATCTTTTCTCTTCCTTTCCATGGATATGAAGAAGCACCATTCTTTTTCTTCAAGATATACTTTATAAAGTCATATTTTGATATATTTTCACCTTCCTGTTCTGGATGAACAATTAAATCACCTTTACTGTTCATTACATAGACATAACCTGTATTTCCAATTTCAAAGGATTTAATCCTTTCTTTGAGGCTCTTGAAATGTTGTTTACTCTTCTTCACAGAAAACTTATCAACAAATTCTTCTACATAGGCAGAGACACAGATATACCAGTCAAATCTAGGAAAATATACAATACCAATAGCCTTTGATCGAGCTACTTCTTCCTTTGGATTTTTCCATTTATATTCGATAAAGCCTCTTTTTAAAGCAGTGGTTTCTCGAACAAATTTATATTTACTAATATTTACTCCAACAAGAGCTTTTTTGGGATGTATTTGCAAAACACCCCTTGAATTTTGAACATAGATATAACCAGATTTTCCAATTTTCTGACTCAACAAAATTTGTTTTATTTGAATTCTCGCTGTTGCTGGATTATTCCTGTAAATATTTTCACATATCTTTAGATTTTGTTCAGCAATGTCTAGTAGCTTAATCTTGAAATCATCATAGCCGTTATCCACCAAAGCATAAATAGTATTAATATTAGCGGTTAAATCTTTTTCAACAAGCTTTTCAATATTGCTTCTTACAATAAAAAAATTAGAGAATAACAAAACAATAAGACTCATAGTAAATATAGTCATAAAAAAAAGCATAAGTTTACGAGCTAGATTAGTTGAAAAGTATGAAACTATTTTATCCATAGGTATAAAAGTCCATGTATTAGTTTTCTTCTATAATAGTTATTATAAACCATATATATATATGGTCAAGGAAAAATAGAATAAAAAGGTGTTTAGAAGTAAACCTCTTAATCCTATTAGTCCATAACTTAATCTTTACATTCATCAAATAAAAATCGCATAATTATTTTTCTTCAACAAAATCCTGTTTGTTTAGTATTACATTTAACAGGGCCTTTAAAAAGTACATAATATGAATCCTTCACCATTCAAAAAAGAACATCAAAAGCAAGAATAATTACTAAAACATTTCAATCAATTATCCAAAAAATAAACTATTTAAAAATTGATTTACTTTTACAATTTATTGTTATATTCTCAATAAAAATGTAAAGAGGAATCAAATTGTGAATAGTGAAAAATTATATAGTTTAAAGAAAGTTCTTCTCGTTGAAGACAGTGATTCTGTAAGAATGGCCATTGCAGCAAAGTTAGAAAAAGAGGGGTTTGACATAACTGATGCAAAAAACGGCCAGGAGGCTCTTGACGAATTCAAAAAATTTAATTATCCTGTAGTCATTACTGATATTGAGATGCCTATTATGGATGGCAAAGAGCTCATTGGTCATTTGAATAATTTTGAAATTAAACCTGTCATTATAGTCATAACCTCTCACTATGAACCTGGAATGATAATTGAGATAATGAAGCAGGATGTTTTTGATTATATTATAAAACCTCCTAATGAAAAAGAGCTTATTCTCAAAATCAACAGAGCTTTTGATATCTATGACATGAATCGATTGAAGCTTATTACAGAAAAAGAAAAGGTTATTAGACTTGAGCAACAACTTGAATGGTATAAATGGTTAGAAAGAACAGAGAAGAAAGGCTCTACAGATGCTGACCAACAATTTTTTGAAAGTCTTACAAGAAGTTTTAATCAGGGAGCAGGTTTTGGCTCACTGTTGACACTACTCAATCTACTTAAATCTTCTGCTAAAGAAAAAGATGATCATTTTGAGATTAGCAAAGAGCTCTACAATCAAATTTTCAGGAATCATGAGATTGCAGAAAAAGCAATGAAGAGATTTTCAGAGATCGATCATATTACATCTCATGAACTACAAAGAAAATCCATTAGCTGCTCAGAGTTGTATGAAAACATCTCAAATATAATAAACAATCTTGAGCCACTTCTAAAGATTAAAAATCATAAAGTTCTTCTCAGTGACAAAAAAGAGAATTTCAAAAAAATCAATATATCAATAAGTGTAGAATACTTTAATGAGCTTATTCATGAAGTCCTAGTTAATGCTATGAAATTTTCTGAAGCAAATACAAGCATCATAATGATGTTTGAAATAGCTGATCAAAATTTAATTATTTCTTCTATAAATCAATCAAAAACATATGTAAAGAATAAGAAAGGCATACCTGTTGGATATGAAAATATAATCTTTGAACCATTTTTTAGAATTTCAAAAGAAGTAATGGATGAATATAATACACTAGACTTTGGACTCGGCCTAACACTTGTAGAGAAGATTGTTCAAAGACATAATGGAAAAGTATCCATTTTCAATATTACTGACTATTCTGATATAAAAAACACACCGGTGGTAAAAGTGAACTGTTCAATTATACTTCCCCTTGATAAAGATTAATTTAGAAATAAAAACCTTTATAGTATAGCCATCAAAATTATAATTGCTCATACCGTGAGTTGTTTATATTATAATTCCATACAATATTCATAATATAATTTCTTTCAATCCTAGAATAAATTCTATTCTAAAAGAAAAAATTATGTGACAAAATTTTCAATATTTTTAAAAACTTGTATAATAATTAAAAGGCATTTAAAACATTAAACTATGACAATACATGATAAAGCACGACTCATATTCTTTGACCTCGACAAAACCCTCACCTGGGATGATACAGATGAACTCTGGGCCCATTGGAGAGCCGGGAAATCCTTTCAAGGCACCTTTGAAGGTTTATGGCTTTTATATCTTTCGAGACAATACAAGAAGGGAAAACTTTCAGGCAAGGGTTATCTAGACTTTCATAAATTCAGATTAAAAAATTATTCATTAAAAGAATATACTGATTTATGTAATAAGTTTTTTCTCTTATATGGCAAAGAAAGCTTCATTATACCAATGACAGATTTTTTCAAAGAATATCAAAAACATAATAAACCATGTATAATTATTACAGCACAGAATTACTACATAGCGAAACCCTTTGCTGATTATCTCAAGGCTGATCATCTTTGTGCAAATGAAATTGAATTCATTGATGAAACATGGGGCCTTCCTGTTAAGCCATACTGCTTTGAAGATGGCAAGATTCATTATGCAGAAAGATATGCTTCATCACAAGATATTTCACTAAAAGAGTGTGCCTTTTATTCTGACAGCATCCATGATTTGCCATTACTCTCGAAGGTCGGATATCCTGTAATAGTAAATCCTGATAAAAGGCTAGAAAAAGAAGCTGAAACTCGCGGTTGGAAAATTCTTAAATTTGAAAGGACTATTTAAGTGAATGCATTAAGCAAAATCAAATATCTCAGTATTATCTGCATTATAATACTTATATCATGTACAAAGGGGCCAATTAAAAAGAGAGATAAACCTCTACTAATAACAACCCCAGATATAATTGACTTGGGATATTCTATTAAAAAGTATAAACAATATGAAAAGATGAGCAGAACAAAATTTCTTGATGGTTCAATTGAGATTGAATATGAGCTTGATATGCCGGATAACAAAGAAAGTTCTGTATATATATATAATTCCATTTCAATTGATACTGATTTAAAAGATGCTAGACATGAATATAAAATTTTAAAATTTACTCATATGAAAGTTCTGAAATCAGAAGAAAGTAAAAAATTCTTTTCTTATGGAGATGAATCATTTTTTGCTTATATAATTAATAATAAAGAAAAAACAGGCACACTATTTTTAGCCCGAAAAGGCAAAAAGATTTACAGCTTGATAACAGGAGGAATTGTTTTTGATAATAAAAAAGAATGGATATCTCTGGTAAAACCAAAACTTGATTATATGACAAAATACAAACCATAGTTGCAAATAGAGAACAAAGAACTAAAACATCTAAAACTTATCATCTAGTAATCTGATAAATCAAAAAATGTAATGCATTATTATCTAAATAAAACAATCATTCACAAAGGAATAAGGGGGGATACCACTTGCTTCACCAGAGATATTTTTATTAAGAAATGTCATATAATGAATTACGAAGTTTTGAATTTCAATAATACTCTCAAATATACTGATCTCTGTTCCTACAATAGTTGTATACATTAAATCTTTCTGTGCTTCATTTAAAAAACGGTCTATCCTCTTTCTCACATCGTAGTAATAGCTGTCTAAGGTATAAAAGGGTCTATGGCCCAACTCATCCCCTGAATCGATGAAATCAATATATTCTTTGATACTGAGATCAGCCTTTTTACGAGCTCTCATGAAATAATCATGGAAACCTCCAGGGTACAAGATCCATGCATCTATATAGGTTAAAATTTTTATGAGATGTTTATTTAATGTAAGATCTTCAATTATAAGATCTAGTTTATCACTATGATCTTTTATGAAAAGCTCAATGTCCCATAATAGAATATTGATATGACTCAATATATTTTCTAATGAAAAAAATGCTGTATCATCTATGAGTGATATATTTTCTCTCTGGTATTTTTTTCTTTTTCTTTGATTATTAAGACTTTTGCTATTTTTTAAAAATGAATTATATTCTAATCTTTTTTCTATATCAGATAAAATTTCATAGGCATTGCATATGGCTATAAAGAGACCATCAGTATTTTTAATATCTTTATTTCTATCAGGATGAAATTTTTTTGCTAATTTCCTATATGAGGATTTTATTTCTTCTTCAGATGCCTCTTCACTGATTCCTAAAAGATCATAGAGAGTATAAAAATTCTTCATCAGGTTCTCATCCCCCCTTAATCAACCTATTGATTGCCTCTGAAACTTCGTTAGCCCTGTCTACAATCATGAAGTGAGAACCATCTTTAATAACACTGGAATCATTTTTTTTCAAAGGAAACAATCTATCTTTAGAACCATGAATATGATAGAGATTTTGAATGGGAGAATCATGCTTCCATTGAAGCAAATTACCAAGAGACCATTTAGCAAAACTAACATTGGTGTCACAAATAATATTTTTTAAGAGTTTCTTTGAAGAAATTGACCTTACTCCAAACATATATGAAATCAATAAATTATATTTATTAAATATGAAGGATGGAACTAATTTATAAATCCTCATTAAACCAGCAAGTCTATAAATTAAAGGCATCTGTTTAAAAGAACTAATACTTGATATTAAGATAATTTTATCACTAGAAATAATTTTTGAAAGTTCAACAGCAATTAGACCACCAAAGGATACAGCAAGAATAATTGGATCTTCATCCTGAATCTGTTCTTTTAATCTACAAGTATAGTCAGAGAGCTTCTCTTTCTGTAGAGGTTCAATCCAATCAATATAATGAAGCTCTGCATTATCTATATGAAGATATTGAAAAACCCTCTTGTCCGCACCGAGTCCGCTTATACAGTAGATTTTTTTCATTTTCTAAAAACCAATAAATCTATTTTTTGATGCAAGAAGCATTACTATTATTTCAAACAAAGCAACAAACTCACAAATCAAATCCTCTGATTCATCATGAGGTAATACGAAATTATAGCGCTCTAAAAGAATAGTATATTCAACCCCTTCATCAAGAAAATATAGATTATGATTTGTTAGATCAACAATTGCATTTCCCTGATATACTGTTTTAAAGATCTTTTTATTATTTTTTATTTTAGATAGAACATCAACATCAAATGGATTTTTATAGAAGGTCAATGCAGACAAATTACCAAGAGAAATTTTATTCTCCTTTGCCAGATTCTTAAAAAAAGATTTTTGTAGTAATTCAATAGAATGATCTATTGATTGAATTTCATGCAACCTGATGATTAATAAATAACTATTCTCGGTAAAAAAACCCTTTTCCTCTTTTACATATAACTGCACATCATAGTTTTCATTAATCTCATGGTGATCCAGAGGATAAATCTCATAGTTATTTTTTAAAAATCTCTGAATTATTTTGTTAAAAAGATTCTCATCCATTCTATAATCCTTATTATTACTTAAGTGTATATTCTTCTATATCAATCTTATTACATATAACATGAAAGAAACCCTCTCCATGAAAATTAATTTCATGTGTATATATGTCTTCAGCGATATTAAATAGAGATATATTGATTTCAGGATGGAACTGTCCCTTATTTGATAACACTAAATTGTATTCTATAATATCACTATAAATTATCATATATGATTGACCATTAAAAGTATAGAGCTTCAATGAAAAATTGAGTTCATCATCGCAATAATATTGCTTTAACTCAAGAATTTTACAATCATGAAAATCTATAAAATTGATTACTTTTTCCAAATTTTCGTTCATTAGTTAAATAACCTATTTCTTTTTTTTATATAAGGCTCTGTATGCAAATACCTTACCATAAGATGAAAGTCCTGATATCTTCTTATCTTTTCTTAAAGCATCAATTATCAAAAATTCTTTTTTATCTGCTCCAACAATTAAAACCCAGTGATATGAACCACTATGAGGATTTTTCACCATCACCATTGGTAATCTGTTTTGTGAAAGATCCCTTTCTACTTTATCAGAATCAAATGTTTTTAATTTTTGATAAAAGATACCTTTAATCTTTTTTGATAAGCGGAACCAGACAATCTCTCCGGCTTTATTATAGATTTTTTCTTTTGTGAATAAATCATTAAAATTTTTAAGATTACCATTAATTCCCAGATGATTAAGGGATGTTGCAGTAATGGATATTAGACAACCATGTTTTTTCAATGTAAATTTACTCGCTCCCATTCTATCATCTTTCCACTTTTCATCCCCCTGATAATAAAAACTATGGGGCCAGGGAGTATGTTCTTTTGTAGGAACGAGATTGATTCCAAAGGTTTTAATATAATAATTATTCTGAGTAACACAATGTGAAACTAAAGGTATACTAAGAGCTAGAAAAATAAGAATTACTATAAAATGTTTTATTCCTTTTATCATTTCATCCTGCTCAATTAATCATTTTTGATGTTTTCTCAAACAAGGGTCATTTTGAGCATCCTTGTATTATACATTAATCAACTGGAGGAATCAAATTTTCATGAAAATAATTTGATTTTTTTCTCATATCGATCAATAATATAACAATAATTACTTTTATGGGAGGCTTTCTTATGGCAGTTAATACACGAATAATTCTCTCAGGTCTGTGGGTGACTGTTATGTTAATCTATCTCCTCGGTGATGTGTTGAGGATTTTTGCCGGACATGCTGATCCAGGTAAGATAGATGGAAAGGAAATGGGGCAATCCATGTGGCTTCTCATTTCTATTATAATGTTGGTACCAATTTTAATGGTAATACTATCACTGATTTTGCCCTTTCCAGAAGCTCGGTGGGTAAACATCATTATTGCTGTAATTATTATTCTATTTAATCTTGCTGGCCTGCCCTATAAGGGCTGGTATGATAATTTTTTAATTGGAGTTAGTTTCATTTTTAATGGTATTACAATCTGGTATGCATGGAAATGGGTTGTTTGACATAGATCTAGAAGCATAGTGCTCTTTAATAATAATCCACTTTGCGATAATAAAATTTACTCACATATATTTGTTATTACATGTGAGTAATTTATATCAAAATTATTTATCCGGATCAGTTGCAATAGAATGAATTGGTCGAAGCATCTCTTTGTTTACATCTCTATAAACCTTTTCTCTAATTTTCTTAAAACGGGTAAGAAACATAAATTTGCGATTCATTTTTTTCACAAATTTATTTCTCTGAGGAAAGGTATCGTAAATGCCATTATCTCTGTACCACCGATGATCTGCCTGACAAACAAATCTCAATCTACCATAAACATCATCTCTAAATATTTTCATGCCTCCCTCTTTGTAAAAGGTATGTGGCCTGATATATCCATCATTGCTATATTCAATTCCTGATTCAGCCATTGCAACAATAAGTTTATCAATATCTTTTGAATTCTCGTATTCATCACTGACAAAGTCTATTAAATTTGAATTTTGACTCTCAACATAGGCTGAAAAAAGATAATTAAGATTAGCTGTTTGACTCAGAGGTCCGGAGATTAAAAAACCCATCTGCTTGCCAATAAGATATGGAGTATGATTCATAAAAAAGCTTCTATCAAAAACCATTTTAAAATCAGATGATAGATAACGATCTTTAATTTCCCCAGCAAAAATTATAACATCTGCATTTTTCATGGTGCTTTTCCAGAAATCCATGAAGCCATCTTTATAAAAGCACTGATTATCATAACCGCATTTCATGCAACTAATGCATCCGCCCTTTAGTTCAAGACTTTTTATCTCTACAATTTCAATATCATGGGTAAAGGAATCTCCATAAGAACTTATCATTTTGCCAAGGTTTGTCTTTTTGTTATATTCATCAGTGAGGACAACAATATTTTTATTACTATTATCTATTTTCTTTGTTATCTTTCCCGGAGTGTAAGTCTTCATTTTCTTTTTTGGTAATGGTTGATACTGAAGTGTAACTGACTTTTTCTCTTCAACCATAGAAAAGAAATGTTTTGCAAAAAGAAGAAGTTGCTTTCTCCGTGACGAAGCAAAAATATCCCACATATCAAGTGAATTAAAACCAACATATTTCATCTTTAAATCATCACTAATGGCATGAAGATAATTATGAGCTGTAGTATCAAAGAAACGAATTGAAGTTGAAACAGCTGTGGCATATTTTCCTGCAAATGCCTTAGTTGCCTTTCTTTCATGAATGAGTTCAATAAAGCGTTTTAACTGTGCTGGAATAAGAAAATAAAAGATTGGAGTAATCCAGAATACAGCATCGGAAGATTTTACACTATTGATTATTTCATCAAACTGATCCTGATTCTTTTCTATTGCTTTTATCTTTTTTCCAACATGAAAAAAATCAAATGTGTACTGTGGAAAATGTTTCTCGATATAGAGTAGATATTGCAGAGTTACACTGTCCTTTCCCTTTGGACTTCCACTGATTACGGTTACTTTCATATTCATCCCCCTTAATTAGATAACATATGTTATTTAATATCACAGGTGTTATAGATGTCAAGCATAACAGTGTTATCTTATAGAATTTTTTTAATAAACTCAAATACAAGGGGATTTTTATCATGAACCTTATTCTTAAAGCCAAATTGATCATAGAAGCCCTGCACTTCATCCTTTGCCACCAGAACAGCTGCAAGATTATTTTCTTTCACCTCGGCTAAAACCAGGTTCATCATCTCTTTACCAATATTCTGATTATGATAATTCTTATGAACAATCATTGAACAAATATAGGCATGATGAAAACCATCACTAAGAATTCTCACAAAGCCAATGAGGGAATCTTCTTGATAACAGCTCAACCATTTCCATGTAAATTGAAATGAATTTTCAAGAATTTCATTCTTGGGTATTCTCCAGTCATTAGATCTAAAAAGATCTTTTAACTCTTCAATATTTATTTCTTCGTTCCAAAAATATTCCATATTAATTTTCCTTAACCTTTTACAGTAAAATCAATAGTTATAATTCTTTATTAAAATTTGCAATAAGATCTCTTTCTGTATAACCAAGCTTTTCATAAAATGATCTTTTATAAGAATCAATATTTCGCAGATTATTTAGATTCAACCTTTTACAACCATTTTCTTTTGCTCTTTCTTCTACCTCTGCAAGAAGAGCCTTACCTATACCCTGGCCTCTAAAATTTTTATCTACTATTAGATCACTAATATAACATTCTCTACCCTTTATTAAAGGAAAAAAACAATAATGTGCATTAATATAACCAACAACTTTTTCATCAACCTCACATATAATCATTTCAGAGCCAGATTCTATGGTTTTTTTAATTACTTCTTCAAGGTTTGATTGATCAACTTTTTCCTTTGATCCATTATATGGTTTATAAGTAATAACAATATTATATATACTTTGGATATCTTTGATGGTGGCATTTTTTAATTTCATAACACTTCTGCTAATACTAATTTTTTCAATATCTTCTTTACCTACTCCAATATAGAAAATATATTTAAATAATAAGAATATGTATTTTCATTTTAAATTGATTGAATTATTAAAAAAAAAATGTAATATAAGGATCTAAATATTTATAATCTGATCATAGTATGTATTAAATAAAAAAATTCTTAGAGGCTATATGGATACACCGAAAAAAAAGCTCATGGTTTTCAACTTTGTTTTTTTAGCACTCATAGTATTGGGCTCACCTGTAATCATGATGTCTCCAATGATACTTGATGCTCCAGGCTCTGAAAATTCTATAGTATTAACATCTATTGTTTATTCTCTTTGGCTTCTGGTACCTGTTTATTTTATTTCATCAATTGGTTCTTTTATACTCTATAAATTTAAAAAAGATAAAATTGCTGTAATCTGGAGCTTACTTCCATTGATTAACATTTCTATATTTTTAGTAGCTATAATATTTCTTTTTACTATCTGTCATAATCTGGGAAAATGTCCATAAGTTATCTCAAAGATTCATTAGTTATTATAATCATATAACTTTTCATTTCAGAACCAAAAGATCCACGTTTCACAAGAAACTCTTTATAGAGATTTCTCATATTTTTAAATGATTTTAAAAGTTTTCTATTTTCAGCTCTGAAGATAGAAAACTGTAAAACATGCTTCACAGGATCAGGAGCATTGGTACCTAAAATAATTACTTTTGTTAATTCAGTAATTTTACCTTTTGTTATTATTACTTCTTTTTTACCTATCTCATAAACATCAATTTCAATTATTATATCATAGGAGCTATTATTAGCCACATAGATTTTTGATCCACTCATGGGGTCACAGGAAAGAAACAAACCAAAGAGCATTAACCAGAAAAGATTTTTTCTCATATCAAACTCCAGTTAGTTTATAATTAAAATCCACTCCAAATAATCTATATCGTTACTACTTAATGTCAAGGAAATTACAATTGATAATCTCATGAGAAATTTATTTTAATACTTATTATTTTTTATTTCAAATTCATCAATTAAAACAAATTTATATTTCTTTGCATGAAGATATTGAACCAGCATTTTCACTGCTTTCAATGTATTGTTTTCTGGATGATTCATATGGACTGCTATTATCGAACCGGGTTTAACTTTTTTCATTTCACCATCCATATCTTAATTATTAAACAATTTAATATTCTTTACTTAAATTACAATATTAATTATACTATCAGTATAAATTATGAGGATGTTATTATGCAAAATGAAATCACTGCTCCATTAGATCTTCTTGATGCCAATGGCCATATAATTAATGAGGGATGGGCACGTAAACAATTCTGGAACTATGATAGAAATAAAATTAAAGCTTCATGGTTAAGAATCAAAGAATGGGATTATTACTATATAATTTCTCAGGACAAAAAATACGGCATCACCTTTACAATGTCTGATCTTGGATATGCAGGACTCTTTGCTATTTGTGTCTTTGATTTTAATTCAAAAAAATATTCTCAGACCGATACTCTCACACTGCTTCCCAGAGGAAACATTGGTTTTCCACCATCTTCTGATTATGGAGACATTTCTTTTAAAGACAAAACACTAGAGATCACCTATAGTACAAATAATGGAAGAAGAATAATCTCTTTCACCTCGCCTACTTTCATCGGCCTCGATGGCGAAAAAGGCCTTCAAGGTGAAATAACTCTCACTGAAGCGAAGAATATGGATTCAATGAATATAGCAACCTCATGGAAAGAAAACAGAAAAGCATTTTATTATAATCAAAAAATCAACTGCATGACAGCTAAGGGTTCATTTAAAACAGGAGACCGTGAATTCACCTTTGATGGCCAATCTTCCTTTGGCGGCCTAGACTGGGGGCGTGGTAACTGGACCTACAAAAACCGCTGGTACTGGGGTTCTGCCTCAGGTCATTTAAAAGGTATCCCCTTTGGCTGGAATATTGGATATGGCTTTAGTGACAGATCTCCTGCCTCTGAAAACATAATATTCTATAATCATAAAGCTCATAAGCTTGATAATATTGACTTTATTATAGATACCGATAACTATCTGGCTCCCTGGACATTTACTGAAACCAATAAGCGCTTTGAGCTAGATTTTCAGCCAGTTTTTGACAGATACAGCAATTTCAATGTATTACTCATACAATCCACACAGCATCAGGTCTTTGGATACTTCAATGGATACGTAGTCTTAGATGATGGAACACGTCTGGAAATAAAAGATTTTCCAGGATTTGCTGAAGATGTCTACAATCGATGGTAGAAATAATACTTATCTATTTGGAAAACTATGATATTCTCTTTATTATCATGAATGTAATATCATCATCACTTTCATAGTTTTCCAACTCATCTAAAATGGCATCTCTTAATGCCAAGGGTTTCGACTTACCCTTTAATCGAAGTATTTCAATGAGTCTATCCTTTCCAAAAAAATTATTATTTCTTTCAGGTTTCTCTGGAGAAACAGATTTCCATGATTCAGTGACACCATCTGTGTATAAAAGCATACAGTCATTTTTTTTAAGATTTAATCCCTGATCCTTTACCATAGATGTTATATCATCGATTAATCCAATCCACATCCCCTCTGTTTTAATAATTTCTACAGAATTACTGTCATCTCTGTAAATAAAAATATCCTGATGAAGACCTGCATAGACTATATGATTATTTTCAAGTACAGCAAAAACAGTAATCGTCATATACTTGGTTTCATCCATCAATTTTAAGTTATTTGATATGGTTTTATTTATTTTTACCAGAAGTTCTGAGGGAGATACAGAGGGATTATTTTCTAAAGTATTATGAATAGCTGTTTGCACCATCATCATTATCAAACCTGCTGGTACACCATGTCCAGAAACATCCCCAATAATAATCCACTTAAAACCATTAACCGTTATGACATCATAGTAATCACCACCAACCTCATCTGCTGGATTCATATAACATTCAATTTCAAATCCAGAGAGATCAGGTTTTTTAGGCAATAAAATTGTCTGTATTTTTTTAGCCAAAGCCATCTCGCCCCACAGTGCATCTCTCGCAGCCTCAGCCTCATTCTTTGCCTGCCTCAATTGCTTTCTTTTCTTATAAAAAAGATCAGCTACATATGCGATATAAAGAGCAGATGGTAAAAACCATGAAGTATAAAAAACAACATCTCTAAAGGAACCCCTTTGATGAGCCATATGTATACCATAATATGAAGCTCCAAGTTGAATAATGATTACAGCTATTGAGATGATTGCAGATTGAATAAAATTTGAACTTGTGGCTAAAAAGATGAGAGGCATAAATGCAAAAAACAGTGCTAAAATACGTGCCTCATGGAGAAAAAACACCCAAATCATATAGAGGAATAACCAAAAGACAAACTGAATATTTACAACACTATGAAGAAATAGATTTGATATATCTTTTTTTAGAAATACAACAGCTGTAATGATGAAGGTAAAACTAATGGATGCGATCAAGATTATGATAATTTCGCTGTATTGAATCGAAGAAAATCCAAGAAGTTTAGCTATAAAACTTCCCAATTGTGTAATAGCATAACCAACCATGACAATGAACTGAGATTTTATAAAATATCGAACACTTCTTTCATTCATTTTTATCACATCATTCATAATTCCTCTTTTAAAGAACTATATCTAAAGATAATGTAACATCCCTCATGCTAGTAGTCAAAAATATTGTCCCATATTCTATGCTGCTCATATCTCCTTCAATATATGTAACCCATTTCCCAAGATTATTTCATCTCTGTTAGAAGTTCAAAATTAAGAATAATACCTATTTGTGAAAAAGAGTCTATAATTCAATAATTCTGTTGACAATCCATAACAATGTTATGCCATATGTACAGATTTTTCATATGATTATATAATAAGGGGGGTAACACTATGCTGAACCCACTAGTGGATACCAGAGACGTAAAATTTGTTTTATTTGAACTACTTGACCTTGATGGTCTAAGCTCATATCCTAAATTTGCAGACTACGATCACGACACTTATGATGCAACAATTGACCTCGCTGAACAGATAGCCTATGAAATGATTTATCCTACAGCCGAAGAGGGAGACAATGTTGGTGCACAGTGGAATCCTGAGACAAAAGAAGTTAAGATTCCAGAGTGTTTTTTTCCTGCACTAGATGCATACTATGAAGCAGGCTTCATGGGACTCTTAGATCCTCCAGAATTTGGTGGAATGGGAATGCCAAGACTAGTATCTATGGCTGGCCTGGAATATATGCTTGCAGCTAACTATTCTCTTTTCATGTATCCTGGACTAACTCACGGTGCAATGGAACTGGTTATGGAGTATGGGACAGAAGAACAACAAGCAATGTATATTGAAAAAATGATGTCAGGTGAATGGGGCGGATCAATGTGTCTCACAGAACCAGAAGCAGGATCTGATGTAGGTAATCTTAAGACTAAAGCTGTAAAGCAGCCTGACGGAACCTATAAAATTACTGGTCAAAAAATATTCATCTCATCAGGTGAAAACGATTATTACAAGAACATGGTTCACCCAGTACTAGCTCGTATCGAAGGTGATCCTGCAGGCACAAAGGGAATTTCTATCTTCCTTGTTCCAAAATATCTTATAAATGAAGACGGATCTCTTGGAGAAAACAATGATGTAGTCTGTCCAGGAATTGAACATAAAATGGGTCTTCATGGTCAGGCAACCTCACAGCTTTCCTTTGGCGACAATGGCAACTGTATTGGATGGCTCTTAGGTGAAGAAAGAAAAGGTATGAAAATCATGTTTCACATGATGAATGAAGCTAGAATGGGAACTGCTTTTCAGGGTCAGGGAAATGCTTCTGCAGCATACATGCACGCTGTAACCTATGCTAAAAACAGATATCAAGGTGTTGATGTAACACAAATGCTTAATCCTGAAGCACCAATGATTCCTATCAGTGGTCACCCTGATGTTAAGAGAATGCTTCTTTGGATGAAATCTCACCTTGAAGGACAGAGAACACTAATCTATTATCTCTATAGTCAATTAGATCACGTTGGTGCTTCCGATGATGAAACTGCAAAAAAAGAAGCTCAAGCAATCATTGAAATTCTTACACCAATCTGTAAAGCTGGCTGTACAGACAAAGGTGTTGAAATCACCGCAATGGCGATGCAGGTTTATGGTGGATATGGATACTGTCGTGACTATCCAATTGCTCGTTATATGGCTGACTCAAAGATTCTTGCAATCTGGGAAGGTACAAACGGAATTCAGTCAATGGACCTTACCATGAGAAAGATTCTTATGAACAAGGAGCAATATAACTACACAGTTCTTAAGACTAGAATGGAAAAAACTGTAGCAGATGCTAAAGGTATTGTTGATGATAAATATCTTGATCTTGTTACCAGAGGGATAAATGAACTTGATGAAGTCATCGAGATGCTTAAAGCTCAAATGGCTGGTGGAAAATTCCTCAACCTCTTTATGCATGCAACTCCTTTACAGGAAGCTATGTACATGCTTTCAATTGCATGGTGTCATGTATGGAGCTTAATTAAAACTACTCCAAAGATGAAAGAGCTTGTTGGCGATGCAAAGGGTGCTGATAGAAGCAAACTCCTTGAAGACAACAATGAAGCAGCTTTCTACACAGGAAAAGTTCTGGCTTCACAATTCTTTCTTGGTTCAGAATTTCCAAAATACTTTGGTAAAATTGAAGCTCTCAAATTTAATGAAGCTGCAACAATTAAAGCAACTGATCCAATTTTCACCGGAGCACTTGCTGAGTAATAGATCTATTAACACAATAGAAATAAAAAAAGGCTGAGTGATTCACTCAGCCTTTTTTTATTTAAAACAACTAATTCATACATAATCTTAGGTCCAAAGAATATTAAAATTATCTTGACCATAAGCTATATTCAAAACTATATGTTCTGATATCTATCAGGAACATGTTATGAAAAATAAAATTCTCAAAGATCATTTTCTCAATCCCAGAAACATTGCCCCCATTGAGAATCCCACAATAAGCACTATAAAAAAAAGTGAGATCTGTAACGACATAGTCAAATTAGCAGTGGAAATTGACCAAAATGAAACCATACACAATATCAGTATTGAGGTCTATGGATGCGGTTACTCCATAGCCGGTGCATCACTTTTTTCTGAAGCAGTTAAAGGTGCAAAGTTGATAGATGTTGAAGAAATTGCCGGCAATGCTGTAAAAGAAATAATCAATGAAATCCCAGAAAAAAGTAAGTACTGCCTGACGCTATCCCACAGGGCCTTTGAAAAACTCTTTTTAAAATATAAAGAGGGAGATGTCACCCAATGAATCTACCAGTTGTAAAAGACTATATTGTTCATGAATTCAATGATGGAACCTTCGCTGAAGCAACCATTCCTGTTAGCTGTGAATATAGATTTACCATAAACATCAATGGCAGTGCCTTTGTTTCAATTGCCTGTTCTGGTAGTGAGTTATATGAGCTTGCTCTGGGACTTGTTATCTCTGAAGGCATTATAAAAAAGATGGATGAGATCCTTTCGATCAATATTGATGAAGAAAATAAATCAATTGATATTACCACCATAGAATCAGATGAAATGCTGGAAAGACTCTTCAAGCTTCATTCAATTGTTTCAGGATGTGGTCAAGGCAAAGGACCCGCTATTGATACTTCATTAAATATTATAAAAAATCATCCTCAAATTAAGCCAACGGTCATAACCCAATCCATAAAAAATCTTTTGCATCACTCAGAGATTCACAAAAAAACCCGAGGCGTACACAGTGTAACTTTGCACTCTGCTGATGGACAAGAGATTGTATTCTTTGATGAAATAGGCAGACATAATGCCGTTGATAAAATAATTGGTTTTTCACTACAACATAATCTTAATCTCACCAATAATTTTCTTGTGGTAACTGGACGACTTTCAAGTGAAATAGTCTTTAAAGCATCAAGTGCATCAATACCACTCATTGTTTCAAAAGCCTCACCAACAACAATGGCAATAGACATTGCAAGGGAATATAATGTTGCATTAATTGGAAAGGTTAGATCTCAAAAATTTGTTGTATTCCATGGACATCAGTGTATTAAATTATAATTTCAATGTTCCACTTGAAACACATTGAAGAAGATATTTCATTGTTTGTGATGACAAATTATTCTTCTTTAGATTTCTATAAAAATAATGTGCAAGATCAGCCTCAAAATCTATATCAAAACACACCGGTGACAATGATAAAGAGTAATCAAATAATTTAATTTTTTCATAGGTTTCAATAAAAACATTTGAAGTACTCCAGGGAATCCCTTTAAAAAAATCAATATTACATTTATCAGCTTGAAAACCTATTAAGTAATATCCCCCATCACCACTTTTCCCAAGAATAACATTATTTTTTTCTAAAGATTGAAAGGAATTATGAAGCAAATCTTCTGTTATATCAGGTATATCACTACCAATTAAAACTGCTCTCTTATATCCAAGAGAGAATGCATGGATGAAGGCATTATACATTCTTTCTCCAATGTCCTTTCCTTCCTGATTGATAATTTCAAATGGTAAATTGATTTCGCCATCTTCAAACTTTTTACATTCATTAATATTTAATGCTATAATCTTATCTGAATCAAGATTATTTGAAACAGAGAATACATCTTCTAAAAAAGCATTATAGAGCTCAAAGGCAAAGGTTTCTCCAAGAGTCTTAGCTATCCTGGTCTTAACATTTCCCATTTCTGGATATTTACAAAGAATTATTAAAATATTATCTTTCATCAATTTCCTATTGTATAATCTATATCATCTATTTATAATAAATTCTAGCTAAAAATTCTGGAGAAGCTCCAAAAAAATATAAAATCTGCAAACAAAGGTTTCTTAAAACTGCAAACATAACACCGTCATTTTGCCATTTTCTAGGAGAGGTCATTGTTTTTTCAGGCAAAATAACTATTCGCCTTTTTAATCTCTTAATTCTTTTCATAATTTCTACATCTTCAAACAATGGCATTTCTTTATATCCTTCAATCTCTTTAAAAAATGTATTTCTAAAAAACAAGGACTGATCGCCATAGGGAACTCTGGTAATTCTATGCTTTAGTGAAGCACAATATGCTATGACGCTATAAATTTTCTTATTACTATGAATTCCAAGACTAAAAGAACCCCCAACCAATTCTTCATTAATCATAGATGTAATAATTTTATCATAGGCATCAATTGGTAAAAAAGTATCACTGTGTACAAATAAAACAATCTTTCCACTTACACATTTTGCACCACAATTCATCTGCTTACCTCTACCCTTTTCAGAGATAAGTTTCATTATTTCATTAGAATTAATTTCTCTAATTGTTGATCCCTCTTGGTCACCATCTACAACTATAATCTCGATTAAAGAATCATTATTAATATCATTAAGATGATCAATAATAGTATTGATTCTTTTTTCTTCTCCAAGAACAGGTATGACTATTGAAATATCAGGAATCATTTTAAAAAAGGTACTCTGTCATTTTATAATAGTCTCTCCCTGACATGAAGAACCTGCTCCTGCAGTACAACCATAACAATGATTTCCTGTAACTATTTCACGCTTCTGTAGATTATTAAAATCGAAATCATTGATATGTTTTATTCCATTACATTGCACAGGCATTTCCAGCATTTGATTAAAATCACAATCATATAAAATGCCATCCCAACCAACTGAAAGAGTTGTTTTACACATTACATTTTCTGCAGCTCTATGATTATATGACTTGCTAAGCTCAGACATATAATCATATAAATTATCTGAATTAACTAAATAATCAAGGTATCGTCCAACAGGAACATTTGTAATTGTATAGAGATCATTAAAAACAATATTATAATCTTCTTTTAATATTTTCTTATATTGAGCAGCTAAAGCCTTTTGTGAACCAGGAAGATATGAACCAACAGGATTATGAACAATATGTAGTTTGAGTTCAGAATCATCACGTCCATAGCCCCTTTCATTTAATAATTTTATAATTTTAATGACTTTTTTAAATATCCCGGACCCTCTTTGACGATCAGATTTTTCTTCATTAAAATCAGGGAGGGATGTCACTATTTCAATTTTGTTATCAGCATATAGATCTATAAAATGATGATAATTTTCCATATCTAAAACTGCCAGGTTTGATCTTACAATTACCCTTGTCTGAGTGTTATTGATTTCTTCTAAGAGCCACTGAAGATGTGGATTCATCTCAGGTGCTCCTCCAGTAATATCCAATGTAGGAATATTATTGCTTTTAACTATTTTCAGACATTTTTCAACAATATCATGTGGCATAATCTCTTTACTATTGGGGCCGGCATTTACATGACAATGCTTACATGAAAGATTGCACATCTTTCCCAAATTTATTTGTAGGGTTTCAATATCTGTAGAGGTAATACAATGTGCAGATGATGAACCCATTCTTTCACAAAAAGAGATTAACTCCGGTATGTCTCTTAACAACATTCGTTGTTCATCAATCTTCATTACATTTCCTTCTTTTTCACGATCTTCCTCATCTGTGTTGCATGAGCTAACACAACTCCAGCGGACATAGCTGCACCAGTATGTATTGCTTCCATCATTTCATCAGAAGAAATACCTATTGATAAGCATTTATTAGTATAAGCATCAATACAATAGGGGCATTTTTGTGTTGCAGCAACAGCTAATGCTATCAATGACTTTTCTCTTTCAGACAGTGAACCTTCACTGGTTGCTGAATCATAATATTGAAAAAATGCTTTCCCCTGTTCTGTAGCCTGCTCTATAATATTTGGAAAATCAGCTAAATCTTTTTTTTCATAATAATCTGACATTTTTGACTCCTTAAAATAGCAATTAAAACAATTGTTATGATACCCATTATCATAATGATGTCAACACCTCTCTATTGAAATAAAGAAATATTTCTTTAGTGTTGACTCTTTTTATCATTACCGATATATTTGCTGAAATGAGGTAAAACATGAATTATTCAATAGCAGAACTTAATGAACATTATATTCAAAAGATCTTACATTGCTTCAAAGATAAGAAAGAGGTTCATTATGTTTTCCCAACAGCCTCATATCCTATATCCGGTGAACAAATCAGAGCTATAACTGACTCTAGAAAGAATAATACAGTACTACTTTTGGAGGATAATTTCGTGGGCTTTGCAAACCTCTACAGCATTGTTCCAGGTGAGTCATGTTTCATTGGCAATATAATAATTGATCCATATTACAGAGAAAAACATGCAGCTGTTTTTTTGATGCAGCATATGATCGAAATAGCAAAAGAGAAATATAACATTAAGGAACTCAATGCAATGTGCTGGGCAGAAAATACTCCGGGAATTCTATTTTATCATAAAAATGATTTTTCACCCAGGGAGATCAAGCTTCATATATCTGAAGGCAATGAGATTCCGGTTTTACATATGCAAAAACAACTTTAATACTATAAAGATAAAAAATTCAAAGTTAGAATCAATGACTTCTGATCATAGTCTCAGGAACAACTAAAACAAAGTCTGCACTATTATAATATTTTTTTTTCAATTGAGAAAGACTCCTTTGGTTAACAGTGGTGATGACTAATATTTTTTTAGCAGGATTATATTTTTTTAAATACCAATAGATTCCTTCGAAATTTCGAGAATGATAGGCTCCATTTAAATGAATAAAGGTATGGCCAATCTTTGAATTTTTGAAAATAAAATGAGCCATTGTAGCATCTTTCAAAGCCTGTGCCTTTGCCAGGTGTTTCATCCTATGTTTCATTCTGCCAATATGAGAATTAATTTTCTTGTATGACTTAATATTTTCATCATAGGGTATGGGCAAGGGGGCAATAAATTTCTTTGCTCCCAAAGTAATCTCACTCAAACCTTTCCATCCTCTCTTAAAAACAAGTGAAGCATATCTTCGAGGTACATTTGTTGCAACAAAGCTAATTCCATTTTTTTTGGAATACTCAAGAATAGGTCTGTAATCTGTTTTATAATTTGGCCATAATTTCATTTCTGACTCAAAACGCCTTCTACTATATAAACCCTTGAAGTATTCATCAATCTTTATCTGATCATCAGACTCAAACATCTCTGCACCAACAACTATTTTACCCTTTTTAGCTTTGTTAAGATCTCTGACTAATTCATACTGCAGCCAATGGGCAATTGTATTATTATGGAGTTCACCAAACAAAACTATATCACTTTGAACTGCATAATAGACAAAGGTATTCCAGGTTGTTTTTTCACCATCTTTCATAAACATCACATATGCCTTATGGGAATTTACACTAAATGGGAGAATTAATAATATAATAACTATAAATTTTTTCACACTTTTCACCTAAACCTCTATCTCAATACTATTTGATATTAAAGAACCCTCATAGAGATTATAATTATTATTTTTACAAAATGAATTAATATCATCATAGTTAAGACTTGAATAATTGCACCAATAATCCTTAGTAAGACGAAAATCAAAGTGCAATTGATACATACCCTTTTGTCCCTGGAAAAAAAACAATATGTCATTTTTACAGTTCTCAATATCATGAAAATAGTATGAACACCTATATTCATTACTGCTTTCAGGGGCCATAAAAAATCCTGTAACCTCTTTACTCATTGAAATTCTCGATGAACATCTATGCATAAAGGCATTACCAGAAGTACTATTGAGAAAAGTTATGAACTCTTCAGGGAAAACAGGCAGAAATACATAAAGAGATTGCTCACTATTATTATCTAATCTCAATGAAACAGATAAGAAATCTGCTTCTCTTTTAGCATCTAAAAGACTTATTTCCATAATAGAGACATAATAGCATTATCATATAAACACTGCAATTTATTTTTCATGTCTACTATTGCCTATAGATAAATTTACTTGACGATATGTTTTAAAATATGAGATACTAAATAATGTCCCTGTATTATACTCAAAAGTATTCAATCTAAGATACAATCACAAATTCACTGAGGCTTATATGAAAAAGTTATTACTTTATATTGCTGCATTTCTTATGCTTATTATTTTTATACCGTTACAATATACTGCATGCTATTCCATTCAAAAAAACGGCAATGAGAATCAGGAATACCTGTTACTTCGCCAGCTCGTTAGAGGAACCTTTGAAACATTTACCACCAAGTCAATGGCAAATGAAATCTACAAATGGCAACAAAGAGAACATAGAATATATGGTAATGCTACTTATCAAATGAAAAAAAAATATCGAGGTTCTGTTGTATTGCAACGATCCGGTCGAAAAAGACTCTATGATCATAATATATTTATGAGATCTCTCTATAAAAATGAACTTCACCATAAGGTATATGGCAATCTCGGTGTTAGATTTGAGCAGGCAATCTTTATTGATATAGGAAGTGGAATTCTTTATAAAGAGGGAGCACCTACAGTTAGAGATGTCTATGAAGACAAGAAAATCATAAATCACCTTAAATTATGCCTGGCAACAGACATAAATGGCAAATCATATAAAAGCAACTATGTTGACCAATATAACAGACAGAAAAAGAAACTTCCTTTTCCCGTAAGAGAAGTACCAATGAAGATGATTCAAGCTAGACAGTTTATGACCCTCACTGCAGGTCTCTTAGATAAAAACACAGCACTCATTTTCAGATCATCAAACTCAGGACCAGACCTCTATTACAAAAATGAATATGTAGAAGATCATTTTCGTGCTATAATAAGAGCATATTACGATCGTGATGTTATCTATTTTTTCAATAAATTTGCTATCTATAAAGCAAAAAATGCTGTGAGTTTCGAGGTCATTGGCATTATCGATCCAAATGTTGGCTCAAATCATACTCATAGTATATGGGAAAAAATTAACTGGGCAAAAAGAAAAATAACTCAATCCTTCTTCCCTAGAAAGGATCTTATGACGATTAAGATTAGAAATAAAACAAAATAATTTTCTTATTGTATGCCTCTTCTCAAATAAGGGGCATACTAATATAAACATTAAAGATTAAAGATTAATTTATTTTAAAATCACTCTCTCTCCATCATTTTTCACAATAGAACCTATTATAGATGCCTCTTCTCCTGCTTCAGCCAATGTAGAGAGAACACTATCGCTGTCATCTTCTGATATAATTAAAATCATGCCAATACCCATATTAAAGGTCGTAAACATCTCTTCTTGAGAAACATTTCCCTCTTTCTGAATCAATGAAAAAATTGGCTTTGGTTCCCAGGTCTCTAAGGATATCTCTGCTGATGTATTATCAGGTAAAATTCTTGGAATATTTTCATAGAAGCCGCCACCAGTAATATGAACTATTCCTTTAATGGTGATTCCCTTATTTAGGCAGGATGTTACAGCCTTTACATAGAGTTTTGTTGGAGTCAGAAGTGTCAGTCCCAGGTTCTCATCCAACTCATCAAAGTCTTTTGTGACATCATAATTTTTCATATCAAAAAATAATTTTCTCACCATTGAATAACCATTGGAGTGTATACCTGAAGAAGGAAGACCGATTATAAGATCTCCATCCTTAATACTTTTACCATTTATAATCTTCTCTCTATCAACAACACCAACTGCAAAACCAGCAATATCATAATCATCTTCATCCATTACTCCAGGATGCTCTGCGGTTTCACCCCCAACAAGACTACAATCTGATTGAAGACATCCTTCTGCTATGCCCTTAACTACATCAACGTGAACATCCTCTTTAAGTTTTCCACATGAAATATAATCAAGAAAAAAAAGAGGTTGGGCTCCTGATGTTATAATATCATTGACACACATTGCCACTGCATCGATTCCAATAGTATCATGCTTATTGATCTTCTGTGCAATCTTAAGCTTGGTTCCTACACCATCAGTTCCTGAGACCAGAACAGGTTCTTTCATCTGAGGAAATGAACCATTATAGAGGGCTCCAAATCCACCGATATCGGTTATAACTCTTTCTGTAAAAGTTTTCTTAACAAAGGGGGCTATTTTTTTTACAAAATTATTACCACCCTCTACATCTACTCCGGAATCTTTGTAGGTTAAACCCATTGAATGCCATCCTTATTAACTTTAAGTGCGATTTTATAATATCCAAATATAATATGACTATCTGTGATGCAATTACAATTTTATCATATAAAAGATTGTTTGTCCATGAGTTTTGAGGATAAGAAGGTGAAACAATAGAGGAATACTAAAAACCATCATATCAGTCAGGTCTTAAATCCTCGAGTATATATAAAGCTCTCTAAACTCTTCATTGGGTTGATTTCAAGAAATACAGACTTTAAAGCTTTAACAGGCTATTCTTAATTCTTTAGCGATAGAGATCCTTTCTTTATTTTTTTATTGATGGTGAGTCCCCCTTCTTTTTCTTCTGAACCAGGCACTGACAGCCATCCTTTTTCACCTGCATTGAGGCGTTCTTGTATCTTTGATACTGCCTTTTGAAGGCTGCTTCGAACAAATGGATTTAATGTCTCCTTTGATGCTTTAAGCAGTGGCTCTATGGCATCAATTTTGCCACAGGTTTCAAGAGCTGCAATTACACAGGAGAGAAGCTCTCCTTGAGTAGTCCTAAATTCATCTATGAGAAATTCATTCAATGAAGAATCATGCATTTGCCTGAAAGTCTTCATTATCTCAATAAGTATTTTTTCATCGTCAATGCTTTGATATAATTTTTTCAAAGAGGGAATTGTTCTGATGTTTTTAAATGAAATTAATGCTCTGGCTATTTCATGCTTCTGTTTTCTCAAGGGCTTCCAGAGAGTATTCAACATATTTTCAAGATGAGTAATTCCCATTTCACCAAGGTGGGTAGATGCCTCTATCTGAATTTGCAGGTTTTTATCTTTTAGGAGATCCATAAGAAAGCCTTTAACTTCATCAGCCTCTGTTACTGTTGTAATTTGTTTAAGACATTCAAGTCTGAAATCGTCATTTGCATCCTGAGAAATATTTTCCATGAGCATAGATTTTATATCATTGTCTCTATTAAATTCATTTCCAATATTTACAAGATTTGTGATTTGACTCTCAATCCAGCTAGTTCTCAGCCCTGCGGGAAATTCAATTTTCTGTATAATATTTCTATTTGTAATAGTGAAATCATATGAAAAGTGAAGGTTTTTTATTAGTATTCTTGCTTTTTTATTGAGCAATGCAAGAATCATTGAACGACTGCTGCCTTTAATATTGAACTTTTCATCAAAATTATTATCACCAGTAAGCTCATCATTGTAACCGAAAACCTTTTCTACGCCGGTAAATACTGATTCAGAAGTAATTTCAAGATTTCCTAAAACTCTCGAAGGAAAGGATGCATTAATGATGATATAATAATCATTATTTAATCTGTTGACTTCTGTCTCTTTTTCAAGAGAGATTGAAATATTATTAATAGAACCATGTGACCTGGGATTGTCAAAAATGGATCCACTGGAAAATGTTAAACTCAGGTTTTTACTTACTTTAGAGAACAGCCGATTATATTGTTTTATCTTTATACCATAACCTGCAAATCTTAAAAATAAGAAACCACCTAATACGCCGAACAATAACAAAAATTCCATATTATCTCCCTTTTTATGAGTTAAGCCAGAATGATTTAAGGTTATAGTTATTTACTTTTGAATTCAAGTCAAAGATAATATTGAAGTTATTTATCACAACCTGCAGTCTAAATATTGCAGGGTACACCACCTTTGTAGTAAAATCGTCTTAAAATAAAAATTCACTTCTTATAAATATTTTACTGCTTCTTCATTATTTTCTTGATTTTATATTATTTCCTTATAAAATTCAATCTACTTTATTCATACTTTTAAATCTTAAAAAGGTAAAAAAATGAAAAAAATAATTAAATGGATTGCGATAGTAATTGGTATATTTCTAGCATTAGTCGTCGCTGCAAGCGCTGCAATTATTATAATTGTAGATAAAACAATGGTAGAAGATCAAATGAAAAGTGCCTTAAACAGACATGTGTCTATTAAAGATATTAATGTAGGTATTTTTTCAGTAGTATCCGGAATTGAAGTAAAAGATGTAAGAATCTCTAACTTCAAAACAAAGACTCAACTAAAAAAACTACAGGGAAAGGTTGTATCAAAAAGAGATCTTTTTGTCGGCCTTGAATCATTTAATTTCAAGGTAAAGTTTCTGCCTCTTTTACAAAAGAAATTTGTTCTTCAATCACTGGTTCTCAATAAACCTCAGATTCATATAATAAGATCTTCAAGGGGACATTTAAACATTGATGATCTCTTAAAACCAGGAAAAAAAGAGCCTGAGAAGAAACCAAAAAAAGTTGTAAAAAAAGAAATCAAGAAAATAGAAAAGGAAGAAGACTTCACTGCTGATTCTCTTCCTATTGCTATAAATATTGGTGAAGTAGGAATAAAAAAGGGTGTAGTAAGCATTACAGATAATCAGTTCAAACAGAAATTTCTCATCTATAATCTGACAACCCTTGTTCATTCTATAAAAATTGATCCTAAAGATTTAAAGAAAAAAAATCAGATTAAAGTAAAATTTGACATGGCTATAAAGACTGTGGGTCCAGTTAAAACTGGTAGTGTTAAAACCTTTGATATCTCATTTTATGCTCGAGGCTCTGTTACACCATTTGATCTTAAATCAAGAAAACTTGACCCAGCTGCATCATTAAAAATTGGTTCAAATAGAGGAACAGTAACAGGCCTTCAGATCCTTAAAACCATGAAAAATATTCCAGTATTAAAAAAGTACTGTGGTAAATTAAGCTTTCTCAGCGATACACAATCATGGAAAAATGCTTCTATGAGTGCGTGGTATAAAAGTGGCACATTAAAGGTTCAAGATGGTAAAATTAAAACAGGTGACTTTGCAACATCCTTTGGTGGTTGGATGAATTTTAAATCAAAGGCCATTAGTTTTGCTGTAGATCTGATTTTAGCCAAAAAACATAAAAAATATCTTCATTCAGGTATAGCAAGTAATGCAAAAAAGCTAATCAAAGGCAAGATTGCCAAGTTTGTTAAACCTAAGCAGATTGCAGATATAGCTCTAAAACCATTACTCAATAAAAATGGTGAAGTTTTTCTAAAATATAAAGTCACCGGTACAACAAGCAAACCTCGGCCAAGGCTCGTACATCCACAACTTGGTTCTTTAAGTCAGATAGTTCAGAAACAGGCAGGAAGTGCATTTGGGTCAGTTACAAATCAGGTAAAAAAGAAAGCAACCAATGCGGTTAAATCCCGTGCAAAAACAGAGGCCGATAAAAGACTTAAGGGCCTTAAAAAAAGACTCCCCTTCTAAGAACTAAATTAATCAAGCCCCCTTTGGGGGTTTGAAGATTTTATCTCCTTAATAACAACCTGAATATCAGCACTTAAAAACCCACGTCCAGCTAAAAATCTAAAGAGTTTTTGCAATGGATCTTTTTTATTCAAAATCGAATCATATTTCTTTTGTGCAAATTCTATCAAGCGATCAAAATCAATATTTTTTGCTCCTGTTTTTTCAAGAGCTTCGTCGCAAATATCTCCTGAGATTCCTTTTTGATAGAGATCTTTTTTTAGAAGCATGATACCAATAGGCTTTTGCCTCATTTTATATTGAATAAACTGAACAGCAAATTTAAGGTCATCAATATATCCCAGAGTTTCAAGTTTTTCAATAATCTCATAACAGATATCTTCATCGATCTGCTTTTTCTTTAAATAATCAATTATCTCTTTTTGCGATCGAGAGCGATATGAAAGAAAACCAAGAACCTTTCTTAATCCTCGAAATCGTTGAGATGAAACCTTTAATTCTTCATGAATCTCATGAGAAAGAAGCATATCATTTTCTAGTTTATAGTGAAAATATAAATCATAGGGGATATCAAGAACCTCAGTCTGGTCAACTAAGAGCCTGACAAAATCGGATTGTAAATCAATAGAGGTTATTTCAGCCATATATAAAAAGAGGATGCTTGAAAAGCATCCTCTGTATATTCCATGTAAGTATTTTTTAACGTTTTGAGAACTGAAATCTCTTTCTTGCTTTTTTCTGACCAGGCTTCTTTCTTTCCACTTCACGTGAATCTCTAGTAAGAAATCCGCCATCACGAAGTGTTTTTTTGTTTCTCTCATCAACCTGAACTAAGCAACGGGCAATACCCATTTTAACAGCTCCAGCTTGTCCTGACCATCCACCACCACATACATTAGCGTGAATATCAAAGTTATCCAATTTGCCGATATGCTCAAGTGGTTGTCTTACCACAAGACCAAGAGTCTCTCTTCTAAAATAATCAGCAAGGGGCTGTTTATTAATAAAAATATTACCAGACCCAGGCTGTAGCCAAACTCTCGCTATAGAAGTCTTTCTTCTTCCTGTTGAATAATATCTATCTGTCATTTACAGTCTCCTTCTGATCCTATAGTGTTATTATCTCAGGTTTTTGTGCTGCATGAGGATGATCAGTGCCAACATAAACCTTAAGATTTTGAATAATCTGTCTTGAAAGCTTGTTTTTTGGAAGCATGCCCTTAACAGCATGTGTTATAACAAACTCAGGCTTCTCAGCCATTATTTTTTGAATATTTACAAACTTCTCTCCGCCAGGGTACTGTGAATGAAAGAAATAATCTTTATCTTCTGCTTTCATTCCAGAGAGGACTACTTTATCAGCATTTATAATAATTACATTGTCACCCATATCTAAATTAGGTGTAAAAGTTGCTTTATGTTTGCCTCGCAAAATCATTGCAACTTCAGTAGCTAAGCGTCCCAATATTTTACCCTCAGCATCTACAAGAAGCCACTTCTTATCAATTTCTGCCTCTTTCATAGAATAGGTCTTTTGAATGTCACTCATCACATCTCTCCTGTGTATCACTGAGTTAATAAATGAAAAATTTTGTTTTGATCGGGGAAATCAAGGGTTCAAATTAATAATTTGCCTATTTATGTCAATGATTAATCTGAATTAATTCAAAGAGTTAGGTGATTAATTTCGATTAATTCTGATTAATTCCTCTTTATATGACATAATATATATTTACTTGTCACAGTATTAAAAATCTCGAATATCTTTCTTCTCTTTAATACTTTTTTTACGTACAACCTTCACTCTAATAAACCATAATCCAGGTTTAAACAAACCATTTCGAATATAATAATTTCGTCTTCTTATAGCCTTTTTAAGAGTAACTATCATTTTTTTTGGAATATTCTCTTTCTTAATATCTAATAATAAAGGCTTAAAGGTAATGCCATAGGCTGACAATTTATCTCTTAAAAAATATCCACTTAAATAAATACTATCATTACTCTCTGAAATATTTTTCATCATCTCTTTAGCATCTATTGAAAGCCACAAAGATACACCACCATCAGTAACCAGTACTCTACCTAAAGGTTCAGAGAGTTTTACCACTGATTTTAGAGCTGATGATATTCCTCTATCCAATAAATATGCTGCATTATGCTTAATCTTTCTCTTTTTAAGAATTTTGACATGTTTTTTTCGAATATAGGTTCTACTCATCTGTTGAGGTATTATTGATCCTGAGAAAAGAACCTCATCAAGCCAGGAATGTGGCACGCTGTAACTCATATTATATGAATTATATTTTAGAAGCCCTCTAATCCAAGATTCTTCGTAGGATGATGATGAAAACAGACGACCATTTTCCAGTAAAAGATGAAGTGGCTCTCCTTGAATATCATAGATTTTCTGGTAATATGAAGCTCTATAGTTCTTTCCCTCTGTCATATAAGACAAACGCCAGAGCTGAGATACATTTTTACCTGATAATCTACCAAGAGTCATCGTAGTGATAGGGACACCTCTTCTTCTGGCAAGAAGAGCATATCTATCTACGAGAAAAGAATCTTTTAAGGGAGTATTACTAATTACCATAAGAGCCTTATGTGATTTCTTTCTCCACGATGAATTTTGTAAGGCAGAAGATAATGCCTTCTGAAAAGAACCTCTACTTCCCCTGCCTCGTGGTCTTAGACTATATAAATATTTTTTCAAACCAGTAATATGGCCTCGAGAGTAATATGATGGAGTCTTATAACGAGACCAGGGTATAAATTTTACATGTACATTGAGACCATAGGAATCAATAAGGCGAGCGGTTAAGCTGTGAATCTTATTTCTCACAGCAGGCCATTCAATGCTTGAGTTATATGAAAGATCCATAACAAAAACCAAATCAACCTTATTATTCTTTCTCTCCATCCTTCGATTGCTAAAAGGAAGAAACATTCGATAAGATTCTATCTCTGCCAATTTAAAAAGACTTCTACTCTTAAACTGAGAACGAATAAGAACCCGTTTCTCTTTTACAGAAAACAATACACTCTTTGAGACGTATAATCCCTTTCTTCTAACAAGAGACCCTAAGAGAAAATAATCTATTCTATGAACCCGCCCCAATGTCAAAAGATCATCCTTTGAAATTAAGCGGCTGGTGCTCAATCCTATCCTCTTCATATCCTTTTTAAGATCAAAAAGAGAAGTAACTCTAATCTGCTTTTTATAAACACCGGCAACAGATAAAATTCTGGCATATTCTTCACCAGTTGACTGCTTAAAATATTTTGATGAATTTAAGACTCTATAGGGAATAACAGCGATCTCAGCACTAAAAGCAAGTTGAGATAGCAAAAGAAACGATAAGATTATAATAGTTTTGGCTTTCATTAGAACATCCTCATTATGTCTCATTATCGTACGCTTATGAAATTATCTCAAGTAATATTTAATGAATATGGGGGATGAGAAAGCTTGCTGAGCTACTTCCTCCTTTTATTCAACACATAGATGATTGCCCCAGGCCAGAAAAATATGATAAGAAATATAAGAATCCCTATAGAAATCTCTCCTGAATCTGTTTCAGATCTATCAGGTTCTCCATCCATATTCTCCAATGTTCTCATCTTTAGCTCATTCCAGTGATTGACATCCAGAGGCTTGCTGCAATAGGGACAATGAGGAATAGAATTCATCTGAAGAGGATAGGTCTTACCAATAGAGTTACCACAGGAGGTACAGGTATCAACAAGAACCATTGATCTTTGAAGTCGACTGTCAGAAATTGATTCTCCATCGATAATATAATATCCCAAAGCTCTTTTATTAATCTCTTTAACAGACTCAATAATCTGTTTCTTTGTATAGCCCGTACTATAAACCATTTGGGGGATAGATGTTTCTCGAGCTGTATTGAGAGATGACAAAATGCTTGAAACCAAATTTTCTTTTCTTCTATAAAAAATTCCGATGAATAAAAATACTGCTGAAGTTAATAACCCTGAAAGAACAACAAAGGTCTCAAAGGGGCTATTTTCGAATAATATCTGCAACTGAAAATTCTTAGTTACAGATATTAGATAAATAAAAAAAAGCAGCAAACCAATGATACCAAGTTTTATGAGAAAATTATCTATTTTATATACATCAATTTTTTTCATACTATTACAGTTCCTTTAAATGCTTTATATAAAAATTCAAGCTATACAATTGATGCTTATGATAAATTAAATTCTATTATGGGAGATATAATCAATGAGAGTACGATTTTCTTCATTTGACTTGCTCCACATATTATATCAAATTTAAAATTACCTAATAATAATATTATAATATTTTTTCATAACATACAAGTTCATTTATTTTAGAAAGACTAAATATCCTAAAATAGTTTTTAATCTGATCATTTACACTTGACTCTCTGCACAAGAATATTCATAATTTATTTATGAACATGTATAGACTATTCAAAAAACCTTTTTTTTCACGATTCCAAAAAACATGGCGCTGGCCCGAAAACTACAAAGCTATAGATTCATGGGAAGAAATTACATTTCAAAGTGAATCCAAATCTATGATTAGCGGATTATACGGAGCATCCACCAATAGCAGGATTAAGGGTAATATTGTATGTGCTCATCCTATGGGAATCAGTGCAAAAGGATATTTTCTTAAAAGGAATATAGCTGATCAACTACGTAAAGAAGGCTTCAATATACTACTCTTTGATTTTAATGGCTTTGGCAATAGTACAGATGGTGATCTAAATCTTCCAGCTGATGTCTATGGAGCTGGCAAATACATTCAACAAAAATATCCACAATTAAAACTAGGGATCTTTGGCATATCCTTTGGAGCTTCCATGTCAATCTGTTCTTTTTCCAGAGAAGACAATCCTTATACCTCAGCAGTTTTTGAATCAGCATTTACATCACTAAGAGAATTTTGGGCTCACTTTGGACTACTGGGTCAGTTTATAAAACTCTTTCCCATACTTCTACCTGCTATGGAAAGAAGAATGAATGCCCTATATAATACCCCCATGATAAAAAACACAAAAGAGATATTATGGATCCACGGTGCTGAGGATATCCAAACGCCTCCTGAAATGGGAATTCGCTTTGAACAAAGTGCACCCCTAATCTCAGAAAGGTGGATAGTACCAAAGGGCAAACATGCCGATTGTTTTGATCAAAATCCAGAGGAATATTTAAACAAGGTGATTACTTTTTTCAAGAGAACCTTAGCTTCTTAATTAAAATTTTATCTACTTTTAATATTGAATCTTTATAGTATGCTTAGAATATTATCTATATGAAAACTGGAGAACCCACATGTATAATCACAAAGCAACCTTTAATAAACTTTTAAAAAAATCCAGTGTATTTTTCCTATGTACTTTTCCAGTTTTTCTTATTTCATCATGTAGCAAAATCAATACCATATCAATGGCCCCAGAAACTTCTCCTCAACAATGGTTAGATTCACATCCCTATATAAAAATTGGTAAAACAATACTGGCAAAACCAAGCTCATCAATTATTGTTTTTTCATTGGCACTTATTACTCTTTTTATTGGTATTTATCTTTTACGCAACAGCAAATCACAAAAAACTATTAAGTGGTGGGCCATAGCCCTAATACTTTGGGCCACCGGTGCATTCTTTGCAGGAACCAGTTATCAACTTTTCACCTATGAAATAAAATGTGCAGGTCAATCTTTGTGTAGCTTTACCAGCTGGTATGAAGTTTTTTATATGATTTTTTCAGTATGTAGTGTCAATTCAATGCTCATTGCAGTAGGATATTCATCAATTGATGAAAGCACCTTTAAGAAAATCAAGATCTATGTATTTCTCAATATGACATCATATATTATCATTTCTCTCATAGGTGGCTTTCTGCCCTCACCCTTCATGATCTCATTTGAACTAATGCTTCTATTCACTGTACCTAACTATATTATATGTTTTATCTTCAATATTAAAGCCTATCTCGTAAAAAAAGATTTCATGAATAAGAAACTCTTTATGACGTGGATCTATTTACTCTTCGTGATGATAGCTTATTATAGCTATCTTCTTTCAGGAATTGAAAAACAATTATGGGCTCAAAAAATATGGTTCTCAGCCAATGATGTTCTTCATATTGGTCTCATTATATGGATGCTTTATATACTTGTTAGAGTAGCACCCCAGATAAAAGATCGCATATGATAATACTTAGTTTTAAAACATATTAACAATTTCATATAACTTTAATATATTTCATTGTTTTATATTTTTTTTCATGTATAATAGATTAACATCAAATATTAAATATTTGTATTATGATATTTAAGGAGACTATTAATGAACTTTTCGAAAAAGATTATTCTCATCATTGCTTCAATTACAATTTTATCAACTATACTTATTGCACAAGACAAATGGGTACGTGGCTCAAATGGTAATATTAGTGGTTATACCATAATTGGTGGGTCAGAGCCAGGTAGAAGCAGACTGTTCCTCTGTGCAGGCTATATGAATGGTACTTTTCACCCGGGCAAAATTGTCGGCCAAAAATGTAACTTTGGCTACGGTGGCAAAGAAATTACAAAGAGTCAGTATTACACATTACAGGTATCAAAAAGCACTCTTTGGAGATATAAATGGTTCAATGCAAGTTATGGTAGAATTCCTCAGAGAGATGGATATACTCCACTTCCCGTTGGCAAAGAAAGATCTAGAACTCTTTATGTTTGTAGAGCTCGTTATAAAGGTGGAATACACCCTGGAAAACTTGTTGGTCAAAACTGTAACTTTGGCTATGGAGGCAGAGAGATTTTACGACCTAATTACCAGGTTCTCATGTTTAATACAAAATAATTTTGTAATGCGATTTGAGATAAAATCTCAAATCGCATCACATTGCACTTTTACTTATTCCATCAAATCCACCATGAATTATTTTATCAATGGCCACATAACACGAAGGTGTTACCCCAACCTGACGTTTCAAATACAATTGTCAACAAATAAAAAGAGCACTTAATCACTTGCATAACCTTTGTCTATAAATTTACATTTATATAAGTATTTTCCCTTTTCATTAAGATAGAATATAGATATATTATTTTAGAAGAAAACCTTTCATGGATGAAAGGAGGTATTTATGAAAGTGAGGATGAACAATAAATCAATAGAATTAAGTACCACTGAGAAACAGAAAAGGAAAATCATTGAAATCTATGCATTAAAAATATGCAAATTATGGGATTATTACGGTGAAATAATTTCTGAAATTGATGTTCTTCATAATTCTAATGAACTGAATGACAATGAATATCTTAAAAGAATAACCGGTGTTGCTGAAGAAACTAGAAAGATGCTGGCGATTCTTTTTATTGAGCAATTTTATAATACAGGTGATGAATCCCTTTTTGATAGGGCATTAGCCATGAATGAAGAAATAGAATTAACTATTGTTTCACAGATAAACATGGATGAACTAGATATCACCGAAGAATATGATAGAAAGATGACAAAACCCTTATTGATGTTCTATCAGGGTATGTTTATAAATATTGAAGATGTTTCACAGCCTGTTCTCAAGGAACATAATTCAGAGCTACTTTTTAGAGATGAGAATATTGTAAAAATGATTAATAAAAAATTAAATCGTGCTCGAACAATTATTGATGTTGATGAAGTAACTCTTGGTAAAAAATACTATGATGGGCTTTGCATGAGATCTCATTATATGTAGAAAACGTCTCACCATAAAAACTTCCTTAGAAAGCTGCATCCAATGGATGCAGCTTTTGTATATACTAGCAACTATAATTCATAATCTGAAAATATCTTTGGCTCCTTCTCCATTCTCCAATTATATAATCTCGAATCAGTATTATATTCCCTATAAAATATTTTTTATAAAAGCACCTCTAATACCTTTAATTTCCATGTAGGAATATAATTTGATAAACCAGAAGCTGTTAACAATATATTAATTAGCATAATTTCAAATAATTGTTAGAAAGTTAAATACCAATTGATTACATATTAGACTTCAAATTCAATCTCATCAAAAACTGATATATTCGAAATCAATAGATGGATTCAATGAAAAAATAAAAATTGAAATTTCGCTTCATTTCTTTTAATAGTGATCATACATCAATGATGTTGACAAATCCATAGTTCTATCAATTATAGACAATTACAATCTTTATCGAAGACTGACAAAAAGATTACAACAACATTTAAAAGGATAATTATATGTCTGAAAGAATTAATAAAACAGCCCTGGTAACTGGAGCATCATTTGGCATAGGATACGAATTTGCCCAACAACTTGCCAAGCAGGGTTATGATCTTATAGTGGTAAGTAGAACAAAAGCCAAACTCACTGAACTAAAAAAAGATCTTGAAAAAAAACACAGCATCAAGGTCACTGTTATGGCAACAGATTTATCAAAGACTGATTCAGCTGAAATACTTTATCAAAAGTGTAAAAAAAGCAAGATTGCTGTTGACCTTTTGATAAATAATGCAGGCGTAGGCATGATGGGTAATAGCATAGATCTTGATAATCAAAACATAGAAGACATGATTAACCTCAACATAGTCACATTAACAAAACTCTCCAATCTTTTTGGCAAGGACATGGCAGATCGACAAAATGGTGATATATTAAACATAGGATCACTTGTTGGTACATTTGCAATTCCTTACTTTTCAATGTATGCTGCAACAAAAAGCTATGTATTAAATTACAGCGTTGGCCTTCGTCATGAACTTAAATCAAAGGGAGTAAATGTATCCTGTCTATTGCCTGGATATGTACGAACATCCTTTGATGATAATGCTCAAATAACAAGCACATCATATAAAAAAATATCATCACTTATGGGAATGGCTCCTGACAAGGTTGCCAAAAAGGGATTAAAGACAGTTAAAAGAAAAAAGGCATCCCTCATTGCTGGAGGGAGCAATAAAATGATGCCTTTAATCACTACAATAATTCCAAAGAATGCTCTTTCAGCACTTATTGGTTTTTTTCTCAAGAAGATTATTTAATCTAATAACCCCTTCTTCTATGACCTAAAAGATTATTCTGATAACAACGCTTACAGGCAGGAAATAATCCATCTGGACTCTTTTTTAATTCCTGTCTAAAGCGCTTTGATTTCTCATTATTATATATATCTAAAATATTTTCTTCTTTGATATTTCCGGTAATATAATCTGGATAATCTGCGCAAAAGTGCACATCACCATTATAATTAATATTTACTGAAAGCCATGGTGCCAAGCATTTATCTCTTACCAAAACGTCTAATTGAGCATAGTATTCTCCAATTTTACTGGGTCTGATTACTGGCACAGTAATTATTGGATATCCATTATCTATGCTATGAACCTCATCTAGTATCTTTGAGAAAACTTCTCCATCAATCCCATTATTGTAACCACTGGCAAAACCTTTCCAGTATTGGGCATCACAATCAAGATTTTCTTTCATATATTCAGTATGTTCTTCGCCAATTTCATCTGTTACATAGGTACCAAGGTTAATTATATGCCAACTAAGACCCTTATCTTTCATTGAAGCTGCCAGCTTTGCTAAATGTTCATAATTTAGATTGCTGATTGTAGACACAATACCAACATATGGAAGTGATGAATTTTGCTTCTTCTTTTCTCTTTGTAAAGCCTCTAGCCCTTTTACTACTTTCTCAAAAGAACCTTTTCCTCTAATTGAATCATTAATATCTTCAAAGCTATCTAAAGAAACAAATATTGCATTCCATTGATCTTTCACAATTCTTTCTGCATTTTCTTCTAAATGAGTTCCATTGGTATTTACCGTAAAAACAGGAATATTATTAGACATATATTGTGCTAAATCCATAAAATTGGGATATAAAAAAGGCTCGCCACCCCAAACATAAAAAATATCTGTCTTATTTTTAAGATCTTCAACCATTTTCTGATACTGATCTATAGACACCAATGTCTCTTCTTCTTCAATAGCTTTTTGTCCCTTTAGAGTGCCCTTTACTCCACGCTGGCCACACATTACACAATTAAGATTACAACGAGATGTTAATTTAAAGGTAACGAGAGGTATCTTTGTGGCTTTACCAGCACTAAAGGGATAATTTATCAACCTCCCATGAGCATATTTTGTAAATGCCCGAGTTACACTAAAGGCCATCTTAGGATTCTCTTTAACAATCTTTGGTAAAACTGAATAATTATTTTTCATTTAAACTTCTTTAATATAATATTTTACAATTTTTTACAAATTATAAAGCAAATTTTTAATAGCATCTATCTCAAGTCAAGTATAGATTCATTTAATTATAAAAATATTAAAAGATATGAGGATCAAGGGGGATATGTCGCATAACTTACTAAAGTTGAATACCAAAAAAGAGTTTTTGATTAAAACCTATGAATCACACCTACTGTAATCTAATTATTACCAAGTAAATCCATCTCTCGAACAATAACATTATAGAGCTCCTGTGGATCATCTGTTCCCAGACGTATTTTCCTGCCATCTTTTATTATTAGTTCAACTGCATCAAGACCAGATACATTATACAATGTACCACCAGGAATCCATCGAATGCCCCAGCCATACCACATCTTGTTTTTAACAATTTTTATAGACTCAATTGATGAAATCTTAAATTCTTTTTTTATGACACCAATTCCGAGTTTCATAAAAATGGTATTATTTTTGACTACAATCTCCATTGCATAAAAAGAGATTAAAGCAAAAGTCATAGCTCCAAAAATAAAGATTAACAAAGGCATGACCCAAACAGGTTTCCCAACTAAAGATGTAATATCATAAATATAAATCCCAATAAAAATAATAGTAGGAACAAGTAAAAAAATTATTAAAAAACCCTTTTGTTTATGTGAATACATTGAAAACACCTCCAACTCATCTATCAATATAATAAAGTATTTTTAAAGAATAGTCAAATCTATAATTATGATAAATATCTTGCAATTAAACAATTAAATGACATAATAAATCAAGAACATTCTCAAAAGAAGCTAATATGAAAAAAAATTATTATATTAAACTATTTATACTTCTACTATTTTCCCTTCATGGTACAGATACATATTGCAAATTCAATCCCTCTTCTCTTGATGCAAAAAAAATGTTGCAATCTCGATGGGAAAAAAACTTTCCCGATGATATAATATTAAGTATCAGTAAATCTTCAAAAACAAAACCCTGGATTATTTCATATTTCAGTAAAAAGAAAAACTCCCATAAACTTATTCGTTTTTATTCATTCAAAATAAAAATAAAAAGAGATAACATTGTCATAAATGGTTTCATTGAAATTAAATATATTTATAAATCTTCAAAGGGATGGAAGTACCATGGAATAAATGTTCCTAGACATTTCATCTCAAAAGGAAACAAACAACCCATCGATGGCTCTAAAGATATTGAATTGGATAAAAAACAACTTCATAAACTTTTTATGAAACTCCTTCGTGAGCAGCCAGGAGAATTCATTACCCATGGCCCTGAATTTCCAATAAAAATAATTAAATCTGCTTTTCATCTTGATAGGATAAATAGTAATATAGAAAATAAAATATATATTTACCTCGTATATTTCAGGCTCAGTGATAAAACTTTACAAAAATACTATTGCAAAAGTTTTACAATGACCGTGAGATTTAAAAAAGATGCTCTCATCGGAAAACTCAAAAAACAACTTACTGGTGGCTGTAAAAAATATTAAATATCATATACATCTCTAAATTTTGTTTTTATATAGTTTAAAAAGAATTGTGGGTTAATTGATTCCCCTGTAATATCCTTACAAAGATCCAGTGCATCCTTTCTTCTGCCATATTGATGAATATTCTCCCTTAACCAACATAATATTGAATCAAAGTCTCCATCAGTAACCAGCTGATCTACACCATTTAGATCACGGTTCATTGTATCATAAAACTGTGATCCATATAGATTCCCAAGAGCGTAAGTAGGAAAATATCCAATAGCACCCATAGACCAGTGAACATCCTGTAGCACTCCATCAGAAGCCTTCTTCGCCTTTATACCAAGAAGCTCTTGAGACAATTCATTCCATCGACCTTCAAGGTCATCTACAGAGAGTCCTTCTTCAATCATCTCCCTTTCAATAGTATAACGAAGAATAATATGGAGGCTATAGGTTACTTCATCTGCCTCAACCCTTACAAAGGAAGGCTCTACCTTGTTTAATGCTCTATACAACATTTCTGAATCAATATCCTTTGTAGTATGGGAAAAATTATCTTTTATTAATGAAAAATATCTTTCAACAAAGGGTTTACTTCTTCCAATGAGATTTTCCCACATTCGAGACTGACTTTCATGTATTCCTAAAGAAGTGCCTGTTGCAAGATGAGAATATTTTAATTCATCGCTGAGTCCCTGTTCATAAAGAGCATGGCCCCCCTCATGAATTGATCCGTAGAGACCCATAGATAGAAAATTTTCATCATATCGAGTTGTAATTCTTACATCATGAAATCCTAATGTAGTGGTAAAGGGATGAGCAGAAAGATCCTGTCTTCCTGTTTCAAAGTTATATCCCATATCTCTCAAAATCTGAAGACCTATTTTCTCCTGCTTTTTTACGTCCCATTTTCTAAAAAGAATAGAATTATCAATCTGAGGTTTTTCCTTTAATTCATTTATAAAATCTGATAAATCCTTGCCAACAACACCAAAGACCTTTGATACATCTGCAGTTGTTAGCCCTGGTTCAAACTCATCGAGGAGGGCATCATAGGGACTATCTTCATATCCTAAGGCCTCAGCCTTCTCCTTAACAAGAATTAATACTTCACTAAGGTTATCTTTAAATAATGAAAAATCGCTCTTTTCTCGAGCCTGAACCCATGCAGCCTGAGCCTTTGATGTAGTTCTGGCCAATTGCTGAACCAATTCTGTTGAAAGTTTTACGTTGTTATCCACATCTCTTTTTAATACTCTTATATAATCTTTATCAAATTCTGAAAGATCATTTACTGCAGCAGCATCATTAAGAAGATCAACCATTCTATCTGACGTCATTTTTTCATGAGCAATACCGCCAAGGAGAGCCATTTGTTCAGCCCTTTCCTCAATTGCTCCTGTTGGCATATATGTTTCCTGATCCCATGCTAATAATGCATTTGCATGACTGAGTAAGGTTATTTCTTTGACCATTTCTTTTAAGCTCTTCAATATTTTATTCATAGTTATTCCTAATTAATAAGCTAGTTATTTTAAAAATTGATTAATAATATAAATAAAGAATCTATTGTCAAATAGTACTTCAACTTTCTTTAAAAAAGAATTATTGACATATAACATTCTCTGCCTTTTACATAGATAAAACAGTTATACTCTATTTATAACGACAAGGGATACTATGCATACAAAAAGTTCAATTTCTATAGCTTACCTTCAGGACTATCCCCACTATGCAGCAATCTGTGCACAGTGGTCCCATACTCAATGGTATCTAAAAAGAGATATTCCCTTTACACTAAACATCAAAGCCTATGAGGCTCGTTGCAATAAAGATTCACTTCCTCTAACCATTATTGCCTTAGACAATGATCTTCCAGTAGGAATGGCAACCCTCAAAGAAGATGACCTCTGGCATAGAAAAGATCTTAATCCATGGCTCGCATCCCTCTATGTTTTACCGGAGTTTAGAAATCAGGGTATAGGAAAAAATCTCATTAATGAGATTTCTCTAGGAGCTAAAAGAATAGGACATTCTTCATTATATCTTTTTCTAGATCACAGAGAAAAAGAAATACTTCATGAATATTACAGCCAGCAAAACTGGAATTTTCTAGAAGATGATCATGATAATGACAACAACCAGACATCAATATTTAAAAAAGACTTAAGAAACATATGATTACCTTTCCAGACCTTATAAAAGCTCAATTCATAAAAAGACATAATCGCTTTGTTGCAGAGGTTATCTTAAATAATAAAACTGTCCTTGTTCACGTGCCAAATACCGGTCGCATGGGTGAGCTTCTCATCCCTGGAGTAGAGGTTTTACTAAAGGAAGCACATGGTAAGTATGCCTACAAAATGATCTTCGTCGATTACAAGGGAAAAGCTATTCTCATTGATTCCATTCTAACAAACAAACTCTTTCAAGATCTCTTTGAAAACAATTTAGTTCCCGGCTATGAAGATTGTAAAATAATAAAAAGAGAACCCACTTTTGAAAATCATCGCTTTGACTTTTTAATAGAACATTCCAACAAAGAAGAAGAATTCATTGAACTAAAATCATGTACACTTGCCTACGAAACAGCAGCATCCTTTCCTGATGCAATAAGTGATCGAGCAACAAATCACCTAAAGGCTCTGGCAAGAAGTAAAAAAGGTACTGTAATATTCTTTTTGTTTCACGAAAACATAATGACCTTTACTCCTAACTATCACACAGATTATGTTTTTTATGAAACACTCAAATCATTGCAAAATAAAATTTCAATAAAAGCATTTTCAATCGAAAGATCTAATGACCTGGATATTTCTGGCCTTAATCCAGTTAACATTATTATTCCTGAAATAACTGAAAGAGGTTTTCTAATACTACTTTTAAAAGATGAGGATGAGAATTATAGAATACATCTTTTTTCTAACATAGAGAACAACAGTATTTTCAGAGTAGCAAAAAAATTAAAGAGCAATAAGAAATTCATCATTGAAGATAAATCCTATCACGTTGATCACATTCTACCTATTATAACAGAAACAGCAGCTGATGATATCAAATACTTTGATGAATCAATTCTCAGTAATTCATCCTATTCCAATAAGAATAGCGGTCTATATCTCTTTAAAAAAAACCCAATGACAACCTCACATTTTTGGGATATAATTCTCCACATACGTTATAATAAATTCAATTAACAAAATAGAACTCAAATAGAAAAACAGAATATTACTTGATTAATTATATGAATATTTTTTTATTACCCAATTCAAAAAAAACGAGGCTCCAATGACATCACATACACATAAGCAGGCATCATATTTTTATTATGGATTCTTATTTCTAGCATCATTTACCTGGATGTTCCCTTTTATGCCAGTATGGGCATATACTGCTGAGTTCACATCTTCTTCATTTTATATAGCATTTTTCTTTCAGCAGATTTTTCTATTTAGCGCTCTCATTTACATTGATTTTCATTTCAACAAAAGAGAGGTCAGATTTATAACTGCTAGCATTGCTCTCGTTCATACTGGATTTACACTCTTTAATGCTTTCTTAATGAATATTACATTTATTACCTTATATGAATCAATTATAACCTTGGCAACAGGAGGCAGCTTCTTAAAAACACTCGAAGAGATAGGCTTATCAACTGGTTTTTTAATTATACTTTTTACTTTAGTTGCTATAGTCTTCAGTTTTGGTGGTATTATAAATCATTACGTACCTAAATTATTAAGACCTGTAAAAGTACAAAAAATCTGGTTAATAATTTTAATCTCTGCTTCTGTCTTATATGTTTCAGAACAAGTTTTCATGCATAATGACACATCATATCATGCAAGAAGAGAGATTCCCCTTTATTTTAAAATTTTCTCTACCAGCAATGAGACAATAGAAATCAAACTACCACAACCATTATCAAACACTGAGATTGATTCATATCTCAGTGGAGTATCAAAGGCAAAAAATCCTAAGAATGTTATTTACGTTGTTCTTGAAAGCTTCAGAAAGGATATGATAAACAAAAAGAATGCCCCAAACATGAAAAATATTAAAGATCAAGGGTTTTCTTTTCCCATAAGCTACGGTGATGCAACATATACTTCATTATCTTTTAATACATTATTTTTTGACATGCCAGCCTATACATTTCCTAGAGATGCTGCGGTATTTACAAAAAAAACATCTGGCTCTCTCCCCTTTAAAATTATGCAAAAAGCCGGATACAAAACCCATCTCGTTACATCAGCAAACTTTGAATGGAAAAATTTCCACAATAGAATTAATGGAAGTAATAATGCTATTGATTACTTTTATTCTCCCTTTACTATTGAAATGGCAACCAAAAGGCAATTGCTTGACTATAAGGTTCTAGGCAAGGTCAAAGAAATATTAAACACAAAAACGAAAAAGCCAAAGTTTATAATGATACAGCTTGATAGCTCACACTGGACCTATTTCTTTGGAAAAGAAGCTGAGATTGAAAAACAATATCCACCGGTTAATATCAACGTTGCAAAACTATCAAATCAAGAAGATATAGATCAAATTTATAAGAGATATGTTAATTCAGTTAAGCAGGTTGATATTGTATTTGGTAAAATGATTGATCACCTTAAAAAAACAGGTCTATATAATTCTACAGCCATAATCGTAGCAGGTGATCATGGTGAAGGATTTAAGGTTAGAATGGTTGGTCACAGTGTCCTTCATAAAGATATAAAAATGGTACCAATATTTATGAGATTTCCAGGAACAAAACCAAAGGTTTTCTCAAAAAGAATTTCACACAAAAATATTTATCCAACACTTTATGATTATTTAAAGATTTCAGGCATTAAAAACAAAATGAATCTTGGTACAACTATATATGATAAATCAAAAAATAAAGGCATCTTAATAACTCATGGTTCGACTCTCCAGGCAGAACTAAATTATCCTGACTATATGATTCAATATATTATAAGTGTTGATACGAAGACCATTAGTTTTACTCCTTATCGGTACCTTACTATAGACAGAAAACCTGTTACTGATAAGGCAATATTAAAAATGCTCAAAAAAAGATGGCAAAAAGATTTACCTGAAATAATTAAAAAGAAGTAAGTGAAGTGATTTATAGATTATTTATAATCTTTTCATTTTTGCTTTTATTTTTATTTTTACCTACTGAGGGTTTCAGCAAAACATCTGTAACCCTCACCTTTACTGGAGATATCATTCCCCATGATAATCTTATCATTGATAATCACCAAAAGAAAGTTTTTAATACTCTACTCAAAAACTTTCATCATATCTTCACTAATGATAATTTCACCATTATCAATCTTGAGTCACCCATAATTCATGATCTCAAACCAAATGGTTATCCCACTTTTAATTCTCCAGCTTCGATAATAAATGCCTTTAAAAATAACAGCATTGAATGTATCAATCTAGCAAACAATCACATTCTTGATTATGGATCAATGGGCTTATATAAAACAATAAAAATACTTAATAAGAATAATATTAACTTTCTGGGAATCAAACCCTGGCCACGAAATCCTCTTGAAATAAAAATATACAAAATTAATAATAAAAAAATTGGAATAATAGCAGCAACATCCCTCATCAATATTCCCATAAAAAATAAGTTTAGAGATTATTCAAGAGTAAGCACTATATCAATGAAAAACCATTCTCAGCTAAAACGATGTATTGCTATAATTAAAAAACAAAGACCTACATGTGATTTCCTGATTTTCATATATCATAGTGGAATACAATATCGGGAAAAAGCATATTACAAGAAACTCAACATTATGCAGCAAATTGCAGACAGTGGGGCAGATATTGTCATTGGTCACCATCCCCATGTAATCCAAGATGATTATTTGCATACAACTCCTGATTTCAGACAGGTACCTATATTTGCATCTCTAGGGAATTTCATTTCAGATCAAGGAGACTATAGTAAAATCTTAAATACAGAAAAAGAGCTTCATGAATTTAAGAATATAAAGAGAGCAGAGGGGATGGTATTGCAATGCAAAATACTTTTTAATAAATTAAAAGTCTCACAATTGACCTTTAGCCATCATCCGGTTTTTACAGTTAGAAAGTATATCAAAAGCAAAAAAAACAATACTCCATTACCTGCATTACAAAATTTAACTGTGTTGACAATGGATGATATTATAAAAAAACCCTGTGATGAAATTTCAAACACATATTCTCATTGTTTGAAAATAAAAAATTATGCTCGTTTAAGAAAAGAAGAATTATTACGCAATAGAATAAAAAAAATCATCATTTCTTCGACAAAATAACTCACTTTTGAGTATTATATATATCAACCCCTATTTATAAAGAAAAGTACTTGAAATACAGCTGTAAAAATCAATTATTCACATAGAAGGAAACATAATGATTAAATCTGTTTACATTAACATGAGACCTGATGACGACTCTTCACTACCCCTGGTACAAGAGGTAACCACCTACTTAGAGTCAAAAAATATTGAAATAATGATGCCACTGTTTCCAATTCTTGAAAATTCATCTTTAGAAAAGTATACTATTGACTCAATTGGACCCATCATAACAGACCTTGTTATAACAATCGGTGGTGATGGAACATTTTTAAGAACTGCCCGTCAATTTGCAGAAACTTCAACTCCAATATTTGGAATAAACAGAGGAACTCTTGGATTCCTTACTGAATTTAATCCCTCTGAATATAAAACACACTTAAATGATGTTCTTCAAAATAATTTTACTGTTTCAGAAAGGGCTGTAATGAAAGCTCACCTAATGGATTCAAAGGAAGGACAAAGAACTTCTTTTTTCATAAATGATGCAGTAATATCAAAGGGTGCATTATCAAGACCAATTTCTCTGGAACTGGAAATCAACGATATGCCTCTAAACTCTTTTTCAGGAGATGGTCTCATTGTGGCAACTGCAACAGGATCTACAGCATATTCACTTTCAGCCGGTGGTCCTATTATTCTACCTATGGCAAATAATATTTTTTTAATTAATCCAGTTTGTCCTCATAGCCTTGCCATGAGACCCATGGTTGTACCCTCTGATTCAAATCTTACGGTAAAGATTACATCTCAGTTAAAAAATTTATTATTGACAATTGATGGTCAAGAAGCTATTCACATTGAAGAAAATGATAAAATATTAATCCGCAATACAGAGCATAAAATAAGGGTAATCACACATCCCAATAAGTCTTATTACCATATATTACGTGAAAAATTAAAATGGGGCTAATGATCAATGCTATTAGAACTAAGAATTAAAAATTTTGTAATTATTGATGATCTCATAATAAATTTTAAAAAAGGACTCAACATACTTTCTGGTGAAACTGGTGCAGGAAAATCTATACTCATAGATGCACTCTCCGGTATTCTTGGTGAAAAGATGACCACTGATATAATCAGAACTGGCTTTGAAAAAGCTAGTTTAGAGGGATTATTTGATATTGAAAAAACTCCTCAGGTAAAAGAGATTCTTGATGAATCAGGTATTGATTACGAAGACGATCTTCTCGTTTTACGTAGAGAACTCTTTGCCAATGGTCGTGGAAGATGTTATGCAAATGCAGTTCATATCCCCATAACACGTCTCAGAGAAATTTCAGATTATCTTGTAGATATTCATGGTCAAAATGAGCATCAGAATATTGTAAAAATTGCCAAACATAGAGAGCTCCTCGATAGCTTTAGTAATACAGAAAAAGAAGTCAATGAAATTAGACAACTTCACAGCAGACTGAGTGAAATAAAGGCAACATTAGACTCATTTCAAATTGATGAAAGAGATAAAGCAAGACGCATTGAATTTAATTCCTTTGCTATTAAAGAAATTACTTCTGCAGATTTAAAACTTGATGAAGAGGATGAGCTTAAAAACGAATCAATGCTCCTTGCAAATGGAGAGCGCCTTTTCACAGAAATTCAGCGTGCTACCAGTTACATGAATGGAGATGATGGAATCGTTCAAAAGATTAAAAAGACAGAACAGAGCCTATCTAAGGTTGCTGACTTTGATACTGATATACATAATATCCTTGAATCAATCAGAGAGTCTCTCTTTTCCCTGGAAGATGTTTCAGGCATCCTTCGTGATTACGAAGAAAATATTGATTTCTCTCCTCAAAGGATCAATCAGGTTGAAGAACGTATTTCCTTAATAAATAACTTAAAAAAGAAATATGGTGACACCATAAAAGATATACTTGATTATAAAGATAAAATTACTCATGAAAATGAAGCCTTTTCTTCCAGTGAAGAAGAGATGGAAAAACTGGAAATTGAGTACAAAGAAATAATCAAAGTAGCTAAAGAAAAGGCCCTTGCCCTCTCAGAAAAAAGAAAGACTGGAGCAGCCCTCCTTGAACAGAAAGTCACCTCAGAGCTTACTGACCTGGCAATGGGAGGAACAGTTTTCAAGATCTCAATTAAAAGAGAGATTAGTGAAACCGGTGAAATTGAAGCTGACAATAAAAAATATGTTCTTTACCCCCATGGTATGGATAGAATTGAATTTTTTCTTTCAGCCAATGAGGGTGAAGATCTTCGACAACTTGGCAAAGCTGCTTCAGGTGGTGAAATGTCACGCATCATGCTTGCAATAAAAAATGTTATACTATCAGCTGATATAGTTGAGAGCATAATTTTTGATGAGGTAGATGCAGGAATCAGCGGAAAGGTTGCAGAAATTGTTGGAAGAAAACTGAAATCATTGGCTAAAAACAGTCAGGTACTTGTTATTACTCACCTTCCTCAGATCGCTGCCATGTCTGATAGTCATTATTTTGTACAAAAGGACTCAACAACTGGCAGAACGACTACCTCTGTTAAAAATCTCAACCACAAAGAAAAAATCAAAGAGGTTGCCAGAATGCTTGCAGGTGAAAAAGTAACAGAGCTTTCAATACAGCATTCAGAGGAAATGATAACAATGGCTGCGAAGCTATAAGTTTAGGGAGAAGGATTACATGTTAGATCCAAAAGTCTATGGCTTGTCATCTCGTACAGAGCTAAAAGAAATCAAAAAAAATCACATAGCCATAGTGAAAATGAGAAAAAGTCGTATTATTATGAAGGATGGAGTGAAATTGCTGGAAGATATAAAAAAGATTATTGCTGTAAATCCTAAATTATCTGTTAGTTTATTAACAAATGCACCAGTATGTTCAAAAACTAGTGCATTTCTCGGAAATCACAATATTAAAATTATTCATCAGGACTAGTGCCGAAACCGTTTAAAAAGAACCAAATGAATCGGCACTGTGAACTTTTTATAATCATAAATCTTATACTAAACTATATACTGATTAAAATAATTTACATTTATTCGGTGATAGCACTAGTCTACTGCCTTTTTTATATTATTCTTAATCTCTTTTTTCCAAAGATTATTATAATAGGTTCCCCAGTTTTTTTTCTGTAAACTTCTTTGAGCGCGACTTAGATACTTCTTTGCATCATCCATCTGATCATCTTCAATTAGTGCCTCTCCATAGAAGATTGGATTTTGTGGAAAATCAGGACTATTATTCATAGATATCTTTAGATGCTTTAGGGCTTCATCAACATCACCAATTCCCTTTGGCCACTTTGGAGCCTTTAAATAAAGCATTCCATAAATTCTATGTGGTCCATAATAATCAGTTTCAGGTTTTTTTAGTGCTGCTTTCATCGCTGCAATAACCCCGGGAAGCTTCACAATTGCAGAAAGCCCCTCAATACGAATTACTGCACCAAGTCCAAGAGCATAATAATAAGCTGCTTCAGGATTTTTTTCCCAGTCCATTCCGTTAAATGAATCAATAGCTTTTTGAGAGTATCTCAAGATATCTTTCTTGTTTGTAGAACAGTCAGCAACTAAAAAAGAAGACCGTGATAATAAAATAGCAGAATCAATTGTTCTTTCCATTGTATCATTTAGCTCTGCAACAAGGAGGACTAATCTTTTAAGTTCCAATGAATTATTTCTAACACCGTAAACCTTAATTAGTTTTGGTAAGTCCTTTTTATTCTCTAAGGAATATGATGATTCAAATTTTTCCCATAGTTTATTGCTCATTATAACATTCTTTAAAATTAAAGGACTGCCATAATGCTTAATAGATTTACAGGATATTAAAAAAGATGCTAGAATAAAAATACTAGCGAGCGTTATACTTCTTAATGACATAGTTCATCTCTCCAGAGAATACTGGTACAAAACCACTTATTCCAAAGTTTTTACATACTCCACGTCCCTCTGGCAATGAACATAAAGAAGACATGGTTTTAACAATTTTACCTTTCACAGATCGAGTAGTATATGTATTTGTCATCATAAATCCTAAAGCAGGGTATCTTGGAGAACTATATACTTTTTTCAGCTTTTTAAAAATTCTTGCCATAGAATTCCCTGACCTAATTGAAGATTTCACCATTGAGTACTCAATATTATCAATCACCACTCCTGCAAATCTTCCACGAGCAACTCTTTTTATTGCTCTCAATGTTGAATATCTTTTATTCATTTTAAAATTCTGTGCTTTGGCTTGATTATTAAAAACAACTTTCGTAATATAGCGGTTATGTTCCTTCAAGATATTTCCGCCGATCTTTTTATATTGCAAAGATCTTAATGAGGAATAAGTACCCTTTTTAACCATTACGTGATATTGTTCCTTAGTACTTCCACGCATTGAGACCTTTGAAAGGGGCTGAAGCTTATAACGATATTTATTTTTTAGATAAAATCCCATAGAGCCCATAACAAAACTATTTGGATTATATCTTAAATACTGCTCAGCCTTATATTGGCTGTTAAAAAACTCACCCTTTAAACGATATGCAGGTATCCCAGTCATACTGGCAATTGTCTTCACAAAGGATTTGATCATCCTTTTCCCCTCATTAATAGAACTACTTGAACCTGGATAGACAACAACAAAGGTTATTCTCGAAGCTGCATCTATATTTTTATGAGGTGATATTATTACAGCAGAACTTATAAAAAGTGCTGTTAATAAAATTTTATTTATCTTTTTCATTAACTTTTTCTCCCGAATCAAATTTTAAGTAAATTATATCAATTATCGAAGGTAAAATAAATAGTGCTGTAAATAGACATATAATTATACCATACAATAAAACAATTCCAAAACTGGATACTCCACCGTGATGAGCAAATACAATACTAAATAAACCTGATATTGTTGTAAATGCAGCAAAAGATACTCCTCTACCTGTAGTTTGAGCAGCAACAAATGCAGATTCATTGGGATTCTCTCGCCATCGGTGAACGATATGAACACCGTAAACAACCCCTAAACCAAGTATTAAGGGCAAACCAGCAATACTGGCAACATTATATTGAATGTTAGAAAAATATAAGGCTCCCTGCATCCACAGCATTCCAATTACAAGGGGAACCATTGCCAAAAGAGCTGATTTAATCGATCTAAAATCTATAAGAAGTAATAGAACAACAACGAGAAATGAATAAAGAATGGGCTGTATAATACCATTAACGGCCTGTCTAATAAAGGCTTTATGAGTTACCGGAAATCCTGTAACATTCTTATCAATTTTCTTTAAGTCATTTACAAATTTATCAAGAAAATCAAGTTCCCACATTGATCCTGTTGGAGAAATATAAGCAACGTACATTCCACTTTGACTTTTAAAGCGATTAACAACCTCTTTTGGTATTGTCTTTAGATTGATTTGCCTTAAATTAAACCAGTCTTTTGCAAGTGTAGATCCTTGTTTTAAGCGAAGAAACAGTTCTTTTTCATAGGCTATAGTTCTTCCAACTGCCAATTTCTTTTCTGATCCTTCAAATTTATCATTGAGTTTATTAAGATTATCAACAAGCTTAGTCAAAGAATTTGCCAGTTTTTGTTTTTTACCTGTAAAGGCCTCTTCCTGAGCATTTTCAAAAAAATCTGTTAATTTTTTCAAGCTTTCCATGTATACAGCAGGATTTTCACTACCCTTCCTATAGTTTAAACGAAAAGCCCCAATCTGTCCCTTTACTGAATTTACAATCTGAATCTTCTTTTTTTGATCAGGAGGAATCATCTCTGTTAATGAATCAACACGACTCACTGTTTTCAATTTTTTTATTTGGATGACCTTCTTTTGAAAATCTTCAAAATTCTTTGATGTTATATATGCATAGGACATTTTATAATCACTGAATTGTTCCATCTTTAGCTGATAGATTGTAGACTCAACATTTTGAGGGAGTAATTTCAATGCATTGTAATCAAGCTTGGAATTCATAAAACCATAAATGCTTATACATGAGAAAACAACGGTAACACTGAGACCAGCAATTATCATTTTTTTTCTGCTTCCCTTTCGAGATGATTCAGTTATTGATGATATATCATATTGCCGGGGTTCAATCTTAATGAGCTTCATAATGGATGGCAAAATAAGAAAGGTTGAAAACAAAACAACAAAGACTCCAGTTCCAGCTGTAAATCCCAACTCAGCATAACCTGGGAAATCAGATAACATCAATGCATAAAATGCTAGTCCAGTTGTGAAACCTCCGGTTAATATGCCTTTCCCTGTAACAACAACAGCTTTGTGTATCGACTCATCCAGAGTGTGACCATTGCCCAATTCCTCTTCAGTGCGCCGAATCAAATAGATACCAAAATCTATTCCTATACCAAATAAAACTGCCAGAAATGATGATGATACAAGATTTAACTGACCAATTGTTGCTGATATCAAGCCAAGAGTTAAAATTAGTCCAGCTCCAAGGGGAATAAGAACAACAATTATTTTTTTAAATGACCGAAAGCCTATCAAAAGTATAATGATAACAAGAAAAACTGAAATTGAACCAGCTCGAGCCAAATCTGAATATACTGTTTTTGTTTCAGTGTACACGTGATAAGGCATGCCTGTAAAGCTTACCTTGACATTCTTTTTTAATTGAGGATATTTCGTTGAGAGACTATTGGTTCTCTTTCTTAATGCTGAAATAAAGGGATCTAAATACTTCATTTCATCACTTGATGAAGTAGGCTGAACAAAGAGATATACCATTTTATAATCCCTGGAAAAAAGGTATCCCTCACTTTTAATCATATATTCTGCTTCAGAATTACCAAAAAGCTTATTCAGGTCATCAATATTATTATGAGAAACATCACCTACCCACTTGTTCCATTCTGTAAAAAAAAGATTTATGCCATCTACAATATCAATCATAATAGATGGATCAACTGACATACCTGGCCGCTTCAGAATAGATTCTATATTCTTCATTAAACCAGAAAGATTAGGGGTAGATGCCATTTTTTTCAATAAATTTCGCTCTTTTCCTAAGACCTTTACACCCTTTTGCAAATCCTTAAGGGGAACAAAAAGAGGCATCTTCTTCATGAAAAGGGATGTGTCTATTTTATAAAAAATTGATTTAACCCATTTTTTTTCTTTCTTCAATTCATCAGCATAAAACTCAACAACTGATTTTAACGTTTTATAATCACCTTCAAGAACCACAATGAGATTATCAGCTGAGCCAAATTCCTTAGTAAAATTATTGTATCGTATTTGAGCAGGATGATTTTGAGGCAAGAGATTCTTTCTTGATGAGGAGATGTTTAATTGAGGAATAAATAACCCCAGAATGACTGTAGATACAGCCATTACAATTAATATTTTCACTCCATACTTCATTGCAATAGAATAAAACACTTCCAAAAGTTTTTTCTGCATAATTTACTCTTTACTTCTTTTTATTTATTTCAAAGATAAAAGCTATTAAAAAAAGTGATATTTGTCAACAATGTTTAAGATTGATAACTTTTCTATATGTTAATAAATGTAAAAAAATTATTTAAATCATTAGCGAATGCCGATATTATAGTATATGAAAAATGAATCAAAAGCATATATTAATTACAATGAATTAATTCCCTTAAGCTATCGCAAAAGACTCAATAAACAGCAAAATAAGATTAAGCTTGTAGGAAAACTTGGTGAAGATGGAAGAATCATACAGCCATTTCGCTACGTCATTGGTCTTGGAGAACGACACTCTAAAGCCTTTGAAAAAGAAATACTCCGCCTGTGTCGAATGTTTCCCTGGTTAGCAAAAAAACATGCACGCTTTATTATTCATGAATTAATTCTTAATAGTCAATTCTCAATGATGCGAGAAGTTGTAAAAAAAGTACCTCTAAAGAGCAAAGTTCCTGGGTATATAAATCTCACTATACATGTTAATAATGATTTCTTTTCAGCTGGTATAGAAGAATTCGGTGATTTCTTTGATTATTATAACTATATCAATGACCAAAAGGATGAAGTCTCTTATAGAGAGGATATTTATGATGATATGTCTGAAGAACATCTCAATAGTCTTGATGATTTAACTGATGATAAATTGAAAATAATGCTTACAGAAAGCAATGAAATTAGAGTTCCAGATAATTCTAATAAAATTGGACTCTACATAATTGAAAATGCAACGGATCATGACTTTTATATAACATCTTTCTATAAAAATGGAAAATATATGTGGAAACGAATCTACTTTCGACTTGAAAATGATGCAAAATAGTACTACTTATTTTGATAATTAGCTCTAACTCTATAATATTCTAAAACAAACAATAAATTAAAATTCTATTGCGAAAATATTCCTTTCTCAATTAATGACATTAATTATTACTGAACTACTCTGTAATTATTTATTTATAATAAAAAAATCCTGATAATGATTTAATGGATACATCTAATGGATAACTTTACACTATCGTTAATCTCATGGACAATATTAACTGTTGTCATTTTCCCTTTGCTCTTAAAAATTTCAGCGCCATATGGTAAATTTATGCGTGAAGGTTGGGGTCCAGGTATTGGATCAACAGCTGCATGGATTATTATGGAAATCCCCTGTGTTCTTGTATTTGGTTATATATTTTTCTTCATGGGACCTGCTGATAAAGGCCTTGTTAACTGGATATTTCTAGGAATTTGGATGACTCATTATATTCATAGAACATTTATCTATCCACTACAGATACCAAATAAAACTAAAATTTTTCCAATAATTATTGTTCTATTTGGCCTCATCTTCAATGCATTCAATGTCTTTTTTAATTCATACTATGTAAGTGTAATTATGCCTAACTATGATATCTCTTGGTTTACAGATATAAGATTTATTACTGGAGTATTAGTTTTTATAACTGGTTTTATTATAAATAAATATTCTGACCATATACTCTTTAGTTTAAGAAAACCAGGAGAAACAGGATATAAAATTCCCTACGGTGGCATGTATCGATGGGTATCTAATCCTCATTATTTAGGAGAAATTCTAGAATGGACAGGATGGGCCATTGCAACCTGGTCTCTACCTGGTTTATCATTTGTAATCTGGACAAGTGCAAACCTCATTCCGCGTGCAATAACTAATCATAAGTGGTACAAATCAAAATTTCCTGATTATCCAGAAAACAGAAAAGCTGTTATCCCCTTTATTCTATAAAATAAAAGGGATTATGTTTTATGCTTCTTTTTTAAAACTCTCAAGTCTTTCATCTTTTTTATGCCATAGATTATTCATCCACTTCTTAAAATATTCTTGATATTTCTCATCTTCAGCATAATTCCCCAGTAATTCAGGGGTTACGGGAATCTCTTCGATATGAACCTTTACCTGATTTACATAACCACATAAAAAGGACCAAAATGTTGGAGCACCCTGAGGATAAAAAATAGTAACATCGAGAATGCTAGTGAGCTGGTCACCCATTGCTGATAAAACAAAACCAAGGCCACCTGCTTTAGGCTTCAAGAGATTATTAAATTGTGCTCCTTGTATATCATGCTTTTCAGGAGTAAAACGGGTACCCTCTGCAAAATTCATTATACTTACTGGAAGATTTTGATATTTTTGACATGCTTTTCTTGTTATCTCCATGTCTTTTCCCTTCAAATGGGGATTCTTTTCAATAAACTCCGGTGAATATCTTTTCATAAATGGAAAATCTAAAAAGTACCATGCCATCCCTAGAATTGGCACCCAAATGAGCTCCTTCTTAAGAAAGAATGTAAGAAATGGAATCTTCCAATTTAAAAGATACTGCAATACAGGTATATCTATCCATGTTTGATGATTTGAAATAACCAGATACCATCCCCTTGTTTTTAAATTTTCGGTTCCAGATACATCCCATTCAATTTTTCTCGTTATATTAAAACCTGCATTATTGAAATGAATCCAGCTTTTAGCCACGAAATTAAGTATTTTACCCCATATTGATCTCCAAAACTTAAGGGGAATTATAAACTTTACTATAGCCACTGGAAAAAAAATCATCGCCCATAATAATGTATTCGTAATGAACCAAAGTGCTGATAAAACCCCTAATACAGGTCCTTTTAAAAATCCAAGCATAGGATCCTCCATATTTAAACTTTATACTCTATATAATATCACATGAACATAAAATATTAATACTATTTTTTTTCAAGAACTTACTCGATAATTATTTTATGAAAACATTATACATATAACAGACTTGACAAATACATTATTTTCAGTACTATGTCATAGTATTAAAATATTGGGAAATTTATGAATCTAGAAATATCATCACATGATACTTATTCAATTATATCCTTTAAGGGATCTTTATCCGTAGAGAATTTAAATATTCTCGAAGAAACATTGAGTAAGTATTATATCAAAGAACATAACATTATAATAGACTTAGAAAATATATCATTTATTGACAGTTCTTCACTGGGGATTCTTGTTGTGTATTACACAAGACTCATGGAAATCAATAAAAAGCTCATTGTCGTTAAGGTTAACGAAGAAATAAAAAAACTGCTTGAAATGACCGGCATATCAAAGAAAATTCTTATAGCTCGTTCAGTTGATGAAGCACTAGCTCTCCTTGATTAAAGAATTATGCATTTATTAATATTCCTTGGTAATCCCGGAAAAAAATACCAAAAGAATCGCCATAATATCGGTTTTATTGCTGGTTCATATCTTGCAGAAAAACATTCCATATCCTATAATCAAAAAAAGTTTAATGCTCTTACAGGTAAAGGCAAGATTGATGGGAATGACGTAGCATTGCTATTTCCCCAAACATATATGAATAATAGTGGTGAATCTGTATCGAAAGCCCTTGCTTTTTATCAAGAAAACATAGAGAATTGTATAGTTATACATGATGAAATAGAGTTGCCCTTTGGTGATATTCGAGTTAAAACCGGAGGAGGTCATAAAGGCCATAATGGATTAAGGTCAATCATCCAACACTGCAGTTCTCCTGATTTCCACAGAATCCGTTTTGGTGTAGGCAGGCCGGATAATCCAAATATTGAAGTTGCTGATCATGTTCTTTCTAACTTCACCAATGATGAAATGAATGATATGAGTAGCCATATTAATAAAATTGAAACCTTTATTATTGATATACTTAATAAATCCTAATTAATTCTTGCATATTTTAACTATTAGAGATTAATTGCATACTTCCTTAGACTTTTTACTGGAGAATATTATGAAATTTTTACTTTCCCTCATTGTAGCTGTAGGCTCATTTCTTATCTTTACAAAGATTATTCATCACATATTCTTGGGATTATTGATTGGAGCAGTCTTTTTTATACTCTTCTGGAGACTCTACTCATTTCTACAGAAAAAATTTGCTAAAGAAGACACCAAAGGCCTCAATGCCACAACATCTAAGGTTGTTGCATCAAGTGACCTCACAATGGAACAAAATAGAATTATAGAAGATGGTATCAAAAAATTAGTTAATGTAAGAAACCTTACCAGATCAATACCCAATAACTCTATTGCCATGGAAGTACAGGAAATCTGCAAGGTTGGCATGGATATCTTTGATGATTTAAAACAAAACCCTGAGGATATTAGAAAAGCTAGACAATTTTTAAACTACTATCTTGATACCTTTGAAAAGATCGTTAAACAATATGCTGACTTATCTCAGAAAAAGGATAAGACACCTGAATTGGAAGAGGCATTAGTACGAGTAGAAGGTGTTTTAGACTCAATAAAGGATACATATAAAAAGCAATTGGTCAGTCTTACTGAAGATGATATACTTGATTTAAATGTCGAAATATCTGTTCTGGAAAAAACTATTAAATATGAAGGATAATTTCATATTCAATATTGTCATTACAGAACTCTGCATTATTGATTTACCATAATTTCAAGGGTATATTTTTAATAGAATATACCCTAATATAAAGAATATGAATCTACATATCAATGATATCTTCTATTCTCTCCAGGGTGAAACCCTCTATACAGGGTTACCTTCTCTCTTTATTCGATTACAGGGCTGCAATCTGAGGTGTTCATTTTGTGACACATCACATTCTCAAAGCACTGATGGCGGTACCATTATGACCATCAGTGAAATTATTGATAAAGTAAATACTTTCAATACATTTCATCATATAACAATTACCGGGGGAGAGCCCCTCATTCAAAACAATGTATTATACCTCCTTGAATTACTGGTTAACCAAAATCATAGGGTGCAGATTGAAACAAATGGCAGCATTTCATTAAAAGATATACCTCCTTCTGTGAGAAAGATTGTAGATATAAAACCCCCTTCAAGTGGTGAAGAAAAATCCTTTTATATAGAAAATATTCTTTATATGACTGAGAATGATGAATATAAATGTATTATTTCCAATAACAATGATTATGAATTTGCACTTAATTTCATAAAAAAACATTTATCTTTAACCTCTTCAATTATCAACTTTTCACCAGTTGAATCAGGTGAAATGCCCCCCAAAAAACTGGCACAATTAATAATCAATGACCGGCTTCAAGTGCGACTTAATCTGCAAATTCACAAGCTTCTTAATTTCGATTAATAAATTTCTTGATCTATTGACCTTAGAAATAGAAAGTGTTATTATACTAATAATTGGAGATATCTTATGGATTACGTAGGCCATGTAATACGACCTCCCAGTGAGGCATATAGTTTAATTATTCAGGTAACTGTGGGATGTTCCCATAATCAATGTACTTTTTGTGGAACATATAAGGGCGAACCATTTCGCTTTAAAGATATCAATATCATTAAAAAAGATATTGATGAGGCTTCTACTCACGGAGTTCCCTATGACAAGACTTTTTTTGCTGATGGTGATGTATTGATTTTACCAACAGAGACAATTTTAGATTTAATTTCCTATACAAAACTCAAAATCCCTACAGTCAAGAGATTTGGAGTTTATGGAAACACTAAGGCAATCTTGAAAAAATCACCTTCTGAGCTAAAAGAACTTAAAGATGCGGGCCTTGGAATCATTTATCAGGGAATTGAAAGTGGCAACAAAGAGGTTCTTCGGCGAATCAAAAAGGGTGCATTTCCACATAAAATGATTGAAACAGCACATAAGATCATTGCTGCTGATATACTGCTATCTCAAACAGTTCTCCTTGGAATTGGTGGCACAGAGCTCAGTGTTGAACATGCTACTGATACAGGAAAACTCCTGGGAGAAATGTCTCCTGATTATGCAGGGGCCTTAACTGTTATGCTGTTACCCAATACATCTCTCTATAAAGACTTCGAATCAGGACTCTTTCATATACCTGATAAATTTGAGCTTCTCAATGAGTTAAAGTTAATTATAGAAAATATGGATGTGTCAAGACCGTGTTATTTTGCATCAAACCATGCTTCTAATTATTTACCCATAAAGGGAACTCTGCCACAGGACAAGCCAGCGATAATGAAGCTTTTTGATAAAGTTCTAAAAGATAAGGATGAATCAATCTTAAAGCCTGAACACATGAGGGCCCTATAATAAAAAGGAGAATAGTATGGATGATTCAATTAAGGATGCAATCGCATTTATATCTAATTCAATAACTGAGAATCCAGAAAAAAGTAAATCTGAAATTATTGATGAAGCTGCACAAAAATATGATTTAAATCCGATGCAGGAAGAATTTTTAATAAATAAGTTCGTCGTTAATCAATAATTTTCTTTTTTAAGGTATTTAATAACTATTTCTGATACTTTATTAAATAATGATAAATAGTTACCCTTTGAGTTAATGAGTATAATTTTTTTCTTTATTATCCTTTTCTGTGGATAATAAAGAAAAAATTGTACTTCATATTGATTAGTTTTTTTTTGAAATAATTCCCCATATATAACCAAACCTGCTTTTAAATCTTTTGCATACTTCCTTTGTTTTGATGAATCATGTGTCTCTATATTGACCTTATTATTACCGAGAAAATAGTTCTCAATTTCCATTATAGGAACAATACTATATCCCCTTTCTGAAATTTTTCGCATAATTGCTTCTCTCAGCAATCTTCTTTGAATAAGATTCAGATTCTTAGATTGAAACCCCAAAACAAGAATTCTTGTTTTATTGGTAGCTTCTGCGCTGATAAAAAGAATAGTACAGAAAACAAGAAGAATAATCCTTTTAATCAAGATATACCTTCTTTTCATCAGGAATCTTTATTGAAGAATCAATATCCTCTGCTTCAACAGCATAAAGAGGAGATATCTCAATAATTTCAACTGCCTCTGGCACTGAAACACCTCTTGAAATCAACCAATTTCGATGAAGATCAACCATAAGCTCTTGAGATGATTCAACAGAGTCAACACCTGAAGGATTTTTCACTGGGGCAAATTCCTCTTCACGAATAGTCTCTATGATTATATTTTTTTTGCTAAGAGGCAATGAATCAAAAACAAATTTTTCGAATTTATATCCATCCACCTCTTTTTCTTCACCATTTTTAAAAGATAATATCTTTTTCTTAGCTATATGGAAGGGCAAAGATATTTCAGATCCAGCAGTTAACCTTTGTACAAAATTTCGATCAAAGAGATGAATTGCTATACTTCCAGCTCCATATAAAAGTGATCCAGATTGATCCTTTTCTTGTGCTTTATCATCTGGTAAATCAGAATATTCAACAACACCAATCCTAGTATTATCAAATGTAACAAATACACCTATCTTCTCTTCAGGATATGCCTTGATTAAAGCCTTGTTAGAAACCTCGGCATCATTTAATACATGAAATCCTATAAACACAGGATCAATTATTTTAACAAGAGGATTATCAATCTGAAAATAAGAAATTGTTTCTACTCCTCTTTTTTCAAGCTCATCAAGAACTCCTGAGGTATGAAGTGCAGTAAGGCTACCCCCATGACCATCGGGATTTTTAAAAATGCTATTCTTATCCTTCAACATTATTTTCCCATCAGAATCCAATGAAGGAATCATGTTTTGTGGAAAGATAAATACATCTTTTTCAGGAATGTTAAAGAATTTGTTTTCTCGAAAAAACTCTACAGTATCGATGTGATTTGCATTAGATGTCATAATAAGCCAGGGTATTGAAACATTATATTTCTGAGAATATTTCAATATTTTCTCCCCGTGAATCTCGAAGAGAGTTTTATTTTTCACTGGAGAAACAGGATACATTCCTTTGGGACCATCATAACCAAGACGTGATCCCTGCCCCCCGGCAACAACAAAGGCTGCTGTTTTGCCTTCTTTAATGTGTTGAATTCCAGCTTCACGAGCTTCTGAATATTTTTCCTTTTCCTCATCAGTTTTTGGTGCAGCAAAATAAGGAGCCGGGCCATAACTCAACTCTTCATGTGATTCTTTGTTTTTATATAATTCATTTAGAAGCTTAAAATCAATATTTTCAAGATCTTCAAGTAAAATCTTTTTCTCTTCATCATTTAATATATCCCAGTTTTCAAATACGTGATCTTGATTTTCATCATAAACCTGCTGAATTATTTCATTAAAACCATCATATGATATCATATGACCTCCTGAATTATATAAAAAATTATTTATTTATAAAACTAATACTTTTATTGATCATTATTTCATATTTTCGTCAAGTAATCATTGATAAAAGATATCCTTTAAAATCAAATATTTTCATAATATATACAAAATTATATGATTTTTCCTTGATATTACCCATAATTATCTATTTAGTATTTATTAATGAAAAGTTTTATTTACATTATTTTATTATTTTTCTTAGTTGCCTGCATTGGAACAAAAGAGAATACTCTAATAAAAAAATCAAGAAATACAAAAGCAGCTGCAGCTGCTTTTAAGGACTATGATTCCCTTAACTGGACGATACGAAGAAAAGCAGTTATTAATATTACTAATTATACAAGGAAGCAGGAACTTCCCTTTACAGAAAAAGCCCTTATTCGAGCGTCAAAAGATGATCATTGTGAGATTCGAATCGTAGCCATTAAGGGTCTCAGAATAATAGCTACGGTTAATGCAAAAAAAAGATTAGCCTCATTAAGTTCTATTGAATCATGTAATAATGCCAGATGGTATGCATTACAAAGCTTATCTACATTTAAAAGTGATGTCTATGGATCAATTTTTAAAAAGTCTTATAAATCATCGGATTGGATTATAAGAGAAGCTTCAATAATTGGATTTATGTCGATTAAGAATAAAAGATACTTACAAAAAAACACATCCTTTATTCAAAATATTTTAAATGATCCCATTGAAGCAAACAGATTAACTGCATTAAAATATCTTAGCATAAAAAATGATAAGCTATATCTCACAATAACATCTCAATACAACAAAATACCTCAATATAGAATCTCTATAATAAAAGGGTATTTAGCTGCATTAAATGGATATATTCTTGATGCAAAAACAAGAGAAAAAATAATCAATTATCTGATACATGACAATAAAGAGATTAGAATTTTGTCTTATAGAGTATTGCTCAATGAATACAAAATAAAAAAAGAAAAAGGCAAACCTTAGTTGCCTTTTTTTCGAGCTTTATAGATCTTATTACTGTTATCTATTCTGTCTTTTTTAAATTGATTGCGAATTTTTTCTTTAGTATCTTTGTCAAGATCAGTCATTGACTCATACATATTTATAACATTTTCTTTAGATCTTCGATAATAAAAAATTGCTGTTATCAATTGTCTTGGAGATGCTGTTGATGCATTAATATATCTTACATAATAATCATTAGCTTTTCTCACACCATACTTTGCATTTGAAATAAAGTGGTCTGCTGCTCCATTTATCTTTTTATTATTAAAAGATCTTTTCATTTGATTTTTAATATTAAGCTTCATGCCATCGGTGAGCATCTTTGAAGAATCATTCTTGTAAATTTTAGCAAGTTTCTTTGCCATTTTAAGAATTGAACGCTCATTGAGACTAAACTTCTTTGCTGATTCACTTATTCTATCCTGAAAATAGAGAGCACTTGCTTCAGCATATTGATCAACAAGTTTATCAAATTCTGCAACTCCACCACCATAATTAATTATAGCAGAACGAAGCATTTTTAGATTTCTAAAATTTTCATAACTCAACCGTTTAACCAAAGATAATGGTTTATAAAGTTTATTATAAGAATCAGATTGTCCAATTAAACCGGTTGAAAGAAACAATAATACACAAATTATAGATGCGAAACGAAATCCTTTTGCCATTTTCACACTCCTTCATTTAAAAGATTACGTATTATAGTTGTATTTGAAGTAGAAAGTCAAGAAAAAATGGGATTAATAGTTTATATTAATCCTGTGTTATGCTTTTATGGTCAATTCTGACTGCTTTTACGTTTCTTTTCTTGATTTTGGGGGCTCCCTCAGGATTATATTTTTCCTGAACCTCATCAATAGGATTATTTATCAACATTCTGACAACTTCTTCAGTTTTGTTCAAAACATCAATTAATATAAGATTCTCATCTATTGTGAAATCCTGAAGAAGGAATTTTTCCATAGTCATACCATCAGGCTTATGACCTATACCAACACGGATTTTAGCAAAGCGGTCTGATTTGAGGTTTCTGGTCATGGAATCTACTCCAAGATGGTTCAAAGTGGAGTACATATAATCCACACGCATCTCTCCCAGATCAAGAGATGAATCTTCAACTATGCAGATAATCTCTTTTACATTAATTCTTAAAAAAGAGGCTATATATAGTACAGATTCGCCTATAAGGCCGACAAAGGTTTGAGGTTTCAATAAAACAACCTCTTCACCTAGCATTTTACCGCGGCCAATTATAGACTTCTTCTTTTTTATTCTTACATCAATATTCTCGTTATTAGCGAGAATATCAATGACTTTGAAGCCAATATTCTGTCGATTATTAGCAAATTTTTCGCCTGGATTACCAAAGCCTACTATTAGTTTCAAAAAACTAACACCTCTGATTTTTTGAATTTACTCTTCAGTTGATTCTGTGTCAGAAGCTGCATCTGCAATTGTTTCATCTTCACCCTCTTCTGTCTCTTCAACAACAGCTCTAGGTACATCAACACTGACAATTACTGCATCTGCATTACTAAAAAGTTCAACACCTTCAGGAAGTTCGAGATCCTTAGCATGAACATTGTCTCCAACATCCATTTTAGAAATATCTAAATGAATCTTTTCAGGTAAATCTTTAGGCATACACTCAACTTCAATTTGTCTATCTGAAATATTTAAAATACCACCAAGTTTAATACCCATTGGAGTACCATCAAGTTCAATTGGTACTATTGTATTAATCTTTTCACCCTTTGTAACTTTGAAGAAATCAATATGTAATATTTGATCGGTAACAGGATCTCTTTTAAAATCTTTTACAAAGGCCATCTGGTCCTCTGTTGATCCTTCAACCTTCAAATCAAAAATAACACTTTCTGATACATGACCTTTAAATAATTTAAAAAAGTCTTTTTCATTAATTTGAATAGATTCTGCTGCTCCATGTGAATACATAATAGCAGGAATTATTCCATCACGTCTTAATCGTTTATTTGAATTTTTACCTTTGGTTTCCCGTGGTTGTGCTACTAATACTTTGCCTTCCATATCTATAACCTCAAAAAATTTTTCTTATTCAACTATATAAATAATGAACTTACTGATTCACCATTGTGAATTCGTCTAATTGCTTCACCTATCAATGGAGCCACAGATAAAAATGTAAAATTATCAGTGTACTGACTCTCATTAACTGGTATGGTATTGGTACATATAATTTCTTTAAAGCCTGCCTTACTAAGCCTTTCAGTTGCATTATCTGATAAAACAGCATGAGTAAAAAGACAATAAACATCTTTTGCACCCATCTCTTTTAAGGCAATACAAGCATTGGAAATTGATCCCCCTGTATCTACAAGGTCATCAACTAAAATACAATTTTTATCAACAACATCACCAATAACATTCATTACTTCACATTCATTGGCCTGTTCACGTCTTTTATCAACAATAGCTAATGAACAATCAAGTTTTCTGGCAATAAATCGTGCCCGATCAACACCACCTGCATCAGGTGACACAACTACTGTATTTTCTAAATCAAGACGTTCGAGATGTTGTATTGCTAATGGTGATGCAAAAAGATTATCAACTGGAATATCAAAAAAGCCCTGAATCTGATCTGCATGAAGATCCATGGTTAATATTCTTGATGTTCCAACAGCCTGAATAATATTTGCCATAACTTTAGCTGAAATTGGTACTCTTGGCTCTACCTTTCGATCTTGTCTTGCATAACCAAAATATGGAATTACAGCAGTTATTCTTTTTGCAGAAGCTCTCATTGCTGCATCAACAATAAGAAGCAATTCCATTACATTATCATTTGTTGGGTTACAGGTTGATTGAATGATAAAAACATCCTGTCCTCTAACATTATCCTTCAGTTTAACAGATATCTCACCATCCTTAAATCGCTTTAATTCGATATCTGAAAGTTTAACCCCTGCTACATCAGCTATTTCCTGGGCTAAAGGTATATTTGATGATCCTGAGAATATTTTCATATTTTTAATCGCTTTCATATAGATTTAAGCAGGTTTTCAAGGTCCTGCAGATCTTCTTTAGTATTTATTCCGCTACCCTCAATTGCATTATCAAGTTTAACAGTATTTACGCGTTTTTTTGAATCTAAAATATAATTTAAAGCATCAGGAAGATAATATTCACCCTGTGCATTATTTGTATCGACTCTTTTCAAACCTTCGAAAAGATACTCTTTATCAAAGACGTAGGTCCCAGTATTAACTTCTTTAATGGTCTTAATCTCATCAGATGCGTCTTTTTCTTCTACTATCTTACTAAAAAAACCATCTGAATTTTTTACTATTCTGCCATATCCTTGAGGAATTTCAACTTCCATTGTTAAAACAACAGCTTCAACATCCTCAATCAAAGAAGCATCGATAAGAGACAGAAATGTTGCCTTAGATATCAAGGGAACGTCACCACAGGCGACTATAACCTTACCATTGAAATCCTTTAATGCTTCTTCAGCCTGCATTACAGCATGACCTGTACCAAGTTGTTCATGCTGCCATACGTACTCTGAAGCAGAACCAAGAGCATCTATTACTTCCTGCCCCTTATATCCAACAACTGTGATAATAGAAGAAATACCAGCGTTATTTAGATTATTAATGACATGGCCGATGAGAGGTTGATTCTGTAAAGGCTGTAGAACCTTGGGCAGAGGAGATTTCATCCTTTCACCCTTACCACCAGCAAGAATTATGGCTGCTATCTTATCGATTATTCTGCCCCTGTTTATCTGAGGTACCAGGATTCGAACCTGGGAGTGCCGAGACCAAAACCCGGTGCCTTACCGCTTGGCGATACCTCAATATATTTTAAACTCAGTCAGGAATACACCTATATTCTGAGACTTAAAATGCAAAACTGCTTTATTTGCATCTTTTAAGCTTCTGAAAAACCCAATTATACTAGAACCTGAACCAGACATCATTGTAAAATCAGATTTACATGTTATCATCTCATCCTTTAAATCTTTTAGATGAGGATGTGTTGTAAAAACTGGACTTTCAAAATCATTAAAAAATGTATTTTTCCAATTTTCCACATTGCCTTTTAAACAATCAATCAATTTTTCTTTTTTACTCATATTTTCATGATTAATTTCTAAATCTCTATTGAGAGAGCTATAAGCCTCTCCAGTATTGACCTGAGTCCCATCATTAGCAATGACTATATGAGGGAAATCATTATCCTTTAAATCAATATGACTGATTATTTCTCCAATCCCTTCACAGAGAGCCATACCTCCCTGATAACAAAAAGGTACATCAGCTCCAAGTTCTTTGGCAATATCAAGAACCTCTTCCTTTGAAAGGATTCCTAATTTCTTGTCAAGAATTCTCAGCATTGCAGCAGCATCTGCACTTCCACCACCCAAACCAGCACCATGTGGAATATTCTTTTCAATGCTAAAAACCAATTCTCCGCCCAATTCCGCTCTTTCAAGGTACTTTTGAGCTGCTTTGGCAATAAGATTGTCTGAAACAGACATTGAAGTGATAATACCACTATATTGTCCCGTTACAGTGTTCATCTTTATATGAATATCACTGTTGGATTCAACTACAAGGTTTTCCAGTTTTAAAAGATCACTGAGAGCCACTAATGACATAATGGATATTAAATTATGATATCCATCAGACCGCTTATTTAAAACCTCCAAATGAAGGTTTAATTTTGCATGTGCCTGCTCTATCAATACTGTGGACTCTTCAAATATCACGCGCAAAATTATTATGAGTGCCTTTTTTTGTCAATAATAATTAATAATTGTTTTATATTTCATGAAATTTTCTTAGCTTTAATAAAAAAACTATAAACTTTTAGAAAAGTATATAATTAATACAGAAAGTTGAACCTTGACATTCATATTATTTTAATATATAATTAATTAAGGAGACTTCAATGAAGGTATCAAGATCATTTCTTGTTCAGGCACAAAAATCTCTCGCTGAATCAATTGATTTTCGATCAATGATACATCTTGCCAGAGAGATTCTGCCCAATTATGATATTTACAAAAGAAAAAATGTTACTGAAAGCATTGCAATTACCCGCATGGAAGCATCGGAACAAATAATCACCGACATGTATGAACAAAATCTCCTCATGCAATTTCTTAGCATTCTCCTGAGTATTCAAACAAAAGGTTTAATGGGAAGAAAATACAAGATCAGTGGCATCAATATACTCATGAAAAACATACATGACCTCGGATTTATATATGACTCCGAAACATATATGCTTCTAGAACATCCTAAATATCGAATTAGTCGAAACTGGGGAGTTCTTCAAGAGGGTTCCGAATACGTTATATCACTTGTTTGGATTGATATCGTAGACTATTCCAAGATTATTAAAAAATACGGTTCTGAAAATTTCCAGCAAACCTATGACAATTTTTTACAGATTGTAAGAAATGCTGTTGAAAGAAGAAACGGACGAATATGGTCCATAGAAGGAGATGGTATTTTATGTGCTTTTCACTTCTATAACAAAGGAAAACTCGCAGTTCTCTGTGCACTTGACATACTTCATTCTCTCATAGATTATAATCTTTTTACAAATAAACTCGACAGCTCTTTATATGTAAGACTATCCATCCATGGTGGAACCTGCATCTATCATGATAGCAGAGAAGAAATGACCAAGTCTGACACCATCAAGGAATGCATCTCTTATCAAAATATAGCAAAAAAGTCCGAGATCACAGCAAGCAAAAATTTTGTTTCAATGCTAGATTCAAATTTAGCTCAGCTCTTTAAACCCGTGTCTGATAGACCTGCTCCTGACAATTATATTTATTCAATAGGATGGGAATAAAATGGATATAATTATTCTTACAGATCAGGAGAAAACAGTCTCTACCTTTGAAAAAGTACATAAAAGAAAAGATATGACTCTAACTATTGTACCCCTTAAGGACAATAAAAATGCCTTCAGCAGTATTGAACCATGTCAGATTGCTTATCTTGATCTGTCATCCATGGATCATAATCAATTTATAAAATACAAAAGAAAATTGATGAAAATTGGTGATATCCGCTGGGGAATCATTGATCCTGATGGAATTATAGATCATATCTCATCACTTTTCCATGAAGGTTTTTCTGACTACATAGGTTTTCAGGAATACCAGGAAGGCATATCACCCAAACGTTTTGAGCAAATTATCCACTACAGAGAATGTCTGCTTCCTTCTTCCCCTCACAAGCCACAGGAACACGCACTCTCCTCAGGAGATAATTGGGATGACGTAGTTGTAGGCAATGAATACTCCTTTTGTATTATGTATATTTCCCTCAATAACAAATCACAACTTCAACAAAGCTATGGTCATAAATACGTAGATAATGTGTTCAACAAATTTGAAAAATACTGTGAAAAACGATTTAACAATATAAATGGCAGAATATGGAAATGGGATGAAACAGGTGGACTAATTCTTTTTCCCTTTGATGGAACACACTGTCCTGCAATTATTGACGCCTATAGGCTTCACAGAGACAATGTACTCATTTCTCTAGAAAATCTTGATGCTCCTGAGATTTTAAGCTTCAGCATACTTCTTCATCTAGGAAACATACACTATCACACAAGAGGTCACACTGGCACCACTATCTCCGAAGCAATCAATTTCATCTATCATGCTGCAGATCTCAAGCTCAACGAGGGATATATATATTGTACTGAGACCATTACAAATTATATACCCATTGAGATAAGAGATTTATTCATAAAAAATGGCAGCTTCGAGGGTCATAGCTTCCTGAGAATGAAACGTATGAAGTATTAAATTAACACTCGACAACTATAGATCACTCTGCAAGCTAGATTAAAAAAGGAATAAAAGGATAATCTTATTCAGAATGCAAGTAATTTAGTAATGAATAAATGCAAAAGAGCTTAATGCTTTAATAATCTCTCTTTATCATTTAACAGAATATCTCTGTGATTATATTCATCTTCACTCAACTTGTTGATAAACTTTGCTACATTGCTATAATGAACTGATAATTCATCAAGTTTCACTGCAATATCTTTATAAAAATCACCAAGATCATTTTCAGTTTGAGATAATTTATCTAAAATTGCAGCAAGGTCCTTTTCTTCATTGAGATACTCTGATGCCTCTGATGTAAGATTATTTTGGTAATTAAATATATCATTGGGACTCAATGATGGACAATCCAATTTATTTAAATTCTCTTCTATGGATAAAGCATGACCCTCTGAATGTGTCTCCATAAACTCCAATACAGTTCTAATAGCAGAGAGAGATTCTTTTTTCTTTATCTTCTCATAGAATGAAGCTAAGGTTTTTTCTAATAAAACAATATATTCTAAATATTGATCTTTCATTAAACGACCTCTATACAAATCAACAATCTATCATCCATAATAGCACCATCAATGTAATCATTAACCTTCATAAAAATGAAATCAACAGTATCATGAACAGATAAATAATCTTTACCTGCATTTGTAATTACATCCATCAATCTATCTACTCCAAATTGAATATTTTCATGATTTGTCGCTTCAATAATTCCATCAGTATAAAAGAATACCCTATCCCCTTTTTTTAAAGTCACTGACTGATTACTATAAATATATGAACTGGTAAAACATATAGGTACACCTTCAATCTGAGGCATTTGACACGTCATATCCTTACTATTGTAGATAATAGGATGTGGATGAGCTGCCCGGCTAAAACTAAATGTAACAGAAGAACTCTCAACTTTAAAAAAACCATAGAGTGCGGTAAGATAATTATCATCAGTTATGGTATAAAACATTTCACGATTTAACTCTTCTAAAACCATCCCGGGATTCGAATTATTATGTTTTATAGCTCTATCAGAAGACATCTTAACAATAGAGGTATAGAGAGCTGCAGAGACACCGTGTCCTGAAATATCAGCAATAAACATTCCGACAGAATCCTCTCCATAGGATAATGATAAAAAATCACCACCAACGGTCTCCATTGGAAGATACTTATAACTGACAATAAAATTTTGATGTTTTTGAACCTCAGGTAAAAAGGACTCCTGAAGCTTTTGAGCTGTTTCAATATCCTCTTTTAATACTCGATTATATTCTCTTAAATTATATTCTATAGTTTTTCGCAGTAATATTTCTTCTTTCATTTCAGAATTCATATTATTCATCATATCAAAACTTTTATTTAGTTTTTCTTGACGGACACCTGTCATATAAGAAATAATACCTAACCAAAGAGGAGCAGTATCAATAACCCACAACAGTGGTGTTTGAAGTTGTAATTTACCCATCATTGATACTGAAATTATGTTATATGTTACATATGACTGTATAATTGTCGAAAAAATGGGGAAAATAAGGCCAAAAATTATGCCTAAAACCGTATATTTTATAATAATATTTTTCACGTATTTTTCCTTATCAAGAAGCATTATATAACATCTTCAGAACTTGTAAAGCTTTAATCTATTGCATTCAAAGGATAATAAAATGCCTAAATCCATAACTCATAAAGTTGGTTTAGCTTCAATAATAATGATGATCTCAATCTTTCTCAGCAGGGTTATTGGTCTCTTTCGAGAACAGGTTATTGCATACATTAAAGGTGCAGGGGGGGATGTGGATGCTTACCTCATAGCATTTATTATACCTGAAATTCTCAATCATATGCTTGCCAGTGGTTTTTTATCAGTAACATTCATCCCCATTTTTTCAAAATATATAGCTGAAAATAATGAAGATGAAGGATGGAAAGTCTTTTCAAATATACTCAATGCATTTGGTATTATTCTAATCATTTTAGTAGTTATATCTGAACTATTCACTCCTCAACTTGTGGCCTTATTCACCCGAGGTGTTAAAAATCCCGAAACAATAAGAAAGGCTGTGATCATGACAAAAATCATTATGCCTGCACAAATTTTCTTTTTCACCGGTGGACTTTTTATGGCAGTGCAGTTTGCCAAAGAAAAATTTATAATGCCGGCCTTTGCCCCTTTAATCTATAATGCAGGAATTATTGCAGGGGGAATTCTCTTAGGAAGAAAATTCGGCATGGAGGGTTTTGCCTGGGGTGTTCTTGGAGGCTCATTTCTTGGAAATTTTTTAATTCAATTTATTGGAGCCAAAAGGGCTGGAATGAAATATTTCTTTGTTCTAAATTTTAAAGATAAGGATTTTATTAAATACATATATCTCACTATTCCTTTAATGTTTGGCCTCACAATGACTTTTTCAACAGAGATTTTCCCAAAGATTTTTGGAGGATATCTCAATGAAGGAACCATTGCATCACTCAATTACGGCCTGAGAATCATGTTGATACTTGTTGCACTCTTAGGACAGGCTATTGGAGTGGCATCCTATCCCTATCTTTCACGATTAGCTGCTGAAGAAAGATACACTGAGATGAATAAACTCTTTAATTCAACTTTGAAATTTTTATCTATCGCAATTCCAGTTTCCATGCTAATGATTGTTCTACGTTACGAAATAGTATATATTCTCTTTCAACGAGGAAGTTTTACACATGAAAACACTCTCGTAGTTTCAAACCTTTTAGCATATTTATCTATTGGCATTATTGCCTTTGTTTCACAGACAGTTATTAATCGAGGTTTTTATGCTATTCAAAATACTATAATTCCTGCATTATACAGCACTGTTGGTGTTATTGTCAGTATTCCAATTTATTATATTCTTATGCAGTATATGGGAATAAATGGAATTGCACTGGGATTATCAATATCAGCCATAATCCAGGTAGTTCTTTTATTTGTTCTATGGAACAAGAAAAGCAATAATTCAGGTGGAAAAGACGTAATACTTTTCTACGGAAAAATTATTCTTATGAGTATCCCCATTTTAGTCATAACCTATCTTTTTCACTCATATATTATAACAGTTTTTTCTAAAAGAGCTTTTCTAGAGAATCTTATCAACTGTTGTTTAACAGGACTACTATTTTTAGTTACTCTAACGGTAAGTGCATATATCTTTAAGATTGAAGAGATTATTAGCTTGGGTAATAGAATTATATCTAAATTTCTAAAAAAAGATAAAACTTAATTATCAAAGGCATAACCAACAGAAATATAAGCACTAAGGGTGTGATTAAATGACTCTGTCTTTCCGGCAAAGTAGACATTACTGGTGCCTGTTTGTTCTACGTAAGGTGTAGATTCAAAAATCAGAATATTCATAATCCATTCAAAACCTATAGATAAATATAGTCCACCCTTAAAATAAAGGGTAAAGGCAAGCTCTGCTCCCATGGTAAAGTTATTTACCATAATGGTAGAAACACTGGACGTATAGGTATCCAACTGACTTGCTATATCAGGAACAGATGCAATTACAGTTGGTGTTAACCATGCAACAGCATATCCAAAGGTTGGAGCAAGAGTAACATCCCAATTCTTTCTATTGGTTAAATGGCCAACAACACCGAGATAAAAAGATACATCCTGATAAAGGGTTTCACTCCAATTTTGGTGACCAGCACCAAAAAGAGTTCGTTGTATTATTGATGTATATCGAGTTTTAAATTTGAGGCCAAGGTGATCAATGGGCATCCATTCATATGAGATACCTGCGGTAAATGTAAGATGAGAGAGATATAATTTTTTATAGATTCCACTTTGAGCAAGGTAATAAATATTATCCTTTAGAAAATCATATTCTGCTGTAATCAATTCCCCTAAAGTACCGCCGATATTGACAAAAGCACCAAGAAACATTTGATTTTGATGGGCACCAATTGGCTCCTTATCCAAATCATCCAGTTTTGAGCCAAAAAGCAAAACAGGCGCCAAAACTATAATAAATATTATTGCAATGTATCTCATTTTATACCTTATTAATTGATAATCGTAATGTAATTGATTAGCCTTAAAACGTCAATATTAATCTTAATGCCTTTTAAGGGAAAATCGTCTGAATACAACGATTAATCTTGACATTTTTCCATGGGTATTACTTTTTAGTATAAAATAATATCAGGAGTACAATCATGGGAAAACAATATAATGGACGCGAAAAAAGAAAAAAAGCAAAACTTCAAATTAAAAGAAAGAAGAAGCTCATTCAAAAAAAAATAACTCAGAAGAAAGGCTAATTCTTTAATACAACTGTGAAATTTTCTGCATTTCTAAGCTTAAGATAAAATTTAAGAAATTTTTTATATTCATCTGGTTTTATCACACAGTGTTTTACAAATATTTTTTTCTGAACTACTAAATTTCTACTTCCCTTTTCTTTTGTTATCACAATATTAAAATACCCATTTTCGATTTTTTGTGTAAATATTTGATTGATAACAGCAGATTTATACTGAGACGGCAAAGTATAAATATACTTCTCCGTCTCATTTATATTTCTTCTAATATGAAGAGAAGTTTTCCTTTTATAATAACGAATATAACCTTTCAAAAATGACTTATTTAAAATTGGTGAAAACACAAATTTCTTTTCACTGGTGGCTGCCATATGAAGACCTCTGCCCTTTAAAGACATTACAAATGGTTTTAGGTCTTCATCCTCTATATTAAACTTTTGAAGAATAAATAATGGCATCATGGTGTTCATATATGATGCTATCTGCTCAACATTTCTCTTTTTATCATTAAAATATGTCTTCATTGATCTGTAATAACCACTAAAAGAGGCCTTAAAATAAATAAGAGCATTTCCATTTTTTTTGAAGTTTACTTTTATAAGAATTTTTTTTTCATGAGGATTAACAGAAAAAATCTTTTTTTTCGTAGATCCATTATTGAGTAAAACAAGTGCATTTTCACCCTCCAACAAAGTCCTGACATTACCTAATTCCATGTATTTATTACCAAAATCTACCCACAACTGTTTCTTATATGAAACAGGAATGTAGAGTAAAATATTATTATATTTGTCCGTTGAGATATAGTCTTTAAAATTGATTCTATTAAAATCTTTAGCTACAGTTAAATAAGAAACATATCCATAGTATTCCAACATTGACTTCATGAGGATGGTTAACTGTTCAGGAGTACCTTTTCTTTTATAGAGAAGTTCATTTACATTGCGAGGATAATAATTAACATTTTGCAAGTAAGTGAAATTATTTTGAATATATGAATATATATTATTGAGAGTAATTTCAAAGGTTTTGCCCTTAAGCTTTTTTAAAAGAGTTGAATAAAATATCTTGTCAATGCGACCACTCTCTTTGTAAAATTTCTTAAGCCAATTGATATATTCACCATTGGTCTTGAAAGCGGAAAAAGACATTATTGGGAGGTACTGTGTTGAGGGACCACTATAAAGTTCTTTCGTAACAGAAGGAAGATCTTCGACCCTTAAGTTATATTCAATTTTATTACCAGATATTCTTTTCTTAAATTTCCATTCCCTATTTGTATAAATATTTAAATAAAGATTGTTTGGAACAATAACAGATATGGACAGTTCTTTCACTGGTTCATCATATGATTGAAGATAAAAATATGGATGAGAAACAATTGAACTATTTCCTGCTTTTAAAAGAAATGAGTTTACTACGTATACAATTTGTACAATAGAATTTTTTGTGAGTCCAGAAAGACTTATGTAGGTATCTCCATCTACATTATGAAGTTTGTGAATTGTCTTGGCTATTGCCCCTTTCAAAACATTTATTTTTATTAATTCGACATTCCCTTTACCAATTAATTTATATTCCCCAAGTTGAGAAGCACCCTTATCGCTATTGATTTTAATTATATCTTCACAAAGCATTCTACCATACTTCTTTGATCTAATATCATAAACCCTATTTCTCAATAATACAGTAACAGGAGTTTTTGAAGGAACACCTTTATATTTCTTAAAAAACTTACTATCTCCATGGAGATATTTTTCATATGGAAATTGAAACTTCTTTGTATTTATGAAATCATTATATTCTTCTATAAACACATTTTCAGGATTCACCGACAATAGACGATACCAATAAAGACCAGGATCTAAATTATTCATTACATCGATTTTACCAAGACGAATATAATCCTTTGGTGCTTCATTTCTCAAAACCTTTTGAAAAAGAACCTGTTTTGCTTTTTTATATCTTCCAGTTGCATAGAGTAAATCAATATAATGATCTATCATATTATACTTCAAAAAATAATATTTTAAATTGTAGGCCTTCAAAGGCTCTCCCCTTTCAATCAAGAGATTAGCCAAAAACAATAAATTGCTTTTTGAATGTATTCTTTTTATCACTGTGCTGCTCAATGAAATGTATTCTTGAAGATTATACTTTCTAAGATATGTAAGATAATTGAGCTCAGGCAAATGAGAAAAAGGAAAATTCTTTTTAAATTGATTTAAAAGATCAGCATACTCTTTCTTATATCCCAACCTCATGTATATGAGACATAGATCACGATAAATATAAATATATTGTGGTGAACGAGCAAGAAGTTTCTTCGCTATTTTAATTGCCTCTATATCATTTCCCTTGCTTCTTTTTTTAAAGAACATATAATGTTGAGGCGCAGCACCTTTTTTTGAGTCTCTATACATCTTATCAATAATCATCCAGGCTCTGGAATAATAATCACGTCTATTTAATCGATTATATGATAAAAAATATAATGAAGCCAGATCTAATCTGACATGTTGAACATTACTGACAAAGATTTCTTTCTTTAAATATTTAACAGCATTTATATTATTATTATTTTTCAAAATGAGTCCCAAAAAATAATTATCTTTTTTTTGTTTTTGAGCCCAATTGATAATTGGAGAATGTATTTCTTTTACAGAAAGCTCTTTAAAATAATTACCCTTCAATGTTGACATTGGAACAATCAAAGAACCTTTATTATTCAGCATTAATACCCGAAACTGTGCTGATCGATATAATGAGTGTTTTATCATTATTGTTATTTTATCTTTATCTGGAGTCAGAAGAATACGTCTCTGATTAGAAAACTGCTGTTGATAATTTGTCAAAATCTTCTTTCCATTTACAAAAACAGTATAGTCACCCTTTGAAAAAAATAATAGTTGAAATGATTTTTTTGCTGAAATATTTGTTACACAATAAACATAGCCAGCTTTGCCTTGATAAAATTTTCTTAAATTTACATATCCCCTATTGTCATTTACCTGTATTCGTTTAATTCCTCTTTTAATAGCATTGAGAGATATAATCTCAGGTTTAAAAACAGTTTCAATATCTCCTTGACCATATTTATGATAAGGACCGATCAAACTCCATTTATTCAATGAACTCTTATTTATTGAAAGCTTTTTCAATTTATCATAATTAAAGGTATAATATAATGCCTCTAAAGAAAGATTGACATGTAGTAAAAGTTCATTTTTCATCGATGAATCAGCTTTTTGTTGAAGATTTTTTTTTAGATGAAGTAAAGTTTTCCTCGTATCTTTATATCCAGCAACATCTGATAACTCACTGAAGTCCTTTAAAAGGAGTATATTAGAGGGATTCAATGGATTTTGTTTAAATTCTTTTTGGATTAAGCTATAGGCTGTTTTGTAATGACCTTTATATAATTTCTTTTGTATGCTTATAAAATTTGTCTCAACATTATACCCATATAACATTTCAACAATAAGAAGGCATATTATTATGATTATTCTCTTCAAATTAATTCTCAAATAAAAATGTAGTTGATCTAATTACTTTGATATAAGCATTATAGATTAATAGAGTCAATTCATATTCTAGATATATTATGGAAAAACAAATAACTTTAGAAGAAACATATAAGACAGAAACTAGAAGCAAGAAGATACTCAATGTATATCAAGATGATGCTATAGTCAATAATAGTAAGTATCTCTACAATGTTACTCTTGGTCCCTGTGTTTCTGTAGTTCTTTGTGGCATAGACAATCTTAACGAAATATGGTTTGGAGTAAACCATATGTTTAAATCCAGAGAAGAAAATACAGATATTGCTCTTCAGCATGTTGCTGATTTATATCATAAATTAATGGATAACAATATTGAAAAGATAAAATGTCTAGGGGTATTTGGAGCACATTACAAAAAGGACAGTTTTATAAAAGATGTTGCTACGAAAAACATTATGACTATTTTAGAAGCTTTAAGTCTTTTCGACCTGCCAATTGAACTCTATCAAACAGGTTTCAGTCAAAACATCAGCTTTTACAAAAGCAATTCATTAAACAGCATTCTCTTAAAACATTTTAATATAAATGATAAAGAGACAAGTATTATTGAAATAGCTCTTGATAATTTTTTCGAACCTTAAAGGTATCGAAAAGAATCAATTGCCTCATGTTCTGTATTATAGACCTTAATAAAATTTTGTAAATTTATAATCTTAAATACATTTTTGATATCTGGTGATGAATTACACATCACAAATTCACCATTTTTTGATCTAATTAATTTTGCAGTATTTATTAATATTCCAATTCCTGAACTATCGATAAAATCAAGATCTTTCAAGTTTATTATTATCTTTTTTACGCCACCATCAATAATTGTTTTAAAAAAAATCCACAGGTCTTTGCCATTATCTATATTCACTTTCTTCGGACAATTTATTTTAAATATCAAAGTATCATAATCAATTTCTTCATTAACTATAGGTGATATTTTTTCAATTTCAAATGATATGGACATTTTTTATACCTTACGATGGAATTTAATATATTCTAATAAAAGAGACCTAAATGTCAAGATATTATCTCTTTAAATTACATAACGGAAAAAGTTTACGGCTTCATCATAATTTTGAAACATCTTAATAAATCTCTCAAAATTAATTACCTTAAATATTTTACTAATCTCTTCATCTACGTGTAGAAGAGCAATATCACCACCCCTTGATCGCAAAAGCTTCGCTGTATTTATCAATATACTGATACCTGAGCTATCAATATATTCAAGGTTGCTCATATCAACAACTATCTTCTTCATTCCACCCTTTATGACAGTTTGAAAGCATATATGGAACTCCTTTGATCTTTCCATATCTATTGTCTCAGAAAAATGGACGTGCATTATAATATTATTAAAATCAACATCTTTAATATTTTTTTGAGTAATAGTGATAATATCAAATTCAATTGCCATAAAAGTAAACCAAACCTATTAACCTTCTTTTACAAATTATAGTATATAGTGCATTTATATTCAAGTACAATTCAAATAACAGCATCATCCCTCAACTAAATCAATTATTATGAGTGTAACATCATCATCAAAACTTATCTTTTGCACTCCAGTCCACTCTGTAATTTCCTTAATAACTAATTTTGAAAAATCATTAATATCAGAAGAACCATTATTAGCAATTAAACTATAAAATGCATTTTGACCATACATCTTATCTTTACTGTTTCTTGCCTCAGTTATTCCATCAGTATATAAAACAATTCTATCTCCATCTTCAAGATGAATTTGATTGTTAATGAAAATTTCATCATCTGACCACCCGATAGGAATACCATTTTCAGTATTATATATTAAGTCATCTTGATTCTTTCTTTTCACAAGAAGAGGCCAGTGCCCTGCATTGGCTTGAGTTATAACTTTCTTATCAAGATCTATGCAGGCATAACAGGCTGTTATAAATTGTCCATGAGTAAATTCATACATTGTATTATTAATCTTAGTAAGAAAAACAGCAGGATCATCAGCATATTCAAAATGAAAAGAAGAAGCAACCTTAAGCATAGAACAAATAATTGCTGCAGGTATACCATGTCCAGAAACATCTGCAATCAAAACACTTACCATAGAATCATCTATCATTTGTATGTTATAAAAGTCTCCTCCAAGTTCTGTCATTGGATGATATTCTATAGCAACTGATAATTTATCAACGTGAGGAACCTCTTTAAGCATAACAGATTGTTGAATCTCATGGGCAATGTGGAGGTCTCTTTTTATCAATGTTAATTCATTATGTGATTCTATTGACTCCTTTAATGAAATTAGATTATTTACCCTTGCCATCAATTCCTGTCTATCAATAGGTTTTGACAGATAATCATTAGCACCAGCATCTAAACCAGCAACAACATCAACAATTTTTGTTTTTGATGTTAACATTAATATTGGTAATTCATATTGAGAAAAATCTTCTCGAACCTTTCTACATACATCATAACCAGATATTCTCGGAAGCAGCACATCAATAAGGATTAAATCTGGGGCTTTTTTATTTTTAATGATTTCAAAGACTTCTTCTCCATAAGAAGCAACAGAAACTGAATATCCCTCTAAGATTAAGTGATTAATTAACACCTGCTGACTTACAGGATCATTATCAACAATAAGGATTTTACCATGAGATGCTGAACCAGAAAAATTTTTCATATTAGGTAGAGAAATTTTCTCATGTAGTGATTCAAAAACTGATTCATCAAGCATTAAGAGCTCTGGTTTTTCTATAGTTTCTCCAGTCTTTGGCAAATATTCTTTTAAATAAAAAGAAAATTGAGACCCATGGCCCGGTTCAGAGATTACCTCGATTTTGCCACCATGAAGCTCGACTAAATATTTAGTTATTGATAGACTGAACCCTAATCCTTTTCCATGAGAAATAAAATTACTATCTTTAACATTCCCTTCCTCAAAAATATTATCAATCTCATCTTCAGCCATCCCAATTCCTGAATCACTAACAAATATTGCAATCTCATCATCCTGAAATTGACTCTTCCCATAATTAATTGTTACATCCCCAATCTCTGTATACTGTACAGCATTACTCACTAGATTATATAAAATTTGTTGTAATCTACTTAAATCTGCTACTACAAAAACCTCTTCAGGGGGGATCATATTAATCAAATTAATTGACTTATTCTTCATTAAAGGAGTTACCAATGCAATGATATGATTTGCAATAATATGGACATCCAGAGGCTCTAATTCAAGAGTAACGTCTTTATTTCTTAATTTAGATAATTCAATAATATCATTTACAAGGAGCGACATTCTTCTTCCACTCATTGCAATAAGTGAAAGATCATGTTTCATAGTATCATCTAAAGAACCTGATGACCCACCAAGGAGGGATTCAGATAAACCAATTATTCCATTAATTGGCATTCTCATCTCATGTGACATGCTTTCAAAAAATTCATCTTTAAGACTATCAATTCTTTTTAATTCATGATTATTAGCTAATAGCTCATTTAATTCAAGATTAACAACTAAAGCAAGATGATTAAAGGTTCTTGCAAGTTTTGCAAATTCATCTTTACTTTGTATCTTAATTCTATAGGAAAAATCACCTCCCCCAATATGTTCAACATCATCAATGAGTCTATATATTGGCTTTGTAATCAGTCCGCTTAAGAAAAGAGAGACTAAAACTGTAATGACAATAATAACTGCTGCAAACCAGTTAATGGTATTTTGAAAATCAGAAATTGGTTGTAATATTATTTTTTTAGAGAATAATATTCTTCCAATACATTTTGGATAACCACCTTTAAAGGATGACACTGCAATATATTGATAGCATTGATGACCAATTTCTTCCATATATATTTCAGAGTAAGATGAACTCTTCAAATATTTTATAAGAGTTTTCTCTGAGACCTTTGTTCTCTTCGTTGCAAAAGATTCGATTGAATCTATAGAATCTTTTGCTAATATAAGGCCATTAAATTCTTTTTTAGAAGACAATAAAATGGATTCAGCATATAAAAGTCCCTCTTTTTTCAGGGGCTTTAGCAAAGCCATCATTTCATCAGAATCAAGTCGCAATGCTTGAATATTGCCCTCATTCATCATCAATATACTTAAGGTTGAACGGGCCAACATTCGACTGTATATAAAACCATTTTTTCTTATAAGAGAGAGTCTGTTATTCTTGTATTCATTTAAAATAAATAGTGAGAGAGGAATAGAAACACATAAAATTATAAGGATTGAAAAAATAATCAGTTTATATTTTATTTTCATTCTATTTGAATTTTTTAATTATATTATATCTTTTTATAGCTCTAGATAAATAAATTCTAACAATATTATTGTTAGGATCAATATATGATATCTGCTTTAAATAATAGATACTTAACTTATACTCCTTTTTATTATAAGCTGCAACTGCTTTTTTTTCAAGGCCATATATCTGTTTATACATTTTTTTTCTTAGTCTGTATAAGGAGACTTTAGCATTAGGAAAACTTGATTCTATTGAAATATAAAGCTGCAAAGCTAAAAATAAGCGATTTACTCTTTCATATTTTCTTGCATCATTATAAATAGAAAATATCCTTTTAATTTTTTTTGATCTGATGAGCGCTACTTTATTTCGGGGATCAATGACTAAAATTTTACGATAGAGCTTATCTGCATTTATGAGTTTCTTTTTTGTATATTCCTCATCTGCTTTTATAATTAATTTATACAAAGAGGCTTCAGTTTCTGTTTCAACCTTTTTCTTATCAAATATTAATTTCTTCTTTTTGTCTTCACCTTCCCTCTTGTTAAAATTAAAATCATAGGCAATTCCTCCGGAAAAATTGAGATTTAAGAAAGCCTTGCTGGAAAGATCAAAATATGAAAACTCTGCGGTAATCTTTAGACGAAGCCACTTATAGACTGGAAAGGCTGCTCCTGTTTTTATAGAGAGTCCAGGTTTAAAAGTTACACGACTAATGTTGTCTGAATATGTATATAGATTTATGAAAACTGACTGAAAATTAATAGATAAAAAAATCTGAAGAAAATCCATCACGGGAAATAGTATACCAGGCCCAACTGATAGTCGAAAAAGTGTATCATTTGATTTAGAGCTATCTATTAAAGGATACATACTAAAAGAAAATTCAGTATCTACGTAAAACCATTTATATGAATAGGGAATTGAATAGATTGATATGATAAAACTATCATTTATGATATCAGAATAAACACCAGGTACATAGGAATAACCAACACCAACACCAAGGGAAAGAATTCCCCTTTCTGCCTTAGCAGAAAAGCTGGAAAATAGAAGAACTACAACGGTGATTTGTATAATTATATATTTCATTATCATTTCTCAAGCATTATTAAATAAATCGGCTTTCAATTCTCGTGACTAAAGAATAATTAACTTGGAATGATCAAAGATATACTACTCCACTATACAAAATAGAGGGTTTTATATGATTATGCTGGCTTACAATCTTTGGGCTTCTTTAATCATGAAATTGAACATAAGTTGAAGCTTTTTCTAGAATAGTTGAATAATCCATATGTACCAAATCTTCTCTAATCTCACTAATAAAAGCTTCTTTACTTTTATTTTGGCCCGCCTTTCGCAAAGCATTAACAGTCAGCCCAATAAGATGGGAAGCTATCATTACATCAGGTAGCTTACAGTCAGGCTTATCCATTAGACCCTCCAGCACTATATATTCATTATATAGTGAAAAAGACTACTTTTCAATAATTAATTTTATTATTATGTATATTAATTAGATTAATAATATAATGATATTTGAAAGAGAAGGTAAAAAGAAAGGGCAAAGATTTTCAGGAAACCTTTGCCCTTTCAACCCTGTGGGTGTGTACAACGTACATCTTTTTTAGGTACTACCTGGTACCATTTTTAAATCACCCGAAGGTGATGTTTTAAGTAAAAATAATGTCTAAATCAGTTTTAAAACTGATACTAAAAATATAATGATTGAATAACAAAATGTCAACATTTCTCAAAAAAAAATTAAAATCCATTAAGAGCATCATCAACTGAAGTATAGAGCTTTATCACAGATGTAACCTTTGTCAGCTCTAAAACCTTTTTAACCTCTTCATTGGCAGAGGCTAATCTTAATTGTGACTTTAAGCTTTGATTAATATTTAAAAATATGCCAATACCAGAACTTGTTATCATTTTAACATCTGTTAAATCCAATACCAGTTTCTGAATTCCATTTTCAATCAATGCATTTTGAAGCTTTTCTTTTAAATCCGGAACATCCAAAGTATGTACTTCTTGCATTTTAATACTTATAACAAATGCGCCTTCGCCCTTATCATTCACCTTGATCATTTAAGAGCCCCCTTCTTAATTTGTCTAAATCTAATAGAGTTTCATTACCGATAAAAAGAATAAGATAGTATGCTCAATAGTCAACCATAATTTATCTATGTAGCTGAGGTGTTTTTCATTAAGAAATCACTTAAAGAAGAAACATTTGAGATAATGAAGTCAGCCTCTGCTTCTTTTAATTCCTCTTCTGTTCCATAACCATAGAGAACCCCAGCTGAATGAAGACCATTCTTCTGTGCACCTATAATATCATGTTTTCGATCACCAACCATTACTGGATAAGAAACCCTTTTTTCTGTTAATAAAAAACGAATAATATCCTTTTTATCAGTTCTTGTGCCATCCATATTACTACCAGCAATAAAGGTAAAAAATTTACTTAAATCAAAATGCTTAATAATTTTTTCAGCGTAAAATAGTGGTTTTGAGGTCGCAATATAAAGGGGTATAGGAAAAAGATCTTCTAAGAGCTCTACAATTCCATCATATAATATATTTTCAAAAATACCCCTTTCACTGTAATACTCTCTGTAATAATCTACAGCAATAAATGAATCTTTTTCACTCATATTATAATAGCTCTGAAAACTTTCATGTAAGGGTGGACCAACGAAGGCCATCAATGAATCTTTGTTTTTCTCAATAATGCCCATTTTCTTTAAAGCATATTGAACAGAATTAATAATTCCAGAGGCAGAATCAGTAATAGTTCCATCTAAATCAAAAATGACTGATTTAAAATTCATATTTTTTTATGATTCATATTGTGGCTGATCATAGGGACTGTAGACTTCCCAATTATAATTAACATCTTTCTTTAAGTCAGCACCACCTTGACCAATGGCAATATGCAGCAGATTTTGAACATAACCCTTATCAGTTTTAAATCCCTTAGCAACATCGAGAGCAGATGAAGAGTAATCAAGATTTAAACCAAAACTATACCGATTTAAAAGTTCATGAGAGAAAGGTGTTGATATTTTATATAGTCCAGTATTTTTTTGACCAAGATTCATTGCTAAATTTCCAGGAACAACAACACAATTTGTTGCATAGGCAGTTTCTGTGAAAACCTTATCACTATGATTTGCCGGTGGCAAGGCCATACCTGCAATAATATCATAATCAAAAAGAATTAATGAAGAAAATGGTGACACTGAAATTATTTTTTTAAGTTTATCTTTTTTCAAATCAGAAAAGGTATTTTTGTCATTATCTCTTAGTAATGTCTTAAAAAAAACAACCCCTTCAGTTTCATATCCATCATGAAAATTAATATCTAGAATAATTGCAAAATCAGATATAATTGGCTCTAAAGTTGGTTTTAAGGTATAAAGTGTCAATGCAGATTTCATTGAAGAATTCTGAAGAGAAATGGTTTTCTGATTAAAAAGTCTTATTAAATTGATTAAAATTTTTCTGAGAACTGCTTCTTTTTCCCATTTTTTTAAATATGATTCTTTGACAAAATATGATATTATTTTTTCAATATCATGAAGCATTTCACTTGAATGTCTTTGATCACTTCTCTTTACCTTTTTAATTATCTTCATATACGAAAAACCTTTATTTATGCCATTAATTTTTTTTGTATAATTATCTTTAATTTTTCTGCTGGCTCAAACTGGGGCTTGATCTTCAATACCTTAAGACAATCCTCAAGTGCTTTTGTAAAATCATTAATGTCATAGAGGGTTAGTGCTCTGCTATAATAACCATCAGACTGAAAGGCATTGAGTTCTATGGAATTATTAAAATCCTCCAACGCTTCAGTATAATTTTTAAGCATTCGATGTGCCATTCCACGATTATTTAAAGCTCGGAAATTTTCACTATTATATTCTACGGATTTGCTGAAATCTTTTATTGCTTTTTTGTATTGTGACAAAACAAAATGAGCCATCCCTCTATGATTATAAATAACTGATCGAACATTGCTATCAGGTTTTTCATTCAAGATTTGAGTATAAAGATCTATTGAAATCTCATATTGCCCTTTACCATGAGCTTCTAAGGCCTCAAACATCAGCTTTTCAATCTTATTTTTTGGTTTCATTGAGAAAGAATGAATATCAAAACCCATTTCATCTGCCAAATCATTATCTGATACCTCAACCATTGATATTTTATCTTCTGTGTGTATCTTATCAAAAACAGCCTCAAGACGTTTTTCACGTTTTGCAGTGATTTCTGTTTGATAATCTCGAATTTCCTGAAAAATTACATCAGAGAGGGTCAAGGTGGCATTTAAAGATGCGAGCTTTCTTTTAATTGGTTCACTCAGTATTGAAACATTTGCCTTATAAATAAGTTCATGTTCAATCTCTGCCCATGCTTCCTGCAGAATAGTTCTTAATTGAATTTCACAAACACGCTTACTAAAGGGTAATACATGAGAAATATCATCAGGAACAGAAACAAGGATATGTATTGAATCATAACCAAATTCGCGAATAGAATAATCTGTTCCCTTTCTTTCTATTTCTAAAATTTCAAAGTTTTCTGAAATAAGGCTCTCTATGGTAGTCAATTCTTCTAGAAATGGACAGATAACTCTTATTCCAAGAATATCTGTAATCTTCAGGTTTAATCCACTTTTATTTTGATCAACCAGTTTATCAAAATAGCTTTCAAAACCCTTTAAGCGCTGTTTGATTGAGGCATTAATACTATACTTGGTAACAAGATTCTTGATTTTACGAGATGTTTTCCGTAAAGCTACTTCATATTGATAGATTGACTTTTCATATGAATGAAGTAATTTCTGACGATCAGGAACCACATTACGATTTCGCTTATTTGAATTCAATTAAACCTTCCAATATATTTATAGTTAATATTTTATAATAATAGCCCTCAATTTCAATCATTATTTTGATTAATTTGCAAAAAAGTTAGACATGACTAAAACAATTAGTTGACACTAACTTGCTTAGTATTTACCTTGGTCATATCAAATGAACGATGGTGTAATATGAATAAGAAAGATTTAACCCCTCAAAAAAAATTACTCTCTGAACTGGAAAATGGCGAAAAAGCTATTATAGTTAAGATAAAGGGTCGTGGTGCTTTTAGAAAAAGAATCATGGAAATGGGCTTCATTAAGGGAAAAGAAGTAGCTGTTATTAAAAATGCTCCCCTTAGAGATCCAATCGAATATAAGATAATGGATTATAATATCTCTTTGAGAAGAAAAGAAGCACAATTAATTGAGGTTTTAACTCATACAAAACCTGATAAAAATCAACATTCATTTTCTGTAAATCAACCAGATGACAATTTTAAGACAAGGGTCACACTCAATAGTAAAGAAATAAACATAGCTTTAATTGGAAACCCTAATTGCGGTAAAACCACTCTCTTCAATGTTTTATGTGGTTCAAAAGAAAAAGTAGGCAACTATAGTGGCGTAACAGTAGATGCAAAAGAGGCAAAAATTCAATATGAAGGATACACCTTTAATATTGTAGACCTCCCAGGAACCTATTCTTTGACAGCCTATACAAGTGAGGAAATCTTTGTAAGAGACCATATAATAAATCAGGCACCTGATATTGTAATCAATGTACTGGATGCAGCAAATCTAGAAAGAAATATGTATCTAACCACTCAATTGATTGATATGGATATTAGAGTAATTGCAGCATTAAATATGTTTGATGAACTTGAAAAAAAAGGTGATAAACTTAATTATGAGACATTGGGAAAAATGATTGGCATACCCTTTGTTCCTACAGTTGCCTCAAAAGGTATTGGTCTACAAGACTTATTGCAGAAAACAATAGATGTCTTTGAAGAAGAAAATGAAACATCTCGTCATATCCATATAAATTACGGACATGATATCGAAAAAAGTATCAATAAAATTCAAAATAAAATTCGCCAAAATGACTGTACTCATCTTCTCAGCTTAATATCCTCACGATTTTGTGCAATTAAACTTCTAGAGAAAGATAAAGAAGTTGAAAACATGATCTTTGAAAACCTGGAAAACAATCTTGATGTGCTTTTAATTGCACGACAGGAAATTGATCATCTCGAAGATCACCTGAAAGAAGATAGTGAAGCACTGATAACTGATGCCAAATATGGTTTTATATCAGGTGCATTAAAAGAAAACTTTGAAGTAAGAACGAAAATTAAAAGAACACTTAGTGAAAAGATTGATTCCATAATAACTCATCCTTTCTTAGGTTTTCCGATTTTTCTCGGCTTTATGTGGCTCACCTTTCAGTTAACATTCTCCCTTGGACAATATCCTATGGATGTTATTGATGCATTTGTTAATGGTATAGGTAATTTTTTATCAAAAAATATGGTAGATGGTATTCTCAAGAGTCTAATTATAGATGGAGCCTTATCAGGAGTTGGTGGAGTCATTATATTTCTCCCCAACATTCTAATTCTCTTTTTCATGATATCATTTATGGAAGATACAGGTTATATGGCCAGAGCTTCATTTATTATGGACAAACTCATGCATAAGCTGGGTCTTCATGGTAAATCATTTATCCCCTTAATAATGGGATTTGGCTGCAATGTTCCGGCAATTATGGCAACCAGAACATTGGAGAGTAGAAATGATAGACTCCTAACCATGATGATTATTCCCTTTATGTCATGTAGTGCACGACTACCGGTTTACGTTCTTTTTCTCAGTGCTTTTTTTCCGGCAAATGCAGGATCCATGCTCTTCTTTCTCTATCTCTTTGGGATTCTCTTTGGTGTCATATCAGCCTTAATAATGAAAAAAGCTTTTTTTAATACCTATGAAATTCCCTTTGTTATGGAACTTCCTCCATATAGAATACCTCACATAAAAACATCTCTAAGCCACATGTGGGAAAAAGGAGTTGAGTACCTTAAAAAAATAGCAGGTGTTGTTCTTATTGCCTCAGTTCTTATTTGGGGATTAGGTCAATTACCTCTCAATAAAAAGCTCTCAGAAAACTTTGATAAGAAAATAACTACAATTGAAAGTAACTATAAAGCCAAGGCAAAGAAAAATCCCCTTGAAAAAAAATTACTTCTAACAGAGATGAAAAGCCAAACAAAAGAGATTGAGAATGCAAGAGATCTTGAACTCCTAGAAAAGTCATATATAGGTAAAATTGGAAAATTTATGGAGCCTCTCTTTGCACCGCTGGGTTTTGACTGGAGAATGTCTGTCAGTATTATTACAGGTCTTGCTGCTAAGGAAATAGTGGTAAGTACAATAGGGGTTCTTTATCAGGCAGGTCCTGGTCACAATGAAGAGAGTAAAACCCTTATTACGAAGCTTAAGACTTCTGGAAACAAAAGTTCAGGTGGCTTTACACCTTTAAAAGCATTAGCATTTATGATCTTTGTGTTACTCTACTTTCCCTGTATCGCAACAATAGCAACAATTAAACGAGAAGCAGGTTCCTGGAGATGGGCTCTATTCTCAGCATTATATACCTCTGCAATTGCCTGGATAATATCTTTTGCAGTATATCAAATTGGTAGGATGGTAATTGGAGCATGATTCAAGTAATAATAACAATAATAATAGTAGGAGTTGCGGTTATCTATACTGCATATAAGCTCTTCAGATTTTTCAGAAAACCAGAGGAAGACTTTGCCTGTACTCCTGAAAAATGCAGCACCTGTTCAATGGGATCATCCACCTGTGCTGACTTTGAAGAACTGCCCAAGGATAAAGATCAAAGTCCTTCATAACGAAGAGTTTTTTCAAGAACCGTGAGTTCAGTATCAAGGTTCATTACCTCATCCTCAGCAAGTTTAATGAGAAGATGCTCAAAGGCTTTTTTCACTGAAAGCAGCAGCTCCTCAGCTTTCGAGAGAGATTCTTGAATTGTATCAGAGGTCACTGAAAGCTCTTTAAACTCAATATACCCCTTAACAATATTAACCGTTGAGTCTAAATAAAAGTTTAAAAACATTCTACAACGATTTGCATGATCAGGATGACATGCCACATCATCTAAGATTTTATGTGAAAATTCTATTATTTCCTTAACATTAGCTTTCACAGGATTCTTTAGGCTTCGCAATAAACCTTCAAGGACCATAACAGGATCATTTGCTTCATCGAGTGTATTATCTTTTGCTGTCTCTGAGATTTGATTGAGTCTTTCAAGTATACTTGCATATTGAAACTGTGAATCATTCTGATCTAAAACCCTTTCATGGGCTTCATCCATTTTATTATAAATAGTGCTGATGAATTCATCTCTGGAATCAAGGGCTGCCCCATAGTGTGAACTCAATTCAAAGGCTCTTTGTCTTAGAGTTGCAATGTCTTTATCTAAAGAATCCATTTTCTTTTTGGCAGAGGATATTTTTTTTGAGTCACTCTTTTTCAAGGATTCAAGACGCAGAACAGACTTAGTGTATTCATCTTCTTTTGAGGTTACAAGTGATTTTGCCTTTACAGCCTTTTGCTTTAAAGAAGATATCTCTTCATTAACCTTGGGAATAGTTTCATTTAAGTCCCTCAAAGAATCTTCAATAATTTTCCTTGGATCTTTTGACTTTGATGATAGTTTTTCAATTATGAATTTTAACATTGACAATAACTCTTACTTTTAATCATATTATAGTATGATGTTATGTAATAAATAACATCAGCATTTTGTCCATTTAATTTTATATTTACTATGACAACAGATATTCACGTACATTCAATAGTTGCAAAAACACATAATGGACAACGTTTAGATCTCTACCTGTCTAAAAGATTCACCTACCTCAGCAGAAATGCCTGGCAACAGGAAATAAAAAAATCGAAGATCCTTATAAATAATCTCATCATTTCCTCTTCACATAAAAAGGTTTTTGAGGGTGATGAAGTAATATATACAGGAAGAAACCTAGAAGAGCCACCTGTAGATAAATCATATTCAATTCTCTATGAAGATGAAAATTATATTGCAGTTAACAAATCAGGAGATCTGCCGATTCATCCATCTGGAAGATATCTCAACAATACATTAACCATGATCTTAAAAAAAGAATTAGGATATGAAGTATATCCCGTACATCGCATTGACAGAGAAACCTCAGGGCTAATTCTCCTGGCAAAATCTACAGATGCAGTGTCTCTCATCAGCAAAACATTTTCACAATCAAAAAAAACCTATTTAACCATAGCAAAGGGAACACCTCAGAGAAAAACCTTTACCATTGATTTACCACTTGGTCCTGACCTTAATTCAAAAATAAGAAAAAAACGAGGAGCTTATGAAGAGGCCCATGAAAAGGCCATCACTCACTTCAAAACAATTCGTTCTCTAAAAAACCACACTCTTCTCGAAGCAACCCTGGAAACAGGTCGTCTCCATCAAATCAGAGCCCATCTTGAGGCTATTCAATTATATATTCTTGGTGACAAAATTTACGGGGGAAATGAAGATTTTTATCTGGAATTCATTAAAGATGTGGTGGATGAGAACCTTTTTGAGAGAATTGGTTTTGGACGATCTGCCCTCCATTCCCGATCACTTGAATTCTATGATCCCTATAAAAAAGAAACAATACGAATTGTGGCCCCTTTACTTAAAGATATGAAGGGCTTTATAATTGATAATAAAAAGTCTTAATTCTATCCAAAAGTTTACAGAAGAACGTTACAAGACAAAAACTTTATCTTTTTCAAAGAAGATAATGCTAAAAAACTGATGCTATAATACTATAAATTATCCTTTTAAGAATAAGCTTCAATTTAAAAAATTATTTACATTTTAATTAAATGATCATACTATTATGTATGACTAATTATTAAGGGAGGCTCCTCTGTGAAAAAGATTATACTGATTATTACTTTATCTATAAGTTCCTTACTCTTATCAAATCCAGGGGATTTATATAACGCAGCTGAGAAAGGAAATCTAAAAAAAGTGAAAATCCTTCTAGAAAAAGGTGCCGATCCTAATCTAAAATTTCGATGGCATAAAGTTACTCCATTACACGGAGCCTCATATAACGGTCACCTAAAGATAGTTAAATTATTATTAATAAATGGCGCAAAAATAAATATTAGAAATAAAAATGGAGATACTCCTCTGCACTATGCATCATACAAAGGCAATGTTAATATTATAAGATTTCTTATTAACAAGGGTGCTCATGTCAATGCTCTAGACTTCAGTGGATTTACGCCATTACATGGAGCTTCAAGATTTGGACATTATAAAGCTGTTAATGTATTGATTTCAAGAGGAGCAAAAATTAACATAATAAGTTTTTCAACAGGAAGAAATGAAACTCCATTATTAGAAGCAACAAGAAATGGATCATACCGAGTTGTAAAAATTCTTATTAACAATAAAGCAATAGTTAATATCTCAAACTCTGATGGCGAAACCCCACTTCATTATGCTTCACGTCATGGAAATATTAAAATGGTATCATTACTCATCAAAAAAGGATCCAAAGTAAACAAAACCAACAAGAATGGATATACCTCACTGGATATGGCCTATATATACATGAAGGGCAAAAAACATAAAATAAAGGAATATAATAATGTAATTAATCTTCTGAAAAAAGCTGGTAGTGCAAGAACTCATAAAGGAATTATCAATACTAAGAATTCCAAAGGAAAGTAGATAAAGATTCTTCATGGTAAAAACAATCAATTTACAAAAAAAAAACTAAAAAAAGGGATGCTAAAAGCATCCCTTTTTTAGTATATCTTTGATATTATTAACAAACTCTAAATTCACCAATCTTCTTGTCACCTTCAACAACGTGAACAGCACATGCTAAACATGGATCCGTTGAACGAACAACTCGAGCAGCTTCAATAGGATTATTGATATCAGCAATTGGAGTTCCAATGAGCATTTCTTCAACTGGACCTCGAACACCCTTCTCATCAGTTGGACCACAGTACCAGGTTGTAGGAACAACTGCCTGATAATTATCAATCTTCTGACCTTTAATCTGAATCCAGTGTCCCAGAGCACCACGTGGAGCCTCTGTAAGACCCATTCCCTTGCCTTCCTGTGGAATAACATAGGAATTTCTCGGCTTAGAATTAGGCTCAAGCTCATCAAGCCACTTGTATGCTTCCTGGCAAATCATTTTAGCTTCTATAAGACGAGTAGCATGTCTTCCCAATACTGAGAATACATCTTCAATCTTACCACCAACCATCTTGAGTAGTCCATCAACCTGATCCTGAACTGCCTTATTGCCTTTAAGATAACTAACAACAACTCGAGCAAGTGGACCAACTTCCATAGCTTCTCCCTTATAACGAGGAGCTTTTAGCCATGTATAGGCACCGGCCTTATGAGCATCAGCATCTGTCTGACCATCAAATGGATGAAGATTTGAGCCTGAGCTATATTTTGATTTACCTACCATCTCAGTAATATGCTTAGCATCAAAGTTACCAGGAGTCTTAACATGTGAGATTCCCTGATTAAACATTTGCTTACTATCATCTGTATCATCGAGATTAAAAACACCATAAGACAGCATTTTGGTAAATGCACCTATTTTAAAATAGTTACCCATTTTATCATTGCTATAAGTTTTTGCAACAGCAAGAATATCATTTGTGTATTCATTATTCACAAAGGCCTCAACTTCTTTAAGAAGTTTCTTATACTGTTTGATCTTATCCTTTGTAGGAATCTGAGTCATTCCACCAGGAACAAGAGAGATAGCATGAGGCATTCTTCCACCAAAGAGAGTAACCATTTGATGAGCCTTAATTCTAATATCAAGTGCCTTAACATAATTTGCTATACCATTAATGTTTGCCTCTTGATTCTCAATATAAAAATTCTTTCCTTCATATCGCGGTAAGAAAGGTCCTGCAGAGGTCATTGCATCAACTCTTCCCTTCTTTGTCTTAAGTTCATCATTAACCCACCCTTTAAGGTGAAGCATCTTAGCATCTGAACCTTTATATCCTAATAATGCTTTAATATCAACATAATCAAGAGCTGACAGATGATAGAAATGAATGATATGTGACTGCAAATAGTTTGCAGCAAGGGTAAGATTTCTTAAAATTCTACCTGTTTTATTGGGCTTAATTCCAAATGCATCATCAAGACATTGACTTGAGGCAAGACCATGAGAAACCGGACATACCCCACAGATTCTTTGAGTAATCTGATTTGCATCTACTGGGTTTCTTCCTCTTAATATTTTCTCAAAACCCCGATACATATCTCCAATACTTTTTGCATCTACAATTTTGCCATTTTGAACATCTATTTCAAGTGAAAGGTGACCCTCTATTCTGGTAATAGGATCTATTAGTACCTTAGCCATTGATAACACCTCCATCTTTCAGTTTAGAAATTGTTTCCTGGGTTGTCTTATCAAGAAGCTGCAATTCATCATTACTTGCATTAAGGTGCTGAAAAATACCGCGCTTTCCATAGTCAGGAAAAACCGGTTCTGTACAGCCTATACATCCTGCTCCACAATCAGTACATGAATTTACACCAACCCACTTTCTTACTGGAATATCACAACCGGAGTCCATTCCAAGACAACCAAGCTGATAGAGACATCCCTTGTCTCCCCATTCCTTTGCATAAACACCCTGTTTATAATCATTTAGTCTTTCACATGTTTCGTGAACTGTTTTACCAAAATATAATGTTGGTCTGCCGAATTCATCAAGCTTTGGATATTTGCCATTAAGGAGAACAAAGAGTAATGAACCCACCATCCAGTCAGGATGAGGAGGACAGCCTGGTATATTTACAACTGGTTTATTTCTTAGTGTTGAATCTTTGCTCTTTTTAAAGAGCTCTGCAACACCAACTGCTCCAGTTGGATTTTTTCCATTTGGTACATTTGGAATTGCACCGGGAATTCCACCATAGGTAGCACAGGTACCTACTGAGATAACGTGAGCTGCATTCTTACCTAGTTCTTCTACCCATTTTTGAGCACTGATATGCTTCTTATTTTTAATACCATCTTCAACACCAATAGTACAAAAATATTCATCATCCATAGGAATAGATCCCTCTACAATAAGAACAAAGTCTTTTCGCTTTTTATCTCGAGCATGCTTTAGAACCTGAGTCGCAGCATCACCAGTTCCACCCATGAGTGTTTGATGATAGTTTAAGCTGATATATTCTGTAATAACAGTAGCTATATCAGGATTTACTTTATTAAGTAAAGAAACAGAACATCCAGAACAGGATTGAGCCTGAATCCAGATAACATTCGTTCTGGCCTTAACTTTTTCAAGAGCCTTTTTACATCCCTGAATCATAACAGTTGGAAATGCAATTGCAGCAGTTGTTCCACCCATTATCTTCAGGAAATCACGTCTATTCATTGCCATAAAATATCCTCCTTCAGTTATTCATTAATAACATTTCGTATTAAATCCAAAACTTTGGGTATAGCATCCTTAACTGGTCGAGTTAGACCTATATCCAAAGTAGTAATATCTTCCGGTACAATTCCTATTATCTCTACATGTGGTTCATGACCTGACATCTTAAGCATATCAAGAATCTTTTTTAGTCCAAAATCATGAAGAGAATAGGTACTTCGATCCGGTGCAATATTATCTGCTGTGAAATGATAAATACTCCCTGGTTTATCATCCACCTTTAAAGCATCGATTACAATTATTCTGTCCCTGTTTTGCATATATGGAACTAAATCATAACCTGCTGTACCCCCATCAAGAATATCAATATTATCAGGAAGATCATGGTCTGATTCTAATAAATCAGTTATGACGTGTGGTCCAATACCATCATCCATTTGAAGAATATTTCCAATACCTACGATGAGCACATTCTTGTGTGTCACTTTTACATCCATCGTATCAATGACACTGTTTACACTTTTCAATGCCATTTTTGACTTTAATGTGACAGTCAAGACACTTTCCATGTAATACTTCAAAACCATTGTTACCTCTGTGACAAACAGCACATTGCTTAATACGAGCATCGTTATTTGTCTTATGGTGACAATCAATACATTTCATACCTGAGTCAATATGAGTCTTGTGAGACATTTTAACAGCTCCCACAGTAGCTTTGATCAATGGAGATTCCTTAAGGCCCAGTTTTTTTAAATCAACTTTTCCTTTGATCTGATCACCCTTTAAACCGGTAAATTTCGTTACCTTTGTAATAGTGATATGATCAGTAGGAACCTCATTGCGAACCCATGGATCAATCCCACAAGCAGCAATGAAACCAATGAGCAAGAGCATCAGTGCAAAAGTTATACCTTTTTTAATCACAAGATACCCCCTCCTTGTTTTTTCTCCCTATAATAACCCTATCTGGAAAAATGCAACAGATTTTTGTAAGTTTTTGTAAGAATAAGTAATAATTAAGCAAAAATCGAATAAAACATTGAAACACTCACACAGATAAGATCTTTTTATAATTATTAACTAAAGAAGCCTTTTAAATTAATCAATTACTTTTTTTTTCATACTAACAATTAGTAGATGATATAGGTATAATCACCTATTCAAAAATATATTCATATTGTTTTGTATAATAATTTTTAAAATAATTTCAACTTACTACCAGCGGTACTAATATTTAGCAAAAAAAATTAAGAACTACTTAATAAAATTGATTGAAATCAGTTCCTGCAAAGATCTTGACTTTTAAAAATATATATTAATAATTGAGCTATGGATAAAAAATATAATTTCGAGGATATAGTTAACCTCAGTGCAGAATTAAACAATATTCAAGATGTTGATATTCTTTTAGAGAGAATCCTCCTTGAGGCAAGAAAAAGTGTACAGGCAGATGCAGGAACCATTTACATAAGAAAGGGAGAAAATCTTGTCTTTAATCATGCACAAAATGCCACACTTCAATCCAAATTACCAAAGGGAAAAAAATTAATATACTCTACATTTACTGTCCCTATAACCCATACATCAATTGCCGGGTACGTAGCCTCAACAGGTGAGATCCTCAATATTCCTGATGCTTATAATATTCCTGAAAATAAACCCTATCATTTTGATTCATCCTATGATGATAAGGCCCACTATAAGACAACCTCAATGCTTACTATACCATTAAAAACTCAAATTGGTGAAACACTTGGGGTTCTTCAGGTCATTAACCACTTTGATGATTCAGATAATATAGTAGCCTTTGATCATGAAGATGAACTTTTTGCACACCATTTTGCAAATACTGCAAGCATGGTTTTACAAAGAGCTCAAATGACTCGTGCTCTGCTTCTGAGAATGATTCAAATGGCTGAACTGAGAGATCCCAAAGAAACAGGAGCCCATGTAAATAGAGTTGCCTCTTACTCCGTTGAGATCTATGAAAAATGGGCGAGAGGACGTTCAATCAAAGAAGATGAAATTCAAAAAAACAGAGATATTCTCCGAATGGCTGCAATGCTTCACGATGCTGGCAAGGTCGCCATCTCTGATTTAATTTTAAAAAAACCAGCACGTTTCACCAATGAAGAATATGAAATGATGAAGACACATACCTATCTTGGTGCTAAACTATTTCAAGATAAACAATCAGAATTTGACGAGGTAGCAGCTGAGGTAGCATTAACCCATCATGAAAACTGGGATGGCACAGGTTATCCCGGACATATTAACATTGACACAGGTGAAGCAATAAAGACAACCCCCGATGGTAAAGCTCTACCAAAGAAAAATGAAGAGATTTCAATATATGGCAGAATTGTCGCATTAGCAGACGTTTTTGATGCCCTTTCATCAAAAAGAGTTTATAAAGATGCCTGGACAGAAGATGATGTTCTCCAGGAGATTAAAAAATGTTCAGGATCTAAATTTGATCCGGAGATTGTTGATATTTTTTTTGATTCTCTTGATCTCATTAAATCAATACAGGCACGATATAGTGAATAATAACAATACAGATTGCATAAAACACGAACCATCAGCTGAACTTTCTAATACAGTTGTAAATCTTATGAAATTATTTGTTGGCAAAGAACTGAAAGACTTTCCAATGGTCTGCTTATCTCAGTGGCTCAATGGGACACTTGAAGATATTGATAGAGGCAAAATAAAACTATCATTTAAAGTTCGACCTGAAATGACTAATCCCTCAGGATTCTTTCACGGAGGAATCCAATGCGCAATGCTTGATGATGCAATGGGTACAATTGCTGCAACTCTCGGTTATGATGTTGCACTACTCTCAACTAATCTTTCAGTAGACTATCTTGGGACTGCAAAAAACAATGACATAGTCACATGCTCTTCCTGGATTGTAAGAGAAGGCACTTCAATGATTCACACTGTAGGAGAACTCAGAGATATAAACAATGAACTTATATCAAAAGCTCAATCAAATCTTATTATATCAAACCAGCACGCAGAATACGTCACTATGATAGAAAAAATGATGAAAGGGTAAAGCTCTTTCTCATAACTTTTAACTATCAATAAACACTATAAAACTTCACATATCTTTTTTTAAATTCTTCTAAAACATTTCTTTACAAGTTTGTAAAAACAATATAAGTCTAACTATAAACACAAATGGAATTAATGAAATAATGCAAAATTCAAATAAGAAAATACATCCTCTCATCTCTTTTCATTATCTACCTCGAATAATCGGCTATGTTTTTTATGGAATTATGCTTGTCTCTATATTTTATAAATCAGCTTCAACAATCTTCTGGATCATCCTTGGACTTCAAACACTTTTATGGCCTCATATTGCATACTATATTGGCAAAACCAGTAAGAATCAGAAAAGAACTGAGTTTATAAATATGGGTTTCGAAGCATTTGCTTGTGGAATATGGATGGTAGCAGTAGATTTCAGCCTATGGCCAACAACAGCTCTTTTCGTAGGAGCTCTGGTCAATACCCTTGGATCTGGTGGAGTCAGACTTTTTATAATTTCAACTTTCCTCTTGCTTCTTGGCGTTGGTACAGGTATAGGAATACTGGAATTTACCTTTCAACCCAATAGCAGTCTTGTATCAGCTGCAGCATCAATCGCTTTCATAGTTCTCTATTCAATCATAGTTTCAATAATCAGCTACATCTATTCCAAACAAGTAAGCAAAACAAATGCAGAGATAAAGCAATCACATGATGAACTATCAAAGGCTAAGGATGAAATCCAGGCAGCCTATGAAGAACTTGAATCTATGAATGGTCAATTAATAAAAACAAGAGATCAATTATGGGGAGAGATGCAGCTTGCCAAAAAGATTCAAACTATTCTTCTACCTCAAAAGCCTGAGATCAATGGCTATGAGATTGCAGCCTACATGCAGCCAGCTGATGAGGTCGGTGGTGACTACTATGATATAATCAATGTGGGAGATAAAAACTGGATAGTTATCGGTGATGTTTCCGGTCATGGCGTACCAGCAGGGTTAGTAATGATGATGGTGCAAACATCCATTCACACCGTTCTTCAAGATGCAGAAGACTTAAAACCTTCAATCTTGCTCTCTAGAGTTAATACAGTTATAGCTGACAATATAAGAAGGCTTAATGAAGATAAGTATATGACTATAACGGTTTTTGCATGCTTAGAGAAAGGACAAATGCATTTTTCAGGTCTTCATCAAGACATCATGATTTATAAAGCTCAAGAAAAAAATGTAGAACTTGTTGAGACTAATGGCACGTGGATTGGAATTTTAGATGACATCTCTGATATGAATGACGACTTCATGCTTACTCTGGAGATTAATGATATCATGTTGGTTTTTACTGATGGCTTAACAGAAGCATGGCATAAAGATTCTTCAATAAACAATAGAAATTTTAAGATAGACATGTATGGCCCTGAAAAACTAAATCAATTACTATTAGAAAATGGTGAAAAAAATCCTCAAGAAATAATACAGAAAATCTTGCAAAGTCTCAACAATTACACCTGCTCTGATGATGTAACTCTTCTCATCGTAAAAAGAATGCAATAGGAAAAACCTCTTTAAATGAGAAATTGTGTTGTCAAAATAATATAATAGTCCACCTATGAATTAGGTATATGATGGATTTAACCCAGGGCAACATTGCAAAAACTCTCTTCAAACTTACGCTTCCTATGACCATTGGAATGCTAGCCCTAGTTGCATTTCATCTATCTGATACGTGGTTTGTCAGTAAACTGGGAACAAATGAATTAACCGCATTGAGCTTCACCTTTCCCATAGTAATGATTTTCTCAAGCATTGCTCTTGGCTTCTCAACAGGCACATCATCAGTTATTTCAAAATTTATTGGCAGAGGCGACATCGAAAAGGTTCAGCGCTTAACAACTGACACCTTTTTATTATCTCTTTTGTTGGTCTGTTTTTTCGGTCTTATTGGGTATGTTTTTATCGATGAAACCTTTATCTTTCTTGGTGCTCCTGCTGACATTCTTCCATTAATAAAGGATTACATGCAAATCTGGTACTTTGGTATTATCTTTTTAGTGATTCCAATTATTGGTAATGGAGCAATCCGGGCATCTGGAGATACCATCTTCCCTGGATCATTAATGTCTGCTGCTTCAGTCATTAATTTTCTTATGGATCCTCTATTAATATTTGGTATGTTTATTTTCCCTGCAATGGGAATTAAAGGAGCTGCCCTGGCAACAGTTATCGCCCGAGGCATAACTTTTTTTGTATCGATCTACATGCTGATCAACAAGTATCAGATGATTAACTTAAAGAGAGTTTCATTGAGAAAAATTATCATTTCGTGGAAAGAAATTCTCTATATATCTATTCCAGTAACAATGACTAACCTGTTAAACCCACTATCTCAGATGATAATAATAAAGCTCCTTGCGACACATGGGAAGGCAGCTGTAGCTGGAGTAGGGGTATCATCAAAAATGGAGAGTTTTGGATTATTGATTCCCATGGCCTTTTCCTCAGTGTTAGGGCCCTTCACCGGTCAAAATCTTGGTGCAAAAAAAATCAGCCGTATCAGAAAAGCCATTCGATTGGGATACATATTCTCTTTTTCATGGGGAATTCTACTTCTGTGCCTTTATTTTCCTCTGAGCAAAGAAATTGCTTTTTTGTTTACCTCAGATTCATCAGTAGTCAAGACGATTACATCCTATTTTTTAATTGTACCAATGAGCTACAGTTTTATGATAATTTTTTATCTTACAAATTCAATCCTCAATGCAATGGGAAAACCACTTCATTCAGCTATTTTACAATTGGGAAGACTTTTTGTTCTTTACATCCCACTTGCTTATCTTGGATCATATCTTTATAAAATAAATGGTATCTTTTCAGCACTAGCTGTAACTAACATAATAAGCTCAATTTTCTCAATTATTGTATTATCATTAACCATAAGGAAAATGTCTTCATGAAATATATTATCATAATCTTAAGTATCCTTATATCTTTAAACGCTATTGCTGAAGAAAAACCCTTAACAGCTGTTATCATCAACAGCAGCTCACAGCCAATAGACAGCAGAATGTCAAGGTATATAACAAAACATATCAATAGACTCCTCAACAACACAGGTGAATTTACAATATTAAATTCCAGGTTACTTACAGATCAGCTCATTAAATTTAGATGTCTTGACGAACAGTGCTTTATCAGATTTGCCAAGAAAACCGGCATCAAAATTCTCATAAAGGGTACATTGATAAATCATAGTTCATATTATATTCTCAGGCTTAAGGCCTATGGCACTGATGCTCCCTATTTTGGGAAAGTAATACACTCAAGATCAGTGAAAATTACACTTTTAAAAAAATATTCAGTGAGAGAATATTCATATATCAGTGAAGAACAGGCTGGAATCTATATATCAAAATTTTTAAACTTTTATAAGAGACCACAAAAGTTAATCAAATCCAAGTCTGCAATCTGGAAAATTTCACCAGAGAAAATAATCAATGGAAAGTATACAATCTATCGGATTAAAAACAATATAATGCAAGAGGTCACATCTCTTCACTTCAAGAATAATTCTGTTCCAAGCATAGGCAACAAAGCATCTCTTTTAAAAGAAGGTGACTTTATTCTTGTTAATTTCAAAACAAAATCACAATTTTATGACAAGTTTTACTATGGAAGAAAAAAAGAAATAGTTATTTCTGAACCAAATTTTTACGATCCTATGCTGCTGTTTCTTTTTACTATTCCAGCAAGTGCCTCGATGCCTCTTGCTGCTCCTATCTTAGGATATTTCAACAACAGTGACTGGAATGGGTTTTTACTCTGGACAGCAAATGTATGGCCCTATCTCTATCTGGAAATTGATGGACTTGTCAATGGTCCCTATACATTTGAAAATAATGGCATTACAACCATGCCACATAGATCAGTTGTTCATTGGTATTATTCGATGTACATGGTCTTCATGGGTGGAATGTCTCTCTTCGTTGATTCCTTTGCCCATAAATATTTAAGAGATGCTGCATCTTATGCAGGAATTCAACCAATGATTGGTAACAGTATTATTGCAGGTTACCTTGCTCTCATCAGTGGAGGCGGTGGTCATTTTTACAGAGGCTCACGATTCTGGGGTTATTTTTATTATCATATTAATAATGTTCTTTTTTATTTCATTTTACAGGAATTTTTGGCAGATCAAACATATAACAGCACTACCAAACAATGGGTTCAAAATGAATCGAAAATATCATCTGCAACAGCCTGGACATTGGTAGGAATATATGCAGGGATTAAAATAATTGAGATTGTTCATGCAGTTCTCATGAGAGATGATATTCAAAATGGTGAAGTTATTGATGACAAACATTTCATAGAACCCGTAATTAAGATAGATCAAAATGCACAAACTATTTTAGGCTTACGGTATAATTATAGATTTTAAAATTGATACAGTATTATTCAAATAAATATATTGTTATCTATCATTAAGATTCATCAATTTGAATAATTAATTCAATGACCCCAAAAAAAGAGTTAATATCTATCTTTAAAAAATATGTTCTATCATTATCAGTATAGTCTAACTCATCTTTTGTATGAACCTCAGGGAGAGACATATTAAAATCATCATCAGGCAAAAGGGTTAATGCATTACCAGCAATCATAAAGGCTACTTCACCAATATAATCATGATAATCCTCTTTAATCTGCTCAAAGGTGACTCCAGGTGACAGGTGCTCCATAATTCTATTTACAACATTAAATCCCATAGAAAAATGAGCAACACCTGATATGCTTCCCTTAAAAGCACAGCTGGCAATAATATTATGAGATGGCTCCATCTTTTTTCTAATAAATAAATCACCACGAACAATATCTATATTAAAAAGAGTTGAGAAAACTATTCCTGATGCCACAATAAAAGGATTCATTATTTGAGCTACGATCTCTGGATTAATTACATTGGTCATTAATTTTTAAACCTCAGGGAATAAAAATAATTTAATGGAATATTTCTTGTCAATACTAATATACAACAGACTTCAAATATCCTCTTTTTAACAAAATTTTTGATAAATACAAAATAACATCATTCTCATTTTTAATTTTTTTATGTCTAAAATAAAATGATCTCACCGATCTATAGCCAATAATCTTTATACTTTTTCTAATAGCCTTTTTTCTTATTTCAGGATAAGCAGAATAGAGATACTGAATAATATTCACTCCCTCAATAGTATATCCATTAAATACGGCCCAGTCTTTCCATAGTTTTTTTGAGTGACCAAAATTCTTACCTGAAAGAGTTTGCAGCTTATTGAGTAACTTCAAAATATTAGATCTATAATCAGACCTCTCAGATCTTCGCCTGATATCATCAAAAATAGAGGTTATGCCAAAAGTAAAACCTGTTAATACCGTATCAATGCCTCCTCTTTCTCTTGCCTTATAGGGCTCATCAAGCAAAGCAATTAAAGGGGGAATAATATCCTTAGTAGAATATTTCGTTAAAGCAAGACCACCTAGAATCCTCGTTCGCTGAAGTATAGCCTTATAGACCAGCCTTATAATTCTTTTTTTAATGGGGATTGAAGTAACATTGTGAAAAATAATCAAAGCAGCCTGGTGCTGAGATTCAATATTCTTATTTAAAGAATCTAAGAAGATTCTTCTCTGTAATTTTATTGACCCCCATCTTTTCACTCCTTTATAAGAACGAATTACATATGCTGGTTTTTCATTCTTTCTAATGATTTTTAAAAACAAAGGAAGATCTTTATATTTTCCATTTACAACAAGATATTCTAATACAACAGTTTTTAATTCTTCATCATTTAAATAAAATTTAATGAATTCATATTGTCCTCTATAATATGTTCCTAAAAATTTTAAAGAAATCATTCTATCCTTTGAATTGATATTCCTGATGTTTTTTTTGAAAAAATGAGCACCCTTCCAATACCTGGATTTTCCAATTGTTTTAATAATCTTTTTTCTATAATCATCACCTCTCCACACTGAATGAGCTGTAAAATAGTCATATTTTTTTACAAGAAAGGGATAATAGAATTTCATATTTTTGATAAAACCTCTTTCAATATCATCATCAATCATATGATCATGTATATATTTATTGATTAATAATTGAGTGACTTCATTATCCCTAAACATCAAAAGTCCTGCCACTGCACCCTGTCTGTTCCAATAATGGCTATTATCAATAAGTGAAATAAGATATTTTCGTGCTTTTTTGGTTTTCAATCGACCGAGTTTTCGTGCTACAATCTTTTTTCCATCAGAAAAAGTCTTTTTCAATAATTGTTTATATAATAAATCTTCTCTGCTATTTTGAGAGAAAACTCCTAAAGGGATCAATGCAGATATTACTATTGATATAATAATTTTCATAATGACTCCATACATTGTTTATAGATGAATATAATATCTGAGCACTCAACAATTTAAATTATCAATTTTTATATATTCTATCAATAACATTTAACAGATTTTTTTAAAGAAAAACCGATTGACGAAAAGAACTATTTCTAATGTCATATTTAGAAATATCAGATAGTGGAGCTCTCATGAAAAAATATATTGATAAAGTACAAACCCTCACAGAATCTTTTCCCTATATTCAGGAATTCTTTGGAAAAACTATAGTAATCAAATATGGTGGCCACGCCATGAAAGATGAAGCCCTGAGAAAGTCCTTTGCCAAGGACATGGTTCTTCTAAAACTCGTTGGCATTAATCCCGTAATAGTTCACGGTGGAGGCCCTCAGATAGGTCAGCTTCTAAAACAGGTTGGCAAAGAGAGTGAATTCATCAATGGAATGAGAGTCACTGATGAAGAAACCATGGAGCTTGTTGAGATGGTTCTTGTTGGCAAGGTAAACAAGGAAATTGTAAACAATATAAATCTCCATAATGGCAGAGCTGTGGGCCTATCAGGTAAAGATGGCAATCTCATTTTAGCGGAGAAAATCTATCATGATGATAATGGCAAGCAGGTTGACATCGGTCAGGTAGGCACCATCAAAAAGGTTAATCCTGATATTCTTGAGACCCTTGATAGAGATAAATTCATTCCCGTAATTGCACCTATTGGTGTTGATGAAAAGGGCATCACCTATAACATAAATGCAGACATTGCAGCAGGAAAAATTGCCGAAGCTCTCTGTGCAGAAAAATTCATTTTATTAACTGATGTTCAAGGAGTCCTTGTTGATGACAAACTTGCCACATCCTTAAAAATGAGAGAGATCTATGGCTTAATAAAGTCTGAGGTAATCTCAGGAGGAATGATTCCAAAGGTAAATTGCTGTATTGATGCCCTCAACGAGGGAGTTCACAAGACCCATATTATAGATGGCCGCATAGAACATGCTGTTCTTCTTGAAATATTTACAGATGCAGGTATTGGAACAGAGATAATAAAGGTCTCAGATTAATCTATATTCTCTTTTTTCTTAATCTTATTCATAATATCAGGATATAATTTGTCAGCACAGACAGGACATATTGAATGTGAAAATGAAGCATCTGAATGAGTCTCAATATACTTTTCAACCTGAAACCAATAGCCATCATCATCCCTTATTTTTTTACAGTTCGTGCAAATTGGCAAGAGTCCCTGAAGCTTGTCTATTGAATCAACTGCCTTTTTTAGCTCTATGTTAGATAAATAGAAACTCTCTATTGTATCATGAAGTCTGAGACCAGATTTAATTCGGGCTAAGAGTTCTATCGGTGAAAAGGGCTTTTTAATGTAATCAATTGCCCCTGCTTCAAGGCCCTCAACGACATCTGATTCATCAGTCTTTGATGTTATAATAATGACAAGAGCATTGGGATTTTTGGATATAATTTTTTTACAGGCCTCAATTCCTGATATTCCGGGTAAAATAATATCGAGCAAAATTAGGTCCGGGTTAACTATCTTGTAAGACTCAAGGGCCTCTTCTCCAGATGAACAGGTTGTTACAATATACCGATCCTCAATTATATTTTCAATAGATTTTAAGGCTGTTGGAGAATCATCTACAGCAAGAATGTGGGCTTTTTTAGTTTCATTATTCATAACTAAACATTATGTAATTTTTTTTAAAAACACAAATTTTATTTCATAAATCTTAAAAAAATTGTGATATTTCGTTTGACAACTACCCCTAAAAAAAACTATGATTAATTTTAATATGAAACTTAATCGAAAAGATATACTTGATATTAACTCCCTTGAAACAGAAGAAATTCAACTCATCTGTGACTCTGCAAAATATTTCAAAGACATATTTACCCGATCTGTTAAAAGTGTACCAGTTTTACGAGGTAAAACCGTATGTACTCTTTTTTACGAGCCATCCACAAGAACACGAATCAGCTTTGAACTTGCAGCAAAAAGATTATCAGCAGATATGATAAACTTTGCTGTTTCAACATCCAGTGTGGTTAAGGGAGAATCCCTTATTGACACAGTGCATACACTTGAATCAATGAAAGCTGATATTATTGTAATCAGACATGCGGCGTCATTAGCGCCGCATTTTTTATCTCAAAATATTGAGGCTTCAGTTATCAATGCTGGTGATGGATTTCATGCTCATCCAACACAGGCTCTTCTTGATGTTTATTCTATTCTAGAAAGAAGAGGCACATTGGAAGGACTCCATATTGCTATAGTTGGAGATATCAAACATTCACGGGTTGCTCGTTCTGATATTAGAGCGTTCATGAAGATGGGTGCAAAGGTTACTCTCTGTGGTCCTCCAACCCTGGTTCCAGATGAATTTAAGGCCTTTGGTGTGGATATAACCTATAATCTCGACGAGCTTCTGCCTCACGTGGATGTTATCAATCTTTTACGCATGCAAAAAGAACGACAAAAGGGAGCACTTTTCCCATCATTGAGAGAATATCACAGGCAATTTGCCCTCACTATGGATCGACTTGAAAAATGCAAATCAGATATAATCGTCATGCATCCAGGACCAATCAACAGAGGCATTGAAATTGATAATGATGTGGCTGACAGTCCATATGCAATTATAAACGAACAGGTTACCAATGGGGTGGCAGTACGTATGGCTATATTCTACCTTCTTGCAGGTGGTGCTCCAATTGAAACCAATGAACAACCAGGATAGACAATGAAGATAGTAATTAAAAACGGAAGACTCATAGACCCTGCAAGCAATACCGATGAAAATTTTGACATTCTCATTGATAATGACCGCATTGAAAAAATAGATAAAGATATACCAGTTCCTGATGATGCTGGCACCATAAATGCTGAAGGAAAAATTGTCTTGCCAGGCCTCATTGATATTCATGTTCATTTCAGAGAACCGGGTAGAGAAGATGTTGAAACAATAATTGGCGGTTCAAAGGTTGCAGCAAAGGGAGGATACACCTCCGTGTGCCCAATGCCCAATACTGATCCTGTAATCGACAATCAGGCCTTAGTGAGTTTAATTAAGTTTAAGGCTGAGCAAGGCCCCATTAATGTTTTTCCCATTGGAACTGTAACCAAAGGCTCAAAGGGTGATGAAATCTCAGAAATGGGAGAGCTTATAAATGCAGGTGCTGTTGCCTTTAGTGATGATGGATTGCCTGTCTCAAGCTCTGTTGTAATGAGACGCATTCTTGAATATTCAAGAATGTATAATGTGCCCATATTAACTCACGCCGAAGATCTTTCGTTAACTGATAATGGAATTATGAATGAGGGAGAAAACTCAACAATCCTTGGTATGAAGGCCATTCCAGCTGCATCAGAGGAGGTCATGATTGCCAGAGATATCATTCTCACTGAACTTGCAAAGGGAAGACTTCACGTATGTCACCTCTCTTCAAAGGGTGGTGTTGAACTCATAAGACGAGGCAAGAAAGACAAGATAGAAGTAACTGGTGAAACAGCTCCTCATTACTTTGCACTGACTGACGATGCAGTGAGAACTCATCAGGCTATGGCGAAGATGAAACCCCCCCTAAGAACTGAAAATGATCGCCTTGCAATTATTGAAGGATTGAGGGATGGCACCATTGATGTTATTGCAACTGATCATGCACCTCACTCCCGCCATGAAAAAATGCAAGAGCTTGAATATGCACCCTTTGGCATCGTGGGCCTTGAAACTGCAGTGCCACTAATCATTACAATTTTAGTTAAAGAAAACAATTTTTCTTATATAGATGCCTTTTCAAAAGTAACCTGTAACCCTGCACAAATTCTTGGCTTAAAAAAGGGAACCATAGAGGTTGGTGCTGAAGCTGATATAACCATTATTGATCCAGATAAAAAAGTTCTAATTGATGAAAATTTCATGATTTCAAAATGCAAGAATTCACCTTTTCTCGGTCAGGAGCTTTACGGCTCTGTTGAATATACCATCTGCAACGGCAATATTGTTTACTCTGCGAAATAAACTCTTTCATCTCTCATAACATCAAAAAGTAAAAAATACATACACCAGTGCTTCGGGGCATGTAATATCATGCCTCTTAAAAACAACTTGACTACAAGGAAATACTATTTCCTTATTTAATATAAAATATAAATTATAGAAGGATGTAATATGGCCAAGAAAAAAAATGATTTTTCTAATATAACTACCACACTCTATGTTCTGATTGGAATCGTAATTGCAGGGGTTATTATTTTCAATGTATTCCTCAATGGTCCCAAGAAAGTTATCAAAGAAGAAAAAAAGACAATTTCCCAGGACATGCACTGGAATAAAAATGTCACCGATGTTCTAAGTGCTCTTAATAAAAAGACTCTCAAGACATTAACCCATAAAAAAATGAATTTCATAGTAACTGATCTATCCTATAGATCAGTACCTTCTCAAACAGTTTTAGGTTTTAAAGATAAGAAACATATCATAAAAGTATATAATTTTAAAACCTCAAAGCTCAAAGATTTTGATGCAATTAGAAGCTTTCTCTTTTCAAAATATGGGAAAGTAGAAAAAGAGATTAATTATTACGAGTGGACCTTAGAGGATTCGGCAATTGTTTTATTTAATTTTAACTATAAGAAATACAAACTAGTTTTCTTAAATACGAAATATTTTACTGGTGATAAAAAGAAAGAGCTTTCTCAGGTTATTAGGTTTTTAAGTAAAACGCTTCGCTAACACTGACGCTCCGCTCGGGCCAAAAGGTGTGATGCCACACCCCTTGGAACCCCGGCACCAGGGTTTGGCCCCTGGAGACCATGGTAGTAAAAAAATAAATTCTTTACATTACAAATTTCATCTCATAATAATATTTCTTTTAAAAATATTATTATTAAGAAAATAATTATTTTAATTCTAGAGTGTTGTAATCGAGCACGGGGCGTTAAGCCCCTGAATATTTTTTACTATAATTATTTATCTCTTATCTACTACAATATGATCTTTTCCCGCTTCCTTGAAACTACTAATATATTCTGCCTCTTAGTATATTTAAAGTGCTTTATATTTTTTCACTTTAATGCTACAATAAAAAAAGATTTTAATACAAAAGGAAATTCTATGATTAAAAATCAAGGCTGATGACTTTCGACTACATCAGTAAAAGGAGAATGATATGTCTGATAAAGTTATTATTTATGGTAAACAGGGATGACCCTATACAGATAATGCCAGGTCGGTATATGGAGACAGAGCTGTTTATTATAATGTGAAATCTGATACATCAAAGTTTAATGAAATGTTGGAGTTTTCCAAGGGCAGAAGGGATGTTCCGGTTATTGTTGAAGGAGACAAGGTTACTGTTGGTTATGGCGGCACTTGAGGTGTTTAAATAACTGCCGGTGGCAGTTTCTTATTAAGAAAATAAATCTCCGCGACCCTTGGGCCAAAGGGGCAACGCTGCACCCTTGGAATCCCACGCAAGGGCTCCTTGCCCTTGATCTAGAAGGTAGTATCAAAATACTTTCTTTCAATGTTTCACATTGAAACATATTATAAGACACAATCACAAAAACTCTTAGAGTTTTCTGCCCTTCTTGCATCATTTGAAGTAAGACTTGCACTGAATCTTGATGAAGATGATTTTGATGAATATAAAAAATCTGAATAATTGAATAGATCCCGGTCTTGCTTTACAAAACCGGAATGATATTTTATAATCATATGAAAGCATATTATTCAACTTAATCCATATTAAAGGATCGTGAAAATTTCAATGTTGGTATTTTATTGTAAATTGTGATCAAATCATTTCTTTTTATATTTTTATTTATAATGAGATGCTTTAAATTTTTAAGAAAATATAGATCTTTCAGGCATGATTTGCTGTTTATATCGGATAGTTCAAGAATCTCAAGTTTTTCAATATCACTGATAGTCTTTAAATATTTCATATCAGAATCTTTAAATTTTTTAGGAAGAGAGAGCTTTATTAAGCCTGATCCTGATAAATATTTTAAACCTGGTCCTGTGACATTTAAGATTCTCAAACTTAATTTATTATCAGTTTTTAAAGTAAATGACCAGGTACTTACATGATATAGGGTTAATGTTTTCCAGGTTTTAAATTGAGTGAGTATTTTTAAAACATTGTTATTTATATGTGGTCCATAACAGTTTATTTTTTTTAATGTAGGTATGTTTTTTAAATGTGACCAGCCTGTTTCATTTATTTTTCCGAAAAGTGAAATATCTTCTATTAATGGAAGTTGAGCCAGATAAAACAGTTTGTCGTTGGCTTTTTTAGAACAGTTTATATCAATGGTTTTTAATTTTTTTAAATAAGGAAAATTTGAAAATCCTTTTCCACTTAAATTTGGCTGATTTAACTGGAGTCTTTCAAGATTTACATAATTCTTGAGGTTATTTAATCCAACATCATCAATCTTTGTTTTAATTAAAACTAGATCTTTCAGATTAGTTATTTTACCAATACTTTTAAAATGTTTATTTGAAAAATTACTATAAGAAATTCTTATGCCATATAAATTACTTAATTTTTTTAAAAATGACAGGTTCTTTGATTTGAAATCTATGTCAAAAAATTGAATTCTTGTTTTCATGTTTAAAGGTATATTGTTCCAATGCTTTTTATAAACAATCTTTCCCTCTGGATCTTTGTTTTTCATCACTGATATATACAATTCAAACCTCCCTTTTTGAATGGATACAACACCAAGAGATGACAGCAGTCTAAAAACATTATTTTCTTTTATTTTCTGACTATAGTTATTCATCGAGGTGAAAAAGAAAAAGCAGAGTGCAAATATAATTATTTTATTAATTTTATTCATAACCGTCGCCTGTTGTTCTTTATATATTATACAATAACTAACATCTGTTATAAATCAATCATTTTTACAATACTCTGACTATTTCCCAACTGCTATTAAAATTTCATCAGGGGGGTAAACACCTTCCATCTGATTCAGAACAAACCATAAACCTTACATTCAACATAAATTCTTCCACCAAAAGAAAACCAAAACCACGGGCATCCTGATGATTTAAATGGTTGATATATTAAGAGAAAAATCAACAATTCCTCCGGAAAAACCACCATTATATCCAATACCTTCACTTTTTGCGATACAAGGTGATATTAAATAATAAAAGAAACTATTATAATAAGATTTTTCATATAAAAATAATTAAAAAACAATTCCTGAAGATATAACAATTCCTGTTTCGACTATAAAATTTTGCTTTAAATAATTGATTTTTCCATAAATTGAAATACCAAATATTTGTTTTACATTAGATATATATGTTAATGCATATGAAATTATAGACATTGGGTCCCAAATAATACCTATTTTTCTTATCAAAAATTCTATACCAATGGATATCATTGCACCTGGAGAATAAACTGAATGATTATCTATTAGATTTGAAAAAGAAACAGAAAAATATGGAAAATATGTTCTACTTGTTTTCAATGAAGGATACTTAGAGAAGAAATAATTTTTATATGATAATTTTATATTTGATGAATAATAAATATTAGTATAAATTTCAATGGTACCATTCATAACAAAATCATATTCTAAAGATAAACTTGAAAATCTTAAAAATGGGACTTGATATTTACAGCCAAAATTTCCAGTAAATAAATCATCTTTTATTTTATTATTATAGGTATAACCAAAACCATAATTTACAAAAAAAATATTTGAATATGAGATATTAAAAAATAATAATATAATGATTGCTAATAAAAACTTTTTCAATAATTATCCATTTTGCACTTAATTTATATCTGAATTAATATAATCTAATTGTTGTAGAATAATTTGTCAACAATTATTATGCGCCATATTGGAGGCGAGATAGTGAAAAAGATCATAATAAAAGTAATTTTCATGTTTGTAAGATTTACCCACTGCCACCAGCGTACAACAAAATCTATATGAAAAACATAAATCAAGGATATTTTTTCAATGAACTATAATCATAAATATAATTTAAATCTAAATGAACTTGAAGCTATTGAATTAGCCTCTTTTAATTCATGGCCAGCTTTAGAACAAGAAATCCTAGACAATTGGTATATTCGTTTTTCAAATGGTTATACCAAAAGAGCGAATTCTGTTAATATATTAAAGAATAATGAATCTGATCTTCTTGATAAAATCAATTACTGTGAAGAATATTATAAATCTAAAAAACAACCAGTAATCTTTAGACTAGTATCTTTTTATGATAATGAAAAACTAATGAAATCATTAACAGAAAAAGAATACATCAAAATTGACGATTCATCCGTTTTATATCAAAATATTTCTAATAGTAATATTCACATGAAGATTAATTCCATGACCTTAGAAGATTGGCTCACACCATTTTGTGAAATTTATAAAAAAGATATCAATCTTCAAAAAGAACATATTTCTTTGCTTAACAGAATAGATAAATCTCAAATATTATATCATTTAATCAAAGATGAAAATCAAAATAATGCTTCATGTGGTGTTGGTGTGATTGACAATAAATATTTTGGCATATTTGATATTGGTACGAATGAGAAACAAAGAAAAAAAGGCTTTGGTATAAGATTATTAAGAGAAATGCTTCATTGGGCAAAAAATAATGGCTCTACCAAAGCATATGTTCAGGTTTTATCATCAAATCAAAATGCACTGAACTTATATAAAAAATTGGGCTATAATCATTGCTATAATTACTGGTATATGATTAAAGAGGTTTGATTTAAAAAGAAGTTGCCTCAATAGTTAAAAAAGTTAAATCGCTTAGCTCTTACCCTGCCAAAGGTAGATATGTAATTTCAATAGTCCCTCCGCCTAAACCTAGTGTTTCAATTGAGACCTCATGCATATTTTCAAACGACAATTGAGGACATTTATTGATGCTTAAATATTATTTAATCGGTTGGTTAAATCATAACTTCCGTGAGAGACTATAACAATGTACAGTTAGTCATCACTTATCTTATATACAATCCTGTAGTTATGATATATTAGTTCTCTGATATTATCTTTTTCTAACTCTGGTACTTTTCTGCCAATGAAAGGTGTTAAAGGTAATTTTCAATTCTATTGATTATTCTTTCAACAAAATCTCTTGCATAATATTCTGAATCTAAGGCAATATATTCTGCTATATTGTTTAGATCATTCACAGCCATTTCAGTCCAAATCAATCGAGCCATTTTGACAATTTATTTTTAGCTTGATCATGTGAAAGTGTTTTACCTGCTTTTACCTGCTCAAGTCCTTTTTCAAGTTTTTCTCTAAAATATAATTCAGTAACAAAATCACCTACTGCAATTTCATCTGGCATTTTATCTAATACTTCTTTGATTTGATTTTTTTGCATTTTATTTCCTCTTGTTATTAAAATATCAATTGTATAACATTTGTCAACAGGAAATTTCATAACAATCTACTGAGAGCTATGAGATTAAATTTACATTACCCATTGACAGATATTAGCTTCATGACCGCTTCGATCGAGTAGGAGGTGAGTGATTATTTCACTCACCGTCCTCTCACACCACCGTACGTACCGATCAGTATACGGCGGTTCATCAAGCATGATGGATTTTTCTGTACTCTTTAGTAAAACTTTTATATCCGCAATCTTCAAGATATTTATTGGTAACTGTCATCTTTAGTACAAAACTACCAGCTATTCTCCAACAATGCTTCCTGCTATTAGCCCAGGCCCAAGCATCATTATCTGTAGCACCAAGTTTCACCAAATTATCATGCTTTGTTTTGATTCGTTTCCATTGTTTCCAGAGACAAGCTCTAAGCCTTCTCCTTGTCCACTTATCAAGTTTAACCATGTGATTACTTGCATCAGCTATACCATAATAATTCATCCATCCTCTAGTTACAGTTGCAAGCTTTTCGAGGCGTACCCCAAAATTCTTACTATGATTTCTATTTGTAATTTCACGAATGGAGTCTTTAAGCATCTTAATTGATTTTGGATGAATCCTGATTCCAATTTTACCTTTCGTTCTATAAAAACTAAAACCGAGAAATTTCCTTTTCCAAGGTCGATCAACTGCACTTTTTGTTTCATTGATCTTTAATTTTAAGGTTTTAGTGATTATCTTTTCCACTCCCTGCATTGCACGCATTCCTGCGCGTTCACTTTTCACATAAATATTACAATCATCAGCATATCTACAGAATAAATGACCTCTCTTCTCAAGTTCTTTATCAAGATCATCAAGAAGAATATTTACTAGAAGTGGAGATAGAGGACCTCCCTGAGGAGTGCCTTCATCAGTTGCAACCTTAAGACCATTGACCAATACTCCTGATTTAAGATATTTTCTTATCAATCCAAGAACTCTTTTATCTTGAATCTCTCGTGCTATTCTAGACATAAGAATATCATGATTAACTCTATCGAAGAATTTCTCAAGATCAATATCTACAACCCAGTTGTATCCCTGCTCAATGTATTCTTTACTTTGAAAAACTGCATCGTGGGCTCCTTTACCAGGTCTAAATCCAAAGCTATATTCAGAAAATGTTTCTTCGAATATTGAACTCAATACCTGTGCAATTGCCTGTTGAATTAGTCTATCAAGTACTGTAGGTATTCCTAAAAGTCTTATTCCACCATCAGTCTTTGGTATTTCTACCCTTCTAACTGGTTGTGGTTTGTAAGTACCTGTGAGTAACTGCTCTTTGATGAATGGCCATGCTGTTTTAAGGTATAGCGGTAGTTTATCTACTGTCATACCATCAACTCCATGACTACCACGATTTCGACGCACTCGATCCAGTGCTTGAAACATGTTCTCTCTTGATAAGATTCTCTCAAATAATAAATTACTCACATCTCTCCATTTGGCGTTTTCATCTTTCATCGCTGGATTCAGATTCAACTCTCTGTAATCTCAATATGGGCTTCACCCTTCTATCCTTTACAAAGGCTCATTTTAATAAGTTGGCTGTTTTCATTACCTGATTCACAAGATTAGGATTATTCCACCTGCTAAATGTTCTGTCCTTCCCACTTCTCTTATCCTTCTGTGGTACTATGACGTCTGCTGACTTCTGACAGTTCAGTTATACATCACTGTATAGGTTCTAAACATGAACTTCATCATATTCAAAAACTATCAGATCTCCCTGGGTAAGATTATGTACTTTCATTCCATCTACCTGCTACATCTACCTATCAGATACTTGATAGTATTGGGCTTTGTTTTGCCAGGCAAACTTACCCTATCTGATCGGCCTCATATGTAGTTTCTGTTCGTCAGGCCAGAATTTTGCCGCCGGCTTCCTTCAGATTCCATCTCACGATGGACACCCTTGCCTTAAGCTAACAGTTGGTACTATCAACCTCTGTAGTGGACTGAGTTATTTATATTAAAGACCGTGATATAGATAACCGCACCACCGAGTACATAATCATGCCAGGCACACCTAAGACCAAAGGGCCAGCCATGGCCCCTTGGAACCCATGGCCAGGGTTTCGGCCCTGGAGCCGAAGGTTAGTGTGAAAGAAATTTGATCTTTGAAATAGATCTGCTGAGTCTTTTCTTGTTTTAGAAAATATTTTTATGAATGAACTTATTTGTTTTTAATGAAATACTATTCAAGCACGGGCCATAAAGGCCCTAGGGTAAGTTGTTAATGATGTTTTTTGTTTGAAAGAACAACTTTGTTAAGAGCACAAGAAAAAGGCTTTGGCGATTAATAAATCGCCCCTAAGGGAGAATGTTTTTTAGTCTAAATTAAAAATTTTCATAGGAATATAAAAAATAATAATAGCTAATATTACGAACAGTAATATAGCAAAAATTATATCTATGTTTTTTTTTAAATAATTTGATAACTTTGTATTGCTGATCCAATTAGGAATAAAATCTTCCCATGATTTTTGATTTTTTTTAAAATAATATTCAATCCAAATTATAATATTGTAATAAGTAAAAAGACCTAATAACATTAACCAATCTCCATTGCGATGATAAAGAGCTAAAATAAATAAAACAATATTAATAATCCATATAAATATAGATATTGTGATAATATTTTTTTTTGTTAAATTTTTTAAAATCATAAGTTATTTACCCTTAATTTTTTTTTGCCAAATTTTATATCTTTTCATTGTGTTTTTTGAATCAATTAGATTTACTAATTGTTCCGCAAGTTTAGTAATTCTATTCGATGCATTCGTATTATGTTTTTCATTAAAAAAGTTCATTTTTGAAGCCCATTTCTCTACTCTTCCTAAGTCTACTTTTGCTAAAAATTTTCCAGCTCCTTTAAATAAAGCTTTGGCCATCTTTGGAGAACCATATGACATTGCTAATGATACAAAACCTCTAGCCCACATTCGTTTTTTCTTTAATTCATTTAAATCCTTTTGGATTTGTTTACCTTCTTTTGCTAATTTAGGATTATTCTTTTGAATAGAGTTTATTTTTTTATTTATTTCTTTGTCAATTTTGCTAAATTTTTTATATTCTTCACGCATTGCTAATGCTGCTGAAAAAAGCATTTTGCCTATTTTGAATGCTCGCTTTCCTTGCTTTAGAATACCTAATCCTATGGCGCCTTCGCCAACACTTTGGGCTAAATTAACTGCTTCTGATTCAGTTGGTTTGAATATTTCTTTAAAATCTTCATAAGTAAATTCGCCATCTTTAGTACAAATTTTAATTATTGTTTTCTCAATTACTTGACCTAGATATTCACTTGCACCACCAACAGCACCACCGATAACATTAGCTACTATATTTCCAGTAGGATCATTATATACAACCGGATTTCCCTTAACATACTCATAAAGATTCAAACCCTCTTCATATGTCTTTTCAACGAACTCCTGTTCTTGCTTTTCAGCCTCCTCTTCATCATCAGGCTCCTCAGTCTCATAGACCGCAGGATTCCCCCGAAACATAGTATCACAATTCAACCACCGACCTAACCAACTAGCATAATACCTGGCACCATAATAATACAACCCAGTAGCATCATCCTTTTCCTTACCAGTATATCTATATTCCTTAAGCTTAACCTCTCTCTGGTTAGTTCCAGCCATAAAGGATGTATCACCATAAGGAAAGTATTCCTCATAGCTAACAACCTGACCTATGAAGTCCAATTCTAGGGAAGCACTGTCTAGATGATTGCTGTACTGATAATGAATCTTGTTAGTATTTAATTCATCACTGCTATCAGTTTCTAACAGGTTATCATCCTGGCTCCAATTGTGAATAATTGCAATACGACGAGTATCATCCATTACATGGAAGCTGCTTCTCTCCAGTTCTGTTGACAAAGTATTGTTTTGCAAAGTGCTGATGCGTTTAATCTCTACATCACCAAGATATATTTTTTCATTTATCTCAGTTACTTCATCAGTTCGTAAGGTTTCACAAACTTTTCGTACACGTTGGCCTTCAGAGTCATAAATATAATACTCTGCATTATCTATACCAGAGTTTCGTTTTAAAAGAACTGCTGAACTGATGTTGTCTCTATAATTCCAATGAACTTCTAAGACCGTTTCTAGCTCTATAATGTTTCCATTCTTGTCAAAATAATTATTAATGGTCAAGTCATTTCCCATATTCTTGGGCAGACTTCGATTACTTTTTTCATCTACCTGCATTTCTCGAGTAAAGGACCTCTGTGTGTCTGCTGCTATATGTTGAATCTTAAACATATTTCCAGAAATGTCATATGAATATCTTCGTGTAAAGTTTGACAGTTTGTTTGCATCATTAACATCTGTTGTGTGAATAAAGGCACTCTGCTTAAATGCATCTGGGTCTTTGTAGTAGTCAGGATTGTTGAGTGCATTGTGTTCTCGACCAGAGGCCTCAACTAATCTGTAAAGAGCATCATAAATATATTTTTGTTTTGGCTCAACCATCTGGTTGTTATAAAAAACTGTTTCTATGCTTGCATCATTGATGAGTGTAATATTACCCACAGGGTCATAGGTATAGCTGATATCTTGCAAGATTCTATTGTCACTTAAGCGAGTTGTTTTGAGACCAATGAGTCTATAGGTTACATCTTCATATTCATAATCTGTCTGTGTTCCATTGCCATAGATTATTTGTTCTCTTTGACCTTTGGCATCATAGGTTATTGCCGTGACCTGTTCTGTGAAATTTGTTTCACCCTTTAGTTGGGTCGTTACCTTGTTAAGCGTACCTGAATGATGAAACTCTGGTTTACTGATGCTGCCATCTGGGCTCAGTTGTCTTATTACCTGGCCAAGTGCATTGTAGATGTTTTCTGTTGCATAAATATCTGTGTCTAACAAAACTTCTCTGTCTGCTATAGCTTCTGGCCAGTTTGCTTCTTCTTTGTATTCTGTTCGTATTTGCTGAGATATACTTTTGGGCTCACCCTTGAGTGAATATGATTCAACTGTATTGAGACTTGCCTGATCATAGTGCTGAAAGAGTTGTCCCT